>OGKH01000027.1_pt1 | contig 147599 bp, 133 predicted proteins | sample 1572421 | NCBI WGS metagenome assembly OGKH01 (sample SAMEA2582084, study PRJEB24529) | metagenome | biome: Human gut stool | place: China | collected 2011
GGCAAAAGCTATGCAGGATGAGCCGAGGGAGATTATGAAAAATATCTATGCACTAGAGCGTGTCTGAAAAACATTTTAAATTGTTTATTTTAACCAAATTAATATTGAGGCGATACAAATAAATCCCAAGTAAGTTGCAGCTAATTTGTCATAACGTGTGGCGATTCGTCGGAATGCTTTTAATTTCAGAAAATACTTTTCTACTAAATGGCGTTCTTTGTATAACCACCAATCACAATGACGTTCAAATTTAGCTCCCTTTCGGGATGGAATGGTTGGCTCTCCACCGCGGGCGTACACATAATCAAGTAATTTATTACTGTCATATCCTCGGTCAGCTAACACATTGCTTCCGTTTATTTCAATTTGATCGAGCAAAGGGATTGCATAATTGATATCATTACGCTGTCCCTCACTGATCATTAAATAAACTGGATATCCATAGGCATCTACTGCCGCATGGATTTTGGTGCTGGCTCCTCCACGGCTATGCCCGATTTCATTTGAAGGTCCCCTTTTTTTGCACCGGCACTATGCTGGTGCGCCTGGATAATAGAAGCATCAATGGATAATTCTTCCAATTCTGCTTCAAGACTTAAAATACGGAAAATATTATCAAGGATACCATCATCGATCCATTTTCGGAATCGGCTATAGACAGTTTTCCATGAACCATAACGTTCAGGAAGATCGCGCCAAGGTGCCCCACTACGTGCAAGCCATACAATTCCATTCATAATGATACGATTGTCTTTCCTTGGACGTCCTTGTTTTCCAGTATTTTCAGGAGGTAATAAAGGTTCAATGCGAAGCCATTCTTCATCAGTCAACTCATATCGTCTCAACATAGTGAACACCCCTTTTTCTTTATTTTATCATGAAAAAGGGAAATAAAACATGCGTTTTGTGCAATTTTTATTTTTCAGACACACTCTAGTAAAGGATAAAGAATATTTCGTAGTAACTTCCAATGCGGAGGATCATTTTGTGCCGGCAGGTTTTGAGGCAGATCGTGTTTTTGAAATGGAAGGGAAATTAACCCAGATGCGGTGCAAGAACAGATGTCATGACGAGGTCTATCCTAATCAAAAAGCAGTTCTTGCCATGACAGAAGAGGAAGTAAACGGAAGAGTACCCAAAGAGTTACTGCCGAAATGTCCAAAATGCGGTGGAGATATGGAAGTAAATTGGGGTGCGATGTCCTCGTTTACAGAAACGAAAAATTGGAAGGAAAAGGCTGCCCGCTATCAAGAATTTATTGAGAATTTACATGGAAAGAAGCTGGTAATTCTGGAATTTGGCATTGGTTGGAGAAATCAGATGATTAAAGCTCCTTTGATGCATCTTGCAGCAGTAGAACCACAGGCAAGATATATCACATTTAACAAGGGCGAAATTTACATTCCAGAGGAAATCAAAGAAAAATCTATCGGTGTGGATGGTAATCTTACGGAAGCGTTAAAGGAAATCAGAAAGGAATTCTAAGGAAAATGACAAGAGAAGAAAAAGCAGTATATTACAAACATAATGGATTTAATTGCTGTCAGTCGGTTATCAAGGCAATGATCGATTTATCAGATTCTGATAAGGAAATACTGACGAATGCTGCATCAGGATTTGCGGTAGGTATGGGAGGTATGGAAGCAACTTGTGGTGCATTGATTGGAGCAACCATGATGGCGGGAATTGTAAAGCCAGGGAAGAAAAGTGCGATGACGGCACGCGAGATATTAAACAAATTTCAGGAATATTCTGGAGCAACCATATGTAAAGACCTAAAGGGAAAGGATACAGGTGTTGTACTCTGTGAATGCGATGATTGCATTCGCAATGCAATACGGGCTTTTGACGAGGTGTTGCCGATGAAATCAGAAAGTGAAGGATAGACTAAGTAAAGTAGTTAAAGATATTACAGTTGTGAGACAGGAGAATGAAAAAATGAGCTGTTACGAAAATTTGGTAATGAAAACACAAATGAACTATTCAAGACACTATAGTACCTATGCATCCGGCGGTACTGCTGTAGTGTTGAGCAAACAAAAACCACTTTCTTATGAGGAACAGATTCAGGAATTTGTTCGCAGAGTGCAGGAGGCAGAGTGTATCATAGTAGGCGGAGCATCCGGTTTATCAGCGGCTGGAGGTGGTGACTTTTATTATAGTGATACCCCTTCTTTTCGTGAGCATTTTGGAAAATTTGCAGATAAGTATGGATTCAAAGGTGCTTTTAGCGGAATGATGCATCGGTTTTCTACAAGAAATGAACACTGGGGATATGTGGCAACTTTTTTAAATACTACACAAAATGCTCCTATCAGAGAGCCATATCTGGATTTGGATAAAATTTTGCAGGGAAAGGATTTTCATATCTTAACGACTAATCAGGATACACAGTTTGTAAAGATTTATTCGGAAGAAAAGGTCAGTGAGATTCAGGGAGATCATCGTTTCTTCCAGTGTTCCCAGTGTTGTCAGGATGAAACATGGGATGCCGTACAACCTGTGGCAGATATGATTGCGGCTATGGGAGAGGGGACAATGGTGCCGGATGAACTGATTCCTCGCTGCCCTCATTGTGGTGCGGAAATGTTTCCGTGGGTAAGAGGATATGGGAATTTTCTGCAAGGAAAAAAATACGAAGAAGAATATGAGAAAATTTCAAAATACATTCAAAAAAACAAAGATAGAAAAATTCTCTTTATAGAACTTGGAGTAGGGCGCATGACACCGATGTTTATACAGGAACCGTTTTGGGAACTGACAAACAGCTTGAAAGACGCATATTATATCTCCGTAAATTCAGAATATCAGTTTTTGCCGGAATTCATTGAAGATAAGGGGATTGCTATTTTGGGAGATATAGGAACAGTGTTAAAAGATTTGCAGAAAGCAAAAGAGGAAAGTGCATTTGTATAGGATACTTGTTCTTGATATTCCACTTAATGGAGAAACATTAGAATATTGATTGATACAAAACTGCACTCAGTGATGTGTGGGTGCAGTTTTGTATTAAAATTATTGATTCAGCTTATTACTAAGCAATGATGAAATGAAGAGAAAAGTACTTGGTATTTTCTCGGATGAAATATATAACAGCTTGAAAGAAGCAGAATAGAAAAATGCAGGTTGAAATATACCTGCTTTTTTTATACTTGAAATATACCACAATATATAGTATTTTATAAAATAGAGCAACCACAATATGGTGTATAGTTTTAAGCTGGAAGCGATAGAAATATTTTTTGTTAGTAAAACATCATAAATAAAAAGTTGTCCTATATGTCATAAAAGAAAGTATTACTATGGAGATATAAACAATGACAGGAGGTAAATTATATGACAGCAACAACAAGTGAATTATTAGATTCATATACAAAAATGTTGGATAGTGAATTTTATAAAAATCTAAAAGGTATAACAGCAGGAATAGAAGCACTACAAAAATCACTTGTAGGAAGTGATTTACATAAGCAGATGCAAGCATGGCAAACTGTATTAAACGATCCAGAAAGTTCTATTAATAAATCCATGCGTATGTGGTCTGAATTTTCAATAAATATTGATTATGGAAAATTGACTGGATTACAGGCAGGATTACAACAATTAGCTGATCAGATGCCTAAAATAGACATGAGCTCATTTGCAGGCTTACAATCTCATTTAGGCGAATTATTGAATACAGATAATATAATAAATTCCAAATTTTCAGAGGTTATTGATTATGCATATGAAACAGCAAAAGAAGAAGCTGGAGAGCCAGAAATAAGCAAAGAAGAGTTAGGAAATGTTGTTAGGGAAGAAATAAAAAACGATACTCTTGGTGAGGCAGATATTGAAAATAACGAATTTAAAGAAAAGTTCTATGCAGTTATAAAATTTTTCCTTAAGGATGTATTGCTGCCATTAGCTTTGAGTCTTATATATGATTTAGGCAAAGCACAGCTTGGGAAAGGTATAACATTTTCTGCTGAGGATAATGCACCTGTGATTTATGAAATTCACAATGAGAATACATATGTAAATATCATAGACCATACAGATAAAAAATATCGTGTATTTTTTATTGATGATGATGGAAATGTGATTGATGGTTATATGGATAAAGAAAATATAAATATGAATTTTGAAGATGATGAGGACGAACAGTAAAATATAATTTTATATAAATGTTGGATTTTGGTATAATTAATCTATCACAAAAAGAAATGGAGGGCTTTATTTATGCCAAAAGAAAACATATTTTCTGGCAAGTATGAACCAGATAGGGACACTTGTACAGAAGCAAATGAAAGTAATGTTGCCAGATTCAGAACAGCAATGTTAAAGTTAGACAGAATACATAATGATGAAAATGAAAAGGATCTGACTGAAAACATTATGCAGTTATGCTCCAGAAACAATAAGACTGGGGAAAAAGTTGATTTAAGTGCTGATTATGAATTTGAAGATGCAATGGACTGGCTGGAAAAAGTCTATAATGATGTAGATGCAGATTTAATGATAATGGCAATAGACCAATTAGCAGAAAGATATGGTTATACATCAGATATGGAGGAAACTATTGAAATTGAGCAAGAGGATAAGTGGCGTTGTTGGGAAACTTTTGAAAGTGTAATTAATAAAAGCATAAGAACATATGGTTCACTTCCAACAGCAAAACGACAGGAAGATTTTAAAACAAGAATAGCTGCAGGATATAGATTATATGAAATGGAAAGCCAACCAAGACAGCGTGTATATAGGGGTGAAATCTGGAGGGGAGAAGTGCCGACTGGTGTAGGAAGTGAAACAACTGGTATGAGATGGGCGCTTGTAATATCCCAAAAGGCACATACAAAAGGAAGTTATACATTTAATGCTGTTTATTTAGATGGACAAGCAGTTAAAAAAAGTGCATGGCAAATGGAAATAACAGAAGCAGATCTGGAATATGGTGATTTAATAAAGGAAACAGAAGATAATAAGTGTAGAATCAATCTTACAGATATATACACATTAGATAGAAAGCGATTAATGGATCGTAAAGGAAAAGTAAATAATGCATTTATGAAAAAAGTAATGACAAGAATTGCATCATAATTAGGAATCACATTAGATAGTGGATGTAATATAGAAATGGGGCCTGAGGTGGAGCATTACTTTGCTGTAGAAGATTGTTACTGTGAAGAATGTGAAAAACGATTCAGAGTTCATGGCAGTATTTGGGAGTACCCATTAGGTGCATACAATTATGAGGATATAAGTGTAGAAGCATTAGAAGATGATGATGAAGAAGAATAAACTAAGAGCCGGTAGATGAATCACAGCGATTTACTTATCGGTTTTTTTGATTTTATGGTATGATTAAGTAGTAAAATTTGTCGATACAATAATTAATGGATTTATATAGATAGAAGGCGAGGAATTTTATGGGAGAAGTGGCAAGAAACTCACTAAAGGGATATACATATCAACAGAGCGTGTTTATTTTGTTTTTGGGGCTAATGGACACAGAAAGAACTATTGGAAAAATAATTGTTGAAGCGTTAGATACAAAAAATTTTGACGATATTTATTTAAAAGATGTCATAATAGATACTTGCCAAAAAGAATCATATCGCATACAAGTAAAAAACTATCCTAATGTTTCTGATGAGAGTATTAAAATTGACAATAATGTATTAAGTATCAATGGAAATAAAAATTCGTTTGATGAAGCTGATAATAATGTACTTGTTGTGAATTCGGCATTAATTGAAACAGATGACGAATTCATGGGATTTGCATGTGTCAGAAAAGAGAATATAACTATTATCCCGCTTACGCCTAAAAAAATTGCTGATAAACTGGATAATATGTTTAACACAGAAGCTAGAGAACTTCAGATTATACATTTAGCAGATGAAATTACTGAAGATGCTGTATTTGAAATCGATATTGAAAAACTTCCTGATATTATAAATATGTCAACAGATTTGGAAGATCAAACAATTTTGCTTCGAACTGTGCCGGATGAATTTTTGCATGATATTACCTTTATTGAAGGAAAACCGGGTGTAGGAAAAAGTCATTTTGTAAATGAAATATGTGATAAGTATCCAGATGCAATTGTTTATCGATTTTGGATTGGTTCACAGGATCCAAACAGAAATAGAAGGATTTTATTTGAGAATTTTATTTCAGAGATAGGAATTAAAGTATATAAAACTGCTAAAAAAGTAATTATTGATGAATTAATTGATACAATAAGAGAGCAGGATAAGTTAATAATAATTGATGGTTTAGATCATGTAGAAAATTATAATCCTCGTCAGCTGCAGGAATTTATAGGGTTCATCAATAAATTAATTGATGTAAGAGTTATTGTTCTTTCGAGACCACTTAAGCATGAAATTAGTTGGAATAGAAGTAATTTATTTGATTGGTCTTATGATGAGACACGATTATATTTAGAAATGGCTCATAATATTACAGAGTATAAGATTCAAAATCAGATATATAATATAACGAAGGGATACCCCATAATAACATATTTTATTGCAGAAGATTATAAGTTAAAGCAAGTTGTGGATATTAGTCAACCAATTAATGAAATAAATGAATACTATGATAGTTTATTTGTAAACAACGATAAACCAAGTAGTGCAATAGGCATATTTGCTACTGGAAACTGTTTTTTTACAGAAAAAGAATTGGAGAGTTTTTTTGAAGAACCAGAGGTATATGAGACTATCTGTGAATTTATTGATATGCATCCATACTTATTTAAAAAAATCATGAATCGAATATCATTGATACATGATAGTCTAAATACATACTTAAGACTCAGACTAAAAACATTTGCTAAAAGAAAAGAAAAAACATTGGCAATTATACGACAGAGTATTTTAGATGGCTCAATAGAGTATATGGATCGAATGCAGGCGTTCGATTTTGATGATGAATTCTATGAAATAATGCTAAAAAAGTATTCAGAATTTTCTGAGTTCAAAAATTTAATGATGTCAACAAGAGATTATAATTCAATACAGAGTCTTTATAATCAGTTACAAGGTATTTTAGAAGAACGAAGAGGAATACTGGATATTTACCAATACTATTCATTTGCATTACTATACCAGATTGCTAATAGAAACGAATTAATGGGCGATGATAGCATGATTATTCAAATGCTAGTATACATAAAAAATCATGGCGATATAGAAAACGAAATTTTTAGTTCTGACTATATTTGGCAGGTGTATTTAACATGTAATAATTTAGAAAAAATGGCTGCACAATATTTAAATAACAGGCATATTAGCGAAAGACAATTTTATGATTTGATTGAGCACATTAATGAAGATTGTGCATTCTATGAAAAGAAAGAGAAAGTAATAAAGTTTGATGATCTTATTAATCAGCTTTGTGAAGAAGATATGCATTTAATTGATAAAGATAAGATTCTGGCTGATTATCTAGTTAGCATTTGGATTCATGGAGATGAACGAGATAAGTTTTATGATTGTTTTGTAGAATATATAAAAAAATCTATAAATTGTGTAGATTTAATGTTGCCGGAACTTGAAAAATATAAGTTTGATAGATTTTGGATTGAAAGAAGTTTGAGTATTGCTGAATATCAACTGCATGAACTGGGATATTTTGGAGATAAAAACCGATTTAGAAATGTAAGTCTTTTAGACATAATTATGAAAGGCGGCAAGTCTGGATCATATAGTGCTGTGACATTAGCAGCATCATACATGAAGTTGGCAAATTATGAAAAAAGAGATTTAGATATTGAATCATTGGCTTATGCCTGGGCTATGTATTTTAATCATAAAGATTATAGTGTATATGCAATAGACACAGCATTAATTGTATTTGAAAAGAAAAATCTAATACAGGAAGAAGAATCATTTAAAATAATAACAGAATTGATGGATCACTCTGATGATGGAATTTCTCATTTGTTAACATCTTATGCAAATGCAAAAGGGACTGGATATATTGATGAATTAAATAAACAGGGGTATTTTACGGATTCGGATTGTAAAATAAGATTTTGGGAACTTAATCCCGAAAACTACAGTTGTTTTAGTAAGCAAGAAATGAGAAAACAGATTACAGATTTATTAAGTATGCACTATTATGGAAAGACAATTGAAGGTCGGGACCTCCGAACGGTTATGAATTCTGTGTATAAAAATATGGTATTGGATGGCATTGAATATTACGGATACTCAATATTATCGCCAGATATTCAATTAATACCAGAGCTCGAAGTTAGAGGAATAAGGTATTTTGGCTCAGAAGAAAAGATAGAGGAAGAGTATACGCCGTTCGAACATGGATATATTCATGAAGATGATTTACATTATATTGTGGAACACAAGATTGGATTTAATGAAATATCAAAATATACGGATGGCTGGTACTCGTGTTTGCCGTTCGTAGATTTTTATGGAATATATGATAAAGCTGACATTCAGAATAATTATTTAAATATTTTGCATAATTCATTGTATGCAAGAACTGCTGACAAAGATTTCTTAGGTAATTGGAATTTGCTGCTAGGCAACATTCCAGAACTACTTTCTGATTATGAAATTGATATTGAATGGGAAAAGCTATATACTATTTTTACAGAGTTTTTAGATATTTCATTGCTTAGATTATAAAGGTGTTTGTCCGCCGGAATGGTGCAACTTTTTATGATTTACATATAGGGGTGTAAAAAATTACAAAAACGCTGTCGCGTGCGCGAATGTTAATGCGAAGTCAAGTTTCAATGCATGTGGAGACGGTTGTTCTTTTGTCCCGACTGAAACAAAAGCCGGATGATTACATTAATGTCACGATTGAACTTGATGATATGGATATAACATCTGCAGAGACTAAGGCAACATATGATGAGATAAAGAAGTATATGGCGGAACATAATGCCGACATTGAAGCATTTTAAGATGAATAGTTAATAAAGAGAGGTGCATATGCTATGCCAGGTATACTCGTGGTTGAAGATGATGAAAATTTAAATCGTGGAATTACATTCTCACTGAAAAAATCTGGATATGAGGTTTTTTCAGCAGAATCAGTGAAAAAAGCGAAAAGAATTGCAAGTGATAATAATGTGGATGTTACCATTTGTGATGTGAATCTTCCGGATGGGAATGGACTGGAATTTGTAAGATGGATGAGATGCAATTATAATACATACATTATTTGCCTTACAGCACTAGATCAGGAGATGGATCAGGTTATGGGATATGAAGCAGGGGCAGATGATTATATTACAAAGCCGTTTAGTCTTTCGGTACTTCTTTTGAAAATAGAAGCACATTTCCGCCGCAGACAGGAGAAAACGGAAGCCGGAAAGATGATTTCGGGAGATATCGTATTTATCGCAGGAGAAATGAAAGTCCTGATAAAGAGTCGTGAAATCAGTCTGACAAAAACGGAGTTGAAAATGCTGACTTTTTTTCTGCAGAATCCGAAACAGATTCTTTCAAAAACACAAATATTGGAAAATGTGTTTGATCTGGAAGGGGATTTTGTGGATGAAAATACAATCGCTGTCAATATCAGAAGACTCCGTGAGAAAATCGAAGACAATCCGGCTGCACCGGTCTATATAAAGAATATCAGAGGTCTTGGGTATATATGGAATCAGGAGGTAAGGCAGTGACAAAGAGATATCGCAAGAAGATTACAGTAGCGCTCTCCTTGGTACTACCTGTCATATTATTGTTTGCAATATTAAATTGCTTTACCACGTATGTGTTTTATGAAGATTATAAATATAAAATGAATCTTATGACAGACATTGCTGCAAAGGAAGAATTTTCCGGGCTGGATGCTGTTTCGGAATTGCTTAAGGATAAGGATATTGAAACTAACGAACAGGGAAGGCGATTATTGGAGCAATATGGATACTGGGGGAATAAAGGGAATGCATTTTATTCGCAATTCCGGCATCAGGTTATGGTGACTGGTGCTGTAAGCACTGTGATATGCGTGCTTCTTTTGGCTTTTTTACTTTATTGGAAGAAAAAAGAAGATGCGTGTCATCAGAAAGTTTTAGACCAGATGGAAGAAATTCTGATCAGATTCCGTGAAAATAAATTTGATGCTTTACTGAAAACGGAAAATTCAGCAGAACTGGAAAAATTGAATGACCAGCTTGAAGCAATCGGACATCATATTCAGTTGCTAAAGGAAGAAGCAAGGGCAGAAAAAGAGAGCACGAAGGAAATGGTTTCTGATATCTCTCACCAGTTAAAGACACCGGTTGCAGCTTTGGATACATGTTTTAGTGTGCTGATGCAGAATGACTTAAGTGCCACAGAACAGGAGGAGTTTCGTATCCGTTGTCGGAGTGCTCTGGATGGACTCGAGACATTATTGCAGTCGCTTCTTGAAATATCCAAGATGGAAACTGGACTGATTCAGATTAATAAGAAAAAACTTCCGCTTATGGATACTGTCATATCTGCTGTGAACTGTACTTATCCAAAAGCGGATGAGAAAGAAATTGAATTCGTTTTTGACTATGCAAAAGAGCTGGAAACATGCATGGTTATGCAGGATAAAAGATGGCTTGGTGAAGCTGTGATCAACGTTTTTGATAATGCAATCAAGTACAGCCCGGGTGGTTCAAAAATATTTATCCGGTTACAAAAAAGAAACGATCTTGTAAGAATGGAAATTGAGGATCAGGGAATTGGTATTCCGCAGAATGAGTATCACAAAATTTTTCAACGATTTTACAGAGGAAGTTCCAAGGAGGTCATGGAAAAGAGTGGTACAGGAATCGGACTTTTTCTATCGAGAGAAATTATCGAAAAACACGCAGGTACGATTACGGTAACCTCCGGCAAAAAGAAAAAAGGAAGCAAGTTTGTGATTCAATTACCATATGTTGGTTAAATTTTAAGTGGGCAGAAATCTTACAATTCTGTAAGACTTCTGCTCGTTTTTTGAAAGTGAAATGAAAGATTATCCTGATACAATTTGGATGTAGGTTGAAAAATGACCAAATATATAAACAGGCAAAGAAAGTGTGCTGAAAAGGTACGCTTTACAGAATTGAAAAGGAGGCAACACATGAGTGTGATATTAGAAACCAGGCAGCTTTGTAAGTTTTATGGCGCGGGTGAGAATCAGGTCAAAGCGGTCAATCAGGTGGACATTCAGATTGAGCAGGGAGAATTTGTCGCAATTGTCGGAAAGTCAGGTTCCGGTAAAAGTACATTACTTCATATGCTTGGAGGGCTTGACACCCCTACAAAAGGCAGTGTTACTTTAGCCGGGAAAGATTTATACAGGATGAAGGAAGATGCCCTTGCTGTTTTCCGCAGAAGAAAAATCGGATTTGTTTTTCAGGCATTTAATCTGGTTTCATCTGTTAATGTCTGGGAAAATATTGTACTGCCACTGGGGCTGGATGGAAGAAAAGTGGATGAAGCGTATGTAAATGATATCATTGCAACTCTGGGGATTGAAAAGAGGATTTACAATCTGCCAAATCAGTTGTCCGGAGGACAGCAGCAGAGAGTAGCGATTGCAAGAGCACTGGTGAATCGTCCGGAAATTATATTTGCAGATGAGCCGACCGGAGGGGTTCAGTTAGTAGTATAACAATCACAAAAAAATAATATGAATGTTTTTGTCATGGTCAACACGGATTTCCTTGACAATGGAACGCCACAATTCACGCCTCTCCGGTATAGACAAAGAATCATACACACTTTCAAAATCCATTTTCAAAAAGTTTTTCAAATACGATAAATCCTTGACGGGTCGGGAATCCTCTGCATTTATTTTCTCAAGCTGCATCAGCAATTTTTCTCTATCAAGTTTGAACTCGTCCATTGTTATGAGGTCGTTCAAATATAGGTCTTTCAATTTCTGCATTTTTCCCTCAACACTCCGGCGTTTGGCATCGGTACGCAATGCCGGAAGATTTGCGACCTCGTATTCTGCAATATAGTTTTCCAGTTCCGGACGGATGCGTTCGAGGAGCATCTTTTCAAGGGTTGTCTCAAAGACGAGTTTTCGGTTCGGGCAGCGATGCAGGTTCACACCCTGTCGGCAGCGGTACACACTGTATTTATATATAATTCGTGTTCCATCGGCACGGACACGACCTCTTGCACGTTGCTGACACCCGCTCATGATATGGTCACAGTCATCACAGACAACGAGACCACTGAAAATATAATCGTGCTTTTTTCCGCTCTTGATGTTGATTTTGAGAAGTCTCTGCACATCAAAGAAAAGGTCACGGTCAATGATAGCAGGACAATAATTTTTATTGTCACGAAACTCACCGATGTATTTCGTATTTGTGAGCATATTTTTGAGACTGGCAGCAGAGCGGACAAGTCCGAACTCGCTCTCCATGTACCGGAGTGTCATGCTCAAGTTTCCAGTCTTGCGGTAGTATTGGAAGATAGCAACGGCAGTCGGAGCATCGTCATCCGGTACAAGGTGTTTATTTACAATCGTATATCCGAGAGGAGTTGAGCCGGAAAGAACCTCCCCGTTGTCAACCTTGTCATCGAACACGCCGAGGATTCGGTCGGAATCATTTTGAGCCTCAAGTTCTGCCCATATCATTGAATTATTAACGAAAGCACGACCGTGAGGGGTTGAGGTGTCAAAATAAGGCTGCTCAATGGCAGTCCATGAAACACCATGTTTGTCAAGAATGTCCTGCGTGTTCAGATAATGACGGAGATTTCTGAACCAACGGTCAAGACGGGTGAAAATAATGAGGTCAATTCTACCTGCACGGACATCATCAATGAGGCGTTGAAAGTCGTCTCGTTTCAATTTCTGTCCGGAGATTCCGTCATCAATGTATGTGTCAACGAGAATCATATTCTCATGACTGTCTATGTATTTTTGCCCTGTTGCTAATTGGTCACGCATGGAATCTCCGTCCTTGACCTGTTTGTCAGTTGAAACACGGATATAGATTGCCACACGGAGCAGGATTTTCTCGACAGGAGCGGTTGTTTTACGTCGCATTTTATCAACTCCATTCAAAAAAAGGTATAAAAATAAAACCTATGCACAAGCACGGTTTTATGATAAAATGAGACTTGCGGGTGACATTTTATCAATCGTGCTTGTACGATAGATATATGTTGTCAAAGAGCGGTTTCCATTGGCGTGGAGGCTGCTCTTTTTTTATTGTAAAAATTCGATAACGACATCAAATCAGTGCGAAAAATTCGTTCTGTACACTTTCCTTGAGAAAGGAGGTGAGCAGGATGAAAATTCTCGTTTGGGAAATGAGAACCTCAAAAGGGTTCACATTGATGGAGTTATCGAAGAAATCCGGAATCGGAAAATCTACGATAAACAACATCGAAAACGGTAAGGTGTCGCCGACATTATTTCAGCTTGAAATGATAGCGATTGCATTAGGCGTAAAAATCACCGACCTGTTTGAATCCGAATACAAATAATTGTATCACATTGCAGCGGGATTCCGGTAGCAGGAGGAACGATTTCCACGATTATGGAAATCAACCTCGATATTTCCACAATGATGGAAATATATGATACACTGTAATCGGAAAGGGGGTGTTCCCCTTGAATTACAAAGAGGCTATTGTTGAAATAGTCGGGAAGATACAAAACGAACGCATCCTCAAGAGGATATATAAATTCGTGGCGTATCTATACACCCATGAGGCTGACAGTTGAAAAAGCTGTCAGTCTTTTTCTTTATTATTTTGTGTGAACTCAATCGCCTTTTTCATTAAGCGGTCAAGTGCAGCGATGTCCTCGTCGCTCAACTCAAGCATGAATTTGAAAAGGTTTTTTCGTGCCTCGTCCTCACCCGCCATGATGCGGTCAATGCGTTCGATGAAATCATCGTCGCTGTCGATGAACATTTCTCCCTCACCAGTAGTCAACCACATATAATCAACACTGAACTCACGGCAGATAGATTTTGTCATGTGTTCGGAGAAAGACCTGCGACCGTTTTCTAAATCAGATACAGTCGACTTTCCAACACCTATACGTTGACCGAATTTCTCAAGGGTAAGGGATAAAGTCTTTCTTAATTCTTTGACACGTTCGCCTTGCGTCATACTGAATCACCTCCTCTGTTTTCTAAAGCATAACACCCAACGAAACAAAAATCAATAAAAAAGTTCGCAAAAAGGAAAAAGTGTATTGACAAAGTTCTGAAATAGGAATATGATGTACGCAAAGAGAACAACAAGGAGGTGAGACGGTGGAGGAAATCAGAAGAACAAAAATCAAAGAGGCAATGAAAGAGACCTTGAATGTGTATGAAAAATTAGATTTGAACATGACAGAGATTGAAATTGTCTCAAGAAGTCAGAACGTAGCTGCGAAAGTTGCGATTGCAAAGAAACAGCTTGAAACGGAGGCAGAGGAGAGACTTGAGAAACAGCAGACACCCATGAAAACGAAAATCATTAAATGGATGCCCGCAATCTGCTCAACATTAGCGATTATCTTGTCAATTATCAGTTTAGTCCTAAGATTATACCAATAATCGAAAGAATCAAGGCGAGGGTTGCAACAACACTATTGTAATAATTGAAACGGTTTTGATAACGGTCTTTTTTACGACGTTCGAGTTCAGCAGCCTTGATGTTCTGATTGCTAATATCGTTAAACAACTTTTGATAATCGTCCACAGCAATTCACCTCCTGTCGTTTGGGAATGGTCGCACATTTATTATATGGCAGGAGGGGCAGCAGGACAAGGAAGAACAGGAGGAACAGGAATGGAAAAACAGAAAAAAGTGTTGAACGTAATAAAAGGATATATGAGCAAATTTGACATCGAACAGGTGACAATCATTGAGGACGACAAGGATTCAGTGATTTTCTCCGGAGATGTTGAGAAATTCCTGCATCCGTGCGAAACGATGCAGAATGAGGCATACAGAATCAAAATGACAGAGACAAAAAGAGTTCTCAATTTCAATGATGAAAAATTATTCATTTTCATATAAGCAGGAGGAACAGAAATGAGCAATGCAGAGACATTGAACCAGTACATAAAAGAATTATTTGATTATTGGGATGGAAAAAACGATGATTTTGAACCTATTCCGATACCGAAAGAAGTCGACGACGAAATGCAGAGAGATTCGTTTTATTAAAGCCGAAACGGGGCAACAGTCGCCCCGTCAGCGTCCGGATGGCGACCGACGCTCTGACGATGGCAAGCCGAGAGACAGCGTCAGCGATACCGTGGGAAACATGGCAGCGGGTGGACTTGCTAAAAGGTTCACGGTTGTTCCATGTGCCAAACGGAGGCAGCAGAAACAAGCAGGAGGCAGTCAAATTCAAACAAATGGGTGTCAAAGCGGGCGTTTCTGATTTGTGCCTCCCATATCCGAAAGGAATTTATTGCGGACTGTTTATCGAAATGAAATACGGCAACAACAGACAACAGGACACGCAAAAAGAGTTCCTTGCAGACATGGCAGCAGCAGGACATTTCGTCGCAACCTGCTATTCAGCGGAGGAGGCGGTTAAGGTTATTGAGGAATACTGCAAATTGATGAATCACAAAATGGGAGATATTGAAATTGTCATACCATTGGAAAACAGAGAGGCATTAAGAAATATAACAATGAGCATCCCGAACAACAGCATCCTCAAGGACGGGAAAATCAAGAATAGAGGAGAAAAGCGATGAAAGTATTGATTGCGTTAGGTATTGCAACGGTTGTCATGCTTGCGATGGTATTTCTTGCGGTGATTTTATTCGTGGCAGCAGTTGCGGTCGATATAGCGTCCGAATTTATGGACTAAAAAATATAACAGGATAACAGGAGGAAAAACATGAGAATTATTGCAGTAATGTCACCAAAGGGAGGAATCGGGAAAACGACGACATCCGATTCAATCGCCTATATGTTAGGCGAGGAGCAGGGAAAGAGAGTGCTTGTGTTAGACGGAGACCCGCAGGGCGATACATCAAAGACATTCGGAGTGTACGAACCGGGTGGAATCGGCATGAGTGAATTGCTTGAGAAACATGAGTGCGTCGGAGGTACATATAAAACAGGCGACTTGATTCGACCGACAGAGTATTCACACGTTGACATCATTCCGGCGAATGGCTATCTCATGAAAACGGACATGAATTTGCTACTCAAAGAGGAGGACAATCAAGTTACACGATTGCGTGAGGCGTTGGAGGAGGTAGCGGACGCATACGATTATTGTATTTGTGATTGCGGTCGACTGCTTGACATGGTGGTCATCAATATCCTTATATCGGCAGAGTTAATCATTGCACCCGTAAAAGTTGGAGGATATGAAATCGAGGCATTGCAGAACCTTGAGGAGCAGATTGAGGATTTGAGAGACATCAATCCGGATTTGAGAATAAAGGCACTCATGACCATGCGACAGAAAAATAAAACCTCTCTTGAGGTTGAGGAGTGGTTGAAAGCAGATTCCGGATTTGATATGTTTGTCACTCCGGTTCGCCGTTCCATTGTTGCGGAGAAATCAACAACGGCAATGATACCACTCCCGAAATTCTCAAAGCGTGGAATCGTGTCTCAAGATTACAGATGTGTTGTGCATGAGTTACTCAAGGAAATGGAGGGGTAAGGCATGGAAAACGAGACAATACAAATCCTTGAGTTATTCGGAGGGATTGGGTCGCCTCGATGTGCCTTGAGAAATTTGAACATTCCAACGAAAGCAATCGACTATGTGGAAATCAATGAAAAGGCGGTGCGTTCGTACAATTCGATGTTCCGTGAGGAATTGGCATATAAAACACAAACGGTTGTCGGATGGAATCTAAAACCGGACATTCTGATTCATGGCTCACCTTGCCAAGACATGAGCATTGCAGGACATCAAGGAAAAGCGACAGGAGAGGGCAGAATCAACCGAGGCAAAGGTTCAGACGAGGGGAGCGGAACACGTTCCTCTCTCATGTGGGAGACAATACACATCATTGAGAATATGGGCGAATGGAGACCTCGTTATGTGATATGGGAAAACGTGAAGAATGTGAAATCAAAGTACATGAGACCGAATTTTGACAGATACATGGTTGAAATGGAGCGGTTGGGATATACGAACAATTTTGAGGTACTGGATGCGAGAGAGTTCGGATTGCCACAGGCAAGAGAGCGAGTGTTCACAGTTTCTGTTCTGAATGGAGAAAGATTTGAGTTTGATGACCTTATAAGAACACCGATGCGAAACTTGCAGGAGTTTCTTGAGGATGATGCAAGTGTTCCGGATGTTTACGATGTGACACAAGGTTTGCGTGGCTTGCAAGAGTGATTTCTTTTGAGGCTTTTTCGATGATGGTCGACGAGGCACTTGAGAGAATGAAAAAGATGCTTGAGAGCAACAAAGCGATGCAGACGCTTGTGAGCGGTGAGGCAGGTGAGGTCAATGAGTAAAATCGCAGACTTTTTCATGCAGAACGCAAGGACAATCGGGATTGTGTACGTTGTGGGTGCGGTCGTCGTATTTTTAGCGATGACAGCGTTTTACATTTGGGTCGACAGGGCAAGCAAAAAGGAACAGGAGCTTTACTATGACGAATATTATTATCCGGATGACGAATTTGCGGAAAGAATGTCGGTGGTAGTATGGTTCATTCTTTCATTGGGATGTGCGATTTTATGGGTCGGTATTCCGTTACTGATTTGCGGGTTGATTGTGTACACAGAACTTGAGGAACATTGTCCGGCACTCATGGGAGACATGACGGACAGGAACACAGAAGAATTTGACAAGGAGGAAAACAAATGATTTCAAATTGCGGACATGATGAAAATAACAGATACAGAGGAGGAAAAGCAGGAGACCAGACAGGTACAGAGTGGAGGGTTATAAATTGGTATAACAGACCGTGGAAATGTGTCCTCCGTCATCCGGATGCAAAGGTCAGAAAAATGATTGCGAGCATGGCAAAGGCAGCAGCAGTCAACAATAAAATCGGATATGACCAGTCAGAGAGATACACATTTTGGGAGCATCTCAAGGCATCGAATTACGACCCTGCACAAATCACGATTGCGTGTGAGGCAGATTGTTCATCCGGTGTCGCTGCAATCGTAAAGGGTGCAGGTTACAGACTGGGAAATGAGAAAATGAAGAATGTGAGCATTTATCTCTATACCGGAAACATGAGAGCAGGTCTCAAGGCAGCAGGATTCGAGGCGTTGACAGACAGCAAATATCTGACATCGGATGCGTATTTGCTTGAGGGAGACATCCTCCTCAATGACAATGCTCACGTTGCAACGAACCTCACGGACGGAGCAAAGTCATCCGGAACAGGTGCATCCAACACAACACCAGTCAAGAGCAACGCAAAGGTCGACGTTGCACACGGGTTCAACAAGAGCCTTGCAGGAACTTACAAGGTGACTGCATCCGGATTGAATCTCCGTGCAGGAGCAGGAACAGGAAAGTCAATCCTTGCGGTGATGAAAAACGGCGAGAAAGTCCAGTGCTATGGATATTATAACGATTGCAACGGTGTGAAATGGTTGTATGTGGTTTACAAGAACATCGTCGGATATGCGTCAAGCAAGTATTTGAGCAAATAGGAGGGAAAATTATGTTATACTATTTAGGCAAAGGAACAGAGTTCAAGAAAGAGGACTGCAAAGAGTACAAGACCATTGAGGGAGCAATGAAAGCAGCGGCAAAGGACGAGAGTTTTGTTGTGTGGGATGAAAACGGAAACGTCATCGGCTCACTCACGGACAATGTTCCGGAGGGAGCATTGCAGACAAATCCGGACGGCAGCGTCAACGCATACGATGCGGACGGAAACAAGGTCGGAACAGTCGATGCGGAAACCGTTGAGAAAATGACAACATTTGAGAGTGACGAGGATGCAGCAGGGCAGCAGGAGGACGCAGAGGACGGGGAAACAGCCTCAAACGATGCAGAGACAACAAATCCTCCGTCTGAACCGGAAACGGGCGAGAATGGGGCAAATACAGAGCTACAGGAGGCAGAGGACGAACCGGAGGACAAAGTCATCATCCCGCAGGGAAAAATGAAAGTGACGGTCATTTGCGACGGCTCACTCAATATCAGACGTTCCGCAGCGTGGGGCAATGAGAACATCTGCGGTCGTGCTATCAGAGGACAGTCATATTATGTGAAAGAGATTCATGTTGTGGACGGAAAGAAGATGGTCAGAACAATCGGCGACCTTTACCTCTCCGGAGAATCGGAGCATGTACAATTCGAGCAGTTATAAGAGCATACAGACAAAAAAAGAGGACGGCATCCGGAAACGGGTGTCGTCCTTGTGCTATAATGGATTTATGAACGTGCTTGAATTTTGGCAATCAACGCATCTTGCAAAACTTTTGAATAGTTGATGCCGTAATTTTCACATGCAGTATTGAGCCATGCAGGAATACTCAAAGTTTTCTTGACCGCTTTGTCATTGTACGCACGGGCGTATTCGTCGAGGTTGACGCAAATCAAATTGACAAGTGCTGCATCCTCGTCCTTTTCAACTGCATCAAGAGGGGTCGGAGCGGGAAGAACATCACCATCACGCAAGGATGTGAATAAATACTGACCGCAAGCCTCTTGAGCCATTGCGAAAGCGTCCGCAAGGTTATCTCCGTAAGTTGCTAAATCATTGAGGTCGGGGAAAATAACTGAATATTTCCCGTCGTCCTCCGGATAAAAAACAGCAGGATAAATATAATTCATGATAACGCTCCTTTCTTTAATGGGTGGCAGGTCTCATTTGAGACCCGCCTGTTTGAGTATGGAGTTGACAACCCTTTGAGGAATGTCGCCTCGATGATTTGGGATTGTAACTTTTCCCGTTTTGGTTGGGTGCTTGTATTGGTGATGTGAACCTCTCACATCTACCAACTCCCATCCGTCATTGAGGACTATTTTTTCAATTTCTCGAAATCTCATTTGTATTGTTTCCTCCTTACAAGTATATAATAACACGTATTTTACGTAATGTCAATAAAAATATACGTAAAATACGTAAAAAATAACAGAGATTTTCATACTACTAAATTGAACCTACCGACAGGAAATCTTGATTCTAAGACCAGTGATGAGGTAATCGCCCTGCTTAAGATGACAGCAAAAAAATATGGACAGACAATTGTAATGATTACCCATGATGACGAAATTGCACAGGTCGCTGATCGTATTCTGGTGATTGAGGACGGACAGGTGGTGGATTTTAGATGAAGACAATAAGCAGGATTGCATATAGCAATGACAAAAAGAACAAGACAAGAAGTATACTGATTATGATGTCCATATGTCTGACCACGATGCTGCTTGTGATTATCAGTACTGTGGGAAATGGAATGATCCGTTTACAGAAAAGTCAGGCGGCAGGCTCATATGGAAGCAATTATGGTTTGTTTGTCGCAGCAGACGGATCGCAGTTAAAGGAAGTAAACCGTCGTGCGGAAATAGATGCTACAGGCACTATGTGCACCGAAGGTATCATAAAAGGCAACGAAAACGGTGGTTTTGTCTGCATGGATGAGACTGCAAGAAAAATGCTTCCCTATAATAAGGAATATGAGTTAAAGGAAGGAAAGTATCCGGAAAAAATGCAGGAAATTGCCGCCGGAAGAGCTTTTTTTCGTGCAATGGGATATGATGATGTAAAGGTCGGAGATACGGTTACACTGGATTACCGTGCAGGGATGCAGTCAGAATATAAGCCGGAAGAATTTGTTGTCAGCGGAATCCTATATGATCGGGATGAGTATACCATCGAGGCATCTTATGTTGCTTTCGGGTCACAGGAGTTTTATGATGAGCACGTCGCAGAGAATGACAGACAGTATAATATTTATTTTACTTTAAATGATTCTGCAAATGTATCTATGAATAATATTGAACCGGTTATAAAGCAGATTGCAGCAGCTTGTGGGATCGAAGAAAAAAACGTTATAGTCAATGATCTCTATTTGCAATGGGTCTTGCAGCCGAGTTATGAAACGATTGCGGTATGCGGGGTTTTGATTCTTGCAATTGTACTTTTCTCTGTTGTGGTCATTTATAATATTTTTCAGGTCGGTATTGCCAACAAGATACAGGAGTATGGAAAAATCAAGGCTCTGGGAGCGACAAAAAAGCAGATGAAACAACTGATCTTCAGAGAGGGCATTTTTTTGACATTTTTTTCAATACCGGTTGGATTGCTTCTTGGTTTTCTGATTGCAAAATGCGGTTTTAACTGGCTGGTAGAACAGGGGAACCTTGTATCAACCCAAACTGGCTCTATGGGAGTTCAAAATCAGCAGGTGCCTCTGTTTTCCCTGTCTGTTATGCTTCTGTGTATTTTCGTATCATTCCTTACCGTTGCTTTGGCACTGCGTAAACCAATGAAAATTGTTTCACGGATTTCACCTATCGAAGCAACACGGTATTTAGAAAATGCAGAAACACACAAAAAAGGAAAACGAAATGGCAGAAAAAATGTCACCGTGTTTTCTATGGCAATGGCAAATGTAACGGGTAATCCCAAAAGAACTATTGGTACTATCCTCACAATGGGTTTTTCTTGCGTATTGTTTGTGACTATCTCTAATTATGTGGGAAATATTGACACGGAGCATGAAGCACGTCGTTACATAAATCATGGACAATTTGAACTGCAGCTTGACTATTCTGATGAGTATGATGAAAGATATCCGGAGAATAATCTGGATACGATTCTGACGGATAATCCATTGAATGATTCGCTGATTGAAGAAATCAAAAGCATTCCGGGAGTGACAGATGTCATGACGAGAGAGATAGTCTCTGTAAATCTGAACGGAACAAGATTTCCGGCTGATATTGTGAGTAAAAATGATTTTGATTTTATGCGCCAGGACGGGGATATTGGCTCTATGGACTATGATCAGGCGGTAAAGAATGGTGATATTTTCTTTGGCTGGTCGGCGTGGATGGAACAAGATGGATATGCTCCGGGTGAATCCATTGCATTTGACTTTGAGAATGGAAGTGGAACCTATACCTATCAGGGGAAGATTGCAGGATCCTTTGTAAATGCGGACACTTATCTTGTAATTCCGGAAGGTGTATACCGTTCCATGAATCCGAGAGGAACAGCCTATGGCTATCTGTGGGTGGACTGTGATAAAAAAGATGTGGCATCTGTAGAACAAAGTCTGAATACTTTGATTTCTAATACTTCGCATATAAAAATGGATACTTATCATGCGCAGTTACAATCTGCCGAATTTGCAAGCAGCATGATGAAGCTTGGCTGTTATCTGTTTATGGCTATTGTAGGACTCATCGGGTTTATGAATATGGCGAATACCATGATCATGAATATTACGACAAAAAAGCAGGAATATGGTGTATTGCAGGCTGTGGGTATGACAAATAAACAATTAAATTTATGCCTGCAGTTACAGGGACTGATTTTTACGGTTGGTACCATATGCGTAGCTTTGATCATTGGTCTGCCGCTCGGCTATGCACTTTTTTCCTATGCAAAACATAATGGAATATTTGGAATGAATATCTATCATGTTCCAATCGTACCAATTCTTATTATGATTCTTTTGGTCGGTCTGTTGCAGATTGTACTTTCCTGCGTTTTAAGCAGTAATCTGAAAAAGGAAACGCTGGTTGAAAGAATAAGGTATCAGGGATAGCAAGTCAGGAAGCAAACAAAGAGGTTATGAGCATGATGCCTTAGCCTGGAAAATTGATGATTCCGGCTTGACTTAATTTAACATCTCAAATATAATAATTGCATACATCAGAAAACGTTCACTCTTCACCGGATGAGTGGTTAAAGCGTCTGGGAGCAAATCGTAGGTGCAGTAATTTACACTGTAAGATTTGTTTCCGGGCGTTTATTTATTTTGGAGGATAGATGCAATATGAATAAGAAAAAAGAATTATTGGTACAGATTATGTGGGAGCTTGCGGGAAGCATCTTTTATGCAATAGGTATATATAACTTCGCCCTGCAGGCAGAGTTTCCTATGACAGGTTTTTCGGGTATTTCGATTATTTTATACAGGTTGTTTAAGATTTCCATTGGTTTATCAACGGTCCTGCTTAATATACCGGTTGCGATACTATGCTGCAAATTATTGGGCAGGAAATTTTTTGTCAGCTCAATACGATGCATGCTTTTGTCTTCTTTTATTGTTGACTATGTTGCGCCGTTATTTCCGGTGTATCAGGGCGACAGACTGCTTGCAGCATTGTGCACAGGTGTATTTTGCGGAATAGGCTATGCCATGATTTATACAAGAAATTCTTCAACAGGAGGAGCTGATTTTATCATCATGGCTGTAAAAGCATTGCGGCCTCATTTATCGATGGGCAACATCTCTTTTCTTACTGATGTCGGAATTATTCTGGTTGGAGGACTTTTGTTTCGGGATATTGACGGAATGATTTACGGCATGATAGTGAATATACTGTCTGCGGTTGTTATTGATAAAATGATATATGGCATGAATTCAGGCAAAGTAGCCTTTATTGTCACAAAAAATGGAAAGAGAATATGCGATGTAATTGATGAATGCAGTCAGCGCGGAAGCACTATTCTTAAGGCGCAGGGAGGATATAAGCAGGACGATATTCAGGTGGTAATGTGTGCATGCAACAGTAAGGAAATGTACCAGGTGCGTAAATCCGTAAAAGATGCAGACCCGGACTCTTTTATTGTGGTTGTTGAGTCTCATGAGGTGCACGGAGAGGGCTTTAAAATGACAAATATTGGAGAAGCAGAGAACTGAAACATACCTGAAACAAATATAGTGTGAAGATTGTATTTTAGCCTGAAAAAAGCTATACTAATATAGTGATGTAGCGGTTTTATGGCTGAAATTATATATTTGGGAGGTAATTACATGTTAGAAAACTGGATTAAACCACAAATTCCGGAGGAGGAAGAGCTGGATGAGCGCCTGCATGCAGCACGCTCTAAGCTGTCTGTGCTTCAGATGCAGATTAAGGAGCATGGACTGCCTGTACTTGTGCTGTTTGAGGGCTGGGGTACTGCAGGAAAGGGCAGTGTGCTGGGTAAGGTAATCAAGAATATTGATCCGCGATTTTTCAAGGTCGCAACCATGGACGAGCCGACAGAGGAGGAAAGACGCAAGCCTTTTTTATATCGGTATTTTGTAAAGATTCCGGCAAACGGGAAGCTTGAGTTTCTTGATTCGGGCTGGATGGATGAGGTAGTAAAGGATGTACTGCACGACAAGATAGGAGAGAAGGAATACAAGAAGAAAATTGAAAGCGTGAAGCGCTTCGAGCGACAGCTGACTGACAATGGTTATCTTGTTATGAAATTTTTCTTCCAAATCAGCCGGAAGGAACAAAAAAAGCGTATTGAGGTATTAAAGGAGAATAAGGATACCAGATGGCGTGTCAGTGGAGATGAAGACTGGCAGAATAAGCATTATGACAAGTGTATGCATGTGTTTGACAGATATCTGAATGATACAAATTCGCCTGCAGATCCTTGGTATATAGTTGATGCAAAGAATAGAAAATGGGCTGAGCTTCAGGTGCTGGAGACGCTGGTTAGTGGAATAGAGACAGCACTTAAAAACAGTAATCTTGCTGTGCCGCTGTTACAGAATGTGTTTGCGCTTGAGAAGATTCCAAAGCTTTCTGAGATATCACTTGATAAGGAAATATCTGAGGAAGAATACAAAAAGGAGCTCAAAAATCTGCAGTCTAAGCTTAGCGAGCTGCATAACAGGCTATACAGGCGAAAGATTCCTGTTGTCATAGCATATGAGGGCTGGGATGCAGCAGGAAAGGGCGGAAATATAAAGAGAATCACAGAGGCGCTGGATCCGAGAGGCTTTGAGGTGCATCCGATTGCAAGTCCGCTGCCAAACGAGAAAGCCAGACACTATCTGTGGAGATTTTGGAATCGTCTTCCTAAGACCGGGCATATAGCTATTTTTGACAGGACATGGTATGGCAGGGTTATGGTAGAAAGACTAGAGGGCTTTTGCAGCGAGAATGAATGGCAGCGTGCCTACAATGAGATTAATGAATTTGAAAAGGAGCTGTCAGACTGGGGAGCTGTCATCATAAAGTTCTGGGTGCAGATTGATAAGGATACACAGCTGGCTCGATTTGAGGAACGCCAGAATACTCCGGAAAAGCAATGGAAGATTACCGATGAGGACTGGAGAAACAGAGAAAAATGGGATCTGTATGAGACTGCTGTAAATGAGATGCTAAAGAAAACCAATACCACTTACGCACCATGGCATGTGCTTGAGTCAAACGACAAGAAATATGCGAGAATCAAGGCTCTTAAGATTGTGATTGATGCGATTGAAGCTGCTTTGGATAATAAAACAGATAAAAAGTAAAAACAGATGTATATAAATAGAGATATGTAAAAAGAAGCCGGAATAAATCCGGCTTCTTTTAAAGTGTTGGTAAATTAATTTGGGTACAAAAAATGCGCCTCCAGGGGCTCGAACCCTGCACACCCTGATTAAGAGTCAGGTGCTCTACCAAATGAGCTAGAGGCGCAAACATCTGTGCGAATATCTGTGTCACACGGACAAATGATATTATACACAGGGTTTTACAAAAATGCAAGTACTTTTTTAAAAAAATTTTAAAAATTATAAAAAAGACTTTAAAACACTGAGTACTCCGTTTTCCCAGTATGGCGCACAGGTGTGTTTTGCGGCTGCGATAACTTCCTGGCGGGCATTTGACACGGCGTAGCTTATACCGGCATTTTGAAGCATCTCAATATCATTCAGATTGTCACCGAAACAGCATACTTCGTCCGCAAGCAGGTCGAATCTGTCTATGAGGTATGAGAGTGCAGTCCATTTGCTGACACCCTTTGCGTTGCAGTCTACCCATTCTTTGCCGGCGGCTGCCAGGTGAGCTTTTTTATTCCATGCCGGAATGAAAACCGGTGTACACAGTTCTTCGCATTTGTCGTGATGAAAGACAGTGAATTTGATGATGTCATTTCTGTCAAGCCTTGTGATGTCATCAACCTCACGCATCTCAAAACCGTATGAATCACGAAGCAGATGAAAGATTGGGCTGCCACCATCCTCTGCAAAGCAGAAATCAGGAGTAGCAGCAAAGTAATCGCATGCAGGCAGCTCATCGCGGACCATCCGGCACATGCCCTTCCATATATCCTCGTCCATAGGATAGGTTTTTAGGATTTCCTTTGGAGTGCGCACGACTGTTCCTCCGTCTGTTATATACAAAAGCTTGTGCTTTATCGGAGCAAACAGCTTAAATTCGCTTGAAAACTGTCTGCCGGAACAGACTACAAATATTATTCCTTTGTCTATGAGCCTGTCAATGACAGACATGTACTCAGGATCTATGAGCAGTGAGCCGTCCTTTACAAGTGTTCCGTCTATATCTGTTGCTATTAGTTTTATCATTATTTATCTCCCCGGGCGTATATCTTTTGAATATTCAACTATATCATTATAAGAAATTATAATCTCATATGCAAGGGACTTATAGGGTATTTATTACTGTTTGTGAAAGAAAAAACAGAACAAAAAAACAGAATATATTGAAAGTTTCCTGCTCATATTGTATCATAGTAATACTGGCTTCATCTTTAACGCGTTGAAGCAATGAAAAATAAGGGGACGATATTTACTATGATAGTAGAACTTATTGAAAAAATTTATTCTTTTTTGTGGGGAGATCTGATACACATTCCACTGCCCGGCGGTGGGAGCGTGGGAATCTCCCTGCTTATAATTCTTTTAATTCCGACAGGAATTTATTTTACTGTAAGGACAAGGCTTTTACCAATCAGAATGTTTCCGGACATGATAAAGGCACTGACAGGCAAAAAGGAAAACAAGGACAGCCTGTCCACGTTCCAGACACTCATTGTCTCTACGGCGACGAGAGTGGGCATGGGTAATCTGGTTGGTGTTGTGGCTGCCATATCAGTGGGAGGCGCAGGTGCGGTTTTCTGGATGTGGATAACAGCCATTATAGGTTCATCCACGGCTTTTGTGGAGGCTACACTGGCACAGCTTCACAAGGAGCCGGATCCATTGTACTCAGGCTATCGAGGAGGTCCGGCGTATTACATACACCATTACTTTGAGGATAAATCAGGTAAAAAGAAAAAACATGTGCTTATAGCTGTTTTGTTTGCTATATCCGGACTAATCTGCTGGTGTGGCATAAGTCAGGTTATAAGCAATTCTGTCACATCATCCTTTGAAAATGCATTTGGTGTACCACCTATTTATACTACAATAATCCTGGTGGCAGTGGCTGCTGTAATAGTGCTTAGGAAAAATGCTACGGTAAAGGTGCTTGACATAGTTGTTCCTATCATGGCGGTGTGCTATTTTGTCATAACCATTTTTATCATAATTAAAAATATAGGCATGATGCCCTCAGTTTTTTCAAGGATATTTGAGGAAGCCTTCGGTATCAGGCAGGTGGCTGCGGGAGGATTTGGAGCGGTGCTCATGAACGGTGTAAAGAGAGGTCTTTTTTCAAATGAGGCAGGTTCAGGCTCAGCTCCATGCGCTGCAGCGGCGGCAGAGTGCGATACTCCTGTAAAGGCAGGACTGACGCAGGCGCTCGGTGTATTTATAGATACGATAGTGATTTGCAGCTGTACGGCAATGATCATGCTCACTGCACCGGAGAATATAGTGGCAGGGAAAGAGGGCATGGATTTATTACAGTCAGCTATGAGGTATCATCTTGGAGATTTTGGAGTTATTTTTATAGCAGTCACATTGTTTTTATTCAGCTTTTCCACCTTCCTTGGTATACTTTTTTATGCAAGGAGTAATGTTGCGTACCTGTTTGGGGATAACTGGATTTCACAGACCACGTACAAGGTGCTGGCTCTTGTTATGCTGTTTGTAGGCGGTATCGCGGCATACACATTTGTCTGGGATCTCGGAGATGTAGGAATCGGCCTTATGACTATATTCAATACAGGTATTCTCTATCTGATGGGTGGACAGGCAATAAAGGAGCTGCGAGTCTTTGAGGAGAGTAATAAAGCACAAAGCAATAGTCAATGCTCACAGCAGGGTGATAACGTAACGCAATAACAATAGGAGATATATATATGAAAAGAGAATCATTTAAATCACGTCTGGGATTTATACTGGTAAGTGCAGGATGCGCTATAGGAATAGGCAATGTATGGCGTTTTCCGTATGTGACAGGGCAAAATGGTGGAGGCATTTTTGTGCTGTTTTATCTTATATTTTTGGTATGCATGGGGCTTCCGGTGCTTACCATGGAGCTTGCTGTAGGCCGAGCCAGCAGAAAAAGTGCTGTGATGAGCTACAAGGCACTTGAGAAGGAGGGCAGTAAATGGCATATTCACGGATGGATAGCCATGTTTGGCTGCTACATGCTCATGATGTATTACACAACAGTCTCAGGCTGGATGGTTGCGTATTTCTTTAAATTCCTAAAGGGAGATTTTACATCAGGCATGAATGCAGATGATGCGGCAGCTGCATTTGGAAGCCTCCTTGCAGATCCAAAGCAGATGGCTTTTTGGATGATAGTTACGGTAGTACTTGGATTTTTGGTGTGCAGCCGTGGTCTGCAGAATGGACTTGAGAAAATCAGTAAATTTATGATGAGTGCTCTGCTTTTACTTATTATAGTCCTTGCAGTGCACAGTATCACGCTTTCAGGGGCATTGGAAGGAGTGAAATTTTATCTTGTTCCAAATCGGGATGCGGTTTCTGAGATTGGAATAAAGAATGTCATAACAGCAGCCATGAATCAGGCGTTTTTTACGCTGAGTCTGGGTGTAGCTGCGATGGAGATATTCGGCAGCTATATGGGAAAGGAACATACTCTTACAGGTGAGGGTGCCAAAATATGTGCTCTTGATACATTTGTGGCTATCATGTCAGGTCTTATCATTTTCCCGGCTTGCTTCAGCTATGGGGTGGAGGTAGGCGCAGGTCCGAGCCTTATCTTTATCACTTTGCCAAATGTATTTGTAAATATGCAGGGAGGCCGTATATGGGGTTGCCTTTTCTTCATGTTTATGACATTTGCCAGCTTTTCAACAGTTATAGCGGTATTTGAGAATATCATGTCGTTTGCCATTGATATGTTTGGCTGGTCCAGAAACAAGGCTGCGCTAATAAATGGTGTGATAATACTTATTGCAAGTATGCCGTGTGTGCTTGGATACAATGTGTGGAGTAATCTGCACCTCATAGGAGGCAGGGATGTGCTTGACAGCGAGGACTTTATGGTAAGCAATCTGCTTCTTCCGATTGGCTCCCTTGTCTATCTGCTTTTTTGCGTGACAAAGTGGGGCTGGGGCTTTGATAAGTATATAGATGAGGCAAATACAGGAGCAGGACTTAAGATTTCAAGGAAGCTTAAGCCGTATTTTCAGTTCATACTGCCGCTTTTAATTTTGTTTATTTTTATCCAGGGATTGATATAGTTATGTATTTTTTGGAAATCAGACAGGAGAGTGTAAAATATGTTAGATCAGAATACATTTATAGAGACAGTGCAGAGCGTGGCCGAGATTATCAGGACATCAGCGGAGCCTATTGGCAGAGATGAAATCATGTCTTATTTTAAGGATATGGAGCTTAATAAGGCACAGGAGGACATGGTATTTGAATTTCTCATCACACCACATGAGCAGGAGAATGAGGGTGCAGGCGATTATGAGGATGAATCACATGAGGATGAATTACATGAGGATGAATCGTCTGAAAATGCTGCATTGAACAATGTAATTTACTCAGAAGGCGATTCGATGGATGCCATAGCAGGTGGAAAAAATAATACAGATAATCAGGATAATGAAGCTGAGCCTGACATAGATGAGGACAGTCTCATACCGGATTCACCTATGTTCAGGATGTATCTTGAGGAGCTTGAAGAGATGCCTGATTACACGAAAGCCGAGCAGGACGATATGTACAAAAAGCTGCTCGCGGGTGATGAAAGTGTGATACACACTATATCAAATTTCTGGCTCAAAAGTGTGCTTGCCATGGCAAAGAAGCTTGCCGTTACATCAGAGGGCTTTGAGGACGTAGTACAGGAGGGAAACATGGGACTTTTCATGTGCCTTACTGAGCTCTGCGGCTGCGGGGATGAGATAGATGTGGAAAAAGAGCTTTTGGATGCCATAGAGGAGTCTATGAAAGAGTGTATCAGGGAGCAGACCGGTGAGGATGAGAGCGAGAATACTGTGGTAGGAAAGGTTTCATTGGTAAACCGTGCAGTGGAAAAACTAAAATCTGATAAGGGTTTCGAGCCGAGCCTTAGTGAGCTTTCAGGCTACACCGGCGTGGATGAGGAAGAGCTTGAAAAGCTTCTTGAGCTTATCAAAAAGGCAGATGTGGAGAAAAATAAACAGGACAGTAAATAATCTGTGGCATTTGTAGATTTGTGTCATATATTAAACCATACCTGAATATATGAAAGGATGGAAAATATATGGCACGATTTACTAATCAGGCACAGCTTCGTTATGGCAACAATGTAGCCAATTCAAATATAGCAGTCGGAGAAATACTGGAGGTGCTTTCTGCTACGAAAACAGCAGTCAAAAACACCTACAATCAAAACGATACAATAACTTATGTGGTGAGTATCGTAAACTCCGGAAATACCGCAATAAACGGTCTGACACTTTCTGACAATCTAGGTGCTTATACCTTTAACACCAACACTCTTGTACCATTAACCTATGTGAATAACACCGTAAAATACTATACAAACGGCACACTCCAGGCAGCGCCTGCAGTAACCCAGGGACCGCCTCTTAGCATCACAGGCATAAATGTCCCGGCAGGTGGCAATGCAACTGTCATCTATGAGGCAGCGTTAAATGAGTATGCTCCTCTTGGCACAGAGGCATCTGTCACAAACACCGCTACAGTAAGCGGCACAGGAATCACTCCGGTCACAGCAGCAGAGACAGTAAATGCCGAGGCTGCACCAAATCTTGCAATTACTAAGTCAGTAAGCCCTGTTCCTGTGACGGAAAACGGTACACTGACCTATACCTTCAGGATTCAAAACTACGGAAGCGTTGCGGCAACCAATACCACAGGAGTGGTTATAACAGACACATTTGCTCCGGTTTTGAACAATCTTACAGCCACATTAAACGGCACAGCCTGGACTGCAGCTACAGATTACACTTACAATGAGGCGACAGGCACATTTTCGAGCACGGCAGGTGCAATCACTGTTCCGGCTGCAACCTATACACAGGATAGCACAACAGGAGCGTGGGTTGTCACACCGGGTGAGAGCACACTTGTCATCACCGGAACAGTGTAGCAGCAGAGATGATTAATTTTAAGAATTGTTTAATTTAAGTGATAAAAGTTGAAATATTGATACTAAATATGTAAAATATATATAGCTATTTATGAATAAGATGATGAAGATGATCATCGGCAGTTTAAAATGATTAACCGGGGGATAAGACAAATGAATAATGCACAGTTAGTGATAGACGAAGTAAAAAAGGCAGTAAAGGGCAAGGATGATTGTATCATCAAGGCATTTGCTGCCTTTTTGGCAGGTGGACATATACTGCTTGAGGATGTGCCGGGAGTTGGAAAGACTACGCTTGCAGTAGCTTTTTCAAGGGCGATGGCGCTTGTGAATCACAGAGTACAGTTCACTCCGGATGTGCTGCCTGCTGATATACTTGGCTTTTCTATGTATCAGAAGCAGACCGGAGAGTTTGTGTACCACGAGGGTGCCGTGATGTGTAATCTGTTTCTGGCAGATGAGATTAACAGAACAAGTCCCAAAACACAGTCTGCGCTCCTGGAGGTTATGGAGGAAGGAAATGTCACTGTGGATGGAACAAGCAGGAAGGTCCCGGAGCCGTTTATAGTGATGGCCACCCAAAATCCAAAGGGCAGCGCCGGTACACAGCTGTTGCCGGAGTCACAGCTTGACAGGTTTATGATATGTATGAGCATGGGATATCCTTCACATGAGGCTGAGATGGATATCGCAAAGGGCAAAAGTGTGAAGGCTGATGAGTATACGATAAAGCCTGTTATGAATGCACAGGGACTTGTTGAGATGCAGGGAGAGGTTGAGCAGGTGTTTATACATGACAGTATTTATTCGTACATTGTGGACCTGGTTGATGCGACAAGGACAAGTCCGTACATCGAGCTTGGAGTGAGTCTGAGAGGTACGATTGCGTGTGTTAGGATGGCAAAGGCATATGCGTATCTGAGTGGGCGAAGCTATGTCATACCATCTGATGTGGTTTCTGTATTTGCGGATGTAACAAAGCACAGAATCGTGCTAAATACCAAGGCGAGAGTATCACATGTATCAGAGCTTTCAGTTATAGATGAGATACTAAAGGCTGTTAAACAGCCGACAACTTATGTGAAAAAGGCAGGTAATCGTGATTAGTTTTTTGATAGGAATAATTACTGCGGCAATAGTTTTTTATATGTCGATGATATACGGTAATGCTGCACTGGCACTGCTTGGCTGCTTTATGTGTGTGTTTATGGTGCTGACATTTATAGCATTGCTTGTAAAGGCGCACCGGGCAGTGGCAGCTATAAACATTCCGATAGCTATCGCCACACAGGGCGAGAGTATCAGGGTGAGTCTTTCCTGCCGGCTGAAGGAGGCTGGCTTCGATGGTGTTAAATACCGTGTAACGGTGAAAAATAATTTATCCGGCGAAAAAAGTACAAAATGGCTGTCAGGAGGCAGTGATTTTTTGTACAGCGTGAACCTGTGCGGCAATTATGAATTTGAGCTTGTAAGGATAAAGCTATATGATTTTTCGAGGCTTTTTTATGTCACGAAAAGAGTTAAAAAATATGCAAATGTTGAGGTAATGCCGCAGATTGATGAGATTCCTGTGAGGATAACGGACAGAGTGAGAAATTTCTTTGGGGATTCTGATATCTATGATGATTTAAGACCGGGATATGATCCGTCGGAGCTGTTTGATGTCAGGGAGTTTCAAAACGGTGACAGGATGCAGAGTGTGCACTGGAAGCTTTCTGCAAGGACTGATGAGCTGATGGTAAAGGAAAACAGCCTGCCAAAGGCATGTGCGGTGGCCATAGTAGCAGATTTAAGGGGGATAAAGAAAGGCAGACAGGCTGATGCTTTTATGAAGCTTCTCGTCTCGCTTTCTTTTTCGCTTATGGATCAAAAATGCTCTCATTATGTGGCGTGGTATGATACCGCCATAAACGATATTGTGAGAGCCAGAGTGGATGACGAGGAGGGCTTTTACATATTTTTGAACAGTTTTCTTAAAATAAAGCCGGATACAAAAAATGATGCGCTTTTTTTGTATGAGGAAAAGTACCGGGCAGAAAAGCTTGTGTGTCTGCTTAGCGTGGACGGAAGACTTCAGATAAAAAGGGGAGAGGAGATAGTTGGCAGAGCGGATGAAAAAAACGAGATTGTCATTTAGGAAAAGCAGATGGCAGAGATCTGATACAAATGAGATAAAGCCTGATTATAATAATGCATTTACAGTGCTTGGTGTCCTGCTTACTGAACTTGCCAATGCAGCTGCAGCAGTACTTCTTACGGTGTGTGCAGTGTCTGTTGTGAATACGACCGTTTCACATGTGAGATGCCCATATTATGTGTATGTGTGGCTGTTTATTTTTTCGGTAATAAGCGGCTTTATAAACAGGCTTACATCGCTTGATACAAGAAAATGGGTGCGCCATGCGATAAATACGGGGCTGCTGCTTGTATTTTTGCTTGGAGTGTTTATTGCAAACTGGCAGGCTGCAGAGCATATAAAAGACGGCCTTTTGTATGTAAAGGGCAGGTATCTTGAGATAATAAATGTGTACTATGGCACTTCATTTGTCTGTCCAAAGGGCGATAAAGCCTATGCGGGGGCATTTACTGGCTTTGTATCGTTTATAGTTATGCTGTTTTTTGTGACACTGGCGGTTCAAATTAAAAGAAGACGCATGCTCACATTATTTCCAACGCTTATGCTTGCGGTACAGCTGTGCATAGGCAAAAGTCCAAGTGTCAGCGAGGTTGTTATGCTCACGCTGTGTACACTCTGGTGTCTTATCGCAGATGGCAACGCACGCACAGTGGCAGGATATGATGCAAATGGCAGTGCACAGGGCAATGAGGCTTTAAGGATTGTGCCGGCGTTTTTATACATGGCGGCAGTGTCTGCAGTACTTTTCTTATGTGTATTTGCGTTTAAACCTCTTGCTGATACGCTTGCCGATAAAAAGCCGCAGATGCTTGCCTTTCAAAAGGACTTGGAGGGCAGCGTAAAGTCATTATTCAGCTTGGGAATTGATTTGCAGGATGGCACGGTTAGCAACCACTATCCAAGCTACAGTGAAAAAACAGTGATGACGGTAGAAGCAAAGGCAGGAGCGCCTTCTAATGTTTATCTGAGAAGCTTCTACGGTGATACCTATGAGAATGGCAGATGGATTAAAAAGTCTGATTTTTCCGGGATGGAAAAAGAGTATCATGATGCTTCAAGGATGACAGCCTGGCAGACTACAATTGGATTAGCCACGCTGCTCGATGGTTATTATGATGATGAGACCAATCCGGCCACCGAAAAGTATACAATCACGATGGAGAAGCTTTCCACCAAATACACCTATTTGCCGTACTGTATCGACCCATACAGTATAGATGCCAAGGGTGATATAGATTTTGACGAAGACTTTTTTATCACAAAGGATAAAGGAACAAAGACTATCGAGGTGTCGGCGTGTCCAGGCTTTTTCGATGGTAGTCTGGAAATGTCTATCCTTGAGCCGGAGCAGCCTCTTGAGGTCAACAATGATTTCTATGCGGCATACAATGATTATGTAATGGAAAACTATACTGAAAAGCAGGGCGGTGACGGGATTGTTGCGGAGGATGCGAAGCTGCTTCTTAGGACAGGACAGCTCACAAGTAATATGATGTACACAGGCTATATAAGAGAAAATGATGCCAACAGGATTGCGGAAGCACGGCTGGTGCAGCAGTTTCTGACATCGAAGGCTTTTAAGTACAGCAAAAATCCTCCTTCCGCAGGCGGCAAGGATGTAGTTGAAAATTTTCTCTCAAATAGCAGGCAGGGCTTTTGTGTGCATTTTGCATCGGCTGGCACGATGATACTCAGACAGATGGGCGTTCCATGCCGCTATGTAAGCGGATACTGTGCAAAGGAGGACAGCTTCAAATCCGGTGAAAATGATGAGGATATATGTGAGGTGAAGGATTCGCAGTCGCATGCCTGGGTTGAAATATATCTGGATGATTTCGGATGGATTCCGGTGGAGATGACACCGGGATATTTTGAGTATGTGACAGGTGAGAATCCGTTTGACTATATTGGTGTCAAAGGAAAGAAAACGAATGCCGGTGATGCTTTTAATGATACTGAGAATATGAATGATGCTGCGGTAAATGAAGATAATGCAGATGAAGATAATGCAGATGAAGATAATGCAGATGAAGATAATGCAGATGAAGATGCAACAGACGAAGATACAGAAAATACAGATGTAAAAAATGATGGAAGTGAGAAGGCTTATGGTTCACAGTCAGGTGCGGATAAACGTACAGATGCTCAGAACTCAAAAACGAGACTTCATATACCACCGGTGATTTTAAAAACCTCACTCTGTGTGATTTTTCTGACTGCACTTACAGCCATCATAGTTTATATCAAAAGGCGAAAAAATATTTTGTGGGAAGCAAGACTTGCAAAAAGGGTGAAAAAAGGCCGCTACAGCAGGGCTGCAATAATGATAAACAATCGCATCTACAAAGGGATGGGACATCCTTCAAAAAACAGGACAGATGAGCTTTATCTGGCTAACCTTAAGGAAAAATACTGCGGACCGGATTATTGCGGAATCCACTGGGACGAGTACATGCGCATCATACAAAAGGCTGTGTATTCATCAGAGGGTATCACAGGTGAAGAATGCTTTATGGTAGTGGAGACATGGAGACGTTTGGAGAAAAAAGACATTAGACATAATTCACAAAAAAATATGTATAAAAACAGCATGATTAACAAAAAATAAATTCGCGGCGAAATTGTGTTGAAATGATAAAGCTTCTGTGATATAAACATAAACAGACGTGTTACTTTTAGGGAGGCATTTGTCGTACATAACTTTTAACAGGGTTAGTGTATGATAGGTGCCTCCTTTTTGTCGCTGGAACAAAAAGAATGATAGGTGCAAATCGGTACATACCCTGCATTTATAGGAGGAAAAGCTCATGAAAGACAAAATTTTTGGTGTCCTGCAGAGAGTAGGACGAAGCTTCATGCTTCCAATCGCAATCCTTCCGGTAGCAGGCTTGCTTTTAGGACTAGGAAGCTCATTCACCAACACCACAACAATTGAGACCTATGGTTTACAGTGGCTGCTCGGAGATAAGACTATACTCCATGCACTTCTTGTAATCATGAATGCGGTCGGAAGTGCCATATTCGATAACCTTCCGCTCATTTTTGCGGTCGGAGTAGCAATCGGAATGGCAAAGAAGGAAAAAGAGGTGTCAGCACTTTCAGCAGTCATAGCATACTTTGTTATGAATGTATCAATCAATGCGATGCTCAAGATTTCCGGAAAAATCCTTGCAGACGGAAGCATTGCAAAGGATGTGCTTGATGGAACCATCACATCAGTATGTGGTATCCAGTCATTGCAGATGGGTGTGTTTGGCGGAATTATTGTAGGACTGGGAGTGGCAGCACTGCACAACCGTTTCTACAAGATTGAGCTGCCGAATGCATTGTCATTTTTCGGTGGAACAAGATTTGTGCCTATCATATCAACAGTGGTATATCTTTTTGTAGGAATCTTAATGTATTTTATCTGGCCTACTGTGCAGAACGGAATCTATGCACTCGGCGGAGTGGTGACAGGAACAGGATATTTCGGAACACTTCTCTTTGGTATTATAAAGAGAGCTCTTATTCCATTCGGACTGCACCATGTATTTTACATGCCGTTCTGGCAGACAGCAGTCGGTGGAACGATGGAGGTTGCAGGACATATGGTTGAGGGTGGACAGAACATCTTCTTCGCACAGCTTGCTGACTCTGCAAACATCGCACATTTCAGTGCCGATGCCACAAGATATTTCTCGGGAGAGTTTATTTTCATGATTTTCGGACTTCCGGGAGCAGCACTTGCAATGTATAAATGTGCAAAGCCGGAAAAGAAAAAACAGGCAGGAAGCCTTTTACTTTCTGCAACACTTGCATGTATGTTTACAGGAATCACAGAGCCTCTTGAGTTCTCATTCCTTTTCGTAGCACCTGCTCTCTTTGCAGTACAGGTAGTGCTCGCAGGAAGCGCATACATGATAGCACATATTTTAAACATCGCTGTAGGACTTACTTTCTCAGGAGGATTACTTGATTTCTTCCTGTTTGGTATATTGCAGGGCAATGCCAAGACAAGCTGGCTGCTCGTGATTCCGGTTGGAATAGTATATTTCCTGCTGTATTACTTTATTTTTAGCTTCTTAATAAAGAAGTTTAACTTCAAGACTCCGGGCCGTGAGGATGATGATACAGAGACAAAGCTCTACACCAAGGCAGATGTAAACGCAAGAAAGGCTGCTAAGGATACAAAAGCTTCTGACGACAAAGCGACTGTAGACGAGCTCTCGCAGACTATATCACGAGGTCTCGGCGGCAAAGCCAATATCTCAGATGTGGACTGCTGTGCAACAAGGCTTCGTATCACAGTAATTGACCCTGACAAGGTAAACGATGCGCTTCTTAAATCAACAGGAGCATCAGGAGTTGTGCACAAGGGACAGGGCGTACAGATTATCTATGGACCAAGAGTAACAGTGATAAAATCAGACCTGGAGGATTATCTTGCGAGTGTGACAGAGGAGCACTTCGAGGATGATGCAGTAGAAAATAATACAGCAGGCACAGATGAAGCAAAGAATGAAAATGCAGCTTCAGATAAAGCACAGGAATCTGATGTGAAAGCAGAAAAGGAAGCCGGCGACGTAAAAGAGCCGACAAGCACAGTCATCATCTCAAGTCCTATGACAGGAATTGCAGCAGACCTTTCAACAGCACCGGATGAGGCTTTTGCCGGCAAAATGATGGGTGACGGAGCGGTAGTCACACCTGAGGAGGGAGTTGTTGTAGCACCTGAGGATGGAACGGTTTTATTCGTTTTTGATACAAAGCATGCTTTGGGATTTACAACCGACTCAGGAATTGGTATGATAATCCATGTAGGAATTGATACAGTAAAGCTCGAGGGTAAAGGATTTGATGTACAGGTTGAGGCAGGTCAGCATGTCAATAAGGGCGATGTGCTCATGAAGCTTGACCTTGACTACTTAAAGGCAAACGCCCCATCAGTTACCACTCCTGTCATCTGCACAGAGCTAAAGGATAATCAGAAAATCCGCCTTATCACAGACGGAGCAATTAAGGCAGGAGAGCCTCTCTACGCAGTTGACACCTACGAGAAGTAATAAGATGTCAGGGGAACGATATGTACAGAATCACAAAGGTCTTAAATCACAATACAGTGCTTGCGGTAAAGGACAAGAGCGCAAGAGAATATCTGATAGTCGGCAAGGGTGTGGGTTTTGGAAAGAAAATTACACAGTCTGTCGAGCCAACGGAAGAGGATTCACTGTATGAGCTGACCCAGACAAGGGACAGAGGTCCGGCAAAGGACATAGTAAAATCCATCGAGCCGGAGTATCTTGAAATCGCAAACACACTGCTCGATAATGCAGAGCATGAGTTTGGACATATAGACAGAAGCATATTGTTTCCTATGGCAGATCATATAGCATTTGCTGTAAAGCGTATGGAAAACAAAGAACAGATCAGCAATCCTTTAAACGATGACATCCGTGTGATGTTTTATAGGGAGTACAAGATAGCTGAGAATATACGCCATATACTAAAGGATAAAAAACAAATTGATATAATTGATGATGAGATTGGCTACATTACTCTTCATATTCATACATCCTTAAACAATTCAAAGGTATCGGATGCCATGGAGATGGCGGCAGCAGTTCGAAAATGCGCCACATTTATAGAGGAAAAGATTGGAAAGCACATAGATGTCACTACTATGGCCTACAACCGCCTCATGAACCATATCCGCCACATGGTATCAAGAGCCGCGACCGGAGAAAAATTAAAGGTTGATCTCAATCAGTTTATCGAGAAAAATTATCCGGAGTCATTCACACTGGCCAGTGAGATATGTAAGGAGCTTGGAAAGGACTTAAATCATGAGTTTTTGGACAATGAAACAGGCTATCTTGCCATACATATCGAGCAGATTAAGTGCGATGAGATGGTAAGTGAATAATAAAATGTGAAAACCTTCCCGCACATCAGGTTATGTGAGGGGAGGTTTTTTCGTAAGATTATATACAAATCTTTTACAATGTGGTACACTACATAGTTGTATCAACAAACATCATATACACAAAATACATATGAAATCAATTTAAAGGAGATATATATACCATGAAACTCGGAATCGTCGGACTTCCGAACGTCGGAAAGTCTACATTATTCAACTCACTCACAAAGGCAGGAGCGCTTTCAGCAAACTATCCTTTTGCTACAATCGACCCAAACGTAGGTATTGTTTCAGTGCCTGACGAGAGAATCGTAAAGCTCGGAGAGCTCTATCACACAAAGAAGGTTACACCTGCAACAATCGAATTTGTTGATATCGCAGGTCTTGTGAAGGGAGCCAGCAAGGGTGAGGGACTTGGAAACCAGTTCCTTGCAAATATCCGTGAGGTAGATGCAATAGTACACGTAGTGCGTTGCTTTGAGGACACAAACATCATCCATGTAGATGGCTCTGTAGACCCTGCAAGAGATATCGAGACAATCAATCTTGAGCTTATTTTCTCGGATGTTGAGATTCTCGACAGGCGAATTGCAAAGATTGCAAAGCAGGCAAGAATGGACAAGACACTTGCAAAGGAGCTTGAGCTTGTTGAGGCAGTAAAGGCTCATCTTGAGGACGGAAAGATGGCCAGAACCTTTGAAGTGCCTGATGATGAGGATGCACAGCTTTGGTTCAAGGGATATAATCTCCTTACAGCAAAGCCTACCATCTACGCAGCAAACGTATCAGAGGACGACCTCGCAGATGACGGCGCAAGCAATCCGCATGTTGCAAAGGTAAGAGAAATGGCAAAGGAAGAGGGCGCAGAGGTATTTGTTATCTGTGCACAGATTGAGCAGGAGCTTGCAGATCTCGATGAGGACGAAAAGAAGGAGTACCTTGAGGATTTAGGTGTTGAGTCAAGCGGTCTCGATAAGCTTGTAGCAGCCAGCTATTCACTTCTAGGACTTATTTCCTTCCTCACAGCAGGAGAGGATGAGTGCCGTGCATGGACTATAAAGAAGGGCACAAAGGCACCACAGGCAGCCGGCAAGATACATACTGACTTCGAGCGTGGCTTCATCAAAGCAGAGGTAGTCAACTATCAGGATCTTCTCGACAACGGAAGCCTTGCAGCCGCAAGAGAAAAGGGCATTGTAGGCATGGAAGGAAAAGAGTACGTTGTCAAGGACGGAGATGTAATTCTTTTCAGATTTAATGTATAATCCTATGAATAAAACGCTTTTATAAGCACAAAATCAAAAAGAACGCATAAGATAGACCAAGGGAGGTCTGTTTTATGCGTTTTCTGGATTTATGCGAAAAAGAGGTTGTGAGCGTGGAGGAGGGTAGGTTCATAGGGCATGTGCGGGATTTGGAGTTTGACCCGGTCTGCGGCAAAATCTGTGCGATTATCGTGCCGGGACCGGGAAAATACATGGGAATATTTTGCAGGGATTACGAATATTGTATTCCATGGGTTAAGATTGTGAAGATTGGACCCGATATAATATTGGTAAATATATGTGAGTCTGATATGCGGCGCAAGCTGTTATGATTTTATATTAAAAAAAATTATAAAAAAGTCAAAATCAGTACAAAACATATTGACAACGAAAATTAGTATATATATACTAAAATATGTATAGGTCTTTTTAAATACAGATGATGATTTGAAGTATTATAATGAGAAACAAAGATATTTTGCTTCTTCATACTATATGATACCTACGGAGGGTACAGCATGAAGTGTCCATTTTGCAGCAGTGACAACACAAGAGTAATAGACTCAAGACCGGCTGATGACAACAGCTCTATCAGGCGTAGAAGGCTGTGCGATGATTGTGGCAAGCGTTTCACTACATATGAGAAGGTGGAGACAATCCCGCTCATCGTTATAAAAAAGGACAACAACAGAGAGCAGTATGACCGCTCCAAGATTGAAAAGGGCGTGCTTCTTGCGTGTCACAAGAGACCGATTTCAGCAGATACAATCTCAAAGCTTGTAGATGAGGTCGAGATAGAAATCTTTGCTAGAGAGGAAAAGGAAATCCCTACATCACTCATCGGAGAGCTGATTATGGACAGATTAAAGGACCTTGATGCGGTAGCATATGTGAGGTTTGCATCGGTTTACCGAGAGTTTAAGGATGTCAATACATTTATGACAGAGCTTAAAAAGATGCTTGACACCAAATAGTGTTTAGGCAGCAGGATTTATTTAAAACAGGATGGGAAGGTGCGTATGAACATTTCCGGTATTCGCCCGAGCGAAGGCTTTTATTCATACAATTCCATAAGGGTAAACGAGCTTAGAAACAGCCAGATTATGAGTTCGAAGCAGGCAGTGGATGACACAGCTTCACAGCAATCCATTGCTGATGATACGGCTGATTATGAGGCTGCAAGGGCAAGGCAGAGCTTTACCTCGCTTGATTATGCAAATACATATGATTCCAATGCGAGCTATGAGCTTAAGGGTGCTGACAGTGATATCAGCACACTTGATGTCACAAAGGCTGTATCCGATTTAGACAAGGATAAGGTATTGCAGCAGTATCAGCGTTTTGTTGGCAGTGCGGATGTCACCGTTATGCAGCAGGCAGCCTTGAATGAACAGATTAACAGGGAGACAGAGAATTTTATACTATGAGTTTTTTATACCCGGGAGAGTACATTGACTCGACATACAGCATAGATTTTGATAAATTATATAAGGAGGGCTACAGGGGCATTATTTTTGATATCGACAACACCCTTGTGACTCATGGTTCGCCTGCTGATGAGCGGGCGATTGCTTTGTTTAAGCACCTTAAGGAGCTTGGTTTTTCGTGCCTTGTGCTCTCAAACAACAAAGAGCCGCGTGTGAAGAGCTTTGCTAAGCAACTTGGGATAAAGTATATCTACAAGGCAGGAAAGCCCAAGCCATCAGGCTATCGTACAGCAATGGAGAGGCTTGGCACAGATACGAAAAACACTCTTTTTGTGGGAGATCAGATATTTACAGATATCATCGGAGCTAATCTTACGGGCATCAGATCAATACTTGTAGCACCTATTGACCCGCATGAGGAGATACAGATTGTGCTTAAGCGCTTTATTGAAAAGCCTGTAATTGCATGCTACAAGAGGCATTTAAAGAAAGTAAATAAATAATTTTTAACTAATAATTTAAAATTTGGAGGCATATATATTATGAAGATTGCAATCGGAAACGATCACGCAGCAGTTGAGCTTAAAAAGACAATTATGGAGTACGTTGAGAGCATGGGGCACGAGGTGACCAACTTCGGCACAGATTCAAGTGAGAGCTGCAATTACCCGGAGTATGGTGAGAAGGTGGCTAATGCAGTGGCATCAGGCGAGTTTGACTGCGGAATACTGATATGCGGTACCGGTGTGGGTATCTCAATAGCAGCCAATAAGGTCAACGGAATCCGTGCGGCAGTTTGCTCAGACACAGCCACAGCACGCCTTGTAAAACAGCACAACAATGCCAATATCATAGCCTTTGGTGAGAGGATTGTAGGTGTTGAGCTTGCAAAGGATATCGTAAAGGCTTATCTGACAGCCGAGTTTGAGGGCGGCAGACACGCAAAGAGAATAGCTATGATATCGGATATAGAGGCTAGAAACTAATATAAAACTAATATAAAACCAATACAAATTCATGCAATAGAAAATAAATACTTGAAATGTATTGCTTTTTATTGTAAAATGGACGAATGAGAGAGCTTAGGCTCGCACGATTTAAGGAGGAAGTAACTAATGATTTCAGCAGGAGATTTCAGAAACGGTGTTACTATCGAGTTCGAGGGAAACATCTATCAGATTATCGAATTTCAGCATGTTAAACCAGGAAAAGGTGCAGCATTTGTACGTACAAAGTTAAAGAATATCATCAGTGGTGGTGTTGTTGAGAAGACATTCCGTCCAACAGAGAAATGCCCTACAGCACACATTGATCGTAAGGATATGCAGTATCTTTATGCAGATGATGATTTCTATCATTTCATGGATGTTGAGACATATGACCAGATTGACTTACCAAAGGATGAGGTTGGTGATGCTCTCAAGTTTGTAAAAGAGAACGAGATGTGTAAGGTTTGCTCACACAAGGGCAATGTATTTGCAGTTGAGCCACCACTTTTTGTTGAGCTTACTGTTACAGAGACAGAGCCTGGCTTCAAGGGTGATACAGCAACAGGTGCTACAAAGCCTGCTACAGTTGAGACTGGTGCTACAGTATATGTACCACTTTTTGTTGAGACAGATGATGTTATCAAGATTGATACAAGAACAGGTGAGTACCTTTCACGTGTATAATCTGTAGTTTTATGAGCCTGCACATATTCCGGTATGCTCGGAGTATGTGCAGGTTTTTTTTATTTGTGTGCTGTGTGGCAGGTGAGAATTCCGACAGCAAGCGTCATAAACACGTGTGACACAAGCATAGCCCACAGATATGCGTCTATCCCATGGCGAGGGATGAGAAATACAATCATCAGGATTCTTATCGCACAGGTGAGAAGATTGACAAAAAGCACCTGCTTTGCTTTGCCCAGACCGTGCAGTATGCTGCAGAGCATTCCACTTATGTGCATCAGTGGGCACAGAAAACACAGTCTTCTAAGGAAATATCCACAAAGCTTCGATGAGAAAAGAAAATCCCCTATAAAATCAGACAGCAGATAGAATATGCATGTAAAGATAAGTCCAAAGCATAGTCCGAATAAGGCACAGGAGTTTATGGCTTTTGTGATTTTTGTATCCTTTCCGGCGGCATTTGCTTCAGAAATGGATGGCAGAAGCATCACACAGGCACAGCTGCAAAGTACACCGGGAAATAAAAGCACGGGAAGGGTGAGACCGGAAATGGTTCCAAATATGTCAAGGGCCAATGCCGGTGATAGTCCGTAGAGCTTAAGAGTTCTCGGGATAAGCACATTTTCGACGGAGGATGAAAAGCTTGCCAATATGTAGTTTAGTGATAAAGGAATGAAAAGCGCAGCCATGCCATAGGCTGTTGTTTTCAGGCTTTTGACGGATATTTTAAAGTATGAGAAATCTTTTTTTATTGTGATAACGGAAAAGACGGTTGCGCTCGCTTCGCCTGCCACGATGCCGTATATAGAGTATACAGGCTTAAAGCAGCTGCCACCGTCAGATAGTATTGCGTATATCAGATAGCAGGTGCCAATGCGTGCGGTCTGCTCAATTAATTGTGTGGCAGCTGGAACGGCTGCTTTTTTCAATCCATAATAGTATCCGTTTATGCAGGAATGGATAGCAGCGGGCAGAATGGAAAAGGACAGCGCCTTGACAAGTTCTGTACAGCGCGGCTCACTTAAAATACAAAGGCTTATGTAGTTGGCATTGGAATACATAATAATTGTGAGTAAAAGAGCAATGGTGGCTGACATAATTATTGCGCAAATGAGTATAATCTGCCTGTTTTGAGGCTTTTCGGCAACAAGCTTTGATGTAGCGGTCTGAAAGCCGTTGCAGCAGAGTGACATGCATACGGACATGAGTGGAATTACAAGCTGATAGAGTCCTAGACCTGTTGAGCCCATGACGTTATTAAGAAATATGCGAAAGAAAAAACCCATAAACCGACTGGTTGTACCGGCAAGTGTCAGGAAAATAGTTCCGGTTACAAGTGGATTGGATAAATATTTTTTTACAATCAAAAAATCACCTGTCATATGTTGTCTTAGAAGTATATGTGCTTCTTTGGATATATATGACAGGTGATTATTTATTGTGTGTTAAACAGCTATTTTGCGCTAAACAACTATTATACTCTTATATGACCGGTATCGTTATATTAAATTTGTAAGATTAACCCATAAAGTGGCGGATAGCCTTGGCTACGCCGTCATTTTCGTTTGTGTCGGTGATGTAATCAGCCTGTGCCTTAAGCTCATCGGTTGCATTTCCCATGGCCACGCCGATGTGTGCGGCTTTTACGATAGCCATGTCGTTTTCGGTGTCACCGACAGCCATTGTCTCATTAGCTGCTATATTCAGGATCTGGGCCAGCTTATGAAGTGCCACACCTTTGTCAACGCCTGCTTTCGTGAATTCCAGATTGCCGTAGCCACCGCTTACGAGCGTGATTTCAGGGATTTTTTTCAGGTGCTCAAATACTTCGTCGCGGCAGTAGTAGTTATCATCTGCATCCTTTGGAAAATTGATGGTCATTTTCTGCATATGGTAATTGTTTTCGCGCATCATTTCAGTGATATCGTTCACACGTTTTCTGGTTGTCATGATGTATTCCTTTATAGAAGAAGGCATTTTGAGATCCTTTGCATCCTCGAGACACTTGTACGGAGAATAGCCATAGCCGTTTATGAAGGCATCCATATGAACGCGTTTTGTCATCAGGTAATCAATTATTGAAAACGCTGTCTCATCAGAAAGGCAGTTTTCGTAAAGACATTTTTTGGTGTCAATCTCGTAGATTGCACTTCCGTTTGCAGTGATAGCGTAGCGGATGCCGGTGTCCTTAATTGCCTCAAACGGCAGCCCTCCGAATGGACGGCCGGTGGAGATGACTACATTTATCCCGGCGGCAGTTGCTTCTTTTATAGCTTTTATATTTTCCTTGGATATCTGACTTTGGTTGTTGAAAAGTGTTCCGTCAAGATCTAAAGCGATAAGTTTCATAAGAAATCCTTTCTTTTGTTTGAAAAATATAGTATTTTAGTATATTATGGTGAATAGACTATTGATTTTTGTGTTTTAAAATCGGTTACAATGATAATATAAATTTTCACAAATTTCAAGGATGAAGAGTATATAGCTTTTGCTTTGAAATACTTTACACTGTGGAGTGATTAATAGCTGAAAAGAAAAGGAAACAAAATGACAAGAGAAGAATTCAGAAAATATATCAGAGAAAACATAGTTATCCTGGATGGTGCGACCGGTACAAACCTGATGGCGGCGGGCATGCCGGTAGGAGTGTGTCCGGAGGAATGGGTGATGGAGCATCCGCAGGTGATTCTTGATCTGCAGAGGGCCTATGTCGATAACGGCACGAATATTGTTTACGCACCTACATTTACAGGAAACAGGATTAAGCTTTTAGAATATGGCTTACAGGAGAAAATCAATGAGATAAATACCACGCTTGTTGGCTTGTCAAAGCAGGCTGTCGGAGATAGGGCACTTGTGGCTGCGGATATGACGATGACAGGCAGACAGCTTTTTCCACTCGGGGATCTGATGTTTGAGGAGCTTTTGGAGGTATATAAGGAGCAGGCGAGGATCCTTGATGCAGCGGGCGCTGATGTTTTTGTGGTCGAGACAATGATGAGTCTTCAGGAGTGCAGAGCGGCAGTGCTTGCTATAAAAGAGGTAAGCGACCTGCCTATTATGGTGACACTCACCTATAACGAGGATGGCAGGACACTTTTTGGCACACCGCCTGAGACTGCTGTTGTCGTGCTGCAGTCACTTGGGGTGGATGCTATCGGAGTGAACTGCTCGACGGGACCTGCTGAGATGATAGAGCTGGTTGAAAAAATGGCAGAGTACTCTACAGTGCCGCTTATTGCCAAGCCAAATGCAGGGCTTCCGGAGCTTGAGGATGGTAAAACTGTATACAAGATGACTCCGGATATGTTTGCCGATGCGATGAGAGGGCTTGTGGAGGCGGGGGCATCCATTGTGGGAGGCTGCTGCGGCACCACGCCGGAGCATATACGTGCTCTCACAGAGGCCGTAAAGACAATGCCTGTTCATAAGCCGCTTGAGCATCATAGAAGAGTGCTTGCGTCTGAACGAAAGAATGTAGAGATTGACTTAGATGGCAACTTTACCGTTGTCGGAGAGAGAATCAACCCTACAGGCAAGAAAAAGCTGCAGGCACAGCTTCGTGAGGGAAAGCTTGACCTGGTGCGCCAGATGGCTATGGAGCAGGAGACAAATGGTGCGAGAATACTTGATATAAATATGGGCATGAATGGTATCGATGAGAAGGAGATGATGAAATCGGTTATATATGAGGTTTCATCTACAGTGGACTGCCCGCTTTGTATTGATTCAAGCTATGTGGAGGTAATAGAGGAGGCTCTTAAGATTTATCCGGGAAGAGCTCTCATCAATTCTATTTCCCTTGAGACTGAGAAGATGGAAAAACTTCTGCCTCTTGCGGCAAAATATGGGGCGATGTTCATACTTTTACCGCTTTCGGATGCAGGATTGCCGAAGGATGTCGAGGAGAAAAAGCAGATTATAAATACTATTTATGACAAAGCACTTTCGCTTGGAATGGCACATGAGGATATAGTGGTGGATGGACTTGTTGCGACAATAGGTGCAAATCCAAAGGCCGCAATCGAGTGCTATGAGACCATTGCGTACTGCAAGGATGAGAAAAAGCTTCCTACAATATGCGGACTTTCAAATATATCCTTCGGACTGCCTGAGCGTATGTATGTGAACACAGCGTTTCTTACAATGGCCATATGCAAGGGACTCACCATGGCTATTGCCAATCCATCACAGGAGCTTTTGATGAATGCTGCATTTGCATCGGATATGCTGCTCGACAGACCTGGCAGCGATATAGCATACATCGAGCGCATGAGCAGGCTTGCGGAGGAAAAGGCAAAATATGAGACTGTTGTTGTGAAAAAGTCGGACAATGATGCATCGGCTTCAAACACAACAAGCGCAGCGGGCGGTAAGGATGCAGTATTTCAGGCTGTTTTAAAGGGAAACAAGGGCAGTATAATTGATGAAGTAAAGAAAATGCTTTCTGATGGTGCAAAGCCTGACGAGATTATTAATAACAGCCTGATTCCGGCTATTAATGAGGTGGGAGAGCTTTTTAACCAGAAGAAATATTTCCTGCCACAGCTTATCGGCAGTGCAAATACTATGAAGCTTGCTATAGAACATCTGGAGCCGTTACTTGAAAAGAAGGACTCAGGTGATGATATGCCGACTCTTGTCATTGCAACGGTGGAGGGCGATATTCACGATATTGGAAAGAATCTTGTTGTGCTCATGCTTAAAAACTATGGCTACAACGTGATTGATATGGGAAAGGATGTGCCTTGTGAGGATATTGTCAACAAGGCGATTGAGACGAATGCGGCAGTTATCGGACTGTCAGCTCTTATGACCACCACCATGATGCGCATGAAAGATGTAGTGGAAATCTGCAAGGAAAAGGGCTGTAAGAGCAAGGTGGTAATCGGTGGAGCCTGCATTACACAGAGCTTTGCAGACGAGATAGGAGCCGACGGATATTCAAAGGATGCGGCAGAGTGCGTGAAGCTTGTGGAGAGACTTCTGAATAGTTAAAATTTTTTTAAATAAAATGAAAAAAGTTGTTGACAATAAGGTGCCGACTGTATATAATAATCAAGTCGGTTGACGACATGGGATCTTAGCTCAGCTGGGAGAGCATCTGCCTTACAAGCAGAGGGTCACAGGTTCGAGCCCTGTAGGTCCCATCCTTTTAAAGGTATCAATCAAATATGGCGAGGTGGCTCAACTGGCTAGAGCGTCCGGTTCATACCCGGGAGGTTGAGAGTTCGAGTCTCTCCCTCGCTACTTGTTAAGACTTGCAGTTGTTGCAGGTCTTTTTGTTATAAATAGTTACGAAGCAGAAAGGGATAAGCATGATAAGACCTAAAATAGGACTTGACTGGGATGATGTGACAGCCCCATTCAACAGCATAGCCATAGATATGGCAAACAAAAAATATAATATCACCCCACCGCTTGAACTGGAGGATATAGATTCCTGGGAGAATACCGGCAGAGCCTCTGTCATAAAGGAATTTTACCGGGATAATACACTTTACGAGAGGCAGAAGCCTACAGAAGAGACAAAGCGGATGATAAGAAAGCTTATGGATATCGGAGAGGTCTATTTTATCACTGCGGTGGCACCGGGCTTCATGGGAGTGAGGGCGAGCCAGATAATGGAGGCATTTCCTGATTTCCCGACAGAAAATATCATACTTGGCAATGCAAAAAATCTCGTGCAGTTTGACATTATTTTAGATGACGCCATACACAATGTGCTTGAGACACCGGCCACATATCCCGTGCTCATGCGAAAGCCGTGGAATTCAAAAATGACAGGACTTTTATCTGTTAATAATATCACAGAGTTTGTATATCTCGTGGAGCAGATAATAAATGCGTCATTATATAGAAATAAAAATATAAAGAATCCGTCAGTTGTGGCACTTGTCGGACCATCAGGCTCAGGAAAAACAGCACTCTCAGACAGCCTGTGCGCCATGGAGCAGTTTGAGAATCCAAAAACCTACTGTACCAAGCCCGGAGATAAGCACAGGTACCTGACGGAGGATGAGTTCAATGCGCAGGATTTCTTTGAAAAGACAAGATACGCAGGAATACAGTATGGTACCAAAATAGAAGATATAGAGGCAGTGCTTGCAAAGGGGCATTTTGTCGTGATGCCGCTTGATATGTGTGGCGCTATTGCCATGAAGCGTCATTTTCCTACTGTTATAGTATATGTGGCACGCGATAAGGAGCTTTTAATCCGGGATATCATAGAGCAGGATTACTCGATAGAAGAAAAGACACTGCGTATTCTGTCGATAGATGCAGAGAAACGCAATCGCCAGATATGTGACTATGCGGTAAATAACATGGATGTTGGTGCAGCTACGAGGGAGCTTTCTGATATTTTGAAAAATACTTGCTTATAAAATGTATTTATAACAAGCTCTTAGTTATAAGTATTAACACTTTTCCTAGAAAGATGGTATGATATGTTTAGTTCAAGGGAACACATCCCGGAATTAAATCAAAAATAATAACATTAACATATCATTACTAGGAGGATATTAATATGAGCAAAAAACATTACGCAGACAGAAATTTAAAATTTGAGACATTACAGTTACATGTAGGACAGGAAACACCTGATCCGGTTACAGATGCAAGAGCAGTTCCAATCTACCTTACCTCATCATATGTGTTCCATAACAGTGAGCATGCGGCAGACAGATTCGGACTCAGAGATGCAGGAAATATCTACGGCAGACTGACAAACCCTACAGAGGATGTGTTCGAGAGAAGAATTGCAGCACTCGAGGGTGGCGTGGCAGCACTTGCTGTTGGTTCCGGAGCAGCGGCACTCACATATGCTTTCCAGGCAGTAGCACACGCAGGTGACCATATCGTTGCAGCAAAGAATATCTACGGCGGCACATACAATCTCTTGGCACACACACTTCCTGATTACGGAATTGAGGCTACATTCGTAGATCCATTCGATTATGATGGAATCAAGGCTGCCATCAAAGAGAATACAAAAGCTATTGAAATCGAGACACTCGGAAATCCAAACTCAGAGGTAGTAGATATCGAAAAAATTGCAAATATCGCTCATGAGGCAGGAATCCCACTTATCGTAGATAATACCTTTGCTACACCATATCTTGTTCGTCCGATTGAGTACGGTGCTGATATCGTGGTTCACTCAGCAACAAAGTTCATCGGTGGACACGGAACAACAATTGGTGGAGTTATAATTGACAGCGGTAAATTCGATTGGACACAGAATGATAAATGGCCATGGCTTGTAGAGCCAAACGTATCATACCACGGAGTAAGCTTTGCAAAGGATTGCGCACCGGCAGCATTTGCGACATATATCAGGGCAATTTTACTTCGTGATACAGGAGCAACAATTTCACCTGTTCATTCATTTATCTTCCTTCAGGGACTTGAGACACTTTCGCTTCGTGTGGAGCGTCATGTTGAGAATGCACTCAAGGTAGTTCAGTACTTAAAGGATCAGCCACTCGTAGAGAAGGTTAATCATCCATCTATTTCAGAGGATAAAGAGCAGCAGGAACTTTACAAGAAATATTTCCCTAACGGAGGCGGTTCTATATTTACATTCGAGATTAAGGGTGGAGCAAAGGAAGCACAGAAATTCATTGACAACCTTGAGCTTTTCTCACTGCTTGCAAACGTAGCTGATGTTAAGTCACTTGCTATACATCCGGCTTCTACCACACACTCAGAGTGCAATGAAGCAGAGCTCTTAGATCAGGGCATCAAGCCAAACACAATCCGTCTTTCAATCGGAACTGAGAATGTGGATGATATAATTGAGGATCTTGATGAGGCATTCAAGGCACTTGCCGAGTAATATAATGATACCTTTTGACCACTTTAATCATATAATTTTGCATGATAAATACTCCTTAAACAAATAAATTATGACCATTATAAAAGGAATCGGAAAATATTAATCCGGTTCCTTTTATTGTTGTGCTATTAAGAAACATGGATTGGATTTTTTCGCGAACATCTTGACAACCTTTTAACAATTATTGATATTCGAGAAAAATAAGTATATTATAGTCAGTGGTGTGAAACCAGATATAGTTTTAAATAATAAATAATATACATAAAGGAGACATTATCATGTTTGGATTTGGTCAGTTAATCGAAATATTAAAGAAAGACCCAAAGAAAATCGTATTCACAGAGGGAGAGGATCCACGTATCCTTGAGGCAGCTTCGCGTTTACTTGCAAGCAACTTCTTACATCCTATCCTTGTCGGAGATCCTGAGAAGATTAGTGCAAGCGCTGAGAAGAGCGGTTTCAATATCCGTGGAGCAGAGATTATAGATCCTATGAACTTTGACCGTATGGATGAGATGGTTGAATTATTCTGCGAGCTTCGTAAGAGCAAGGGTGTTACACCGGAGCAGGCTAAGGGAATTCTTTCATCAGCTAACTACTTTGGAACAATGCTTGTAAAGATGGGTATCGCAGACGCACTTCTCGGAGGAGCTACATACTCAACAGCAGATACAGTTCGTCCGGCATTACAGCTCATCAAGACAAAGCCTGGCAACACAATCGTATCTTCATGCTTTATCCTTGTTCGTCCATCTGCAACAGGTGAGAATGAGGTGCTTGCAATGAGCGACTGTGCTATAAACATCCATCCTACAGAGGACGAGCTTGTTGAAATCGCAGGAGAATCAGCAGAGTGTGCTAAGATCTTCGGTATCGATCCAAAGCTTGCATTCTTAAGCTACTCAACACTTGGCTCAGGAAAGGGCGAGGATGTTGACAAGATGAGAAACGCAGCTCACAAGGCAAAAGAGAAATATCCAAATCTTCCAATCGAGGGAGAAATCCAGTTTGACGCAGCCGTTGCACCACGTGTAGCCCGCACAAAGTGCCCACAGTCTGAGGTTGCGGGTCATGCAAATACATTTATCTTCCCTGACATCAACGCAGGAAATATCGGATACAAGATTGCACAGAGACTTGGTAATTTCGAAGCATACGGCCCAATCCTTCTTGGACTCAATGCTCCAATCAATGACCTTTCTCGTGGATGTAATGCAGGAGAGGTTTACTCAATGGCTATCATCACTGCAGCACTTGCATAAGACATTTAATGAACTATTCCTATTTTAATAAAGACCGCTCCGGTTTGTCCGGGGCGGTATTTTATTTGAAAATAGCTTAAAATAATATCTTGGCGCAACAGGAGAAATAAGGTATACTATACTTAAAAAACCAAAATGCAGAGCAATGACAGTTGGCAATAACATGAGGTATTGTATCTGATAGAAAGAGAGACGATATATGAGAGTAGGAATGGGCTATGATGTGCACAAGCTTGTTGAGGGCAGAGATTTGATTTTGGGAGGAGTGAAGGTTCCGCATACACTCGGGCTTTTAGGCCATTCGGATGCCGATGTACTGTTGCATGCGATAATGGATGCACTCTTGGGTGCAGCGGCACTTGGCGATATCGGAAAGCATTTCCCGGATACAGACCCGGCATATGAGGGTATTTCGAGTCTTAAGCTTTTGGAGCATGTGAGAGACCTCATTGCAAAAAAAGGCTATGTGATAGAAAACATAGATGCGACAGTAATTGCACAAAAGCCGAAGCTTCGTCCGTATATTGAGCAGATGGAGCAGAATGTGGCTGATACGCTGCAAATCGCAAAGGAACAGGTAAATATAAAGGCGACGACCGAGGAGTGGCTTGGGTTTACAGGCCGCGAGGAGGGAATTGCATCACAGGCAATCTGTTCACTTACAGGTCTTTATGAGGCAAGTATGCAGGTCGGAGGCGGCTGCAGCGGCTGCACCGGCTGTCAGACCGATTGATTTGAATATATAGGGAAAACATGCTAAAATAATAGGATAGTTATAAATCATCCAAAAGGAGATATAAATAATGGAGAATAATTTCAAGTTTTACAATACACTCACAAGACAGATTGATACTGTTGTTCCGCGTGTTGACGGCAAAATCGGCATGTATACATGTGGACCTACAGTTTACCATTTTGCACATATCGGAAATATCCGATCATACATCATGGAGGATGTGCTCGAGAAGGCACTTCGCTATGTGGGCTATGATGTAAAGCGTGTCATGAATATCACTGATGTGGGACACCTCTCAAGTGATGGAGATACCGGAGAGGACAAGATGCTAAAGGGCGCAAAGCGTGAACACAAGAGCGTCATGGAGGTGGCAAAGGAGTACACAGATGCTTTTTTCAAGGATTTTACAGCCGTACACAACAGGATGCCTGATGTCGTAGAGCCTGCAACCAACTGTATTCCGGAATTCATCCATATGGTGGAGGTGCTTATCGAGAAGGGTTATGCCTATTTTGCAGGAGGCAATGTATATTTCGATACATCAAAGCTTGATGATTATTTTGTGTTCTCTTCAGCTGTAGAGAAGGAACAGCTTCAGGTTGGAGTGCGAGATGATGTCGAGGAGGATGTAAACAAGAAGAATAAAAATGATTTCGTACTCTGGTTTACACAGTCTAAGTTTGAGGACCAGGCTCTTAAATGGGACAGCCCATGGGGCGTTGGATATCCGGGCTGGCATATAGAGTGCTCATGCATCAGCATGAAGCATCTCGGAGAGTACGTGGATATCCACTGTGGCGGTGTGGACAATATTTTCCCACATCACACCAATGAGATTGCACAGTCTGAGAGCTATCTGGGACACGACTGGTGTAAGTACTGGTTCCATGTCAATCACTTAAATGACAGAGCCGGCAAGATGAGCAAGTCGAAGGGTGCAATCCTCACAGTTTCGGTGCTTCAGGAGAAAGGCTACAATCCGCTTGCCTACAGATTCTTCTGCTTACAGTCACACTACAGAAAGCCTCTTGAGTTTTCGTTTGATGCGCTCGACAATGCAGTTGCGGCATACAATAAGATTGCAAAGCGTGTGGCAGAGCTTAAGGATGAGGGTGATATTGATGAGACAGCTTTTGCTGACTTTAAGAAGAAATTTACTGATGCTGTTTCAAATGATCTGAATACATCAATGGCTATAACCATAGTGTATGATGTGCTTAAGGCTGATATCTCAGACAGTACAAAGCTTGCACTTATCGATGACTTTGAGCAGGTACTTGATCTGGGATTTAGGGAATCAGGAAGGGCCTTACTTGAGGCATCGTCATCTGTAGACAGTGAGCTTGAGGCATTTATCAATGATAAAATTACAGAGCGTGCAGCCGCTAAAAAGGCAAAGGATTTTGCGACAGCCGATGCCATAAGAGATGAGCTTCTGGCAAAGGGGGTTGCCATAAAGGATACCAGAGAGGGAGTAAAATGGGAGCTTGTATAGTATGAAGATAGACTCATATATTAAGGAACAGTTTGGAATAAAGGATGTTGATATAAGGACATACTCGCCGCTTACACTTGCATATATCGGTGATGGCATATTTGATATTGTCATCCGCTCAGTTGTGGTGGGAAAGGGCAATACAAAGGCAAATCTGCTTCATAAGCACACAAGTAATATAGTAAAGGCACATACGCAGGCTCTCATGATAGAGGCACTTTTACCTCATCTGACAGAGGAGGAGAGTGATGTGTATCACCGGGGGCGCAATGCCAAGTCGCCTTCCATGGCAAAAAACGCTACAATGGCTGATTACAGGAAGGCTACAGGGCTTGAGGCGGTCATGGGCTATCTTTATCTGAAGGATGATTTTGAGAGGGTTGTTTCACTCACTAAGCTTGGAGTGGAGCTTTTAGGAATTGAAATATAGCACAAAATAAGAGGAAAATATGGATAACAACAATAAAGAAAAATTTCATGAGAATTATATAGAGGGCAGAAATGCCGTGCTAGAGGCTTTCCGTTCGGGAAAGACAATAGACAAGCTTTTTGTGCTTGACGGCTGTCAGGACGGACCAATAAAGTCAATCACAAGAGAGGCCAGAAAGCATGATGCAATCATAAACTATGTTGCAAAGGAAAGACTTGATCAGATGTCTGAGACAGGCAAGCATCAGGGTGTCATTGCAGTTTCGGCAGCATATGAGTATGCCGAGGTTTCGGACATACTGGAAAATGCCGAAAGAAAGGGCGAGCCGCCTTTTATCATCATACTTGACGGTATAGAGGATCCACACAATCTCGGTGCAATAATCCGTACCGCAAACCAGGCGGGAGCACATGGCATTATCATACCGAAAAGGCGTGCAGTGGGACTTACACCTACAGTGGCAAAGACGTCTGCAGGTGCGATAAACTATACACCTGTTGCCAAGGTTACCAATATCTCAAATACCATAAAGGAGCTTAAGGAAAAGGGCATGTGGTTTGTATGTGCTGATATGGGTGGTACTACCATGTATGACTTAAACCTCACAGGTCCTATAGGTCTTGTAATAGGCAATGAGGGTGACGGGGTGAGCAAGCTTGTAAAGGAAAACTGTGATATGACAGCATCTATTCCTATGGTGGGAGATATCGACTCACTGAACGCATCGGTTGCGACAGGCGTGCTTGCATATGAGATAGTCAGACAGAGACTTAAGAGTGGAAAGTAGATTACATGTCGCGGGATGAGTGGTGTGTATTATGAATTGTATATTTATAGAATAGGAAGCATATAGTGGAAGATTACAGCGCATATACGGATGAAGAGCTTATTATGAGGATTCATAATGACAAAAATGACCATGGTGACAACAATGAAATCATGGACTATATATTGGAAAAGTATAAGCCGCTTGTGCGTAAAAAGACGAATGCTCTCTACCTGATAGGCGGTGAGAATGATGACCTTATTCAGGAGGGCATGATTGGCCTGTTTAAAGCGGTCAGAGACTATAAGAGCGACAAGGAAGCATCTTTCTACAGCTTTGCACAGCTATGCATCACAAGGCAGCTTAGCTCGGCGCTTGAGGCTTCAAACCGAAAGAAACATATGCCGCTTAACACATATATATCCTTTTCGCAGAGTGACAGTGATGGTACAGAGTTTGAGGAAATGCTGCAAGATGATATTGCAAGTCCTGAGCAGCTTCTCATAGAGAAGGAAAAATTTAAGGAATTTAAGGAACAATTGTGGAATAAACTGAGTAATATGGAGAAAAAAGTGCTACAATTGTATCTGGAAGGAAATAATTATACATCGATAGCGCATATGCTTGGAAAATCAGACAAATCAATTGACAATGCACTATCCCGTATCAGACAAAAGCTAAAAAGAAAGTAGGTGAAGCTTGTTATGGAGTTTTCAAGAATAGGTGAACACACTATAAAATGTGTTATTTCAGAAGAAGAAATATATGATCTGGGATATACAATGGATGAAATTATGAGCAATGGCGAGCGCACCCAGGAATTCATGAACCAGATATTTGACATGGCTTCAGAAGAGTTTGGAACTGATTTTAATTCGGGAATCAAGACTGTGAGAGCAGATTTTTTGGCGGATCACACACTTTCTCTGACATTTTCTGAACATCCTGCTACTGAGGGCATGATGGAGCATCTTAAGGATATCGTTAATGGACTGCTTAATTCGCTGCCGGCTGAGGCTGCAGAGAATGAGAAAAATAAAAAAGGCAGGACAACTGCAAAAAAGCAGGATATGGTGTCTGTTGTAATGTTCATTTTTGAAAAATTTGATGTGGCTGTCAGATTTGCAAAGATGATTAAAGGACTGCCAATGCCATTCTCACAGCTTTTTAAGTTTGAGGGAGAGTACTTTATGAGCATGGATTTATCGGGCTATGATGAGCATGAGCTTGAAAAGATGTCTGTCATAGCAGATGAGTATGCAGATGATATCATTGCAGGGGCTGACAAAAGAGCTTTTCTTATGGAGCATGCAAAGGTTATTCTTGATGACAAGGCTATTGAGAGTCTTGCGCAGCTGTGAAGGTACTGAAAAGTTACAAAAATATAATAAAACAAGGTCTGTCAGCTATACTGACAGACCTTGTTTTGTATGTAAATATTATCCAAGTACTTTTCTGATTGACTCGATAACACGGTCAGCCTGAAATGGCTTAACGATAAAATCCTTGGCACCTGACTGGATAGCGTCAATAACCATAGACTGCTGTCCCATAGCAGAGCACATAACGCATGTAGCGTTTGGGTCAGCTGCTTTAATTTCCTTTAAAGCCTGGATGCCATCCTTATTTGGCATAGTGATGTCAAGTGTTACAAGATCAGGCTTGAGCTCATTGTACTTTGCAACTGCCTCATTTCCGTCAGCAGCCTCGCCTGCAATCTCGAATCCACCCTTTGTAAGGATATCCTTCAGCATCATTCTCATAAATGCTGCATCATCAACTATTAAAATTCTAGCCATGTTGTTAAACCTCCTGTTTGATAATCTGTTTTACTATGCTTATTGGATACAATTGTAAGAGATCACTGTCTATTAAATCTCCAACAGTCAGCCTGAATGTCACCTTGACAATATCTGTTCCGTTACATAACTCTTCCGGTATATCAAAGGTCTTCTGATAACTTGAATTAATAAGCGGAAAGCCTATGTCGGTTGGCTCGTTTAAGAGCGAAGACATTGATGTAGCTATTGTACCACACATCTGGTTCATAGCCTCCGATATGGCAGAAAGTGTGATTTCATCAAGTGTCATATCAGAAACATTACTTCCGTCGCCTCCCATCATGAGATTGGCAATAACCAATGCATCATTTAATTTTATAATAAGTAGGTTGGTTCCGTCAAGTCCTTTTGTGTAAGGAACCTTAATTAAAATTCGATCATCGTGATCGAGAGCATCCTCTTTTTTCAAAACCTCTACAATCGGAGTCGTAATATTTGTTGGTCTCTGTAGAATCATGCTCAGTGTTGTGGCTGCATTGCCTATGCAGATATTGGCTACTTCGCCTATGATATCGGCATTTTCCCGAGATATATTTTGCATTATTTTATCCTCCATATAGCTGTGGTACCTATTTCCTAACATATATTATATCAGAGTTTTCAAAAATATCAAAGGAAATGTTTAAATTTTTAAAATTTATGTTAAAATAGTTTCAAAAGGAGATTACGATATGGGTGAAACAGAATATTCAGAAGCATTAAAACAGGGAAAAAAAGAATACAGGGCAAGGATAGCTAAAGGACAGTTTCCTTATCTGCCAGTACTTGATGAAATCTTATCAGAGGCAGATATTAAGACAGAGCAGTATATGGGGCTGGTCCAGGTGCCTTTGGATTTCGTTGTAGGAACAAGCACCATGGGCAGGACATATTCATTTGCGGCAAACTTTATGCCGATATTGGACGAGGAAACCGAATTTGCAGTGAAGTGGTCTAATCTGTCAGATGCACAGATGAATGAGGGAATCAGAGATCCAATCAAGGCATTTGAGTACATGAACAGGTATTATGTGCTTGAGGGCAATAAGAGGGTCAGTGTACTCAAGTACTTCAACGCCGTTTCGATTCCTGCAATTGTGACCAGAAAGATTCCAAAGCTGTCGGATGATTATGATGTGAGGCTTTATTATGAGTATATGAAGTTCAATGAAATCACGGGGCTTTGCTCGGTGGAGTTTACGAAGCTGGGCAATGCTGATAAGCTTCTTTCGCTTGTTGGAAAAGAGGGCAGATGGGATGATGAGACCAAGGAAAAATTTGCCAAGGTGATGTTTGATTTTTCAAAGGTCTATAATTTCCGCGGTGGTGACAGGCTGGATATCAAGCTGGGGGATGCTATTACAGTATTTATGGAGGTCTTTGGCATGGATGCCATGCTTGAGATGTCTGAGAATGATTACAACAAAAACGTCATCAATACATGGAAGGAGTTTGCGGCAGAAGGGGAAAAGCACAAGATAAATCTGGTGCTGGATCCGAAAAAGGTACAGACAAAAAAGAGTCTGTTAAACTATCTTATTCCTCAGACTCAAAAGAAGCTCAAGGTAGTATTTTTGTATCCAAGAGAGCCAAAGACATCTGCATGGCTGTATTCGCATGAGCTTGGGCGTATGTATCTTGATGAAACCTTTTCAGACAAGCTGGAGACAGAATATGTGGCAGGTGTAGATGAGAACAATGTGGAGCAGGTGCTTGAAGATATCATAAAGTCCGGTGCCGATATAGTTTTTTGTGTGGGACCGCAGATGATGCCAAACAGCTTAAAGGTGGCTGTTGAGCACCCGGAGGTTTATATACTCAACTGTTCGCTGAATGCGCCTCATCCTTATATCAGAACATACTATGGACGTATGTATGAGGCAAAGTTTCTCGCAGGAATGATAGCAGGAGCTGTCACAGACAATGAAAGGGTTGCATATATTGCAGACTACCCGATATATGGCATGATTGCAAATATCAACGCGTTTGCTCTGGGAGTTGCAAGTGTGAATCCAAGGGCAAAGGTATATCTGGCATGGTCAAAGACAAAGGATTATGACAGGAATAAATTCCTTGAAGAAAATGACCTGCATTATGTGTCAGATCAGGATATTATCACTCCGAATGACGCGTCCAGATATTTTGGTCTGTACAAGCTGCAGGATGGACAGGCATTAAACCTTGCCATGCCTATATGGAACTGGGGAGTGTTTTATGAGAAGCTTTTGCAGAGCGTACTGGCTGGCTCCTACAAGGCTGAAGGACAGGAGCAGGTTAAGGCACTTAATTACTGGTGGGGCATGTCTGCCGGTGTTATTGACCTGATTTGTTCAAAGCATGTACCTTATGGAGTGAAAAGGCTTGCGGATCATTTAAAGAGCGATATCACAAAGGGTGAGATTGTGCCGTTCTTTGGACAGATATATAATCAGAAGGGCGAGCTTAAAAACAAAGGTGAGCACGAGATGAAACCGTCTGATATCATGAAAATGGACTGGCTTGTAGATAATGTTGTAGGTAGTATTCCGCCTATGAGTGAGTTTGTTGACAATGCAAAGACGGTGGTTGAACTAAAGGGTGTAGAGGAAAATAAACTGTAATGAAGATACTATTCTTAGCTGATGAAGAGTCGAAAATGTACTGGGAATACTTTAAGAAAGAGGATTTTAAAGGAATTGATATTATTGTATCATGTGGAGACTTAAACCCGAGCTATCTGTCCTTTCTGACAACGATGGTTGGAGTCCCTCTTTTGTATGTGCATGGCAATCACGATGACAAATACAATGTAAAGCCGCCGGAAGGCTGCATATGCATTGAGGATGAGATTTACGAATATGAGGGTGTACGGTTTCTTGGCCTGGGAGGCTCAAACCGCTATAAACCGGGAAAAAATCAGTATACTCAGAAGGAGATGACAAAGCGTGTTAAGAAGCTGTGGTGGAAGCTTAAACGTAAAAACGGCTTTGATGTGCTTGTCACTCATTCGCCGGCAAAGGGACTGCATGATGGTGAGGATACATGTCATACAGGCTTTGATGTGTTTAACAGGCTTATTGAGCAGTATAAGCCAAGGTATTTTGTGCATGGACATGTTCATATGAGTTACGGCAGGCAGTTTGTCAGGCTTGACAAGGTGGGAGAAACTACTGTTATCAATGCGTACGAGAAATATATTGTTGAAATATAGAATATTTCTGCCGGATTAAGAGTTTGTTTGTAAATATTTACCAAATTTAAGAAAATATTTATCACATGGCTATATTTAGGACACAATTAAGTGTTACTATAATATCATCAAAAGGAGCTGTTGTATTTCAACTATGCGTTGGGGTACACTCAGTTCCGACTAAAAATTATTCATGTGCACTGAATTGACGTCGCATATGCTTTTCCTCATATATATATTGAATGCCACAGGCTTTATGTCTGTGGCATTCAATGTATAAAATAACTAAATTTGAAAAAATGAAGTACAAAAAACCCCGAAACTCTTGATTTTACTGGAAACTCTTGAGCTTCGGGGTTTTCTTTAAATAAGCTGATGACGGGAATTGAACCCGTGACCCCTTCCTTACCAAGGAAGTGCTCTACCTCTGAGCCACATCAGCAACTATCAACTTGCTAAGTTTACTATATACATCAGCATTTGTCAAGCCACTTTGAATTAAAATATAATTTTATGTGAGTCAGAATACAATTTATTATGAATTATAGTATGCCATAACCTTTGCTACATAGTTCTGAGTTTCTTTAAATGGTGGAATGCCGCCATATTTGGCTACGTTGCCGGAGCCTGCATTGTAGGCAGCTAAGGCCAGTGATTTGTCACCATTATACTGGGTGAGCTTTTCGCTTATGTACCTGGCGCCACCCATGATATTCTGGTATGGGTCGTAGGCGTTTGTGACACCAAGTGAGGCAGCAGTCTGTGGCATGAGCTGCATGATACCCATGGCACCTGAACGGCTGGTGCACTCTGTGGAGAAGTCAGACTCGCACTTGGCGATAGCCTTAAGGAATTTGGCATCCACACCGTATTTTGAGGCAGCCTCATTAAAAATTGCATCAAGATCGGCAGAACATGACAAACCGGAAGCTTCAAGCTTTACAGAGCCTCTGTTTATTGCTGGAGAACCGGAATAAGCAGCTGTATTATTAACTGCGGCAGAAGGAGAAACTGTATTACGGCAAAGCTCGATATTTATACCATTTTGATCAAAGAACCTCTGTACAAGTGACATATCAACTGAGCCACCGTTACTTTGGGCAATCAGTCTGTCAATGGCAACAGCAGCTTCAGCCATTTTTGCATCGTCAAGCACCTGATCAAAATCAGTACCGGTGCTATTGACAGCGGAGCTGATTTTGGAAGGAATGTTATCACCGGTTACAGCAGCCTGACCGGTAGTTATATTATTTTTTTGTGTATTATCAATATACTGAAGTACTTTAATGTTCATTTTCCTGTTTCCCATTGTATCTTAATTTGAATAGTTATATCAGTTTTGAATAGTTATATCAGCTATACTTAAAAAAGTAAAGACATTTACCTAATAAGAAATTATACCATAAAAATTCTTGAAAATATACCCATTTTGTTGTAGCATATGTTTTAGTACACTTTACTATGTAAAAGTTAGGAGATAAACATGAAAAAGACACCATTTGTGACAAAACAACAGGTAGAGGAGATTGTTAAAAAATTCCCTACACCATTTCATTTATATGACGAGGCTGGCATCCGTGCCAACGCGCAGGCTGTAAAGGATGCATTTGCATGGAATCCGGGTTTTAGAGAGTATTTTGCTGTAAAGGCTACTCCAAACCCATATCTGCTCAAGATTTTAAAGGATTATGACATGGGCTGTGACTGCTCATCATACACAGAGCTTATGCTTGCAAGGTCATGCGGCTTCGACGGAGAGCATATCATGTTTTCATCAAATGATACACCGGCAGAGGAATTTGCATATGCAGACAAGCTTGGTGCTATCATCAATCTCGATGATTTCACACATATTGATTTTTTGGAGGAAACAATCGGACATATTCCGGAGACAATAAGCTGCAGATATAATCCGGGCGGAGTGTTCACACTGTCAAACGGTATCATGGACAATCCGGGAGACTCCAAGTATGGCATGACAAAGGAACAGCTTTTTGAGGCATTCAAAATTCTTAAGTCAAAAGGCGCTAAATACTTTGGCGTGCATGCATTCCTGGCAAGCAATACAGTAACCAACGAGTATTATCCACAGCTTGCAAAGGAGCTTTTTGAGCTGGTTGTTGAGCTTAAAAATGAGACCGGCTGCGATATTAGATTTGTAAATCTTTCAGGTGGAGTTGGCGTGGCTTATAAGCCGGATCAGACACCAAACGATATATCAGTTATCGGCGCCGGTGTACATAAGGTGTACGATGAGGTTTTGGTACCGGCAGGAATGGGCGATGTGGCTATTTACACAGAGATGGGACGTTTTATGATGGCTCCGTATGGCTGTCTTGTGACAAAAGCTATCCATGAGAAGCATATCTACAAGGAGTATATAGGAGTAGATGCGTGTGCGGCAAACCTTATGAGACCGGCTATTTACGGCTCATATCATCATATCACCGTGCTCGGCAAGGAGGATGCTCCTTGTGACCATACATATGATGTGGTAGGCTCACTCTGTGAGAACTGTGATAAGTTTGCAATTGACAGACAGCTTCCGAAGATTGATATGGGAGACTATCTGGTAATCCATGATACAGGAGCACACGGCTTCTCGATGGGCTACAATTATAACGGACGACTTCGCTCAGCAGAGATACTGCTCGAAAGCAATGGAGAGGCAAAACTCATCAGAAGAGCAGAAACTCCGGCAGACTACTTTGCAACCTTTGACTGCTTTGATGATATTAAAATAACAGAGTAATCTGCTAGCGTACCTTGCAGAGCACGTGTCCGAATTTTATCCATTTGCTCATATCATCAACGTTATCGCTGTCGACATAAAAGGTCTCACCGTAATTGTTGATTGGTGTGAGCTCACATGGGGTTTTCTGGTGGAGTTTTCTGATGTATGCACGCTTGTTCTGTGCGTTGATAAAGATACCGGTATCGCCGTCGCGGATTGGGTTTCGACTGATTAGAAGTATATCGCCTTTATTATATACAGGATGTAGATGATTGCTTGTGATGCGGATTCCGATGTGAAGGGCATCACCGAAGGCTTTTCTGTAATTTGAAACATCAAGCTTTTCAACGTTGTAGGAGTCAAAAATCATGCCGTCGGTCATATTGCCTGTCGGGATGAGGACGGAAATCAGATCCTCCTTATGACTGCTTTCATCCTTGTAGGCAGACAGCGCAAGCTCAGTGTCTATAATCGAGTCTATAAGTATGCGCTGGCTTTTGGAAAGCTTTTTGATGCGCTTTGCAAGGTTTATTACATCATCATTGAAGCCTGTTAGTTCGCAGGAAAACCGTCCTGTCAGCTTGTATATCCGGTAAGCGGTGTAGATGTCTATACGAGAGGATTCTCCGTTTGCTATTCGCTTGTAGGTGGAGAGTGACATATCAAGTGCTTTTGCAAACTGTGCCTGGGACATACCAAGCTTTATGCGTTCGCGCTCAATATTTGTCGATATGTTGTTTGCTATTTCAAGTCGGTTCATTTATGAGCTAATCTCCCTTCTTTTTAAAAAAATAAACTCCAAATTTGGTCAAGTATTGACATGCACAATAAACTATAATGGTTATTGTTGAAACATAAATAAATATATAAGAAACGTCAATTACTGTCAAATAAGAATGTTTGTTATATAAAAAGGGAGGTGTCCTGAAACTTAATTAGTGTAAGCTGAATGCAGCTTACACTTTTTTTATTTAAACAAATGCAGCTTTATTTATAATAAATATCAAAAAAATTTTTTGAAATAAATGTGTCTGAGGCATTGATTAGAGCACCGCTAATTGGTACAATGTTTTATTATATACAAAAGAGCAGGTGAATATATGTCGCTAAGTTTCAGAAAGTGGCGGGAAATGGCGCTGACTGAGTACCCGGTAGTGAGTGATAAGTACTACAAGAAGGTGTACGAAAACATAGCCACAGATCCGCAGACAGGGGAGAGTATACTTGTACAGCTTACATTGCAGGGAGTTTTGGATAAGTGCGAGGGTACTAATTTTGAGGAGCCAATCAGAAAGTGCATTATGAAGTGTGTATACACGGGCTGTAAGCTTGAAAAGGAAATAAATAAGGTGATGAATCAGTATTACGAGGTCTAGATATAAATGAATGATATAGCAATTGATAAAGAACACTTACATTATTTGGAACAGCTGTCGGAGATGTATCCGACAATAGGCAAGGCATCATCTGAGATTATCAATCTGCAGGCTATTTTAAACCTGCCAAAGGGCACAGAGCACTTTGTATCTGATGTGCATGGTGAGTATGAAGCCTTTTCCCATGTGCTGAAAAATGGTTCCGGGGCTGTAAGAAAGAAGATAGATGATGTATTTGGTCTGGCGATGAACAAGGCTGACAAGGCTGCGCTTGCCACACTCATCTACTACCCAAGGGAAAAGATGGAGCTTATTAAGCAGGACGAGCCGGATATGGATTCGTGGTATAAGACGACTCTTTATAAGCTGATAGAGGTGTGCAAGACCGTTTCATCAAAGTATACGCGCTCCAAAGTGAGAAAAGCTTTGCCGGAGGAGTATGCATATGTTATAGAGGAGCTCATTACAGAAAAGCCGGAGGTGTTAAACAAGGAGGCTTACTACGAGTCAATCATCAATACAACAGTGGAGCTGGGCACTGCGGAGGAGTTTATAGTGGTGCTTTCCGAGCTTATTCAGAGACTTGCTGTTGACCATCTGCATGTGCTTGGTGATATATATGACAGGGGAGCGGGGCCACATCTGATAATGGACAGACTGTGCAGATATCACTCGCTGGATATACAGTGGGGCAATCACGATATTATCTGGATGGGGGCAGCCGCAGGAAATCCTGCATGTATTGCAACTGTTGTAAGAAACAGTATCAGATATGGTAATCTGGACGTGGTCGAGGAGGGCTATGGCATAAATATGCTTCCGCTTGCTACGTTTGCACTGAAGGCTTACAAGGATGACCCATGCACCAGATTTGTGTTTAAGGTGGCTCCAAGTGGTGCAGATAATATGGAGAGTGATCTGATAAAAAAGATGCACAAGGCCATTGCCATCATACGTTTCAAGCTGGAGGGACAGCTCATTAAGAAGTGGCCTGAGTATGGCATGAAGGAACGATTGCTTTTGGAACATATTGATTATGAGCAGGGCACTATAGAGCTTGAGGGCAGAACTTATAAGCTGCTTGATACAAGCTTTCCAACAATTGACCCGGCTGATCCTTACAGGCTGACAGAGGGGGAAGAGGAAGTCATACAGAGGCTCAGGAGCTCGTTTATTCATTGCGAGAAGCTTAAAAACCACGTTGGGCTGCTGCTTAAAAGAGGCAGCATGTACAAGGTATATAATGGCAATCTGCTTTTCCACGGATGCATCCCGATGGAGGAGGACGGAAGCTTCGCAAAGGTAAATATCTACGGTAAAGAGTATAGCGGCAAAGCTTTGTTTGATATACTGGAGACTTACGTCAGAAAGGCTTTTTTCTCGGATGACAGGCTGGAAAGACAAAAGGGCAGCGATATCATGTGGTACATATGGACAGCACCATATTCTCCGCTTTATGGCAGAAATAAGATGGCTACGTTTGAGAGATATTTTATAGATGACGATGACATGAAAATAGAAAAGAAAAACTTTTATTATGACTATATAAACAAGCCTGAGTGTGCGCAGCGTATACTAGAGGAGTTTGGTTTGCATGATAAAAGAGACCATATCATAAACGGACATGTTCCTGTGCACAGATTAAGAGGTGAAAGCCCTGTGAAGTGCGACGGCAGAGTGATAGTCATAGATGGTGGTTTTTCAAAGGCGTACCGAAGGCGGACAGGCATCGCGGGATATACCCTGATTTACAATTCATATGGGCTGACATTGACAGCACATGAGCCGTTTGAATCACCGGAGACGGCAGTAAGGGATGAGAGGGATATCGTATCAAGGCGTGAGGCTGTAGAGGTACTTGATAAGAGAATACTTGTCGGAGATACGGATGTCGGAATAAAGATGAAGGAAAAGATAGCTGATCTAAAGCATCTCATTGCGGCATATCGTTCGGGTGAGATTGCAGAGCGCGATGATTAGAAAGAGGGAATATGATGTATGTAGTTGATGGGTTTGAGTTTCAGACAAAGGAAGAGGCAAGGCAGGCTAAAAAAGAAAGTGACGGAATACGATATATAAAGGATCAGACTGATATGTCTGACCCGGATACGGTATACAAGCTGTATTTAAGGCTTAACAAGCCGGGGTATTTTTTTACTCCTGTAGGGCTATCGTTTCTTGTTGAACTGCAGGAATATCTGCATACGATTCCCTATATCAAGAATGAGGATATCCGTCCGATTTATATTCCTGAGGATAAAAAAGCGGTTGTCGAGGTAAAAAAACAGACGGAAGGCTATAAGAAAAAGTTCCATGTGGCATTGTTTTTTACTATTGTATTATCGGCTGCCATAGCTGTTATGTTTGGCATCACATATGTGAGTGGACACAGTCCGTATGTGGTGGACTACGAGAATGAGCTGATAGACAAATATGAAAACTGGCAGAAGGAGCTTGAAAAAAGGGAAAAGGCAGTAGAAGAAAGGGAAAAAGCACTGGATGAAAGGCAGGATGCAACAGAGTGGACAAAATAAAGATACTGGTGGTAGATGACGAGAGCAGGATGAGAAAGCTCGTGCATGATTTCCTTGCAAGGGAAGGGTACGAGGTACTTGAGGCCGGAGACGGCGAGGAGGCACTTAATATATTTTATCAGCAGAAGGACATAGCACTGCTGGTGCTCGATATAATGATGCCAAGGATAAATGGTTTGGAGGTATGCCGTGAAATCAGACAGACTTCAAAGGTGCCTATTATTATGCTTACAGCTAAGGGCGATGAGCGTGATGAATTAAACGGCTTTGACATTGGTGCTGATGAGTACATTTCAAAGCCATTTTCTCCAAAGATACTGGTGGCCAGGGTAAATGCTCTCCTTCGCAGGGCGAATAAACTGGGCAAGGAAGCAGTAATAAGCGAGGCCGGTGGTATTGTCATGGACAAGACGGCACACACTGTAGCTATTGATGGCAGGAATATTGAACTTTCGGTAAAGGAATTTGAGCTTTTGGATTACTTTATGAGCAATCAGGGAATTGCGCTTACCAGGGAGCGCATACTTGACAGTGTGTGGAGCTATGATTATTTTGGCGATGCGAGGACAATTGATACACATGTGAAGAAATTAAGAAGCAAGATGGGCGCTAAAGGCGACTATATAAAGACTGTCTGGGGTGTGGGATATAAGTTCGAGATACAGTAAGTGCTAAGCTTAGGACTAATGGATTCGGGATAAGAGGTGTCACCATGAAAAAGAAAAAAACGCTATCCACGCAGCTTACGCTTGTGATTTCATTCATTGTACTTCTGATAGTAGGCGTGTTCTGGATGGCTAATAACACACTGCTGGAAAAGTATTATGTATTTAACAAGGAAAAAGAGATGCTTGCTGTATACAAAATGGTGGACCTGGCTGCAAAAAATGACAAACTTTCAGATGATACGTTTGCTGTAGCATTTGAAAAGAAATGCGTTGGCGCCAATATAGATGCGGTTGTGTTCAACAAATACGGTAAGGTCATAATTGAGGGAACCACTGACAATCAGGAAATATTCCAGCTGCTTTTGGAGGCGAGCATGTCGTCTTATTCGGCAGACTACAACAACCTGAATATGACAAGGCAGAAGGATAAAAGGCTGGGGACAGAGTATATTATCATAAATAACAGACTGATTGACGGTAACTTTGTATACATGAAGACACCGCTTGAGAGCATTAAGGAGAGCGTGTCCATATCGAACCGCTTTTTTGCAATAGGAGGAGTGGCTGCTATTGTTGTGGGAGTGTTTATGGCATATATTGTTGCTCGCAACATGACCAGGCCGATAAGAAATATGACTGAGCTGTCGACAAGGATGGCGAAGCTTGATTTTGATGCGAAGTACATTGATACGGAAAACAGTGCAAAGGAGCTTTATGTGCTTGGTGAGCATATGAATGAGCTGTCGCAGACACTTGAGCAGACCATCACAAGACTAAAGGTGGCAAACAATGAATTACAGCGTGATATAAAGAAAAAAGAAGAGATTGATGAGATGAGAAAGGAGTTTTTGTCAAATGTGTCACATGAGTTAAAAACACCACTTGCTCTGATCTCAGGCTATGCTGAGGGGCTCAAAGAGGTCGTAAATGACGATGATGAGAGCCGTAACTTCTACTGTGATGTCATCATGGACGAGACTGACAAGATGAACCGTATGGTTATGAAGCTTTTATCTCTCAATCATCTGGAGGATGGCAGCGATGTGCTTGAGATGACAAGGTTTGATCTGACACCGCTTGTCAGAGGGGTTATAGACTCATCTAAGCTTCTGGCACAGAAAAATGAGGCTGCAATTGAGTTTGACCGCACCGATTCCGTATATGTGAGCGGTGATATATACAAGATTGAAGAGGTTGTGACAAACTATATCAGCAATGCGATAAATCACTGCACAAGAGGTGGTACTATCACTGTATCATACAGCATGTACAGCGACCGTGTGAGGGTCAGCGTGTTTAACACGGGAGAGCCGATACCTGATAAGGATATAGAAAATATATGGAATAAGTTCTATAAGGTGGACAAGGCCAGAACAAGGGAATATGGCGGAAGCGGCATAGGACTGTCTATAGTAAAGGCCATTATGGAACTGCATCACAGAGGGTATGGTGTCATAAATCACAAGGATGGTGTAGAATTCTGGTTTGAACTTGAGTTATTTATTGCAAACAATCAATAAATGTGTTACTATATGTATTATTAGGATAAAAGTCATAGAATAAGAATGGGTTTATTGCAATGATGGGAAGAAATATAAAAATGGCAGCTGTGGCATTTACAGCAATTATAACGTTGACAGGCTGCGGAACAAAATTATATGATATGACTGATGCGGAACAAGGCCTTATCGCTAATTATTCAGCATATGTTGTTGCAAAACACAATATATACCAGCAGGATGGCATGACTAACGCTACGGAGAGCCCTGGGGATATGGAGGATGCTGAGGACACTGAGAAAGTGGACGAGACGTCACCTGATAATTCACTTTCGCAGGATAATAAGACATCTGAAGCCGGAAATGATAAGAGCAGCAATTCGCAGAAAGAGCCTTCTGCCACGCAGGAAAAGAAGGTGTCACTTGCCGAGGCAACAGGCTACGGCAGCCTTGAAATTACATATGATGGAGTAAACGAGTCAGATGTGTACAATGAGGGCTCATACTATTCTATGACGGCAGGAAGCGGTAATACTTTTGCGGTTATGAAATTCACCCTTAAAAATCCGACAGGCGAGGATATAAATGTTGATATGTTTGGCAATGCCAGGACATATAAGGCTACTTTCCCCGATGGAAAGGAATACACGGCTGAGGGCACATTCCTTACATATTCCCTTAATACTTTTCAGGGAACCGTAAAGGCGCACGATGCGGTTGATGTGGTGCTGCTTTTCAAGATACCTCAGGGTACAGCATGTGACAGTATCAAGATGTCGGTTATAAAAGATAACGAAAAAAGTTTGATTGAATTATAAAACATATGATATACTTAGATTACTAAGAGGCGGAGGTTGTATTATGGATACGAACATATTATTGGAGTCAGGAACAAACGAGCTTGAAGTGCTTGAATTCACGTTGGGAGACAATCACTACGGAATCAATGTCGCAAAGATCAGAGAGATTTTGCAATATATGCCGGTCACTCCTGTTCCGAATACTCATCCGAGTGTTGAGGGAATATTTATGCCACGTGACACAATGATTACGGTTATCAATTTAAAGAATAGTCTTAATCTGCCACAGACGGATGAAAAGGGCTTATTTATCATTACGAATTTTAACAAACTCAATGTGGCATTTCATGTAGATCAGGTTATCGGTATACACCGTGTATCGTGGGAGAATATCATAAAGCCGGACGAGACACTGACGGGCGAGCATGGCAGCACTGCTACCGGTGTTATCAAAATGGATGACAGGCTTATAGTTATCCTTGATTTTGAGGCTATAGTTGCTTCTATTAGTCCGCAGACAGGACTTAGGGTTAATGATATTGATGAGATGGAGGCAAGAGATAGGAGTGATGCTACAATTCTTATCGCAGAGGATTCGGCTTTATTGTCAAAGCTCATCACCGAGTGCCTTAAGAAGTCGGGATATACCAATCTCATAGTGGAAGAGAATGGTCAGGAGGCCTGGGATGTGATAAAGGCTATGCAGGCAAAGGGCGATATTACAAAGCATCTTGACTGCATTATAACTGATATTGAGATGCCGCTCATGGATGGACACAGACTCACAAAGCTTGTAAAATCAGATTCAGAGCTTAGAGATATACCGGTTATCATATTCTCTTCACTGGTAAATGAAGAGATGAGGAAAAAGGGTGAACAGCTTGGAGCAGACGCACAGCTTACAAAGCCTGAAATCGGAAAGCTTGTAGAGGCGATTGACAAGCTGCTTGATAAAGCATAATATATTTAGATACAAGGGGGTGTGGCTTGTTTAGCTGCACCCTTTAATGGATTATAGATGGAGAATACTAATGAGCGATAAATCGACAGAAAACTATCTGGACAATTTGCTGGATTCAATGAACAAACTGCAGGACACAGATACGAATATGTCTGAGGCTGATCAGAATGAGTTTCTTAAAAAGTTTGAGGACGAGCTTGAAAACGAGACATATGATGAGTATCTGTCGAGCTTTGAAAAGGAACTTGAGAGGGAAAATGAGCAGGCCAAGGGTCAGGCTCTTAATGTACAGACTCCGGCTCCTGATGACAAGGATGCTTCACTTGATGATATGCTCACTGAGTTTGACCGCAGGATGAAGGAACAGGAGACTCAGGGAGATAAACAGGAAAACAAAGCAGACGATAATCTAAGCGATGCGGTATTTAATTTTACACCGGCAGATTCTGGGATAGAGATGATGGATGCAAACATGCCGGAAATGGCTGAGAATCCCAAACAGGAGGAGACTCCGGATAGTATAATAACAAATGAACCTCAGATGGTTGAAGAAATAGGAGAGCCGGACCTGGCAGGAAATGCATCAAAGGATATACTTGACATACTCGATAGTGATGGTCTGGATAATATCGGTGATCTGCTTGAAGGAAAAACCGGTGAGACAGGGAATGATATAGATGATTATGCAAGTCATCAGATGAAGGCACATGAGATGACTGATGGAGAGCTTGATGCGCAAGGTACGGAAAAAAAGAGCCTTTTTAAAAAAATAATATCATTTTTTACAAAAGAGCCACAGTCAGATGACGTTACAGATACACAGGGCATGGCGGATGGCACAGAAACTGACGCACAGATGCTCTCGGATGAAAATAAACAGATACTTGAAGCGCTGGATGCTAACGGAGAGCCAAACAAAGCATCGGATAAGCCAAAGAAGGGCAAAAAGCCTAAAAAAGAAAAGAAGCCAAAAAAACCTAAAAAAGAAAAAAAGCCAAAGCCTCCAAAGGAAAAGAAGGAGCGCATTGGATGGGAGAAGGGACCTAAGCTTCCTAAGGGACCTGTTATAGTAATCTGGGTATTTGTTATGTCGATAGTTGTGTTTGTTCTCATATGCACCTTTTTGCTCGGAAACAACTCCAAAGTGACTGATGCTCAGAATACGTACAATCAGGCAATAGCTGATCTGGGACAGAATAAAGCTGATTCAATAGAGCTGTATACAAAGGCATACAGCAGGCTGAGTGGCTTGAAGCTTTCGGGTGACGATAAGCAGTTGTACAATAAGCTGTCGGTGCTTGCTGCAGTGTCAGGCAAGTATGATGCCTATAAGAGCTTTAGCGATTCAGGCTATGTAACCATGGCAGCGGATTCCTTAGTATGTGCGGCAGGACGATGTGCTGTAAATGCAGACAATGCAAAGGAATATGGATGTGAGCTGCAGCTTGAGCAGCTTAAAAACATTATTTCTGATACTCTGAGCAGTCAGTATGGCTTATCATATGAGGATGCCATTGCTTTGTATAATATAGATGATAGAGATGACTATACACTGGCACTGACACAGAAATTAAATGAATTAGGCATTAAAGAGGAGACAAAATGATATGATAGCAATCGTCGATTATGGAGCAGGCAACCTGCGAAGCGTACAAAAGGCTCTTACAGCTATAGGCGAGGAGAGTATTGTGACCAGAGACAGGCATGAGATTTTAAATGCCGATAAGGTAATACTTCCCGGAGTAGGAGCTTTTGGAGATGCAATGGATTCGCTTAAAAAATACGAGCTGGACAAGGTGATTCACGAGGTTTGTGACAGGGACAAGCCATTTCTTGGCATATGCCTGGGTCTTCAGCTATTATTTGAGGGAAGCGATGAGAGCCAGGGCGTTGAGGGGCTTCATGTGCTTGACGGACAGATACTTCGCATACCTGATAAGGAAGGACTTAAAATACCTCACATAGGCTGGAATTCACTTGATTTACAGAACAATGGAAGGCTGTTTAAAGGTCTTTCAGAGCATCCGTATGTATATTTTGTGCATTCGTACTATCTGAAAGCCACTGATGAAGCAATTGTCACAGCAACGACAGAGTACAGTACACACATTCATGCGTCTGTAGAGAAAAATAATGTGTTCGCCTGCCAGTTCCATCCGGAAAAAAGCAGTACAGTCGGACTTTCGATACTTAAAAATTTTGCAGGGATAGGGGAGGCATAATATGTTTACAAAGAGAATAATCCCATGTCTGGATGTGAATAACGGACGTGTTGTGAAGGGCATAAACTTTGTCAATTTAAGAGATGCAGGTGACCCGGTTGAGATTGCGGCTGCTTATGATAAGGCAGGTGCAGATGAGGTGGTTTTTCTGGATATTACGGCGTCAAGCGACAACAGAAATACTGTTGTGGATATGGTCAGAAAGGTCGCTGAAAAGGTGTTTATACCGTTCACGGTGGGTGGTGGCATCAGAACAGTCGATGATTTTAAGGCACTGCTTAGAGAAGGGGCAGACAAGATTTCAATAAACTCAAGTGCTATAAATACCCCTCGGCTCATAAGTGATGCGGCTGACAAGTTTGGCAGTCAGTGTGTGGTTGTGGCAATCGATGCAAGACGTCGTGCTGACGGAAGCGGCTGGAATGTATACAAGAACGGAGGCCGCATAGATACAGGTCTTGATGCCATTGAGTGGGCTGTTAAGGCAAATGAGCTTGGAGCAGGAGAAATCCTTCTCACAAGCATGGACTGTGACGGCACAAAGGATGGCTACGATATCGAGCTTACAAGGCTTATTGCCGATAACGTTTCAGTTCCGGTTATCGCATCGGGCGGTGCAGGCACAAAGGAGCATTTTTACGAGGCTCTGACAGAGGGAAAGGCGGATGCAGCACTTGCTGCTTCACTTTTCCACTACAAGGAGCTTGAAATTATGGATTTAAAGAATTATCTGGCAGATAAAGGTGTGTCGGTCAGAAGATAGGCGGTAGATTGAGATTATGAGTATGCTTGACGGTGAGTGGGCAAAGGCTGTGGGAGCCGAGTTTAAAAAACCGTATTATAGGGATTTGTACAATTTTGTGAGAGATGAATATGCCACACATGTGGTATATCCTCCGGCAGATGACATATTTAATGCTATGCATTTTACACCACTTGACAAGGTGAAAGTGCTCATCCTCGGACAGGATCCGTACCACAATGTCAATCAGGCACATGGATTGTCGTTTTCTGTGCTTCCGTCTCAGAAGGATATTCCACCATCACTGCAGAATATCTACAAGGAACTGCACGACGATTTAGGGTGTGATATCCCGAATAACGGATACCTGAAGAAATGGGCTGATCAGGGAGTTTTGCTATTGAATACTGTGCTCACTGTCAGGGCTCATCAGGCAAACTCGCATCAGGGGCACGGCTGGGAGAGGTTCACGGATGCAATCATAGAGGCTGTAAATGAGCAGGACAGACCTATAGTATATATGCTCTGGGGACGTCCGGCCCAGTCGAAGATTCCTATGCTTACAAATCCAAAGCATCTGATATTGACAGCACCGCATCCAAGCCCACTGTCGGCTTACAGAGGCTTTTTTGGATGCAAGCATTTTAGTAAAGCCAATGAGTTTCTTAAGGAACATGGAGTGGAGCCTGTTGACTGGCAGATAGAGGATATATAAAGGACGACAATACAGGACAACAATACAGGCAGATATTATCTTGACATAAATTGGAAAAGCGTCTATATTAAAAATATATAGAAGGTAACGGATTACATGATTATCAAAGGAGTGATACTATGAGAGGAATAGGAATGTGGGATTCGTCATCCATATCCACATTGTTTTCCGGCTTTAGCAGCAGTAGAAGCAGCAATGCAGCATCGTCTTTTATTGCCAATATGGATATGACTACATATAGCGGCATTAGAAGTGGCAGCTATTTTAAGCTTCTCAAGTCATATTATGGAAATAACCTTAATTCAAAGGCCCAGTCTCTTGTCTCATCATCTGTTTCTACATCTAAGGATTCAGCGAAGACACTTGCGTCCATCGAGTCGGAGTCAGAGGACATGGTAAAGTCGGCGCAGGCTCTTTACAAAAACAGCCGCAAGGACGATATAGATGCTACGTACAAGAAGGTTTCAGCTTTTGTGTCTGATTACAACAGCCTCATTAATGCTGCGGATGATTCTAAGACAAAGCAGATTTCGAGAAATCTTGAGTCTATGAAGTCACTTACAGATATCAATTCAAAGTCGCTTGCGAAGGTGGGAATCACGGTTGATTCCAAGTCCGGCAAGCTGTCTGTCGACGAGGATACCTTTAAAAAGGCTGATTCGACCAAGGTTGATGCACTTTTTAAGGAAAATGGCTCTTATGCATACGCAGTGGCAAGCAAGGCTTCAATGCTTGAGTATGCCGCAAAGAATGAGGCAGAAAAGACTAACACATATGGCGCCAATGGAAGGTATACACAGGCCTATAACAGTGGATATAATTATAATATGTTTTTATAGTCAAAGACAGGCAGGGAATCCCCCACCTTACTTTACGGCTTAATAAAAGAAGCATCCCGGCTTTGGGATGCTTCTTTTTAATTAATTAGTGTTTAGTTGTCGTTTTCATCGTCCTCGCTCATTGAGTAGACCTGACGTTTACGTGCCATCTCATCGCTCTCAAGATATTCATCGTAGGTTGTGATCTTGTCGATCATTGAACCGTTTGGCAGGAATTCTATGATTCGGTTGGCGGTTGTCTGGACTACCTGGTGGTCACGGCAGGCAAAGAGGATTACTCCAGGGAATTTTATCATTCCGTTGTTTAATGCTGTTATTGACTCCATGTCGAGGTGGTCTGTAGGCTCATCGAACATGAGTACATTGCTTCCCATGATCATCATGCGGGAGAGCAGTACACGAACCTTTTCTCCTCCGGAGAGTACACGCATTTTCTTTACTCCATCCTCACCGGCAAAGAGCATACGGCCAAGGAAACCTCGCACATATGTGGCGTCCTTGATTTCTGAGTACTGTGTGAGCCAGTCAACGATGAGCTCATCAGTATCAAAGATTGTGGTATTGTCCTTTGGGAAGTATGACTGGCTGGTTGTGACACCCCATTTATATGAGCCCTCGTCAGGCTCAAGCTCTCCGGCAAGGATTTTAAACATAGTTGTTTTTGCAAGCTCGTTTCCACCGACAAATGCAATTTTGTCATCGTGGTTGACAGTGAATGAGATATTGTCAAGGACCTTTACGCCATCGATGGTTTTTGAAATACCCTCGACAAAGAGTACATCGTTTCCGATTTCACGCTCAGGACGGAAATCAATGTATGGGTATTTACGGCTTGATGGACGTATTTCATCAAGCTGGATTTTTTCGAGGGCACGCTTTCTTGATGTAGCCTGCTTTGATTTAGAGGCATTGGCAGAGAAACGCTGGATAAATTCCTGCAGCTCCTTGATTTTTTCCTCTTTCTTTTTGTTTGCTTCCTTCATCTGACGGACAATAAGCTGGCTTGATTCATACCAGAAATCATAGTTTCCTGCGTAGAGCTGGATCTTACCGTAATCCATGTCGGCGATGTTCGTGCAGACCTTGTTGAGGAAGTATCTGTCATGGGATACAACGATGACCGTATTCTCGAAATTGATGAGGAATTCCTCAAGCCATGAGATGGCATCGAGGTCTAAGTGGTTGGTAGGCTCATCGAGAAGCAGTATGTCAGGATTTCCAAACAGGGCCTGAGCGAGAAGCACCTTGACCTTTACTGCACCCGGCAGATCTGCCATCAGAGTGTAGTGATCATCAGTAGGTACACCGAGACCGTTTAAGAGAGTAGCTGCATCCGACTCAGCATTCCAGCCGTCCATATCGGCAAACTCAGCCTCAAGCTCGCTGGCACGGATTCCGTCCTCGTCTGAGAAATCCTCCTTCATATAGATGGCTTCCTTCTCCTTCATGATATCATAGAGACGCTTATTACCCATGATAACCGTATCAAGTACTGTAAACTCATCGTACTTGAAGTGATCCTGCTGTAAGAATGACAGTCTCTGTCCCGGAGTGATTGCGATATCACCGCTTGTAGGCTCGAGCTGCCCTGAGAGAATCTTTAAAAATGTAGACTTGCCGGCACCGTTTGCACCAATAAGTCCGTAGCAGTTTCCCTCTGTGAATTTTATGTTGACATCCTCAAATAAAGCTTTTTTACCAATTCTTAATGTAATATTGTTTGCACTAATCATTTTGTCTTTATTCAATCCTTTCTTATTTAATAACCTGTTCGTTTCTGTAACACATCGTTTCTATTTTAACGTAAAACCAGTATTTTGCAAGTGTTTTACAGGCGATTTATAGCCATTGTGCCCTTTTGTACATAAAATTTACCTTGTTAATAAATATTTTAGGGTTTTTGTACAATGTATTGCTAAAAAAACTTGATTTTTTACAGCGCACAAACTAAACTATTATGTAGAGACATTCTGATTCATGTCTATAATTGAACATTTATTTTACAGGAGGAAATATCATGTCTAGAGCAAAACAGTCGATGGATGGAAATACCGCTGCCGCTCATGTAGCATATGCCTACACAGAGGTTGCCGGAATCTATCCTATCACACCTTCTAGCCCAATGGCTGATACAGTTGATCAGTGGTCAGCAGCAGGACAGAAGAACATTTTCGGAAGCACTGTAAAGGTAGTTGAGATGGAGTCTGAGGCAGGTGCCGCTGGTACAGTTCACGGATCTCTTGCAGCTGGTGCACTTACTACAACATTTACAGCTTCACAGGGACTTTTACTTATGATCCCTAATATGTACAAAATCGCAGGTGAGAATCTTCCTTGCGTATTTGACGTATCAGCTCGTACAGTATCTTCACATGCACTGAATATCTTCGGTGATCACAGTGATGTATATGCTTGTCGTCAGACTGGTTTCGCAATGCTTTGTGAGACAAATCCACAGGAGGTTATGGATCTTTCACCGGTTGCACACTGTGCAGCACTTGAGGGACAGGTTCCATTCATCAACTTCTTCGATGGATTCCGTACTTCTCATGAGATTCAGAAGATCGAGAAGTGGGATTATGAAGATCTCAAAGAGATGTGTCCAATGGATGCGGTTGCCAAATTCAGAGCACACGCCCTTAACCCAGAGCATCCAGCAGCTCGTGGATCACACGAGAACGGAGATATCTTCTTCCAGCATAGAGAGGCATGTAACAAGTTCTATGATGAGCTTCCTGCAGTTGTTGAGAAGTACATGGACAAGGTTAATGCTAAGCTTGGTACAGATTACAAATTATTCAACTACTACGGAGCACCTGACGCTGATCGTGTAATCATCGCTATGGGTTCTATCAATGATGTAGCTGAGGAAGTAATCGATTACTTAACAGCAAAGGGAGAGAAAGTCGGACTTATTAAGGTACGTCTTTACCGTCCATGGTCTTCAGAGGCTCTTCTTAATGCTATTCCAAAGACAGCAAAGAAGATCGCTGTATTAGACCGTACAAAAGAGCCAGGATCACTTGGTGAGCCATTATACTTAGACGTTGCTACAACACTTCGTGAAGCAGGAATGAACGATGTTGTATTAGTAGGCGGACGTTACGGATTAGGATCTAAGGATACACCACCTTCTTCAGTATTTGCTGTATATACAGAGCTTGAGAAGGATGCTCCTAAGCACAGATTTACACTTGGAATCGTGGATGATGTTACAAATCTTTCACTTCCAGAGGTTAAGCCAGCTCCTATCACATCTGCACCTGGTACAAAAGAGTGCAAGTTCTGGGGTCTCGGCGGAGATGGTACTGTAGGTGCTAACAAGAACTCTACAAAGATCATCGGTGACCACACAGACAAATACATCCAGGCATACTTCCAGTATGACTCAAAGAAGACTGGTGGTGTTACAATTTCTCACTTGAGATTTGGTGACAACCCAATCAGAAGCCCATACTACATCAACCAGGCAGACTTCGTAGCATGCCACAACCCTGCATATGTTATCCAGGGCATGAAGATGGTTCAGGATGTTAAGCCGGGCGGAGTATTCATGATCAACTGCCAGTGGTCAGATGAAGAGCTTGCTCATCACCTCAACGCTGACGCTAAGAAATATATCGCTGACAACAACATTCAGCTTTACACAATCAACGCTATCGACAAGGCTATCGAGATCGGAATGGGTAAGAGAACTAACACAATTCTCCAGTCTGCATTCTTCAAGCTTGCTGACGTAATGCCTATCGATAAGGCTGTAGAGTACATGAAGGCTGCTGCTAAGAAGTCATACTCAAAGAAGGGTGATGCAGTAGTAGAGATGAACTACAAGGCTATCGATGCCGGTGTTGACGCTGTACATAAGGTAGAGGTACCAGAGTCTTGGAAGAATCCAGAGGCAGATGCTCCTAAGGCAGAGCGTACAGGACGTCCAGAGGTTGTTAAGCTTGTTAACGAGCTTCTTGATCCAATCGCTAAGATGGATGGAGACAGCCTTCCGGTTTCAGCATTCGCTGACAAGGCAGACGGACAGTATGTAACAGGTGCTTCTGCATACGAGAAGAGAGGAACAGCCGTTACAGTTCCACAGTGGGATCCAGAGAAGTGTATCCAGTGTAACAACTGTGCATTTGTATGTTCTCACGCTACAATTCGTCCATTCTTACTTACAGATGACGAAGTAAAGGCAGCTCCTGACAACATGAAGGTTGCTGATATGAAGCCAAAGGCAGGCGCTTACAAGTATACAATGAGCGTATCTCCACTTGACTGTATGGGATGTGGTGAGTGTATCACAGTTTGTCCTACAGCAGCTATCTCAATGCAGCCACAGGAGTCTCAGGCAGCAGAGCAGCCAGTATTTGATTACTTAGTAGCTAACGTTTCTAAGAAGACAGATGCCGGAATGGTTGATACAACACCTAAGGGATCACAGTTCAACCAGCCACTCCTTGAGTTCTCAGGCTCATGTGCAGGATGTGCTGAGACATCTTACGCTAGACTTATTACACAGCTCTTCGGTGAGCAGATGTACATCTCTAACGCAACAGGATGTTCTTCTATCTGGGGTAACCCGGCAGCTACATCACCATACACAGTAAATATCAACTCTAAGAAGGGACCAGCTTGGTCTAACTCACTCTTCGAGGATAATGCTGAGCATGGTTTAGGTATGGAAGTTGGACAGAGATATCTCCGTGACCAGGCTATCGAGCTTGTTAAAGAGATCGCTGCATCAGACAAGGCTACAGCTGAGTTCAAGGCAGCAGCAGATAAGTTCCTTGAGACAAAGGATGACACAAAGGCAAATGTTGAGCCAACAACAGCTCTTATTGCAGAGTTAGAGAAGGCAGCAGCAGCCGGATGTGAGAAATCTAAAGAAGTACTTGCTAAGAAGGATTACCTCGGAAAGAAATCTGTATGGATCTTCGGTGGTGACGGATGGGCATATGATATCGGTTTCGGTGGATTAGACCATGTACTTGCTTCTGGTGAGAACGTAAACGTAATGGTATTCGATACAGAGATGTACTCTAACACAGGTGGACAGGCTTCTAAGGCTTCTAACATCGGTGAGGTATGTCAGTTCGCAGCAGCCGGTAAAGAGACAAGCAAGAAGTCACTTTCAGAGATCGCTATGAGCTACGGATATGTATACGTTGCACAGATCGCTCTTGGAGCAAACCCAGCACAGGCTGTTAAGGCTATCACAGAGGCTGAGGCTTATCCGGGACCATCACTTATCATCGGATACGCACCTTGCGAGCTTCACGGTATCGCTAAGGGTGGTATGAACCACTGCCAGGATGAGATGAAGAAGGCTGTTAAGGCTGGATACTGGAACCTCTTCTCATTCAACCCTGCACTCAAGGCTGAAGGAAAGAATCCATTCACACTTACATCAAAGGCCGGCGACGGATCTTACCAGGAGTTCCTTAACAACGAGGCACGTTATACTCGTCTTATCAAGCCATTCCCAGAGAGAGCAGAGAAACTCTTTGCTAAGTCTGAGGAGACAGCTAAGGCACGTTATACACACCTTGAGAAACTCGTTAAATTATACGGAGAGGACTAATTCATTAGTCACGGTATATATTTTATCCCACAGGGCATTTGCCCTGTGGGATTTTTGCTTTTTCTCCTGTTATTACACTATATTTCGTGGTTTTTTTGTTTACAAATACAATATGTAATGGTACAATATATATGTTAATGGTATTTAATTGAACCATCGGAGGAATACGAATGTCAGGCATATTTGATAGACGTGCAAAAAGATTTATATCTACAGAACAAGCGGAACGGGCAGTGCCTTCAAGAACAGTAATGGCATCCCGTGTAGCAAGAGACGATGTTAACCGTAGTGAAAGAGTGCAGGAAAAAGAGGATAAAATACAAATGGATAAAGATGATTTTTTGTTAACACAAATTGATGAGTTTCGTGAAAAGGCAAAACGTCTTCAGGAGATGCTCAATACAAAAGAATCTAAAGCTGAGGAGCTTTCAACCATAGTTGAGGAGAGGGAAGCCAAGGCAGAGGAGCTGCAGCAGATACTTGACGAGAGACAGGAAAAAGCTGACGGTATTACTGCGCAGGTTGCAAAGCAGATAGATGTACTTATAGAGAGTGTTCATGAAAAGATGGCTGAGATAGAGCAATCTATGAATGCAGGCATGGACAGCTTAGGGCGTCAGGTAAGTTCGGATATGGATAATCTGGGGCGTTCAGTAAATGCCAATATGGACAATCTTGGCAGCTCTATGTCCGGTCAGATTGGTAATCTCGGACAATCACTTGGCAGTGAGATATCCGGTATCAGCCAGAATATAGGTCAGAGTCTTGATTTTGGTGACACATTAGAACAGACAAGACGTATCACTGAGGAGGGTACAGCGGCAGTTACATCAGCGGTCAATGAGGCGAATGCCCACATGCTGCAGTCGCTCACTGAGCTTAATGATCAGCTTGTTTCGATTAAGGCCGAGCTTTCTGATAAGGTACATACAGAGAATGTTAAGTGTTTTAGAAATCTACAGGATCTTTTTAAGGTAATGGGAGACAAGGTAGATACTGTTTCTGAGCTAGAGAAGCAGGTGGGCACAACAAAGACCTTTGCAGTTATTTCTACGATACTTGCAATAATCAATACATTTGGTTTTGTTGCAATCGCATTGTATATATTCGGTTTTTTTGGTTCGATTTTTTAATAAATATTATTGTAATAGGGTGGTGCAATTCTTAGTTTAGGAGTTGCACCATATTTTGACATTTTATAAGGCAGACAGAGAGGAACATTATATGGCAAAAAAGATAGTAAGAGTTGTTGGTCATAAAAATCCTGACACTGATTCTATTTGTGCGGCAATAGCGTATGCCAATCTTAAATCACAGATAGATGATACAGTGGAATATATACCGATGAGAGCAGGCAGCATTAGTGCAGAGACAGCGTTTGTGCTGGATTATTTCAAGGCTGATACACCTGCGCTTTTGAAAGATGTGGGAACACAGATAAAGGATATACATATCAGAAGGACTGAGGGGGTCAGCAGTAATCTATCCATGAAAAAAGCATGGGAGATGATGAAGATACTCAACGTAGTTACTCTCCCGGTTGTCAATAAGAGGGACAAGCTTGAAGGCCTTATTGTGACAAGTGATATTGCAAAGTCGTATATGGATGTGTATGACAATTCTATCCTGGCAAAGGCTAGGACCCAGTACAGGAATATTATAGAGACACTTGACGGAAAGATAGTCGCAGGCAATGAGCATGGCTATTTTGTGAAAGGAAAGGTTATAGTCGGAGCAGGTACGCCTGAAACCTTAAAGGGCAATGTGTGCGAGGATGATCTTGTCATCATATCAGACCGTGAGGAGTCACAGCTTATATGTATTGAGGCAAACTGCAGCTGTATCATCGTGACAAGTGGCTTCGATATATCAAAGGATGTCATAAATGCTGCAAACGCAAAAGATGTGGTTGTGATCAGCACACCATATGACACATTTACGGCATCACGTCTTATAAATCAGAGCATGCCTATAAAGTCATTTATGACAAGGGAAAATCTTATTCATTTTGATTTGGATGATTATGTGGATGATGTGCGTGATACTGTTTCAAAAATCCGACACAGGGATTTCCCAATACTTGACGAAAACCAAAATTATGTGGGTATGTTTTCGCGCAGAAATTTAATGAATGCAAGGAAAAAACAGGTGATACTTGTGGATCATAATGAGACCTCACAGGCAGTGGCCAACATTGATGAGGCTGAGATTCTTGAGATAATTGATCATCATCGAATTGGTTCTCTTGAGACAATAGGGCCTGTGTATTTCAGAAATCAGCCGCTTGGATGTACCGGAACCATCATCTATCAGATGTATATGGAAAAAGGTGTGGAGGTTACTCCTCAGATGGCGGGGCTTATGTGCGCTGCAATACTCTCTGACACACTAGTGTTCCGTTCGCCTACATGTACCCAGGTTGATAAATCTACAGCACTTATCCTGGCGGAGATTGCGCAGATAGATGTAGAAGAGTTTGCCCAGAAAATGTTCGAGGCAGGAAGTAACTTTGCTAACAAGACAGAAGAGGAAATATTAAATCAGGATTTTAAAATCTTTCATTCAGGGGATTATACATTTGGAGTATCGCAGATTTCTGCTCTTTCTAGAACAGAGCTCGATAAGGTACAGGCAAGAGTGGTGCCTCTGCTTGACAAGATGCAGGTGGAAAAACAGCTTGATATGCTCTTTGTTATGCTCACGGATATACTTAATGAGTCTACATATCTCATCTACAGTGGTGCAGAGGCAGCGTCAATAGCAGCTTCAGCATACAATCTGCCACAGAGCAAGGATGGAATTATGCTTAAGGGAGTAGTGTCGCGTAAGAAGCAGCTCATACCTGAGCTTATAAATGTGATTAATGAGAGATAATGCAGCACTAAAAATAATTAAAAGCTTCCTGTGATGTATCGTGAAGCTTTTATGTATTTGTAGGGGTAGAATGGAATTGCTTGCGGTATGCACGGATAAATGAGGAATAGCTTCCGAATCCACAGGCATCGCAGGCGGCAGACACACTGCTTCCGTCGCGAATCATATCGCGGGCGAGCAGCAGACGCTTTGTTGTGATATATGAACCTATGGTGCAGCCGGTTTCTTCCTTGAAGGTGTGCATCAGGTGATACCTGCTCATATAGAATTTATCTGCCAGTTCATCAATAGTTATACGGTTTGTTAAATTCTTATTTAAGAAATCCAAAATCTCTACAATTTTTTTGTTTGAGGAAAATGTGTTAATATATTCGATACCGCCATGCAGGGTGATACGATTGAGCTGTATCAGAAACTCTAAAAACAGGAGCTTCTGATACAGCTCATTTGCGTATTCATTGGTTTCTCTAAGTGTAGAGTCCAGTCCCTTGATTGTATCAGCCAGACGGCTGCCCTTGGTCGCAGCGAGTCTTAGTACATGTGACTGGTTAGCATAGGCCTGCTTGAAACAGCATGCCAGATCATAGCCTTTGCTCACATAATCGTCAATAAGCTGCTTTGACACATATATAATGATTCTTTCATAAATTGAATAATCATTTAATATTGGCTTATGAACCTCGCCGGCATTGACAAGCACGATATCATGTTCTTTGAGCTCATAGCTGCGGCCCTCAATGCAGTAGGATACATTGCCGTGCAGATGAATCAGAATTTTGTGGAAATCATGGTAATGGAAATCTATATTTAGCTTGTGTTCATCTCTTAGATGAAATATTTTAAAAGGCTCCGTCAGGTAGCCTGCTTTTGTATAATTTGAATCCATGATATGCTCCTTTGATGATAAAATGTTACTATAAGCATAATCTATAACAGCACAAAACGCAACATAAAACGCACAAAATGCTATAGAAAAACAAGAAAGTGCGCTGTATAATATAGTTACCAATATAAAACCAATAACGAGGTGATCACTATGAAATTTACAAAAATGCACGGCTGTGGAAATGATTATGTATATGTAAACCTTTTTGAGGAGAAGTTGGATGACCCGGCAAGGGTGTCAATATATGTCAGTGACAGGCATTTTGGAATAGGCTCAGACGGACTAATCACAATAGGTCCGTCAGACAAGGCAGATTTTAGAATGAGGATATATAATGCAGACGGTTCGGAAGCCGAGATGTGCGGAAACGGCATACGCTGCGTGGCGAAATACGTGTATGACCACAAACTTACTGACAAGACTGAAATATCGGTTGAGACAGGAGCAGGCATCAAGTACCTTACACTATATGTTGAGGAAAATAAGGTATCACAGGTGCGCGTGGATATGGGTGAGCCTATTCTGACGCCTGGGGACATTCCGGTTGTGAAAGCAGACGGAAGTGCTTATAGTGATGACTACAGGGTAATAGATGAACCGATTTCAGCAGGCGATAGAGAGTGGCACATGACCTGTGTTTCAATGGGAAATCCTCATGCGGTAGTGTTTGTCGATGATGTGGCAGGTTTTGAGCTTGAGAAATACGGTCCGCTTTTTGAGAATCATAAGATGTTTCCAAAGCGCACCAACACGGAGTTTGTAGAGATACTTTCAAGGAATGAGGCGAAAATGAGAGTATGGGAGAGGGGCAGCGCTGAGACCTGGGCCTGCGGTACAGGAACCTGTGCGACCGTCATGGCATGTATACTCAACAAAAAGACTGACAACAAGGTGCTTGTGCATCTAAGAGGCGGAGATCTGACTATCGAGTATATACCAAAGACCAATCATGTGTTTATGACGGGACCTGCTACTGAGGTCTTCTCAGGAGAAATTGATATTATATAAAGCACAAGTATTGTGCGGTTTGGTGAATGTCTGTGGTTGAATAGTTACAAATCTTTAAGAAACAAAATTAACAGAAAATATATATCAAAAATATAATAAATTATGGGAGAAAATAAAATGAAGCTTGAAAAATTACTTGAAAGAATGGATTATAAAGTATTAGCAGGAAGCACAGATATAGAGATTTCCACACTCGTGTATGACTCGCGCAAGGTGGAGAAGGCATCGGTATTTGTGTGCATATCGGGAGCTGTGTCAGATGCACATGATTTCATCCCTGATGTGGTAAAGAAAGGTGCAGCAGCAGTGGTTGTCGAAAAAGATGTGACTCCTATCGAAGGGGTGACATATATTAAGGTAGATAATACAAGGCTTGCACTTGCGTGTATGTCAGCAGCTTATTTTGATTATCCGGCCGAGAAGATAAAGACTATCGGTATTACAGGTACAAAGGGTAAGACCACCACCACATATATGGTAAGGTCAATTCTTGAGTCAGCCGGCATAAAGACAGGACTTATTGGTACAATAGAGTCTATATGTGGTGACAAGAGAATTCCGTCAGCAAATACCACACCTGAGTCATACAGAGTTCAGGAGCTGTTTAAGGAGATGGTGGATGAAGGCCTTGATGCAGTTGTTATGGAAGTGTCATCACAGGCTCTCATGCTTCACAGAGTATCGGGCTTTACCTTTGATATTGGTGTATTTACAAATCTTGAGCCTGACCACATCGGAGAGCACGAGCACAAGGATTTTGCAGACTACATGCATTGCAAGAGCCTTTTATTCAGACAGTGCAGGCTTGGTATCTTTAACGGAGATGATGAGCACTTAGAGGGTATTATGAAGGGACACACATGCCAGGTGGAGACTTACGGCTACAAGTCCACAAACAACCTGGTAGCAGAAAATGTTGAGCTTAAAAAGGAGCATGGAGCACTCGGCATTAAATACCATGTATCAGGGCTTCTGGATTTTGATGTGGAGGTCAATGTGCCGGGCAAATTCTCAGTATACAATTCACTAACAGCCATTGCTATCTGCCATCATTTCAATGTGGATAAAAAGGCAATCGGGGAGGCTCTTCATCATGTGAGTGTAAAGGGCAGAATAGAGATTGTTCCTGTTACAAAGAGATATACCCTTATGATTGATTATGCACACAATGCGATGGCACTTGAAAGCCTTCTCACCACTCTTAAGGAGTATGAGCCGGGCAGACTTGTATGCCTGTTTGGCTGTGGCGGAAACAGGGCAAAGTCACGCCGTTATGAGATGGGAGAGGTGTCATCGAGACTTGCAGACCTTACTGTTGTCACATCCGATAATCCAAGAGATGAGGAGCCTATGGACATAATCAATGATATTTTACAGGGTGTACACAAGGCAGATGGAGAGTATGTGACAATTCCTGACCGTAAGGAGGCTATCAGATACTGCATGGAGAATGCCAAGGATGGTGATATCATAGTGCTTGCAGGAAAGGGCCATGAGGATTATCAGGAGATAAAGGGTGTAAAGCATCACATGGATGAGAGAGAATTAATTGCTGATATAATAAAAGAAAATCCTGACATCAGACTTTAATATTTTAGTATAGGTTAAATAGTTTAGTATAAAATAGTTCATTAAAATAGTGTATTTGGGAGGTATATATGTCTCTGTTTAAGGGCGCCGGAGTAGCGCTAATTACTCCTTTCAATGAGGATAACAGTGTAAACTATGAAATGCTTAGGACACTGGTGAAAAGGCAGATAGACGGTGGCACTGATGCAATTATCGTGTGTGGCACGACTGGTGAGCCTGCCACAATGACAGAGGAAGAAAAGCTTTCGATAATAAAATGTGTGGTAGACGAGACAGCCGGGCAGATTCCTGTAATAGCGGGAACCGGTGCCAACTGCACACAAAATGTGATAGATTTCTCACAGAAGGCTGAAAAGCTTGGTGTAGACGGTCTGCTTGTTGTCACGCCTTACTACAATAAAGCCACACAGAATGGTCTTTATGCGCACTATGCAGCGATAGCAGGGGCGGTTGGGCTTCCGATCATTATGTACAACGTGCCATCTCGCACAGGCTGCAATATACTTCCGCAGACTGCGGCAAGGCTTGGCAGGGATTTTGAAAATATAGTAGGAATCAAGGAAGCTAGTGGCAATATATCGCAGATTGCAAAGCTAAAGAAGCTGGCAGGAGATGACCTCGATATTTATTCGGGAAACGATGACCAGGTCATCCCAATACTTTCACTCGGTGGAATCGGTGTGATATCAGTGCTGTCTAATGTAATGCCGGCTGCAGTGCACGATATGGTAATGGAATACCTGAATGGAAATATTAAATCAGCACTTGATATTCAGCTTAAATACCTGGATTTAATAGAGGCACTGTTTTGTGAGGTGAATCCAATTCCTGTAAAGGCTGCTATGAAGCTTTTGGGATATGATGTGGGAGGACTTCGGCTGCCGCTCACGGAGCTTGAGGATGCAAACCGGGCAAGGCTTAAAGAAAGCATGGAAAACCTAAAGGAAAATTAGTGGATATAAAAGGATATTAAAGAAAAATTAAAGGATAAATTAACATATGGGAAAACAAAACTGGAAGCCGGGCAATATGCTAAACCCGGTGCCGGCTGTGATGGTGAGTGTCACTGACAAGGCCGGAAATAACAATATAATAACAGTGGCATGGGCGGGGACGGTGTGCACTAATCCGCCTATGCTTTCGATATCTGTAAGGCCGGAGCGCTTTTCTTATAACATGATTAAAGAAACCGGAGAGTTTGTGGTAAATCTGACCACCGAGGAGCTGCTTAGAGCCTGCGACTACTGCGGAGTGAAAAGCGGCAGGGATGTGGACAAATTTAAAGAACTGCATCTGACACCGCTTGCGATGCAGCATGTGTCAGCAGTCGGAATATCACAAAGCCCGGTAAATATTGAGTGCAGGGTAAGAAAAATCGAGGAGCTCGGCAGCCATACAATGTTTATAGCAGACGTCGTCGGCGTGACAGTGGATGATAAATACATGGACGGGACCGGAAAATTTCATATAAATGATACCGGCCTCGTGATGTACTCGCACGGAGAGTATTTTGGCTTTGGAGAAAAGCTCGGAAGTTTCGGCTACTCTGTAAGAAAAACTAAAAAATAATCTATCGAAGCAGCATATCCATGAGGTATGCGTACACATCCTCGTTCTGATTCTTCCAGTTGCTGCAGATGGCCTCGGCCTGCTCCTTTGTGCCGACTGAGAGAGTCAGGTCGATGATGGTGGTGCTCTCTGAGCGCACCTGACAACGTACTGCATATTTGCGGTCAGTTGTCCTGTAATAGTCGGCAAGAATGGAGTTTTCCTGCCTGAACTCGAGCTTGTTGTCAGTAAAGAAGCTCTTTACATCGGACTCAATACCGTCGGTAATTTTGTCTTTGAAGAAACCGAGAGTCTCTTTTCCGGCAGCAGTCAGAGTGTACTGTGTATTGGAATGAGTAGACTCGAAATTAATTAAATCAGCATTTACTAAATCACCGATGACCTCCTGTACACGGAAGTAGTCGGTGTATTCTTTTTCCAAAAAGAAATTGGAAATCTGTGTGTTTGACAGCGGAAAGCCCGCTTTGTCGAGCATGTATAAAATTGTAAGCTTATATATGGTAAATGGCTCAGCCATGATTTTCTCCTTTAAAACAAGTTTAATCGTCCCTGATATGTGTCTCGAACTTCAAATCTTTTATTGATTGTGTTCAGAACCCGTTTTTTATCTGTGCTCCAAAGAGGTGCAACAAGTAAAGAACGTGGTCCATCACCGGTCATGCGGTGGATAACCATATCCTTTGGAAGTCTTTCTATACAGTCTACCACAAAATCGCAGTAATCATCCAGCGTAAAAAGCTCAAATGGCTGTTTAATATACATATCAGCCAGTGGTGTGCCCTTTAGTACATGCAGCAGCTGAAGCTTAACTCCGAAAATACCGCTTTTAGCAACAAAATCAACGGATTCAAGCATCATGCCGCGTGTCTCATGAGGAAGCCCGAGTATGAGATGTGCAATAACCTTTATGCCACGGCGTCTAAGCTCATCCGTTACAATGATGAAATCCTCAACACATGTATGTGTATTCATGGCATCAAGAGTAGACCGGTGAATGGTTTGAAGGCCCAGCTCAACCCAGACGGGCTTTATTTTGTTTAATTCTGAGAGCAGATCATATATTTCGGTAGAAAAACAATCTGTTCTTGTGCCGATGGACAGCACAGCGACAGATGGATCTTCTATAGCCTCATAAAATATGCGCCGCAGATAATCTACCGGCGCATATGTGTTGGTAAAAGCCTGAAAATATGCGATAAAGTGCTCACAGCTGCTCTTTGAAGCAACCTTTTCCTTAGCGGCAGACAGCTGCTCCTTTATGGAAAGGCTACGGTCCGCCGCAAAATCACCGGAGCCACCGGCGCTGCAGTACAGGCATCCAAGCGATGAGAGTGTGCCATCACGGTTTGGACAGGTCATGCCTCCATCTAAAGAGAGCTTGTAGAGCTTTTCACCGAATGTATCGCGGCAGTATCTATTGAGTGAATAGTATCTCATATTAAATATGTGACTTTACAGCTTCGCTGACAACAGCGGCAACACGCGGGTCAAATGCCTCAGGCATAATAAAATCATCATTTAATTCTTCGTCTGAAACAAGACCGGCCAGTGCCTCTGCGGCAGCAAGCTTCATTTCCTCAGTGATCTGTGTAGCGCGTCCCTCAAGTGCACCCTTGAAGATTCCTGGGAAGGCAACCACGTTGTTTATCTGGTTAGGGAAATCACTTCTTCCGGTTCCGACCACTCTGGCACCTGCAGCCTTTGCCACATCAGGCATAATCTCAGGAACAGGATTTGCCATGGCAAAAAGGATAGCATCCTTATTCATGGAAGAAACCATCTCGGCTGTGACGATATTTGGAGCGGAAACACCAACGAATATGTCAGCACCCTTTAAAGCATCTGCGAGAGTACCCTTTGCATTTTCAAGGTTTGTAACCTCTGTCATTTTCTGCTGCATCCAGTTGAGGTCTGGATAGTCCTTTCCTATGATGCCTAGACGGTCACACATGGTCACATGTGTAAAGCCGTATGTCAGAAGAAGCTTAGTGATGGCAACACCTGCTGAGCCTGCACCGTTTACAACAACCTTGCAGTCCTCTTTCTTTTTGCCGGTAAGGCGCAGAGAGTTGATAATACCGGCGAGTACAACGATTGCAGTTCCGTGCTGGTCATCGTGGAATACAGGAATATCGAGCATCTCTTTAAGTCTCTCCTCAATCTCAAAGCAGCGCGGAGCAGAAATATCCTCTAAGTTTATTCCGCCAAAGCCCGGTGCGATATTTTTGACTGCAGCAATAATCTCCTCAGTGTCCTGAGTGTCGAGACAGATAGGAACAGCGTTTACGTTTCCAAACTCCTTGAAAAGTACGCATTTACCCTCCATGACAGGCATGGCAGCGTAAGGACCGATGTTTCCAAGACCAAGCACAGCACTTCCGTCTGACACTACGGCAACGGTATTTGCCTTCCAGGTGTATTTGTATGCAGCCTCCTTATCCTTGGCTATGACCTTACATGGCTCAGCAACACCGGGTGTGTATGCAATTGCAAGGTCCTCTCTCGAATTAACCTTTGATTTGGCGATGGTTTCGAGTTTTCCGTTCCACTCTTCGTGGCATTTCAGTGCTTTTTCTTTATTATCCATGGTAATTCTCCCTCTAAAAATTCTTTTGAATAATCATAACATTGCAGGTGATTTAAATCAAGTAACTATGCAGATAACCGATTATATAAAAAATATGAAAAAAATAAGAAATCGCTTTATATTTTTGAAGAAATGATGTATAATCAGTAATTAATGATTCAAAAGTCAATTCAGGCGTTATTTCCCAATAGCTACACAGATATATTTGTTAAATAATATTGTTTAGACGAATTGAATAAATACTGTTATCAAATTTAAGGAGAAGACGAAATGGAACAGATGAGAGAAAAATATGAAAGTTTGTCGGCATTTGTGCTTAAGGATCTGGCGAAGGCAAGAGGAATTAAGGGCGTTTCATCACTGAAAAAGGGACAGATTATTGAAAGAATGCTCGAGGAGGATGCAAAAGAGGCTGAGGAGGCTGAGAAAAACGGTACAGCCGAGGAGCGTGCCAACTCTTTTAAAGATGATTATGCAGCACTCGACAGTGGAGAAGAGGCAGAAGGCATACTTGAGGTAATGCCGGAGGGCTTTGGATTTATCCGCTGTGATAATTATATGCCGGGAGATCATGATATCTATGTGGCACCTGCGCAGATACGTCGCTTCAATTTAAAGACAGGTGATATCGTAAAGGGTAATATGAAGGTGAAGTCTGAGCGTGAGAAATTCCAGGCTCTTTTATACCTGACCACTGTCAACGGATATACACCGGATGTTGCACAGAAGCGTACAAGCTTTGAGGATCTTGTGCCTATATTCCCGAATGAGAGACTGCGTCTCGAGAGACCCGGAGCAAGTGTTGCGATGAGAGTTGTAGATCTCATCTCTCCAATAGGAAAGGGACAGCGAGGCATGATTGTTTCACAGCCTAAGGCCGGAAAGACCACATTACTTAAAGAGGTTGCAAAGTCTGTCACTGTAAACAATCCTGAGATGCATCTTATTATTCTCCTTATTGATGAGAGACCGGAGGAGGTTACAGATATCAAGGAGGCTATAGAGGGGGACAATGTCGAGGTAATCTACTCTACATTTGATGAACTTCCTGAGCATCACAAGAGAGTGTCTGAGATGGTAATAGAGAGAGCAAAGCGCCTTGTAGAGCATGGTAAAGATGTCATGATACTCCTTGACAGCATAACAAGACTTGCAAGAGCTTACAATGTGACAGTTCCACCATCAGGCCGTACACTTTCAGGAGGACTGGATCCTGTAGCACTTCATATGCCAAAGAGATTTTTCGGAGCAGCACGTAATATGAGAAACGGCGGCAGTCTGACAATACTTGCAACAGCTCTTGTTGATACTGGAAGCAAGATGGATGATGTAGTATTTGAGGAGTTCAAGGGAACAGGAAACATGGAGCTTGTGCTCGACAGAAAGCTTTCCGAGAAGAGAATCTTCCCTGCTATAGATATAGTAAAATCAGGAACAAGGCGTGAGGATCTGCTCCTTGATGAGGATGAGCAGGCAGCAGTCGATAATATGCGTAAAGCCTTCAACGGCATGCGCTCTGATGAGGCTGTTGAGAACGTACTCAACATGTTTGCACACACAAAGAGCAACAAGGAATTTGTTAATCTTGTAAAGAAAAACAGAATTTTATAAAAATGTATTGCAATTGACAGATTCATATGCTACAATAACTAAGCTGTTTATCGGGATGTAAACGGACGCAACGTGTCGCTCTTGCAGCAAGTATCATATGCGGATCGGGCATACGGGTATAAAGAGTGAAGCTAAAGAAATACGATAAGAATATAAAAGAGGTGAAAATCATGAGAGAAGGAATCCATCCAGATTATTATCAGGCAACTGTTACATGTAACTGTGGTAACACATTCGTTACAGGATCTACAAAGCCGGAGATCCACGTAGAGATTTGCTCAAAGTGCCATCCATTCTACACAGGTCAGCAGAAAGCTAACCAGGCTCGTGGACGTATTGAGCAGTTCAATAAGAAATATGGTATGAAATAGAATCATATAGTTACTTGAAAGGTTGAGGTTGCAATATACCTCAACCTTTTTTGGAATATAGAGAGGTTTTATGAAGTATTCAGGTATTGGCGGTCAGGCTGTCATGGAGGGCGTAATGATGCAGAACAAGGACACATACGCCGTAGCCGTGAGAAAGCCTGACCATGAGATAGATGTCAAGGTGTCAAAGCGTAAGAATTCAAAGACACTTGATGCAGTTAGAAAGATTCCTATTTTAAGAGGTGTGGTAAGCTTTGTCGATTCACTTTATCTGGGAATGAGCACACTGATGTATTCAGCGTCTTTTTTCGAGGACGAGGATGATAAAAGCAAATCTGCTTCAAAGAAAAAGGAAAAAGAAGAGGCTCTCACAGAGGAGCAAAAAGCTAAAAAGGCTGCCAAAGAAAAGAAACAGGAAAATGCCATGCTTGGAGGTACAGTGGTACTGTCAATTGTCATAGCACTCGCGCTGTTTTTTGCACTGCCGTATTTCCTTTCTGGGCTTTTTAAAAAGGTGATAGGCTCACAGATGCTCATAGCGTTTATAGAGGGTGTTATCAGACTGGCAATATTTCTGGGGTATATAGCAATTATATCGCTGACACCTGATATTAAGCGCACATTTATGTATCACGGCTCTGAGCATAAGTGCATCAACTGCATAGAGCACGGGCTTCCGCTTACAGTGGAAAACGTGAGAAAAAGCTCAAAGCATCACAAGCGCTGCGGTACAAGCTTTCTGCTTATAGTAATGCTCATAAGCATATTGTTTTTCATGTTTATCCGTGTGGATTCAAAGCCGCTGCAGTTATTGTTACGACTTGTGCTTATTCCTGTAATCGCAGGGGTATCTTATGAGTTTATCAGGCTTGCGGGCAGATATGACAATCCGGTTGTCAACATGCTTAGTATCCCGGGGCTTTTAATGCAGCGAATGACCACAAAGGAGCCGGATGATGAAATGATAGAGGTTGGCATCGCATCGGTTGAGGCTGTGTTTGACTGGAAGAAATGGCAGGAGGAAAACAATGTGTGTGCACATTGACCGCCGGATAGAAGGTATATATGACATATAGAGAAGCAATTTTACTTGGGGAAAGCATATTACAAAAAGCAAAGATAGTTGATGCAAAAAACGATGCATGGCTGCTTTTAGCCATGGCATGCAGGATAAATCACACATATTACTATGTGCATATGGATGAGGAAATGTCGCAGGAGCAGATAAGTGAATATCAAGCATTGCTGAGTAAGCGCGCTGAGCGTATTCCGCTCCAGTACATAGTCGGAGAGCAGGAGTTTATGGGACTCAAATTCCGTGTGAACAGCAATGTGCTCATACCGCGTCAGGATACAGAGACTCTTGTAGAGGAGGCACTCAAGGTGATAGAGCCGGGTATGAGAGTGCTTGATATGTGTACAGGAAGCGGCTGTATAATTATAAGCATCTTAAAGAACACGACTAATGTGGACGGTGCAGCCTGTGATATCTCAAAGCAGGCGCTCAATGTGGCAAAGGAAAACGCAAGGCTTAACGGCGTGTTTGTTGATTTTGAGAGAAGCGATCTGTTTGAGCATGTCGATGAGATGTATGATGTGATAGTATCCAATCCACCATATATAAGAAGTGACGAGATACCGCATCTGATGCCGGAGGTGTCGGTATTTGAGCCGCATGAGGCTCTTGACGGCTCTGAGGATGGACTTTTATTTTACAGGCGCATCATAAAGGATTGCAGGGCAAATCTAAAGCCACAGGGCAGGCTGCTTTTTGAGATAGGCTGTGACCAGGGCAGACAGGTGTCAGAGATGATGCAGTTTGCCGGATTTAGCGATGTACATGTGATAAAGGACCTGGCGGGAAATGACAGGGTAGTATCGGGAGTGTTTGACAGCAAGGAGGAAAAACATGTTTGATAAGTTAGAAGATCTTATACACCATTATGAAGAGCTGATGAATCTGCTCAGCGAGCCGGATGTGGCAAATGATGCAAACAGATTTAAAAAGCTTATGAAGGAGCAGAGTGACCTTGCTCCTATAGTTGAGACATATAAGAAATATAAAGAGTGCAAGCAGAATATCGAGGATTCACTGGCTATTTTGGATGAGGAATCAGATGAAGAGATGAGAGAGCTCGCAAAGGAAGAGCTTAAGGATTCAAAGGAGCAGGTGGAGGAGCTTGAGAAGGAGCTTAAAATACTTCTTCTGCCAAAGGACCCTAACGATGACAAGAACGTAATCGTCGAAATCCGTGCCGGTGCAGGCGGAGAGGAAGCAGCACTTTTTGCAGCGGAAATCTACCGTATGTATGTGCACTACGCAGAGAACAGAGGCTGGAAGGTGGAGACACTTGATGCCGATGAGACAGGAATCGGCGGTATGAAGTCTGTCGAGTTCATGGTAAAGGGCTCAGGTGCATATTCTATCCTAAAGTATGAGTCGGGAGTGCACCGTGTGCAGCGAGTTCCTGAGACAGAGTCGCAGGGACGTATCCAGACCTCTACATGCTCAGTTGCAGTGATGCCTGAGGCAGAGGATGTGGATGTCAAGATTGATGACAAGGATATCCGAATTGACGTAATGCGTGCTTCCGGAAACGGTGGACAGTGTGTCAACACAACTGATTCAGCGGTCCGACTGACACATTATCCAACAGGTATTGTCATCTACAGCCAGACTGAGAAGTCACAGATACAGAACAAGGAAAAGGCTTTTGCACTTCTTCGTACAAAGCTCTATGACATGGAGCTTCAGAAGAAGCAGGATGCAGAGGCAGAGGAGAGACGAAGCCAGATCGGTACAGGAGACCGTGCTGAGAAGATTCGTACCTACAACTTCCCGCAGGGACGTGTGACAGATCACAGAATCAATCTGACACTCTATAAGCTTGACAAGATTCTTAACGGAGATATCCAGGAAATAATTGATGCCTGTATCGCAGCCGACCAGGCGAAGAAGTTAAGCAACATGGAGCATGATGCATAAATATTTGGTATAAAAGAGTCTGATAAAATCAGGCTCTTTTATTTTATAAACTAATATGATATAATTGTGAATAAATATTTATACAGAAATGAGGAATAATATGAAATCCATTAAGAAAAAACCGATTATGATTTTGCTTATGGCAGCATTAATGGCCACATTCATCGCCTGTTTATGCGCATGCGGCAAAAGCGACAGCAAAAAGGTCGCTTGTGTGGACGATCTGGAGGGCGCAAAAATAGGTGTCCAGCTCGGTACCACAGGAGATATCTATGTATCTGATTATGAGAACGACGGTTCAGGCACCAAGGTAGAGAGATACAACAAGGGTGCTGATGCAGTCCAGGCATTAAAGGTCGGCAAGATTGACTGCGTGGTTATTGATGAGCAGCCGGCACTTGCCTTTGTAAAAGAAAACAAGGGACTTAAGATACTGGACGAGGAGTTTACCAACGAGGACTATGCATTCTGCCTGAAAAAGGGCAATACAGAGCTTCGCGACAAGGTAAACACTGCGCTTGAAAAGCTGCAGCAGGATGGAACAGTTCAGAGCATCATCGACAACTATATCGGCTCTGAAGATCAGGTGGGAAAGACTCCCTACGTGAAGAAGGACATTGACAGGTCAAACGGAACACTTAAGGTAGGAACCAATGCAGAGTTCCCTCCATATGAGTACTATGAGGACAACAAGGTCACAGGAATTGATATGGATATCATGCAGGCCATAGCCGATGAGCTTGGCATGGATATGCAGGTAGAGGATATGCAGTTTGACGCAATCATTGCCGCTGTATCATCAGGCAAGGTGGATGTCGGGGCAGCAGGCTTTACAGTGACAGAGGACAGACAGAAAAATGTTGATTTTACCGATACATATATCACCACAAAGCAGGAGATTATCGTAAAAGACAGCCAGTCAGGCTCTTCAATCGGTATAAAGGAAAAGCTCTATGACAACTTTGTCAAGGACAATCGTTACATGTATATCGTAAAGGGTCTTGGCAATACAATAGTTATCACAATATTTGCCGTAATGCTTGGTATTGTGCTGGGATTTTTAATTGCGATAGTCAGAACCAGCCATGACAGAAACGGCGGTCTTGCCATATTAAACGGAATTTGCAAGGCATACCTGACCATCATCAGGGGAACACCTGTCATGATACAGCTTCTTATCATATACTATGTAGTACTTGCATCTGTGACCAACAAGATACTTGTAGCAGTCATTGCTTTCGGCCTCAACTCAGCTGCATATGTGGCAGAGATTGTGCGTTCAGGAATCATGTCTGTAGATATAGGACAGTTTGAGGCAGGACGAAGCTTAGGACTCAATTACAGACAGACCATGAAGCTTGTTATCATACCGCAGGCTGTCAAAAATATACTTCCGGCGCTGCTTAACGAGTTTATCAGCCTCCTAAAGGAGACATCAATCAGTGGTTATATTGGTATGATGGATCTGACAAAGGGTGGAGATATCATACGAAGCAACACATACGAGGCATTTATACCGCTTATTGCTGTAGCCCTTATTTATCTGGTTATAGTGATGCTTTTAAGCCACGGAGTAAGCAAACTTGAGAGGAGACTGAGAAGCAATGAAAGATAATAACGTGATACTAGAGGTAAAAGACCTGCACAAGAGTTTTGGAGAGCAGGAGGTATTAAAGGGCATAAGCACAGAGGTAAACAGAGGTGATGTAATTGCCATCATCGGACCGTCAGGCTGTGGAAAGTCTACATTTTTACGCTCCCTCAATCTGCTCGAGACACCTACATCAGGACAAATCCTTTTTGAAGGAACAGACCTGACAGACAAGTCGACAGACATCAATGTGACCAGACAGAAAATAGGCATGGTTTTCCAGCAGTTCAATCTGTTTGCCAACATGACAATAAAAGCAAATATCATGCTCGCACCGGTGAAGCTTGGTGTGATGACGAAGGATGAGGCATCAAAGAAGGCAGATGAGCTTCTCACCAGAATAGGTCTCCTCGATAAGGCAGATGCATATCCGGCGCAGCTTTCCGGAGGACAGAAGCAGAGAGTGGCAATTATCCGTTCACTTGCTATGAATCCTGATGTCATACTGTTTGATGAGCCTACATCGGCACTTGACCCTGAGATGGTAGGTGAGGTGCTTTCAGTAATGAAGGAGCTTGCAGAGGCAGGCATGACAATGGTAGTCGTGACACATGAGATGGGCTTTGCCAGAGAAGTGGCCAACAGAGTGATGTTCATCAATGAGGGTACCATAGCTGAGGAGGGCACACCTGAGGAAGTATTTGGCGCACCAAAGAGTGAGAGATTACAGGAATTTTTGTCAAGAGTGTTATAGGAGAAATAAAGCATGGCATCAAAATACTATGCAGTAAAAAAGGGAAAGGTTCCCGGGATATATTTGAACTGGAACGATTGCAAAGCAATGGTTGACGGATATCAGGGAGCAGTGTATAAAAGCTTTAAGACAATAGAAGAGGCAGAAAAATTTATTAACGGAGAGAAAATTATTGCCGGAGAGAAAACTATTACAGGTATGAAATCATCCGGCGAAAATAGTACATATGCGTTTGTAGACGGCTCCTTCAACAAAGCAACACACACCTATGGCTATGGAGGCTTTCTTGTGACTGAACATGAAAAATACGTGCTGCAGGGGGCTGATAATGATGCCGAGATGGCCACAATGCGCAACGTAGCCGGAGAGATAAAGGGCGCGGAGGCTGCCATAAAAAAGGCTATAGAGCTTGGAATTAAGGAACTGGTCATATACTATGACTACATGGGCATAGAGATGTGGGCCACAGGGGCCTGGAAGCGAAACAAGGCAGGCACTATAGCTTATCACGAATACATCATGTCAGTTAAGGATAAAATAAAGCTTACTTTTGTAAAGGTAAAAGGACACTCAGGAGTAGAGGGCAACGAAGAGGCAGATAAGCTCGCAAAGCAGGCTGTGGGGATACTGTAGCAGTTTTCCACATAAAAGAAACAAAAATATAGCATAACAGGAGAAAAAGATGAGCATATTCAATGTAGAACTCAAAAAAGTAGTAGATGACACATATGATATTGAGATAGGCTACAACCTCTCAGACACCCTTGTATCTGACCTGGAAAATGGTCTTGTGGGCAAGATAAAGAAATTTGCAGTGATTACAGATACAAATGTGCGTGATCCTTATGCTCTTCCAATCTGTGAGAAGATAAAGCATGCGGGATACTCAGTGGATTTGTTTGTTTTCCCGGCTGGGGAAAAGAGCAAGTCGCGTGAGACAAAGGCAAAGATAGAGGATGCCATGCTTAAAAAGGGGTACAGAAGAGACTGCTGTATCATTGCAGTCGGCGGCGGTGTGGTAACCGACTTATCGGGCTTTATTGCAGGAACCTACGGCAGAGGAGTGCCGTTTATCAACTATGCAACCACCCTTCTCGCGGCGGCAGATGCATCGGTAGGTGGGAAAACAGCAATTGATACACCTCTTGCTACCAACACCATAGGTCTGTTCAATCAGCCCAAAAAGGTATATATAGACATAGCTGCCTGGAAAACACTGCCACAGCGCCAGATGGCAAGCGGTATGGCAGAGACCATCAAGCATGCATGCTTAGGCAGCGAGGATATGTTTGAATTTATAGAGGAAAATCTGGATGATATATATTCATTCAAGAAATTTGCATGTGAGTATATCGCAGAAAATAACTGCCGTATCAAGTACAATGTAGTTATGAAGGATGAGCGAGAGGCGGGACTTCGCGAAACCTTAAATCTGGGCCACACAGTAGGCCGGGCGATCGAGACAGTCAGCGACTACAAGCTGCTGCACGGAGAGGCACTGTCGATTGGAATGGCAGCACAGGTTCTTATGTCTGCACGGCTTGGCTATATGTCAGAGGAGCAGGCAGAGCGCGTGATAAAGCTCTATGAGAGAGCTGGTCTTTCGACACGTATACCTGACTATATAGACAGGGAAGAGCTTGTAAAGAAACTCTACACCGATAAAAAGGTGAGAGACGGCAAGCTGCGTTTCGTGCTCCAAAAGGGCATAGGAGCCACTGTTGAGTTTGCACCGGGAGTGTATGCAAAGCCTATAGAGGAAAGTCTGGCGAGAGAAATTATAATGGAGCTGTAGATTAAATAATTACAACCCCATGTGTAAACTCATTTTGCTGTGAATGACACAGCCTGCCATACAAATCAGCGGCAAAAATATCCTTGGAAATAAGCTCGTACGGAGCATCAGCGACTTTTGTAATAATAGGCGCTGATGCTTTTTTTTTGAGGAGATGCATAAGCTCTCCAGATGATTTTTTGAAACCGAGTATGCGCAGATAAGGATTATCCATACATATGTTAAAATCATCATTCTCAATACCAAGTAAAATATGCGTGAGGACTCTCGAAATACGCGTATAAGTCAGATTTTTACTCTTCAGTAAGTTACAAAACTGCGTAAAACTTTCATATTTATATATATTTTTAACTATCTTTGCAGAAAGCTCCTTTGTGCAGTCTGCATATTTCTCATATCCCACATTTCTTTCTGAAATCAGCCGATAGTAGAGTAAATCGGAAATAGCATCAGGAAACACAATATGACCATTTGATATACAATGTGTAAGAATTTTAGCACAATCTGCAGGCATCAGCGTATTGAGAACAGTTAAATTCCCAAATTGACTTGTGTTAGAAGAATTAACAGTCAAATGATTAGCTGTATTGTATACAGTTGAAATCACCCCGCGCACAGCTGTAGCGGAAGAAAACTCACTTGTCGAATCCGTGCTGTGATATCCTTCCCCGATGCGCTGAAGAGGAAATCCCGTAATATCACAGTCCATCAAAGCCTTCTCATACTCAATGGCCAGAATATTATTGGGTGAAGCTATGAAAGCATCTAACTTCTCTAAAGAACTATCATAGTTATCTTGAAAATATTCACATAGAGCTCTGCTCCTGGCCGCAGGAAAGCTCATCCCACCATGAATCAGCCTGGCAAGAGAGGCGGAATACTCAGCAGGCGGATTCTTAAGCACGCCAGCCACAAGCTTTGTAAGTTCATGGTCCACAGACTCCACACCATAGCACAGCATGTCCGCCACACCTGTGTTTTTGAGTACACTGACTCCGCCACCGGCAAAAAACTCGGCAGAAGCAGTGGCAAAGACCGATGGAAGCTCAAGCACCAGGTCGGCACCGCTCAAAAGCGCCATGCGTGTGCGCTCGTATTTGTCAATGATGGCAGGCTCACCTCTTTGCACGAAATCACCGCTCATTACTACGACGATATAATCAGCAGATGTCTGCCTTTTAATCTGCTCTAGCTGATATTTGTGACCATTGTGGAATGGATTGTATTCGGTAATCACACCTGTGACCTTCATGTTTGCTGCTCCTTTAATCGATAATGTATTTTTTAGAGTTCAAACCCATAATACCACAAAAACACCCTTGTCGCATTTGAAAAATAAGTTTATACTAACAATAGTATTGTAATTTTAAACCAAAGGAGACAAAACAATGAATGTATTAGTAATTAATTGCGGTAGTTCATCACTGAAATACCAGCTCATCAATTCAGATTCAGAGGAGGTACTTGCAAAAGGACTCTGCGAGAGAATCGGAATCGATGGCAGACTCGTATATCAGAAAGAGGGTCTTGATAAGGAAATCACAGAGGCACCTATGCCAACACATAAAGAGGCCATCCAGATGGTACTCGATGCACTTGTAAATCCAAAGACAGGCGCAGTAAAGTCACTTGCACAGATCGATGCGGTAGGACATCGTGTAGTGCACGGTGGCGAGAAGTTCTCAGACTCAGTAGTTATCACAGAGGAAGTAATCGCACAGGTAGAGGAGTGCAACGACCTCGCACCTCTTCACAACCCTGCAAATATTATCGGAATCAGAGCATGCCAGGCACTTATGCCAAATGTACCAATGGTAGGAGTATTTGATACAGCCTTCCATCAGACAATGCCTGAGAAAGCATATCTCTACGGCCTTCCATATGAGTACTATGAGAAGTACAAGGTAAGAAGATACGGCTTCCACGGCACAAGCCACAGCTTCGTATCAAAGGAGGCAGCAAGCTACCTCGGAATGGACTTAAACAACTCAAAGATTATCGTAGCACACCTTGGAAACGGAGCCTCAGTCAGCGCAGTATTAAACGGTAAATGCGTAGATACATCAATGGGACTTACACCGCTTGAGGGACTTGTAATGGGAACACGTTCAGGTGATATTGATCCTTCAATCATGGAGTTCATCGCAAAGAAAGAAAACTTAGACATCGATGGTGTGATGAATGTGCTCAACAAGAAGTCAGGAGTAGCCGGCATGTCAGGAGTATCAAGTGACTTCAGAGACCTTGAGGCAGCATATTATGAGGGCAACAAGCGTGCCATCGCAGCAGTAGAGGTATTCAGCTACAGAGTAGCAAAATACATCGGAGCATATGCAGCAGCAATGAACGGAGTAGATGCTATCGCATTCACAGCAGGAATCGGTGAGAACACAAGCTTTGTAAGAGAAAAAATCATGGCATATTTAGGTTACCTTGGTATAAAGATTGACCGTGTAACAAACGACAAGACACGCGGCGTGGAGGCACTTATCTCAACAGCAGACTCAAGCGTAAAGGTATGTGTCATCCCTACAAACGAGGAGCTTGCAATCTGCCGTGAGACAGTAAAGCTTGTCGGCTAATAAAAAGCAAAAAGTTGTGGATAAATTATAAAATTTTGTTGACAAACACCACTCCAATATGTATAATTGGTTAGGTGTGAATAGGAGAGAACTATGATTGATATATCAACCATTGTAAAATCTATAAATAAAGAGACAACAATTGAGACAGAGCTTACGCTCACATCATTTGAGTCGCGTTTAGGAGATTATCCTATTCTGAAAAAGCAGCCGATATCACTTCATATCTCAAACGTGGAGAATGCAGCAGTGCACATCACGGGGACTGTAGATATAGACATAGCGATACCGTGCAGCCGATGCTTGGAAGAAGTTCCAACAAACATGCATTTTGACATTGACAAGACTCTGAAAATCATAGACGGAGCATTAGTCGATGAAGAGATGGAGGAAACTGACTACCTGATTGGGTTTGAACTCGATGTAGATAAACTTGTCTACGCCGAAATTCTGGTGAACTGGCCAATGAGAGTTCTGTGCAAAGACGATTGCAAAGGTATTTGTAAAGTCTGCGGGATGAACTTGAATAAAGGCACCTGCAGTTGCGATAGTTTTGTACCGGATCCAAGAATGGCAGCGTTCCAGGATATATTTAACAAGTTTAAGGAGGTGTAAACAAATGTCAATTTGTCCAAAGAATAAATCTTCTAAGGGAAGAAGAGATAAGAGAAGAGCAAACTGGAAAATGTCTGCTCCTACTTTAGTAAAATGCAGCAAATGTGGAGAGCTTATGATGCCACACAGAGTTTGCAAGAACTGCGGATCTTACAACAAAAAAGAAATCATTCCTCAGGACTAATAGTAGAAAACCAGTAAAATTAAGGATTGAACGATATCGTTCAATCCTTTTTTGATTGATTTTATCCCTTTTTTATCCCATAATAAAATGAAGGTACTTTTTGCTTGTATATAGCTTGCAGGGATGTTATTATACTGAAAGGATATTTAGATATTAAAGAAAGAAGGAAGCAAACTATCATGAATAATATAGACGATTTAGTTGAAATCTATGAGTGCCCGCTCTGTGGCGGTGCCGGGATTCTCGAGGAGGACTGCGGCAGCTCATATTATGTGACATGCCTTGAGTGCGGATGCCACTCAGTAAATATTGATTTTAAGTCGGACGATGACAGACTTGATGCAGCAAAGCGCACTGCTGATTTATGGAACTGTGGCAAGGTTATTTCAATGAGTCCGGGAGAATGATGGAAGCCATATAGAGTAGTGAATTGGTTATTGATTTATACCTATGATTATAGTATATTTTATTTAATCAATTAGTAGTTTGCTTTTTAGCAGGCACAGGGAGGTCACAATGCAAAGTACAACAAGGGTCGCACTCGATGCAATGGGTGGCGACAATGCACCAGCAGAGGTAGTAAAGGGTGCGGTAGATGCGGTTAACAAAAGAAATGATATAAAGATATTTCTTGTGGGACAGAAGGTACCGGTAGAGAGGGAGCTTTCTTTGTATACATATCCTAAGGAGCAGATAGAGATAGTAGATGCGCCTGAGGTTATAGAGATGGCAGAGCCACCGGTTGGGGCAATCAGACGAAAGAAGCAGTCATCAATCGTTGTTGGCATGAATATGGTCAAGAATAAAGAGGCTGATGCATTTGTTTCGGCGGGAAGCTCAGGTGCTGTACTTGTCGGAGGACAGGTAATAGTCGGCAGGATAAAGGGCATACAAAGGCCGCCTTTGGCACCGCTTATTCCGACTGAGAGGGGCGTATCTCTGCTCATAGACTGTGGAGCCAATGTGGATGCCAGAGCTGAGCATCTGGTACAGTTTGCTAAGATGGGCTCTATCTATATGGAGCATGTTGTCGGCGTGAAGAATCCAAAGGTTGCACTGGTCAATATTGGTGCAGAGGAAGAGAAAGGTAATGCCCTGGTAAAGGAGACCATGCCGCTTCTTCGAGAGTGCACAGACATCAATTTTGTCGGAAGCATTGAGGCAAGGGATATTCCAAAGGGAGATGCCGATGTTATAGTCTGCGAGGCTTTCACGGGCAATGTCATATTAAAGCTCTACGAGGGCCTTAGCTCCACTCTTATCGGAGTCATAAAGAAGGGGCTCATGAGCACACTAAAGAGCAAGATAGGAGCTGCACTTGCACTTCCGGCTCTTAAGAATACGCTAAAGTCATTTGATGCGACCGAATACGGCGGAGCACCGCTTTTAGGATTGAATGGTCTTGTGGTAAAGACCCACGGCAGCTCCAAGGCAAAGGAAATCACTAACTCTGTTTTCCAATGTGTTACATTTAAGGAAAAAGAGATTAATGATAAAATTAAAGAATATATTATTAATAAGCCGGCTGATTAGATAGCAGTACTGCTGTGTGATTGGTCACTATAAACAGGAATGAGAGGTATTAAAAATGGAATTTGAGAAGCTTAGAGACATTATTGTCGAGGTACTTAACGTGGACGAGACCGAGGTTACTATGGAGTCAACCTTCATTGATGATCTTGGCGCTGACTCTCTGGATGTATTCCAGATTATCATGGGTATCGAGGAAGAGTTCGATATCGAGATTCCTAATGAGGAAGCAGAGAAAATCGTCACTGTAGGCGATGCTGTTGAGCAGATTAAAAAAGCTGTAAGCGAGCAGTAGTATGTTTAACTAATGAAAAGCCCTTTATTATGAGGGCTTTTCGTTATACTCACGGAATATGTAAAATGGATAGATATAGAAATAGAGGAAAAATTATGGCAGATTTAAATGAATTTCAAAGCAAAATAGGCTATACGTTCAAGAATCGGCATCTGCTTGAGCAGGCACTGACACACAGCTCGTATGCCAATGAAAAGCACATGAAAAAGCATTCTGATAACGAACGCCTGGAGTTTTTGGGGGATGCTGTTTTGGAGATTGTTTCAAGTGAGTTTTTGTTTATCAATTATCCGCAAAAGCCTGAGGGTGAGCTTACCAAGCTGCGCGCAAGCATTGTTTGTGAGCCGACTCTTGCACTTTGTACAAAGCCGCTTGACCTTGGAAAGTACTTACGTCTTGGCAAGGGCGAGGATCATACAGGTGGCAGAAAGAGAAAGTCAATTCTTTCTGATGCGCTTGAGGCAGTGATTGGAGCAATTTATTTAGATGGTGGTTTTACTAATGCAAAGGAGTTTGTGCTTAGGTTCATCATGACTGATATTGAGAATAAGCAGCTCTTTTATGATAGCAAGACTATCCTTCAGGAGCTTATACAGGGCAAGCATGAGCAGCTTTCCTATGAGCTTATTGATGAGAGCGGTCCGGACCATGACAAGCAGTTTACGGTTGCGGTGCTTGTGGACGGCGAGCGTGTCAGCGAGGGAGAAGGCCACACAAAGAAAGCGGCGGAGCAGCAGGCTGCATATCAGGCACTTCTTTTATATAGAAACAGGGAATAGGAGTTTTTAATGTATTTAAAGAGTTTGGAAGTACAGGGCTTTAAGTCCTTTGCCAACAAAATTGTTTTTGAGTTCCACAACGGCATCACAGGTATTGTAGGGCCAAACGGCAGTGGAAAGAGTAATGTCGCCGATGCGGTCAGATGGGTGCTCGGTGAGCAGAGCGCAAAGCAGCTTCGTGGTGCCAGCATGCAGGATGTTATTTTTGCAGGCACTGAGAACAGGAAGCCGCTTGGATACGCGTATGTCGCAATCACACTTGACAATTCAGACCATTCGCTTGCGATTGATTTCAATGAGGTTACGGTTGCCAGACGTGTTTACCGCTCGGGTGAGAGCGAGTATCTCATCAATGGTAATCCGTGCAGGCTCAAGGAGGTTTCGGAGCTTTTCTATGATACCGGTATCGGTAAAGAGGGCTATTCCATCATTGGACAGGGTCAGATTGACAGGATTCTAAGCGGAAAGCCGGAGGAGAGGCGAGAGCTGTTTGATGAGGCTGCCGGCATTGTGAAGTTTAAAAAGAGAAAGCTTACAGCACAAAAGAAGCTCGATAATGAGCGGGAGAACCTTGTGCGTGTCAATGATATCCTGACAGAGCTTGAGAGGCAGGTAGGTCCGTTACAGAGACAGTCCGAGAAGGCTCATACATATCTTAAAAAAAGAGAAGAGCTGAAGAACTACGATGTCAACATGTTTTTGCTTGAATCAGCGCGCATTGAGACCGAGCTTAAGTCAGCTGATGAGAAATACGCTATTGCGGATGACGAGCTAAAGGAGACCAACGCCACATACGAGAGCATCAAGGCAGAGTATGAGAGGCTTGGGAACGATATGCAGCAGATGGATGAGCGTATCGAGTCTCTTCGAGAGAGCATCACAAGCACTTCATCCACCAGACAGAAGCTTGAGAATCAGATAGAGCTTTTAAAGGAGCAGATTCACACGGCCGAAATGACGGATGAGCATTTGCAGTCGCGTCTTTTAGCTATAGAAAAGGAAAAGGCTGAGCGTCTTAAAAGCAGGAAAGAGTATGATGACAAAAAGGCTGCACTTGAAGCCAAAATAGCGCAGATGAAGCAGAATGAGAAGCTTGCTATTGATGAGCATGAGGCTGTGCTTGCAGAGGTTAACCGCTGCAATGACGGGCTGGAAAAGGGCAAGAATGAGCTTATTGCCCTGCTTCAGGAGAGAGGCGATATACAGTCGAGACAGCAGCGCTTTGCTACTATGCTTGAGCAGATTAATATCAGAAAGGCAGAGCTTACCAAGCGTCTTTTAGATAGAAAGACAAGGGAAGCAGGGCTTGATGATATATTGGATGAGGCTAATAAGAAGCTTAATGCTGTCAATGAAGAGATAGCCGGTTTAAAGGAAAAGGAGTCGGCTCTTTTGACTAAAGCTAAGGAGTGGAGAGACAAGTCTAAGGAGAATGCCCGCCTGATGGAGGAAGCTTCCACAGAGTATCATAAGTCTGTTTCAAGGCTTGAGTCACTTAAAAATATTGCCGAGCGTTATGACGGCTATGGCAACAGCATCAAGCGTGTTATGGAGCAGAAGGCTAAAAATCCGGGGCTTCTCGGTGTGGTTTCAGATCTTATCCAGGTGGATAAGCGCTATGAGATTGCGATAGAGACAGCCTTAAGCGGCAATATCCAGAATATCGTCACTGAGGATGAGGCTACAGCCAAAAAGATGATTGGCTTTTTGAAGACCAATCATTTTGGTCGGGCTACGTTTTTACCTCTTACAAGTGTGCGTGCAAACAGAAATACTAAAAATGAGGCGGCACTCGGCGAAAAGGGTGTGCTTGGCATTGCAAATAAGCTGGTGAAGTGTGATCCGAAGTTTGATGAGGTTGTTGCATACCTGCTTGGCAGAGTGATTGTGGTGGACACAATTGACAACGCCATTGCGCTTGCGAAGAAAAATCACTATTCACTCCATATCGTGACTGTCGAGGGCGAGTATCTGGCACCGGGAGGCTCTATGTCCGGTGGTGCGTTTAAAAATTCATCCAATCTGCTTGCGAGAAATCGTGAGATTGAGGAGCTTGAAAAGAGAGTTGATCAGACTAAGACAAAGCTTAAAGAGCTTAGAGCCAGAAAGGATGATATTGCGACTGCTATTGCGCTTGGCGAGGAGGATATAGCAGCCACAAAGACACTGCTACAGGAAAAGTATATTGAGCAGAATACAGCACAGATCTCTGTTGACAGGGCAGAACAGCAGAAGAAGGAGAGTGCGAATGTCTACGAGGATCTGCGCACAGAAAATGCGGAGATTGAAAAACAGCTCGAAGAGATAAATCAGGGCAAGAAGGATATTGCAGCGCAGCTTGAGGCATCAAAGCAGCGTGAGGAGCAGCTTGAGAAGGAAAACAGCTCATACAGTGAGATACTTGAAAAGCAGGGAGTACTTGAGCAGGAGGCTTCACACAAGGCCGCTGCCATTTCACTTGAGCTTGCAAATATTACAAAGACAGCAGAGTTTGCTATAGAAAATATTAATCGTATCAATTCAGAGATAGAAAAATTAGATGAGCAGAAGGCAAGCCTTGTGGAAGGTGCAGCTACTGCAAAGGATGATATTAAAAAGAAGCAGGCTGATATTGATGCAATCACACAGACCATTCTGGCTTCAAAGGACAACAATTCAAAGCTTGATGAAGAGCTTAAGGAGAGTCTTGTCGAAAAGGAAAAGATGTCTGAGAATTACAGAGGCTTTTTTGCAAAGCAGGAGGAAGTTTCAAAGAAGCAGGCTGATCTGGATAAGGAGCTTTTCAGACTGAACAGCCAGAGAGAAAAGCTTAAGGAGGCTTCAGAGACTCAGACTAACTATATGTGGGATGAGTATGAGCTTACTCCGCATGCGGCAGCAGAGCTTAGAAATGATGCATACGATGACCTGTCTTCATTAAAGAAGCTGATTGCAGGCATAAAGGACGAAATCAGACACCTCGGAGATGTAAATGTCAACGCGATTGAGGAATATAGGGAGATTTCAACACGTTATGAGTTCTTAAAGGGACAGCATGACGACCTTATCGAGGCAGAAAAGACGCTGGTTGGCATCATAGACGAGCTTGACAGTGGTATGAGAAAGCAGTTTACGGAGAAGTTTGCTGAGATTCAGAGAGAGTTTGACAAATCTTTTAAGCAGCTTTTTGGTGGTGGACATGGTTCACTCGAGCTTGTTGAGGATGAGGATATACTGGAGTGCGGCATAAGAATCGTTGCACAGCCGCCCGGAAAGAAGCTTCAGAATATGATGCAGATGTCCGGTGGAGAAAAGGCGCTCACCGCTATTGCGCTTTTGTTTGCCATTCAGGCACTTAAGCCATCGCCGTTTTGTCTGCTTGATGAGATTGAGGCGGCGCTTGATGACTCGAACGTTTCGCGCTATGCAAATTATTTGAACAAGCTTACAAAGAACACACAGTTTATCGTTATCACACACAGACGTGGTACGATGGCGGCTGCGGACAGACTATATGGTATCACGATGCAGGAAAAGGGTGTTTCAACACTCGTTTCAGTGAATCTTATAGAGAATGATCTGACGCAGTAAAATTTATTTATGGAGAGTTAAAATGGAAGAAAAAGAAAAGAAGCCGGGCTTTTTTAAGAGGCTCGTTTCAGGACTGACAAAGACCAGAGACAATATTGTTTCAGGCATAGATTCACTTTTCAGTGGATTTTCACACATAGATGATGATTTTTATGAGGAGCTTGAGGAGATTCTCATAATGGGAGACCTCGGAGTGAGAGCTACAGAGAGTATCATCGAGGATCTGCAGAGGAAGGTGAAGGAACAGCACATCAAGGAGCCGGCAGAGTGTAAGGAGCTCTTGATTGAGAGCATCAAGGAGCAGATGAAGGTGGAGGAGACTGCCTACAGATTTGAAAATGAAAAGTCTGTTGTGCTTGTAATCGGTGTCAACGGAGTGGGAAAGACTACCACTGTCGGAAAGCTTGCAGGAAAGCTTAAGGAACAGGGCAAGAAGGTAGTTATTGCAGGTGCCGATACCTTCAGGGCGGCAGCAGGAGACCAGCTGAAGGAATGGGCAAACCGCGCCGGAGTTGATATGATTGGCGGTGCCGAGGGTGCTGACCCGGGAGCTGTTGTATATGATGCGGTTGCCGCTTCAAAGGCCAGAAACGCTGATGTGCTTCTCGTGGATACAGCGGGAAGACTCCACAACAAAAAGAATCTGATGAATGAGCTTGGAAAAATCAATAAAATCCTGGAGAGTGAGTATCCGGATGCGTACAGAGAGACACTCGTGGTGCTTGATGCGACTACAGGCCAGAATGCACTGGTTCAGGCGAGAGAGTTTTCTGATGTGGCAAAGATTTCGGGCATCGTGCTTACTAAGATGGATGGTACGGCAAAGGGCGGTATCGCTGTAGCGATACAGTCGGAGCTTTCAGTGCCGGTCAAGTATATCGGAGTCGGTGAGACAATCGATGATTTGCAGAAATTTGATTCGGACGAGTTCGTGAATGCATTGTTTGACACCAAAACGGAATAATTTGCGAATAATGCGTGGGTGGTTCTGAATCGTTATATCAAGGAAAGGGAGAACAAATATGTTGACATTAGATAAATTTGAAGAAGCAAGTGAGAAGGTCAAGGAGGTCACCCTTGAGACAAAGCTCATTTACAGTGATTTTTTAAGTGACCAGACAGGCAATAAGGTATATCTGAAGCCTGAAAATATGCAGTTTACCGGAGCTTACAAGGTCAGAGGTGCGTACTACAAGATAAGCACACTCACAGATGAGGAGAGGGCAAAGGGACTCATCACAGCATCCGCAGGAAACCATGCGCAGGGTGTTGCGTATGCTGCAAAGTGCTATGGCTGCAAGGCTGTCATCGTGATGCCTACCACCACACCTCTTATCAAGGTAAACCGTACAAAGAGCTACGGCGCTGAGGTAGTGCTTTACGGAGATGTGTATGATGAGGCATGTGCCAAGGCATATGAGCTTGCAGAGAAAGAGGGCTACACATTTATCCATCCGTTTGATGATTTAGCTGTCGCAACAGGACAGGGAACTATTGCTATGGAGATATTCAAGGAGCTTCCTCTTGTTGAGTACATCCTCGTTCCAATCGGCGGCGGTGGGCTGGCAACAGGTGTATCCACACTTGCAAAGCTTTTAAACCCAAAGATTAAGGTTATCGGAGTGGAGCCGGCCGGCGCTAATTGTATGCAGGAGTCATTTAAGAATGGAAAAGTGACCACTTTACCAAGCGTAAATACCATTGCAGACGGAACAGCGGTAAAGACACCGGGCTCAAATATTTTCCCATACATAAAGAAAAATCTTGATGATATCATCACAGTGGAGGATGATGAGCTTATCGTGGCCTTCCTTGACATGGTTGAGAATCACAAGATGATAGTCGAAAACTCAGGTCTTCTGACTGTAGCTGCGCTTAAGCATCTCGGAGTAAAGGACAAGAGAGTGGTTTCTATCCTAAGTGGCGGCAACATGGATGTCATTACCATGTCATCAGTTGTACAGCAGGGTCTTATTTTCAGAGACAGAATCTTTACTGTTTCAGTGCTTCTGCCTGATAAGCCGGGCGAGCTTGCCAAGGTTTCACAGACTCTTGCCGATGTACAGGGCAATGTAATCAAGCTTGAGCATAACCAGTTTGTCACTACAAACAGAAGTGCGGCTGTCGAGCTTCGCATCACGCTTGAGTGTTTTGGTACAGAGCACAAGGAGCAGATTATTGCTGCGCTCGAGAAGAAGGGCTATAAGCCAAGAATTGTACGCACTATGATATAAAAATAAAAGTATCAAGTATTTTTACTTGACACCGGGCAAACTATGTGTTATTCTACCATAGGTTCGAGGGAAAAAGAGGATACTTGATATGGAAGAAAAACTTGAACAGGCATATTTATATGATTTCTACGGTGAGCTTTTGAATGAGCATCAGCGTCAGGTATATGAGGATTTTGTCTTCAATGATTTGTCACTCGGTGAGATTGCATCCGAGGAGGGGATTTCCCGTCAGGGTGTTGCCGATCTGATTAAGAGATGCAATAAGAAGCTGCTTGACTATGAGGCAAAGCTGCATCTTGTTGAAAAGTTCATGTCCATAAAGAGTGACATACGAAGGATTCATGAGCTGACAAATGATTTTAAGAAATCACATAATGAGCTATTAATGAATGAAATCGAAGCTATTTCGAATCAGATATTAGAGGAGCTGTAATATGGCATTTGACAGTTTATCAGAAAAACTGCAGAACGTTTTCAAGAATCTCCGCAGCAAGGGAAAGCTTACTGAGGATGATGTAAAGGCTGCTCTTAAAGAGGTTAAGATGGCACTCCTTGAGGCCGATGTTAACTTCAAGGTTGTTAAGCAGTTCACAAAGAGTGTTCAGGAGAGAGCAATCGGACAGGATGTCATGAATGGTCTCAATCCCGGACAGATGGTCATCAAAATCGTAAACGAAGAGATGATTAAGCTTATGGGCTCTGAGACAACAGAGATTGCTTTCAGACCGGGCAAGGAGCTTACCGTTATCATGATGGTAGGTCTTCAGGGAGCCGGTAAGACAACCACCACAGCAAAAATTGCCGGTAAGCTTAAGAGCAAGGGCAAGAAATCACTGCTTGTAGCCTGTGATGTATATCGTCCGGCTGCGATTGAGCAGTTAAAGATAAATGGTGAGAAGCAGGGCGTTGAGGTTTTCTCAATGGGTGACAAAAACAAGCCTGCTGACATCGCAAAGGCTGCTGTGGAGCACGCTAAGAAAAACGATTTCAATGTTGTTATCATCGATACTGCCGGACGTCTTCATATTGATGAGGATATGATGGCAGAGCTTATTGAGATAAAAGAAGCTACTGATGTTTTCCAGACCATCCTCGTGGTTGATGCCATGACAGGTCAGGATGCGGTAAATGTAGCAGGTACCTTTGATGAAAAGATAGGAATTGACGGAGTTGTCATCACAAAGCTTGATGGTGACACCAGAGGTGGAGCGGCGCTTTCAATCAGAGCCGTTACAGGAAAGCCGATACTATACGCAGGTATGGGAGAGAAGCTTTCAGACCTTGAGCAGTTCTATCCGGAGCGTATGGCTTCAAGAATCCTCGGTATGGGCGATGTGCTTTCCATGATTGAGAAGGCGCAGGAGAACATTGATGAGGAACAGGCCAAGAAGCTTGAGCAGAAGATGCGCAAAAATGAGTTTGATTTTGAGATGTACCTTGATTCGATGAGTCAGATGAAGAAGATGGGCGGTCTTTCAAGCGTGATGGGCATGATGCCGGGCATGGGTATCGGTGGAGGCAAGATGCCGGATATTGATACAGATGAAGCTGAAAAGGGCATGGCCCGCACAGAGGCAATCATCTATTCCATGACACCGGAGGAAAGACGAAATCCAAAGCTTCTTAATCCAAGCCGCAAGGCTCGTATTGCAAGAGGAGCAGGCGTGGATGTATCAGAGGTCAACAGACTTGTAAAGCAGTTTGAGCAGACAAAGAAGTTCATGAAGCAGATGCCCGGCATGATGGGCGGCAAGAAGGGACGCCGTGGAGGCGGTGGTCTTGGAGGCTTATTCAAAGGTCTTCCGTTTTAATGGATTTCAAAGAATTTCATGTTTTGTTAACAAAAGTATTTATTTTACTTTTGATATATATTATTCAATAAACCTATGAGGAGGTGAAACAAAATGGCAGTAAAGATCAGATTAAGAAGAATGGGACAGAAGAAAGCTCCTTTCTATAGAATCGTAGTTGCAGACTCTAGATCACCAAGAGATGGAAGATGCATCGAGGAGATCGGAACATACGATCCAACTAAGGATCCTAGCGAGTATCATGTAAATGAGGAATTAGCTAAGAAATGGTTATCAAACGGCGCACAGCCAACTGAGACAGTAGCTAGAATCTTCAAGAGTGCTGGTATCGAGAAATAGGATAAAGAGGTGGCGTAATGAAAGAATTAGTTGAAGTAATTGCAAAATCTTTAGTTGATTATCCGGATGAGGTTAATGTAACTGAGACCGAAAACGAGAAAGCAATTGTTTTGGAATTACGTGTTGCACAGTCTGACATGGGCAAAGTGATCGGCAAGCAGGGACGTATTGCTAAGGCTATTCGTTCAGTTGTTAAGGCCGCAGCCTCTAAAGAAGACAAAAAGGTTATTGTTGAGATAGTACAATAACATAAAGGCATCTCTTATGAGATGCCTGTTTTTTTATAATTTAAAGTAACTATTCAGAACCGGTATTGTATGGTTTTGAGAATGTGCGTGGGCTGAGTAGTTATGATTTATATTAATATCAGGAGACAGAGAATGGAAGATTTACTACAGGTAGGTGTAATTACGAGCACACACGGCATTCGCGGTGAGGTAAAGGTGTTCCCAACCACTGACGATGCTGCCCGTTTTAAAAAGCTTAAAAATGTCATTCTGGATAATGGCAAAGAGCACAGGGATTTGGAAATAACTTCTGTCAAATTTTTTAAGAACCAGGTTATCTTGAAATTTAAGGGCATAGATGACATAAATGATGTGGAAAAATATAAAAAGGCACCTCTTTTTGTGACAAGGGAAAATGCGGTGCCGCTTGAGGAAAACGAGTACTTTATAGCTGATCTTATCGGGCTTTCCGTCATATCAGACGAGGGAGAGGAGCTTGGAGTCATAGCTGATGTACTCCAGACCGGTGCTAACGATGTGTACGTTGTTAAGAAAGCCGGTGCAAATGATCTGCTGATTCCGGCAATAAAGGATTGTATACTGGACGTTGATGTGGAAAATGGCACGATGAAGGTGCATCTGCTGGCAGGTTTGAGATAGCTGCATCTCAAACTGCAAAAACCGTAAAATGAGATATAAAATTGAACAAAATCATACATTTTAAATCGTAAAACTGTAAAACAGGATGATATAGGAGATATAGGAAATGAGATTTCATGTGCTGACCTTATTCCCACAGATGATAGAACAGGGACTGTCAGAGAGTATCACAGGCAGAGCTTTAAAACAGAATATTATATCACTCAATACGGTAAATATCAGGGATTTTGCGCACAATAAGCACAATAAGGTTGATGATTACACATATGGTGGCGGTGCAGGGATGCTTATGCAGGCAGAGCCGGTGTATCAGGCTGTGCACAGTGTGGTGAGTCAGATCAATAAATGTAATCAGGTCCATTCAGGGGATAATTCCGGGAAAAATATCGCCGATGAAAATATATTATATGAAAATACATCATATAAAAATACAGCAGAAGAAATAAAAAATCACAATGCGCGTCTGATTTATGTTACTCCACAGGGCAGCGTGTTCAACCAGCAGATGGCAGCGGAATTTGCAAAGTGTGATGACCTTATTTTTCTATGTGGACACTATGAAGGCATAGACGAGCGTGTGCTGGAGGAGACGGTAACGGATTATGTCTCTATCGGCGATTATGTTCTAACAGGCGGAGAGTTGCCGTCGATGGTGATGATAGATGCAATTTCACGTCTGGTTCCCGGGGTGCTGCACAATGACATTTCGGCAGAGACAGAGTCGTTTCATGGCAATCTGCTCGAATACCCTCAGTATTCACGTCCTGTTGAGTGGCATGACAAAAAGGTGCCTGAGGTACTCATGTCAGGCAATCAGAAAAAGATAGATGCATGGCGCCTTGAAAAGTCTATTGAGCGCACAAAGGAGCGCAGACCGGATTTGTATGCCGGGTTTAAAAGACTTGATAAATGCAGAGAGTTTCTGATGAAAAATAAACTGCTTCATATTGATATGATAGAGCTTATAAACAGGGGCTACGCCGAGATACTGTTTGAGGCAGATGGCGAATATCTGCTTCGTGACATGGTCTCAAAGGTATGCTTTCATACAAGGCCGGATGAGGGCGGGGCGAAGCTTATTGATTTGGTGCAGGAAAATGTGACCAAGTCTGTTGATAAATACAGCAGTCAGCATATTCCAGAAACCGTTACAGATCAGATTGTAAATGGCATAGTGCTTCACCAGAATAGGTATGTTGAGCTCTTTACAGCAAATGGCTTTAATGAGACTGTAGAGTGCAGGCAGGCTGTGTATACAAACAAAGAAAAGCTATCTGTCAGCGGACTGTACAGACCGGATGGAAAGCCGATGCCAAATGGCTTAATTATAAGAAAGCTGGATGCATGTGATATACAGGAGGCTGCGCCAATGTACCCGGGCTTTGATAATCCGGATTATATCGTAGACAGGATAGAGGCAGGTGCTGTCTACGGAGCTTTTTTGAGTGATAATACTGCTGATGATACCATTAATACCCTCGCGGGAATTATCGGAATCCATGAGGAGGGCAGCATAGGCATGCTCTATGTAAAGCCGCAGTACAGGCATCAAAAGCTTGCCACAGCCCTTGAAACATATGCTTTCAACAGGGCACTGGAAAACGGATGGATACCATATGGACAGATAATTGTTGGCAATGAGCCGTCTATGAAGCTGCAGGAGCGTATGGGATTGCATTTTTCAAAATCATCCGTATACTGGATGACTAAAAATAATGCATGAGGTAGGCAAAAGATAGTAAAAAATACTTGCAAATCGCATGAATCTGTGGTAAAGTACCAATGTTGTGAATAAAAGAGATGGTCCTCTGTTGTGAAAATAGTAGTAGCATTAAGAACGTCAAAATAATTAGGAGGTCACAAAATGAACGCAAGTGAAATTATTAAGAGCATCGAGAACGAGCAGTTAAAGGCCGAGGTACCTGAGTTTTCTGTAGGAGATACTGTAAAGGTATACGGAAAAATCAAAGAGGGTAACCGTGAGCGTATCCAGGTATTCGAGGGAACAGTAATCAAAAAGCAGAACGGATCAAACCGTACAACATTCACAGTTAGAAAGCTTTCTAACGGTGTAGGTGTTGAGAAGACATGGCCACTCCACTCACCAAACGTAGAGAAGGTTGAGATTGTACGTAAAGGTAAAGTACGTCGTGCTAAGCTTTACTACTTAAGAGACCGTATCGGAAAAGCTGCTAAGGTTAAAGAGCTTGTAAAATAATATTTTTACGCGAAAGAGACCATTTTCTGCGAGCAATCGTATGAGAATGGTCTTTTTAGTTTTCAGGGTTACAGCTTGCAACAAACATGAAAACAATATATAATTAAGATTACGCAATAAAATATCAGTTAGCAAGAGGTGTAAGATGTCCAGAAGACGAGCAGGACTTAGCTTTAGAAGGCAAAGAAGAAAATTTAATCTGCCATTGTTCAAGGAAATTGTTTCGTGGGTAGTGGAGCTGATTGTAGTGATAGGTCTGGCATATGTGCTGGTGTCATTTTTCGGTATACGTACAAATGTAGTGGGCCAGGCTATGGAGCAGTCATTGGAGAACGATGATAATATTCTTGTGAACAGGTTTGCATATATCATGTCAAAGCCAAAGGCAGGAGACGTGATAGTATTTCTGCCAAACGGAAATAATAAGTCGCATTATTATGTCAGGAGAGTGGTAGCGGTGCCGGGAGATACTGTTCAGATAAAGGACGGTGCACTGTACGTGAATGATGAGCTGTACAAGGAATCGACGGACGTTGCCTCAATGGAGGATGCAGGGCTTGCCTCAGATCCTATAGAGCTTGAAAAGGACGAGTATTTTGTACTTGGAGACAATCGAAACAACAGTGAGGACAGCCGCTATGCCAATATTGGCAATGTAAAGAGAGACTATATTATCGGCAAGGCATGGTTTAGATTTTCAGGCCTTGGAAGCTTTGGAACCATCAAGTAGCAATAGTTATAACATATATAGATAAAGGACAGGTGAATTATGAATTTTCAGTGGTACCCTGGGCATATGACCAAGGCAAAGCGTCAGATGCAGGAGGACATTAAATTAATAGATCTGGTTATAGAGCTTGTGGATGCAAGAATTCCGCTATCCAGCCGTAATCCGGACATTGATGAGCTCGGAAAAAACAAATACAGGCTCATTCTGATGAACAAGGCGGATCTGGCCGACAAGGAGCGCACCAGGGAGTGGAGTGCATTTTTCAAGGAAAAGGGTTTTTTTGTAGTCAGTCTTGATGCTAGAAGCAAGTCAGGCATGAAGAGCATCACAGATATCGTGATGGAGGCCTGCAAGGAAAAGATTGAAAGAGACCGAAAGCGTGGTATCAAAAACAGACCGGTAAGAGCTATGGTTGTGGGTATTCCAAACGTCGGAAAGTCCACATTTATCAACTCATACGCCGGAAAAGCCTGTGCCAAGACAGGAAACAAGCCGGGCGTGACAAAGGGCAAGCAGTGGATCAGGCTCAATAAAAGTGTTGAGCTGCTCGATACCCCGGGTATACTGTGGCCGAAATTTGAGGATCAGACAGTGGGACTTAGGCTTGCGCTCATCGGTTCGATAAAGGATGAGATTTTAAATGTTGATGAGCTTGCCGTGGAGCTTGTAAAGTTCCTAAAAGCAGAGTATCCGGGGCTTTTGGCACAAAGATATGAGGTAAGCGAGGAAAATGATATCATAGAGCTTATAAGTGCTGTCGCTGTCAACAGAAAATGCCTTTCAAAGGGAGGGGAGCCTGATTACAGCAAGGCGGCTGCACTCATCATAGATGATTTCAGAAGCGGTAAATTAGGCCATATCACTCTGGAGAGACCGGAGATATAGAAGATTAGTTACGAAGAATAGACGATAAGGACAAGGATATGTCAGCAGAAAAAATAGGCGATATTAAGGAACAACTGAAAAGCATCACAGATTCACAGCTTGGACAGTTCATTGAGGCATACGGCTCAGATGAAAGGGGCGGAGTGATTAAGCTTGTAGACAGTGCAAAAAAGCGACTGGACAAGTATGAGAAGGAGCTTATCCGCACTGAAGGTCTCAAGAAATATGAGCGCGAGTACGCATCATATGCTCATATTTGCGGCATAGATGAGGTGGGACGCGGACCGCTTGCAGGTCCGGTTGTGGCATGTGCGGTTATTCTGCCAAAGGACTGTGATATTTTATATATCAATGATTCAAAGAAGCTTACGGCTGCAAAGCGCGATGAGCTTTACGATGTCATAATGGAAAAGGCGGTTTCTGTTGGAATAGGTATGGCGTCGCACGAGAGGATAGATGAGATAAATATATTGCAGGCTACATATGAGGCAATGAGACAGGCAATCGGAAAGCTTGATCCGGCACCGGATTTGACACTTAACGATGCAGTCACAATCCCGGGGGTGGATATAAAGCAGGTTCCGATTATAAAGGGAGATGCCAAAAGCATATCAATAGGGGCAGCCAGCATTGTGGCTAAGGTCACAAGGGATCGGATGATGGTTGAGTATGATAACATATATCCCGGCTATGGATTTGCATCAAACAAGGGCTATGGCTCGGCAGAGCATATCAAGGCACTAAAGGAGATAGGACCATCACCGATACACAGGGCGTCGTTTATACACAATTTTATTTAAGATGGAGAGAAAATGACACTTCAACAACTCAGACAGGTACTTACAATTGCAGAATCCAATTCCATGAACGAGGCGGCAAAGAAGCTTTTTGTTTCACAGCCCAATCTGTCCGCCACAGTACGAGAGGTGGAGGAGGAGCTTGGAATCACGGTATTCATGAGAAATAACCGTGGAATTACAGTCACAGCGGAGGGTGAGGAGTTTTTAGGATACGCCAAACAGGTTGTGGAGCAGTATCATCTGCTTGAGAACCGGTATCTGAATGTGGAGTCCAAAAAGAAATTCTCGGTTTCCATGCAGCACTATTCATTTGCAGTAAAGGCCTTTGTACAGCTTGCTAAAGAGGTGGGCATGGATGAGTACGAGTTTGCTGTCCACGAGACAAAGACGAAAGAGGTAATAGACAACGTAAAGAACTTAAAGAGTGAGATTGGAGTTCTTTATTTAAGTGATTTCAATGAAAAGGTTTTAAGAAAGCTTTTTAAGGAATGTGACATCGAGTTTAAAGAGCTCTTCACATGCAATACATATGTGTATCTCTGGAAAAAACATCCGCTTGCCGGCCAAAAAGAGATTACACTTGATGATTTGCAGGAGTACCCATGTCTGACCTTTGAACAGGGCGTGAACAATTCCTTTTATTATGCTGAGGAGATGATGAGCACGTATGAGTACAAGCGTGTCATAAAGGCTGATGACAGAGCCACAATGCTCAATCTCATGGTGGGGCTCAACGGATTTACACTGTGCTCAGGTATTATTTCTGAGGATTTAAACGGTGATGACTATGCGGCAATTCCACTTAAGGAAAGTGAAAAAATGCATATAGGCTATATCAAGCATAAGGGCACGAAGCTTAGCAAGCTCGGTGAAATATATATAGATGCGTTAAAGAATTACGAGAATAAGGTTTTATAAATGAAAAATTGTAAAAAATGAATTTAAATTAATTAAATATCATGCCATTTTTATAAGAATTTCACAGTTATATTGTTTTTTTGAAAAAACATGCATGAAAATATAGTGAAAAATCGGTTACGCAAAAGTTATTTATTAAAATAAATGACATGAATTGACGGAAAATGACGGATTATGATTTTTTTGACAAATGAATATCAGATGTTATAATAGGCGCAACAATTGATTGGCATGTGCGAAAGCACTGTGTTTTAGATTATAAAGGTGGTGTTAACTATGTACAATAAGGAAACAGTAATCAGACTTAACACATTGGATGATGTTCAGGAATTTGTTGGGGCTGCTTCTAAGTGCGATTTTGACATTGATCTCAAATATAGACAGATTCTTATTGATGCGAAATCACTTCTTGGAGTGATTGGAATTGGTACAAACAATGACTTTAAGGTCTGCTATATGGGCGATGACCAGGCATTTGATAATGTGGTTGATAAATTCACTGTAGCGTAATACAATTGAATAAGGTCCTTTGGGAGAGTTTCTTCTTGGAGCTCTCCCTTTTTTGTTCAGTGTATTAAAAATGTCTGGAGTTAGACTGAAAATATTGTCGGAACACAAAGCCGTTGACATAATCCGGAATATGCAGGGAGAGTACATGACAGAAGCTGGAAATAACTATAGTGAAAAGAAAACACAATTACATATTTCGGTCAGAAACCTTGTGGAATTTATTTTCAGGGAGGGTGACATAGACAACCGGTCATCCAGAGCTATGAGTGCCGATGCCATGATGGAGGGAACACGCATTCACAGGAAAATCCAGGGCAGCATGGGGAAGGAGTATCAGGCAGAGGTGCCGCTTTCACTTGTTGTTGAAGGTGATTTGTATGAGCTGACTGTTGAGGGCAGGGCAGATGGCATCTTTACGGAGGATGGAAAGTGTTTTGTCGATGAGATTAAGGGAATGTACAGAAGGGTTGAGCTGTTTGAAAAGCCGGTTTTTGTGCACCGTGCGCAGGCTATGTGCTATGCATATATTTTTGCTCTGCAAAATAATATGGAAACGATAGGCATTCAGATGACCTACTGCAATCTGGAAACGGAGCAGACTAAGTATTTTCGCGAGGAGTTCTCATTTGAAGAGATAAAAAAATGGTTTGATGACCTGATGGAAGAGTATGGCAAATGGGCAACGTTTCAGTGTGAAATGAAAAATAAAAGACAGGCTTCAATTAAAGAACTTAATTTTCCATTTGAGTACAGAACGGGGCAGAAAAAGCTTGTTTCGGATGTCTACAGGACAATTATGCGTCAGAAGCTTCTTTTTATGCAGGCTCCGACCGGTGTGGGAAAGACTATCTCTACTATTTTCCCGGCAGTGAAGGCGGTTGGTGAGGAGCTGGCAGACAGAATCTTTTACCTGACAGCGAAGACAATCACCGCAACAGTCGCAAAAGAAACGTTTGCGCTGCTTGAAAAAAATGGTTACAGGGCAAAAACTATTCAGATAACGGCCAAGGAAAAGCTATGTCCGTGTGATGAGATGGAATGCAATCCGGTAACCTGTCCGTATGCAAAGGGGCATTTTGACAGAGTAAATGATGCGGTTTTTGACCTGCTTCACAGATGTGAAATGATTGAGAGGGATGATATTTTATCACAGGCGGATAGGTATACCGTTTGTCCGTTTGAGCTTTGTCTTGATACGGCTAGCTGGTGTGATAATATCATCTGCGATTACAACTATGTGTTTGACCCAAATGTTTATCTTAAGAGATTTTTTCAGGAGGGGATAAAGGGAGATTATATTTTTCTCATTGATGAGGCTCACAATATGGTCGAAAGAAGCAGGCAGATGTATAGCGCTCAGATTTATAAGGAGGATTTCCTTACTGTGAAGCGCATTATGAAGGAGCACAGCCGTTCTATTGAGAAAGCGCTTGAAAAGTGCAATAAGATACTGCTTGGGATGAAGCGTGAGTGCGAGAATTACACGGTATATGATACATTTGGCAATATGGTATTTTCCTTTATGAGGCTTATGACACTTCTGGATGAGTTTTTGCAGAAGGCTAATGAGTTTCCGGGGAAAAAGGATGTTATGGATTTTTATTTTGAGCTTCGCAATTTCCTTAACATTTATGATCTGGTGGATGAGCACTACGTGATGTATTCCGAGCTTGAGGCTGATGGCAGGTTCATGCTAAAGCTTTTTTGCGTGGACCCGTCGCTTAATATACAAAAGAGGCTGGATAAGGGCAAGTCGGCTGTGTTTTTTTCGGCGACATTTTTGCCTGTAAACTATTACAAGAGCCTGCTAAGCACAAAAAAGGACAACTATGCCATATATGCTGACAGCACTTTTGACAGAAAAAAGAGGCTGCTTGCGATGGCAACCGATGTGAGTACGAGGTACACGAGGCGCTCAAGGAGTGAGTATGAGCGCATTGCAGGATATATTAATGCTGTTGTCACGCAAAAGACTGGAAACTATATGGTTTTCTTTCCGTCATATAAGATGATGAATGATGTGGCAGATGTTTACTGTGAAAAATATGCAGACGAAACAGAGCTTATGCTGCAGAAAAATAATATGTCAGAGGCTGAGAGGGAGGAATTTCTGGACAGGTTTAGTGAGGAATCGGACAGAACACTGGTGGCATTTGGTATCATGGGAGGCATATTCGGTGAGGGCATTGATTTGAAAAACGACAGACTGATAGGTGCTATTGTTGTCGGAACGGGGCTTCCGCAGATCAGCAATGAGAGAACTATATTAAAGGATTATTACGATGCCGAAAACGGCTGTGGCTTTGACTATGCTTTCAGGTATCCGGGCATAAATAAAGTCCTCCAGGCGGCCGGAAGAGTAATCAGGACGACGGAGGACACAGGTGTCATTTTGCTATTAGATGAGAGATTCTGGCAGAGAGAATATGATTTGCTCTATCCACGCGAGTGGAGTGACAGAAAGCCATGCAATATAGCAAATGTCGGAAAACTAGTTGCCGACTTCTGGGAGCAGATTTAAAAATTCCTCAGTGGATGCTGACACGGGCATTGTAGTGTTTACGGACACAACAATCTGGCGTGGCGGCATCTTTTCTTTTGTTTTCAGCACGAAAAGCTCCTTATTCTCATGGTTGATGCAGTAGTCAGGCACGAATGCGATGCCCAGTCCGATTTTGGCCAGGTCTATGAGCAGATCGTTACTGCTTAGCTCAATTTCCGGAATCAGGTCAAGCTGGTGCTGTAAAAACAGATTATGCAGGAATTCACTGGTGGTGCTGTTTCGGTCGAGCATCATGATAGGATATTTATTGAGCTCGGAAAAAGCTATCTCCTGCTTGCGAAGCTTGAAATAATTGGGATTTGCCACAAAAACATCGGAAAAGTTGCATATGGTTTTCTGTCTGTATGAGTGATTGAGGTGCGAGTTTGGAAAATTCGTGACAATCAGGTCAACCTTCCTTTGCTCCAAAAGTTCCACACACTGGATAGATGTGGCATTTGTGACCTTGATAGGCACATTCGGGAACCTCTGATGGAACTGTTTTAAGTAAGGAACCAGCAGATAACGGCATATGGTATCGCTTGCGCCGATGTGAAGCTGGCCAAGTCCAAGTGTGCCTGAGTCTAAAAGCTGGCTTTCACCGCGGGCAATAAGATTCATGGCAGGCTCAATGTGCTTTAAAAGCAGGGCACCGGCTGCGGTGAGCTGTACCTTTTTTGTACTTCTGATGAAAAGAGTCTGTCCCAGCTTCTTTTCGAGAGTCTTAATAGACTGGCTTACCGCGGACTGTGAAATAAACAGCTTCTTGCTGGCTTCAGAGAAGCTTAGGGACGTTGCCACGTAGTAAAAGACCTTGTAAAGCTCATAATTTATATCCATTTTGTTATCCTCCGTATAAATATGGTTATTTGCATCTGTTTTTATCATTATATAAGAAAACTATAATTAACGCAACTTATAAAACAAATTAAATATATTAATTATACTTATCATAACTAAAGTGTTATACTACAACCATAGTTTTAAAGTCCGATTGTGCAAAAAGCCGGACGGTAACGAATAATTGGTTACATACTCTCGAATTGAAAGGAGAACATATGAGTAACGTACGTCGTGTATATGTAGAGAAAAAACCTGACTTTGCGGTAAAGGCAAAGGAATTAAAGCATGAAATCAAGCATTATCTGGGAATCACAACTGTGGAGGCAGTACGTGTATTAATCAGATATGATGTGGAAAATATATCAGAGGAGACATACAAGAAAGCCTTGTATACAGTTTTCTCAGAGCCGCCTGTTGATGATATCTATGAGGAGACATTTGACTATGGTGATGCAAAAGTATTTACTGTAGAGTTTTTACCGGGACAGTTTGACCAGAGAGCAGATTCAGCCGAGCAGTGTGTGAAGCTTCTCAATGAAAATGAGGAGCCGATTATCAGAAGTGCTATCACATATGTGATTGAGGGAAATATCACAGATGAGCAGTTTGCTGCTATTAAGAAGCACTGCATCAACCCTGTTGATTCGCGTGCTATCGGCATGGAAAAGCCTAAGACACTTGTGCAGGAGTTTGAGGACCCTGCTGATGTCATCATATTTGACGGCTTCAAGGATATGGCAGAGGACAAGCTGAAGGAGCTTTATTTATCATTGAACCTTGCCATGACATTTAAGGATTTTCTTCATATCCAGAATTATTTTAAGAATGAGGAAAAGCGTGATCCTTCAATGACAGAAATCCGTGTGCTAGATACATACTGGTCAGATCACTGCCGTCATACAACATTCTCTACAGAGCTTAAGAATGTCAAGTTTGACGATGGCTTCTACCGCACACCGATTGAAAATACCTACAAGGATTATCTCAATACATTTTCAAATATCTACAAGGACAGAAATGACAAATTTGTCTGCCTGATGGATCTTGCACTTCTTGCCATGAAGAGATTAAAGGCAGAGGGCAAGCTTGATGATCAGGAAGAGTCTGATGAGATCAACGCATGCTCTATCGTGGTACCTGTTGAGGTTGATGGAAAGACAGAGGAGTGGCTTGTAAACTTCAAGAACGAGACACACAACCATCCTACAGAGATTGAGCCTTTTGGTGGCGCTGCTACATGCCTTGGCGGAGCAATCAGAGATCCTCTCTCAGGACGTACATATGTATATCAGGCAATGCGTGTAACAGGTGCAGCAGATCCTACAGTACCGGTTTCACAGACAATTGAAGGAAAACTTCCACAGAAGAAGCTTGTCAGGGAGGCAGCTCACGGATACAGCTCATATGGAAACCAGATCGGACTTGCAACAGGCTATGTCAAGGAGGTTTACCATCCAAATTATGTTGCAAAGCGTATGGAGATCGGCGCAGTTATGGGTGCGGCTCCAAGACGTGCTGTCCAGAGACTTAACTCAGATCCGGGAGATAAAATCATTCTCCTCGGAGGACGCACAGGACGTGACGGAATCGGTGGTGCTACAGGTTCATCAAAGGCACACAATACAAAGTCTACATCAGTATGCGGAGCTGAGGTACAAAAGGGTAATGCACCTACAGAGAGAAAGCTTCAGAGACTTTTCAGAAGAGAAGAGGTCAGCCATATCATCAAGAAATGTAACGATTTCGGTGCCGGCGGAGTTTCTGTTGCTATCGGAGAGCTTGCTGACGGACTTCACATAGAGCTTGACAAGGTACCAAAGAAATACGCAGGTCTTGACGGAACAGAGATTGCTATCTCAGAGTCACAGGAGCGTATGGCAGTTGTAGTTGCGCCTTCTGATGTTGAACAGTTCCTTGCATACGCAAAGGAGGAAAATCTCGAGGCAACAGAGGTTGCGGTAGTTACAGAGGATCCAAGACTTGTGCTTGAGTGGAGAGGCAAAGAGGTAGTAAATATCTCTCGTGCATTCCTTGATACAAACGGAGCTCATCAGGAGACAGATGTTGAGGTTGAGATGCCTTGCGAGAGTGACAATTATCTGGACAAAATCAGCACACCTGCTGTAGCCAGGATGGTTGAGGCAGGAGATATGAAGGGTGCCTGGGAGGCAGAGCTTGAAGACCTTAACGTATGCTCACAGAAGGGACTTGTTGAGATGTTCGACGGCTCTATCGGCGCAGGCAGTGTATATATGCCATATGGTGGACGTTACCAGCTTACAGAGACACAGTCAATGGTTGCAAAGCTTCCTGTATTAAAGGGCAAATGCGATACAGTAACAATGATGGCTTACGGCTTCGACCCATATCTTTCATCATGGAGCCCATACCACGGATCTATATATGCAGTGCTTGAGTCTATCTCAAGAATCGTTGCAGCAGGCGGAGATTACAGCAAAATCCGTATGACATATCAGGAGTACTTCCGCAGAATGAACGAGGATCCAAAGCGTTGGAGCCAGCCGTTTGCAGCACTCCTCGGAGCATATGATGCTCAGATTGGCTTTGGACTTCCTTCAATCGGTGGAAAGGATTCCATGTCAGGTACCTTCAATGATATTGATGTACCGCCTACACTCGTATCATTTGCAGTTGATGTGGCAAAGGAAAAGGATATCATCACACCTGAGCTCAAGAAGGAGGGCAACCAGCTTGTTCTCTTTACGATAGATAAGGATGAGTTTGATCTTCCAAAATATGATCAGGTTATGACACTTTATACAGCAATCAGAAATCTTATCCAGGATGGCGCAATCGTTTCAGCATATGCACTTGACGGAAAAGGACTCGCAGCAGCAGTATCAAAGATGGCATTTGGTAATAAGCTTGGTGTAACCATCGAGGATGAGGTGACAAGCGATATACTTTTTGCACCTGGATTTGGTAATATCGTAGCTGAGGTTCCTGTTGATGCACTTTCAAAGGTCAGAGAGGTAATTGATGCAGCAGGTATTTCAGATGCAGCCTCTGTAGTCGGCTATGTAAACGATAAGCAGACTATCGAGTGTGACGATATGGTGCTTCCTGTTGAGGAGGCTGTCAAGGTATGGACAGCAAAGCTTGAGGGAGTTTTCCATACAAAGGCAACAGACGATACAAGCAAGGTAAATAGCGGTCTTTACGATGCAAAGAATATCTATGTATGCAAGAATAAAGTTGCTAAGCCTACAGTATTTATTCCGGTATTCCCTGGAACAAACTGTGAGTACGATAGTGCTAAGGCATTTGAAAGAGCAGGCGCTGACACAATCGTAAAGGTATTCAAGAACCTCACAGCAGAGGATATCCGTGATTCGGTTGATGAGTTTGTAAAGGCAATTGACAAATCACAGATTATCATGTTCCCTGGTGGATTCTCAGCAGGAGATGAGCCTGAGGGATCAGCTAAATTCTTTGCAACAGCATTTAGAAATGCAAAGATGACAGAGGCTGTTGAAAAGCTCATCAATGAGAGGGACGGACTTGCACTTGGTATCTGTAACGGTTTCCAGGCACTTATCAAGCTTGGACTTGTACCATATGGAGAGATCAGACAGCAGGATGCACAGTCACCTACACTCACATACAATACAATCAACCGCCACATCTCAAAGATGGTTTATACAAAGGTTGTTTCAAACAAGAGCCCATGGCTTGCACAGGCTAAGCTTGGTCAGACCTACTGCAACCCGGCATCACATGGCGAGGGACGTTTCGTAGCACCGAAGGAGTGGCTTGATAAGCTCTTTGAAAACGGACAGGTTGCCACACAGTATGTTGATCTGGACGGAAATGTATCAATGGATGAGGAGTGGAACGTAAACGGCTCATACATGTCTATCGAGGGTATCACATCTCCTGACGGAAGAATCCTCGGCAAGATGGCTCACTCAGAGCGCCGCGGCGAGTCTGTAGCAATCAATATCTACGGCGAGCAGGATATGAAGATATTCGAGAGCGGTGTGAAGTACTTTAAATAATTCATAACGGAATAATTACAATATCTTGTATATTCATTGGGTTATTATCTCTGCAATATAAACAATTAAGCTTCCATGGAGGTCACGGTTAGTGGCTTTCATGGGAGTTTTTATTTTGGAACCAGTGAATATGCTGACGGAAAAGAAAATAAATTGAAGGTAATTAAACATGTGCGTATGCTTGATATTTGATAGTCGCAGTGGTAAAATCAAGACTAAAATTACAGGTAGTAAATGGTTTGAAAAAAAGAAAAGAGGACATAAAACAGATGAGATTGCCACAAATAATAAACAGCCTTCTTGAGACTGATATGTATAAATTCAGCATGGGACAGACGATTTTCCATCAGTTCACAAGCTATAAAACGACATGGACCTTCAAGTGCCGAAATAAAGACGTGCATTTTACAGATGAGATGGTCGAGGAGATAAAGGAACAGGTGCAGGCCTTCTGTCAGCTTCGTTTTACGGAGGAGGAGCTTGAATATCTTGATAACATCACCTGGATAAAAGGCACATATGTTGATTTTTTAAGACTCTGGCAGCCAAGATATGAGGAGTTTACCATCACAACAGATGCACCATGCGGGCTGGCAATCGATGCAGCCGGCACGTGGCTCAATACTTCGATGTATGAGATTCCGGTGCTTGCTATTGTAAATGAAGTGTACTTCCGTATGGCATATGATTATGATGTGCTGCTAAAGCAGTTTAAGCGCAGGCTTGATGAGAAGGTGCGTCTGCTCGAGGAGGATACCTACAGGCTTAGCGATTTCAGTGAATTTGGACTAAGACGCCGTCTGTCTGCCGAGGCGCAGGAAATGGCTGTAAAGGCAATCGCAGAGGTTGAACTGCCAGCAGATTCACACTTTATTGGTACATCAAACGTATATCTTGCAAAGAAATTCAATTTAAAGCCGGTGGGAACAATGGCTCATGAGTGGATTATGTGTACAGGACAGGGCAATCACAAGCATAATCCGGCATATTCAAACTGGTACGCACTCGATGCATGGGTTAAGGAGTATGGTATATTAAACGGTATTGCGCTTACTGACACCATAACAACAGACTGCTTCCTGCGTGATTTTCAGCTCACCTATGCGACACTTTTTTCGGGAGTGCGTCATGATAGTGGAGATCCGTACGAGTGGGGAGACAAGATGATAGCCCACTACAACAGTCTGGGAATCAATCCAAGGACAAAGACACTTTTGTTCAGTGACAGCCTGGATTTCGAGCGTGCGACTGCATTGTATGATTATTTCAAGGATAAGGCAAAGGTTGCATTCGGTATAGGAACCTTTATCAGTAACGACACTGATGAGGAAGCACTCAACATAGTTATGAAGACCACCAAGTGTAACGGCATGGATGTGGCAAAGATTTCCGACGTGGCAGGCAAGGGCATGTGCAAGAATCCGGATTATGTCGATTACCTGAACAGGTGTATTGATTACAGGATGAAGAATGATAAATGACGGCATGAGGGGGCAAAGGTATTTTGCCCCCTTTAATCATGTGATTGAATTGCAAAAAATGTGCAAACAAAACAAAAAATATATAAAATATCAGACAATTTAGAATAAAAATAAAAATTATCAAAAAACATATTGACAAATAGGTGAAATTAGTGTAATCTTAAATCAACAAAAAGAGATACGAAAGGAACAAAAATAAAACACAGGAGGTACAGTCCAATGGGGATTACATAATTTAAGTCAAAGTACTATAAGGATGATTGAACGGAATATTTAAATCTGTAGGGCGAGCCGAAGAGCAGTAATCGCACAGATATATTAGCAAATAAATAATATCGTTGAAAAAGTTCTTGTAGATTAAAAGTGAAAGATAGAATCTCTCATAAGAGTTTACATAGATAATGTAACCAAAAGGAGTGATTTTATGAAGAAGGGTAGAGGTCCATAGCTAAGCTAAAAGAATAAGAATCCTGTCATAAACAGAATCAGATTTATAGCAAAGCAATATGGAAATGCCAAAATAAATTCATATAGCGAAAGCGGAACTTGGAGGTTATACAGTGAAGCTTACGGAACCAATGCTTTAGGAGCCACTTGATGTAAAATGTAGATCAGGTGGCTCCTATTTTTGACATTTGCGAATGCATGTGAGGTTTAATAGTTGGATAGAATGATAACTGTAAGGCCTTTAAGGCCGGGCTATAATTTGATGAAAGAAGGAACGCGGTTTTCAAATACTGTATAGTACATAAACCCGGCATCCTTGAGGATATTTGAAACCCTGTCAAAATCGTACGCGACATGCTCCGGCTTGTGGGCATCTGCTCCGACGGTGATTATTTCACCGCCAAGCTCGTGATAGCGCTTTAGCACATCTTCGGTCGGATTTGGGTGGCCAAGCCCGTATTTAAAGCCGGCGGTATTGAGCTCGATGCCTTTTCCCTGTGAGATAATCTCTTTTAAAATAGCATCAATTATGTCGGCATACTTTTCATATGAATAGTATTTATTTTTGTCAGGACCGTATCTGACAACGTAGTCAATGTGACCGTACACGTCGAAATCAGCACCGGAGTGCAGGTTGTCGAGTATCGATTCAAAGTATTCTGTGTAGGCTTCATGCTCTGTCTTGCCTTTGTAAAATGCAGGGTAGTACGGGTCAATGCCGTTTACCACATGGCTTGAGCCGATCACGAGGTCAAACGGATATTTTTTGGTGACCTCATTATTTTTGTCTGTAATATGAGGCTGTAAACCGATTTCAATGCCCCAGTGGATATTTATCGGGCAGCCCTTTTCTTTAAGAACCATTGCAAGTCTTTTGATGCGCTTTTCATATGCTGCTATATCAAGGTCGAAAAGCCCGGGCTCCTCTTTATAGTCATAGTCCAGATGGTCTGTAAAGCAGATGCCGTCCAGACCTTTGTTGATTGCTGATTTTATCATCAATACCGGGTCGGCATCGCTGTCACCCGAAAACATGCAGTGCATGTGCTGATCCCACATATAAATACCTCCGTAAAACTGATGTATTGTTGTTAAAAAACTTTATAAGTGACATGATTTATAATTGTCTGCTGCTGGCTGCCGGAAAGTGCGGATTACAGCAATTAATTAAGTGTAGCCGAGATTATAATAAAGTGCAATATCTAAAAAGAAAAATTGTGAAGAATGATAAAAAATGTGTGTAAATGAAAATATTTAGTGAAAATTTTAACAAACGCAAATAAAGTACTTGAACCTTTGAGAATTATTCGCTATAATAAAAGCATCTTAGGGCATGTCCCTAAAAATACTTTTTACAATTCTAGGAGGAATTAAAATGGCAGTAAGAGTAGCAATCAACGGATTTGGTCGTATCGGACGTCTTGCTTTCAGACAGATGTTTGGAGCTGAGGGATACGAGGTAGTAGCTATCAACGACTTAACAAGCCCAAAAATGTTAGCACACTTATTAAAGTATGATTCATCACAGGGTAAATACGAGCATGCAGATGAGGTTTCTGCAAGCGATGATTCTATCACAGTTTGTGGTAAGGAAATCAAAATTTACGCATTCCCAGATGCAAACAATTGCCCATGGGGAGAGTTAAAGGTTGACGTTGTACTTGAGTGCTCTGGATTCTATACATCAAAAGAGAAGGCTCAGGCTCATATCAATGCTGGAGCTCGTAAGGTAGTTATCTCTGCACCAGCAGGAAATGACCTTCCTACAATCGTTTACAATACAAACCATGAGACACTTAAGGCTTCTGATACAATCATCTCAGCAGCTTCTTGTACAACAAACTGCTTAGCTCCAATGGCAGATGCACTTAACAAGTACGCTCCAATCCAGTCTGGTATCATGGTAACAATCCATGCTTACACAGGAGATCAGATGACTCTTGACGGACCACAGAGAAAGGGAGACCTTCGTCGTTCACGTGCAGCAGCAGTTAATATCGTTCCTAACTCAACAGGAGCAGCTAAGGCAATCGGCCTTGTTATCCCAGAGTTAAACGGAAAGTTAATCGGATCTGCACAGCGTGTTCCTACACCAACAGGATCTACAACAATCCTTACAGCAGTTGTTAAGAAAGCAGGCGTTACAAAAGAGGATATCAACGCAGCTATGAAGGCAGCAGCTAACGAGTCATTCGGTTACAACGAGGATGAGATCGTATCTTCAGATATCGTTGGAATGAGATTTGGTTCATTATTCGATGCAACACAGACAATGGTTAACCAGGTTTCTGACGATTTGTACGAGGTACAGGTTGTTTCTTGGTATGATAACGAGAACAGCTACACATCTCAGATGGTTCGTACAATCAAGTACTTCTCTGAGTTAGCTTAATTCTTGTACCCACAAGAACAGTATATCTCAAGACTACTCAAGGGGCGCGGTCTTAATTGAACCGCGCCTCTTTTTTAAAGCATGGCTATTTCTTTTGAATATCTGTGAATTGTAGAATTAATTATATTTTTTAATATGCACAATATGGCATGGCCACATGGCTTATGCCTTGAAATAAGGGAGGACATATTATGTCATTAAACAAGAAATCAATTGATGATATCAACGTAAAAGGCAAGAGAGTTCTCGTTAGATGTGACTTCAACGTGCCACTTAAGGACGGAAAAATCACAGATGAGAACCGTATCAACGGAGCTCTTCCAACAATCCAGAAATTAATCAAGGACGGTGGAAAGGTTATCCTTTGCTCACACCTTGGAAAAGTTAAAAACGGACCAAACGAGGGTGAGTCACTTGCTCCTGTAGCTGCAGCTCTTGAGGCTAAGCTTGGACAGAAGGTTACATTTGTAGCTGACTACAACGTAACAGGTGAGGCTGCAACAAAGGCTGTTTCAGAGATGAAAGAGGGAGATGTAGTTCTTCTTCAGAATACACGTTTCAGAGGCAAAGAGGAGACAAAGCCACAGGAAGCCGGAGATGCATTCGCAAAAGAGCTTGCTGACCTTGCTGATGTATATGTATGTGACGCTTTCGGTTCTGCTCATAGAGCACATGCTTCTGTAGCAGGTGTTACAAAGTTCATCACAGCTAAGGGTGGAGAGAATGTTGTTGGATACCTTATGCAGAAGGAAATTGACTTCCTTGGCAAGGCAGTAGAGAATCCTGTACGTCCTTTCGTAGCTATTCTTGGTGGAGCTAAAGTAGCTGACAAGCTCAATGTTATCGACAACCTTCTCGAGAAGGCTGATACACTTATCATCGGTGGTGGAATGGCATACACATTCCTTAAAGCACAGGGCTATGAGATTGGTATCTCAATGCTTGATGAGACAAAGATTGATTACTGTAAAGAGATGCTTGCAAAAGCAGAGAAGCTTGGAAAGAAGATTCTTCTTCCTGTTGATGCAGTTACAATCAAGGATTTCCCAAATCCAATCGATGCTCCTGTAGAGACAGAGACATATGATTATGACAAGATGCCTGCAGACCGTGAGGGCTGTGATATCGGACCTAAGACACGCAAGCTTTTCGCTGACGCTGTTGCATCAGCTAAGACTGTTGTATGGAACGGACCAATGGGTGTATTTGAGAACCCAACACTTGCAGCAGGTACACTTGCAGTAGCAGAGGCACTTGCTAAATCAGATGCTATCACAATCATCGGTGGTGGAGATTCAGCTGCAGCAGTTAACCAGATGGGACTTGGCGACAAGATGAGCCACATCTCAACAGGTGGCGGTGCTTCCCTTGAGTTCCTTGAGGGCAAGGAGCTTCCTGGCGTAGCTTGTGCTGATGATAAATAAGCCGAAAGCAGCTTAATGAAATCGAGCTGAAAGCAACTTAATGAAATCGAGCCGTAGGCGATGATTGAATTTAGTGCGAGGCTGTTCTTTGAGATTAGCGAAACCGAGCTGTAGGCGAAGGTTGAACTTAGCGAAAAGAACTACCACAATAAATATTTGTATATAAATACAAGGAGATATAAAATGGCAAGAAAGAAAATTGTAGCCGGCAACTGGAAGATGAACATGACTCCAAGCCAGGCTGTTAAATTAGTAGAAGAGTTAAAACCACTCGTAGTTTCAGATGATGTTGAAGTTGTTTACTGTGTACCTGCAATCGACATCGTACCTGTTGTAGAAGCATTAAAGGGTACAAATGTTGCTGTTGGAGCAGAGAATATGTACTTCGAGGAGAAGGGTGCTTACACAGGAGAAATCTCAGCAGAGATGCTTCTTGATGCAGGTGTTAAGTATGTTATCATCGGACATTCAGAGAGAAGAGATTACTTCAAAGAGGATGACGCACTTCTCAACAAGAAGGTAAAGAAGGCTATCGAGGCTGGACTTACACCAATCCTTTGCTGTGGTGAGACACTTGAGCAGAGAGAGAGCGGTGTTACACTTGACTGGATCAGACTTCAGATTAAGTCAGATCTCGCAGGTGTTGCTGCATCAGATGTTGCAAACATGGTTATCGCTTACGAGCCAATCTGGGCAATCGGAACAGGAAAGACAGCTACTTCTGACCAGGCTCAGGAGGTCTGCGGTGCAATCCGTGAGTGTGTAGCTGAGATCTATGATCAGGCCACAGCAGATTCAGTTCGTATCCAGTACGGCGGATCTGTAAATGCAGGAAATGCAGCAGAGCTTTTTGCAAAGCCTGACATCGACGGTGGATTAGTTGGTGGCGCTTCACTCAAGGCTGATTTTGGAAAGATTGTAAACTACAAGTAATTATTAAATCATAATTTAATATTTGATTTGACAATCACAATAACTAAATGTCACTAAATTCACCAGCTTAGCTGCATTTAGTGGCATTTATTATGTAATGAAATTTTTTGCGAGCTTGCATATGTCGCTGTAATAGAGCATTTTGCAAGCCTCATATGAAGAATAGAGGAAATATAAATGAGTAAGAAACCGGTAGTATTAATGGTACTTGATGGTTACGGCTTAAGTGACCACAAAGAGGGAAATGCCATAGCTATGGCAAATACCCCTGTTATGGATAAATTGATGGCAGAGTGTCCTTTTGTAAAGGGCGCAGCTTCAGGCCTTGCAGTTGGACTTCCTGACGGACAGATGGGAAACTCTGAGGTAGGACATATGAATATCGGCGCAGGCCGTATCATATATCAGGATCTTACAAGAATCACAAAGGCAATTGCTGATGGTGATTTCTTCAAGAACAAGGTATTAATTTCTGCAATCGAAAACTGCAAGAAGAATGACTCCGATCTGCATCTTTGGGGACTCCTTTCAGATGGTGGAGTTCACAGCCATATCGAGCATCTTTACGGACTTCTTGAGCTTTGCAAGAAAGAGAATTTTGACAGAGTATATGTACACGCATTCCTTGATGGTCGTGATACACCTCCTGCATCAGGCAAGGACTATATCGAGCAGCTTCTCGCCAAGATGAAGGAAATCGGTGTAGGAAAGATTGCATCTCTTTCAGGACGTTACTATGCAATGGACAGAGATAACAACTGGGACCGTGTGCAGAAGGCTTATGATTCACTCACTAAGGGTGAAGGCGTAAAAGCTACATGCCCTGTAAAGGCTATGGAGGAGTCATACGCAAATGACGTTACAGATGAGTTCGTACTTCCTACAGTTATCACAAACGAGGATGGCACACCGGTATCTGTTGTAAAGGACAATGATTCTGTTATCTTCTTCAACTTCCGTCCGGACCGTGCTCGTGAGATGACAAGAGCATTTTGCGATGATAAGTTTACTGGCTTTGAGCGCCCATTCCTTAAGACAACCTTTGTATGCTTCAAGGATTATGACGAGTCAATTCCTAATAAGCTTATCGCTTTTGAGAAGGAAGAAATCAAGAATACATTTGGTGAGTATCTTGCAGCAAATGGCAAGAAACAGCTTCGTCTCGCAGAGACAGAGAAGTATGCACACGTAACCTTTTTCTTTAATGGTGGAGTAGAGGAGCCTAATATCGATGAGGCACGTCTTCTTGTAAACAGTCCTAAGGACGTTGCAACATATGACTTAAAGCCTGAGATGAGCGCTCCTGAGGTTGGAATGGATCTTGTTGAGGCTATCAAGTCGGATAAGTATGATGTTATTATCATCAACTTTGCTAACCCTGACATGGTTGGACATACAGGTGTGATTCCGGCTGCTGTAAAGGCTGTTGAGAGAGTTGATTCACTCGTAGGTGATGCAGTGCAGGCAATCAAGGATGTGGATGGAGTATTATTCATCTGTGCTGACCACGGAAACGCAGAGAAGATGATTGATTATGAGACAGGAAAACCTCATACAGCTCATACAACCAATCCAGTTCCTTTCATTCTTGTAAACGCTGACCCTTCTTACAAGCTTCGTGAGGGCGGATGTCTTGCAGACATCGCTCCAACACTACTTGAGATTATGGGACTTCCACAGCCAAAAGAGATGACAGGAAAGTCACTTATCGTTAAATAAAATTTGTATTATATAGGCTCCGGCGCAGACAAAGGGTTTGAACCGGAGCTTTTGTTTTGATATATTAAAGATATAATAATAAATATAAGAATTGCTTATAAATGACGCAAAATTATTTAAAAAAACTTATAATATACGTTGACTTTACAAATTGAGCTGGTATATAATTTAAGGGTAGCATTTGATTTGTAAAATAAATTACACATAAGATGGAGGACAATCATGCAGGAATTTAAACCATTCAAAGAAGGAAAAGTAAGAGAAGTATATGATAACGGGGACAGCCTTATTATGGTCGCAACAGATCGTATTTCCGCTTTTGACCATATTTTAAAGAATAAGATTACAGACAAGGGAGCCATTCTCACACAGATGTCTAAGTTCTGGTTTGAATTCACAAAGGATGTTGTTCCTAACCATATGATTTCAGTAGACGCAAAGGATATGCCGGAGTTCTTCGGTCAGGACAGATTCAACGGAAACAGCATGCTCTGCAAGAAGCTTGAGATGCTTCCAATCGAGTGTATAGTTCGTGGATATATCACAGGAAGCGGCTGGGCAAGCTACCAGGAGAACGGTACAGTCTGCGGAATCAGACTTCCGGAGGGACTTGTTGAGTCTGATAAGCTCCCTGAGCCTATTTATACACCATCTACCAAGGCTGATCTTGGAGATCATGATGAGAATATCTCATTCGAAAAATCAGTAGAAGTATTAGAGAAGATTTATCCTGAGAAGGGCAGAGAGTACGCAGAGAAGATTCGCGATTATACAATTGCTCTCTACAAGAAATGTGCAGAGTACGCTCTTACAAAGGGCATCATCATCGCAGATACCAAGTTTGAGTTTGGCTTAAATGAGCAGGGTGAGGTAGTGCTTGCCGATGAGATGCTCACACCTGACAGCTCACGCTTCTGGCCACTTGATGGATATAAGCCTGGACAGGGACAGCCTTCATTTGACAAGCAGTATGTAAGAGACTGGCTCAAGGCCAATCCGGACAATGACCTTCTTTTACCTGATGAGGTTGTTGTGAAGACTGTAGAGAAATATAAAGAGGCATTTGAGCTTCTTACAGGAAGCAAATTCAGCCGCTAATATATTATTTATTCCGCGTTACTATTTCGCAATTATAAACGGAGATATTATGAACCAGGACAATAACATAAATCAGTATATAAATACTAGTATAGATACAAAAAGTCATACCGGTACAAAATTAGAAAGGTGTTCTGATATTGACGAGCATAACCATGTATTTGATGAGCTTCATGAGGAGTGTGGTGTGTTCGGCATGTATGATTTTGATGGAGGAAATGTCGCATCCACTATCTATTATGGCCTTTTTGCGCTTCAGCACAGAGGACAGGAAAGCTGTGGTATTGCAGTGAGTGATACACACGGACCAAAGGGTAAGGTGACAACACACAAGGGTATGGGCCTTGTAAATGAGGTATTTACTCCTGATATCTTAGAGCCAATGAAGGGAGATATCGGAGTGGGACATGTGCGTTATTCAACAGCAGGCTCATCAACACGTGAGAATGCACAGCCTCTCGTATTAAATTATGTCAAGGGCACACTTGCCATGGCACACAACGGAAACCTTATAAATGCAAAGGAGCTTCGCAAGGAGCTTGAGTATACAGGAGCTATTTTCCAGACCACAATCGACTCTGAGGTTATAGCTTATCATATCGCCAGAGAACGTCTCAACTCAAAAACAGCGGAGGAGGCGGTCAGACGTGCCTGCCAGAAGCTTAAGGGAGCCTATGCACTTGTGGTTGAGAGCCCGAGAAAGCTTATTGCAGCCAGAGACCCATTTGGTTTTAAGCCTCTTTGCATCGGAAAGAGAGACAATGCATATATCGTTACATCTGAGACCTGTGCGCTTGATACAATCGGTGCAGAGTTTGTCAGGGATGTAGAGCCGGGAGAGGTTATCACCATCACTCCTGAAAAGGGCATTGAATCTGATATGACTATGGCACTTGCCCCTGAAAAACAGGCTAGATGCGTGTTTGAATACATTTATTTCGCAAGACCTGACAGCCATATTGACGGAGTAAGCGTGTATGGCAGCCGTATCAAGGCTGGCAGATTCCTTGCAATGGACTCACCGGTTGAGGCTGATATCGTGACAGGAGTACCGGAGTCAGGAAATGCCGCTGCTCTTGGTTATTCACTTGAGTCGGGCATTCCGTATGGCACAGCATTTGTCAAGAACGGTTATGTCGGCAGGACATTTATCAAGCCTAAGCAGTCAAGCCGTGAATCAAGCGTGCAGATAAAGCTTAATGTATTAAAGGAGGCTGTTAAGGGCAAGAGAGTTGTTATGATTGATGATTCAATTGTGCGAGGAACAACCTCAGACAGAATAGTACGTATGTTAAGAGAGGCGGGTGCCACAGAGGTACATGTGCGCATCAGTTCACCGCCATTCCTATGGCCTTGCTATTTCGGTACAGATATTCCTGCAAGAGAGCAGCTTATCGCTTACAACAGGACTATTGAGGATATCAGACAGATTATAGGTGCAGATTCTTTAGGCTACCTTGGAATTGACAGACTTCATGAGATGGTAGAGGGATTGCCAATCTGTATGGGCTGTTTCACAGGAAAATATCCGATGGAGCCACCGAAGGATGATATCAGAGGCGAGTATTTTGATAAAGAAATAGACCTCGAGAGAAAAATGCTTAATCGCTAATAAAGGAGAGAATATGAGTACAGACAGATACACAAGTCCTCTTTCTGAGCGTTATGCCAGCAAAGAGATGCAGTATATTTTTTCGCAGGATATGAAATTTACCACTTGGAGAAAGCTCTGGATTGCTCTTGCAGAGACTGAGATGGAGCTTGGGCTTTCACAGGATGGCAAGCCGGTTATCACACAGGAACAGATTGATGAATTAAAGGCACATGTGGATGACATCAATTATGATGTGGCAAAGGAGCGTGAGAAGCTTGTGCGTCACGATGTAATGAGCCATGTCTATGCATATGGACAGCAGTGTCCTAAGGCAGCAGGAATTATACATCTTGGAGCAACCTCATGCTATGTAGGTGACAATACAGATATCATCATCATGAATGAAGCATTAAAGCTCGTTCACAAAAAGCTTATAAGTGTTATTGCGGAGCTTGCAAACTTTGCTGATAAGTATAAGAATCAGCCAACTCTTGCATTTACACATTTCCAGCCGGCACAGCCGACAACAGTTGGAAAGCGTGCCACACTGTGGCTAAATGAGTTTATGCTGGATCTCGAGGATTTAGAGTATGTGCAGGGCACATTAAAGCTCCTTGGTTCTAAGGGCACCACAGGAACACAGGCCAGCTTCCTTGAGCTCTTCGACGGAGACAATGAGACAATAGACAAGATTGATCCGATGATTGCAAAGAAGATGGGCTTTAAGGATTGTTATCCGGTGTCTGGCCAGACATATTCCCGTAAGGTAGATACGAGAGTAGTAAATGTGCTCGCAGGCATCGCTGCATCAGCTACAAAGATGTCAAACGATATCAGACTGCTCCAGCATCTTAAGGAAGTAGAGGAGCCGTTTGAGAAGAACCAGATTGGCTCATCAGCCATGGCATATAAGAGAAATCCTATGAGAAGTGAGAGAATAGCATCTCTTTCAAGATATGTTCTTGCAGATGTAATGAATCCTGCAATTACTTCAGCTACACAGTGGTTTGAGAGAACACTTGACGATTCAGCAAACAAGCGTCTTTCAATACCTGAGGGCTTCCTTGCAATAGACGGAATCCTTGACCTCTGCCTCAATGTGGTGGATGGACTGGTAGTATATCCAAAGGTTATTGAAAAGCACTTTATGGCAGAGATACCATTCATGGCAACAGAGAACATCATGATGGATGCTGTAAAGAACGGTGGAAATCGTCAGGAGCTCCATGAGAAGATCAGACAGCTCTCAATGCAGGCCGGAAAGACAGTCAAGGAAGAGGGAAAAGAGAATAACCTCGTAGACTTAATCGCTGCAGATCCTGCATTTGGACTGACAAAGGCTGATATCGAAAAGAACCTTAAGCCTGAGCTTTATGTGGGACGTGCACCACGCCAGGTAGAGGTATATCTGCGTGATGTAGTTAATCCTGTGCTTGAAGCACATAAGGATGAGAGTGGAGTAAAGGCAGAGATTAACGTATAATATCGAAGTATAGATAACGGTAATTTGCTTGTATTAACATATTTATCTAAACAAAAAGCCCCGGCATATAAACCTGTTTCATGGTTTATATGCCGGGTTTTTATATATCCGTCAAGTATGAAGTTAGTTTAAATTAATTCTCTTTGACATCATCTCAGGATTGGTAGCCTCACTGATTGCTACCTGCTTGCTGATTATACCGGACTTATAAAGATTGAATATGCTTGTATCCATTGCAATCATATTTTCAGCGGCAGAGGTGTAGATGATACCATCAATCTGATGTACCTTGCCCTCGCGGATTAGATTTCTTATTGCAGGTGTGAGTACCATGATTTCAAAAGCGGGAACCATATCACCGTTTGTGGCAGGTAAAAGCTTCTGGCAGACAACGGCCTGCAGCACAGAGGCGAGCTGGATGGCTATCTGGTGCTGCTGTGAAGCAGGGAATGCATCAATTATTCTGTCAATTGTATTTGCGGCACCAATCGTGTGAAGTGATGAAAATATGAGATGACCGGTTTCAGCGGCTGTGACAGCTGTATTGATGGTCTCATAGTCTCGCATCTCTCCAAGCAATATGACGTCAGGACTCTGGCGGAGTGCGGCGCGAAGTGCGGTGAGATAGCTTTCTGTATCTGTGTTGATTTCACGCTGTGACACAATACATTTGTCATGACGATGTAAAAACTCAAGCGGATCCTCAAGAGTGATAATATGCTCTTCCTTCTCATGGTTGATCTGATCAATAATACATGCTAGTGTGGTAGATTTACCGCTTCCGGCTGGACCGGTAACCAGCACCATGCCGTTGTTTGTTTCCGCAAGCTCCATAACAGAGTCCGGTATATGTAAATCACTTGGCTTTGGCAGTGTGAATGAGATAACACGGATGACAGCAGAGTAAGAGCCACGCTGCTTGAAAGTGCTCACTCTGTAACGTGATACTCCCGGTATAGCGAAGGAAAAGTCATCATCTCCGGTTTCCTCGAATTTTGAAATATCTCTCTCGGCAAGAGCATAGATTGATGTGACAAATTCAAAGGTTTCTTTTGGAATCATTCTGATTTCATTGAGGCACTCCATCACTCCCTTTGATTTGTATGTGAGAGGGCGGCCGGCCACTATGAAAATATCCGATGCTCCGTTGTCAGTCGCTTCCTTTAATATCTTTTTAACATCCATTTTAGTTTCCTCCAATTAAGTTTAGTGTATCATTTTCCTCGAAAGCTGTGTCGGTATTGAGCTTCCATTGTTTTATTTTATAAAAAACATCCTGCCTGTGGACAGGATAGTTGATATCAAGCTTTACAGTGAGAGTCTGAGTATCGCTTACAGTACAGGTGATGGTATAGGTCAGACCGGTAACCTTGCTGTTTGATTCATTTTCAGCGAGGTTTTTATTTATGGCAGTATCGTTGTCTGATAGAGCAGTCTTTATGGCCTCATAGTATGCTGCTTTATCAGGACTGCCATCGTAGGCGGATGCAAGAATGGCATCAATCTGTGATATCTCATCCCATGCCTTTTCACATGCACGGTAATACGAGCTGTTGTTATCAGCAACGCGTTTGCTCAGCTTATAGTCGGAGTTTGCTGTGACAAAGGCGAGTGCCGAGAACGTGACAATGCATATCATGGAAAAGGTAAGCAGGATGGTGGAAAAACCGAAATTTGAAAACTCTCTTCTTTTTTTCATGGGGTGCTCACCGTCCTTCCATCAGAGGAAAGTGCAGTATAGCTGCACGCAGTAATGCTGTATACACAGTGGCTGTCTGCTGCTATAAACTCTATGTCAGCCTTTTGTACTCCGTAGGCATCCTGCCCAAGCCTGCTTACAATAACCTTGTATGCGGCATCATCCTTATCACATGGATGATAGCTTTTGTCAAGATAAATGAATAGCTTTTCATCTGCACAGATGGAGCCGTCAAAGAGCGATGATACGGCGTTTAAATCGCCATGCTCCTGTTCGTATGCGCTTGCTGCATTGCTGCATGCATTAACAGCCTCATGCAGCACCTGAGTTTCTTCTGTCAGCTTGTGGGTCTTTATGAAGAAAAGCAGTCCCACAATCAAAAGAGCTGAAAAAAGCAGCAGATTAATGGTAATCTCAAGCAGGAATATTCTGTTTTTCGATTGTTTAAGCTTTGTTGAAATCATGATTTATTCCTTGTGGTATGTAAGTTTGTGTGGCATCGAGTGGCATATCAGGGAGCGGTGTACGTGATATTGCTGCAATTATTGTCAGACGATGGTTAGTCGGAATTGACGGAGCAGTAGGTATCGGTAGTGCCACCGGATGTATCGGTGATAGTTACGGTAATCATTTTGTCGGTGGTTTCTGCCATGTCAAGTCCTCCGATTTCGACAATCCTTTGTCCGCTGTCCAGACTGTATGAGGAACCATCCTGTACATAGAGCTCTCTTAGAGAACCGCCATAGTAGTATATGAAGGTATTATATACGATGTCATTTATTGTGTTTTTCAGACATAGAGCCTTCGTGCCATTTATTGTTTCTACACTGATTGCAGCGTCAGAATCATTCTGTCTGACTTTTTCGCGCAGATAAGATGTGACAGTGCGTACCTCGTAGTTGTAATTCATGGCATTGGCAGTGGACTTGTATTGCTTTACGCCAATCAGCACGAGGATAAAAGCAGTCAGCGCAAAAAGAAAAAAAAGCAGCATCACAAAAAAACTGTCAGCCTGATGTGATCTTGATTTTAGCTTGAACATGGGTTATTTCCTCTCTATTATTGTCACATCGGGACGCAGATTGGAGCCGATGTATTGATAGTCTATGTAATAATAGTCGCTGTCGTAGGTGAGACCATAGTGGTCTGTTAGATAATCTATGTCCGGAGGGTATGTTCCCTCAAGAGCATAGCACTGTGTGATACTTCGTGTGAGGGCGCGTTCCAGCGTGCTCTTGCTTCTTTTGGTATTGTCATCTGACAGTTTTGAAGAGAAAGCACTAAACAAAACGGTACATGCGGCTAAAAGCACAATTGGTATGAATTTCCATATGGTTGATTTCTTTTTCTGAACAAAAAACAGCATACTGTGCCTCCGTAAGCTATCCTATGCTTGATATAATTCCAAGCAGTGGGAGTAAAAATGATACTAGTATGAAGCCAATGAATATACAAAGCAGGATAACCATAGCAGGTTCAATCACTGATATGAATCGTGACAGCCTTGCATCTGTGTCATCCTCACAGGATGTACATATATGCTGCATGACCTCGTCCATAGACCCGGTTTTGCTGCCGATTGCAATCCAGCTTGAGTACATCTTTGAAAAAATATTGGAGTGCAGCAGTGCCTCCGAAAATGTCTCGCCGTTAGATATATTTTTACGGCAGTCATTTATTTTAGAATCAAGGACAGGATTGTTTACAAGAGCCTGTGCCAGATCAAGACCACGGTCTGTGTCGAGTCCGCTTGAGAGTGCTAAAAACATGCAGTTTGCAAAGCGGCTGGATGCGATTGACATGGAAAGAGCAGTTTTCATAAGGAGCTTTTTTCCGAAGCGTGTCTTAAAAAATATAAAAAGAACCAGTGCGGCAAAGAGCATGACAGCTATAATGATAAGCAGATATCTGTTGATGTATTCACTGAGCTTCATGAGCACGGCAGCGGTGCCGGTAAGCTCACTTCCAAGCTCTGCATATATCTGTGAGAATACAGGTAAAACCTTGGCAATCATTACGACAATAACGGCAATCATCACTGCAGAAAGCACGAGAGGATAGGCAACGGCACTTTTGATGCCTGAAGCTATTTCGTCTTCGCGGTCATAGTACTTTGAGAGTGAGTTTAAGACCTCTTCAAGACGTCCGGTTTCTTCACCCAGCTGTATCATATTAATCATATATTTTGGAAAGTATCCTGTATCTTTAAGTGCACTGTGAAGCGTTGCACCAAGTTCCATTGGCTTATATATCTGCTCAAGCAGATCATGTGTCTGCTTATCAGGTGCTTCATCACATAATATGGAAACACCATAGTATGTAGGCAGCCCGGCTGCTATGATAAGAGAAATCTGCTGACAGAAGGCAGAAAGCTCTGCATTGCTCAAAATCTTGGATTTTCTAGACATTTATGTCCTCCTAATAGACGTATTTGGTAATGTAATCATTTTTTTGTGCTATGAACTTCTTTGGCGAATCACTGGTAGATGCAAATGTTGGATCCAGCATGTTCCATGAGGTACCATCAAACTCGATGATGCCGTTTATCCAGCCCTTGTCCTTTATATAAGTACTGATCCAGGCATGATATTCTTCACCGGCATATCCTACCTCTAAACGTGTGGGAATAGCCTGAGTCCTTAGCATTGTGGCCATGACTGCCGCATAGTCAAAGCATATACCGGTATTTTCGGTAAAGACCTTGTCCACATCAGGCAGATAGCCGCTTTTGACATTTTTAGCCTTGTCATAGTCGTATTTGAAGTTTGAAATGATATAATTGTATACACTTTCCACGACCTCAGTATCGCTGCTGCAGTAGTACGCCAGTGAGCTGCCTTCCTTCACAGCCAGAGAATCGGCAGTGAAATTTACATACTGGTTAGGGTACAGATACGGTCCGAATTCATCGGTGATGGAGACAGAAATCACCTGCGACAGCACGGTAGCATATTGTGTCCCCTCAACATTTTCAAAAACGGTTACAGTATACGAACCACTTGAAGCAACCAGAGGAAACACTTCATTTCCTCCATGCAGATCAAAGGTGTACGTGACACCGTCAGGCCCGGTTATCTGAAGCTTGACCTTTTGATTAGAACCGTGATAATTCACTATGATATAGCCGCTGCCGCTGTTTGAAGCATCGATACTGGCTACATCACATGTATAGGTTTGTGTGCCGTCGGCAGTTGGGGTAAGCACCTTTGGAGCAGAGTCCCAGGTGCCCTTTTCGGTAGAAGTATGGGAAAGAGGCTCCTTAGATACATCGTCATTTTTGGAATTACCGCATGCACCAAGCAAAAGGCATGATAATAATATGAGTGGAAGTGCTTTTTTATACAGTATGCACTTCATAAAAATCTCCTAAATATAAAGTTGTTTCTTTTTTAATTATATTATAATGTATTTTCTTGTAAAATAAAATGGAAAAATGTATAATATTAAAAAATGGTTTAGATTATCAAAAGAAGAGAGTGCTGACTTGAAAAAGTAAATTCCAGTGCAAGAGTAAATTCCATCGTGATTTAAAT
>OGKH01000034.1_pt1 | contig 136450 bp, 131 predicted proteins | sample 1572421 | NCBI WGS metagenome assembly OGKH01 (sample SAMEA2582084, study PRJEB24529) | metagenome | biome: Human gut stool | place: China | collected 2011
GGGCGTATTTTCGAAATATAATTTCGGATCTCTCAAAAAACAGGATTATTTTGCTCTCCACTCATATTGTTTCAGATGTGGAGTATATTGCAGATCAGATTCTGATTATGAAACAGGGAAAATTTATTTTGAATGGAACACCAAAAGAACTGGTTTCTCATTTAAATGATTCGGTATGGGAATTGACGATAACTGAAAAAGAATGGAACTGGTTTCAAGAGACATTTTGTGTTGTAAATACGCATTTTCATGATCAGGTAGTAGATGCCAGAATTATATCTGAAAGCAGACCGGCAAAGGGAGCTCGACAGGTAGAGGCAACACTGGAAGATCTATACTTAAAATGTTTTGAACAAAAAAGAGAGAATGCAGGGAAATGGGAGAAATAATATGGGAAGATTGATACGATATGAATGGAAAAAGATCTGGCAGAGCAGAATGGTTCAGGGGGCAGTACTTGCGTGCAGTATTTATATGTCCATCATGCAGTTGGAGACATACGATAAAAGAGGAAATCGTATCACAGGAATAGATGCGGTCAGAGAAGTGAAAAAAACACAGGAGGTACTGTTGAATCAGGAAGAGGTAAATCAGATTGTAAAAGAATATCTGGACTATACGAAAAATCCGCAGACCAGTTCAGATAAAAAGGAATTTGAATTCCTTTCGGAAAAGGTGTATCGCACATGGTATCTGCCACGGAAAGAACAGATAATGCTGATCAAAAATGGATATGCGCCTCTTTTTTCTGAGACAGATATGAAGACCATTTTTGAAGAAAACTATCGCAAAGATTTTGCACAATCCTGTGTGCAGCGAAAGCAGGAAATGATCACATATGAAATGAAAAATGGATCTGTCACAAAAGAACAGGCACAGTATTGGATGGAAAAAGTAGAAGGATATCCAATTATATATGGAAAAGCAACTGCCTGGGAAGGGATTCTTGGTGGTAATAACGCAAGCTGGATTCTGTTGATCATGTTAGTTGTATGCATTGGAGCAGCCCCCGTTTTTGCAGGGGAATATCAGTCTCGTGCAGATTCGATTCTTCTGTGTATGCGATATGGAAAATCAAAACTGATATCGGCCAAGATTCTGGCCACGTTTTTGTTTGCAAGCAGTGTATACATCGGAATGTGGGCGGGGGTCTGCGAAATTTATTTGGCGATTTTTGGTGCTGCGGGAATGGACTTGCCGTTGGAAGTGTATTATCTGTCTATGGCAGTAAGTTTGCCGCTGACAATGGGAGAAGCGGTATTGGTGGTTTCAGTGCTTGGACTTTTTGTGACGTGGGGAATTACAGCGCTGACATTATGTTTATCCGCGGTGTTTAAGAGTGCCTACGGGGTAATCATTATAGATACAGTTATGATTTTTTCCAGCTTTTTTCTGTATAGTGAGTATTTTGGATATGGGATGAAGCATATTCTGGCGCTTTTGCCGTCTAGCATTGACGATTTGTCTTTCCAAAATTATACGGCGTATACATTTGGGTCGATGACATTTTCTCTTCCGCAGACTCTGGCAGCTGCGCAGATTATTCTGGGAGTTCTGTTTGTGCTGTTGGCGCACTACAAATTTCAATCACATCAGGTGAATCGGTGATTTCATCATGGGGACAGATGAAAGCAGCATGTCCCCATGATTTTGTTTTCTATATCTTCAGCATTGGCTGTTTATATTCATTTCGAAAAGCGGTCTTATATTTATCCGTGATCACAGACTGATACAGATTGGATGCCAAAATATCATGTCGGAGCATTTTCTGACCGATTTCGGAGATACTGTCAGTATCGGAAAGGCGGGTGAGCAGCGGCAGAGCACTTTTTTTGGCAATGATAGAAAGCAGATCTTGTCTGTCTTTTCGAAAACCTAAAAGTTTGGCATAGAAATGTCCGCCGTTTTCCATATATTCTCTCACGTTGTTTTTTTTCAGACCAAGCATAATATGCAGAAGTGCGCGATTGATTCTTGTCTGTGTCAGCTCCCTGGTCTTTAATAATTCACAGAACTGCTTATAGTTAAAGAAATCATTCAGATTGTTCTGGATCCGGTTGGCAAGTGTTTCGGAAACATCCATATAGCGAATGAGACTCTGAGGTGTTTTGTTCAAAAGCTTATATTTCATCAGAAGCGAAAAATCGTTCTGATAAACCGGATATAACACTTTGTGATAATCTTTTAAAAGTGCCAGGCAGCTTTTGGGCACCTGATCTTCCAGTTCATTTAAAATACTGGAAAATGGTGTATTTTCGAAAGTCTCTCCGGTAACCTGCTGTGTCTGGAGTACAGAACTCGAGTATGCAAGGAGAGAACGGATAGCAGAAGCCGAACTGTAAGTAGAGCGCAGCGTCTGATCGTGGTAGTCGGATTCCATGCGCTTGATAGTAAACGGCTGTATCCTGCTTTTCACACGTCGCAATGCTTTTAAATATTCGATACCCAGAATGTTGTTCGGATCACTTAATAAAAAAGAACAGTCTGAAATGCCCATGTAGGAAGACAACGCATCCTGGCGGGCAGCAGGAAACGACATACCTGCTCTTAAATTTTCTTTGAGAAACTTCGTATATTCGTCAGGCTCATCACAGAGGATATCAGCAATTTTTGTCAGTCCGTCAAGATCATTGCATTCACTGCCAAAGCAGAGGTAATCTACAACGCCAAGCTGATCCAGAAAGGAGACAGCTCCCAACGCAAATAATTCTGCAGTGGCGGTCGCATAGCAGACAGGCAGCTCAAAGACTGCACAGGCACCGCATTTTAATGCCATTTCCGCACGAAGATGCTTTGGCATAATGGCGGGAGTCCCTCTCTGCACGTAGTCTCCGCTCATCACGACAATGGCTGCATCGGCGCCTGTGACTTCCAGTGATTTTTGGATATGATACTGGTGTCCGTTGTGAAAAGGATTGTATTCTGTGATTAAACCGACAATTTTCATAAAAATCTCCTTGTATATCATTTTATTACCTATTATACTATAAAAGGACGGCAAGAACAAATCAAAAAAGGTGGATGTGATTATGGAATACGATGTATTGTTATCAATGCTGGAAAAGCGGGAGTTTAAAGAATTAAAAGATGAAATGGAAAACATGCACCCTGTAGATATTGTGGAAATGCTGGAGGATGGACTGGAATATGGAAAGATCGATAAACGCCAGATGATCCTGCTCTTTAGACTGCTTGCAAAAGAAGAGGCGGCAGAAGTGTTTACAGACATGACCAGTGATACTCGAGAGGTACTGATCAATGCGCTGACGGATTCCGAGCTGGAAGAAGTCATGGAAGAGATGTATGTGGATGATACAGTAGATGTTCTGGAAGAGATGCCTGCTAATGTGGTGGACAGACTGTTGATGGCGACAGATGAAGAGACGCGGCAGAAGATCAATGCGCTTTTGAATTATCCGGAAGACAGTGCCGGAAGTATTATGAATATCGATTATATCAGTCTGAACAAAGAGATGACTGTGGCAGATGCCATTTTGAAGATCCGTCAGGTTGGTATTAATAAAGAGACAATCTATACCTGTTATGTGACAGAAAAGAAAAAGCTGATCGGTGTTGTGGATGTGAAGGACATTTTAACATCCGGTGAATCCAGAAAGATTGAAGAGATCATGGATGAGAATGTCATTTACGCAAAGACGCTGGATGATCAGGAGGAAGTGGCAGAGACAATCCGGAAGTACGGACTGATCGCGATTCCGATCATTGACCATGAGATGTGTATGGTCGGGATTGTAACAGTAGACGACGCTATGTTCGTTTTGCAGGATGAGGCGACAGAAGATATCAGTATCATGGCCGGTGTCAGTCCGAGTGAAGGCTCTTATTTCGGAACCTCGGTATTTCGACATGCCAAGAACAGAAGTCTCTGGTTAATGCTTCTGATGTTATCAGCGACTGTGACAGGAGAGATATTGGGGCGATATGAGAGTGCGATGGCAGTAATGCCGGTTCTGATCACATTTATCCCGATGCTGATGGGAACAGGAGGAAACTGCGGATCCCAGAGTTCTACACTGGTAATTCGGGGAATTGCAGTAGGTGAAATTGAGTTCAAGGACATTTTTCGGGTGATCTTCAAAGAGGTGCGGATTGCACTTGTAGTCAGTTTGATTCTGGCGATGGTCAATGGGCTTCGCATCTATATTATGTACGATCAGGATGTGATGCTGGCAGTGGCGATTGGAATTACGATGATTGCTGTTGTTGTTATGGCAAAGACGATCGGTTGCGTTTTGCCTCTGGCTGCAAAGAAGATCGGTCTGGATCCGGCGATCATGGCGGCACCTTTGATCACTACAATTCTGGATACCTGTACGATTCTGGTATATTTCCGGATCGTAACTGCGTTTTTCCATATCTGAGATATATTGACAGAAAAAAGACGATGTATAACGGAGCTTTTTGGAGTGGACTCTAAAAAGCTCCGTTTTTTCTTGAAAAAACGGAAAAGTCCTGAAAAAAATAAGTAAAATACTCGTTAAATGTTTGACGATATTACTGAAAAGCATAGAGAAATAGAGAAAATTGTACTTAAAAATGCACATAAGAGCTACTTGTATACAAAATTTATTTGCGTTATAATAAAGCAAGTGAAACAAATGAAAGGGGCTTTAAACAATGGCGTTTATTGATGAAATTAAAGCAAGAGCAAAAGCTGACAAAAAGACAATCGTTCTTCCTGAGACAGAAGACGTAAGAACTTACCAGGCTGCAGAGGCAGTTTTAAGAGAGGGGACTGCCGACCTGATCCTTGTAGGAAGCAAGGAAGAGATCGAAAAGAACGGAGCCGGATTTGATCTCACAGGAGCTGTGATCGTAGATCCTGCTACAAGCGACAAGACAGAGAGCTATATTGCAAAACTGGTAGAACTCAGACAGAAAAAAGGAATGACAGAAGAGCAGGCAAGAGAGATTCTTCTGACAAACTATCTGTACTACGGTGTTATGATGGTGAAGATGGGAGATGCTGACGGTATGGTATCCGGAGCATGTCATTCTACAGCAGATACACTTCGTCCGTGTCTGCAGATCCTGAAGACAAAACCGGGAACAAAATTAGTATCCGCATTCTTTGTAATGGTAGTGCCGGATTGCGATATGGGTGCAGACGGTACATTTATTTTTGGAGATTCCGGACTGGAGCAGAATCCGGATCCTGAAAAGCTTGCAAATATCGCACTTTCTTCCGCAGAATCTTTCAGAACTCTGACAGGAAAAGAGCCGGTTGTGGCAATGCTTTCACATTCTACAAAAGGAAGTGCAAAACATGCCGATGTTGATAAAGTTGTAGAGGCTACAAGACTTGCAAAAGAGATGGCACCGGAACTGAAACTGGACGGAGAACTGCAGCTTGACGCAGCGATCGTTCCGGCAGTAGGAGAGTCCAAAGCACCTGGAAGCCCGGTTGCAGGACATGCAAATGTTCTGATCTTCCCTGATCTGGATGCAGGAAATATCGGATACAAGCTTGTACAGAGACTTGCAAAAGCAGAAGCATATGGTCCTCTGACACAGGGAATTGCAGCACCAGTCAACGATCTGTCCCGCGGATGCAGCGCAGAGGATATCGAAGGTGTAGTAGCGATTACAGCAGTACAGGCTCAGGCACAGTAATTGTTTAGAAAACTTAAAATCAGAATGAATAAAATGACAAAATTTTCAGGAGGAAAAAAATGAACGTATTAGTAATCAACTGTGGAAGTTCTTCTTTGAAATTCCAGCTGATCAATGCAAAATCTGAGGAGGTTCTGGCAAAAGGAATTTGTGAAAGAATCGGAATTGACGGACGTCTGACTTATCAGCCGGAAGGTGGAGAAAAAGAAAAATCAGAAAAAGCAATGCCGACTCACACAGAGGCGATCCAGTTTGTGATCGAGGCTCTGACAAATCCTGAGACAGGTGTTGTAAACAGCCTGGATGAGATCGGAGCAGTGGGACATCGTATGGTACACGGTGGAGAAAAATTTGCTTCTTCTGTAGTGATCACAGATGAAGTGAAAAAAGCGGTAGAAGAGTGCAATGATCTTGCACCACTTCACAATCCTGCAAACCTGATCGGAGTTGCAGCATGTGAAAATCTGATGCCGAACACACCGATGGTAGCAGTGTTTGATACCGCATTCCATCAGACAATGCCTCCAAAAGCATACATGTACGGACTTCCATATGAATACTATGAGAAATACAAAGTAAGACGTTACGGTTTCCACGGAACAAGCCACAGCTTTGTTTCTAAGAGAGCAGCTGAGTTGTTAGGAAAAGCATATGATGAGACAAAAACGATCGTATGCCACCTTGGAAACGGATCTAGCGTAACAGCTGTTTTAAACGGTAAATCCGTAGATACATCCATGGGACTGACTCCATTGGAAGGACTTGTAATGGGAACACGCTGCGGAGATATCGATCCTGCAATTATGGAATTTTTGGCACACAAGCTGGATCTGGATGTTGACGGCGTTATGAAGATTTTGAACAAGGATTCTGGAGTATACGGACTGTCCGGCGGACTTTCCAGCGATTTCCGTGATCTGACAGATGCCTCTCTGGCAGGCGATAAGAAAGCGCAGATCGCAATGGAAGTATTCTCATACAGAGTTGCAAAATATATCGGTGCATACGTAGCTGTTATGAATGGTGTAGATGACATTGTATTTACAGCAGGAATCGGTGAAAATGATGATATCGTAAGAGAACAGGTATGCAGCTACCTGGGTTACCTTGGAATCGAATTCAATACAGAATTAAACAAAGGACTCAGAGGAAAAGAAACAGAGCTCTCAATGCCGGGATCCAAAGTAAAAGTGTTTGTAATTCCTACAAATGAAGAGCTTGCGATTGCACGCGAGACACTGGAACTGGTGCGCAAATAAGCTTCTGAAAATTTTAAAAAGTCAGTAGGGTTGCCCGCAAAAGCGGACAGCCCTTTTCAGCGGAGGATACTGTTTACAGAAGCCGGTGAATAAAATATAAAAATCTTGTTGACAAATAGGATTAACATGATATAATAGTTTAGGTATGAATAGGAGTAATGATTATGTTAATTAACCTATCAGACGTTTTGTCAGAACAGCATAAGACAGTTGATGAGACGGTGCAGTTGGAGATGGATACGTTTCAGTCCAGAACAGGTACATTTCCGATTGTGAGTAAAGAACCGGTTCATGTTGTTGCAGAGCATGTGAAAGGCAGAGAGCTTCTTATTCATGTGGATACAGAGTTATGTATTCTGATTCCATGTGACAGATGTCTTGAAGATGTGAAGCAGGAGTTTGACCTGAACTTTACGAAGCATGTTGATTTGAATGTTTCGGATGCTGATCTGGGAGAAGGATTAGATGAATCAAACTTCATAAGCGGATATCATCTTGACGTGGACAAAATGCTCTATAATGAGATATTGATAGGATGGCCGACGAAAGTTCTATGCAGTGAAGACTGTAAGGGCATTTGCAACGTTTGTGGTCAGAACCTAAATATGGGTACCTGTAACTGTGAAGATACAGCTCTTGACCCAAGAATGTCAGTTGTCCGTGATTTGTTTAAGAATTTTAAGGAGGTGTAACCTATGTCTATCTGTCCAAAGAACAAATCTTCTAAAGCAAGAAGAGATAAGAGAAGAGCAAACTGGAAGATGAGTGCTCCAAACCTGGTAAAATGCAGCAAATGTGGCGAGCTTATGATGCCTCACAGAGTATGTAAAGCATGCGGAGCATACAACAAACGTGAAATCGTTTCAGTTGACTAATTGAAAATGATATTAAGGAATGGGGACTTTGCAAAAAAGTCCCCATTTTTCGTATCTTAAAATCAGCCTTTTATATTGATTTTTGGGATGATGTTTAGTAGAATGTATGCAGTAGCGTTAGGAGGAAGAGAAATGTCTGATATTACAAGAGTTGCACTGGATGCCATGGGAGGCGATCATGCTCCCGCAGAGATGGTAAAAGGTGCGATAGAAGCTGTTAATAAAAGAGATGATATTAAGATTCTGCTTACAGGGCAGGAAGCACTGCTGAAAAAGGCGTTATCAGAATATACTTATCCCAAAGACCGGATTGAGATCATTCCGGCATCGGAAGTGATCGAAACGGCAGAGCCGCCGGTCATGGCGATTCGGAGAAAAAAAGATTCTTCTATCGTAGTAGCGATGAATCTGGTGAAAAAGGGCGAAGCAGATGCATTTGTATCTGCAGGAAGTTCCGGGGCGATTCTTGTCGGCGGACAGGTGATCGTAGGAAGGATTAAGGGCGTGGAGAGACCTCCGCTTGCACCGCTGATCCCAACGATGAAGGGAGTATCTCTCCTGATTGACTGCGGAGCGAATGTAGATGCAAGACCGTCTCATCTGGTGCAGTTTGCGAAGATGGGATCGATTTACATGGAACATGTGGTAGGAAAGAAGAATCCCACAGTTGGAATCGTGAATATCGGTGCGGAAGAGGAAAAGGGAAACGCGCTTGTAAAAGAGACATTTCCGCTTTTAAAAAACTGCAGGGATATTAACTTTATCGGCAGCGTAGAAGCGAGAGATATTCCGTACGGAGCTGCGGATGTGATCGTTTCGGAAGCGTTTGTAGGGAATGTGATCCTGAAGCTGTATGAAGGTGTCGGCGGAGCTCTGACGAAGAAGATCAAAGCCGGCATGATGACGTCTCTGCGTAGTAAGATCGGTGCGCTTCTTGTGAAGCCGGCACTGAAAGCTACATTAAAGGATTTTGATGCCAGCGAGTATGGAGGAGCTCCTCTTCTGGGGTTGAATGGGCTGGTCGTCAAGACTCACGGAAGTTCTACTTCAAAAGAAGTATGTAATTCAATCATCCAGTGTGTGACATTTAAAAATCAGCAGATCAACGAGAAGATCCGCGAATCGATCCAGTCCGCACAGGAAGAAAAAAAAGAAGATTAATGGGACAAAGAAAGGAAAGAAAACTATGGAATTTGAAAAATTACAGGATATTATCGCAGACGTGCTGAACGTTTCTAAGGATGACATTCATCCGGAGACTACATTTGTGGATGATTTAGGAGCTGACTCACTGGATATTTTCCAGATTATCATGGGAATTGAAGAAGAATTCGACATTGAGATCGACAACGATGAGGCTGAAAAGATTTCAACAGTGCAGGATGCAGTAGACCAGATTAAAAAAGTAGTAGAATAAAAGGCAAGAAGAGATTTTTGTCTCTGGCGATCGGTTTGGGTGCGTGATTCTGTCGCGCACCCAAACTGTATTATTCAGGCCGGAACAAAAAGTTTTAGATAAAGGGAAAAATATGAAGAAAAATTTAAAAGAGCTGGAAAAAAAGATAGGATATGAGTTTCAGGATTTTTCATTGCTGGAGCAGGCGATGATGCACAGTTCTTATACAAATGAAAAGCATCTGGAAAAATATCATTGCAATGAGAGACTGGAATTTTTAGGGGATGCAGTTTTAGAGCTGGTGTCCAGTGAATTTTTATTTCTTGAATCACCGAAAGTATCGGAAGGAAAGCTGACAAAAACAAGAGCGAGTATGGTGTGTGAGCCTTCTCTGGCATTTTGTGCACGGGAGATCGAACTGGGCAGTTATCTGCTTCTCGGAAAGGGAGAAGAAGCGACAGGAGGACGTCAGAGGCCGTCTGTGACATCGGATGCGATGGAGGCTCTGATCGGCGCGATTTATCTGGACGGTGGTTTTACTAATGCAAAAGAGTTTATTCATCGGTTTATCCTGACAGATCTGGAGAACAAAAAACTCTTTTATGATAGCAAGACTATTTTGCAGGAGATCGTACAGGCTGATATGGAAGAGGGAATCTCTTATCACCTGATTAAAGAAGAAGGTCCGGACCACAACAAATCTTTCACTGTGGAAGTGAAGATCGGGGAGACTGTCTATGGGACAGGAAGCGGACGGACGAAAAAAGCAGCGGAACAGGAAGCCGCTTACAAGGCAATTCTGAAGCTGAAAAAACAAAACTAAAGCGGGTGTTTTATGTATTTAAAATGTATTGAGGTACAGGGATTTAAATCTTTCGCCAATCGGATTAAATTTGAGTTTCACAATGGAATTACGGGAATCGTGGGCCCAAACGGAAGTGGAAAGAGCAATGTGGCAGATGCAGTCCGCTGGGTGCTGGGAGAGCAGAGAGCAAAGCAGCTTCGAGGCGGTTCCATGCAGGATGTCATTTTTTCCGGAACGGAAAACAGAAAGCCGTTGAGTTATGCTTCGGTAGCCATCACACTGGACAACTCGGATCATCAGCTCCCTGTGGATTATTCGGAAGTGACAGTGACAAGAAAGCTATACCGCTCCGGTGAGAGTGAGTATCTGATCAACGGAACCGGATGCAGACTCAAAGATATCAATGAGATGTTTTATGATACCGGAATCGGAAAAGAAGGATATTCGATCATCGGGCAGGGACAGATCGATAAGATTCTGAGCGGAAAACCGGAAGAGAGAAGAGAATTGTTTGATGAGGCAGCCGGAATTGTAAAATTCAAGCGCCGCAAAACGCTTTCCCTGAAAAAGCTGGAAGAAGAACAGAACAATCTGACCCGGGTCAGTGATATTCTCTCAGAGCTTGAGAAACAGATCGGACCGTTGGAAAAGCAGTCTGCAGTGGCAAAAGAATACCTGAAGAAGAAGGAAGAGCTGAAGGTTTATGATATTCATATGTTTCTTTTGGAGACAGAGCGTTTAAAGGATCAGCTTCAGGGTCTGGAAGAAAAAGTCCGGATTACTTCTGATGAGATGGAAGCGGCAAAGAGTCGCTATGAAGAAACAAAAGAACAATATCAGGCTGTGGAGACACAGGTGGAAGAGATTGATGCAGCGATCGAAAAATCGAAGAACCAGCTGAATGAGACAACGCTTTTGAAGCAGCAGCTGGAAGGACAGATCAATGTTTTAAAAGAGCAGATCAATACAGCCAGGATCAATGAAGAACATTATGCGAATCGCCGCCGTACGATCCAGCAGGAGTGGGATGCCAAGAAGGAGCAGAAAGCCGGATTTGTAAAGGACAGCGAAGCGATCCACGGACAGCTGGAGCGGATATCCAATCAGGATACGGATGCAAAAGAGCAGCTGATCCAGGTGCAGTCACAGATTGCAGAAGAGACGATGGAGATCGAGCAGAGTAAAGAAGAGATTATGCGGCTTTTGAATAACCGGGCATCGACGCAGGCGAAGATCCAGCATTTTGATACCACACAGCAGCAGATCACGACCAGAAGGGCTCAGATCCACAGAGAGATTCTGGAAGTGTCCAGTGAGGCAGAGCAGTATGGACGGGAATTAGAGCAGCAAAGACGGGGATTCGAAGAGATCACAGCGGAGATTCAGGCGTTTCAGGATCTGATCTCTGTCAATGAACAGAACATCGCAGAGTTTCAGCGCCAATTGGATGAGAAGCAGGAAAAATTGCGGATCGGTCAGACTGCATATCACAGAGAATCCTCCAGACTGGAGTCGCTGAAAAATATTACAGAACGATATGACGGATACGGAAACAGCATCCGTCGTGTTATGAGCTGCAAGGACCGGGAAAAAGGTCTGATCGGTGTTGTGGCGGACATCATCAAGGTAGAAAAAGAATATGAAATTGCAGTAGAGACAGCGCTTGGAGGCAGTATCCAGAATATTGTGACGGACGATGAAGAGACTGCAAAGCGGATGATCGCATATTTGAAGCAGAATAAGTACGGACGCGCGACATTTCTGCCTCTGACAAGTATGCAGGGCGGCGCAGAGCTGTGGCAGATGGATGCACTAAAAGAAACAGGCGTGATCGGACTTGCCCATACGCTGGTGCATGTGGAAGAGCGTTTTCTCGGACTGGCGAAACAGCTTCTCGGCCGGACTATTGTGGTGGAGAATATTGACTGTGGAATCCGGATCGCAAGAAAATATAAGCAATCCCTCCGACTGGTTACTCTGGAAGGAGAGCTGATCAATCCGGGAGGTTCCATGACCGGAGGTGCGTTTAAGAACTCCAGTAATCTGTTAAGCAGACGCCGCGAGATCGAGGAGTTTGAAAAAACAGTAAAGCTGTTAAAGCGTGACATGGAAGAGATGGAGCACTCGATCAGTGCGATTAAGGCACAGAGAGCAGAATGTTATGCCGGGATTGATGAGATCCAGCAGAAGATCACAGAAGCATCTGTCCGTCAGAATACGGCACGGATGAATGTGGAACAGGTGCAAAGGCAGCAGACGGAATCCAGACAACGTTGTGAAAGCTATGCAAAAGAACAGGAAGAACTGGAAATAACGCTGCGGGAGATCCGTGAAAACGGGGAGTCGATTCAGGTTGAATTGGAAGCGTCAAAAGAACTGGAAGCTGCACTGAATCAGAAAATCGAAGAATTGCAGAAGCAGTTGGAAATTCACCGCGAGGCAGAAGCTGCACAGCTGAAACAGTCTGAAGAGGTACATTTATCGCTGGCAGGTTTGCAGCAACAGGATCTTTTTATCAAGGAGAATATTGCACGTATCGATCAGGAGATGCTTCGTTTAAAGAAAGAAGCCGGAGAGCTGGATCAGAATAAAGGAAATACAGCGGAAGAAATCAGTCAGAGAGAAGAGAAGATTCAGGATCTGAAAAAAACAATCGAAGAATCCACAGAGATATTTTCTGAAATTGAGACAGAAATCACGGGACAGACCGAAAACAGAGAAGCGCTGAATCAGAAGCATAAGGCGTTTCTGGAACAAAGAGAAGCGCTGTCCGGTCATATGGCAGAGCTGGACAAAGAGTTATTCAGACTTGAAAGCCAGAAAGAGGATTGCGAGGAAGCATCCGAAAAACAAATGAACTATATGTGGGAAGAGTATGAGATTACCTACAATGGCGCTTTGAAGCTGAGGGATGAGACACTGACAGACCGTGCATTTATGAAAAAACAGATTCTGTTTTTAAAAGGAGAGATCCGTAAGCTTGGAAACGTCAATGTCAATGCGATTGAGGATTATAAGCAGGTTGCCGAGCGTTATGAATTTTTAAAAGAACAGCATGAGGATCTGGTCGAGGCAAAAGAAACGCTGATCCAGATTGTTGCAGAGCTGGACGCGGCAATGCGTGCTCAGTTTGAGGAACAGTTTGCAAGAATATCAAAAGAGTTTGATGCGGTCTTCAAGCAACTGTTCGGCGGCGGAAAGGGAACGCTGGAACTGATGGAGGACGAGGATATCCTGGAGGCAGGAATTCGGATCATTGCGCAGCCGCCTGGAAAAAAACTGCAGAATATGATGCAGCTTTCCGGTGGAGAAAAAGCATTGACAGCCATTTCGCTGTTATTTGCGATCCAGAATCTGAAACCGTCTCCGTTCTGTCTTCTGGATGAGATCGAGGCGGCACTGGATGACAGTAATGTAGACCGGTTTGCGCAGTATCTGCACAAGCTGACAAAACATACTCAATTTATCGTCATCACTCACAGAAGAGGAACGATGACGGCAGCAGACAGGCTCTATGGAATCACCATGCAGGAAAAAGGAATTTCCACACTGGTATCTGTAGATCTGCTGGAGGAAGATCTGACCTGATGTCAGAAAAAAGGAAGGAGAGCATATGGAAGAGAAGAAAGGGTTTTTTAGAAGACTTGTCTCAGGTCTGACAAAGACAAGAGATAATATCGTATCCGGAATGGACAGTATTTTTCACGGATTTTCCAAAATTGATGAGGACTTTTATGAGGAGCTGGAAGAGACTCTGATCATGGGAGATCTTGGAGTACATACTACGACGGAGATTATAGAGGATCTGCGCCGGAAAGTGAAAGAGCAGCATATCAAAGAACCTGCTGCCTGCAGACAGCTTCTGATTGACAGCATCAAAGAGCAGATGGATGTGGGAGAGACTGCTTACGAATTTGAGGAGAGACAGTCCGTTGTATTTGTGATCGGAGTCAACGGAGTGGGAAAGACGACCACCATTGGAAAACTGGCAGGGAAATTCAGAGAGCAGCATAAAAGAGTCATTCTGGCAGCTGCAGATACATTTCGTGCAGCTGCTGGAGAGCAGTTAAAAGAATGGGCCAACCGTGCAGAAGTAGAGATGATCGGCGGCCAGGAAGGTGCAGATCCGGCTTCTGTTGTATTTGATGCAGTGGCAGCGGCGCGCGCAAGAAAAGCGGATATTTTATTGTGCGATACAGCAGGACGCCTTCACAATAAAAAGAACTTGATGGAAGAACTGAAAAAGATCAACCGCGTGATCGACCGGGAATATCCGGAAGCGTACAGAGAGACGCTGGTTGTTTTGGATGCGACCACCGGACAGAATGCACTGGCTCAGGCAAGAGAGTTCAATGAGGTTGCAGATATCACAGGGGTGATCCTGACGAAGATGGATGGAACAGCCAAAGGCGGAATCGCAGTGGCGATCCAGTCAGAACTTGGAATTCCGGTCAAATATATCGGGGTTGGAGAATCTATTGATGATCTGCAGAAGTTTGATGCAGATGAATTTGTCAATGCGTTGTTTTACAGTGATTCCAAGACGGAAGAAACAGAAGAATAAAAATATGTCAAAATGACAGAAAGAGGGATGGAAGATGTTGACTTTGGAGAAATTTGAAGAAGCAAGTGAAGTAGTAAAACAGGTGACGACTCCGACAAAGCTGGTGTACAGCGAATATCTGAGCGCCCAAACAGGTGCCAGGATTTATCTGAAACCGGAAAATATGCAGCATACAGGAGCGTATAAGCTGCGCGGAGCCTACTACAAGATCAGCACATTGTCAGAAGAAGACAGAAGTAAAGGACTGATCACGGCATCTGCGGGAAATCATGCGCAGGGCGTTGCGTATGCGGCAAAACGTTATGGCTGCAGGGCAACGATCGTAATGCCGATCGGAACTCCTCTGATTAAGGTAAACCGTACCAAAAGCTATGGCGCGGAAGTGATCCTCTATGGAGACGTCTACGATGATGCCTGTGCGTATGCATACAAGCTTGCGGAAGAACATGGTTATACGTTTGTCCATCCTTTTGATGATCTGGATGTGGCGACCGGGCAGGGATCGATTGCAATGGAGATCATTCAGGAGCTCCCGACGGTGGACTATATTCTGGTTCCGATCGGCGGAGGCGGACTGATCACAGGAGTGGCGACACTTGCCAAGATGCTCAATCCAAAGATTCAGGTGATCGGTGTGGAGCCGAGAGAAGCGGCGAGCATGACTGCGGCGTTAAAGGCCGGAGAAGTGGTGGAACTTCCAAGTGCCAACACGATTGCGGACGGTACTGCGGTAAAAACGGTCGGAAAACAGAATCTGCCATATGTGCAGAAATATGTAGATCAGATTCTTCTGGTGGATGATGATGAATTAGTCGGAGCATTTCTGGATATGGTGGAGAACCATAAGATGATCGTAGAAAATTCAGGACTCCTTTCTGTGGCAGCATTAAAACAGCTGAATTTGAAAGGCAAAAAAGCGGTCTGCGTGTTAAGCGGCGGAAATATGGATGTGATCACCATGTCTTCTATCGTACAGCATGGATTGATCCAGAGAGACCGTATTTTCTCGGTTGCAGTGCTTCTTCCGGACAAGCCGGGCGAACTGGTAAGAGTGGCATCGATCATTGCAAACGAAAAAGGAAATGTCATCAAACTGGAACATAATCAGTTTGTCAGCACCAACCGGAATGCGGCTGTGGAGCTGCGTATCACGATGGAGGCATTCGGAACCGAGCATAAGCAGAAGATCTTGAATGCGTTAAAAGAAGCGGGGTATGAGCCGAAGAAAGTCGGAGCGAAGCTGTACTAAACGATATAGAAGAAAAAATTAAAGTGTCCGAATGACCTGTGTGGGAGCGGACACTTTTTATATGAAAAGGATGGAAAATCAGAAGAGAGGCAGTGTAAATGTATTTAGTATCGATTTATTTTGATGAAAAAACGACCAGTCGAATTCAGGGATACATCACTCAGGTTGCAAAAAGAAGCGGAAATCCATTTATGATCGAGAAAAATGTACCTCCGCATTTGACGATTTCTGCATTTGAAACGCGAAGCGAAGATCAGGTAATCTCACTGTTTGAAGAAACGAGAGATATGTTTCAAAGCGGGGAGATTATCTGGTGTTCAGTGGGAGCGTTTTTCCCGAATGTGCTGTATCTTTCACCGGTTTTAAATACTTACCTGCAAGAACTGTCAGAGAAGGTTTATAAGGAGTTATTGAAAACAGCGGATGTCAAGGTACACAAATGTTATCGTCCGATGCAATGGGTTCCCCACGCAACGATTGGAAAGAAACTTTCTAAAGAAGAGATGCTTGCAGCGTTTCAGGTATTGCAGGAGCAGTTTGGAGTGTTCAGCAGCCGGGTCGTGCGGATCGGTTTTGCAAAAACAAATCCATATGAAGAGTTGTGGAATTTTGAATTATGAAAATAGCAAGAAACAATTTACCCGAATTGTACAGACTGAAGTATAGGATTTTCGGCAAACATTTGTTATAATATAGTTGTCAGGAGGTAGGAAGAGAATGTGCAGAGAGAAAAGAAAACTCCCGATAGGAATAGAAAATTTTGAACAGATCATCAAAGATGATTTTTATTATGTAGACAAGACAGGATTGATCTCTGAACTGCTCCGCAACTGGGGAATGGTAAATTTATTTACCAGACCAAGACGTTTTGGTAAATCTCTGAATATGAGTATGCTGGAACACTTTTTTTCTGTAGAGGGCGACAAGAGCATTTTTGATGGATTGAAGATTTCGAAAGATAAAAAGTTATGTGAAGAATATATGGGAAAGCATCCAGTTATTTCCATCTCACTAAAAGGCATCAATGCTGCTTCTTATGAAGCTGCATTTGAGTTAACTGTCAAGACCATAAAGGGAGCAGTGCAAAAGGCAGGATTCCTTAAAATGAGTGATAAACTGGGCGAGGACGAGAAGAAAGAATATCGAGCGATTCTTGATGAAAATATGAGTGAGGCTACGCTTTTTTGGAGCTTAAAAAATTTGTCAGAACTTTTGGAGAAACACGATGAAACAAAAGTAATCCTTTTGATCGATGAATATGATGTTCCATTGGCGAAAGCGTTTGAAAACGGATATTATGACAAGATGGTTTTTCTTATCCGTAATTTACTGGAACAGACGTTGAAGACCAATAACAGCCTGAAATTTGCAGTAATGACCGGGTGTATGCGAATATCGAAGGAAAGTATCTTTACGGGATTGAACAACCTGAAAGTGTTGTCGATTACAGATGAGCGTTTTGATGAGTATTTTGGATTTACGGATGAGGATGTCAAAGAAATGCTGCGGCTTTTCCTGAAAATTATTGGGTTCATACCAGTAGTAATGAGGCAGTCAAGAAAATCATTCAAATGTCAGGAAATATTACAACAAAGCGCGAGATTGAACGTTTGCTGGCGGGAGAAGAAATTGTCAAAGAGATTCGGCAGGAACTTACTTATCAGGAAATGTATCAGTCTGTGGAAAATATCTGGAGTCTTTTATTTATGACCGGATATCTAACACAAAGGCAGCGACTGGATGCCAGTCATTACAAACTTGCAATTCCGAATCTGGAAGTACGGGATATTTTTAAAACGCAGATCATGGAATATTTTAAGGAAGGTGTTGCAAAAGACGGAGATACGTTAAAACAGCTCTGTGATGCACTGAAAGGCGGAGATGCAGAAAAAGTAGAACGTCTTTTTGAAGGGTACTTGAAAAAGACAATCAGTATTCGAGATACATTTGTGGAGAAATCATTAAAAGAGAATTTCTACCATGGAATTTTGCTCGGCATTTTAGGTGTCAAAGAAGACTGGGGAGTATTCTCAAACAGGGAAACCGGGGACGGGTACAGTGATATTATGATAGAAACAGAGGACAGTGAAATGGGGATCATCATTGAAATCAAGTATGCCGGAGACGGGAATCTTCTGAATGCCTGCGAAAAAGCCCTGAAACAAGTAGAGGAAACGAAGTATGAGGAGACGCTTTTAGAAAACGGAGTGGAGAAAATATTAAAATATGGGATTGCTTGTTATATGAAACATTGTAAAGTCATGTGTTCGGAGAGATAACAGGCTTGAAACATTGGTGAAATATAAAATGGGAACTTCACAGAATGGATTAAAATGAAGTTTTTTTGTGAAGGTTGGTAAAAAGAAACGGATAGGTGGATTATGGCATCAAGTAAAGAATATTTGCAATTTATTTTAGGGCAGTTGTCTGAGTTGGAAGAAATCAATTACAGGGCAATGATGGGAGAGTTTATTCTCTATTATAGAGGGAAGATCGTTGGTGGTATCTACGACGACAGACTGCTGATCAAACCTGTAAGCTCAGCGATTTCCTATATGCCGACAATTTCTTATGAATTGCCTTATGAAGGAGCAAAAGAAATGCTGTTAGTAGATGAGGTTGATAGTAAACAATTTTTGACAGGTCTATTTAAGGCCATGTATGAGGAATTGCCTGCGCCAAAGCCGAGAAAGAGGAAATAAAAATTGAAATCGATGGAGGTAGTTGGATGACGTTTTATGAACAGATGGTTTCCCACTTTCTGCTTTGCTGGAAAAAGACGAGACCTTAAATGCACCAATTTATGGAACGCTACTGCAAAAGAGGGATCACTCCTTTGGATACTTTGGCCTGACAGAAAATGCATTGCTGGTATCTTTTGGGGTATATTTATAGTATTTCAGCTAACTATCTTCATGTAAATATTCGAATCCTATTTTTTCAAGAACATGTTGGCTACGAGTATTTCTTAAAACCACATCAGCATAAATGGCCGATAATCCTAATTCTTTAAATCCGTACTCTAAGACAGTTCTTTCCACCGCTGTGTCATAGCCTTTTTCTTTATAGCAATCTTGAATAAGCACAATGGAAAGGGTGCCACTACCTTTTTGTAAGTCTATGTTTTTAAGGTATACATCACCAATTACAATATCATCTAATAATATAGCAAACCGTACTCTGTTGCAATTATTTGCTTTTCTTTCAAAATCTTTTTGAGCGATCTCTGGCGTATAAATGTAAGGTGTTTCGCACATCATAGGATCTGCTATATAATTTTTTCTTTCTATATGATACAACTGAGACGTCATAGGTATTAATACAATTTTATCGTCAACGATTAATTTTTTCATGTCTATATTACTCCCTTAACTTCCATTAATCCAAGATATTTTTTATACGGAAAGATGCCTTAATTATACTGTGAGATTCTTTTTTTGTCTATTGACGCTATTTATGAATTACAGGAATGCGTCTATCTCTTTTTAGATTTCAAATTGTTCGCTTGGTATCAAATAAAGTTTTCTTGACTTTTATCTATTACAGTTGTAAGATTTAATAGAAACTTACAATTGTAATATTTGAGAGGATATGTGTATGAAGCGAAAAGTGATTGCACTACTGGTTATATGTGTGATGGTTCTATCTGGGTGTGGTAAGACAACTCCGGAAGAAAAGAGCGAGGAAACTGTTCAAGATATTCAGCAGAAGGAGATTGCTGATGATTTTGAAGAGTTGATGGAAGGAACGAGAGAATTATATGAAAAGGCAGCAGAAAACAAGCTGCTGGACAGTCTGGAGTTTCAAAAGCAAGTAATTGATTATCTGGGACAAAAGGGATATGCCGCAGTAGATATGAAAGATCAAGTTGATATGGTTCATTCAGAGCAGGTGGAAACATATTGTGAGAAGGCAAAAAGGGGAGAATCGGCAGATGTGGTGATATATTCTGTCATAGAACAGGGTGGTGTAGTTCGTTATGAACTGCATACAGATGGTGATGATATGGATGCCATTGTCAGCACAGTTCGCTGGACGGATAACAAACCCTGTATGATTTATTATCACAAATTTAAGGTACATTCCTGGAAATATACAGAAAAAGGATATTTTTTCATCGAAGAATATCATCCCCCGGGATTTGACGGACCGCCGGGAGAGAAAGGATTTCGTGTAAAACCGTTGGATCAGAAACTTAGAGAATTAAATCAAAAATATGTACTTCCAATTGGATATAGGTTGAATAATATGCTGATCACAAACTGGAAGGAAGAGGATTATTCAAACCTGAATTTTTATGATCTATATGAATTAAAGTATCCGAGTATCTATGGAAAAGAGATTCCGTATGCGATGAAAGAGGGGGTGGAATATCAGATACCGAAAGAAGAGTTTGAAAGTGTATTACAAACACTTTTTCCAATCACGAGTGAGCAGATTCAGAAAAATGCAGTTTATAATCCCGATACGCAGAGATATCGTTATCGTCCGAGGGGACTCCATGATTGTGAGTTTCCTTATGAACCGTATCCGGAAGTGATTTCTTATGAAGAACTGGGTGATGGAAAATTAAAACTTGTGGTAGAAGCTGTTTGGGAAATTGAAATGCTGGATCAGGCATTTCGAAGCGAATTAGTTGTGGAACCACTTGAAGGTGGAAAAATTCATTATGTGTCAAATACAATTTTGTCACCAGAAGAAGATGAGCCGAGGTGGTATGTACCAAGATTGACAGATGAACAGTGGAGAGAGGCTTATGAAAAGGGATATCATCTTCCGATTAAAAAGGAAGAGCGTGAGAAGGCAGAAAAAGACAGTATTGCTGCCTTGAAGTTGGTTCAAGATATTTACGCTGAAGCGGATAAGGGAGATGCATCGAATGTAGTTCTTACAGATTCTGTTATGGAGCAGATGAAAAAGATACTCGGCAGAGGGGGAGTTCCGGTAATTAGTTCTGAGGAATACTCTGTTATGGAAAATTATCAGGTGATGGAAAACTTCTTACACAATTCGGAGCAGGGAGTTGAAGGAAATGTAATTTTATATGATATTTTACAAGACGGAAGTATTGAGAGAAGAAAATATCTTTATGACGGGAAAGAGATGTATCTGTTAGCAGTCAGAGCAGTTTGGAATGAGGAAGGAGATCCGGTGATTGCATATCGCTCTTACACAAGAATGAAAGAATGGAGATACACAGAAAAGGGATGGTTTGCTTATGAATTGTGTGTACCGGAACCGCCGGAAGTATCAGAAATTGTGGATGGAAGTTGTATGATCAGGGTAAAACCGTTAGATGCAGAATGTATTGAATTGTCAAAAAAATGTGTGTTGCCATTGGGATATCAAGGAAATAATTTACTATGTTCTAATTGGGATCGTGAACATTTAGAGGGGCTGGATTACAATGGGCTATATGAATACCTCTACCAGATGAAATATCAAAAAAGATTTGTTATGGAAGAAGGAAAAAATGGAATCCCCGCAGAGGAATTTGAACAACTGATGTCAGAATATCTTCCTGTTACTGCAGAACAGTTGCGGAATATAGCTACATTTGATGCAGAAAAACAAGAGTATGTATGGGCAAAGCTTGGATGTGGCAATTACGCACCGACTCATTTTGGAGCTTCTTTACCAGAAGTAATAAAAGTAGAGGAACATCAAGATGGGGCGCTTACTTTGACAGTGGAGGCGGTTTGTGATATGGTCATTTCCAATGACGCAGTGATTACACATGAACTTACTGTGAAATTTCGAGAAGATGGAAGCTTTCAATATTTGGGAAATAAGATTTTAGAAGATGGAATCCATCAGATTCCACAATATCAGTATCGAATTGCGAGGTGACATCCGATTGAACAACAAAAAGAACCGAACAGGAGTTATTTTTGAAATCTGTCGGTTCTTTCGCTTTTTATTTCCAATATTTAATTCCGAGAGCACAGAAGTTGTGATTTCGGTTGCTTTACTTCCGGTAGTTTCGGTTTCTCCCTGAATATTTGTTGCAAAATAATATACATTGTCTGCGGTTTCCAAAAAACCGATAAACCAGCCATTTACATCTTTTCCCTCAATCCGCCCAGTTCCGGTTTTTCCATAAAGAGAACTTTTGGAACCGGAAGAGAGAAGGATGGAATTTTTGACAGCGTCTATATTTTGTGGAGCAAATTGAAACTCGTTGTCATGGAATTTTTTTAACAGGTTGACCTGCTCAATCGGAGAGATTTTTAAAGATAAATCTGTCCAGTATAAGTCGATGTCTGAACCGGTCTGTTGATTTCCGTATTGAATCTTCTGTAAAAATGATTTTACAGAGTGAAATCCTAATTGTGAATCAATGGATTGAAAGTACCAGTTCACAGAGTTTTTCATGGCAGAAGATAAGGTCTGATTGGCTTCCCATGCATCGAATGGATAATCTTCGCCATTCCAGGTCATATCTGAATCTTCAGGAGTGATGATACCGGATTCTAAACCGAGTAAGGCATCGTATATCTTGTAAGTAGAGTTTGGGGCGATTCGTCCTTTGGCATTTTCGATGTTAAAAATATTCCAGGCGTTTTGATTTGTATCATATAAAACGAAACTGCCTTGATAGCCATTGAAATGATTGGAAAGATCAATGGTGGAAATATTTTTCATATCGTTTGGCAATCGGTATTCATTTTGCGGAGAACCTGCGGCAGCCAGTACAGGTGCATAGCTCAATGATAGAAATGCAATGAGGATATAAATGAGAAATCCCCGCGCTTTTCCCCGTTTTGTTTCTTTTTGAAAGGCAGCGATATTGAGAATCCTCCGTGTAATCTGCTTCATACTTCCACTCATCCCGGTTGCATAAGGAAAAGGAATGTGAGAAATTTTTTCGGCAAAATTGATCAGTGTGTTTCCATAGGCCTGATAATCTGTTTCGTCAAGAAGATGCAGCACAGCCGAATCACAGGAAAGTTCACGATCACATCGCATTTCCTTTAAGGCATACCAGACAAAAGGATTAAACCAATATAGAATACCAGCCAAATTCATAAGGAAAACAATGCGCGTATCTTTTTGACGGCAATGCTGTAATTCATGCAAAAGCATGAAGCGCATATCCTTTGCATTAAAATCTGAAATCAAATGAATCGGAAGGTAAATGCGAGGGTGTATGAGCCCCACAGTAACAGGTGATTTCAAAAATGCGGTACTGTATATCGGGATTTTCTTTTTGCAATGCATCTCTTTACAACAGTTTTCATAGAGCCGTTTTACTTGTTGATTTTGTAATGGCAGTGCAGATTGTTCCAAAGTGCGGAGCCTTAAAAAAGAACGTGCAGCTAAAACGAACATTGTGACAGCACCGACAGCCCATAAACTAAAAAGGAGTAAGTGAACAGGAGATGATGTTTTACTGCTGATTGAGACTGCAAAATCATTTACTATTCCAATGGTAGAATTTTCTCCTATGAAAATCTGTCCATCAGGGACAGAGAGAAAAAGTCTTTTCGGAAAATCTGAAAGGTGCAAGGCTGGAAATTTCTGCAAGATAGAGAAAATGTTTGCAGGTAAAAAAGGGACAGCCATGAAACTGAGCAGAAGAAACCAAAGGCGATACTGCATGCGGGCAGATAAACATTTCCGCAATAAGTGTTTTATGCCTGTCATGATTCCAATGAAAATGGAAATAAAAATATTGCATATTAAAAAATGGATTCCAAAATCAAACAAATAAATTCCTCCTATTCGTGAGTATCAGAGAGAAGATGACGCAAGGTATCAAGTTCTGTTTTGGATAATTTATCATCTTCTAAGTAAGAGGTAAGCATAGAAACGATGTTTCCATTGTAATATTTGTTTAAAAAAGAATTGCTTTCCTGACGGATATATTCAGTTTCCGGAACTAAAGGGGTATATACAAAGACTCTGCTTTGTTTTTCATAAGTAAGCGCTTTTTTTGTTACAAGCCGCTTCAACATTGTTTGTATTGTCTTTGGACTCCAGTCGGTTGTCTGAGTCAGTTTTTCAGTCACTTCATTTGTACTGATGGGAGCATACTTCCAAATGACCTTCATCACTTCAAATTCAGCTTCAGAAATTTGTGGCAGTTTACTCATATTCATTCCTCCAAGTCTTACATATGTAATAAAAATATTATAAGGGGATTTTATAAGAAAGTCAAACAATGAAAAATATTGACAGAAAATCTTACGTCTGTAATAATATAAATGTTATGAATGTCATTTCCCGATTTTGCAGGGCGGTGTCTGCAGCTTCATATCCAGCTTTATGATGTGTAAGCCCATCTTACAAACAGGGACACAAAGCGCGAAATAAGAAATTCAGGAGGTCGCTATGAGTAATTTTTCAATAAATGAAATGCAGTCAATGCAGAAGGAATTACAAGATAAATATAAAGAGAAGTGGGAAAGAATCTGTCCGGAGACCGGCAAAAATAAGTTTTTATGGATGATAGGTGAAATAGGAGAAGTCATTGATATTATAAAGAAAAATGGGGATAAAAGCGCAGTTGCGGACAGTTCTGTCAGAGAACATCTTATAGAAGAAATGGCGGATGTCCTGATGTATTATAATGATGTGATGTTATGCTATGGGATCACCGAAGACGAACTCAAACAAGCTTATATCGAAAAGTTTCAAAAAAACATGAAACGCTGGTAAATTCCAGGGGTGCTGTGAAGGGATTTGAACGAAAAAGTTGATAGAAAATATAAACTCCGGAAAGAAGTCAAAAATTCTCTCCGGAGTTTATGCGTTCTGTTTTATCTATACCTGATGATATTTCTGGAGCAGTTTATGGATCTTATCTGTTGGATTCATAACAGCACCGATTGTCAGATCGTGATTCAGGGAATCAATGATTAGAGCCAGGAATTTACTCATGTCTGCCTTGACAAAGTATTCTCTTTCGTCTACAGCAGGCGGCAGATATGTCAGGTTGGTTGTTACGACTTTATCAAGATATCCCTTTTTGTAGTATTCATCGAATTTTTCAAATCCGTCTGTGAACAGTCCGAATGTGGTGCATACGAATACGCGGGCTGCGTTGCGGTCTTTTAATTTCTTTGCAACATCCAGCATACTTTCACCGGAGGAGATCATATCATCCACGATGATCACATCTTTGCCTGCCACATCATCTCCGAGGAATTCATGTGCTACGATCGGATTCTTTCCATTTACGATAGTAGAGTAGTCTCTTCTCTTATAAAACATACCCATATCCACTCCAAGCACGTTGGAGAAGTATACAGCACGGTGCATTGCTCCTTCGTCAGGGCTGACGATCATCAGATGGTCTTTGCTGACTTTCAGATCCGGAACTGCACGGAAGAGTGCTTTCATAAACTGATACTGAGGAGTAAAGTTGTCGAATCCGCTCAGAGGAATCGCATTCTGTACACGCGGGTCATGTGCATCAAATGTCAGAATGTTTGCAACGCCCATATCTTTTAATTCTTCCAATGCCAGAGCACAGTCCAGAGATTCTCTTTTGGTTCTCTTATGCTGACGGCTCTCGTAAAGGAATGGCATGATGACATTGACGCGGTGTGCTTTTCCGGTAGACGCTGCAATGACACGCTTGATATCCTGAAAATGATCGTCCGGAGACATGTGGTTGAGGTGTCCGTTGACAGAGTAAGTCAGACTGTAGTTGCATACATCTGACATAATGAAGAGATCAGTTCCCCGGATGGTCTCTTTGATCACACCTTTTGCTTCTCCGCTTCCGAAACGCGGGCAGTTACATTCTACCAGATAGTTATTTGTGCGGTAATTCACATACAATGGGGACTCTGTCACCTCATTGATGGTGTTTTCACGGAAAGATACGATATAGTCGTTGACTTTCTGTGCCAGTTCTTTACAGCTTTCCAATGCTGCAAGTTTCAATGGAGCAACTGGAAGGGTTTTTTCCAATAATTCAATATTTGCCATGATTTTCTCCTGTGTTTTCGTTTTTCCATATCCGACCTCCGGATATGCGATTTCATATATCGTTATATCATTTTTTGCAGGGAAATTCAAGCATGGCTTTGCTATAGAAGAAAATTATGCTATACTGGTACTGTTAATATGCCAGAAGTATGAGCAGACAGGAACTTTGTTTCGGTAAAAAGCAGGAGACAAAGTCTAAAAATAGAAGAAGTACAAGGAGTTTGAAAATGAAAAAGCACGAGCATATTGTGAAGTCTCTGATGCCCGGCGGGATTGGAGAAGAACTGGGGATCGAGCCGGGAGATAAGCTGCTTGCCATCAACGGAAATGAGATACAGGATGTATTTGACTATTATTACTATGAAGAGAGTGAACAGCTTCTGCTTCTGATCGAGAAGCCGGACGGGGAAGAGTGGGAGCTGGAAATTGAGAAGGATGAGGATGAAAGTCTGGGGATCGAGTTTGACCAGAGTCTGATGGATGAGTACCGTTCCTGCAGAAATAAATGTATGTTCTGTTTCATTGACCAGATGCCAAAGGGAATGCGGGAGACACTATATTTTAAAGACGATGATTCCCGTTTGTCATTTTTGCAGGGCAATTATATTACGTTGACCAATATGAGTGATCATGATGTGGAGCGTATTGTAAAGTACCGTCTGGAGCCAATCAATATTTCGTTCCAGACGACAAATCCCGAACTTCGCTGCAAGATGCTGCACAACCGGTTTGCGGGAGAGGCGCTGAAAAAAGTAGATATTCTCTACCGGGGACAGATTGAGATGAATGGGCAGATCGTTCTCTGCAAGGGAGTAAATGACGGAGAAGAGCTGGAGCGGACGATCCGGGATCTGACAGGATATCTGCCGTATTTAAAGAGTGTTTCGATCGTTCCGGTAGGACTGACAAAATATCGGGACGGACTGTATCCTCTGGAGCCGTTTACAAAAGAAGATGCCAGGGAGGTGCTTTCTGTCATCCACCGCTGGCAGGAGAAGATCTATCAGGAGCATGGGATCCACATGATCCATGCGGGAGACGAGTGGTATGTGCTGGCAGAGGAGGAGGTGCCGGAGGAAGAACGATATGACGGCTACCTGCAGCTGGAGAACGGTGTGGGAATGATGCGTCTGTTGTTCAACGAAGTACAGGAGGCGCTCTCTGCCGTGACAGGCGATGGAAGGCAGCGGGAGATTTCTCTGGCTACGGGACGTCTGATGTATCCTTATATCGGAAAGATCTTGGAGGAGATCAGAAAGAAATTCCCGAATATCACCACACATTTATATGCAATCCGCAATGACTTTTTTGGAGAACGGATCACAGTATCAGGTCTGATCACAGGGCAGGATCTGACGGGACAGCTGAAAGGACAGCCTCTCGGGGAGAGACTTCTGCTTCCGTGTAATATGCTAAAGATCGGAGAACCAGTCTTTCTGGATGATTTTACGCTGGAGGAAGTGGAGAATTCTTTACAAGTGAAGACAGATATTGTAAAATCAAGCGGGCAGGATCTGCTGGATGCAGTGATCGGTGCTTATGAGAATGATGATTTCAGCACGGACAGAAGAAGAGGCAGATTTCAGGAAATGTAAGATTGAATGGAGAGAAAGGTAGTTGAAAATATGAGTAAACCAGTAGTAGCGATTGTAGGAAGACCGAATGTGGGGAAGTCTACACTGTTTAATACATTAGCCGGGGAGCGGATTTCGATTGTAAAAGATACTCCGGGTGTAACAAGAGACCGTATTTATGCGGATGTGTCATGGTTGGACAAAGAATTTACGATGATCGATACCGGCGGAATTGAGCCGGACAGCAGCGATATCATTCTTTCACAGATGAGAGAGCAGGCGCAGATCGCCATTGATACGGCAGATGTCATTGTGTTCATTACCGATGTGCGTCAGGGGCTTGTGGATGCAGATTCCAAAGTGGCAGATATGCTCAGACGTTCTAAAAAACCAGTTGTGCTTGTTGTCAACAAGGTGGATAATTTTGATAAATTTATGCCGGACGTGTATGAGTTCTATAATCTTGGGATCGGGGATCCGGTTCCGATCTCTGCGGCGTCCAGGCTGGGAATCGGTGATATGCTGGATGAAGTGGTTTCGCATTTTCCGGAAGGAGCAGGAGAGACCGAAGAGGATGAGCGTCCGAAGATCGCCATTGTCGGAAAGCCGAATGTGGGAAAATCTTCGATCGTCAATAAGCTTCTCGGAGAAAACCGTGTGATCGTATCAGATATCGCGGGCACCACAAGAGATGCCATTGATACGGCAATCAAACACGAGGACAGAGAATATATTTTTATCGATACCGCGGGACTGCGAAGAAAAAATAAGATCAAGGAAGAGCTGGAGAGATTCAGTATCATTCGTACTGTAACGGCAGTAGAGAGAGCGGATGTGGTGCTGATGGTGATCGATGCCACAGAAGGGGTTACAGAGCAGGATGCCAAGATTGCCGGGATCGCACATGAGCGCGGAAAGGGTGTGATCATCGTTGTAAACAAATGGGATGCCATTGAGAAGAATGACAAGACCATGAAACAATATGAAAATGATATCCGGACGACACTTGCGTATATGCCATACGCAGAGATCATGTATGTTTCTGCAAAAACAGGACAGCGTCTGAATAAACTGTATGATATGATCGATATGGTCATTGACAGCCAGACACTTCGGATTCAGACCGGTGTGCTCAATGAGATTATGATGGAGGCCGTTGCCATGCAGCAGCCGCCGTCAGACAAGGGAAAACGTCTGAAACTTTACTATATCACCCAGGTATCGGTAAAACCACCGACCTTTGTAATCTTTGTAAATGACAAAGAACTGATGCATTTTTCTTATACCCGTTATCTGGAAAACAAGATTCGGGAAGCGTTCGGGTTCAGGGGAACGTCTCTGAAATTCTTTATCCGGGAGAGAAAGGAAAAGGATCAGTAGATATGGAACGAATTATCTGTCTTATCATAGGATATGCGTTCGGCCTGTTTCAGACCGGATATTTTGTGGGGAAACTCAATCATGTGGACATCAGAAAAACAGGAAGCGGAAATTCTGGTTCTACGAATGCACTGCGTGTGCTTGGAGTAAAAGCCGGACTGATGACGTTTGCGGGAGATGTTTTAAAATGTGTCCTGCCAATTCTTCTGGTGCGCCAGATCTTCAGTGGCAGCGACTGTCTGCCGCTGCTTGCGATGTATACAGGAGCAGGTGCCACACTTGGACATAATTATCCGTTTTATCTGAAATTTAAAGGCGGAAAAGGGATTGCGGTTCTGGCCGGGCTTGTGCTTTCCACCAAGCTCTGGATGGTCCCGATCCCACTTGCTGCATTTATTTTTGTGGTGGCAGTCACCCGCTATGTTTCCGCAGGGTCACTTCTGGTAACAATTATTTTTCTTGCAGAGGTGATATGTTTCGGGCAGATGGGGGGATTTGCGATGGCGCAGCCTTATGTGTACGAATTATATCTGGTGACGTTTTTACTGATGGCACTGGCATGGTGGAGGCATCGTGCAAATATAAAGAGACTGTTGAATGGAACAGAGAACAAAATCGGGTTTTCTAAAAAATAGAGACGATTAAAAAGGAGGCAGAATATGGCAAATATAGGTGTGTTGGGAGCGGGAAGCTGGGGAACGGCACTCTCCGTCCTGCTGCATGATAATGGAAATCAGGTAACGATCTGGTCGATCGATCCCGCCGAGGTAGAGATGCTGTCAAAAGAAAGAGAGCATAAGACAAAGCTGCCGGGGGTGCACATCTCCGAGGAAATTCAGATTACCGGAGAGATACAAGAGGCAATCCTGGGAAAAGACTTTCTTGTCCTGGCAGTTCCGTCTCCGTTTACAAGAGCGACTGCGAAAAAGATGAGTCCATATGTGGCAGAAGGGCAAATAATCGTGGATGTGGCAAAAGGTATCGAAGAGACCACATTGATGACACTTTCCGGGCAGATCAAAGAAGAGATTCCGCAGGCGGATGTAGCAGTTCTTTCCGGACCGAGCCACGCGGAAGAGGTCGGAAGAAAGCTGCCGACAACCTGTGTGATCGGTGCGACGACAAGAAAGACGGCTGAGTACCTGCAGTCTGCATTTATGAGTAAGGTGTTCCGTGTCTATACAAGTCCGGATATTCTGGGGATTGAGCTGGGAGGATCATTGAAAAACGTGATCGCTCTGGCAGCGGGAATTGCAGACGGACTTGGTTATGGAGATAACACAAAAGCTGCGCTGATCACTCGAGGAATTGCGGAAATTGCGCGTTTGGGCGTAAAAATGGGCGGAAAGCTCGAGACATTTACCGGGCTGACCGGAATCGGAGATCTGATCGTGACCTGCGCAAGTGTACACAGCCGGAACCGCAGGGCCGGATATCTTATGGGACAGGGGAAGACTATGCAGGAGGCCATGGATGAAGTACAGATGGTAGTCGAAGGTGTGTATTCTGCAAAGGCAGCCAGAAAGCTGGCAGAGAAATATGAGGTGTCCATGCCGATTGTGGAGCAGATCAATGAAGTACTGTTTGAAAACAAGAGTGCTGCACAGGCAGTGGATGAACTGATGCTTCGAGAATCAAAAAGTGAGCATTCCGTGCTGCCGTGGCCGGATGAGACAGTATAGTTTTTTTTAATTCAAGAGAACAGAGCCGGAATAATCCCCTTTGTTTCTGCATAGATTGGTATCAGCAGAACAAGGGGGTATTTTTTATGGATGCATTTCAGGTATACAAGGATATGAAAGCAAGAACCAACGGGGAAATCTATATTGGAGTTGTAGGTCCGGTTCGGACAGGCAAGTCAACATTTATCAAGCGGTTCATGGATCTTCTCGTGCTGCCGAATATGACGGATGAACACGCAAAAGAGCGGACAAAAGACGAACTTCCGCAGTCAGCCTCCGGAACAACGATCATGACAACAGAGCCGAAATTTGTTCCGAAAGATGCGGCATCTGTCAGACTGTCCGAAGACGTGGAAGTTAAGATCCGACTGATCGACTGTGTCGGATATATGGTAGACGGGGCGAGCGGTCATATAGAAAACGATGTGGAACGTCAGGTGAAAACGCCATGGTTTGAACATGAGATCCCCTTTACAAAAGCGGCAGCGATCGGGACACAGAAGGTGATTCATGACCATGCGACAATTGGGTTGGTTATCACAACAGATGGAAGTATCGGAGAGCTTCCGAGAGAAAATTATATTTTGGCAGAAGAAAAGACCATTCAGGAATTGAAATCCATCGGAAAGCCGTTTCTGATCCTTTTGAACACACAGAAGCCATACAGCGAAGAAACAAAAAGTCTTCAGGGGAAAATGGAGGAAAAGTACGGAGTATCTGTTCTTGCGGTCAACTGTGCGCAGCTTCGGACAGAAGATATTAATCAGATCATGCGGCAGGTGTTGTATGAGTTTCCAATTTCAGAAGCAGAATTTTATATTCCGAAGTGGGTGGAAATGCTGCCAAAGGATCACCCGGTAAAAAGCGAGGTGCTCTCCAGTGTAAGAAATCTGCTGGATGGAATGGATGACATTCGAAGTGTGGTAGAGGCGGTACCGGTAAGTGACAGCGAGTACATAGAGAAGATCAGGATCTCTCAGATTGAAATGGATACGGGAATCGTAAAGATCCAGATGGACTTGAAGGAGAAGTATTATTATGAGGTGCTCAGTGAACTGACAGGGACGAAGATTCAGGGAGAATATGAACTGATCGCAGCGATGAAAGAACTTGCCGCAATGAAAGAGGAATATACACAGATCAAAGATGCGTTTGCCGATGTGAAAATGAAAGGATACGGTGTAGTTAGCCCGAAGAAAGAGGAAATTCTGTTAGATGAGCCTGCGATCATCAAGCAGGGCAGTAAATATGGTGTGAAGATCAGATCAGAGGCTCCGTCTGTTCATATGATCCGTGCCAATATTGAGACTGAGATCGCACCGATCGTGGGAAGTGAAAAGCAGGCACAGGATCTGGTGGAATATATCAAAGCAGAGAGTGAGACTCCAGAGGGAGTATGGGGAACCAACATATTTGGAAAATCTGTAGAAGAGCTGGTGCTGGATGGGATGCGCAATAAGATCAATATGATCAACGAGGAGAGTCAGGTGAAGCTCCAGGATACGATGCAGAAGATCGTCAATGACAGTAATGGAGGGCTGGTCTGCATTATTATCTGATTTTTTTGTTTTTTTCTGCCGGATGCTTGGACTCTTATTCTCAGATGTGGTACAATAAAGCGGCGGAGTGTTCTCTGCATTACAGAATTTAGTTGAGACCGGAGTACAAGAAAGGGGTACGAATCTATGAAAGCGGCTATTTTTACGTTGGATACAGAAAGTTATAAAGCAAGAAAGGCAAGTGCGGCAGGGATGGTTTTAAAGAAACTGCTGGAACAGTCCGGGTTTGAGACTGCTGTCGTGCGTGTGATCCCGAAAGACCGGAAAGTGGCGGCATCGGTATTAAAAAGAGTGGCAGAGGAGCAGACCGCAGAGTTGGTTCTGACAACAGGAGCAGCAGGACATCTCGAGAGCGACTGTGCTCCATATGCACTGATGGATGTGGCAGAACGCCTTCTTCCGGGGATCCCGGAGACACTGCGTGCATTCCGCAACCGGGATTCTCTGCAGGCGGTTCTGGACTGCAGTGCGGCAGGTGTGTGCAAAAAGACGCTGATGGTAAATCTTCCGGGAGATGCCAAAGAGGCAAAGGAAGCACTGGAATTTATTCTTCCGGAATTAAAACGTGCGATTGAGATGTTGAACGTATGATGCGGGTGACATATCTCGGACACAGTGGATTTCTTCTGGAGATGGAGGATGCCCTGCTTTTGTTTGATTATTATCAGGGCAGTCTCCCCGAAATGGATCCGGAAAAAACATTGTTTGTATTTGTGAGTCATGTACATTATGATCATTATAATCCGGACATTTTGAAATTGCGCCGTCAGAGACAGAACATCTGGTATCTTTTTTCTGATGATGTGCCGATGCCGGATGAACAGAAACAGGTAATCCGGCTGTCGCCCGAAGAAGAGAGGCGTGTGAATGGCATCCGGGTGCGTACACTGCCATCTACAGATGAAGGAGTCGCATTCTGGATAGAATATCAGGGAATCGTGATTTATCACGCAGGAGATTTGAACTGGTGGCACTGGGAAGGAGAACCAAAGTCGTATAACGAGCAGATGAGAGCGGATTATCAGAAGGCGATTGGAGAGCTTCCGGATCAGCCGATCGATGTTGCATTTGTGCCGGCGGATCTCCGTCTGGGTGAGCAGTATGTCTGGGGACTGGACTATTTTATGCGTCATACAGACACGAAAAATGTGTTCCCGATGCATTTCTGGGGATCCTATGAAGTGTTTGACAGGCTTTTTCACGAACCGTGTACAACAGAATATAGAAGCAGAATCCGAGAGATTCAGACAGAAGGACAGGTGTTTGACATTCAGAGTCAGACATAGTATAATGAAGAACAGTGTTAAGTAAGACAGACAATCGCGGCTGCATGCGCCGAAAGGCCGCAGACGAGGAAAGTCCGGGCTTCGCAGGGCAGGATGCCGGATAACGTCCGGTGGAGGTGACTCCAAGGCCAGTGCAACAGAAATAAACCGCCTGTATTTTGTGCAGGTAAGGGTGGAAAGGCAGTGTAAGAGACTACCGCCCTTCTGGTAACAGAAGGGGCACATGTAAACCCCATCCGAAGCAAGACCGAATAAAAGCTATGCGGCTGCCCGTCGCGCTTTAGGTAGGTTGCTTGAACCTGACGGCAACGTCAGGTCTAGATAGATGATTGTCCAATGACATAACCCGGCTTATCGTTTTGCTTAATTTGATGCTGTCGCTTTGCGGCAGCATTTTGCATATGAACAGAGATTTTATACAAGGCAGGAAAAGAGTATGGGAATGAGAATCAATACAACGCTGCCGCTTCCGGCAGAATTGAAAGCAGAGTATCCGCTTTCAAAGGAACTTACAGAAATCAAGAAAAAAAGGGATGCTGAAATCCGGGACATTTTTACAGGAAAGTCAGACAAGTTTGTCGTGATCGTAGGGCCATGTTCCGCAGACAATGAAGATTCCGTGTGTGAATATATAAGCAGGCTGGCAAAAGTGAATGAAAAAGTATCAGACCGCCTGATGATTATTCCGCGGATCTACACGAACAAACCAAGGACAACAGGTGAGGGATATAAAGGAATGCTTCATCAGCCAAAACCGGATCAGGCGCCGGATCTGCTGGCTGGAATTATTGCGATCCGTAAGATGCATATCCGTGCCATAGAAGAAAGCGGACTGACAAGCGCGGATGAGATGCTGTATCCGGAGAACAGAAGCTATCTGGATGATATCTTATCTTATGAGGCAATCGGGGCGCGTTCTGTTGAAAACCAGCAACACAGACTGACGGCCAGCGGTATGGATATTCCGGTGGGGATGAAAAATCCGACCAGTGGTGATTTTTCTGTGATGCTCAACTCTGTGATCGCGGCACAGAGTTCCCATACTTTTATTTACAGAGGCATGGATGTAACGACAGATGGAAACGATCTGGCACATGTGATTCTGCGCGGCGGAGTGGACAAGTATGGTACTTGTAATCCAAATTATCACTATGAGGATCTGATCCGTCTTCAGGCGATGTATGGAGAGAAACATCTGGCCAATCCGGCAGCGATCGTCGATGCCAATCATTCAAATTCCAACAAGCAGTTCAAAGAGCAGATCCGCATTGTCAGTGAGGTGCTTCACAGCCGGAATTACAATACAAAATTAAAAGAGCTGATCAAAGGTGTGATGATTGAAAGTTATCTGGAAGAAGGATGTCAGAGTATCGGGGCAGACCAGATTTACGGAAAGTCCATTACAGACCCGTGTCTTGGATGGGAAGATACAGAGCGATTGATTTATAAAATAGCAGAAGAGTGCTAGAAGGGAGGCACATGATGAGAAGGCAGATGCTTGGAAAAAGTATGCTGGAAGTTCCGGTAGTTGCAGCTGGATGTATGCGTATTCAGGGAATGGATGAGACAGAGGTGGATGAGTATATCCATACCTGTCTGGAACTGGGAATTCAGTTTTTTGATCATGCGGATATTTATGGAAAAGGGGCATGCGAATCTCTGTTCGGACGTGTATTCGAGCAGACAGAATTTCGCAGAGAAGATATCATCCTGCAGTCTAAATGCGGGATTGTACCGGGTGTGATGTATGACTTTTCCAAAGAACATATTTTGCAGTCGGTAGAGGAATCTCTCCGCAGGCTGCGTACTGATTATCTGGATATCCTGCTTCTTCACAGACCGGATGCACTGATGGAGCCGGAAGAAGTGGCAGAAGCATTTGATCTGTTGGAGGGATCCGGAAAGGTGAGACATTTCGGTGTTTCCAATCATACGCCGATGCAGATCCAGCTTTTGAAAAAATGTGTGAGACAGGATCTTCTTGTCAATCAGCTTCAGTTCAGTATTCCGTTTTCTAACATGGTTGCATCAGGACTTGAGGCAAATATGCTGACAGATGGTGCCGTCAACCGAGACAACAGCGTGCTGGATTTTTGCAGACTGCATGATATGACGATTCAGGCATGGTCTCCGTTCCAGTATGGATTTTTCGAAGGGGTATTTGTTGACAGTGAGAAATATCCGGAATTAAATCAGGTGCTGGCGGATCTTGCGGAAAAATATGGGACAACAAAGACTGGTATCGCATCTGCATGGATATTCAGACATCCGGCAAAGATTCAGATGGTAGCAGGTACGACCAATCTGAAGCGATTGCGGGAGATCGCGCTGGCGGCAGATATCCGGCTGACCAGAGAAGAATGGTATCAGTTATATTTAAGTGCGGGACATATACTGCCATAGAATTTTGAGATAAATAACGGGAACGTGATCTGTAAAAACCACGTTCCCGTTTGTTTTTTTGTTTATCTTCCGGAATACTTTTCCTCACAGTATTTACAACGATATACCTGGTTTTCTTCATCTGTCAGGACAAAGATGTGATCCAGTTCCTGTTCGATGGATGTGATACATCTTGGATTTTTGCAGCGGATCACATTGGTGATCTCTTTTGGAAGTCTTAGGATTTTTTTGTCGACGACCTGTTCATTGGAGATAATATTGACTGTGATATTGTGGTCGATAAATCCGAGAATATCAAGGTCCATAAAATCGATCGGACACTCGATCTTCATGATGTCTTTTTTTCCCATTTTACTGCTGCGGGCATTTTTGATGATCGCAACACAGCAGTCCAGTTTATCGAGGTGAAGATATTTGTAAATATCCATACTTTTTCCTGCTTCGATGTGATCCAGAACAAAACCTTCAGAAATACGTCCTACGTTCAATGTATTTTTCAAATTAGATACCTTCTTTCTTTATGCGAAACAAATTTTTGTTACTCTACATGAATATCAAGCAGTGTCAGAATCAGTGCCATACGTACATAAACACCATACTGTACCTGTCTGAAATAAGCTGCTCGCGGATCATCGTCTACTTCCACAGAAATCTCGTTGACACGTGGCAGTGGATGCAGTACAAACATATCGGAAGGAGCCAGCTGCATTTTCTTTTTGTCCAGGATATAGAAATCTTTCATGCGGACATAATCTTCTTCGTTGAAGAAACGTTCTTTTTGTACACGTGTCATGTATAGGATATCAAGTTCCGGCATGGCGTCTTCCAGACGGACAACTTCCTTGTATTCGATATGGTTTTTATCCAGAACATCCTGACGGATATAGCTTGGAAGACGTAATTCTTCTGGTGAGATCAAAACAAATCTGATTCCCTCATAGCGCACCAGAGCGTGGATCAGAGAATGTACGGTACGTCCGAATTTTAAGTCACCGCAAAGTCCGATCGTCATATGATCAAGGCGTCCTTTTACGGAACGGATAGTCAAAAGGTCAGTCAGTGTCTGGGTTGGATGCTGATGTCCTCCGTCTCCTGCGTTGATGACAGGAATGGAAGCGTGCTTACAGGCAACCATCGGCGCTCCTTCCTTTGGATGGCGCATAGCAACGATATCTGCATAACAAGAAACGGTGCGGATCGTATCTGAAACACTCTCTCCTTTTGAGGCAGAGCTGGAATCTGCGGAAGAAAATCCCATGATGCTTCCGCCCAGATTGAGCATCGCAGCCTCATGGCTTAAACGTGTACGCGTACTTGGTTCATAAAATAAAGTAGCCAGCTTCTTCCCTTCACATGCATGTGCATATTTTTCCGGGTGTTTTTCAATGTCTCCCGCCAGATTTAACAGTGTTTCCAGTTCCTCTACAGAAAAATCCAGAGGACTCATCAAATGTCTCATATGTAACCTCCTTGTAAATCAGATCTTGTTTGAGAGCAGAATCTGATTATCGATATTGTAATAAATCTTCAACAGTTTTGCGTTTTGGTGCAGATGGCTCGATATCAGGATATCCAAGTGCAATCAATGCAGCCAGTTCCCGTTCCTTTGGAATGTCCAGAAGACTGGAAATTCCACTCTCATCAAATACGCCCATAATGACAGTACCCAGTCCGTATTCGTGCGCAGCCAGACAGAACGTCTGACAGGCCACACCGGCATCAAACATCTGCCAGCGGTCTTTTTTTCCAGTGGTATAAGAGCCGTCGCGCTCAAAACCGCACCGTCCTTTGATATAAGTGACAGCAATCAAAACCGGTGTCTGGCGGATGATATCTGAATTGTAAGATGGGGTAAAGTCATCAGCAATTTTTCCCAGAAGGGAAGAATCCTCAATTGCGATATAACGGGTAATCTGAGTATTTTTCCAGGATGGGGAAAAAGAAGCTGCGGAAATGATCTCTTCAACCAATGAATGTTTAACAGAATCCGGTTTGAATCTGCGGATGCTTCTGCGGCTTTTGATACAATCAACTGTATTCATTTCGATGTACCTCCCTATGCAAAATCTCTTCAATCATCATATACTAAACTGTGAGTTTTTTCAACAGAGAATTCATACGAAAATTAAGAAAGAAGCAGAAAAAATCTGGACAGAGATTGTAAATTGTAATTTAAAATTTGTTAATAGTTTGTAAAGAAGCTTAAAACAAAAAAATCAGGTGTTATAATACCAATGCAAAAGTGAAAAAAGAAGGAGAAATGTAAAATGAAGAAGAGAGTCATTGCGGTGTTGATTTCCGCCATACTGCTTTACCAGCCATTATCAGTATCTGCAGCAGCAGCTCCAGATGGAATGACAGACGCAAGCAAAACACCAGCGGCACAAAACGGGGCATGGGATGCATGGTGTGAGGAATGGGAAACAATAAAAACAGACTGGACCCAGGTCGCCATGTCACCTGGATCCGATGAAACAGAAATGAATTTTGCATGGTATACGAAAGAAGGGGAAGAAGCGTCCTTTGTATATGGACAGACTCCGGATCTAAGTGATGGGCAAAGTGCAGCAGTATCAGAAAGTCCGGCACAGACAGGCTATAAGAGCAGCAAAGTGGTAATAAAGGATTTGAAGCCCGGAACTACGTACTATTATCAGGTGGGCGGAAAAGAGATTTGCTCCTTTACTACGGATGCGGATACAAGTTCCTTTTCCTTTATTTTCGTAGGAGATCCGCAGATTGGTTCTTCCAATCCGGAAAAAGCAAAGACTCCGGAGGATATTTTAAAACCATCCTTTGCGGCAGCACAGTCAGAAGCAGTTAGAAATGATACCTTTAACTGGAATGATACATTGACAAAAGCATATGAAAAAACAAACAGATTGGCATCCTTTGTTCTTTCTTCTGGCGATCAGATTCAGACAAATGCCAAAAAAGTGCAGGATACAACAATCAGTGAGGTGGAATATGCAGGATATTTGAGCCCGGATCTTATGAAAAGTGTACCCGTCGCAACAACGGTAGGAAATCATGATGCAGACAATGCCAATTATACGTATCATTTTAATCCGGCAAACAGCAGTTCTCTTGGCGACAATGGAAGAGTAGGCGGAGATTATTACTACACATATGGGGACGCCCTGTTTATGATTTTAAATACGCAGGATACAAATGTGGAGGAACATCGTCAGTTTATTGAATCCACAGTAGCGGCAAATACAGATTGCAAATGGAAAATAGTAACACTTCATCAGGATATTTATGGATCTGCAGAACATTCTAATGAACCAGAAATCACCAATTTGCGTTATAGTCTGGTGCCTGTGTTTGAACAAAATGATATTGATCTGGTGTTGGCAGGACATGATCACGCATATTCCAGAACAAAAATGTTAAAAGGCGGTCAGTTCAAAATGGAATATTCGGATGATGAATTTGAAGAACAGTTGGAAAAAGATATGGATGCGGGAGAAAATCCTGATACACTTTATGAGGCACCGGGAAATATTTCAGAAGATACACAGGATGAGGGCGAACAAAAATATCTGAAATATCTGCATGCGGTGATGGATGAGGAAGCAGTAATGGAATTGACAGAGAATCAGGAAACGGCGGTAAATTCTGATGGAATCATGTATCTGACAGCAGGATCTTCATCAGGAAGTAAATATTATGATCTGGTACCTCGCCAACAGACTTATATTGCCAACAGATGGCAGCAGGATGTTCCGACTTATTCGGTAGTAGACATTACGGAAACAACATTGACAGTGAATACATATCGCACAGATACACAGGAACCGATCGATACACAGTTTATGCTTGTGAAATCAGTTGATCATGGACAGCTTTCCGCGTTAATTGAAGAAGCTGGGAGTAAAAATCCAGAAGAATATACAACCGAGAGTTATCAAACAATGCAGCAGGCTCTGGAAGGCGCCAGAACTGTAAATGCAGATCCGGCAGCAGATACGGCAACACTGACAAATGCATATACTGCATTGAAAACAGCATTGGATCAGTTGGAGATGAAACATCAGGAAAATTTAAACCCACCGTCATCCAGTGATTCACCGGACAATGGACAGTCACAAAACGGAGGTACAAGTGGTTCTATGAGCGACCAGACTACGCATACAGAAGGTGTCAATAAAAAACCAGTGACTTCACAAACAACGGTAAAAACAGGAGACGCTGTACCGATTGCAGGGGTAGTGATCGTGATGTTAACAGCGTTACTTTGCGGAGGCGGAGTGCTCGTGGCTCGGAGAAAGCGTGACCAAAAATGAATTGGCTGAAAAAAGGGAGAAGGCAGTTTATCATTTTCGGAATTACGATTCTGTTTGCTGCATTTTTGATACAGTTAAATCAAGTGGAACGGGAAGGGCTGTATGAAACAGAAGGAAAAACCTTTGAAAAAGCAAAAGTAGTGGAGATAAAAAAAGATAATACAACAGAGTCGGGAAATCAGATTGGAAATCAACTGGTTTCCCTTCGATTATTAAGTGGCAAGTTTCGTGGAACAGTTGTGGAGGCTGTCAGTTCTTCAGGTTATCTTTACGGAACACATTGTGAAAAGGGCATGAAGGTGATCGCGGAAGTGAATGAAGGGGAAGATTCGTTGTATGTTACCGTCTACAGTTATGACCGTACGGCAATTTTGTGTATGATTGTTTTGCTGTTTTTGCTGACCTTAAGTCTGATCGGAGGGAGAAAAGGAGTCTATTCCGCTGTCGCTTTGATTTTTACATTTGTCTGTATTGTATTTCTATTTTTGCCACTTATCTACAGAGGGGTATCTCCTGTTTGGGCAGCAGTGCTGGTTGCAATTCTGACGACGGTTGTGACCATGTATTTACTGGGAGGGATTTCAAGTAAAAGTGTGACTGCTGTGGTCGGCACAGTACTGGGGGTTGGAATTTCAGGGATACTGGCAATTCTGTTTGGAAAATGGACACATATTTCCGGATATAATGTTGCAGATATTGAGCAGTTGACGTATGTAGGTCAGACAACGAATATTAAAATTGGAGAATTGTTGTATGCGGGCATTTTGATTTCGGCACTGGGGGCTGTTATGGATGTTGCGATGTCAATAGCGTCTACTATTAATGAAATCCACTTTCGCAATCCACTGCTTTCTGCAAGGGAATTATTTTTTTCGGGGATACGGGTTGGAAAAGATATGATGGGGACAATGTCAAATACACTGATTTTAGCTTTTACAGGTACGTCGATTAATACGTTAGTATTTTTGTATGTGTATAACTATTCCACAACGCAGATCATCAATATGTATTCCATAGGAATCGAGTTAATTCAGGGAATTGCTTCCACAATGGGAGTGATATTGACGATTCCATTGGTTTCATTACTTAGTGCATGGCATTTAAAACGGAAAGAAATTAAAATTTTTTCAAAAATTTTTCAAAGAACAGGCCGGCGGTAAACCAAAGCGGCGCATAATCAAGACGGATGACCCCTTTGATATTGAATTTTGCACGACTGTAATCCCAGGGACAGATCCGGTGCTTTTTTAAAAATAGTCCGGATAAAAATTCTCCGGCAAAGATAAAAACAGTATAAATACTGCCGCGCAGAAGGGTATTTTTTGTCTTTAATTTCTGGGAGAGCGGGGAGAAAATACATGCCATTCCATAGATTGGAAACATCCAGATGGAGGTTCTTCCTGCAAGTGTATAATCTTTGGAGAAAAAGGAGTGAAGTCCTGTAAACAAAATTTCCATGCACCAGCCGAGGGTGCCGCATAAAATAAATTTTTTCTTCATAACAACAGACTGCCCATTTTAGAGCGGATTTATGCAGTTAGAAATCAGGTATTGTACAATCGGAAAAAAATGTATTATAATACAGCTTAAGTTTGAAATGACAAGGAGAGAAGAAAAATGGCGACATTGGAAGAACTCAGGGAGAAGCTGGATGGGATCGATGATCAGATCACAAAGCTGTATGAAGAAAGAATGAAAGTCTGCGAGGATGTTGGAAGATTTAAAGTCGGCGCAGGGCGAAAAGTGTTTGACCGTCAAAGAGAACATGAAAAACTTCTGGATGTGGCATCCAAGGTGAACGGTGAGTTTAACAAGAAGGGGATTCAGGAGCTGTACGCACAGCTGATGAGTATGAGCCGGAAATTGCAGTATCAGCAGCTTGTGGAGGCGGGTGCACTGGGAAGACTTCCGTTTATTGAGATGGAGTCGCTTGATAAGCAGAATGTCCGTGTCGTATTTCAGGGTGTGGAAGGAGCTTATAGTCAGGCTGCCATGAAGAAATATTTTCCGGACAATGAGAACAATTTTCATGTGACGACTTTCCGGGAAGCCATGGAGGCAATCGAGGAGGGGGCGGCAGATTTTGCAGTTCTTCCGATTGAAAATTCTTCTGCTGGAGCAGTCAATGAAGTATATGATCTGTTGGTAGAGTTTGAAAATTATATTGTGGGAGAGACGTTTCTTCCAATCGAAAATACGCTGGCAGGCCTTCCTGGAACCACACTCTCTCAGATTGAGCGTGTGTACTCTAAGGCAGAAGCTCTGATGCAGACAAGCCGTTTCCTGGAAAAGCATGGAGACTGGCAGCAGATCAGTGTGTCCAATACAGCGGCAGCGGCAAAAAAAGTCCTAAAAGAGCAGGATCACTCGCAGGCGGCAGTGTGCAGTGCATATGCAGCACAGGTATACGGACTTTCTGTTCTGGCAGAGGATATCAATGATGAGACTAATAATGTGACACGGTTTATCATTGTTACGAATCAGAAGATTTTTACGCCGGATGCATCGAAAATCAGTATTTGTTTTGAACTTCCGCACCAGAGTGGATCACTGTATCAGATTTTGTCGCATTTTATTTACAATGACCTGAACATGACAAAGATTGAATCCCGTCCGGTGGAAGGGAAAAGCTGGGAGTATCGTTTCTTTGTGGATTTCGAAGGAAATCTCGAACAGCCGGGTGTGAAAAATGCGATCCGGGGGCTCAGAGAAGAAGCGCGGAACTTGAAGATTTTAGGAAATTATTGATGAGTATGAGGGAGGAACAGGAAGATGCGTACCAATGAACTGATCTTATATAAAAATATGGAATACGAAGAGTTACTTTTGGATATGACATTTCTGATGGAACATTATGATAATGAATACTATAATCAGGAGGATTTAAAAGGACTGCTTTTTTCCTGTATGAATGAATTGCTGGAACTCTCAGAGTGTCACGGGTTTTTCGGAAATCTCTGGCATACCTTCCTGACTTTCCTGCTGGCAAATGATGAAAATGCTTACAGTACCTCCTGCGAGATCACGGGAGAGACAAAAGGAAGCCTGAATCTGGCGGCAGAGCATGATTTTTGGATTTTTAAAGAATTATTCGATTATGATTTCACTGCATTGATGCGGGTATTGGATGCAGGCTGTTTTTCCCTTCTTCTGGACTATGAAAATACACAGGATGACAGGATTGTTTTTAATAAACGAATACGTGACAGAATCTGTAATCTGAGCAGGGAGCTGGAGCAGGCAGAGGACGTACAGTCGTTTAAGCAGTGCGTGACGGAGTTTTATCGGGAGTTTGGAGTCGGAAAGCTGGGACTGCACAAAGCGTTTCGCGTGGAACATACCAAAGACGGAGCAGCGGAAATCGTTCCAATCACGAACATTGCTCATGTGCATCTGAATGATCTCGTAGGATATGAGGCAGAAAAGCAAAAGCTGATTGATAATACCAAAGCGTTTGTAGAGGGAAAAAGAGCCAATAACTGTCTGCTCTACGGAGATGCAGGGACAGGAAAATCATCTTCCATCAAAGCAATTTTAAATCAGTATTATGATCAGGGGCTTCGCATGATCGAAGTATATAAGCATCAGTTTCAGGATCTGAACGAGGTAATTGCCCAGATTAAAAATAGAAACTATAAATTTATTATTTACATGGATGATCTCTCTTTTGAAGAATTTGAAATCGAATATAAGTATCTGAAAGCCGTGATCGAAGGAGGTCTGGAGAAAAAACCGGACAATATTCTGATCTATGCAACTTCCAACAGAAGGCATCTGGTGAGGGAGACTTTCCGTGACAAACAGGATCGGGATGAAGAACTGCATACAAACGATACGGTGCAGGAAAAACTGTCTCTTGTGGCAAGATTCGGTGTCAAGATTTATTTTGCCTCTCCGGCTAAAAAGGCATTCCAGAAGATCGTGACAGAACTGGCAAAGCGGAACCATATTTCCATGCCGGAAGAAGAACTTTTATTGGAAGTCAATAAATGGGAACTGAGTCACGGGGGAATGTCGGGAAGAACTGCACAGCAGTTTATTGATTACCTTCTTGGGAAGGAATAACCGCATCAGGCGGAAAAAGAAAAGGAATTTGGTATGACAGGAAAGAAACGGATGCGCCGTCTTGCATTGACAGGCGCACTGCTGATGCTGTGCACAAATACGGCGACAGGATGCAGACAGCAGGAAAAGCAGGAAGTAACACCAGAAGTATTGATGGATGCGGTAGACAAAAATATGAAAGAAGTCAATTCGGCATCCAGTTCACTGGAAATCGAGGTGGAGTTGGAGGATGTGCTGGATCATACCAGAATCCGAATGGATATGGACATGGAGAACACGGTAAGCCCCAGAGCAGGACACGCAAAGGGGAGGGCGGAAGTGAAGCTAAATGATAATCTGGTCTCTAGTAATATGGAAATCTACCAGGTGGAAGAAGGCGATAAGTATGTGACGTACAGTAGTCTTTACGAGCAGTGGTCGAGGACAGAGAGTGAAAACAGCCCCTCTTCCAGTGGTACAGAAACAGATTTTTTCCAGAGTGCAAGAGCGGAAATCGAAGATTTTACGCTTGCAAAGCAGCCGGTAAAGGTCCGGGAAAAGACGTGCTATGAAATCTACGGGGATATGCAGGGAAAGAAGCTGATGGATTTTCTTGGGGAGGAGATGATTCAGGCCTACGGTCTTGTGGATCTGCTGGATCAGGATGCGCTGGATACACTGGAGATTCCGGTTACGGTGGATATTTACAAAAAAGAAAAGCTGCCGGCAAGGATCATTGTGGATATGACAGAAATTATGGATGAATTGTACCAAAGCTATGGGAAGACCACCAATGTGAATTTTTATAATATCGAATTGGTCTATCAAGGGTATCATGATGTAAAACCGATTCAGGTTCCTGAGAGTGTGAAACAAGTAGGCAATGGGTAGGAATGCTCTAATAATCGTATAAATCATATACAAAGGAGAAAGAAGTATGTTTTTATTCCGCAAGAAAGAAATGGATATTGCTGCAGCAAAGCAATTTTGGAAATGGTTTGTTGAAAATGAGCAATGGATCATAGATAACGTGAGCAGCAATGGGGTAGAAGTTGTTTGGGCAATTGATGCACAGATAAAACCTGTTTTTCCATATTTTAAAAAAGAACTTGAATTTCAATTAGGATTCAATCATGGTATTGGCGAATTTTTCTTCTTTCATTTTGGAAATAAAAATCTGATTTCTGATGCCAAGAAATTAAATGAGCTTATGCCGGAATCTCTCTGTAAAAAGTGGTCTTTCGTCATAGAAAAATAGATGGATGCCCCTGGTAACGAAATCTGTACCAGGGGCATTTTGAATGCATTTTAATCAGAAATTTCTTTTAAGTCGCCGATATCACTGTCGATGATCAGCGAATAATTGGTATAATATACGACAAAGCCGGGTTTTGCACCCTTTGGTTTTTTGACATGTTTTTTCTCAATATAGTCAATCTCTACTTTTTCTCCGCCCCGGGCCTTGGAATAGTAAGCGGCAAGCCGTCCGGCCTCTTCAAATGTACGGTCCGGAAGCTCATCTCCGTTGGTGCGGACAACAACATGAGATCCGGGAGTATTTTTTGCATGGAACCACCAGTCATTGCCGACTGCAAATTCGAAGGTCAGCCAGTCGTTCTGCAGGTTATTCTTTCCGACATAAATATGATATCCGTCACTGGAAAGATAGTGCAGTGGTTTGTTTTTGATCTTTACTTTTTTCTTGGTGAATTTGCGGCGCATATAACCGGAATGAATCAGCTCTTCCTTGATCTCTGCAAGATCCTCCTCACTGAGTGCGATATCCAGAGCAGTGCTGACGGATTCCAGGTATGTGATGTCTTCTTTTGTTTCTTCGGTCAGCGCGGATAATGCTTCAAAGGTACGTTTTTGTTTGTTATATTTTTCGAAATAGCGCTGTGCATTTTCCAACGGAGTTTTTGTGGTATCCAATGGGATTTTTACCATTTCATTGTTGTAGTAATTCAAAGCCTCCAGTACTTTTGCACCTGGTTCCAGATTATAGCCGTAAGTATGGATCAGTTCGCCGTATACTTTGTATTTGTCCCGATCCTCGGTATCGGATAACTGCCGCATCTGCAGAGCATATTTTTTTCTGGCGCGTTCCAGAGCGGTCTGTACGATATGGCGCAGATCAGCAGATTTCTGGCGGATACGGGTAATCTGGTTTTTGGTTGCATAATAAGTCTCCAACACGTGTGAGATGGAAGAAAAAGTTTCTCTGTGGTATGCATGCAAATGCTCCAGCCCAAGGGATGCAAATTCCTTTGGCTCTTTTCCGTCATAGTATACAGACGGGGAGAATTGACCTTCCCTGACTGCGGAGAGATAAATACAAAACTGATTGTAAAAGTGTACACAGACATCTGCGGAAAGCTCTGAGGCCGGAAGCCTTGAATCTATACCGGAAAGAAAACAGATCTCCTCAGCAGTGACGGGACTGATCCCGGTAAAGCTGGTGTAGATTGCCTTGGATACCGGCATTGGCTTTGCACGAAGCAGGGTATGGAACTCGGCTTCTGAAATTGTGAGCGGATCTGCTTTTTCCATGGTGTCCGGGATGAAATAGTCCCGTCCGGGCAGCACTTCCCGGACAGAACTCATCTGGGCGGAGACATGTTTGATGCTGTCAATGATCGTTCCGTCTGAAGTACAGAAAATAATATTGCTGTGTTTGCCCATGATCTCCACGATCAGATCCTTGCGGCAAAGATCGCCAAGCTCATCCAGATGCTCGATTGTAAAATGAATGATCCGCTCCAGTTTGGGCTGCCAGATATCCACGATCCTGCCGTTTGCAATGTGCTTTCTCAAAAGCATACAGAAATTGGGAGCAGTCATGGGACTTGGTTTATTCGCGTCAGTGAGATATATGAGCGGAAGAGATGCACTTGCAGAAATGGAAAGCCGTCTCTGTCCCTTAGGGGATTTGATCGTCAGCAGAAGCTCGTCTGCCTCCGGCTGTGCGATCTTTGCAATTCTTCCGTTTAAAAGCTGTTCTTTTAATTCGTGGACCAGATTGGCCACGACAATTCCGTCAAAAGCCATAAAAAAATCCTTTCTTTTGGTTGGTTTCGTTTAACTTGATTATTGTATCACAGAATTCGGACAAGTGGTACCTGAAATCGGGAATTTCTGGAGTGAAAGCTTGACCAAACAGCATAAATAAGAGTATACTGGTAACAGAATTTCAAGAAAATGACAGAGGACAAAGACATGATAAAAAGTATGACAGGTTTTGGACGATGTGAAATTCAAAAAGAGTCCAGAAAATTTACGGTAGAGTTAAAAAGTGTGAACCACAGATATCTGGATGTAAATATCCGGATGCCGAAAAAGCTGAATTTTTTTGAGACGGCGATCCGTACGCTTTTAAAGCAGTATGCCAACCGTGGGAAGGTAGACATTTTTATTTCCTGTGAGGATTTGTCACAGCAGCAGATGATGCTGAAGTATAATGCTGCACTGGCAGCGGAATATATGCGTTATTTCCGTCAGATGAGCGAGGAGTTTCACATTGCAAATGATGTGAAAGTATCTGCATTGTCCCACTATCCGGAGGTACTTACAATGGAAGAGCAGACAGAGGATGAAGAGATTCTCTGGAGCGGGCTCAAAGAGGCGCTGGAGGGAGCGTTTGGACAGTTTGTGGAAACCAGAGTTTTGGAAGGTTCTCACTTAAAAGAAGATATCCTTCAGAAGCTCTCCGGTATGGAATCACTTGTGGAACAGGTGGAAGCACGTTCTCCTCAGATTGTGGCAGAGTATCGTGCAAAGCTGGAAGAAAAAGTAAAAGAATTACTTGCGGACGCGCAGGTTGAAGAGAGCCGGATTGCAGCGGAAGTGATTCTGTTTGCGGACAAGATCTGTACGGATGAAGAAGTTGTTCGTTTGAAAAGTCATATCGCACATATGAGAAATACACTGGAAGAGTCGGAGGGAATCGGGCGTAAGCTGGATTTCATCGCACAGGAGATGAACCGGGAGGCGAATACGATTTTATCCAAGGCGAATGATCTTGAAGTTTCGAATTATGCCATCGGACTAAAGACAGAGATTGAAAAGATCAGAGAACAGATACAAAATATTGAATAACCAGGAGATAAAGGAGAAATTTTAAAGAGATGAATCAGAGAGGGATTTTGATCGTTGTATCTGGATTTTCAGGGGCAGGAAAAGGAACACTGATGAAAGAATTGATGAAGCGTTATGAGGAAACTTATGCACTTTCTGTTTCTGCCACCACACGAAATCCAAGAGAAGGAGAAGTGGACGGAAGGGAATATTTTTTCAAAACAACCGAAGAATTTGAAAAAATGATTGCGAAAGAAGAGCTGATAGAGTATGCTAGATACGTGGAAAATTATTATGGAACACCGCGTACCTATGTAGAACAGCAGCTGGAAGCGGGAAAAGATGTGATTCTGGAGATTGAGATTCAGGGAGCGCTCAAGGTAAAGGAACGCTTTCCGGACACATTGCTTTTGTTTGTGACGCCGCCGTCTGCCAAAGAGCTGCGCAGACGTCTGGTCGGAAGAGGGACAGAGACCATGGAGGTGATCGAGTCCAGACTGGCAAGGGCAGTGGAGGAGTCAGAGTACATGGATCAGTATGATTATCTGGTGATTAATGATGATCTGGATGTCTGTGTATCCGAGATGCATAAGATCATCCAGGGAGAGCATCAAAGAAGTTTCCGTAATGAGAGCTTTATTCAGAGTATGAAACAGGATTTAAAAGGGAATGTGAAAGGAGACAGATAGAATATGTTACATCCATCTTATACAGATTTGATGAAGGTCGTAAATCAGGACGTTGAGGAAGGGGAATCAAAGGTTGTAAACAGCCGGTATTCCATTGTTATGGCAACGTCCAAAAGAGCGAGACAGTTGATTGACGGAGATCTTCCGATGGTACATGCAAAGGCAGGAGAGAAACCTCTGTCAATTGCAATTGAAGAGATGAATGCAGGCGAACTCAAGATTCTGGCAGAAAACGCAGAAGAGGAATAGGCATAGAAAGAGAAGATAAGGGGCAGATGCCATATGGTATCTGCCTTTCTGACTGTTGAAAAAAGGAGAAAAATGAAATATGAATATACTTTTTATTTCCCTCGGGTGTGATAAAAATCTGGTGGACACAGAAGTGATGCTGGGGATGCTGGCATCCAGAGGATATCAGATGGTAGAGGAAGAGACACAGGCAGATGTGATCGTGATCAATACCTGCTGTTTTGTCCACGATGCCAAAGAGGAGAGTATTCAGAACATTCTGGAGATGGCAGAATATAAAAAAGAGGGCAGATTAAAAGCCCTGATTGTTACAGGATGTCTGGCACAGCGCTATCGTCAGGAGATTTTAGATGAGATCCCGGAAGTGGATGCAGTGCTTGGAACGACTGCATACGACAAGATTTTAGATGCGATTGACGAGGCACTAAAGGGGCACCATACACTGACATTGGCCGATACAGATCTCCTTCCGGAAGTGGAGACAAAACGTCTGGTGACTACGGGCGGTCATTTTGCGTATCTGAAAATCGCAGAAGGGTGCGACAAGCATTGTACGTATTGTATTATTCCAAAGATCCGTGGAAATTTCCGGAGTGTGCCGATGGAGCAGCTCCTGTCAGAAGCAGAATATCTGGCAGAACAAGGGGTAAAGGAACTGATTCTGGTTGCACAGGAGACAACCTTGTACGGAAAAGATCTTTATGGTGAAAAATCTTTGCACAAACTCTTGAGAGAGCTGTGTAAAATTTCAGGAATCCGCTGGATTCGAATTTTATATTGTTATCCGGAAGAAATTTATGATGAACTGATTCAGACGATTAAGGAAGAACCAAAAATCTGTCATTATCTGGATCTTCCAATCCAGCATGCCAATGATGAGATTCTCAAACGTATGGGAAGAAGAACGACAAAACAGGAACTGATAGATATCATCAGTAAGCTCAGGAGAGAAATTCCGGATATCGCGCTTCGCACCACATTGATCACGGGATTCCCGGGAGAAACGAAAGAGCAGCATGAGGAACTGATGGAGTTTGTGGATGAGATGGAATTTGACAGACTCGGTGTGTTTACTTATTCTCCGGAGGAGGATACTGCAGCTGCGAGGATGGAAGGGCAGATCGAGGAAGAAGTCAAGGAAGAACGCCAGGCTGAACTGATGGAACTGCAGCAGGAAATTGCGTTTGATACTGCGGAAAATATGGTCGGAAAAGAAGTGCTTGTGATGATCGAAGGAAAAGTAGCAGATGAAAATGCATATGTGGGAAGAACATACAGAGATGCGCCGAATGTGGACGGTTTGATTTTTGTTAACACAGAGGAAGAACTGATGTCCGGTGATTTTGCAAAGGTAAAAGTATCGGGAGCAGTGGATTATGATTTGATAGGAGGTCTTATCTGATGAATTTACCGAATAAACTGACGGTTCTGCGAGTGCTGATGGTACCGTTTTTTGTGCTGTTTATGCTGACAGATCTTGGTGGAGTGGCGAACAAATGGATCGCACTGGCGATTTTTGTGGTGGCCAGTCTGACCGATCTGCTGGATGGAAAAATTGCCAGAAAATATAATCTGGTCACAAATTTTGGAAAGTTTATGGATCCGCTTGCGGATAAACTGCTGGTATGTTCAGCAATGATCTGTCTGATCGAAAAAGGAAGTCTGGCGGCATGGATCGTGATCGTGATCATTGCCAGAGAGTTTATTATCAGTGGATTCCGTCTGGTGGCGTCTGACAATGGAATTGTGATCGCGGCAAGCTACTGGGGTAAATTCAAGACAGTCTTTCAGATGGCGATGGTCATTGTACTGATCATGGATCTGGGTGGTGCTTTTGATGTGATCGGGCAGGCACTGATCTGGATTTCACTGGCACTTACGATCATTTCACTGATTGATTATGTGGCAAAAAATATTCAGGTACTGACCAACGGAGGCATGTAAGATGTATACAGACTGGCTTTTAAAAATGAAGGAAAATGAAGCGCAGACGACATTGGAAGAGCGTGTGGTGGAATTGCTTGCTGAACACAAAATGACAGTCACTACAGCGGAATCCTGCACAGGCGGCCTGATCGCAGCAACGCTGGTGAATGTTCCAGGGGCATCTGACGTATTGAATGAAGGGTATATCACATATTCCAATGAAGCGAAGATACGTCTTGTAAACGTTTCCCCGGAGACATTAGAGCGTTATGGAGCAGTCAGTTCCCAGACAGCAAAAGAAATGGCGAATGGAGCAGCAAAGGCGGCAAAAGCAGAGGCTGCTCTAAGCGCTACGGGAATTGCGGGACCGGGAGGAGGAACAGAGGAAAAGCCGGTAGGTCTGGTTTATATCGGCTGTTCTGTGAACGGAAAGACAACTGCGAAAAGATGTGTTTTTGATGGAAACCGTATGGAAAACAGGCAGCATACAGTGGAAACTGCATTGGAAATGCTTGTGGAAGCACTGGAAAATCTGGAAAAATAGAAAGTGATAATTGACGAATGTCGGAATTTGTGAGAGAATGTAAACGAATACGGCGTTAAGAATTTATCAAAGCCGCAGAGGGAAACCTCAAATAATACACAATTACATATGTTGAAAGGAGTTTTAACATGATTTATTCACACGAAGTAGAAATGATGTGTCCGGTAGCTCAGGGAGCAAATCACGGACCAGCTCCAATCCCAGAAGAAGCAAAATGGGTGCAGGCAAAAGAAGTTAAAGATATCTCAGGACTGACACACGGTGTAGGCTGGTGTGCTCCACAGCAGGGAACATGTAAGCTGACACTGAACGTAAAAGAAGGTATCATCCAGGAAGCACTGGTTGAGACAATCGGATGTTCAGGAATGACTCATTCTGCAGCTATGGCATCTGAAATTCTTCCGGGAAAAACAATTCTCGAAGCTCTGAACACAGACCTTGTCTGTGATGCAATCAACACAGCTATGAGAGAATTATTCCTGCAGATCGTATACGGACGTACACAGAGTGCATTCTCTGAAGATGGACTTCCGATTGGTGCAGGACTGGAGGATCTTGGAAAAGGACTTCGTTCTCAGGTTGGTACAATGTACGGAACTCTTGCAAAAGGACCTCGTTACCTGGAAATGGCTGAAGGTTATGTAACAGGTATCGCTCTGGATGAGAATAATGAAATTATCGGATACAAATTCGTAAGCCTTGGTAAATTCACAGACTTCATTAAAAAAGGTGATACACCAAACGAAGCATGGGAAAAAGCACAGGGACAGTATGGACGCGTGGATGATGCAGTTAAGATCATCGACCCAAGACAGGAATAGGCGATAGGAGGACTTAAAATGGCTTTATTTGAATCATATGAAAGACGAATTGATAAAATCAATGCTGTATTAAACAGCTACGGAATTGCTTCTATCGAAGAAGCTGAAAAAATCACAAAAGATGCTGGACTGGATGTTTACAATCAGGTAAAAGGAATCCAGCCGATCTGTTTTGAAAATGCATGCTGGGCTTACATTGTAGGTGCTGCTATCGCAATCAAAAAAGACTGCAGAAAAGCTGCTGACGCTGCTGCTGCAATCGGAGAAGGTCTTCAGGCATTCTGTATCCCTGGATCTGTTGCAGACCAGAGAAAAGTAGGTCTTGGACATGGTAACTTAGGAAAAATGCTTCTGGAAGAAGAGACAGACTGTTTCGCATTCCTCGCAGGACATGAGTCTTTCGCAGCCGCAGAAGGTGCAATCGGTATTGCTGAAAAAGCGAACAAGGTTCGTAAAAAACCACTTCGTGTTATCTTAAATGGTCTTGGAAAAGATGCAGCAAAGATCATTTCCAGAATCAACGGATTTACATATGTTCAGACAGAGTATGACTACTACACAGGAGAATTAAAAGAGGTTTCCCGTACAGCATATTCTGACGGACTTCGTTCTAAAGTAAACTGCTACGGAGCAAATGATGTTCGTGAAGGTGTTGCAATCATGTGGAAAGAGGGAGTAGACGTATCTATCACAGGTAACTCTACAAACCCGACACGTTTCCAGCATCCAGTTGCAGGAACATACAAAAAAGAATGCATCGAAGCAGGAAAGAAATACTTCTCAGTTGCTTCAGGTGGTGGTACAGGACGTACACTTCACCCAGACAACATGGCAGCAGGACCGGCTTCTTACGGTATGACAGATACATTAGGACGTATGCACTCTGATGCTCAGTTTGCAGGATCTTCTTCTGTACCGGCTCACGTAGAGATGATGGGACTGATCGGCGCTGGTAACAATCCGATGGTTGGAATGACTGTTGCTGTTGCAGTAGCGATCGAGGAATCAGCAAAAGAAGGAAAATTCTAAGAAAATTGGCTTAGAATAAGGGACTGTTCAATTTGTATAAGTTTGTTTAGATTACACAATACATTCTAAAAAACAAAAAATAATACCAGTTGTGTACATTTTGTGTACCTAAGATATAAGTGGTACACAAGTACACAGCTGGTATTTAATAAATTAGAAACATCCATTTAAAATTTCTACATTATTTTTTCTCATTTCTTCCATTACATGACTATAAACATTCAAAGTCGTTTCGATATTTTTGTGTCCCAATCTATCTTGGACATATTTAATATCTGCACCTGCGGCTAACAAAATAGAAGCGTGTGTATGTCTTAAAGAATGAAAGTCCCAATCAGGAAGATCTAATTGATAATGAACAATTCTTCCGCAATGTTGCATAATTCTAGGCTGTATATATCTACCATCCTGGTATCTGTTTAATGGGTTGAACTCAATATAATTATCTGGATTCAATTCATCATATTCGTCAGTAATTTCTAAATCTTTTGTTAAATACAATCTTGTATACATATCTCCATAGTAATCCATATCTTTTAACATCTGCTTTTTCTTTCGTAATAGTAAATTAAATGTTTCATCGTCCAAATCTATTGTACGTTTAGAATCATATTTAGGATTAGACAAATACCAAAAATTTTTAGTATCATTATGTTGTACTTGATGATTGATAAAAATTACTTTACTTTCTTCGTCAAAGTCTTTCATAATATCAAGAGCGAAAACTTCTCCTAGTCTTAATCCACACTTATATCCTAAAATAAGAGGAATGTGCTGTGAAGTTCCCTCCGGGAATCGATCTATAATTTTCTCAAATTGCTCCTTTGTTACAGGAACACGGACTTTTTTCCTAGTTGGAACTTTTGCTTTTGCTGTTGCCATGGGTAGCTCAACTTCTTTCATAGGGTTTGATTTTAGAAATTGATATTTTGATACCGCATGTTTAAGACTTTTATTTAAAATTCCTTTTATACTGCTCAAAGTATTTCTCGAAAATCCCTCATTAAATTTATCGTTTATAAAATCTTGAAGAATAATTGGTGTCAACGAAGTTATTCGATATTTCCCTAGTACCGGATCAATATAAAGTCTAATTTTTTTACGGTATCCATGTACTGTCTGTGGATTCAAATTCACATCACAATATTGCTCCAACCATATCTCAAGATAATCATGAAGAGATATATCATTTTCTTTTACGACAATTCCTGCGTTATCGTAATCCGCTTTCGCCTTTGTGCCCGCTTCCAATGCAGCACCCTTTGTGTCAAAACCACTTTTAGATATTCTTTGTCTTTTGCCTCCTACTTTTGCAATTTCAAATATATACTGCCACTTTTTGCCACGTTTAATTGCTCGTACTTCAGCCATTTTGCACCTCCAAACATATATTCGTATACACATTATACACGAATTAGTGCCATTTGTAAAATGAAGGATACAAAAAGGTAAAAAAATGGGTAGAAGAGGAATTAACCTCAACTACCCATAAAATAATAGTTAGAAAAAACTAACCGTTATGTATAAAGATATCAACGCTTTCTTAAATTGACGTAGTTTCTTTTCTATTAATGACTGCCATCAATCTTGCGTACCATGGAGCGCTTGGACTCCATTTGTAGCACGGCATATCTTTCCCGTTGTTATCTTTGTAAATCTGCTGAACGATTCTCAGTTCATCTGGATGCCCTAATGTTATTACTTTATAACCGTCAAAGTAAAAAACTGCACCCTTACCTTCTACTGTAAATAAACATCTCATCTCTTCATTTTCTCCTTCCTGTTCAATATCTGTGATAGCTGCGCTTTGGCTTCCGCTCATAAGCTCCTTGATACGGTTAATAAAATAGACTTTTGTCTGCGCAGCACCACTGTGAATCTCTACTGATCTGTGCGGACAAGCTGTCGCAAACACTTCTTGGTGTAAACGAATAGTATTTTCATTAGGGGTGATTCCATACTGCTTACACTTTTGAGCGCACCACTGCAAAGCACGTTCCTCATTTGCTTTAAATGTATTTAAGTCTCCCATACTCTGACAAACTTCGATACTAAGATAATTTGTATTGCCGTTTGTATTTCCACAATGCCAAGCACAGTTTGCGTCGTCTTCCACCTGTTGGATACCATCACTTCCGCAATATGCGTGAGCGAATCCCTCCTCTTTGTTATGACTGCCATTTGCTAAAGAATTAGCCCAATAAGCTGCATTCATAGAACTATCACCTGCATCATTGTGAATAAAAATACCGATAGGATTTCTGCCTCTCCTACCTGCAACACCTCCACATATACTCATTTCTTATCACCTTCCTTTGTTGGAACTATTTTTCCTCTTGAGTTTCTTCATTTTCCTGATTCTGTTTTAAAATTTCTTCGAGTTCCTCAATACTAATTGTTTCTAATCCTGTAAGTTCTGACATAATTTTGTCCTCCTTCATATAAAAAAGAGGGTAGTGCTATTAAACACTATCCTCTGAGTTGATTTGTTTATTGTTATTCTGAAGTTTCTGCAACTTCCTGTCACACTGTCTCCGTTCAAAAACGCCAAGTTCCAAGATGTTGTTGTCTACAAATGATTCCTTTTTACATAATTTGTTAGACTATATTTAATTGTGTTGATTAAACCCATATCAACCACCTGTCCTTTGTGTGTGCCCAAACGCTTCCAAAACCTTTGGACAAAAATAAACGCCTTCAGATATCTTTTTAAAACTTTTGGCAGTAACAAAACCGCCTGGATTAAATAAAATAACATCTTCATTTCCAAATATAAGATTGTTTAGCAATAGAAAACCATTTGCTTCGATGGTTCCGTCCTGATAGATATAAATATTTTCATCAGAACTTAATCTGCCAAGATTTACTGTTTGTTCTGTTTTAAAAAATCCGTCATCAACAGCTAATTTAAATATATGACTTACATCTGAAATTTTATTTACATTAAAATTGAAAACATAACGTAATGTATTTACTCCATCCACGTCAAATCTATTATCATCGCCATAGTCTTCGCCAAGTTCCATCAGTTTATTATCTATATAAACGGACTCTCCATTTCCTCGAAAACTCGTATTTATGAAATTATCAGAAAGCTTTACAACACCCACTAATTGCGCGCTATTATGCGGAGCGTGAGATACATCAAGTGACTGTATAACTGGTTTATTGTAATATAACCTTATAGAGACAATTTCTTTATTTATTGCAGTGTTTGATATATCAAAATTATTATCATAATTTGAACATATTACAATTTTAAAACTTTGCTCATTATTACAATTTTTGATCGACTGAATTAAGATATCTGGCTGAACTGTCAAATTTGCCGATGCGATTCCAGTCTCAATCATATTTGTTAATCCATTACTATTGGTTGCATAATCATTTACTGTACCATCTGCATCATCAACAAAACATATCTTATAGTATATTTTTAGATTTTCTGGATTCTCAACTGTTGCATTCATCACCAATTCTTCAACTGCTCCAATTCCATAAGGAATACAATCATAAGACTTAGAAAATGTAAATTTAGGTTTTCCTTTTTCTTTCCATACAGCATAAAGAGTAAAATTATAATCTGACTTGTAAGAGTATCCAGGCGTAAATGCAATTTCTGGCTCTGTCGCCTCAGACCATGTAGACCATCCAAGAAATGTATAACCATTACGTGTTGGTTTAGATGATGTAATAGTAATAGATTGTCCCACATTTGCTGTCTGTTTTTCCGGAGTATTATACCCACCATTTGCGTTATATATAATACTCCATGTTTTTGTTACATTCTGACTCCAGACTGCGTATAATGTTACATCTGCATCGTCCCCTATAGGATCACCTGGGCTGTAGCCGATAGTGGACGAACCTTGTTCTTTTGTCCAACCCTTAAAGGTGTAACCAGATCTTGTTGGAAACGAAGTTGGAATATATACAACTTCTCCCCAATGTCTTTTCATCATACTAGGCGCGCCAGATCCACCGTTTGCATCAAAATAAACGCCCCAAAGATTTCTTTTGGCTGTAACTGTAAACTTGATTCCCTTACTTACTACATTCGGTATATGAATATTAGCATATGCTGCTAATGGTATGTCTGCGCCTGCTTCCGCTGGAACAAACAAAGTCTCATCTCTAAATGTTGTTTCGCTCTGCACGATAGTCATATACTTTGTGTCTACAGAAGAATTTGTTTGATGAGCACCGACTTGCGTATTCCCAGTACCGTACGTAGGTAACGATGTTGTCTTGTTCGCTTTTAAAATAATTCTAACATCCCACCCAGCTTGTCCATTCCTGAATACGCGAGTTGTTTGCCAGTCAGCCCACGCACGGCAGTTTGTATTTCCATCCATTGTTTGATATCCAGTCCATCCAGAAAAATCAGGCATAACAGTCACCTCCTATACAAATGAAATTTTTAATGCTTCCTTTTGCGTGTCATAAGATAATTTTGCGTGATTTCCAATTGTGAGACTATTGACAGATAAATCTGCAGAAGCAGCAAGAGGAGTGTATCCAAGTGCATCAACTACATTTTTTTTTGTCAATTCAGCTCTGATTTGTTCACTGCTTTTATTATCAACATTACCAAGACCAACTTCAGATTTTGTATAGCTTGGCTTCCCTTCTTGTTTCGCCCACGAATATACATCTTGTGCAATTGCAGTATTATATGATAAATCGTTCCACTCTGACGATCCATCTCCAACTTTGTAGGCATTACCTCTATCTGAGGTAATAGCCATACAACCATCTGGGATTACTGGGTTAGAACTACGCCATTGGCTTTCTGTTTTTACAGCTTGTTTAAGCTGAACTTTGATTGTTGCCTCCATAGCATATCCTCCTCCGTAATTAAATTGATCCGTCTAAAATTAAAACATCTCCTGAATTAAGCACTAATTTTGCTGCATTTAAAGACGTTACATTAATCGTTGCATCAGCACTTCCATTAAAAGATGCAGCAGTGGCTGTAACAGCTCCTCCTACATTAATATTTCTTGCTGTTGTCAATTTAGCAGCGGAAGCAACACTCTTGGTTGCGTCAGAAGTATTATCTACATTCCCAAGTCCAACATCTGCTTTTGTTAGTTGCGCCCATGCTGCAGAGCCAGCTGTTGCACCTGCCTTTAATACTTTCCCATTGTTTGTTGTTCCGGTAGCAGGAACATGCAAATTTCCATCTCCTGTTGGGTGTGTATATTTTGTATCAGCAGATGTTACAATAAGATTTCCTTCCGCATCCGTTGTTACAGATGTAGAACCGGCTCCTTTAATTGCAATGTCTGTAGTTTTTGTATCACTGCCTGTCAATCTGATTTTTGCAGTTCCATTTGCAGAACTATTCGCTGCAACTCCAAGGGAATATGTCGTATTGTTATCTGTTGTTTTATAACCTGCATCGTTTGCCAATTGGGATACTTTTGTTGGAACAGAAATATCCACGGAGCGATCTTCATTAATCGGAACAGCAGAACCATTCTTTTTGATGGATATAATTGTGTTTCTTTCTGAATTTACAGGAGCATGTGCTGATCCAGCATGTGTAGCAGCTCCATCCCATGCAGTTTTCTTTTCCTTTGTCACATGAATATCTGCATTTCCAGTGTGAGTTGTTAAATCTGCTTGATTTGCTTTTTTCCCAATTGCAGAATTTAATGCATCAACTACATTTTTATTTGCATCAAGTGCGTCTGATACTTCTTTTAATGTATCCATTGTTTCAGGTGCATCGTTTACGAGATCTGCAATTTTCTGATCTGCATACGCTTTTGCATCTGTAAGTGCTTTTGCAGAGCTCCCCGTAGGATCAGCTCCAACTTCTGTTGCTGTATACTTTGGCTTAGTAGGCGCTTTTGCCCAAGCGGATACGTCAGAAGCTGGCATGGAAGTTGGTTTGTTTTTGATAAATGCATCAGAACTTGAATCTGTAATATTCCAATCTGACTGTACATTTACCTCTGCTCCAGCAGCAATTGCATTCAATTTTTGTAATAAAGCAGTTGTAAAACTTGCTGTTGTAGCATCAAGAATGGCTTTATTAGAATGAGTATGAGATGATTGTGCAACAATAGAATTTACTTCTTCTGGTGTGAGATAAGCATAAGTAAGTTCATTATATTTCTTTACACCATCTCCAATTTTGCATTTTTTTGTATCCGATTCTACTAAGAACTCACCTTTAAGCCAGACAGTTTCCGTGTCTTTTGCCCACTCAGCCGCTGTTTTATTATTGAGTAAGATACGTGTTTTTAATGTTGTATTCGCCATATATTTGTCCTTTCTATTTCAGCCATTAAAAAGGTTGCTACTAAGTAACAACCAATCAAAAGCATCCATCTATAATTTTTATATTCATATAATCTCTCCCGACGCAGTAATATTTCAGTGACTTATCATCCCATCGATACGTAGCATTTTCTGTTGTATCGATATAAATTTGATTAGAAGATCCAATGGGAGGAAACTTTAAGTACGAATCTTTTGAAATTATTTTTTCTGCCGGTTGAGATGTTATTTGTATCCAATGTCCGTTTGCATATCTCCACAGTATAGAAGTTTCGATTACGAAATAAAAAGAATCAATAGGTGCGAGTAAACCAACACGTTGTTCTTCCTTTTCAATTGTTTGAATCTGTTCGTAAACTGTACGAACACCATGATTATCTAACACGATTTTCTTTTTATCGTAAACGAAAATAAGCTGCCCATCCTCAAGTGGGAGCGTGGGCAACTTAGATTCAACTGTAGAGAGTGCTTTTAATATTGTTTTCGCCATAAATAGCACCTCTACTTTCTATGCTATTCACGACTAAAATTCTGTAATAGACAATTTATCATCCGTATATTGTTTAGCCTGTTTTAATGCTTCGTCGATCTGTGCAGACACATCTGCTCCTCCAGAACCAACCGCTTTGTTAACATAGTCAACAACTGTTTCTGATTCTCCAAGATCACCTACTTTTGTTTCAAGAGCTTCGTTTGCAGATTGAGCTGCTTCAGACAAGATACCCGGTTTTGCAGCAGCGATTTTAGAATCAACTGTTGTAGCATCAACTTTCGTATTGACATTATCAGAAATTGTTTTCAACTTACCGTCAATCTCTGTTTTGTTATAAGCATCAGAAATACCATATCCTGCAAGAGTAGTAGCTTTATCAGCTTTTTTATCAACAGTAACTTTTAATGCATCAACTTTGCTTTGTGCATCTGTTGAAGCAGCAGTAAGTAATTCTGTCTGCGTTTTATCATATGTGTCAAGTTTTACTTTATTTGCATGTTCATGTACTTTTGCAATAGCGTTGTTAAGAGCGGAAATGTTAACCTTGGAAGATTTAATTACTTTACCAGTTGCACCAGACATAACAACGATTTCGCCATCGATAGCAGAAGCATCTGCACTTGTAACAGCTCCATCAATATTTGTCTGCAGCACGATACCATCTGCATTAGATGCAGACTCAGCATTATAATCTTTTACGATAAGAATTAAATCACCGATTTCACACTTCTGTCCGAGATATGTTCCAGCAAGAGCAACAACATATTTCTGTCCAGCTTTGTATGCTTCATTAGGGAACGGATGGTCTTCATCAATTACAATCGGAACCTCAGATTTTGCAGCATTTACAATCGATTCTGCATATTCCTTTGTTGCAATATCTTTTCCTTCTAATTTCAGTGTTCCTGTAAAGTTTGCATTTGCAATATTTGCTTTTAGGTTAATGTCACCCTCAAGTTTTGTGATGCGTTTCTGGAAGTCTGTAATAGAAGTAGATACATCCTCGAATACTTTTACCCATTTTGCTCCATCCCAGATATAACCTACATTTGTATCAATGTAGATAATTCCCTGTTGCTGACCAGATTCAGGTCTTGTACCAACAACTACGTATTGTTTCATTGCGGACGGATCAGCTCCTACTGCTTCAAGAGTACAATTACCATTTGTTCCCTGTAAAACATAGGCTTTATATTTTCCATTCACTTTTGCAGTAATAATCTGACCTGCATAAGCATTTGGTTGTTTTGCATATGTAGATGCTGCTTCTTGGGTATCATGAACGGAAGAAGAGTCTAAAGCCAGTGGGTTCGCTCTGGAATAGGCTTTAACCACAGTCAATAATTCTTGTTCTTTATAATTTGCCATAATTTAATTTCTCCTTTCAGTTTATCCGATTGCAAAAGTGAAGTTCATAGGTGCCGCTGCGGGTACGCTTAAATTATAGACGTAGCAGTTATAATTCTTTAATCCATTCTGTCCGCCTCTAGCATCAGCAACTTGAACTGTAGATTTTGTGAAAGAAGATAACATTCCTTTGTCTCCAAGGTCATCATAGATAACCTGTGTAAGAGTTCTTGGCTCTGGTAATACAAACACAATGTTTTGCTGACCCGTTTCTACCTTCATAGAAATTTTTGTTCCAGAAGTTACGTTCAATCTCTTATTTGCTAATTTACGAATTACGTCAGAAGTAAGAGCTTCTAATTTTCCAACACCACTTCCCCAAAATGCGTTACGCTGTCCTGTAATTGAATATCCACTAGATGTAACAGTACCAGCAGGAATATGCCCATTTGGTGACTCATTCCCAAGATTATCATTCTTGATAGCTCCCTCTTTGTAAGTAGCAGAAGCAGTAAATGTAACTGTTTCATCACCAACAACGATTGCTTCTCCAGTATAATCAAGAGGAGATGTTGTTCCGTCTTTTACGCTTTCAGCTCCCTTTTTAATAGAAATAGCTGTTAAATCACCAGCATCATTTTTATTAAATGTAGCCCTAAGTTTTGGTGTAACAGATGTTCCAGCTTCAACATTTCCTGCAGCGCTTCCTGAATTGTTAACTAAAGTAACGCTAGGTTTTGTATAAGTTGCCGGAATTGATTTCTGTGTAATCAGATTAAGCAGACCATCCATATCAATTTCTTTTGGAATTGTCTGTCCTGCTTTAAGAGCACCAAGATCTGTTCCTTTCAACGTGTACTCTTTAGATGATTTTGACTTCAGAAACTTTGTTTCTCCGTTTTTGTTAATAAATGCAAGTTCATCAGTGTCGCTTGTGACAACGAAATCATTTGCATCCAACTTTCCGGATGTTTTTGCTTCCTCAATTTTCCCTTTTTCACCTGTTGCAAATTTCACTTTTAAATCTGCCATGAGTTGTACCTCCTTAATTTTTTATATATAAAAAGACGATAGATTTTCTATCGCCTAATTTTTAAAATTCAACAATATCAAATGAGTCATCACAACCTGTATCTCCTCCAGATCCTTCAGAAGAAACAGTAACCTCGTCTCCAATTGGGATATGGTTTGACAGCAGCTGCAGTGTTTTCCCATTTTTAATTTGAATATTATCTGCCTTTGTTTTATCGTATATATCGGCAATTTTATCCAGAGCTGAAATCTTATTCTGTAAATCAGAAACAATCTGATCAACAAATTCAAGAGATTCATCTGGGACGAAAGAGTAGTAGTCTTTTAGAGGAGAAATTTTAATTACAAGTTCTCCAGTATGTACTACGAACACTTTTTTTACTTCCATATCTGTTTTTGTGAATGTCAACCGAATTGTAATGTCCCCAGCATATTGCGTTAATTCTGTATCTACTGGCAGAACATATCGAATGTGTTCTTTATACAATTCAGCTTCTTTTTTTAAAATTTCTGCGTGTGGAACATTTGCTTGATCCACGTATTTTAATGTGGCAGTAAACTCATTCAAGTCCAATTCTCCATAATTCGGAGGGATTAAAATTTGAATTTTATCTGCTAATTTTTCTCTTTGATATAGTGTTGTGACGACAGTAGCAGTGAGGGATTTGTCGTCATTCATAATTATTGTGTAAATTGTGATCACCTCGTTTCAAATAAAAAACAGTCTATATTGACTGTCATTAAGCTATACTGTATGCGAATGTAACATGTCGTTCCAACATCCCGGTATTATCTGTAACAAAGCTAATCCTACCATTGTTTGATATTTGAATTCGTGTTGAGGCACCATATGTAGAGTTAGATGTAACATTTTGTGCAGTAGCAAAAACCGTTCCATAAGGTCTAAATCCATCAGGAATAGTTATTTCGGATATAGTTGCACTTTTGCTTGTGCCAGTAGCTCCAGTCCAAAAAATATTACATACACAAATCGATCCGAGTTTTACTAATCTTACATTCATGGAATTTCCCCAAGGTTGTCCATATAAGTCTCTTGTTTCAACTGTAAGAACACCATTAATTTGTTCTTTTAAAACTCGTCCTTGATTTGCACTTAAAGGAACAGTTGCCGAGCTGGAAGTTAAATTATCAACAATATCAGACCTGTCTATTTTCCCCTCAAGTTTTGACAACACTTGTGAATTATTTTCTTCAATCGTATTAAGCTTTGTATTCATAGACTCTAAGAATTCTGCAACAAATACCTCTTCACTATCACTGTTTCTGTTTATCATGATATCGCCGTCAATCTGCAATTTTGCCCTATCTGTCTGATTGAAATCAGGAACACGATTTATGGCAACAGTACCATCTTCATAAACAGACAGTGGCGCAACACCTTGAGACAAAGATGGATTGATTACTACTTCAGAAAACCTGTCTTTAAACTTAAATTGGAAATCATAAGATTCTCCCTTTTCTAGTGTTAAAAAATTAGAATTTATTATTATTTTCTTATAATCACTTCCATCAATTCCGCCATCTTGAATATTAGTTATGGTAGTCCATGATAAAGGCATACTTGTTCCAGTCCTACAATATCTATAATAAGAAGTAAAAGATGTGTTATATCCGCTTACCCTAGAGATATTACAAACAACATTTAAACTTACTTCCTTTTCAAAATTTCCTAGTCTTTTCAGCTCAAATGTAGTAGCAAGTGGAACATGATAATCAATTACTTCAAAAGCGTTTTGCTTTACTACCGGCGAAGAAGATATTCCACGCGCATCTACAGCATAAACAGATATAGAGTATCTTCCATATTCAGTAATCGCTCCAAGATCGATCAATACATCTGATTGTGATTCCTGTGCTTCATATGTTCTGCTAAAACTATTGTTGTTGCCACCGGAAATGGTGCATACATATTTACTAATTGTAGAAACAGAAGAGTGAGCTTTGTTTGATGTGCTAATTTGAACTTGCATACATGGTATATTCGCAAGAGCTTTGCTAGAGCCAATAATATTTGACACAGAATAGTTAATATTACTATACGAGTAATTTGTAAATACAGGTGCTGTAGAAGAAATATTCAATTGCATTGTCGCAGAATATTGTTGATATGGTGTTTCTATACCGTTGATATGTAAGTTCTGCACAATAACAACAGTAATCCACTCTTTAAGACCAGCAAGTTTGTAAATTTTATTTTTTTGATCAGATGTGAGAGTTATAGATACATAACTTGACTGTATATTCTTCTTTTCCGCAAAGTAATTGTCATCATCTTTTGAACCAACATATAAGTATACTGACGATGTTGGGGTAGTTCCGGTAAAATATAGATTTATAGGAGAGTTTATATTTAAATTGAAGTCGCCCGTGATTGACGGATATCCAATAGAATGTTCAATATATCCACTATTTGTCCACAAGCTTGTTCCAGTTTTTTTGACACGAATTTGAAACCTATAATTTCTGTTTGGTGTGACTGTATATGTAATTGATCCGGATTTGCCAGAAACAGAGAATTCTTTAAGCTTTGTGTCGCCGTCATATAAGTGTAATGCGTCAATATTATCAGATGTAGCCCAATTAAACCCAACAGTCGTTCCTGAAGTAGAATTGTTTTTTTCAAATTGAGTAATCTTTACATTTCTATCAATATGTTTTCCAAAATATGCATTACGAATCTGTCCAGTTCCACCTAATTCCGCAGCCGTTGGGGACACTGATGTTCCAAAGTACATATCACCAAACATTGTAAAACTAAGATCACCATTTGCATCATGAGGAATATCTGTGAATGTTTTTCGTCCAATTTCAACCCATACATTCTGACCAACATTGAGATCAAAAGTCCAAGTAACATTTCCTGTATTATATCCAGTTCCCTCTATCGCAATTCTATACCATGCGCTTCCTTCACGGTTATATCCCCAATAAGAATAATCAGTTCTCCTAAAATACAGAGCAATTGTTATGTTGGACGTGTTTTGAGCCGCATTTACAGTCTCGTTAATAACGTCAATTCTTTTTTCGTATCTTCCTGCCAAACTTTATCACTCTCCAATCTATATAAAAAGATGTCATGCTGTACACGACATCTTAAAACTTTTATTAACTTGAACCACCTGTTTTTACAAATGCAATTCCATTTCGTGTAATACTATTATTATCTTGTACTGTCAAAGGAATCATTTTTAATGTTGGCAACTCTACCCCTCTGTCTGCATATACACGGGATGTTTTTGTGGCATCTTCTTGCATCCAGAAAACTTTATTACCGTTATACCATCCTTCAAATCCATTTGTTGTCATTTGTGTGCTTCTTGAAGTAGATGGGTTTAATACTTGCACGCCTTTTCCGTCAATCGTTACATTTATTTGTTCGGAAGACACACCATCGTTATACATTCCATATTTCTTAAAAACACCTTGCCAACCAGAAGCAGATTGCTGAATAGCAGATGATATCTTCTGATCAGTCGTCTCGTCAATTCCTTCGATGATACCTGTAATTTTTCCTAACTCAACATTGAACGAAGTATTCAAGGAGTCTATTGCATTGTTCAGTGCAGATTTTGCATTTTCCAAGTCTTGCGATATTTTTTGAATATTTACGTTGAATCCATTTGCACTTTCCTTAATTTCAGTTCTTAAATTCTCCTCTACGTTTTGAATTGTAGTATTTATCCCTGCTATATTCTGTTGAACAGAAGAGAAGTTATCATTTATTATAGTATCATTTATATAATAAGTTTTCCCGCTAGGATCCTCTTTGTATCCTCCACTTTGCTGATATCTTGAATCATATAAAGTGAACCAAGTCTTGCCATCCGTGGAAACCTGTAATCGATGATTGAATATCTTTACCGCATCTAATTCTGCACTTGTAAGAGGATATTCATGCCAAATTGTTATATAATCAATGTCATTTTTAACCTGTCCTAAATCTAATTCTAAACATTTCCATCCAGTTTCTGCTTCAATATATTTCGATGTATCACCATCTGTATATCTTTCTGGATATTGGATAGTAATTGCAGAGCCATCTTCATCTTTGCAAATTGGGATAATTCCATTTGCAATGTTTACATTTTTAGAAAATACATTTATTTCAGTCCATCTATTTTGGTTATCCAAATTACTGCCATTTAACCAATCTCTAATGTAGCGTATAGCAGTAACATGATTTTTCCCAACTGTATGTATGATATTGTCTGCAGACAAACTTATTTCCGCTTTTAAATCATTTTTTGTGTCTTCAACTTTTTGATTTATTTCTCCGGCTGTACTTTCAATTTTACTTGTTAAATTTTTCTCTGTATCTTTTACAGTTTGTTCTATTTCTCCTGCACGTATTGACAGTTGCGATATTTCTTTTTCCATATTTCCAACTGTCAGATCGATACGCTCTGCTGTTTGTTTTATTTCAGATTTTAAACCGATAATTTCTTCCGCATCATCCTCTGGTGCAGGAGTCCAAGAAGTATCAATCGTACCTCTTGATAAGTATGCTTCGTAAAAAAATGTCGTGCTGTTTATCGGAGGTGTGATATCTATATTCTTATTTGATACATCTGATACCTTTTTAACTTTTACAACTTTTGTCCACTGGGAATTTGACTCTGACGTGATTATTTCTCCAAATACGTTGATAGAAATTGTACATGGTGTATTCGTCTTGTGCCAAATCACAAAAACATAGCTATCAGGCTCAGTAATTAAATTTGATAATCTATAACTATTCTGTTCACTGTCTATAGATAATTTTAATACCGTGTCTTCAATTCCATATGGATTAGTCATTTTAACAGATTCAAAATTAGCCAATCACTCACCTCCTAATAATTTTTATATCTTAACAAGACCATATGAATTAAAAATTAAATCTTTAGAATTTCGAATTAAATTTCGACATCCTATATCAACTGTCTGATCAGAAATAACGTTGATTGTATATCTGTCTAACTCATCTGTCTTGTCGAGTTCTTTATATAAAACACATTGAATTTTTGTTACGTTATCTGATTTTGGGGTATATACAATCTCTGACTGTTTTACGGATGAGAAGTATTTTTCTGTAAAAACTCCACCATCTGATTCCAGAATTTGAAAAGCCCCGTTATATTTTTTCTGAGATAAATTTCCTTCTCTGTAAAACGAAGAAAATTTAATTGTTTTAGGGTCAAAAGTATTATCAGTTAATTTTTTTATAATTGTATCTGACGATTGAAGTGTGTATACGACTGTATTTTCTACGTCTTTTCTTTTTGACAAAACAAAACGTTTTGTGTCAGATCTAATCTCTTGTTTATCACTAATTGTGACAGAATATTTAGCTGTAATATCAACATATCCAGTATCAGTTGTCATATTTGTTACAGTGTATGTAAATGTCTTTGGGTTCCAATTTCCGGTTACGCCTTGTGACGGCAACTGTGTAAACGTACAATTTTCAGTTACAAGTTCTGAACCAAAAACAGCAGAAACAGTTGTTTCGCATCCACTATAATTTCCATTTTCTCCGGTTGAATCTGTTGGTATAATATGATTATCGTTTGTAAGTGAAATAGTAAAGGAAACATTCTTTTTTAATTCTTCGCTAAGTCCTTTTTTGGTGATGTAGTTCTTTTCTACTGTCTGTTGAAATCCTTCTGTTGATTGTTTAAACGCAGAAAATTCTTGACTTAATGTCTGTACTGTACTTCCATCTGCTTTTTTGTCAAGCGTAGATTGTACTTTACTTACTTCTGTATTTATACCTTCCAAATCAATTTGTACATTATTTACCTTATCGGTTATTCCTGTTATTATTTCTCCATTTTCGCCAATATATTGATTGAATTTTGTCTGGTCAACCTTCGCACTAATCTTTTTATTTAAATTATCGACCTCTAATCCAATCTTTGTAATAATTGTTTCTTCCAATGAAGAGACATCGTTTTTTACATCTTCTGGAGCAGGTTTCCAATCCGTAACAATTGTTCCACGCTCAATTTGAAGATTTTTGAACATATAATATGTATTCGGTTTGGAATCCATATCAGTGAGATACAATACTTGTTGTCGAGTACTAGGAAGAGTTTTCTTCGTTCTTACCTGAAAAATACATTGTTTCCATTCGTCTTTCACAATCTCATTTTTGATTGCAGTATATGTTTCTCCAATATCATTGGTATTCTTTACGCTATTTTCGTCGCATAGATATGCATTAATAGAAGTAGTAACGTTAGATTTTACATCAAAAGAAATCATGTAATCTTCATCAGGTTTGTATTTTTCGGGCATAATCTTGCTATATAAAATATAAGACCATCCACTTTGAGCTAAAGACCCTCGCGTTAGTTTTGCACAATTTATTTTATTTGAAGATTCGGCAGAAGTAGTATAATCGCCAACTTCCATATTCCATCGCCAATTTTTATCTCCCCTGTTTGTTTCTTCTACAAGATTTACTCCTCCAGAATTTGTATTGCTTCCGTCATTCAAGACAGTAACAGTCTGATAATCCAATTTATTAGTAATACTTCCACTTGCACATAAAGTACATTTAATTGCAGCATCGTCTTTTTGTACTTTATATATGGAGATTGCTTCATCTTTTGAAGAAGTATATACTGTTTCAAACGTTGTTCCATTTATGCTTCTTTCTATGATAAAACGACCCGAATATTCATTTGTAGCCGCCGCATTTCCATCTTTATAAAAACCAGAAAATGTAACAGCTTCTGGTGAAAACTTATCACCAGAAAGCTTCTTAACAATTAAAGTAGATGGTTGTAACATATATACTCGCGCAGAACCATTAGCCCCATCTTTCGTTTTTGTCCAAGAGAATTGTTTTACAACAGACTGTCCTTTTAGCGTAAATGTTAGATTAATAACACCGTTCAAAATATCGGCTCCACCAAGAGTTGCATTTTTAGCAACATTTAAAATAACTTTTCCGTCCTTCTCAGGTGTTGCATTTTCAACGGTATGAGATATTCCGGATGGCAATTCACCAACTGTAACCTCACACGCAATTTTTGTAAAGCCTTCATATCCAGTGAAAGGTATTTCAAGCAGCATTTGTTTGCTTACAAGTCCTGCATTCGTACATGGGATCGACTGTGATTCATTCGCAACTACTACATTTAATGCGGGTGTTCCGGGATTTCCTTGTTCGCCATCATTCACAACAGTTAGTGTAATTTGTCCATATGCTTTCATATTTCACCATCCTTATATTAAAATAGGAGAGTAGTGCTTCCTACTCTCCGTGAATGACAATTTTATGTTGTTAAAGAAATTTCTGCCTCGCAATTAATCACCAGATTCTTATTCACAAGTTCTCTATCGACAAAAATAACTTTTCCTGTTTTCCATTCTTTGTCTGTGTCAAGCTCGACTCCATTTTGCCGTCTGTAATACTTATAAACTCCAGTTGGTAAATCACTTTCTACAGCATCAGCCCATGCGGATCCATTATATTTCTTGAGAACAACTTCTTTTTTTACCTTATCAATATGATAATAGAAGTCTCCTGTATGAGGAGACTTTGGAGCTTCTGTAGAGAATGTAGTTGATTTAATTGGATCAACTTCTTCTCCATTTAAATATGCTAAAGTATACACCGCTCCAAAAGTTGTTTCATTTGTAAGTTGTGTACCTACAGAACATAACACTTGTAAATCAAGCGGGTCATTTTTATCGGTCACAGTCCAATATGCAATATATTCTTTCCCGCCATATGTCGCTGTACATTTAAATGAAGCGAGAGAATCTACCATCACTGGAGTAACTGTTAATTTACTTGTTGTCTGCCCCTCAATAATTTCGTAATTTCCACTTTTGAATTTTGCCCACTTATATGTAATGCCTGAAGCGATAATTGTACTTCCGTCAGAAAGTTGAGTTTCTAATACGACATTATTACCACCATTTACGATTACATCACCTTGCGGAGCATAAATCTGTAACAGTACCGCATTCGTTGCTTGAATACTCTTTGTCCAACCAAATTTTTTAACAACAGAAACACCACCTACAGTGAAAGTAAGAGAGAATGTTCCTGATAAATCAGAAGCAGAACCGAGGTTATTTCCTGCAGGAACATTTATAATCAGCAATCCATCATTAGATGTTGTACCGGCTGTGTTTGTTTTTACAGTAACTCCAGATGGTAAAGTTCCAGGAGTGCATGTTACTGCAGCTCTGCTTAATCCCTTATATGCATAAAATGGGATATTGATATCTCTTGAAATCTTAACAGTACCATTTGCATTACATGGGATGACCTCTGCTTCATTACCCATAATTACAGAAATAGAATCTTCACCCGGTTTACCATTTCCACCATCAGTACCGTCTCTTGTAACCATTACAGTCTGTGAGTCCAATTTTGTTGTAGTTCCACCTGACGCATACAACTCACATTTAATTGCTCTTACAGTTGTGTTGGACGGTGTGTATACTTTACTAGGCTCATCTGTTGAGGATGTATATTTAGCTGTTCCGAAATTTAAACCATCCGTTGATTCTAAAATAACAAATCTACCATTATATACGGTTTGTGTTGTTGCTGCTCCAACTTGCTTCATTCCTGAAAATGTTACATTAGCTGGTGCAAATACATTATTCTTTCCAAGATTCATAGAAAGTGTAGATGCTTCAACAGAATAAATAACCGCATCAGACCCATCAACACCGGCACGCTGTTTAATTAATGAAAATCTCTTTTTCAAAGTTGTTGCTTTTGACACACATGAAAATTCAACATGACCAACATCAATATTATTATCCATTTTTGTTACCGTGTATTTATTGCCTACAAACGTACCTGTAATTCCTTCACTTGGAACTGCACTGATAGTCCATTTAGATGTTACATCAACACCACCTTCAAATACGCCTACAGTTGTTTCTGCTCCTTTATAACCAGTGTCTGGATTAACAACACCACTTGAATTACAAGGAAGGGTATGACTTTCGTTACTTAATACAACTGCTACGGTACTGTTTCCGGCAGCACCATCTCTGATTTTTGTGATTGTATGTAAGTCATATACAGATGAATCATTTGTTACCAACTTAATTACTGCCACATCATTATTAAATAAAATATTTTCCGATGCTTTAATATTGATAGTAGCTCCGTTAATGGATGGATTGTTTGTCGTTGGCATTGCAACAAATGAACCATTTGCATTTTTATATTGCCACTGTGAAATATTTACGTTTGTACAAGTAGCAGTTAACACAATAGTATCAACACCTACTAAAGTCTGATTTGAATTATATAAAAATACAGACTCTCCAGAAACTGAACAATATTTTGCCTCAGTTGCTTGCTTAGACAGTGAAAAAGTCATCTGAGCCTGTGTCTCTAATGTTACATTGGTGCTTGGGTCTGTATACTGTACATTTGCAATATATGTAAGGATTCCGCTTTGAATTGTCCCAAGAAAATTCTGTGAAACTGTAAGAACTCCATCTTTTACAGTTTCTCCTGTTTTTAAATCCGTTGGAGCAGATGATCCCTCTTGTCTTTTCCATGTTACAGTAAGACCTGTTTTTGGCAGTGTAAGCTGTTGATCATTAAAATACATAATTGGTGTAAGAACCAAATTTGTTTTACTCCAATCTGGAGTATATACAGTCGTAGCTTCATTCGGATTTTCGATGACAGTCTGTGGTAAGCTACTTGTGATATACAAGCTAATTCGACCAACATCTGTAGCATCAGTAATTGTAATAGAACTATATGCTTTTGCTAAAGCCATAAAATACCTCCTTTAAAAAACTGCTCTTGCGAGTTCTTTATCTTCATTAAAAAAGGAACAAGTAAAACTTGCTCCTCCGAATACATCTTCGTTTGTAATATGCAAACCTTTCGTTCCGTTTGCATGTGCTGTGTTCCAGTAATGATCCCCATCAGAATCTGGAGATTGTCTTGTCCATATAAAATGTGTCTCATCGTACATATCTGTAATATTGCTCTGACCAAGATATAACGTCGGTGAGAGAGTAGTATTTATCATTCCGGGTCTGAACATCGTTCCGTTAGAGGAATAGATATTCATTGTGTACGGAGTAGACACTTTAATTCCATCAATCTGTGTTTGCATATTAGAAAATTTGTTTTCGATAGTAGTGAATGATGCGTTGATACCTTGTCCATTAATAACAACATCAGACACATGTATTTTCCCATCGTTATCTTGTTCTACAGCTTGAAAAGCTAATTTCTCTTTAGCAATTGTGGAATCTGCAATCATGTCATTTTTGATTAAACCATCTTCAATTGCAGATTCTTTAATTCCAGTAGAATCAATAAGAACACCTTTTCCAGTTTCGTCATACAGACAGAACGTAAAATCATTGTTTGAATCTCTTCCTATTTGAATACGAACTGTTCCGTTCTTGTCTTTGAATTGCATTGTATTTCCTGCAATTGCCATTCCACCGTCATCAGATTCAATCTGAAATTTATCTGCAGAAATAGTACCTGCTTTTAACATTGATACTGTAATCTGTGCTGCAATCAAATCTTTAATAACAGCTTCATCAATTATCACATTTTGTGCTGTCAAATTGATAATGTGACCGAGTTCTGCCGAAACATTACCGGAGATCAAGTTATCAATATTCGCAACATAAGCAGCAAGTTTTTTGAAATCACCAGATTGAGCAACGATTTGTCCAGCAGAAATAAGTTCAGCTTGTAAATATTGAAAGAATCCATTTTCAGCGTGTATATTAATACATTTAATCATTTCTGCTTCAAGGGTTCCTGGTGTGATGTAATTTCCACCAGAACCTCCAATAATACTTCCTCCAGATCCATTTACAATATTTTGCACTTTATTAGTGAATGATGATGACTGAAGTATCTTCTGTAAGATTTGATAAATATTATCGTCTGTAAGTTGCAGATTTCCGACATAATTATTTCGAGCGCCTGATCCACCAAGGTTTGATCCTGAACCAAGAATTGAAATAAAGTCATTTCTTTTCGATCTGGACTTTATCATGTTGGAGAATGTAATAGAAAAATTATTATCAAAAAGAAATGGATTAAATGAAATTGTCATGACCCTCAATTTAACAAAATAGTCATCACGAATTCCTAACCAAATGAAGTTTCCAAAATCTAAAGACAGAGCGTGTAGCTCAGATCCTATTGCAGAAAGTAAATTATCCACATCAGTAGAATATGTTGTTTGAGGAACAGAAGATGCCATTAATTCTTCCATTGCAATCCTACATAATTCTGTTTGTACAGTTACAATATCTGTGAGAGAATCTTGACTTCCTACAAATATATTTTCATTCGTATATGGAGTAGGGTTTGTTATGTGATAAAGCTCCGCCAATTCTTCCTTTTCAAAACCACCTAGAGTATCACTTGTCCAAGATTCTAATGCCATATCTTGTCCAAGAGAAGCGCGCTTCTTTCCGAGTTTTTTTTGTTTATCTTCCTCTGTTTTAGCTTCTTCTCTACGCTCTTTTAAAGCAGCAGCACATGAATCAGAATTATTTTCGTCTGTTTGATATGCATTTTTTTCATAGAGTTCATGTTTGTCTTTAAATCCGTCCTCGGTTAAAGCCGGATATTTTTCCGGATCTTCTTTTGTGAGTTCCTGATACCTTTCCCATGTCAAATCATAATGGCTTTTGGCTAATAACTTTGCCTGATCTTGATAAGATTTTAACTTTACTTCAAGTTCATTGATACCATAATATTTCCATGTTGTTTCATAGTCTTCAATATAATCCTTTTCACCTTCCGATGTTGGTAATTTTCGATTATCAAATTCAATCTGGATATTAGGAAGAATCGTATCCACAATCTGATGATACATATTTGCATCGGGAGATGCATTAAGAGCATCGATATCAAAATTTCCGTCCTCGTCTACATATATTTTTTCATATCCAAGTTTCTGCGCCTCATAGTCCTTTTTTAAAGCTTCGAGAGCAGTATCGGACAAGCTATGCCAATTATCTGGATCGCAGTCTCCGGTCGGTATGCGAATATAAATTTCAGTTATTTTGTCCTGAAGTGTATTCCATTCTTTAGACATATTTGAATAGTCAACTCTAGCCTGTTCGCAGAAACTGAACCAAGCTTTATATTTTTCAATCGTAGAATTGCTAAGATATTTATTGTTGAGCCAGAATGGATCGAGATAGAAGAGTGTGTTACTTCCACCGTTACATTGTTCAATTCCTAAATCATCTGCTCCAGACACTCGATATTTTGTATACACATTTTCATCATCTACAGTAATATCGTGTGAGTTCTGCACATTTCGATATCCTATTGTGACGTTCGTTTCTTCTCCAAAATTCTCTACACGATAAAAATTAACAACAAGATTTTTATAATCGAATTCAACAATACAGCTAAAAAATTTCTCAAAATCCTGTGTGATAAAACTGTACACATCATTGTAATCAATATTGAATGTTCCGATTTCGTCTTTTAAGTAAACAATTTTCTTTTTAACCTCGCCGTTTTCAATCGTTTCATATTCTTTTGGAATATTATCGATATATCCGACCTTCCATCCAGGTACTTTATCTACTAAAATATTAACCAGACTTAATTGAGGAGTTTTTTCGTTGTAGAATTTAATTTGTTCCTTTGCAAATTCAACACCTTCAATTTCTTCTACATTTCCATCTACCAACATTTCTAAAGAATCAGTTGTTCCGCAATTAACTTTCCATCCGTCCAATGGTATTTGTCCATACTCTCCTTGAGCGGAATTAGCCGTTATGCTTTTATATTCTTTTGTTCCGATTCCATGTATTTCCGGGCTATCCATAATAAACCAGCCTAATCCAGATATATACATCTTCATATATTTGGACAACCAGTTATACGCATTTGATTCTGTCATCTTACCATCATCAGTTTCGATATATCGATTCACGTCAAATGCGATAGTAGACACATCATTACAAACTCCTTCAAAACTCCCAGTTGATTCATCAATTCCATTTATAGCACACAAGATGACTCTGCTTGGCGTGGCAAGGTAAGCGACTGTTTTTTCGTGCTTTCCGTATATATCATAATTAAAATGCAATTAAATCAGCGCTCCTTTCCTTGGTTCCAAGTAAGTTATATCTAAAGTAACATTTCCAAACGCCCTGAATGTATTATATCCATTGATTAATCTAATCCAATAAATATTATCCTCTGCTTGAATCCCAACACGTTCAAAAACGACTGGTCGTCCAAGTTCATCATATAATGCAAGATTTTTGCAATCCAATTTTAACTGTAAGTCTCGTTGCACCTGGCAGTAGAAAAATCCTCCCTGAAAAATATAATACTGCCCGTTTTCAATATAGTACGCGCCATACTTATTCTTCACTCCGTAAGAATCGGTAAGATAGAATAGGATAGCAGTGTTGTTGCATACAGATACCACATGATTATCTTTGTCATATACATATTCAAGAGTATACCCATTCATTTTTGCGTAATTTTCAATTTTATTCATCAATAATTGTAACGTCAATTTGTTTGTGGATTGTAGTGAGATTGTGCCAGATTCAAGTGTTTTACTGTCTGACAGATTATGGATATAGATTTGTTCTGTGGCTTTCGGATGTATATTAATAACTGGATATACATATCCGTATTTGTCGCTGCTTGTATTCTGCAACATAAAGTTTTTACTACGTGTAATGATTTGTTGATCTTGTTTTTCTACATAAGAAAATGGAGAGTTACATGTAAATGTGCAGCGGAGACCGTAACAAATTCCCCAATTTTCATATGGGGTAACAGAAGAGAAGTAACCCTTTACTTTTACAACTTCTTCTTGCTGTGTTGTGATTTTTAACCATCTATGTTCTTGAGGTGATGTGAGCCATGAAACCGTTTCCTCATATTCTTCTGTAGATAATTCTAATTCTTCCTGAGATGTATTTACCTCGTAATCCTTTGTGATATGTATTTCAAATACAAGTGTTTCTGTATATGTTGTTCCAAATCCAGTCACCTCTGGTCGATATTTATTCATTGTAGTAGATTCCATTTCCCTCACAATAGTTGATGGAAGGGAAGTATCGTCATCAAAATTAACAGAAGAAAGATTCTGTTGTTTCAAAGTTTGCTCATCAAATTCAAAATCTTTACATACTAGAATCAATATAATTCACCTCAACTTTCTTTCATTTTTATATCAAAAAAGAGCTGAGAAAATTCTCAACTCTTCGTGTATTCGTTATTCATAAATGACAGGAATATCCGTTTGACAGAATATTCCAAATTATTTCTAATATTAGTTAGAGAACAGAGTCAAACAATTTATACGGTCACAGTAATAATATGATTTATTTTTTAAAATGTTTAATCTCTATCTTTTTAAAATCTTTTGTATTCAGCATTATTTCTTCTGAACTATCCTCTGTTTTGTCCATGAGGATATTATTATTCTCGTCAAACAGACCATACCTTGATAATACAACAAGTGGCTCTCTCTGATTCTCTTCGCAAAATCTTAAATGACCGGCGTAAAATGTTCCATCGCTTTGATATATCTTTAATGCGGTGCCATTTTGATATACATCATCCCATATGTTTTTGTTTGTTGTGCGACTTATATTTAGTATCCGCAGTATTTTATTATATCTACGAGATGATATAATTATGCTTAACAATATAGAAGAAATTGTTGCAATTATGATACATATCCCTACAAATATGATCTCATCATTTATTGCAATATGTAATTCTTTAAATAATATGTTTAAAACAATTTTAATAACATATGATACCACAATACTTTTCAATACAATATTTTTTAGAGAATCTCCATCTCTAAATCTTGTCCATTGATATATAGTTAAAAATATATATCCAGGAACAATATAAGAAAGAATTTGTGGTAATTGATTTATAATTTCAGTAATCCAGTTTATACTGATCACTCCTCTTGATTTTCTTGATTAGATGATTCTTGCTGAATCCATCCTTTTATGTTATTAGTAAACTCGTTACGTTCTGTAGAAGATATTTCTACAATGACGTTACGATTAGAAATTTCATTTTTACTACACATATAATTATCTCCATACACAATATTTTGATATATTTTATCATATGTGTATATTTATTTCAAGCGGCAGGACAATAAATCCCGCCGCTTTTTTAAAATGATCTGTGTACCCCAGCTCTTTTTGCTTCTTTGGTAAATTCCTTTGTAACTCCTTCAATTACTTTCTTCATGCCTGGATAAGTTTCCTTGTCAATACTTCCTTGAACTTCTATCATCTTGTCATAGTAATTATTTGTTACATTAGGTCTTTCACCAAGGCTGTTGGCAATGTTCAATGAACTATAAATATCATCTTTGTGTTCACCAAGATCCATAATGTTCTTTGACAGTCTTGCATTTACAACAGCATCACCATAAGTAATTGTCGTAGCTGTTCCTGTCAATGCACCACGCCTAACCATCATTTCAGGATTATTTCCTTCATTGATGCGAACAATTTCTGAACCATTTACAAATTTCTTTGTTCCAGACGCATAACCTCTTAACTGGTCAAGACTTACCCAACCAAGGTCACGCTCTCCGAAACGAGGTGTTCTACTAATATGATATTTCTTCTGTGCCCAATTAGCATTATTAACACTGGTAATATATACTTCCTGACCACGCATTTCATTTCCAGCAGGGGACTGACCGTCAGAAGAGTAGTAGTAATCTCCACTTGCGAATATTACTTTGTCTCCAACATTCGGTACTCCGTCTCCTCCACCATTATTACTCGGGGGTGGTGTAGTTGGTTTTGGTGGTTCTGGTTTTGGTGTGACAGTTACTGCACAACTATTTGTTGAAGTAGCACCGCCACCATCTGTTGCAATTGCACTAATAGTAGTGCTACCTGCTTTAACAGCATGAACAGTTCCATTTGCAACCGTAGCAACATTTGGATTTGATGACACCCACTGCAAACTCTTATTTTTTGCATCATTTGGTCTAATTGTCGCTGAAACTGTGCCTGTAGAACCTTCCTGTATAGAAAGTGTCCCCGGACTTAATGTAATTTCTGCAACAGGTCTGTTGGATAAGTCTGGATTCTTGCTGATATCGCCTTGAATCTGGTCATTCTTATCCTGTGTTGTTCCGTTCTGAATCTGACCGGTATTCACACCCGTCCAATCATCCGGTCTATAATTAGGAGCGTTAGTCATGCTGTTGTCAACCTGATCTTGTGCTCCATTACTTGTACCAAGATTTCCAAGATTATTGGATAAATCCTTATTCGGTACAAATCCTGTACTGTTGATGATTTGCTGAATTTTGTCATAAGCCTGTTGGTAGTTTCCAACAACGCGGTTTAACATTCCAGATATTACTTGTTCCTGCTTTTCAGCATTATGAGTAACATCGTATAATGTTTCCTCCAGCTGCTTATCGAGATCCTCACTCAAACCGTCCAGACCATTCTGACGCACATCATATTCATGGTCATCACGGGTGTCTTGCATTTCTTCTTCTGCATCTCTGAGTTGTGCTTTTAACCTCTTTAATTCAGCCTGAGCACTCGCATTATTTCAATTATCTTCACATAGTTCGCTACGCTATGCAGTTCTCTTATGAACTTCTCTGAGTTATCCTCAGAAGTTGAGACTATACCTTCTATTTGAATAATTTGGAATTTTTTTTGAAATGATTTTGGACATAATAAAAGAGCAGTAGTATTACCTGTTACTGCTCTGTGGATTCCGATATTCTATCTAACAATATTTTAACATAATTGTCCGATATACGTTTTTTGGCTTTATACAACCAATATGTTTTTTGACCTATATATTCATTTTGTGGTTGCATAAAAAATGAACACATACAATATTCATCTCCTTTGCTTCTTTTTCTCAAAAACATATATGCCGTTCTGTTATATAAAGTACTTTTTATTAAATAATCCGCTTTTATAGCCGATGAAGGGTTATTAGTTTTTATATATCTACATATAATATTTTTGTTTTCTATAAATTTATCAACATCTTTAAATCCGGAAATTCGTTCTTTTACATTTGCATAGCTGTAATCCACTTTTGTATAAAACACACTTTTGCCTAAATACTCATCAGTAATCTTAAGAGATTCTATTTTTTTAAATAACTGTTTTTCATTTTTAGGGATGTCTATATCTTTTAAGTATTGAAACCCTACTAAATGATAAAAATCTTTTGATTCAAATGTAAGTTTTATATCTGATTTTTGCTTATTACAAACTATTATAAAATCATAATTGCAATTCATCAATTCTTTGAAATTATTTAGTGCCAATGATATATTATCCATAACTTCTCCTTGGTATAAAAATAGAAGAGTCACTGGTGATGACCCTTCTATTCATTCAAGGACTTTCTTTCAGAACATAGTTCCTAGTTAGGCTATGGTAAATCCTCGCACCTTTGTAAATCTCCATGTAAACCGGTTCCTAACCCGGCGTACACTTCAAAGATTATTTATAGCAGTCATATTACGCTGCATCACACCAGATATATTTAAGAAAACACTGCTGTTTTCTTGTTATTATTATATCCCATATACGGAGAAAATTCTACACAAAATACAAACAAAGTGATATGTTTACAATTGTTAAATATATACAAAACATACGTTCTTGTATTCATAAGTGCATCATAGATGTATCTTAATTATAACATATATCATATTTAATTGTTCATTTCATTCCTTATTCAAATAGTCTATATTTTTCGAGTTACCAATCGCTTGTAACCCTATGCCTACATATATAATATATAGGACTTACCAGTCGTTGAGCGTCTTCCATATCATAAATCATATATGACTTAGGAAGTTCGTTGCGTCTGGGTGACTTGCACACCCGGTTATCCCTGACCTATCTGTTTTTTATGGTTTCTATCCGAAGACTGTTGAGTTATAAACTCGTACCGCATTCACGTTTACCGTTTCCAGTTCCGTTGTAGCAAGATAGGGTTGTGGGGACTTTCCCGCTATTAAATAGAAGTCGCGCAAATAACTTCACGCCTTCGAGTGCTGAAATCTGAGCTTTCAATGTATTCACATCTCTAGCCTGTTTACGCAGAGTCTTATTGTAATCAGCATTTTTCTTTTTGATATCCAACAATTCCTTCTGCTTATCAATCGATTTTTGAGCAACTTCATTCTCTTGCTCAAGCATCTTTGTATAGAGATCAACAATAGAATCTTTGTAGTCTTCAACAACGCCAACAGAGCTTGAAATCTGATTGAGAAATTCTTTTTGCTGCTCCTTATATTCACTTGTTGAGATATTCCCGTTCTTTAAATCCTCATCAAGCTTCTTCAATGCCTCTTGATAATTCTTGATTTGCTGTTTCGCAGCATTCATACCCTGACTAATCAAAGACAAATTTGCAATACCATCTACAGTTAAACCGCCGTTCTTATCAAGAAAAGCATCACTATTTAAAAGTCCTCTTAAATCATCTGTCTGGTCAATCAGATCACCTAATGCCTCCTGTCCATCAAAGAACGGTTGCCATCTTACTTCCCAGATTTTATTTTTGAGGTCTTCAATATTCTCCATTGCATCAAAGATAGCATCATCAAGACCCTCAATCTCTTTTGCAATTTCATTATATTTATCAGAACCTACATCATATTTCGCCTGTTCTTTAAGCAGTTCATTCCGCTTATTATAATTCGCCTGAATCTGTGCATTCGCATTATCAATCTGCTTTTGCAATTCCTCCTCAGATACCTGTTCACCTTTTGATTCTGTAAGGTCAGAATTGTTTTCCAGTCGTTTTGCAGTTCTGTCTAACTCATCAATAACCTGTTGCAGTTTTAGTAAATCAAGTTCTCTTAACTGATCTTGTAATTCAATCAGTGTTTTCTCAGCTTCAGCAGCTTCTTGTCTGAATCCATTTAATGCAGCTTGTGCTTCAAACCATTCCGTTGAGTATTCAGCCATATACCCATTTGCCATGAGTTTATTGATTTCATCTTGATATGATTTAATCTGTGACTGTAATTTACCTGCAACATCCTGTTGATTTTTAATAGATTCTTGCAGAGAGCCATACATATTGTCGGAATATGCAGATTCTCCTTTTGCAGCTGCTAACTCACGTAATGCTTCCTGATAATCTACAGCAGAGGACTCAATTCCAGTCATCATATCGATGTAATCTTCAATATTATCCAATGCTGTCTGCGCCAGTTCACTCTGTTTATTTAAGAGGTCATCGTACTGTTTATTACAGTCTACGAGTTTATCATAATAAGACTGCAGCTCACTGATTATTTTTTGAGTATCATCATCGTATTTTGAAATATCCATAGACCCGTTCTGAATCTGATGGACGATAAGTGGGTTTATTCCACTCTGTTGCACAATAGAATCAAAATGACTTTGATAAGTCCCAATTGCTTGCTGAGTCCTATTCAGTAGTTCACTGTTCTTAGACATTGCCTCATACAGTTTCTGTTGCTTATCTGGGAGATGTGCGATACGCTCCATTTGACTCATCAATAAATCATACTGTGATTCTAGGCGTTTAAATAACACCTCAACCCAGTCCGTGTATCCGGATACTGCTTCTGATAATTTCTCGGCAGCTTCGGATGTATCAGATGCTGCTTTAGAAAGATTGTCTGATGCGGAGTTGAGATTGTTGGAAGTAGAAGAGTTGCCTATTCCAGAAATTCCTGATTGACTTCCAGATCCTCCAACGCCAAAGCTTCCGCCGCCACTTCCATTTGCAAAGGCGGTTCCAGATGTGTAAGCACCACCCATGAAAACTTTTGCACGAGAATTTACATATCCTTTAGAAAGTAAATCGCGGGTCTGAAGATGATTGAAGATTATGTCTCCACGTTTTAGATTTACAAATTCAGCACCATTGTCTCCAATAGTTGTGAATTTTCCTCCTCTGATCAGGAGTTCCGTTCCTAATTCTCCAACCAAAGCACGTTCATCTTTTTTTACACCCCAATCACCTTGATCAAATGCATGACCAGATTTAGGATTTACGGTACCTTCTGCATGAGCAGTTCCGTTAAAATGCGGCATCATCAGTCTGCCATTTCCTACGTTTGTACCAGTACTTACTGTTTCAACTCTATGTGTATAAATATAAGTATGTGCAGCACTTCCGTCTAAACCTGACAACATTCCTCTTACTCCAGAAATTACCGGTGTAGCATGGTCGCTCGCCTCGATATTTGTATTTGATTCATCAGGAATACTTTCTACGCTTCCAGTTACATTTTCTGCCGTTAATGAAGCAGATGCATCAGTTGCAGTAATAACAGCCGTTTTTTGCTCCGGTGTCAAAGAATTCCAAAGACCAATCACATATGTAGCTTGATCTTGCGCCGTCATTGATGTAAATTTCGGATTTGCGCTCAAACCGTTCCATAAAGTAATAATGCCTGTTGCGTGGTCTTCTCCGATTAATGGAACAGATTTTTGGATGAGTTCTTTCTTATTAATATCATCAATTACAGGAGTAGCGTTATCTACGGCATCTAAATGTACGGGTACACCAGGAAGGTTAAGACCGTGTATTGCCTTTTCCATTACGAACTGAAGATCATTATCTACTTCATAAGCAATTGTTCCATCCGCAGTTATAACAGGCTTCAATGCTTTTTCTACACCATCTATCTCAGCAGTATAAGTAACTGTTCCGTCTTCATCCTTAACGGCTTTAACTACAGACTCAACCCCAGAAACATCAGCATTGTATTTAATAATCTGATTTGCTTGAAGATTATTTAATGCCGTGTTCATTTCTTCTGTAGAATTGAATGTTTTAACTTCAATTTCTGGTGAAAGATTCTTTATATCTTCGAGTACTTCTTCTTTGTTTTTTACTTTTAGTTCTGCATCAAGCTCAATACCATTTTCTTGTGCTAATTGACGAATTTGATCTTCCATCAAACTAGCTACTTCGTCTGTGTTTTCCCCATAGGCATTTTCTCTGAGAATCCTATCGCGTTCTTCTTTTAAACTACTAATTGCTGTTTTTGCCTGTTCAACTTGTTTTGCATAATCATCTGCAGATTTTGTTATGAGTTGACCAAGATTAGCTTGGGTTTGCTTTAAGTCAGATTCAAGTCCTTTAATCTTTTCGCGCTGCTGATCGATTGCTGTACTATCTGCTCCAGTTGCTTCGAGCCTCGCCAATTCCGCTTTCGCATTCACGAGTTCTGTGCTTAAGTCGGATACACGTTTTGCACCCTGTTCAACAGAACCAACAAAGTTATTGCTGAATCCATAATCTTCAAGACGACCAAACATATCCATAAAAAATTCAAAACCTACGCCCATATTTGTCGCAGCTTGTTCTAAATCTTCTATATTATATGTCCATTGTTCTGTTCCGTCAGCAACTGTCTTAAATGCCATTCCTTTGCTTTCAAGGTCAGTTAAGAAATTATGTACGCCAGATGCATCTTCTGTTAGATAACGAGCAGCTTTAGCATAGTTTTCAGCAAAGTTTACAGCATCTTCTGCACCAGTAGGAGAGAAGTAGGCGGCTCTCTTTTTAAAATCGTCGGTTCCAATTAAACCTTGATCAAACATTTCTTTTGCTTGTTCAAGATAAGATTTTGCCTGGATATAGTCATCACCGGCATTTTTAGTTTCGTCAGCAGCACTAATTGCATCGAAATTTTTAGTTGATTCTAAATCAATACCAGTCGAAGCAAGTGCTTTTGCATTTTGGATTTCAGATTTTAGTTGGTTAAATGTGCCAGTAAATTTATCATTTACAACTAAGTCATAACCTTTTTCCAAATCTTCTAATGACAAATCTTTTGCTGCATCGCCATACAGTTCTGTTAGCTTTGCTAGTTGATCTTCAGACTCTTCAATTACTTTGTCAAAACCAAGAGATTTTTTGAACGCCTTTTGTGCTTTGCTATCATTAGGAAATGCTTTTTCAAGAGCTGTGTCAATTGTCGATATGTATTCTCCAACATTCAACATAGATGTATCCAGAGTCAACATATCTTTAATTGCCTTTTGTCCTTCTGGTTTCATATCTGCCATAGGCTGAATAATTTCGCCATACATGAAAGACATAAAGTCACCACCATAGTCTTTAGCCACGGTTTCGTAATCAATATTATCAACATTACCTAAGAATGCATCTTGAATTGATTTATCTAATTTTGTAAAAGTATCTGAAGTTTGCAGATACTGTCCGAGTGACTCTCCCATTTTAGACCATTGTTCTTCGATAAGAAGTTTTGTTGCAGCTATACTTTTTTCTGCTTCTGCATTTTCAACAGTCATTGAATTTATGGCTTCACTTTTATATTTTGACAGTGTATTTTTTATCTCATTTGCAACATTTTTATCGAATCCTGATGTTGATATTGTCACATTGCCTGCATCATCAACAGCCTCTTGCATTGCAACGCCATTATCGCTTAAAATTTTTGCAATTTCTCTCTGAGCTTTCGCCCTATTTTCTCCATATGATTTTAAGCCTAATGTTATATCACCAGAAGAAGATAATTCGTCAGCATCAATTTCCATATCTGCCATCGCTTTATCATTTTTGTCAATGGTATTTTGTAGAGTTTTAATTTTGTCTTCATATTCCTCGATTTGAGCAACTGTGCCTTCGTAATTATCCTGCAGACCTTCTCCAATCTTAACATTAGCAGATAGCATCTGCGCGTCATATAAACTCTTCAGACTTGCTGCAGCAGAATCTGCATTGCTACCAAGATTAAGAATAGCATTTCCTTGTGCGTCATAACCTTCTACGAGAGATGGGAACTGTGACGCTAACTGATTGCTGATATCCAGATACTGTTGATATTCCTCAGAAGACAATCCTTTGTTTTTATTCGTTACAGTATCTACATTCTTGCTTAATTCACTGTATTTCTTTGCGACACTCTCTATCGCATCACCAGTCGTTTCAATATCATCTGCATTATCTGCAAATGACTGACCGAGTGTGTCCAGAGTATTCTTGCCTTTAGAGAACTCAGCAAATGTCTCATCAATAGAATTCTTCGCTTCTTTCCCTTTGGCAATCATTTTTTCTTGACGATGAATGTAGTTATCAATCAGAGTAACAACACCCTGAATTGCAACACCGGCAAGCATACCGACACCTGCATTTAAGAGACTTGAACCGATCATTCCACCTACATTTTTAAGAGTAGAAGTTACTTTGCCAAATTTTGAGGTGGTAGAACTTGTTTTCGCAACAACTTTGTCATAATCATCCCATGATTTCTTTCCTGTCTGTGCAGATTTAGCAGCATCGAGTATTTCAACATTTACGTCGCCAAGCTTTGATGCAACTACGTCTAAATCTTTGGTGTCTATTTTCCCAGATTTTTTGAGTTCCTGTATTTTGTCTATAAATTTTAGTGATGAATCGTTCAATCCCTTTTGAGGTTTAAATGCATCAAACATACTAAAACCAGTATCCTTGTCATAGTTGAAAACCGTCTGTTTTTATCGTATACTTACATTAAATACTTGCAATATAAAATATAAGGTAGGAGTTCTGGTTATGAAAAAAATTAAATATTGTAAATCATGCGCTGAACGTGAAAAAGGGACTAATGAATGGGGTACTTATGAAAATACAGAATTTGTACGTGGCTTTGAGATTTCTATAAAACCAGAGTACGAAGATTCAATAACAAAATGCGATACATGCAATACTGAATACGAAACCATTAACATGTCAACTGACGATTTCCTAACCATCCGCGACGCGTCCAATTGTAATCGTGATTTGCTATTTGCTATGATAAAACTGCATGATGATGATCCAATTGAATACGAACTTAAAATGGCTCAGTTCCGTGAGATAGCAGAACGTAAGAAAGCAGAGGAATCTAAACCACGTTGTCCGAAATGTGGATCGACATCAATTGCTACTGTTAATAAAGGATACTCACTTCTCACTGGATTCCTTGGTTCCGGCAAGCCTATGAATGTATGTCAGAGCTGTGGACATAAGTGGAAGATATAAAAATGTATAATACGAAGGTAGCAATATGAGTAGAAAACTTGAAAAATCTATATTGTCTAGGGTGAAATTAAATAAATCTTGCAAATAAATTTATATTGGAGGACAAGATTATGAGTAAGAAAGCACTACATTGTTTATCATGCGACTATAGATGGATGACAGAAGATAATATGGACTCCTGTCCAAAATGCAAATCTGCGAATATAGAATATGTTAAAGATAGAATTTGCTTGGATTGCGGTTCTGCGTGGTACTGGCATAGTAGCACGTCAAAAAAATGTATCAAATGTGGATCTGAAAATACAACTGACGAAATTGATGATTATAACTGTAAGATGGATGATTATCAATTGTTGTATAATATTTCCCACGATGGTAACTTTATTTTGCAAATGCTTAAGCTTAAAAATAATGATCCAATAGAGTATCAGTTGAAAATGCAACAATTTAAAATGACACAAACAAACACTTCCAATCAACCACACTGTCCATACTGTAATTCAACCAATCTTACTAAAGTGTCTGGTACGAGCCGTTTTGCCAGTACATTGATGTTTGGAATTGGAAGTAAAAAGGTTGGCAAGCAGTGGAAGTGTAATAATTGTAAGAGTTATTTTTAGGAGTAGAGGAGTAGTAATGGGTGAATATTTAATTCCTGAAAAAGAATTTATAAATACATTGTCAGAAAAGGCAATATCGGTTACAAAATTATTTGATTATGTAAAAACAAAAAAAGAATGCGAAATTTATTTATCAGACAAATTGAGCACGCCTGCGTATACAAATAATCAAGACACTAGATATTTAATTTGTTTAAACAAGAATATTCTACAAAATGATTTTGAATATGCATTTTTACATGAATATATCCATTGCAAACAAATAGATCTTGACTTTCCATTTTTACATCCAAAAGATAATACTGAGGAAAGTCAAGATCTATGCAATAATCTAAATACATATGTTTTAGATTTTCATGTGGATAGCATCTTAAAGACATTTGGATATTCTATAAACTCTAATAAACAATTTAATCAATTTATAACTATGATGAATGTTGCGATTTCTGAAAAAGATGTCACAAATATTTTTTCTGGTATTATTTACTATTCGCAAAAACTTGCTATGTATACTTCAGAAGGATTCGATGTTAGTGCTGTGATAAATCAATTGAAGAATATTAGACCGGAAATTGTTAAAGCATATAATATCCTTATAAAGGCGCATAAGATGTATGATTGTCACGATAAAAAATCTATATACAAAATGTTTAAATACATTACCAGTAATTTAAACATACATCATCTTGTATATTAAAATACTTCCAGTATGGAATATAATCAATAGTGAAACCAATATGGATGCTATCTTGTATTTTTGATGACTCTTCTTCACTCAATTTGTAACTCTTGAAGATATTATCAAGGTTGTTTGATTCTACATCGTTTTGTTTCAATGAGTTATCACCGTCCTTATTGCAAAATCCTATAACAGAATATAAATCCATAAGAGAAATCCAGGATCAAGCAGCAGACATATTTCATCTTGGCTTCTGTAAATTTCAGTAACATATTTTTGAAAATGGAATTTTGAAATAAAATTTTCATAGTCTGCTACTGAATCAAAAAACAGAATTGATTGTCGTCCATCAAAATCAGATAAGTGATGTTTGTTAAAAAGTTGCTGTTTCTTTTGTTTGTACTCTTCTGATATCTCATGATTTAAAATGAATTTTATGATATAAGCGAAATTGTAATTTTCGTAATTAGCCATATGTGATTGTTACCTTCTCTATGATGTTATACAAAATTATACTAAAATTTAAGCGTTGCTGTTTTCTTGGAATCTGTTAAGAATTGAATTAAATTGTCAAGATCTTCTACAGTTACGTTACTTTCATTTAATATCGAAACGATTTTATTTTGTAGATTTAAGTAAGAGCAATTATCAATTTTAAATGAAATGCTCGATGCACGTAGTTCAATGGAATTAAAATCATTTTGATTAGGGCTTTCACATGTTTCCATTTCTTCACCTTCTTTTATAAAATTTTACATACGAAGAAGAGACATCTCAATTGATGTCTCTTAACTAAAAATTATTTCACTTATGAGGGCGTAATGCCTCATCTCTCTGATAAGAATAAATCTTATCTCTCTATCGATTGATGACGAATCAGAGCAGTAAATATTACTACTTTTAATAAAACAAAATATAAAACTCATAATGTGGGATTATGCTATCCCAATCCAAAAATATCATAACTACTATAAACCACGCTTTCACGTGGTTTATAGTATGTTGTCATTTAAACTCATGCCATAACGACAATCGTTTTCCTCCTATTCGTCTGCACATCTATCGGCTAATGGACACCCATTTCCGTGTGATATGATACAAACTAAGCCAATGGACACCCATTTCTCTGTTTGTACATGGAGTATAACAAATAATATACAAGATGTCAATATATACTAAAAAAGTTTTATAATTCCATAAGATTCAATATCTCCTTTGTTCCCGTCATACATTTTAGGTATAATAACATCCAGCATATTGTGTTTGACTTTAGAATTATTTAAATATTTAATGCAATTATATGCAACAAGATCAGCAATTTGCAATCCAATACAATTATCCTCTTTTACTAAAAAATTCGTTGTTGTAATATATTTTTCAATTGCAGTGGAATGATAAATATTAGTTCCGTATTTTAACATATGAAAATAATATTGCTGAATTTTTTTGTTTTGTGTTTCTTCTCTTGACTCAAAAATAATACTTCCTCTTGCATTATTTTTATTAAGGAAGTGAATATAATTGTTAACTATAGTAGAAAATAGCAATTCATATGCATCATGGCTTATTGATTTAGGATATTCGCTATTATAATTTTTAGCATTTATATATGCAGAAAGAATTTTAAATTTCGAAGATGTAAGAGAAGAATAGAATTCATTCCAAAATTTTTCGCACATATCTTGATTTCCACACATACATGAAAAATCATTTTGTTTCTTAATCATATCTGTGTAATGAAAAATTATATTAGGATTTTCTAAAATTGATTTACATTTTAATATATTTGGTATTAAATTATCCTTATATTCTTTTCTTGATATAAATATTCCGCCAAGCAATAGATATGGGTTAAACTTTGTTACGTTGCTTTCGTCTAAAAATAAGATATAATCTGTATTGTCAATCTTCATATTTTCTCCTTTTCATCATTAGTATCACTTCCATTATATACTAAGAATGAATAGAAGAGTAGTCTGAACATATGTTTTTATAAAATCAAAACATCAACCAATATAATAAAAGAGCAGGGCTATTCCCTATTCTTTTCTCTCAAGAATTTTGCAATAGCAGAACTTGCATTTTCCCTATCTGTGGTAGTCGCTGGAATAAATTTACTTTTCTTAAAATCATCTACGATTTTAGTAGTCGCCTTCCCTTTTAATAATGGAACAATAGCCTTTGAAACAGCCATATGCTTTCCCTCCTTTGTATGTATGGATACATTTTTGTATAATTACAAAAGGACAGGATATAATTCCCTGTCCTTACATCGTGGTGTTTCGAGCTATATTATTTTTAACTCATGTATTATTATACACTCTTTTCGTATTAAGTCAAGTAGAATGTAAACAATTTGTGTCTATTTTTATCTCTATTAGAAAACGACGAGAGATACGCCGTATAATCCTGTCCTGTTTTTGCAAGTCAGCAACAGGTTGTGTAGTTTGTGTCAATAGAGCAGTAGTGTATACTGCCGTATCTCATATTGACATCCCAGGCTTTCCCCGGTGCGGACTGTATGTTGTGTGCCATATGATACAATTACGCCTGTATCACGTCATGTCTTGTCAGTCTCTCGCGCCCTATATATGGAACTACACTTCCATGTTTTAGTTATAGTGCGTCGGGACTACCATTTTCGCATTAAATGCTTATCCTTCGCGAACGTATTTATTTTATATAAAATACGCTTTTATTGCATCGCTCCGGTACCTATATTGACAGGCTTACGGCTTCCCCCGATATTCGACAATTTAGAAAATCTATATTTTCAAGGATGGTCATATTACACTACGATATATAATATGAACACTCTCTACGTTAATTGCATGGCGTTATTATGCAACCTTATAGAAAGGGGCGAATTCAACTATGTTATCATTACCCAACCCTTTTTTGCTTAGAACAGTTCCAGAGAACAATCCTAATAAAGAAGAAAAACTTCCGAATTTATTAAGAATAGTATCCAGTACTCCAATAAGTGATGATCCAGAATCAACAAGAAATCCAAATACATCTGAACTTAATAATGAAGTAGACAAGGACTGGAATTTGTTTTCAAAACCTTCCATCTTACCAGAAATAGATTCTTGATAAGCTGCATATTTCTCCATTGATTCTCCAGACGCATTGTTGGCAATATCAATATATTTTTCAACATTTCCCCACTGCTCCATAAGAACCATGAATTCATTCATATGATGAGTCCCGGCAAAAGCCTGAGCAACTGCTCTTTTCTGGACACCTGAGAACGTTTTCCAACCTTCCGCTGTTTCTGAAAGAACTAAATCAAAATCTTTGAACTCATCTTGCGTATCTCTAAGTGAAATACCAACTCCTCTTAAAACAGTTTCTACATTACTAAGATCCTCGCCGGTTTCATAATCTTTAAGTCGTGATAGTTTAATATTACCCATACGAGAAAAGATTGCGTTAAGAGATGTTCCAACAGAAGCCATTCCTTCCTGAGTTGTCTCTCCAATTACGGCTGCATAACTAAGAAGATTCTGTGTTTCGACTCCTGCGGTTTTTGCATTTGCTGCAACTTCGTTAAATGCTGTTGCCAAGCCGCCAACATCAGTAGCACTTGCCATATCGATTGAACTAATCTGGTCAACAAACCCCATAACTTGATCTTCTGCTATGTTATACGATTTCATAGCAGCAGTAATAGTTTTTGTCGCTTCTTCTGAAGACAAATCACCTATTTTCGAAAGGACTATAGAATCCTCTGTCAATTTTGAGGCTTCCTGAATTGCCTTACCTTGTTTTAGCCATTCAGTAGATGATTTTGCAATATCGACTCCAGTTGCTTTCAGCTTGTCTCCGAGTTCATAATATGTATCCATCATCTTATATGCTTCGTCATTTGAAAGAGATGTAGCCATTCTCAAATCTGTCATAGCATCATTTACAGTGACGACATTAGAAACCATTTTTCTTCCGCCATCCATAAAAACATCTTGAATTACGCCGTAAGTAGTAGCGAATTGTCCAATCTGTTTAAAACCTCTTGCTATCTCATCAATAAAACTTTTCCCATTTAACCCTTTTAATGCAATTTCAGATTTTGCATTTGCAAATTGTTTTCTTACATTCTCACCAGATGCAGCTCTTCTTGACAAGTCATTTAACGCATCTTCATACTCTTTTGTTAATCGAGTATTTTCTTTCATATACTTCTGAATATCGTTGCTTAAAATTGAAGACTCTAAAGAATTTAATGTTCCTTTTACACTATGTTTTAATTCGGACATAGTATTTTCAAAACGTTCTACAGCTAAATTAGCTTTATTCAGATCTGATGATAATTCGTCCGTATCTAAAACAAAAGAATCATTATTGTCATAATGCCTACGCAACTTATCCATAGTGTCGCTGTATTCTTTTATTATGGATTTGATATTTTCAAATTTATTTTTATCAATATCATAGGACTCACTGAACGAATTTAACTCGGACTTCATTTTTGTGATATTGGATTGTACTTTATATGATTCTAAATCATGTTGAGTTTTTTCTGATGACCTTAATAATTTCGTAAATTCTTTTTGCTCATTTTGTACAACCTTAATCTGATTCCTGTACTTTTCTAAATCACTGGTAAGTTTTTTAAAATTAATTTCCATAATGGAATCATTTGGAGCCAATTTCACATTATTAATATCTTTATTGATGTCAGATAATAATTTCCGAGCCTTTTCTACAGAACTTGTTGTAAGAGATTCAAACTTTTTAAAATCTGCATTTGCCTTTGACACATCTGCATCAATCTTCAAAGTAGACACACTTCGTTTCGCTCTTTCGATATCAGATAATCCTTTTTTAATTCCAGATGTGTCCATGTCAGCTTTGACATTGATTTTATTATTTTTCTCTATATTCTTAAACATTCCGTTGATTTTATTCAGATTTTTCATTCCCTGAATATCAAAATCAACTTTAATATGTTTTCCATTTTTAACTAAACTATCTAATTTTTTCTGTGCGGAATCGAGTTCACTTGTGTCTACATTCGTGTCAACGCGTACTTCATATTCACTCATTTTTAAAAATCACTCCTCTCAAATTTGGACATCAAAAAAGCCCTCACGAAAGGAGAGCAGTAGTAAATAAATAAACACAGAGAGAAATAAATCTACTCTGTGTTTCCATAATATAATTCTATTCTTTTTGCATCATTCAAATTAATTGCAATTTTGCATGGAAAATTTGATTTACTTGAATCATAAGCATTCCCATTTTCTTCTATAATATAATCTGATAACACAAACCAAGAATCTTTTCCATGTTCTTCAAACATATACAATATTCCTATATAAGTTGTGTCATTACAAATAACTTTTAATGTTGTTCCTCTTTTCATATCAATTACATCATTCCAAATACAATCATGTTGGGTTTTGAAATTGATAAATTTGAATATTTTATGCAACCATTCTGACTCGTAAAATCGAATTAGAATTATTGTTAAAATAATTGATATTAAAACAAGAATTATAACACGTTCATTCCATTTGAAAATAACATCTTTAAAAATGAACTCGTGTAAAAAACTACATAATGCTTTTAATATGTAGCTTATTGCAACGCTCCATAGAATTGAATGTTCTATTTTTGACGATGTGAAATAATTAAACATTGTCATAAATATAAAACCAGGAACTAAGAATTCCAGTAGGAGCGGCATTTGGTATAATAACTCATTGATATTTATATTAATCTTCGTTTTCCCCTTCCTGATTCATAGAAATATCTTGATTGAAAATATCGATAGGAGATGGAGCATCACCTCTCGACGGATTCTTACTTGATATTTCCCATCTAATAGGTTCACGGTTTCTTGAATTTTCACACATAATAATTTCTCCGTTTCATAATAGTTTGTTATTATCATACTATACGAAACGGAGAAAATCTATATTTAATTCCAGTGAAATTCTGTTATAATGAAATTGGATACATATCGATTGGATCTACCACAACCAATCCGTTGCCACGGGTATGTATCTGGCAGAAGCGTCTGTGGAAGTATACATCTTGTATACGAAATGAAAACAGTACATATGGCAGAAAGGTGATTAATTATTATATGTATCATTTCTATACATCATATCTCTGCGGATTTCTTTCGCAAACACTCCCGTTCTGTATATCAAAGTACAGAAGGGTGGTGAAAAATGACAACAATTATAATTTTAAGTCTTATTGTTATTGCATTAGTTCTTTTAATTATTCTTGTTTTTGCGTTTAATACATTTTCTAAGGATGTTAAAAACGCGAAATGTAAAATTCAATTCTCCAAATATATAAAATTTGAATACTCATTGTCATTACGTAAGAACCGTAGGTAAAAAATCATTTAATTAATTCTGCATATATGTCATTTAAATAGTTTCCTTTTTACGACCCCAGGATGTTAGCCGCATCCTGGGTAATTATTTTCACTTCAAATACTTCGACATATTCCTATCCACAATTTCAGGCACAGCCTTTCTTGTCGCTTCAAAATATCTGTGATTTCCCAATGTATTTCCAAATGCTCCAGTTTCCGTCGCTTCAATAACATCCGCTCCAGAAAACAGCCCTATAGGATATGAAATATTTTCTTCCATTTCTGCTTTAAATTCAAAATGATTTCCTCCACCAGAAACAGGAGTGGTATTAGGGGATTCCAGCAACGTTCCAGTTCTTTGATACATTACTGGATTTCCAATGTCATAATATCCAAGTACATTATCTTCTAATTTCTCTTCCACTTCATCCCTAGCAGCATTCATTCCAGATCTCACATCTTTTTCAACCAATCCTTTAACTTCTAAAAAACTGGATACAACTTTTTTCGCCATAACATTACCTTCTAATAAGGAAGATTTTCGGCTGTTTCATGAATTTCCATTGCGCGTTTAAGCATCTCTCTCATCTTTTCATTTTTAATAGCCTTTTCTTCATTATCTGGCTTATCAATTGGTTGTGTATTTGCATTTTCGAGTTCAGCAGTACGTTTTTCAAATTCCTCTTTCATAAACTGCTTCGCAATATCTTCCATAGATTTGTCTGGCGAGTTATACTTTTCGATAAATTTATTTGCCTCAGATACATTTAATTCTTCTGCCTTTGAAGACAATACGTTGATCAAATCAACAAGAGCTTCTCCAACCATATCTTTTCTATATGATGGAGCATGAATAGCTTTCTGTTTCATATATTCAACTTTTTCTACAACATGAGACATGACGAATTTCAAAATCTCCTGCGGATATGTTAATTTTGGATTTTTTGCTGTTGTATTATTCTTGATGAAAAACTGATTTACAATATCATTAACTTCTTTGTCTGCAATTGCAACATCGTAAACAGATTCTCCATCTTCAAATTCAATTCCCTCTACAAAGTAATTCATAATAGCACAAACCTGCGCTGGTTCAATATAATAAGGGGAGTAGTCTGTAATTTCACCATTTTCTCCAAAATCAAATAAACTGTTACAAATATATTCAATAGCGTTTGCTTTATCTTCGAATGTAATAATTTCTTTAATTTTCATATTTTCTTTTTTCATGATTTTCTATCTCCTTTAAAACAAATGTTCTGGATGTTTTTATTTTCTATAAGTAGTATAATATCTATATGTAGGAAGCCGTGTGCGCAACCACGGCTGTTACGCTCCTATATATGTAACATGTCAATAATCACCATGACTATATAATCAGTCAGAAAGATAGGTGATTGGTATATCTATTATTCTCTTTCCATTTTCAAATGAAAACGAAATTTAATTTATTGCATCAAAAAAGAGCCGAAGTAAATCGACTCAATTTATTGGCATTTTTTGGTTTATATTTAATGGTATTTTATTCTGAAACAGTTTCGTCTTTCGGAGTGGATGTTAATAACTCTTTGATTTCATCCACAGTGTATTCAGACTTTTCAATAAGTTCTGCAAGTTCATGAATACGTTCCTGTTTTTCCTGTTCAGTTTTCATTTCATCATAGATGACTTTTTCTTTTTCTAACTTTTTGATTTCATATCTTTTTTCTTTGAGTTGTGTTTTTAAATCCTCAATTTGTTTTTGAATGGAATCAACTTCGTCATTTGCTTGCTGAAGTAAAAGATCAAAATCTTTTTCTACAGCAGTTTTACGTCTACGTCTTCTTTTCACTTCCATGACATGTACCTCCTTTTGTTTTATAGTACAAGCATATCACTGAATAGGAACGTAGTAAAGACATTTTGTTACGCAGATTCCGACAAAATTAATGCGTTATAATTTCAATTTCTGTTCTTGGGTGTTCTTTGTCAACATGACATCTTATCATAAGACTATGTAGATGTTCCCTGTCGTCATCTTCCCAAAATCCTGATTCAACAAATCCGTCATGGATGAATTTAGGGCTGTAGTTATCTGGATCGGTTCTTCTTTTTGTTGGATGGTATATGTCGTAAATAACATCTATATTATTTAGTTTCATATTTGTATATCCTAAATCATCAACAAGCCAAATAATAAAATTTTTCCACGACTGCTTTAGTGCATTCATTTGAATTCTTGGTTTAATACTCCAAATATTTATGGATGGATGTATACACTTTTCAATCTGTTTCTTTTTTGCTCTTGGATGCTGCTTAAAATAGTATTCATTATATCTATTAACAACATCATTATCTATAATAATTTTTATAATTGTCACTTCCTTATATAATATTTAAGAGCAGTAGAGTAGTGGTTCAGTATGTGCTCATCTGCTCATAAATATATTTGTTAAACTACTGAACTTTGATTAACAAATATATTTAAATAAGAAGAGAAGTCACCACATCACATATAGCAACTTCCATTCTTATTATTTTTCTGTATTTTGCTCATCATAAACGGGGTTAATTTCAACAGGAAGAACGGGTAAATGCTCTTTTACATATTTATACTTTTGCTCACGACCATGATTTCCATTTAAAAGTTTATATGCAAAAAATAATCCATCAAATTCTGAAACTTCATTTTCGGGTATACCATTCATTGCTACATATTTACTAAATCTTTGGTCAATTTTATCTCCAAGCAATTCCATACTTCCACACATAAGAGCCTTGATTTGTTTTTTTCTTTCTTCTGCCCCTTCTGCTAACTTATCTATAGATTCACTCAATTCTCTCTGAACTTCTCGTGATTTCTCTCTATCGTTAATCCGATTTTGAGCATAAATATCCATCTGTTCTCGTTGAGCAGTAAGAGCAGACTTTAACTCTTCGACAAATTCTGAAAATTCCTGTTGCATTTGCCTATCATTTTGAGTAACACGTTCCACGTCTTCTTGATGTTGTTCTTGTAGTCTTGATAAGTTCTCAGCGGTTTTCATAAGAAGCTCGTGTTCTTCTCGTCTTTTTCTGATATGTCTAAATTCAATCCCTGTTTTCTCCCAAAACCATACAAGCAATTTGTCTAAAAACTGCCATGCAAGAAGTATGGTAACAATTGCGAGAATAATAGAAACAAAATCTAGCTCAAAAAACATTTCTAAATATTCCATATTTATTCAGTTTTCTGTTCTTTCTTTTCGATAAATTGTGTAAATGCCTGGTGCAAACCTGTAGATGCAAGACCACTAATCAAACCGCTTAAAACAATTTCTGGGCTAAATGCAAAACCATTAATCCATGCAGCTATCACAATGCCCAATACTCCACAGATTGTTGGGATGTACTTGTTATCAACATCTTTAATCCATTTCTTGATAATATATCCGACGCAAAGGCAAATGCCAAGTACGACCGGCATCATAAATTCATTCAAAAATTCCATAATTTTTTCCTTTCATACAAATAGGAGAGTGGTAGTCCTTTAATACTATTGCCTGTGTACTGCGTGACACTGCGCTCAAAAATATGACACCCACCTTTATATTCATCATCTTGAACAACCTATTTTATCTCTGTTCCCAGAACTTAGCTAAAGCAAGTCCAAGTTCTTTTGTCTTTTTGTATTTCCATACCGTCACACCATCTTCTTTTTTTACAAATGTATATTTAATTCCGTATTCTGATAAATAACAGACTTCGTGAGAAGATTCTGTACGGTATTCATTGTCTAACTTTCTAATTTCGAGTTCACTCCTCACTTATTCGGAGCAGAGTAAAAAAATGGGGTAAATACCGATAATAGATATTTACCCCTTTCTTCACACTAAATATCTATCACTCGTTATTTTAAGATGTAGCCATAATACCGGCTGCTTTCAAAGCGTCCAGCAAAGCTTTGAACTCAGCCTTTGTGACATTTTCTCCTGCAGCTTCAGGAACCAAAGTAGACTGTTTTACGCCTCCAAGTGTTGTTTTATTCGCAGCCGGAAGAGTGTATGTCGCACCAGGATCTCCTTTTGCTCCTTTTAAATTTTTGAATGCAAAATTAAATACCTTTGCTGTGTTTGCTCCACTTGCTGTTACAGTTACAGATGGAACTCCAGTATTTGCGTCAACCGTTGCAGTTGGTGTTCCGAATCCTGCGGCTGCTCCAGGTGCGCCAACCTGTTCATTTTTTACACCTTGCTCCAGCTTGTTCATCTTTTCAGCAGTAATAACATCTCCATCGCTCCATGTCGTTGGTGTATATGCCATTTTTACTCACTCCTTATTCATTCTGATTTTCCGACTTTTGCCTTTCCGATTTTCCCCCTGCCTATCAAGGCGAGATCTTCAGGGGGTTCTATTCCCCCGGTTCGTCCTCGTCCGGTAACAGAGTCAGGTCAAGCATGTTTCCATCATCGTCAACCATCATGTCACAAGTAAGTGTTACAGTACCCGGATCTCCGGAACTTGCAAAAGACAGAGACATATTAGCCTGCGGAACTACTTTATATGCCTTGAACAGATATGGAAGCACATCCTCATCTGTTGTTTTCATATATGTATCGCCGTAAACAGTAAACGCTTTCGGGAAGTCAGTAGATCTAATACTGATATTGTATACATCATTTCTGGTAGCAAGGTAGAATACAACAACTTCTGTTCCTTCTGCCTTTGAATCTTTCAATGTAATGTCCTGACCAGAAACAGTAGTTACCTCAAGTTTTGTTTCCATGTTAGAATCTGCTCCGTCATAAACCCATACATTTTCTTTTGTGAGAGTAACTTTTGTGTCAGTAATACTAACTTTATTGCTTTCGCCAACTTTTACCTTGACTCTCTTCATAATTTCTGCTGTTTTAGAACTCTTACCTCCAGTCATCAGCTCCCAAAGCTTAGGTGTCTGAATCTGCGTTTCAATCGTAATAGTACCAGCACGTTCTCCAGAGAATGTAATTTTCTTTGGATGACCTTTCCCGCCGTACGCAAATACGTTTTCACCTGTCAATTCCTGACTTGATGTATTTGCGTAATCACAGAAAAGAAATGGTTCTTTTGTTTTATAATCTACAAACACCATGTCACAGACTTCTCGGTTTGCCATCTGTTTTCCAAATTGATTTGCCATTTTAATTTCCTCCTATATAAGATTTGTTTTTTTTGCAATAAAAAAGACACTGAATTACTTAGCGTCATTTTTGTTATATATATTTGAACTCCAAGCACCAAACTTGAATTTCTTTTCTTTATCTCCCCATACAGACACCTGTGTAGAAGCAATGTCATATTGATCAATTATCTGAAGCCTTTCAAATTCATTGAATAATTGATAAATTGTAATATCCCATATATTTATCCAGTTTAATGACAAGCTTCTTACAGCAACGGACGATATGATGTTAGGTAAAGACAAATCTGGATTTCCGCCAGAACTTTTTTTGAATTCACGTTTTACCTTTTGCAACCTCTTGTATATTTTTAATCCACGTTTATTTTTGATCTTTGTAATATCAGTCACTTCTGTATTGTCCGGTGTAATATGCACTCGTTGAAGAATTATATCCAACACATCATAATAATTTTTAGAATTTATAATTCCTTTTGCTAGAAGTTCAGTATCGCCATTTTCTCTAACAATTTCCTCTGTGTATAGGAATGATTTATATTCATCAAACCATTCGAAATCCTCTACAAAGAAAAAATTGAGAGCATTTTTAATCATATTTCTAAAATTTGAATCATACAAAATAAGGTCAAATTTTGTATACAAATTAATATCTGGATCTTCTATTTTAAAATCTTCAATATAATCACTTGGAGTCATTCTTAGACACGACACATATTGTGCATAGACGTAATAAGATATGTCAGCAATCTCAATGAGCTTTGGAGATTTAATTCTTCCAATTCCAACAAGATCAAGTGGGAGAGGGGAGATTAGATCAAAATAATCTAATTTCATAATTCGCTAAATATTTTTGAATTTAAAATCTGATGTTGTAAAAACCAATTGTCTTCCGTAATATTTACTATTTGGAAAGTAGTAATTTACAGATTCCAAATTCAATTCTCCTATACCATATTTATTTGTTTCATGTAATTGACGCTCAACCATATCAGCTAAAATGTCAGCTCTTGTTCCAGAATATCCGTCTTTGTGATATTTCATGCAATCCTTATGACAGTACGCATAGACAATAATCTGAAGAGTTTTCATAGTCCTTGTCTGTTGTTTGAAATTTACTTCAAAACAAAGATATGGTTTAACCTCTGTTTGAGTATCTTCTATATATAAATAAGGAAAGATTTGAGAATACACCAGATCGTCAACATCATCTGGCATATAATTATCACCTAATAGTAATTCACAAATATCAGACGAATCTAAAAATGATAAAAGAAGCTTTGATTTAAAAATTCCAATATCTTTTAATACTGTTTTATTCATAATGTCTTCCTTAAAATAAATTACTAATTTCGATTTTCTTTTCAGAAATTGGATGTGAGTTAGAAATGATTTTCAGAGATAAAATTTTTCCGATATACTGTTCATCAGATATTAGTATTTCAATTGAATTTTCGTAGATTGTTTTTTTTACCTGGATATCATCAGATACATGCCAAGTATAATTAGTACATTCAATTTCTTCAGTACAACTCTCGTCGCTGTAAAATTTAACATAATATGTTCTTTTTCTATTAATCTTTATAGAATCACTTCCGATAATTTTAGCAAAAACAGTTCCTTTATCATTGTCATGTTCTGAATGATCAATATCTATATAGTCACAAATGCCAAGTTCCTGACTGTCTGTTTTAAGATTTAATTCTGTCTTATCTGCAATAAAACTTAAAACACTCCCATGATATTCATCTCCATAATCATATAAGATATCGTCTGTTCTCGTCATTTTAAACACTTTTTCCGGATTTATTTTTCTTTTGTCAATAAATACTCTTTTTCTATCCAAGTTTAGACATTCAGAATCTCCCGGTGTGAGAATCGTATATGTATTAGATGAAAGCGTAATCGTATAATTCCCATTTTCACCTACATCATATTTACTGGCTGAAACAGCGTTGCACCAACGCTCAATAATCTTTCCTTCAGAATTTTGCCATCGCAGTAAATATTGACACAATACCATTGTAGCTTTTTCGTATATTCCGTTATTTCCCGGATAGCCATTTATCAGCCAATACCTATTTTCAAAAAATACATACATTCCAGCTTTTACAGTTCCTATAGAAAAAAGTACTGTTCTTTCCAGTGACTTCAATTGTGTATCTGCTGTATTTCCTTGTACGATGCAACGAATGTTTTTACCTTTGCTCAAATCGCTATTATAAAGAATAACAGAAACCGCAATATCAGTTTCTAACGATTCCGCAAAAGCATCATCCTTGTTTTCTACAAACATGTCATTCTCAAATCCACCGGTTACATTTGGACGAGTGTTCTGACTTAATAAATACCATTCTTGCATATCGCGTCCTCCTAAATAAAAGCAGTTACTTTCTGGTTTCCAACCATCGTATTTGCCTTTTCTGCGACGTAATCAAGTTCCGCTTTTGTTGCAGTTTTAGATCCGTTAGACCCATCAATTCCAATATCTTTTCCGGTTATGCTGATTCGTTTATTGACTTTAGAATACTGACGTTCTTGATATGATTGTTTCATAAATTCTGCCAAAGTATCAATAACATATCTATCCAATTCAGAATCAAATTGATTTAATTCCACGTCAAAATGTAAATCACTTAATTCTGCAGAATACCTTCCAATTGCCTTCTTAAACCATTCCATTTCTAGTGATAAAGGCAATACTGTTTTATCTGCAAAAGAAGACTCAAATGATTGTATCACTTCGTTAGCTGTTGTATTACCCATTCAAATCACTCCTAAATCTTATGTTCTACGTAATTTTCTACGATTCTAATTTTTTCAAAATCGTTAAGTTTTTCTCTTTTAATAATTTCTAAAATTGCAAATTTTTCGGCGCGTGTAACGACAAGATCCTTCAGTTTCTCTTCGAATGTCTTTAAGGTTTTGTATTCAAACAATTTCTTGACAGCATCTACTGTAAGAATATTTTGCACCTGTTTTCCATCTTCACTCTCAAAATCAACTTCAATTCTTGTTGGCTTATCATCAACATAAAGTGTTGCATGAGAACCTCTGTCGTCTATTCCTGTCAATAATCTATTACCGTTCTGAATCTGTGTAATAATTTCACTTCTTTGTAAGCGAACTGTCCCATTTGCAGGAATTGTTACATCGCCATTTGTTTCAATTCTCTTGAAACCTGTTGTCCAATTTGCGATACTTTTAATAGTTACTTTCTGCTCAAGATTTAATTCCTGTACTGTGTTTTTGTCTTCAATCATTTTCTGTTTCCTCCATAGCAATTAATGTAATTTTATCAACTAATTATTTTTAAACAGTATGTATAATTTCTTTATATAATGCAATTACTTTATCCAGTCGTTCTGACTTCTTGAATGTATGATATGGCATACCATTTTTCTTGTTTACAGATTTTGAAACATATGGAATATCATATGCCATAATAAAGTATGATAATTTTTTTGAATAACAATAGAAATATTCATTCATATTTAATTGTTTTCTCCTTTAAACTAAAATAAGATAGTTTCCACATTTAAAATAATGCGAAAACTATCTTAGATTTACTTGAAATTATTTTCCAAGAGAATCAAGGTTCTGATCATGAAGCATACCCACTTCATATTCTCTTCCAGGTACTACAAGACAACCAAACTCCATGTCAAATCTGGATAATTGCATTCCTGTTGTAACATCGTTTCCAGAGAATGATGTTAGTCCACCTCTTGTTACAGTATGAATTGGAGACTGTCCACCCTGCGGAATTACAAATGCAAGTCCAGCCGGTAACATTGTCTCAAAGTTTGTACCATCTTTATTCAGAGTTGTCAGATCATACGGATTTGGAATCTCTGCAAGAGTGGCTCCATTGTATACGCCCATCAGTCCTGTATTATGAATCTCATCCATGATTGTACGAGAGATTCCGTTTACAGTCGGTGTTGTTCCCTCATATCCAGCGAATCCATTAAACTGTGCAATCATAGCATAGTCACCAGAGATTGTTGGTTTACCAAAACGTCTTACATTTGCAATAACTCCATCGACACCTGTCTTTGTAAGTCCTGCTCCTTCAAAGAAATATTTCACACCTTTTGCATCTTTAATTGCTTTATATGTAGTGTCGATTACATATTTAGCAGCTTTATTTCTAATATCTGTACGAACCTGTTCCTGAAGCTCGTTCTCATCACTCATATCTCCAAGTGCTGCTTTTCTGTAGTCAACTGCATAACCACCAGAAATAGTAGTTGTTGCAATCGGAACACGTCTCTTTCTGATTGTCGGGAATTTTACATCCTGTCCAGCAGCCTGAATTTCAGCACCAGTATTTACATACTCTGTAATTTCTACTTCACAAGACTCATTGTATCCAATTGGTTTGTAGTTTCCATAAATTCCAAGCAGTTTAATTTCCTGCATAAGAACTGGCTGCATTTTAAAACGTCTTAATTCGTTGATTTCGGAAATTGCTACCTGATCATTTGTTGCAGCTCTGCTATTTAATTCTTTAATATATTTAGCAGCAGCATCTCCCTTTTTACCAAACTTTGCTAATTCTTTACCATCTGTCATAGCAGAGAATACTTCTACAACTGGAGAATTGGCATTAATTTTTCCACTTACAAAAGAAGCATCTCTACGTTCGTTATTTAACTCAAATGTATAACTCATTTATATACCCTCCTTCAATTAGCCTTGTTTTGTAACAACTTTGGCAACAAGACCAATTTTGTTTCCAATAATCTCAGTTACTTCAAAATAAGGAGCTACACTAGCACCTGTAATTAATTTTCCTGTTGCATCAGATTTCAGTTTATTTCCTTTTGCAAAAGTTGCTGGTAACTGAGCGCCGTATACTTCGATTTCCTGTCCATCAAGTTTTTCAAAGTCTACGACTCTTACATGAGATCCAGCAGGAATTTTATATTCTGGCATGTCCATATCATCACCAACTTCGACCTGCATAATCGCCTGTTTTGCGTCTGCTTTTGGAGCAAACTTTCCAGATGTGACTGCACCAAAATCTCCATTCAGTGCATCTTTATCAATAACTGCATCCATAAATGGGTATAATTTCTCGATCTGAGAAATTCTTCTGAATTTAATCATCTAATTCGTCCTCCTCTTAAAAAATGTTTACTTCTTCGTCATCATCGACATATTTCTCGCTGCATACTTCTGAGAAAATATCTTCAATTTTTACTTCTTCTGAATTCTGCTCAGAAATACGAGCTTCAGATTCTGCCTGTTTCTGTTTTGCAACAATTTCCATGCAAATTTTAGATTTAATAGAATTGATTTCAGATGTGACATTATTTAACTCTGATTTCTTTTTACATGCATTAATTTCATCTTTTAATTTTTTAATGTCCTCTTTAGCAACTTCTTTTTCTTCATCGCTAAAGTCTTTCAGAGCAGCCTCGACCTCAGAAAGTTTTTCAGATGCTTTTGCTTTTGTTACCTCTTTTTCGAGATCCTCTTTTTCATCATCTTTCTTCTTCATGTCTTTTTCCATCTGCTCAACTTTTGCATTCAGTTCTGCAATCTGTGTGTCTCTAGCAGCAATATCAACATCTTTTGCTTCAATCTGTGAATTCAGTTCTGTGATTTTGTTGTTCAGCTCAGAAACTTCATCATCGTGTGATTTCTTTTCACTGTTAATTTCTGCAAGAGTAGATTTGAGAACTTCCTCAAATTCTTTCTTATCGAATTCCATGTTTTTCTTTTCCTCCTTGTTTGTAGTTTTTCTCTGTGAAATCTCAAGTACCACAGCCGCATCGTCACTTGGAGAAATGCTTAAGAGCGCACACCCCGAAAATGAATAAATCATGGGTGATCTCATATTTTCGTTATATCCATCTTCATATATGATTTTGTTATCATTTTCTTTTAGTCCCATAATTTCAATAGAAGTACACACTTCACCTACTGCAAATCCCTTTCGCACCCAATCAACCAATTTAGGATATCTCTGATAATATAGATACCCGTACCCACACAAAGCCTCTATTTCATCTCCATTGATATCTTTAATTGTTTCGATTTCTGCTTTCTCAAAAGTTCCGACGACTTCAGAGTTTTCAAATACTGGTTCATGAACCCCATTTGAATCCACAACTTCTCCTGTTAACCCATGTCCGAGAGGGCATGATTTATCTTCTGATGCAAACTCACAACACAATGGCATTCCTTTAACTGAATCAATTGCGTTTAATACATATTCCTTTTTCCAATGGATACCATTTTTGTTAGTTTCATTTGGATCGTCATGAATTTTAAGAAGGGCAATTTTGATTGGAACACGTCCGTTTTTATTAGATCGCTGAGAAATTTCGAGGATATTATTTAACATAAGATTTATCCTCCTTTGTTTACATAAAATAAAAGTGATCTACTTATTAGCAGACCACTTGTTTAACAATTTATTTAATTTTTCATCTTTAACATAAAACTAATTTTCCTTTTAACTATTTATTATCACTTGGACTTGGGTTTAAGTTTCCACCACTTTCTCTACTTTTGATTGTATTTTCTGTGGGATTATCTGTTTCCGGTTTTTTAGCATTATCAGAATTAGATCCGTTCATTGTCCAAGATGTTTGATGTGGTTTATATTTTTCAAACACTCCACTTTCAATTTCTTCATCTAAAACTGAAAAATATGCGTCAGGATCCACACCTGTACTAGCAACGAGAAAACTCATAGATCCTCCGGAATCCGTATACAACTTCGACATCATTTCAAAGAAGTTCTTCCTATTTACGAATGAAGTAGGAAAGTAGTAAACCTCAATACGGTTTTTATCATTTTGAATAATATTTTTATTAATCACATAATTCAATTCATTCTGCCATTCATACACCCACGTATATAACTGTGCGGTAATCATCTCTAAGTTGCTCTGTGATGCACCATAGTTTCCTGTTGTCATTGCACCAATGAGAGCAGAAGAAATTCCTAAATCAAGTGAAATTTGATCATTTAAATCAGACTCATTTTTGCTATCAAAAATATCTGTAGAAACATCGATAGAGTCTAATTTCGTTCCAGCAGCAACGCTAAAGAAAGAAATTCCTCCACGAGAGTTTTTGTTCATTACAGCTTGACGTACAGTAGCATGTTGCTGTTCTTGCTGTTTTCCAGTAAGAGAACTTGTCCCTTTGTCCTTACCTTCTGGAAATGTTTGATAGATAATTTTATTGTTAATTTCATCTAACACGTTTCTCTTTGTGTCAGTGAAATAATCTTTATATAATACATCTGCAAGTGCAGCGATAATTAAACTTCGACCCCAAGGCTCAGAATCTTTACACTTAATTTTTCTGCACATTGTATGATTGTTATCAAGCACAACCCAGTCTCCGCCAGTTGTACCATTTTTTCGACTATTGTATGCTTTTACAATTTCTTCTGGATACTTTCTTAATTTACGTTCCAGTTTTTCACCAGTATAATCATCAAAATATCTCAGATTAAATGCAAGAACATATCTGCCATTTTTCTTTCCAACTATTTTTGTATATCTCCATGGAAGTGTTATAATAGATGCATTGATTCCAACTTCATTGATTTCTACAATATTTTCAACATCATAGTCCGTCATGAATTTAGACTTATCATAATTCTTCTTTTTCGTTTCGAAATAGAAGAATGCAATTCCATCCAACATACATGTAAACAGTGCGTTTCTAACAAACTGCTTATCGTCAATTTTTTCAAGAGTGGATTTCATCAAGGCTTTGTTTGCCTGAACGGTCTTCGTATTTTTCCTATTTTTACTTATTAAGATACGATCAAGACAAGGAAGCGCAGTCATATAATCGACTGAGTTAGACACGATTCCATTTTTGGTATATACAAAATTAGATAAGCGAATTGCTGCATCGTGATTCCCAATAGGGTCACGCAAAATAGAATCGATTTCTTCCTTAGAAAAATAATCATAAATACCGCATGAGAATAATAAACTGGACATATCTACAGGCGATATATAACTATTAAATTCATATATATTTTCATCAGCAGTAGGAGAGGACTCGTTTTGAATCTCTACCGATTGCTCTTTATTAATTTCTGACATGTCCTCCTCCTTTCTGTTAATTTATAAGACACGTAAATTCATAATCGGAAACTGCATATATATCTCGACAAAATTCATTTATGTACCATAATACATATATTGTTGCAGATACACGGTCTTTGTCTAATTTGTTTACGACCTTTTCAATAGTCACCCCACCATTTGACAAATGTTTTAATTTGAGATTTGCAATTTCTTCAAATAAACAATCGGTTTGAAGATAAGGAGCTATACAATTATCAAAGTCGTCATATTCCTTTTCTGTAAATTCAGATTGTTGTTTGCTTTCCAACATTCTAAATTTTCCACTGTCAACAACATCAATAAAATTAGTAACAATTTTACTTTGCGCAGATTGTGCTTTTAGATTATATAAAATTTTTTCTGCAATTTCTGGGACTTCTGGCATATTATCATCATTAATAGTGTCCCAACATCCTAAAGATTCTTTGGTTATTGGATCGAAACTTTCTTTAAGCAATTCGTCGATCAATCCGGCTCCAAGACCGTTCCCATCAACAATTACATTTTTTGCATTATAAAGTTTTTTGTATTTCTTAATAACACATGCTTGTGCAGTGAAATTCATAATATTTGGAATATTTATAAGATTGACAAGATCCATTGATACAATTTTTGTCTTGTCTTTTGTTCTATTGACTTTTATTACAGAAATGAATGATTGATTATTGCTTGTATTTTGGCTTCTTGCAACATCTACGCCAATATAAAATTCATCTTCTTTGTTTTTTGATGATAGAACAGGAGATGTCAAAGACCTACAATTCATAAGTTTATTAATATTCACTAACGCCCCTGAAGCAGCTCCAACCCATTTTGATTCATAGTTTTGTGCAAATGATATCATTGTCATATCACGTTTTTTTTGAAAAATCTGACTCTTTGTTGAGCCTCTTCCATACCAACAAGGGAGCCAAAAACTTGAACCAAGAACTATTTTACCGTTAAGATTTATCATATCTTTTACCATATCAACAGACCGTTGATATTCATCAGACCCTTTGAATCCAGCAGTAGTGAAAAAGTTAATTTGCTGATTCAATTCTTCTGGATCAACTATTGAGTATTTTCCAACACAAACTCTAGGCACTTCAACAATTGGCAATAGCGCATCCAAAAATGTATCATTATCAATTAATGCAGACTCCTCCATATTAATACGTTTTCTACGTTGCCCCTTCGATGTTTGTGAGTTTGCTAAGTTATCCAGTCTTGATCCATTTTTGAATACAACGAGTGCGTCTCCTTTAGCAAAATTAGCTTTATCTATTTCATTTTTTAGCAATGGATAAAATCTAAGTATTTCATTATACTTATCTTTTAAAAGATCTGCAGCATTTTCTTTTGTTTGAGCAGATAACGAAATAGAAATTTCTGGAAAAAATATACAAGCTAACATGGACGCAAGCACTTCGTCAAATGTTTTTCCATAACCTCGCGGAAATACTCCATAAAAAGACGTGAATCTTAACATTACTCTTAGATAAATACGCTGATCTAAATGTAAATTTAATCCGCCTTTGGGCGGTTTTGTTAAATCTAAGAATGAATCAGGGAACCATCTTGAATAACTACAAAAATATTCCCAATTATCGATATTAAATCCGTAATCATCCATTTAATCACCGTCCTTAAAATCTGCAGGTATAGTGATAAATTTTTCAATAGTTTCTCTATTTAATTCAGTTGTATCGTCAGAAAAAATACCATACGGGTCTCCATACATTTCAATATATTCTGTTTTCTTTCTGTCATAGAATTCGTAAATATCTTTATATTCAACTTCTGGCATGTTGTTTAAATTTCTTTCATAGTTCACATAACACCATATAATGAAATCGGCAGCATCTTTGGGTTGATATTTAAATTCTGGGAATATAGAAATCCTTTCTTTCGCTCCTTCGACGGCAGAAAATATATCACTAAAATTTACGATTCCACCTTGTAAATCTTCCTTGGACAACTGTCTTGGTGTCAATTTTGCTTTTTCAGCAGCGTCCTGTGCAGCAGAATACCATTTCTGTGCCTCTTGTACATCTCCTCTTGATGTAGCCATTTCTTCTTTTACTTTAAAACGTACATATGTAAGCAATGCCTCTTTATGAAGATTTGTCTGTATGACATATGTTTTAGTCATATCGTCATATTTTTTGCACATCTTTTTGTATTCTAGCCTTGTAAACCCTTCGCCAAACATTTCAATCATGTCTGGTGTCACTTCAAAATCATCAGATTCAGAAATAATTATTTCATCATTTTTTTTACTTTGTAAATCTTTTTTGTATTTACTACGCTCAGTTTTCTGAATGACGGTACTGTGTTTTTGTATAAAATTTTCTTTTTCAGATTCTTCATAACTTTTTGAAGAAACTTGTCTTAAAGAAGCAATATTCTTCATATATAGACGTATTATAGAATCTCCGCAATGATGCACTTCTTCTTCAGACATAAAAGAATGTTCCTTTTTAAATTGATTAAAAGCACTTTGTAATAAGTCTTTATAAAATGGTTTATCAATTTGTCTAAGGATATTTTTGAATTTTTCTTCGCTGACTTCGTTAGTATTTTCATCTATACTTGATTTAATAATGCAATCTTTACAAATCGGAGTTTTTTTATCAAGAGCATGTAATGGTGATTTACTCATATAAAAATCAGATAATGGCTTTTCTTTTCCACAGCAAGAACAATGTTTTTTCTTTATTTCTTTTTTTGTAGCTATAATTACACCTCCATTAACTTAACCAAAGTATTACTTTTATTTTCTGAAAGCTCAGACCCAGATTTGAACTGGGAACAATTGATTACAAGTCAATCGTTTTACCTTTAAACTATCCAAGCATAATAATAGGACGGCAGTAGCACCGTCCTGTTTTATACATATTTACTGAGCAATAATCCCAGCAGTTCTGAGACTTGCCAACAAAGCATTAAGTTTATCTTTTACATCTGCATCTCCTGCGTCTGCAACTGCAACGCCTTTTTTTGGCAATTCAGTTTTTGTTGCATATTTCTTATCTGCATCAACTGTCTTCATATATGCAGTAAGAGCATCAGATCCAATCTTAGTTTTCAGTGCATCTCCAACAGCTTTTGCATCCGCAGCTTTTCCTTCCACAGCAAGTGTTTTGTCAAGTTCAGTTCCTGCACCAGTTGGATAAGCCGGAACGAATAATTTACCTGTTGTAGTATCAATTGCAACTTCTACGGTTTCGTTTGTCTTTGCTTTTGCTTTAACTCCTCCAAGAATTTTGTCAGTTGCCTGTGGAAGAGTATAAGAACTTCCTGTCGGAATATTAAATGTTCTCTCAACGGAACCATCATATTCACCAACAACTGCACCTGTAAATTTAATCTTTTTAGGATTTGGAAGTGTAGTCGTAGTTTTTGGTAAGGCTCCAACTTCGTCTGCGGTATAAGTAGGTTTTGTTTCTGCTTTTGCCCATGCCGGTACAGTTGGATCAGTTTCTTTTGTAATATAAGTACCTTTCTCCTGAATTCCTAAATCGTCCAGTGTTTTATTTCCGCTCAATTCTTTCCCTGCAATCTGTGGTTTGTTTGTGAGTGCAGTATAATCAAGAGAAATATTTCCGCCTGAACCACCAATTGCAGGTTGCTCTATCCATTTCTTGCCAGATTCGTTATATTTATACACTGTACCAGTATCAATTTCTTCATATGTGCTTCCATTGGTAATGTATGTTGTTTCGATAAATTCAACAGGTTTTTCGTCTGTAGATAATCCAGTAATCTCTAATACATTACGATTCATGTCACCACCAATTTTCTGTAATGTTACCATTATTTTCCCTCGCTTTCTTTTTTCTATTTTCTGCCGATATGAAACCGGCATTTCTTTTGAAAGCCGGAATATAATAATGACTCCAACTGGAATTGAACCAGTGTTACCGCCGTAAAGGGGCGATATCTTATCCTCTTGACCATGGAGCCAAATACAAAAATAGGAGAGCATCACAGCCCTCCATTAATCTCTTAAATCGATTTCTGTCAATTCCACATAGTCATCTTCATGTGTGATTCGTAGATAATCACTTCCTTGAATTAATTTTCCATCATGTTTTTTTACAATATCTCTCATATAGTCAAATGGATGAATATGTGGAACTACCTTTTTATAATCTAAAAAAGTAATGTCATAATTATCGTCCATATGTATGTACACACATTTTACTGTAGATATACTAGAATACTTATTCTGAAAATTTTCTATGTCACACAGAAAATTTGTATTTCGTTCATCTACAATTTTTGATTCCAAATCATGAACATCAATTGCAATCATTTTGACATATCCTGTTTTTACCAGTCTTTCCATAGCTATGCATACCTCCGGTGCTGTGATTTTCAGAAACAGTATAACATAGAGTGGAAGAGTAGTGAGCTGGTAAATAATGGGAAATATGGGAATAATTAGATATTTACGGAATCTTTTAATTTTCTTATTTTAGAAGAATCAGCCTTAATATAGAACTTTTTAGTGACATCAACGCTCGCGTGGTTCAACATTTCCGAAATGCTTTCTAAGTCGATTCCAGCATTTTTCATAAGGGTCGCATATGAATGGCGAAAATCGTGTGGATGTAAAGAAGGGACACCAATTAAATCTCCAATTTTTTTACACCAACTATTCAATGTTCCATCTTGAATAGGTTTATCATCAGTTACATATGGCGAAATAAAAATGCGACCATGATCGTCTATATTATTTTCTTTTCTGTATTCAATAAGTTTTAATAGGTAATCCTTGGTTTCTTCTGAAAAACTAAGTTCTACAATTTTTCCTTCTTTCTCAAGAACATCAGAACAAACTCTTTCATCAAAATCAACCTGATCCCATTTTAAACTTGCAATTGCGTGTACTCTTGCCATCGTTGTAAGAGATAAAAAGGCATAAGCCTGTAATTGAATGTCACCATATTCTTCTAATTTTTCTCTCATCAACTGAACCTGGTCTTTTGTAAGATATGTTTGAATAGCAATTGGCAACCCTTGTTTTGGTCTATCAATAAATTCTACAGGAGATTCTTTTATAAGACGTTTTTTTCGTAAGAATTTATAAAAAGCTGAAATAGAAGACATGATACGTTTCTGACGGTTTACATTATTACCTTGTTGTTTTCTCCAGTAATAATATTCACTAATGTCATCTTCTGTAGCATCTAGGACTGATAAATTAAACTGGTTGTCATGCATGTAAATAAACCATTGCATTAAATCAGCATTATATTGCTTTACTGTATTTTCAGATAAATCTCTAATAGACATGTCGATTTGATATTTTTGAAATAATTTTAATGTTTCTTGATTTATATTCTTCGCCGTTTCTTCATTATATAAACAAATTCTCTTACTTCGTTCTGCCAACTATTTCTCACTTCCTTTCAATGTTTTAAATTTATTTTCTATAAGATTTTTATAATTATTTTCTTCAAAATTATCTTTAAATAAAAATAAATATTCGCATTTGTTTTCTTTTAGTAATTTTTCTTTTTTTATCATTTTATCCTTATAATTGTTTTCCTGGTTAGAAGAATAAGTGATATTTTTCCAGTCTTTATTATTACAATTATAAATTATTCCGGCTACTTCTAAATAAAGAGGCGTTCCATTAACAATAATTTTATAGTCACAATTTATTTTTGAATTTATATTCGCAAAGGTTTTATACATTACATCTCTAAAATAATCCACATTATATTTTAATCCTTTACTTTTTAAATATAAAGAGACATCATATTCCATTGTTGATACTACACGTTCTCCATCATCAAATGTATAATGAAAACTAAAATTACTTGGATTCATATGAAAGCCCTTTGATTTTATATATGAGAATATATCAATATTTTCACGCTCAAATGCTTTCTTAATTGTTTTGTGATTTATAGTATTTTTACAATATAATGGGTTTTCAATATCAGCCCAAGAAATATAATTTCTTTTTTTTAATTTTTTAATGTTTTTAAGAGACTCATCTAAATTATTTTTATAATACTCAAATGAATTAATAGGTTTTGATTTTGTTTCTTCTAATTCTAATTCTCTTTTTGCCTTCGTTAAAGATCCAAACAATCTTTTAATAACAATCATAGAGAATCCTACAGATTTTTTTGTAATATCTTTTTGTGTTATTGGACGCTGTAATTCGTTTTGTAATTTAACAAGACGATCCGAAATGTAATATAATGGTATCGTAATTTAAGACACTTCAAGAGACATTTCTTAATGAATCTGATATACTGTAAATATTAGAGAAAGAAGGATTGTTATTATGTCTCGAACAAGAAGAAATTTCTCCGCCAAATTTAAATCAGAATTAGTGATTCTATTGGAAAATCAAATGAACTGCATAACGAAGAACTACTTTATCAGATAATTGATATAGAGGGAGAAATGTTTGGAAAAGTATATCAGCAGTTGGAAATGGTCGATTATGAAGCGAGGTAGTGGAAATGGAAAAAGACCCATTTAAGGAATATTTGAGAGAGTCTGAGCCGGATAAAGCTCATAAAGGTTATGCGTGGAGTACCGCAATCGGACTTCAAGCAGTGGACGGACTGAAACCGTCTAAATATCTGATTGATACTGCCATTCAGAATATTGAAGGCAAAATCACGATGAAGGAAGCACAGAGTCTTATCGACAGCTACTATGAGGAAAGATCCGTGCATTTATCTGATGATGAGCGCACAGAAGAAGCAGATAAGGTTTCTTCCCGCATTGCGGAAATCCTTTCTGAAACAGCGTTTTCATTTTCGCCAAATGAGTATATCTCTATCCACCGCAAACTTTTTCAAGGTATTTACAAGCATGCTGGAAAGATTAGAGATTATAATATTACAAAGAAAGAATGGGTGCTAGATGGAGCAACCGTTATGTATGGTAGTGCGTCTGAACTGGAAACCACACTTGAATATGATTTTTCGCAGGAGAGAGCTTTTAGCTATAAAGGGCTTTCAATGGACGAGATAATTCATCATCTTGCAGTATTCATTTCAAGATTATGGCAAATCCATATCTTTGGGGAAGGTAATACAAGAACAACGGCGGTTTTCTTCATTAAATATTTAAGAACACTGGGGTTTTCTGTAACCAACGATATTTTTGCGGAAAATGCGTGGTATTTCAGAAATGCACTTGTTCGTGCAAACTATACGAATCTACAAAAAGACATTCATGAAACAACAGAATATCTAGAAGCATTTCTCAGAAATCTACTCTTGAACGAGAAAAATGAGCTTCACAATCGAAATCTTCACATAAGTGGACGTTTAAATGAAGAAAAAGTGGACATTGAATATACAAAAGTGGATATTGAGAATGGAAAAGTGGACATTCAAGTCCAAAAAGTGGATATTGAAAGTGTACTTTCCGAAAGAGGCAGAAATTTCTCAGTAAAAACGAATGTTCATATCCATAAACTTTTTGAGAAGTTTGGTTTTGATGAAGTTTTTGGAAGAAGTGCAGTTATGGAGCTTCTTGATTTAAAAGGTTCAGGTGCTTCAAAATTGCTTTCCAATCTTGTGCAGGCAGATATTATTGAACCTGTATCCGGTTACGGAAAAGGAAAATATAAGTTCAAGATATAGTTATAGGACTTCTGGTCAATTTGTGAGTATTCCAATGCAATAGTGCATGCTTTCCAGAAATTCAGAGCACCCTTTGTATATTCCGGTGACATAGAACCATCTGCACGGGGATTCAGAGCCACCCTCACGGAAGGTGAGCCATTCATATAAATTTATCCTATAATGAAGTTGGCACACAATACGTGTGACTATTCATATAGGAGGTTCGATAATTATGGTTGATTATCGACCTCCTGTAATGAATTTACACATTTTTATGTGCATGGATTCATTATAGGTGATTGCACTATAGGGCGGAAATACCTGCTCTGAAATATCGGATTTAGGTGCTCTGAATTCCCGGAAAAAGTGCACTACTTAAATGGAATATACAAGCAATACGATTTAATACCCATTTATAAACTCATCCAAATCTTCCAGCGCTTCTCTCAATTCTGGATTTCTTTCTCTTGAATAAAACTTAAGATTTCCTCATAACTCCTACTACTTCCTTCAATCGCTTTCAATAATTCTTCACTTTGTAGTGCCTTCCGTTATCTGATTCTTCTGGTACTTCAACAAGGCAACCAAGATACATAACTTTTACCCCTTTTCAATAGTTGTATCTACTTCTTGAAGTTAACACTAAAACTTTCTCCACACCATCTTATTCACAACTCCAGTATAGCTCTGAATGATCTTCACAACTTTTGTAGACACATTTTCTTCTACATAATCCGGTACCGGAATTCCGTAATCTCCGTTTTCATTCATTGCCACTGCTGTCTCCACAGCCTGTACCAGTGAATTGCTGTCGATTCCGGCAAGTACAAAGCAGCCTTTATCCAGCGCTTCCGGCCTTTCTGTGGAAGTACGGATGCAAACCGCAGGGAACGGATGACCTACGGATGTAAAGAAACTGCTTTCTTCCGGCAGTGTTCCGCTGTCTGATACTACGGCAAATGCATTCATCTGCAGGCAGTTATAATCGTGGAATCCTAACGGTTCATGCTGAATGACACGTTTATCCAGCTGAAAACCGGATGCTTCCAGTCTCTTTCTGCTTCTTGGGTGACAGGAATATAAGATCGGCATATCGTACTTCTCTGCAATCTTGTTGATTGCCTCAAAGAGAGATAAGAAGTTCTTCTCTGTATCAATATTTTCTTCACGATGTGCAGAGAGCAAGATATATTTTCCCTTTTCCAATCCCAAACGGGCATGCACATCGGATGCTTCGATTTTTTCCAGATTATCATGCAGCACTTCTGCCATTGGAGAGCCTGTCACATAAGTACGTTCTTTCGGCAATCCGCAGTCCGCAAGATAACGGCGGGCATGTTCTGAATATGCCATATTCACATCTGAAATAATGTCTACAATACGGCGGTTTGTCTCTTCCGGAAGACACTCATCTTTACAACGGTTTCCTGCTTCCATATGGAAAATCGGAATATGAAGACGCTTCGCCCCGATCACGCTCAGACAACTGTTCGTATCACCCAGAACCAGTACTGCGTCCGGTTTTATCTCTGCCATCAATTTATAAGATTCGGAAATAATATTTCCCATGGTCTCTCCGAGATCTGCACCCACTGCATTCAGATACACATCCGGATCATCCAACTCCAGATCATGGAAAAATACACCGTTTAAGTTGTAGTCATAGTTCTGTCCGGTATGCGCCAGAATGGTATCAAAATAGTTCCGGCACTTTTTGATCACTGCTGCCAGGCGGATAATCTCCGGACGAGTCCCTACAATGATCAATAATTTCAATTTCCCATTATTCTTAAATGTCACTTCTGTTTTCATTCTATTCTCCCTCACAGCGGGTATGCTCGCAATGGAACCACTTCGCCCGCCTCAATTTTTGTTGCTCTTGGAATCCGATTTTCTGCCTTGATCACAGTCCCCGGAGAAATATGTACGCCTTCTTCGATCACACATCCATGGTCTACAATCGAACCACAATTGATAATACAGCCCGATTGGATCCGACAATCTGTATTTATGATCGCAAGCGGCAATACAACTGTTCCGACTCCTACTTCTGCAGTGGGACTTACATAAGCTGTGGCATGTATCAATCGCGGAAGTACAATCTGCGCATCGGATAACTTTTTCATCCAATCCAAACGCATTTCATTGTTTCCAAATGCAGGATACATCTCTGTATTCCCATCGGCAAATTTCATATATTCTAAGCATGTTCCCAATATCAAATCTGATGTTTCCTGTCCGTCATCCAGAAAATAAATCTGCTCATATTTTCCAGACTGCCTTGCAATGTCTGCTACGGTTTTTCCGTATCCGCCTGCTCCTAAGATGATCAATCTCATTTTTCTTCCACCTTTTCAAAAAATGTATCCGGATGCTTCGGATCAAACTGCTCGTTTGCCCACATCACAGTTACGAGATTCTCTGTTTCTGACAAATTGATGATATTATGTGTGTATCCCGGAAGCATATGGATTGCCTCGATCTTCTCGCCGGAAACCTCAAATTCGATCACTTCATCCGTTCCGATCTTGCGTTCCTGAATCAGACCATGTCCAGACACTACAATAAAAAATTCCCACTTGCTGTTGTGCCAGTGTTCTCCTTTTGTAATTCCTGGCTTCGAAATATTCACAGAAAACTGTCCACAATTCGCTGTTTTCAACAGCTCTGTAAAGCTTCCTCTGTCATCCACATTCATCTTTAACGGAAAACTAACTTCTTCTTTCGGAAGATAAGACAAGTATGTCGAATACAATTTCTTTGTAAAAGAATTGTGCGGAATTTCCGGCATCAGCAACGACTTCGGCTGATTTTTGAATCCTTCCAGTAAATCTACAATTTCTCCTAATGTTGCTTTGTGGGTAGTCGGAACATAACAATATCTTCCGTCTGCATCCGCCACAGAATCCAATCCCTGATAACTGCAGTGATGTTCTTTTCCTTCCAGAGCATCTAACATCTCTTCTACCAGATCGTCAATATAAAGCAGTTCTAACTCTGTGAATCTGTCATTGACCTGTATCGGAAGATTGTTTGCAATATTGTTACAAAATGTAGCTACCGCACTGTTGTAATTTGGTCTGCACCATTTTCCGAAAAGATTCGGAAAACGGTACACCAGTACTTTTGCTCCACATTCTTTACCATATTCGAAAAATAACTCTTCCCCTGCCAGCTTACTCTTTCCATAATCAGACTGTCCATAACGTCCAATCAAGGTTGCCTGAATAGAACTGGAAAGCATCACCGGGCAGATATTGTGATGCTTTTTCAAGGTGTCTAACAGTTTCGATGCAAATCCAAAATTTCCATCCATAAATTCAGACTGCTCTTTTGGCCGGTTCACCCCTGCAAGATTGAAAACAAAGTCTGCTTTCTCACAATATGTATCTAACAGAGATTCCTCAGTATCAATATCATATTCAAAGATCTCATCGATTGTAAGATCTCTTGTTCTGTTTTTTCCATCTTTGATACAATATAAGTTGGCTACAAGGTTTTTTCCGACAAAACCATTGGAGCCGGTTATAAGAACTTTCATGTGTTTACCCCCATTTTTGATCTGCTATCATCTTATTCTCCAAACTTTTTAAATCTTTGCTTCTCTTTTTCACTTTTTTACAAGGTACTCCCGCACATATTGTCCATTTTGGAACTGAAGTCTTCACAAGGCTCATCGCACCAACTGCACTTCCCTTTCCTATTGTAACATTCGGCAAAACTACACTTCCACTTCCTATAATGGAATATTTCTTCAGCATTACTTCTCCACCATATGGGCAACGATAGGGTGAAGAAATCATAGGGTTTGTCAAACTGTGCCCTGAATAATCATCGCTTACCGCATATATTGCACATCTGGAGGATACTGTAGTAAAGTCTTTTAATGTAATTCCATAGTCACCTGCTATTAAGCATGTATATGAGGATATATGAATGTAAGAACCCATACTAATCTTGCCACTCAACATACAAAAATCATCAATCCGAACATTGTCTCCTATCTTTATTTTTTCTGGACTGTAGATTCTTGCATATCTGCTGATTTTAACGTTCGTACCATAACTGCAAAACCCTATTTCTTCTAATTCCTTCTGGCTCAAAAAACTGGTGTAATTCCTGACTTGAACATGCTCTGTTGCAATGTCTTTTTTTAATGGTTTTCTTTTTTTCGATTTACATTTCCTGTATAACCATTCAAAATATTCTCCATAATTAGGATTATCCCGTCTGCGTTCTTTTATCATGTCTTGTAATCCTTCATACAATCGTATTACAGCCTGACCAGAAGCACTTTCAAAAACCCATATTGGTAAATATTTTTTCTCTACCATCATCCCCCAGAAGTGAAAAAATGAAATTACATTACTTGCATCTCTATCATCCTTGTTTATTTTTATTCCAGCATCAAATTTTTGATATAAATTCTTCCTGGCTTCTGCATATTCTTTTGCATCTCCCTGCTGAAAATATTCTTTTACTGCCCCAAGATTAGAAATCCGAATACTGGCTATCCCCACTAATATACCTGAAATTCCAGACAGAATAGCTACTATATCGACAGTTTCCTTAAGATGCCATCTCTTAAAAACAGTAACAAGTGAAGAAAAACTTCCACCACTTTTTTCCAATATGTAAATAACAATAGAAAGAATTATACAAAGCAAAGATATTGTAACAAATATAATCGATTTATTCTTTTTGTTAATCAAAAGTATCCCTCTTCATCCTACGGTATAACTAAAAATCACCTAATTATCGATTCTCCCACTCTGCTAATTCATCTCTGATATACTGCAGTGTCAATAATTTTTCTTTCACTTGCTCTACATCCAATAACTCTGTATTGCTGGAGTTAAATTCTGTCAATGTATTTCTCTCTGTATCTCCATCCTTAAAATACTTATCGTAATTCAAATCTCTCTTATCGCATGGTACTCGGTAGAACTCACCCATATCCACTGCATTGGCACATTCTTCATTTGTAAGTAATGTCTCATACATCTTTTCTCCATGACGGATACCAATCACTTTGATTTCATGTCCTGGTTCAAACAATTCTGTCACAGCTTTTGCCAACACTTCAATCGTACATGCAGGCGCTTTCTGTACCAGAATATCTCCGCTTGTCCCATTTTCAAATGCAAACAGGACCAGATCCACCGCTTCTTCCAAGCTCATAATGAATCTTGTCATAGAAGGTTCTGTAATGGTAATCGGATTCCCTGCTTTGATCTGTTCAATCCAAAGCGGGATTACTGATCCACGGGAACACATAACGTTTCCGTAACGAGTACAGCAGATTTTTGTTTTTTCCGGATCTACGGTTCTTGATTTGGCTACAATGACTTTTTCCATCATTGCCTTGCTTGTCCCCATTGCGTTCACCGGATAAGCTGCTTTATCTGTAGAAAGACAGATAACAGATTTTACACCTTCTTCAATTGCAGCTGTTAATACATTTTCTGTACCGAGTACATTCGTCTTTACAGCTTCAATCGGGAAAAACTCACAAGATGGAACCTGTTTTAAAGCTGCTGCATGGAAGATATAATCTACCCCATGCATCGCATTTCTTACCGATGCAATATCACGCACATCACCTATGTAAAATTTGATTTTTCCTGCTACTTCTGGCATACGAGCCTGATATTCATGTCTCATATCATCCTGTTTCTTCTCGTCTCTAGAAAAAACACGAATTTCCTTGATGTCTGTATTAAGAAAACGATTTAAAACTGCGTTACCGAAAGAACCTGTTCCTCCAGTGATTAAAAGTATTTTATCTTTAAACATACTATTACTTCCTTTTTATAATTTTTTTTATTTTTTGCCTTTTATTATTAGGTATTGCTGATTTCACCAGTTCCAAACAATAATGAGGGGTACGTAAATATTTTTTTGCAATATATTCATATCCATATTTCTGATATTCACTATAAATTACCTCTCTTAATTGATTTTTTGAAGTCGGATGTAATAAATTACTATTTTGAATTGATACCTTTTCAAAGGTACTCTCTACAAGCTGTACTTCACCACTTACTTTTTCTAGTAAGCGCTTACCCGTTTCTGTATTTACTATTATCGCAGATACACCTTGATAATTATTATTATTAGGGTCTATTTTCTCAATTCCCCAGTAATCTCCCAGTGTAATATCACTTATTCTATCTGGATTAGCAAATGGACATTGATAACAACATTGTCGATACATAAAACCAGCTAAAAATCCATAATAATAGGACGATAACGATGCAATGCCTTGATATTCTTTTATACGCTTTCGTTTCTCAATTTTGTACTTATAAGTTAAGGACCAACCATGTTTATCTTTATTTCTAAAGTCAAAACTTACAAGCCGTCCCCTTTTCTTAGTTTCCAAATAACTTATATAACTTTTGAAAAGTTTTCGACTAGGTACACCATGGCATATAATATCGACAACAATTAAATTATCATATTCTTTTCCTAAGTACCTTCTAAGTCCTGCGCATTGACAAGGAGTACCAGAAAATAAAACTTTTTCTCCTTTTTTTAATTGTTTTTCTATTTTTCCATAGGTATTCCCAATATCACTTTCAACATACTTTGATCCCTGTAATTTAAAAAGTTCATTATTATCGTCAATTCCAATATGTCTAGGCTTCAACTCATCATCATATGCACATCCATAAACTTTGCCATTTTCAGAAAGCACACTTTGCGCCAAAGACGCGAATACTCCACCCGATGAACTTTTTTTAATTATATCCTGCTTTAAAACCCATCCTGCATAAACTTGTTTTATTTTATTCACCTTAGGTTTATTCAATACCGGGCAACTATTTGCACATTTATTGCAATCAATGCAATTATCTTTTTTAATTACCGGATAACAAAATCCTTCTGGATTCTCTTTAAATTCAATGCACGCTACCGGACATGCTTGTTCACATGCATGACACCCTACACATTTATCTCCTACAATACTAATATTCATTTTTATCCCTCTAACGCATTTCGTAAGTAATCTATAGATATTCTACGATTTTCGTCTATAATTTTATTTATTTTAGAATAAATAATTGCTTTGTTTGCAATTTCCAAATCTATTTCTGATTTAAATAATCGTTCATTAAGTCCTACTAAATTTAATATACTTTCTAACCTGGAATTATATTTAGGAGCTCTAACACAGACAAATTGTTTATTAAAATTAATAGAAAAAGCAGTTCCATGAAATGAATCTGTAATAACATATTCTGCATGTGCAATGTAGCTCACAAAATCTTCAGGTCCATTTATCAATCTATTTTTAGCTCCTTTAATAAACTCAAACGTATCCGAAAAATTCACTATTGCTAATTGCTTTTCATTAGCAATAATTTGAGCATATTTTTTTATTACAGGGTTTCTGTTTAAGTTATAAACAAATAAATACTTTTTTTCTCTAACTGGTCGTATAAAATTTCCCCATTCATTTCTATTAAGCAGAAGTGTCGGATCTAAAACATGTACTCCATTATCTATTCCAACTGTTTTTAGAATTTCCAGCCCATAACTTTCTCTTACAGAAACCATGTCATACTCTTGTAAAAATTTTTGAATTTTGTGCCTCATTTCAGCCGAAAAACTTTTACGTCCAAAACTTCCTGCATATGCAATTTTTCTCTTATCCTTAGGTGCAAACTGTAAATAGTATGCATTTAAATCATTTTCTTTATTGCTATTTTGTGTGTTCCATATTTGATCACTTCCACTCATATATATATCCGCTTTAGGTGGATTCTCTAACAGCTGCTCATATGACGAATATTTTATATCGCTCAAATGAATGTATTTGGTCAAAAATTTATTCAATATAACATACTGAATACTATTACATAATAATTTAGGCAAAAATCTAATACACTTACTAAACCAGCTTCTTTGCTCATTTTTCGGAAACAATGCTCTATATAAAGTTAATCCTTCTGGCACAAAATCTATTATTTCAGCCTTATCCCCTAATTTTTCTATAATATACTGCGTAGCATATGTTTGTAACATAGAACCAAAATTTGTCACATGATGTAATGTTATAATATCAACTTTTTTCATCTCGATCTCCTAATAATGCGTTGTAAACTCTCTCTTTCATCTTTCTTCATTCCCCATTTAAATAACAATAATCCATAGGAAAAAACAAAAATTACACCTTCAATTATAATCTTAATTACACTAACCCCATTCCACAATATATGAAGACTCAATGAAATTCCTCCAGCCATCAATAAACATGGGGTAATTCCCTTAAATATTTCTTTAAACATATGTACCACATCAATATTGATTATTTTATCATAATATACATTCATTATAACAATAGACCCTATAAAATATGAAATGCTCGTTGCAATAGGCGCTCCTATTGCTCCAAACAATTTAATTAATATTATTGTTAAAAAGATATTTATTCCCGATATTCCCAACATTACTATCGAGCGAAACATTCTTTTATTCTTCGCATCTAAAATCGTAAGAACTGTATTTTCTACTAATGTTATCAAATTAGGAATCATAATAATTAAAGAAATAATCCATATCTCAAACACATTTTCTTTTGCCCATAACGTAATAAAATCTTTTCCAAATAAAATGAATCCTGTCAAAATTCCTCCACAAACCATAAATTGAAATCGTCCTGGCCTAATTACAAAATTTGTCAGATCTTTTCTATTCGAGTTATGTAATACCAGTTTAGTTGCCTGTGGCAAGAAAATATTAGATATGGCCGTTGGAAACATATTAAATGCAGTTATAAATGTCATAGCCAATGAATAAATACCTGTAGCAACTTTTCCTTCCATCACACCTAATATTGTTTTATCAACTGTATTATTCAAATAACTTACAATGGATTGTAATAGTATAGCGCACATAAATGTTGCCATCGGTTTAATAACATGCGCATATCCTTTATGATATTTAATTTTAAAATGTAATTTTTTTATATTTAAGGATAGATATAATACAATAGCTATACATATAGAAAAAATATCTGCATATACTAAACTTAATACCCCAAGATTTCCAATTAAAAACAAAATAACTGAAACAAATTTAAACAACAATTTAAACAAACTTATAGCTTTAGCAATACTAAAAAGTTCACACGACATAGATAAGCCTTCTAAAAACCGTTCCCAAACAGTTAAAACTAGCACTACAATCATAAGATTAAACATTCTATGGCCCAATTCAAACTCATTAATTGTCAATGTCTTATAAATATGTTCCAAATTACAATTGACTATAAGACCAACAATAATAATAAACACAGATACTATTGCTACGAGTACTGCAGAATAAAAAGCAAATACTTCTTCTCCCTTTTTATCTTTTTTTTCTTTGTAGATAGAAATAAATCTTACCATAGTGGTTCCAATTCCTAAATCAAGAATCAGAATATAACTTGCTACCGCATAGATCATTTGATAAAATCCATATCCATCTGTACCAAGATAATTCAAATAAATAGGTGTAAGAATTAGATTGCTTAGTACATTAGTACATATTAATGCATATGAAACAATTATTGCTAATTTTTTTGATTTAAAAACACTTCTCATAAAAACACCATTTTACTTTATTTTTAATTTACTTAAAATTCTCAATATGAAATACTGTACCGGATTAATTTTAGCAATTGGTGATGCTACTTTTTCGAAGCCTTCCTCCGCTACTTCTTTTAAAAATCTCATCTGATATTCTCTTTGGGAATCAATCTGTTTTCTTTCTGTATACGCATATTGAATATCATTCCATTTTAATTCTCTCCATATCAAATTTTTCTTCGTTCTCTCAAAAAGTCCTTCTGCATGTTTCGTATTTAAAGCCAATAGCGAGATTCCTTTATCACGATATTTTACTCCTGCATTTTTATATCCCCAAAAATCTGCAATCGTAAAATCAGACTGATGTTTATTTCTAAATTCACAATTATTACATGTCATTCGTGTTGAAATATGTTTATACATAAAGCAATTAAAATACAAATCATAAATAGCATTTTTACTATACTCTTGACCATTTTCAAATTTTACAGTTATCCATTGCTTTTGCCATCCTTTTAGCTTAGGTCTAAAATTAACATCTATTACTCTTGAATGATATTTATTTTCAAGCATTGTGATATGTTCTCGATACATCTGTGGAGATGGAACGCCACCGCAAATAAAATCACAAGTATACAAATTTTCATTTTGTCCAAAAACTTTTTTAATCCCCGCAACCATACACGGTGTACCGACAAACAAGACTTTTTGTCCTCTATCTAAAAAAGTTTTTACTTCTTCAAAACTTTTACCTGGATCTGCTGAAACATATTTACTGCGCCGCAATTGTTCCAAATCATATTTTGTGGTATTGCCTATATGAACGGATTTAAAATCATCACCAAACACCGCTCCAAAAACTACTCCCGATTGCGCAATTATTTCTTCTGCCAATGCAGTAAATATCCCTCCTGAAGAACTCTTTTGACATATTTTATCATTTTTTATCCATCCATAATATGACTTAAGCGGTTTTGTTATATGCTCATTATTCATAACAGGGCATGTTCTTTCACATTTTCCACAATGGATGCATTTTTCATAATCTACTCTTGGCATACTAAAGCCGTTTTTATCTTTAGACCATGTAATAGCTTTAACAGGACATATTATTACACATGCGGAACATCCCATACAACGCTCCTTTAGTATATCAATTGCCATTTATACCTGCCTCCTTTAGATTTTCTACTATATAACGGTAACTTTTTTCTCTTTCATTTTTAATTACAGCTTTTACTTTTTCATAATCTATTTCCATCGTAAGTTCATCCCTCTCGTTTTCTCTCTTCTTAATTTCCATTAATTTTAGTAAGTCATTTATTCTGCTCGGTGCATTTGGATTAACTAATGAACAAAACGGTTTTTGAAATATCAATGAAAAGGCTGTTCCGTGAAATGATGATGTAACAATAAACTGTGCATGGTCAATTAACCACAAAAATTCTGAAGGTCCTGCGTTCCTAACCACATTATCACAATGTACAATCTTGTTTAAGTATCCTCGACGATCAATTAATACAATTTTTTTATTCAATTTTTTCTTAAGCTCATTTAAAACTTCATTAATATTATTCGGTATATGTAATATATAAACTAAAATATATTCTTCTGGAATTCCCTGTGGTTTCTTTTCAATCTTTCTCCATTCCTCATCTTCCAATAAAAAACTAGGGTCAATATTAACTTCAGCCTTACACCCAAACATGTTTTCTAAAATGTTCACTGCTGTTTTTTCTCGAACTGAAATTTGCTTCATATCTTTTAGAAAATCATATTTTCCCTTTTGTTCCGCACTAATTTCTGACACCCCTAAACTAGCTGCATATGAAAATTTATAAGTATTTGTAAATTTTTTCAAACTAAAGTATGGATTGATGTTATTCGGATTCCAAACCTGATCGCTTCCTACTATATAAACTTTACTTTGGTCGTCCTTATTAATCTGATATCTTAATATAAAATCATCAAATGCATGATCTCCTTCCTTGAGTTCAGAGTAATGTATCATTCTAAAAAATTTTTCTATTACTGTGTAAATAAATCCTTTAATGGATCTTATCTTTTCTTTATCAACAGGAAACTCATACACTCCCACATCATATCCATTTTTTTTTATAAATTGATAAATCCCATACGCTTGTAACATTGCACCATAGTTATAAACACTATGTGGTGTTATAATTGAAATTTCATTTTTCATAAGCATACTCCCCTACTCCAGTTCACGTATCTTCTTAGCTGGCACTCCGCCTACTAAGTAATTTTTTTCACAATCTTTAATCACACAACTTCCAGCCGCTACTACAACTGCATCCTGCACTCTTGTATCTCCTATAAACGTACTCCTAGCTCCTACCCAACAACCATTTCCTATAGTTACCGTTAAGTTTTTGCCTTCTCCTGCTCTCCTATTAGCATTACCAATTTCATGTGAACCCGTTACTATCATAACTTCCGGTGCGAAATCACAATTATCACCACATACAAAAGAACCATCACCATGAATCGTAAATCGTGTCCCAACCCAGCAATTAGAGCCGAAGGCTATGTTACTACACTTACCCACAATAAGAGGTCCTACGACCTTTGTATTTTTCCCACACTTAATACCAATCAGATTTAGCAATTTATTTTTGATACAAAAAAAATGTGTTCCGCCCAAAAAATGATTAATAAAAAATAACACTACCGCTCTAATATTTCGTTTAATCATACTTATCCTTCCATTATCTTCTCAAACGCTTCAAAATTCACTTTCGCCATATTTTCTATTGTATAAAAACTAATTTTTGCCAAATTATTTTTTGCCATTGAAATACCTTTTTCTTCACAATTCAAAATATTCATTATTCTATCTTTCAATGTATCACTATCATCTATTGGAACAATGTAACCATTACACCCATTTTCAATTAATTCTAATCCTGCGACACAATGATCTGTTGTAATGATTGGCAATCCGTTAGCCATTGCCTCATTTATAACTAATCCCCAAACATCCGATCTTGTTGGTAATACAAAAAGATCGGATGCTTTATAATAATTCATTAACATTTCTTTACGCTGAAATTCAACAAAATGCACCTTTATTCCTTTTGCTCTATCTGCCATTTCTATATATTTATTTGACGGCTCGTCGCCTACAATATAAATTCCGATATCTCCGACCATGGATTGCGCTGATTTTAGTAAAACATCAAACCCTTTACTTTCAATAAATCTACCTACAGAAATAATTATTTTATCTTCTTTCATATTTAATGTTTTCTTCAATATTTCTTTTTCATTTTTAGATAGTATATCTTTCATAATTTCCGATTCGTGTAACGATGTAAATGGATATACATATGTATCTTTCCTATTTACACCAAATTTCTCCAAAAATCTATATGTCGTATCACCTGAAATCAAATATTTATCAGCTGATCTAATTAAAAATTTTTTTATAAAATCTTTCCGAGATTTTAAGTATATATTATCTACAGCAATACCATCAAAGTTTAACACAATCTTTTCTTTATGTAACTTTGAAGTTAATAAGTTGATAATCTCTGTATTAGTACTATACCCACCTATAACCACAATATCCGGATGATATTTTTTTACATATTTCCATATAAATGTTCCCTTGGCTCTTTTCCCCTTCCTAGGAAGGTCAAGATTTATCAATTCAAATTTTTCCACACACTTTGAAAACCATTTCTCATTTCTATGCGTCTGTCTCTCACTATTTTCCTCTGCAAGAACAATTACGTCGCATAACTTTCCCAATTCATTAAAGAAGTCTATTCTGTATGGAGATAAAAAACATGTTGTAAACAATATCCTCATACTGCTCTCCTCCCATCTTCTTTTTTGTAATTTCTTAATTCAAACTTACGATATGCAATGAAAGATAAATAAAACAATAAATATGTTGCGGTAAATAGTCCACCACCAAACATCAAAATCATCGATACTACACATAACATTTTCTGAAACAATTTTCCTTGGATAAACAATTTTAAATATAGCACTAAAACAATTATTAAACCAATTATTCCTAAAGTAAAAAGAATATCTGCTATACTGCTAAAATACATATTATCTGGAAGATTTCCAAATCCCATCCCTACAATTTTTCTAAATAAAGATAGAGTATTAAACACATCATAGCCACCGCTTCTAGCATCTATAGCGCTCATTGCATTTGGATCTTCTACAAAAATTCTTCCAAGTGTATTGTCAACAATTTCACTCCTCATAATGATTGGGACAATAATTAGCATTAATGCGAAAACTCCAGTTATTTTAATGATTTTAGCACGATTTGGTCTTCTTTGAATTAATAACTTTAAAAACCAGCATCCCCAAGTAATTGCTACAACAATAAATCCTTGTCCCGATGTTGAGAATATAATAGCAACTGTTATTAGAATTGCAGTAGCATTCTTATTCCGAATTTCTACATATTCTTGTAGAAACAAACTACACACCAACATAAGTGCTGCAAAGTACACAAAGCTTGATGGCTCTAAGAAAAATGAAGTTGGGCGATAAAAATTAGCATATTCAGACAAAACATTACTCTGTGTTAGGCCTTGCGCTTTTGTCAACCCCGGTATAAAATTAGGCAGTATATATCCTGAGGCATTATATACCAAAAATTGAATAATCAAATATACCGATGCAATAACTGTAACCTTTTGTAATAAATGCACGCCATAATCAAAGTCAAAATAATCCTTGTTGCAAAACGAAAAAATACCAAGTAAAATGACAAATCTTAACATGCGCATTAAAACAGTTGTACTTGGAGCGTATAATGAAACTGAAAAAATGCTTATACTTGTTATAATAACTACATATAAAATTAGAGGTAATAATTTTCTTTGTAACTCTATTACCCATTTTTTATTTAATGCTATAGCAACTCCAGTTATACATATTAAAAATGTCCCCATATCAATTGATGCGATTGGAGAACGATAAATTGACAAAATTGGAAAAAATATAATTAAAAATGTATATATTTTCTTTATACTAATCATCACTTATACAATCCTTATACAAATCATATGTTTGCTGCATAATATTATCCTTATCAAATCTCATAGAAGACTGAATTATCTTATTACTATCATAAACTTGGTTCTCAAATTTGAATGCTAAAATCTCCGCAAAATCATTCACTACTTGTCCTGAATTATCATCAAGCAATTCCGCACATGCTGTAGTATTATAAGCTAAAATAGGCGTCCCACATGCCATTGCTTCTGCTGTAACCATTCCAAAGGTTTCTTCTTTAGAAGGATTAAAAAATAAATCTGCTGCTGAATATAATTCAACCAATTGCTCTATGTTTTGTGTCCTTTTTAATCCTATAATGTTACTAGGCAGTTTTTCAATTTGCTTTTCATCTAAACCTACAATCACAAATCTGACTTCATCATTTAGTTTATCCGCCCATTTTATAATATCATTGTAACCCTTACGCTCATTCCAGCCATCTGACACACACAAAATCATCTTTTTATTGCCAATTTTCAATTCTTCTTTTATATTTGTTTCAATATATCTAAAGATATTATGATCAATGCCATTATATATTCTCACAATGGAATATTTTTTTAAAAATGACTGCTTTACCTGCCCAGCTAGCCAATCGGAAACCACTATAATTGTCATATTCTCTAGGGATGTAAATAGACTCTTTTTTCTTTCATAGTTATTGTATGAATTATCCTTGAAGATACTTGTAGGGTATTCCTTTTTCTGCACACATTTTTTGCAATCTTTTTTCCATTTATTGCAACCAACAGCTGTATAGTGGGTACAATGTCCCGTATATGCCCAGCAATCATGCAGCGTCCAAACTACTTTCCCTTTATACTCTGACTTCAAATATTTAAACAATATCTCAATATTTACATAATAACCATGTAAATTATGTAAATGAATAATATCCGGATCATATTTTCTAATATACTCTATCATACGATTTGTACTATATGATGAATAAAACCCTGATCTATCAGAAATTCTGGCACATAACGCATGAATAGAGACACCAAATTTACTTGAAAATTTTATGGCATGGGGATCATCTGAGTTTCCTCTGCCATAAATAGCTCTATATTCTCCGCCTCTTTCTTCAATAGCAGTCCCTAAATCTTTTACTATTCGCCCTGTGCTTCCCTTTTCAAACACAGTATTAATAAATAAAACTCTCATATTTTCTCCAAAATATCAACGTATTTCTTTATATTATCCGTTCTGACAAATAAATCCTTGTACATATAAAGTGCACCTTGATTTTTTTTAATTGCCTCTTTACTATAACTGACAATGGCTTGGGCTAATTCATTTTCGTTAATTGAACTTACACAATTGCCTGATTTATATTTTTCACAAATTTTATCAAATGCTGATTGCTTATCAAAACAAAAAATAACTGGTCTTCCACAGGATAAACATACTCCTGTCTTACTAGGCAACGCCGTTTTTATTCCTCCAGGAACCAACGGAATTATATTGACTCCCGCAGCCGAATATATAGATGTTGCCAATTTTGAATCCTGTAATGGTAACATTGTTACATTACTAAGATTTTTCTCTTTAATTTCTTTCTCTATATTTTCTTTATCTGCCCCACCACCTATTATTAAAAATCGAATATTCGCATTAGCTTTCAACTTTTCTGCCGCCCTGATAACAAGTTCCACATTCTGCATTCGCCCAATATTGCCTGCATATATTGCATAAAATTTATCGCGGCTAAGATTATACTTTTTAACAAATAAATTTTCACTCCAAGGTATATCTACTGTTTCATCGCTGTATCCCCAATTATATATTACATTAATTTTTTTCTCCGATATGCCCTTCAATTTGATAAATTCTTTCATATCATGCGATATACAAATCATTTTATCAGACTTCTTATACACAACCTGCTGCCACATTTCAAAATACTTGTATAACAATGACTTTTCCTTAATTAATCCACTCTGCACAGCATTATCCGGCCAAACATCTTGCAACATAGAAACAACTTTCATACCCTTACTTTTAGCTGCTCGGACAGTCCAAAAAGATGAATAACATACATCTTCAAACAAAACATCTGCTTGTATCTTTTTTATAATTTTAGCCATTTTTACAGTTGTACTTACATCCGAAGTATACCGTTGGATAATATTTCCATGATCAGATTTTTTTCTAATTACCGGAATATATCTTATATTATCATCTTCTATTCCCAACTTATACCCGTCTTCTTTCTCATGTTCACATGCAACAATACGTATTATTTCGTGTCCGGCTGTTAAAAATCCTTCAATAATATCTTTAAAAAGATGGTTAAATGGACTTGACGCTTCATAAAGAATAGGTGTTGCAATCACTATTTTCATAACACTATTCCACCTTTACTTCTATCTTCTTAATTGCCTGTTCGCAAATCTCTATTGCCTGATTCGGTGTTTCTGCCTGTGCAATAACAAAACCAACCCTATCTACACTACTTCTAATCTCATTCACACATTCTCCCTCATGATGAACCAAGCTAATCTGACAAACACCGTTAATCTTCTTTGCCTTATCTATACCATTAATAGCTGAAATAACTCCAAATTCAGTTTTTAAGTATCTAATCGCAGAAGCTTTTTTTATTTTACTATTAAAATCTGGTGTTTCACCAAGTGCAACGTGTATACAACATTCCACTAAATTTACGCCTGTTGATAATGGAACAAGGTGAGTTGTTATATTATCTCCACCAAGCCTAGCACCCAATTCCACAACCTTAGGTCCATCTTTTGTTACTTTTATTTCTGTATGTGAAGGTCCATTTTGAATACCAATGGCATTTACTGCGTCACATGCAATTTGGGCAATATTTTCCTGAATATCTTGTTTTAATATTGATGGTTCATTATGTCCCATTTCTACAAAATACGGTGCTCCTGTTGTTAACTTATCTGTAATCTGTACCACATGACATACACCATTCACGCTCAACGTTTCTACACTGACCTCCGGGCCTTCCATATATTCTTCAACAACAATCTCCCCACTTCTAGAATACTGCTTACTGTATTCAAAGGCTTTATTTATGTTCTCATTATTAGTAAAATCAGAAAGCAAATCTACTCCTCGGCTACCAGAATTATCTGCTGGTTTCACAATGCATTTAATCTGTTTATTTTTAAAATAATCAACTGCTTTTAAATATTCGTCTTTACCACTAATCCTAAAAAATTCTGGAATAGGTACTCCCTTTTCTTTAAGAGTTTCTCTCATCATTGCTTTATTTGTTGCTTTTAATGCTGTTTCTTCCGAAATTCCAACTAACCCCATTTCCTTGGCAACGACTGCAACAGTACGCATAGGCATATCACTAGCAAGTGTCATAATACCATCAATCTTATGTGATTTTGCTGCTAAAAGCACTTTTTCAATATCAATTGTACTAATAACTTCTTTAGTTACACCTTCTACTTCAAATCCGATAGCATCAGGATTCATATCGACAGCAATAACTTCAATCCCCATCTTTTTCGCTTGTTCTATAGCTGGAAGTTGTAAAATGCTTGCTGCCAATATCATTATCTTTTTCATAACCTAAACCTCAATTTCATCACATAACTTCTTTAATAATATGTATTACTTGTAAAATTTCTTCATCAGTATATCTATGGTCACACGGAATCCCTAACATATGAGCTGCAACATCATCTGCAATTTCACATACTCCTTCTGCCAACTTAGGAAGCGGCCATATTACAGGGGCATATATTCCCTTTTCCGCTAATTTTTTCTGTACAATACTTTGGGCTTTAACCAAAACTGGAAAATATAATGTGCTTTTTACTGCTTCACTTCCAAGCAATCGTATATTATCTAAACTACTCAGCTCATCGAAAAACGTTCTACAGTGTTTTAATCGTATTGTGTACATACGTTTCAAATCAATATGCTTTAAAGTCTCTGTAGACTGGCAATTCATAGTACTGATATTTTTTACAGTGTCTATATACTGATTTGCTTCAAATAATTCATTCCTAAATATCTCTTTTTCATCCGTCTTTCCATTTGACAAATATATGCTTTTTCGTTTCATGGCTGATATTCTTTTTTCAGCAAAGAAATTATCCTCATCTATAAGCACTTCTGGTATGTTTATTTTTGAATAAAGCAATCCTCCGTCAGGAATCGCAAACCATTTTCTTATACTACATACTGTAATATCTGCAATATAGGTTTCCACTCCTCGTTTCAAAAAGTCATGTGTTATATCCTCAACAGTAGTTACACTCTTTTGAAATTTCACTATTCTTTCGATTTCATCCTTACTTAAAGATGGAATAGCAAAATAATTCATAAATAAAAATATACTGTTAGGCTTCAATTTTTTCAGAACATCTTCAACATTTACTTTAAAATCTGTCGTCAATTTGTAATAAATAATTTCATAGTTTTCATCTTCAAATGGTTCTGGCATACAAGAACAACACAAAGCTGGCATTAACACAGTTTTCTTCTCAGTTCTTAACGCTTTAGCTATATATCTTAAAGCATCTCTACCACTACGAAAGAATTTGAGAGTATCAATACCACAATTAAATTCAATAGCATTACCTTCCAATTTGACTAAATTTTTATTAGAATCCCAATCATATTCACTGCCAATCTCAAAGACCTTCATTGTTGATCCACACTCCCTAATTACTCACTTTTTTAATCTGTTCAAGATCCTCTTTACTTTTCTCGGAAATCTGATTTGCTTCACTATTGGTATCCTTATATGTATTTTCATGTTTCAAAACAACTGCAATTGTTTTAAAAAATATTTTAACATCCATCCCGAAAGAACAATGTTTAGCATAAAAAACATCATTCTTCATTTTTTCTTCTCCATCTGCTGAATTGCGATAATATGCTTGACTATATCCCGTAATACCAGGCTTTACATTTAAAAAAACCTTTACATCTTCTGGGTATTTTTCTAACCAATCTGGCGGATCTGGTCTAGGACCAATTAAACTCATATCGCCCTTCAACATATTCAGCAACTGAGGTATCTCATCAATACTTGTTTTTCTGAGAATTTTCCCAATTTTCGTAACTCTCGGATCATCTTCGCCATTATATGTCGATCCATCTGCCAATCGAATATCTGGTGCATCTTTTTTCATTGATCTAAACTTATACATTTTAAATAATTTGCCATGTTGCCCTATACGTTCTGCATTATAAAAAATCGGAAAACCATCATTAAAAAGTATAAATGGTGAAACAATCAAAATAACGATCAACACAAATGGTAGTGCAATAAGAGCAATCATAAAATCTAAAAATCTTTTTATATATTTTTGATACATAGATTTACCTCCCTCGCATTCCTACTTAATATATTCTTTAACTATCTCACAATAATTTTTAATTATATATGTTACTTCCTCATCAGTTAATTTAGTATGTAATGGCAAAGTAATTTCATTAATAAATCTATCATAAGCATTAGGATAATCTGCAATATCAAATCCCAACTTCTTATAAGCTGTCATCATTGGGAGTGGTTTATAATGTACATTACAGGCAACACCTGCTTCTGCCATTTTTACAATAATTTCCTGCCGCTGTTCCAAGGTGATTCCTGGCACCCTTGTAATATATAAATGGCCTGAAGATCGATGTTCCGCAGTATAATGATTCAATACCTCCACTCCAAGTGGCTTAAATGAAGCATCATATTTACCAATAATTTCTTTTCTCCTTTCAAGCATTCCTTTATATCGCTTCATCTGTGCTAGACCAATTCCTGCTACTACATCTGTCATATTACACTTATACCACGGACCAATAATATCATATTCCCATGCACCAAGCTTTGTTTTCGCCAACGCATCTTTACTCTGCCCATGTAAACTCAATAATTGATACTGATGATACAATTCTTCATCATCAATTCCCGGAATACTTTTCCAAGTACTCGCTCCTCCTTCAGCTGTAGTAAAATTCTTCACTGCATGAAAGCTAAAAGATGTAAAATCAGCAATCTCTCCAGCCATTTTCCCATGCCATCTAGCCCCTAAAGAGTGTGCAGCATCAGCTAAAACAATCACTCGACCTATGGTTTTTTGAATATCGTTTGTAGGATGAAAAAGATGTTTTTTTCTTTCTACTGCCTGAAAGATACGTTCATAGTCACAAACAATTCCTCCTAAATCAACAGCAACTATTGCCTTCGTCTGCTCAGTAATAGCTGCTTCCATAGATTCGTAGTCCATTTCTACACAATCTTTCTGAGAATCTATGAACTTTACTGATGCGCCAACATGAATCGCCGCTGCCGCAGATGCAGAATATGTATATGCAGGAACTATAACTTCATCTCCCTCACCAATTCCAAGAACTCGAAAATTAAGTTCCTCTGCAGCTGTAGCAGAATTTAAACATACTACTCTATTAGTATTGCAATATTCAGCCAATTTTTTTTCTAATTCCTTAGTCCTCGGCCCAGTTGTAATCCAACCAGATCGCATAGCTTTCACTACTTCCTCAATCTCCAATTCTGTAATGTCCGGAGGACTAAATGATATATTTCTTTTTTCCATAATTTACCTACCTTAATATACTCTTCACAACTTCACGTATTCTTCCTGTTTTTTCTTTATTTACCTAATCACTTTCTTTTTCATTTTTCTCTTCCCCCAGCAGTCTCTCATACACTTCACCCTTTTTCTCGCTTCCATGTTCTCCTGCTGGGTGGTACGTTGTCACGATCTCAGCTACTTTTTCCCGGATATTATCTGCATTGATGTATGCCATACCCATTAATGTCTCCAGCTCTTTTAAGAATGTTTCGACTTCAAACGGAATCGGACATCCGATGTGGATCAGTTCGTTCCTTGTCTTCTTCAGGCCTTCTTCTGCCATCAGTTTCTCTTCATAGAGCTTTTCTCCC
>OGKH01000039.1_pt1 | contig 130035 bp, 116 predicted proteins | sample 1572421 | NCBI WGS metagenome assembly OGKH01 (sample SAMEA2582084, study PRJEB24529) | metagenome | biome: Human gut stool | place: China | collected 2011
ATTACAGAGAATAATTCCTAAACAAAAAGCGTTAGTCTTTGTAGAGTTTGAATAAAAAATTTGGCACATTTAGAGACTGGAAAGCCTTGAAAACAGGGCATTTCCGGTCTCTTTGCTTTTGTTCTGGTTCTATTCTGGTTCTGTTATCAGGGGGAATAATGGGGTTCTGTGTTTTTTGAAGTGAAAATTAACAATTTGAGCGATATTTCCAGTCCCACAGGGCATGAGTGTACTGATTTAGATAATTCACAATATCCTGATAAGTCTGATACTTGTCTTGTATGCGGTAGCCTGTGGTGGAAATAGGATTGAGAAGAATATGATAGTGATAGTTTAACGCATCGTTGTAACTGCCGGAATGCAGAACCATGACAGCCTGATATCCAATGGATGAGAAATAGTCCTGTAAAGCGTAAGCACCTTCTTCCAATATAGTACACATGGATTTTGAGGTTCGGGTTGTGAGAATGAAATGAAACATTCTTCTATGGTCTGTTATATTATAAGGTGCCTGTAGTCGGTAATATTCTTCAATAATCTGATCAGAGTTCTCTTCGTTATCAATATATGATGTCAGTATATCTTCTTTATCTGCAAACAATGATCCGATAGCATAATTTAAAGTGTTCTGAATAACAGCATCTCCCTGATAGGGTTTACGGATTACAAGTAAAGTTCCTTTTTTCATAATGGTAGTTCTCCTTATGTTTATTATAATATTAGGTATATATAGTAATAATATCTATATATGGTATATAAGAAATAAGATAATAAGGTATATAGTATATATAATGAAAAACCCTGCAAGGTAGGAATCTCTCCAGACCTTTACTATAGTGTTCATTGGTTATTTTTTACAAACGTTATTTATGACTGGCAAAGATTGATTTTGGTTGTCTTTTGTCCGTTTCTTTTATTTTTTTCTGATAAAAATATTTCTGATGAAACATAAAGGTATAGAAAAATACAGATAAAGGAGACGAGCATATGAATACACCTGTTGATGAAAATGAATTGCTGTCAATAGAGCAGCTTTGTGACCGTTTATTTATATCAGCAACAACAGCTTATAAATTATTACAGTCAGGAGAGATAAAAGCCTTTAAAGTTGGAACATGGAAGATACCTGTTAAAAGTGTAAATGATTATATTAAAAGAAAGTGTGCTGATTAGAAGAGAAAATACATAGAGATGTAATTGCATATGAGATAGCAGACAATAAAGGCTGAATCCGGAGGGGTTCAGCCATGCTTATTACTTGGAGAGTTTTTGCTATTTTCGCTTTCTTAACAAAAAGCTCAGTACATAATAACTCAAGAGAATTACAGGAAAAAGAAAGATACCATATACAGACTGTTCCGCTGTTGTACCAAGAATAGATGTAATTGTGTAAGTCTCTGGATGCAAGTACAGATAAGTGCGGTACAGAATAAAAAGCAGATAAAACAACAGTGCAATATAAAGTACCATGTGTCCGGATTTTTTCTGATGCTTTCTTTGAATCTGATGAATATAATAGTCTATCTGGCTCTTTGCAAGCTGTGCTTAGCAGATAAATATGATATTGATAAAATAGAAAATAAAAGTAATTCAGACAAGACCATCGGAGAAATCCGTTGTTTTTTTGATGAAAGAAAGGATATTTGTAAAAAAATTGCTTTATATGTGTATAAGACATATAATTATTAAAAGGTATACATGTTACAATTATGTGAAATGACAATACAAAAAATGTATGATAAAATGGATATAGATATTGTTTGCCAATAAAGTAGGAGGCTAAAATGGATGAGATATTGTTAGAAAATGAAATTTCATTGGAAAATGAAGAAGAATTAAATAATTTAGAATATTCTGGAAGCGAAGAAAAACCTCTTTTTGCATCTGTAAGGGTTACTAAAAAAGATTTTTCTATATACGAGCTCTATAGAAAATATAAGAAACAACAATTAGTATTAGAAGTCGATTTTCAGAGGAATACAGTTTGGGGACCCAAACAAAAATGTGAATTAATTGAAAGTATTTTAATGGGATTACCATTACCTATATTCTATTTCAAACAACAAAATAATTCTACGTATGTAGTAGTTGATGGGAAGCAGCGACTGTCAACATTGTTTGAATTTTTGAATAATGGTTTTACATTGAAATCTTTGAAAATATTAAAATTTTTAAATGGAAAGAAGTTTAAAGATTTAACAGATGAATTAGGAATATATCAATCTCAATTAGAGGATTACCAAGTGTATTCGCATGTCATTCTGCCACCAACACCAGATAAAATATTATTTGATATATTTGATAGGGTTAATCGAGGTGGAACAAAATTAAACAAACAAGAGATTAGAAATGCATTGTATCATGGCAGGGGACTAAAAATGATAACTGCTGTGACTAAATCAGAAGAATTTGTGAAAGCTACACGTATTGAACATAAAAAAGATAGTAGAATGAAAGGTTCCTATTTGGTAACAAGATTTTTAGCATTTTATTTGTTGTTTAACGGTTTATTAGATAAAGATGGGAAACAATATGAATACACAGGTGATTTAGATGATTTGATTGAAGTTACTTTGACAAAATTGAATCAAACATTGCTTGAAGAATTAGAACAGATTGGGAAATTTACAATAAAATGCTTAGAAAGGGCAAATGATATTTTGGGGAAAGGTGCATTTCGGAAAGAAGTAAATGAATCAAAACCAATTAATATGAATATTTTTGAAACTACTTTATATTTTATGGCATTAATGCAGAAGAATAATGTCGTAGTACCACAGAAAGTGGTATATGAAGCGTTAAAAAGAACAATAAATAGCGATGAATTTTTAGATTATATTGGAAATAGTAGAGACAATACTGTAAAAGTATATGGAAGATTTCAATTAATGGAAAAGGTATTTGAGGAGATAAAAAATGATTAATAAAATTCGTGTGTTGGCATTAAAATCTATTAAAGATTTGAATGTTGAATGTTCAAATCTAAATTTACTAGTAGGAACAAATTCATCAGGTAAATCAACACTTCTGCATGCTTTGTTATTATTGGCACAAAGAGGACTTAATGGGAAGTATATTTCTATAGGTGATTTTCGTGAAGTTAGAAATTATTATATGTCAAATTCCCCTATTAGAATAGAAATATTAGAAAAAGGAAAAAGAAAACCAGCATGGATAGAATTTGATGAAGATAAGGAAAATGAGACATATAATATTCATACCTCATTGGAGGAACTAACTGTTGCTGATGTTATGATGGATGAAGAACATGAAGATATAGAGCAATCTACTTTAATAATGGAAGAGTATGGTTTTCATTATTTATCATGTCATCGTATGGGGGCAAATGATATTTATGCCAAAAACATGTTAAATGAAAGTGATTTTGGAATAGATGGAGAATATGCTTTGGCGTATTTATTACAAAATGAAAGTAAAGCAGTGAGTGAGGACCTCGTTGTACAAGATGTAGATTGTACTAATAGTTTATTGGATCAAGTAAATTACTGGTTGAATTATATCGTGGGTACTACTTTATCTATTAAAGATTTAAAAAAAACAAATTATTTGCAGGTAAAATATAACAATAATCCAGCTAATATGGCTTCAGAGGCATTGTACTGTAGACCCGTAAATGTTGGTTCTGGAATTAGTTACTTGATAAGTGTGATAATTTCATGTTTAGGTGCAGAAGAAGGCTCGATTGTTATTATAGAAAATCCTGAAATTCATTTACATCCTAAGGCACAATCGAGATTATGTGAATTTTTATATTTTGTTAGTAAATCAAGACGTCAGTTATTTGTGGAAACTCATAGTGATCATATCTTTAATGGATTACGTGTGGGGATAGCGACAGGAAAGATGAAACAAGAAGATATTACCGTTAATTTTTTAGCGATGAACGAACAGTATGAAACACAATGTAATCCTATTATTTTTAAAGAATATGGGAAAATTATAGGAACTAATGATGACATGGATATAAATGATTTATTTGATCAATTTGAAATTGATTTAGATAGAATGTTAGGATTATAGGAAATGGAGCCTACAAAAGAAAATGGATTATTATTTAAATGAATATTCACTAAGGGGTCAATTTGAAAGTGTGGAAGATTTTTTTGAGTCACTTAGGTCTTATACGTTTCCAGTTTTGAAGAAAGTGAACGAAAGAAAAGAAAATATTATTTGGAAAAAAGATACACTTTGGCAATCAGAGATATGTAAAGGAGTTTCATTAACTAAAATACCACAAAAGAAGAATGAAAGATCTGGAGAGCTGGCAAGGTTAAAAATACAATTAATAAAATTAACTTATGAACCTCCTTTTTATAGTAATGAAGGAGTATCAAATATAGAAATAAAAGAATATAAATTCGACACGGAGTATAGAGAGAAATTTGATACAAGAAATTGTTTTACCAATGCCATAGAAAATGAAGGAAGGGTAATATCTTTTCTACATCCTGCGTATGAATGTACGCAACTTCCTGTTAATGTTAATTTTGAAAATTCGGAGTATGAGTATTGTATAGAGAATATATATACTCCGGAGTGGTGGAATTGTGAACCGGAGATTAAAACATGGAGAACATGTCAAAAATATTTAATCGAAGTAAGAGCGAAAGAATTTGATTATCATCCACCGCATTTCCATGTAAGTAAAAATGAGTTTGCGGCAGTATTTAAGTTGAATAATGGCGAATTGTATAGGGAAGGCAAGAAAAAATGGACATTGCATATGATTAATGAAATAAAAGAGTGGTATGAAGAAAATAAGTGTGAGTTGCAGGAAACTTGGAATAATTTACATAATAGTTGATTTTAAGAGCAAGTTTTATTATAATATGTCCGTGGCAACACATTGGCAACAGAAAATCAGTAAGCCAGAATAATATGTGTAATTGAGATAAAATAACGGCAGAAAAGGAATAGAAACTAAACAAATAAATTTAGTAACATCTTCGAATTTGCCGAGTTTGAATAGACACCACTGTTAAAGGGCAATATGGTTTATCGCCTTTAGGGTAAAAAACTGTATCGTCAACAATAAAATAAAAAGTATCAGAGACCATAAGATGAGTCCAAGTATTCCTCATCTTACGGTCTCTTTTATTTTTATTTCATAGTAGCCGAAAGCCTTGTAAAATCAGTGTTTTATGAATTATGAGAAAGAATTTAAGCAAGAGCAGCATATATTGCTTTTGATTGTTCAAGGGCAGTCACCTTTATCTATAAGAGGATAGAAGAGTTTGCCCCTGAGGGAATAAAGGGGAGTGCCCTTGGACATAGTGATATTTTTAATACTCATTTTTGGGAAAATATAAAAAGCCGGAAAAGCCCATAAATGCTGGGATTGCTTAGAATTATACAAAAACATTTAATATTTGAATTTGGGGATTTTATCGTTTTTGGGATAAATCTGGGAGAAATTTGGGAAGTTTTTGGGAAAATCATAGTTCATAACACAAATACTTACAGGAGGTTACTTAAAGTGCGAAAAAGAAATTTTAAAGGAAGGTGTACAAAGCGTTATGTACCAAAGTGTATGGATATATGCCGTACATATGACGCATTACAGGAAGCATACGCTGATGAATTGTCACAATCGGATGATGTTGAAGAATTTAGATGTAATGTGTATTTAGAAGGATTAGCAGAAGGAGATTATACAACGGATTTTGTCTGTACGAAAACTGACGGAACAATCATGGTTAGGGAATGTGTTTATCGAAGCAGGTTAATCAAGCCAATGCATTATAAGTTGCTGGAAGCATCAAGAAGCTATTGGAGACACAGAGGCGTTACAGATTGGGGGATTGTGATAAATGACAAAAAATGAATTATTGTATCGTGATGATAAGATTATCAGAATCCTACAGGTAAATGACAATCAGCTATTGGTAATTGACTGCATCAGAATGACTATGCCTGTCTGGAAGCCATTAAAAGAATTTTATGGATATGAGCCAATGAATGAGCAGAGGCTGCATCAGCAATATGGACGATAAATTGAAAAGAACAATAGGTAATCAATTGTGGGAGTGTAGAGTTAAAAAGGCTGGACACAGGCTTTTGTTTCCAGACAATTAGGAATTTCAATCAGAACTATTTCAAGAGTGGAAAATGGTTCAGGGATATCTAAAACATTATTAAAGAAAATGTGCAGCTTGTACAGTGTCTCTGTTAATGAATTGTATAAGCAGGATGAGACAATCATAAAAAACAGAGTTTCAGCTCAAATAGATGTTATTCCAGAAGATGTTGCAGTAAAGATATTATGTCAGAGTTCATTTGTAGGAGATATTCAGAGAGAATCCATTTTAAGATTTAATGACATCATACAAAAAGATGGTATAATGTATAAAGAACAGATAGAAGAGATATTGTCAGAAATGATTAGCATAAAACAGAACTACTCCTTATCAGATGTGGTGTACTGTTGCATGATGATTAATCAAAAGACATTAGATAAAATAGACAAAATAATAGAAGATGCTTAATTACGAATGAAAGGTGGAATGATTACGAGAATTAATAACGAATTAAAGGCTATAGAAGAAAATTTTTCTATAGAAGAGCTTTTTTTGAAACATGGGATAATAAGTCTTATGTTTTATGAGCCATTAGAGTTCCAACAGTTAATTATAAAAATTAATATGGAAAGGGATAAGCACTCTGATACTCAGAGTAGACTTATGTTTATCCCACTTTACAAAAAGGTATATTTAGCACAACGTAAAAAATTATTAGAATTATTTGATGCGGTAAAAAATAGAACAACAAAAATAATTCCAGAACCAACGAGAGAGGAAATGCAAACATATACTAATGAATCATGGGAATATTTACCGGATATTTCAAATTCAGAAAACGTGTATTTATATGCAGAAAATAGAATTAAATACGCTATTTTTAAAACGGAAGAAGAATTATATATTCTTAGAAAGTATCCTTCAGTTTATTATAATTATAGAAGCAGCTATGTTGGGGGATTGTTCAGCTATAGATATGATGATGAAATAATTATTTACGATAAGGTGAATATTATATCAGATGAAATGCATCATTTTAGATTGTGTTGCAATGATAGTAGCAAGGCGAGTGATAAAAGAGCTTTGTTAAACATAATGGCATATTTAAATGGATGTCCCAATTTTGAATTTTTGGCTAACAGGGAAATAAACAATAAATTGAATGAATTGTATTATCGTTTTGATTTATTGGATTGTATCAGATTACGTCATCCTAATTATCTTAAATCAAATATTGAAGAGGCATTTCATTTAGAGTTGCCAATAATAAAAAATATTAATGCGTATAAGATGATTGCATTTGAAAAACTACCACATGAAGGAATATTGGATTTATATCATGCATCATTAAAACAATTTGAACCATTGCCACGTTGCGTCTTTTTGTATAGAGTATTTGAATATGCAGCATCGTATCATTATAAACCGACAATTATGCCTGCAACATATACACCAGAGGATGCTTTGAATTATTATTTGCCATTGGCTTTGAATTATAATTGTAACCCATTATATTACATAGACTGGAATAAATATGGAAAAAGAGAACAGTTGAGTAATTATTTTACGGTTTTGAAACATGAAGCTAAAATCATTTTAGAAGAGTGGAGAAACAGTCCTTATCTTTCAAGAAAATCACCAGGAGAAATAATATATTTAACGGGCAGAAATTTTACAGCTCATGGAGCTTCTGGAAATATGGGAGATAGGAACAGGCAATATGATTATGATAAAAATTATTTGCATATTAATAATGTTAATATAGTTCTAGAAATTATTGCTCGGTATGTTGTAGAGTTATTGAATCCACAGTTACAAAATGTTGTAGAACGAAGAAAAAAATATTATATGGAACGATATAAAAAAATAATTGAAAATAAAGATAACTAGGTAGAAAAATATGAAAGCTGATTATATCAAAGAAATTATTAAAAAATACGATGAGATGCCATATAAATGTATATTAATAGATGGTACATGGGGAATAGGAAAAACATATGCAGTAAAAGATGCTTTAAAGGAGAATAATAATGTATGCTATTTGTCAGTGTTCGGAATAAAAGATGTACAGCAAATTTTTCATGAAACATTCTATCAGCTTGGATTAAAGGATAAAAAAGAAATAAGAAAAATTGCTTTTAAGATACTTGACATTGTTTCGGTATTATCAAAAAAAGTAGGAATTGCAAAAACAATTATAGAGTCTGTAATACAAGAAAAAGAATTGTTTTTAGAGCTTACAAAAACATTTCAAAAGACTCATGTGATAGTTATAGATGATTTTGAACGCATGAATAAAAATATAAGTGTTGAGGAAATATTTGGTGTAATAGATGAGATTAAGAGATGCAATTATGTAAAAGTTATATTAATTGCAAATACATCAGAAATTAAAAATAAAGATACATTTGATAAATACAGTGAAAAGGTAATTGATAGAATGTATGAAATGACCGAGCATACAGACAGTATTAATTGGGCTAAACTGCGTATTGATTGTGGTTTTATTGATGCATTTTTAAAACTGCATAATGTTCGAAATATAAGAACACTTCAAAAAGCTCAGAATTTATATGAAGATGTAAAATTACAATTAAAAGATGTATATTCTGATGAATTTTATAACGAAATAAAACTTGCGTGTTATGCTATTGTTGTTGAGTCAACGGATGGATTATATTATAAAGAAAATAAAGGAAGTACTAATGATTCTATTGTAAATGCAACATTTTCCATGACAAATAAATTAGAGTTCAGAATTAAAAATTATTATTTGAGAGGAGTACGCATTAGCGGAAATATGGTAAACATAATACAGAGTTATTATGAAAATAAAGCTGAATTAAATCCAAATGAGATTGATGTAGAGTATCAGATATTTTTACATGCAGGTGATAAAGCAAATTATTATAAAACGGATGATGAAATGAAGTCGTTTTTACCTAAATTGGCAGAAAATATTTGTAAAGAAAATGATATACCTAAATTAATTAAGTATGCTGATGAGTATTTAATATGGAGTGAACATTTGGAGGTGGATACGGAGCAAACTTTAAAAGAATATGAACATAAATTGCATGACTTGATTTATGCCGAGGTTGTGAATGGAAAATTAGATTATTTATCCTATGGTATAGATATTCATGTGCAATCGGAAACAAACCGAAAAACTATTAAAAAGTTGATTCAGGAAATAAAGAATGAACTGGTTAATCTATATGTTCAGTATCTCTCAGAAAATACTCATAGTGATATAGCATATCAATATTCATATAATCTGCGACAGTTTATAAGTAATAGCTATTATAAAGATGCTCTATCTGGAAAAGTTGAAAAGTTATATAACAGGAAATCTTTTCCTATTGATGATGTAACTGAGACCCAATATCATACAGCATATAATATCATGTATGTACTATACATAGAAAATAAGGAAAAATTTTTACAATATTGTGACGAAATAAAAAGTACTTGCGACCATATGGCGTCACATAGAATTGATGTTCTTCTTAAAGAAATTACTGGGGAAGAGTAGTAAGATATGTAAGTGTAGATAAATGTGCATGTGCAAGAGAGAAAATAATAGAAAGTTCATGAATTTTTGTTTTGCAAATGTGTGCATAGTATTCATATAATGCACATAAATAAGTCTTGTGAATGCAAAGAAATAAGGGTGTAATAAGAATGCAACAAGGTCTCTACTATGTTAAAGGGCAATATGGTTTATCGTCTTTAGGGCAAAAAACTATATCGTCAACAATAAAATAAAAAGTATCAGAGACCATAAGATGAGTCCAAGTATTCCTCATCTTACGGTCTCTTTTATTTTTATTTCATAGTAGCCGAAAGCCTTGTAAAATCAGTGTTTTATGAATTATGAGAAAGAATTTAAGCAAGAGCAGCATATATTGCTTTTTTGTCTTGTGGTACTAAAGGAAGCTGTGTGTGAATAGAAAAATGATGGCTTGGAATGCTTGCATTTCACAGACAGCAGGAGATATACAGAGAAAGCTCTAGCCGGAAACGCAGTATAAAGAATGAAGAGCAGTACCGGGAATATCAGATATGGCATATGGAAGTGCAGGAAGAACTGGATGAACTGAAGCAGGAGAAGAGAAATGTTAAGAGGCAGATACAGCTTGCTGATGACATTATAAAAGGAGATTTGTATACAGTTTATTATGCGGTGTCGGAGAAAAAAGAAATTGTTCCTGACAGGGATGTTGAGATACCGGGGATGGAAGAGGAGGCTGTGTCAGAGAAAGATGTGGCTGTTGAGCCGGAGACGAATGTTGAGGTAGTGAATCCAGACAATAATCAGAATGAAATAGGCAGACAGAAAGAGCAAGCTGATAGTGCGAGAAAACAACAGACTGATTTAGATGGCAAAGAAATTTCAGAGATTCATAATTCGTCTGATGTGAATGTGACAAGAATCGACGAAAGTATAACTGATGTGACAGGTAAAAGTGAATTTGTAGAAATTAGAGAAACTGAACCTGTGGACAAAGTTGGACGGATTGTCAGGAGAATATCAGAGTTTGGTGGTTATGGGAATGTCAGTGATTCTGTTAAGGCTGATATATATGGATTCGATATTGCTGATGTAAGTGGCAGCATAAGGTTGTTCTCGGATGTGATGAAAAAACTTGGAATAAAGCTGGATGGAGATGGGCTTTATGAGGAGTTTCAGAGGATTTTTGATGAAGCAGCTAGCAGAGATGTTGATAAAGGTAAGGCGGAAGATAAAATGCGGAATAGGGGAAGAGGAAGGTAATTCCTCTGCTTATTCTATAAATATAGGTTGGATATGGTCAGATGTATTATAGATTGAAAAAATCAATTTAAGATTGGATTAAAACAACTTAAATGATATACTAAAGAAGTAATAAATAGTTGTGATGATACGAAAGGGATTAGCAATGGCAATCAGATACAACAGATTATGGAAAAAATTAATAGATGAAAATATGATGAAAGTTGACCTTAGAGATCAGGCAGGAATTACAACAAATGCACTGGCTAAACTAGGGAAGAATGAACATGTAAGTACACAAGTTTTAGAAAAAGCATGTAAAGTATTGCATTGTGAGATACAGGATATCATGGAATTTGTTCCAGACGAGGAAAGGAAAGAAAAGTAATATGGCTAAGAAGAAAACAACTGAAAAGGCATTGAACATAGATAATATTTTATTTAATTGTAGAGATTATTTGCGTGCGGCACGTAATTCCGGTTCATTCTTTGAAAAAAGAGATATGATGCTTACGCTAGTGTTCTTGAGGTTTATCGGCGAAAAGTATGAGGATGGAATTGAAAATCTAAAACAGACACTTAAAGAGCAGGGATTAGATCCGGAAGATGAGAACATTAGAGCAGCATTCTTTGATGATGCTACTTTTGCAGATGGTACATATAACTTACCACCAGAAGCAAGATGGTCGACTATTATCAGTACACCGGCTCCACAGCTTAATGTTGCACTTGATACAGCTTTGCAAAGGCTTGAGGAAGAAGATCCACAGTTGAAAGGCTGTTTTGTTAAAGGAACATTTACAGCACGTAATTTAGCAGCTAATGATATAAAGAAAATTGTTGATGAAGTGAACAAAATCAGTCATAAGACATTTGGAGAGGAAAAAGACCTTATTGGTCGTGTATACGAATACTTCCTTAAGGAGTTCGCGGTAAATGCTACAAAGGAGGAAGGAGAATTCTATACACCTCATGACGTAGTTCAACTCATTGCAGCGATGATTGAGCCTTATGATGGCACCTTATATGATCCTTGCTGTGGTTCAGGAGGAATGTTTATTCAGAGTGCTGAACTTGTAAAGTCAAAGCAGGGAAACTTAAATGGTATCAATGTATATGGTCAGGAAAAAGAACCGGCTACATATCGCCTTGCGAAAATGAATTTGGCTTTGCGTGGAATTAGCCATAATTTAGGAGAAGAAGCAGATTCATCATTTACACATGATTTACACAAGGGGTTGCACTTTAACTATATTATGGCAAATCCACCTTTTAATCTGAAAGGCTGGTATAATGACAATTTGAAAAATGACGGTCGTTGGTCTGACTATCAAACGCCACCTGAAAGCAACGCAAATTATGCATGGATTTTGCATATACTTTCACATTTGAAGAAAACTGATGGAGTAGCAGGATTCCTTCTTGCGAATGGTGCATTGAATGATAGCGATACATTGGAAATACGTAAGGAAATGATTCAGAATGATAAAATTGATGCTATCGTTGTTCTGCCAAGAGAATTGTTTATTACTACAGATATTAGTGTTACTCTTTGGATACTGAATCAGAATAAAAAAGGTGGAAAATACCATGGAAGAAATCTCCGAAATCGCGAGCATGAGATACTCTTTATGGATTTACGCCAATGGACAGAAAATGCTGTTAAGGGTGAGAACAAAAAGAAAGTTCGGTTGGATACAGAACAAATTGAGAGGGCAGCAGATATTTATCACACATGGCAATGTGAGGAAACTGATGGAGCAGACTATGAGATGCCAGAACTTTACCGTAGTGTGTGCATTAATGAAATTGAAAATAAAGGCTGGGCTCTCACACCAAGCAAATACATTGAGTTTATTGACCATAATTTAGAAATTGATTATGAAAAAGAAATGGCTCGTATTCAGTCTGAAATGAAAGAGGTTATGAAACAAGAAAAGAAATCCCAGCAGATGCTGGAAGATGCATTTAGGGGGATTGGATATGGGATTGACTAAATGTATTCTAGGACATTATTTGGAATTATGCTCAAACAAAAATACGGATTTAGTATATGGAATTGATGATGTTCGTGGTGTAAATAATTTAAAACAATTGATGACAACAAAAGCAGATTTGAATGGACGAGATTTGAGTAAATTTCAAATTGTAAATCCGGGTGAGTTTGTTTTTAATCATAGAACTTCACGAAATGGTTCTAAGTTTAGCATTGCGTATAATGATGGCGATAAGCCTATTATTTGTACAGAAGATTATGTTGTATTTAAAATTCGTGATGATTGTAAAAAAATATTGAGTGCAAGGTGGTTATATATGTTTTTCAATCGTCCAGAATTTGATCGATTTGTTATAACAAATTCATGGGGAAGTTCCACTGAATTCTATAATTGGGAAGACATTCAAGCAATTGGCTTAGAACTACCACCTCTTTTAATTCAAAGGAAGTATGCAAATGTTTACAATGCTATGCTTGAAAATCAGAAAAGTTATGAGCGTGGATTGGATGATTTGAGATTAATATGTGATGGTCATTTTGATAAAGTAAAAAAAGAAAGAACCATTTCGTTAGGCGAGATTATAGAGAAAGTTGATAGAAGAAATATTGGCGGAACTTATAGAGAGAACGATGTTCGAGGGATTACAAATAAAAAGCAGTTTGAAGATACAAAGGCAGATTTGCTTGGAACAGATTTATCAAAGTTTATAGTTGTGCAGAAAAATGAATTTGCATATAATAGCCGAACTGACGGACGGGATATGCTTGTTTTAGCTCTTAATAGAGATGAAAAACCTGTAATTGTAACATGGAACTATAACGCATTTAAAATTAAGAATTTGTATGGTAAAAAGGTTAATCCGGAGTATTTGTATGCTTATTTCAAGAGAAGTGAGTTTGACAGAAGAGTACGTTTTGATTCGTGGGGGTCATCACAAGAGTTATTATCTTGGGAAAGTTTGTGCAATATTAAAATTCCTTTTCCAGATATTAGAGTGCAAAATTCTATTGCGGAAATAAATTCTGTATACGTGGAACGAAAAGTAATCAACGAAAAACTCAAAGCGCAGATAAAAGACATCTGTCCAATTCTTATTAAAGGCTCAATAGAAGAGGCGACAAAAGTAAAGGAGGCATAGTCTATGGCAAGATTAAAAGAATACAATGGTCATTATTGTGAATCAGAATATGAATATGCCTTCATCGGCTTTTTAGAAGCAGAAGGTTGGATATATACATCAGGTAATAATATCCGTCGCGTCACAAAAAGAGATGTACTAATTGCGGATGATTTCAAGAAGTTTATAGCAGACACCAACCCTGAGTTGATCGAAGAGGAAGTAACACAGATTTACGATAATGTCCGTCTTGTAGGATCTGAAAGTGATTTTGCTACTTTGCACAAAGTATATGGCTGGATGGTAAATGGTGTTCAGTTTACGCCGCAGGATGGGCAACCAAGAATGATACCACTTATTGATTTTAACAATTGGGATAAGAATATCTTTCGTGTAGTGAACCAGTTTACAGTAGAATATACAAACAATGGTCAAAAAGAAAATCGTAGACCGGATGTGCTCTTGTTTGTAAATGGTATGCCCCTGTGTGTTGTTGAACTTAAAAATCCTGCTGATGCCAATGCGACTATTTATGATGCTTGGGAGCAAATTAATATTCGCTACTGGAGGGATATTCCGCATCTTTTACACTATTGCCCTTTAGCCTGCATTTCAGATGGTGTGAAAACAAGATTAGGTACAGTACGTACACCTTACGAGCATTTTTATGCTTGGCGTAGAGTAAACGAAGGAGATGTTGTATCCACTCTTCCTTTTGCAGAAACAGAAACTATGATAAAGGGTGTTTATACGCCAGAGCGGTTCGTGGAGATTTTCAGAGATTATATTTATTTTCAGGATAGTATTTATGATAGCGATGAGCGAGAAATCGTATGCAGATATCCACAATTTTTTGCTACAAGATTACTCAAACAAAGTATTATCAAATCGGTAGTTGAAAAAAGTGGTAAAGGTGGAACATACTTTGGTGCAACTGGATGTGGAAAAACATATACTATGGCTTTTCTTGCACGTCAGCTTGCACTTCGTTGTACAGATATTCCGGAAATCGGTTCTCCAACAATCATACTAATTGTTGACAGAGATGAGCTGCAAAAACAAGGCTCAAAGCTTTTTACAAAGAGTAAAGAGTTTCTTAATCTGGGTGAAGTATCTGTTGTGAAAAACAGAGCACAGTTAAGACAGGAACTTGGCGCAAGACAAAGTGGTGGTTTTTATATTTGCACCATTCAGAAATTCTGTGATAGGGAAGATGACAAAATCGGACTTATCAATGATAGACAGAATATTATATGTTTTTCAGATGAGGCTCATAGAACTCAACTGGAACATTCTAAGAAAATTCAGTTTAGTAAGGATGCCGATGAAAATATGAAAGCTATGGTTTCAAAACCATATGCAAAAGTATTGAAAGAAGCATTTCCACATGCTACTTTCGTTGGTTTTACTGGAACGCCTATTGCGGAAACTTATCAGACCTTTGGTGATGAAATTGATCGATATACAATGGATCAGGCAGTTGCAGATGGACTTACTGTTTCCATTAAGTATCATCCGCGTATTGCAAAGGTATTGCTTGATAATAAAAAAGTAAAAGAAATTGAGAATTATTATAAAAAATGTGTAGATGATGGTGCAACATATGAGGATATCGAAGCAAGTAAGAAAGCAATGAGCTCCATGGAAATAATTCTTGGTGAGCCTTCCAGACTTGAGCGTCTTGCTACAGATATCCACAACCATTATGTTACGTCTTGTGCAGGTGATCCGGATAGAATACAAAAAGCAATGGTTGTATGTTCTAATAGAAAGATTGCCTATGCATTATTACAGAAGTTTAAGGATAAATACCCAGAATGGTTTGAGGAAAAGAAATCACCGGATGGGGTTTCTGTAACAGAAGAGGAACTGAAAGAATTGAAACCGATGCCATTTATGGCAATGGTATCTAGTGTCGGCAGTAATGATGAAAAAGATATGTATGATTATCTTGGCGGAGTTAAAAATGATAAGCGTTCAGAAGAATTGGATGCTGCTTTTAAACAGGAAAAATCAAATTTCAGTATTGTCATTGTTGTAGATATGTGGATTACGGGCTTTGATGTTCCTTGCCTTACATATTTATATAATGATAAACCTCTCAAAAAGCATTTGCTGATACAGACAATAAGCCGTGTAAACAGAAAATATCCGGGGAAAGAATATGGTATGGTTATCGACTATATTGGTATTCGCGACAATATGCGTGAAGCCATGAAGGTATATGGAGGAGATACATCTGTTGCACCGACATCCGATGATGTTGAGCAGGCTACATCAGTGTTTAGAGAAGAACTCGAAGTGTTGAAAAACATGTTCACAGGTTATGATTTATCACCATTTTTAAATCCAGAATGTGATCCGATAGAACGATACAGACTCCTTGCAAAAGCAGCGGAATATGTATTTGTATCAACAGAAGAATTACAGTCAGAAGGGAAAAACGGATCTCAGACAGTATCTTTTAAAACATATTTTCTGAAAATTGTTAAACGTATGAGAATGTCATTTGATATATGTCAGCCTTCTGGATATCTCGGAGAAGAAGAGTCTGCTTTGGCACAATGCTTTATGGCAATAGCTGGTTTTGTCCGCAAAATGAATGGGACAAGTGAAGTGGATACTGACAGTATGAATCGTGCTGTTTCAAAGATGGTGGAAGAAGCATTAAAATATAATCAGGTTGAGAGCGTCCTTGAAAGTGGTGAGGAAGAAGACATCTTTTCACCAGAATATTTTGAAAAGCTATCTGATGTAAAGATGCCGGCTACTAAGCTCGAACTTCTTGTAAAAATGCTCCGTAAACAGATTAAGGAATATGGAAAAGTCAATCGGTTAGCTGCAAAATCATATCAGGAAATGTTGGAAAAGACGATTGCAGAATATCATGAAAGACGTAAACATCTTACTGCTGAAGAAGCCGGTGAGGCACAGGAAAAGGCATCTGAGGATATAATTAAGATTGCAACGGAACAGGCTTTAGCTATTCTTCGTCAGATGAACGAAAATAGGGAGAGTTTTCGAAAAATTGGCTTAACATTTGAGGAAAAAGCATTCTATGATATTTTGATTTCTCTGCGTGACCAATATAACTTTGAGTATGGAACAGATAAAGAAGTGGATGGTGTTATAGTCAATGATAAATGTAAAGCATTAGCAAAGGAAATAAAAGATATTATTGATACAAAATCTTCATTTGCTGATTGGCTCAATAACCAGAATGTTCGTAATCAATTAAAACTCGATATAAAGATTTACCTGGTAAAGAATGGTTATCCACCACAGTATAGTCCGGAAGTATTCAACAAAGTTATGGAACAGGTGGAGAATTTTGAGGAGTATTCTGGAACAGAAGGTATAGGAAGTGAAGCAACTACTTCTGGAAAGATTTATGAGTATGCGCCAGGGTATAAAGAGATGATGGTTGCGGAAGATTCATCAAAGTATGGTGATTCAAAAAATAATCAGTAGGGAAGTGCTGAATATGAAGTACATGTTTTTCTATGATGAAACAGAGCATAGTAGAAAAATTAATTATGAGACTGTTACTGCGAATAATTACTATGATAATTTCATAACAGGAATTGTAGGGTGGAAAGCAGAAGATGATGAATGTATTTCTGACAGATACCTTGCTTTTGAATCGAAGTATGATTATAGAAAAAAAGACGGAGAATTAAAGAGTCAGACTATGAAAGTAAAAGATTTTAGGCTTGGGTTTGCTTCTCTTAATAATCATACGATTGAGTTATATGAAGACCTTGTATCACTATTTGATGATAAAATAATTATTTATTTCTCTGTGTTTAGCAAAATAGAGTATATTATTAGCCAGCTGTTTGTAAATTATTATAATTCTATGTTTGTTGATGTTGATTACATGAAATACTCAATAATTAAGGCTATCAATGTATATCGACCACAAAATGTGATAGAAGCAATTTATAAAGAGCCACAAATATTTGTTAAAGAACTACGTTTTTTTTTAGAAGATAGGATTATTAAAAATCAAGCGAATACTGCTTTGAAAGAGCATGAGAATCAAGCATTTCAGGAAATACTTTTACTGCTTGAGGACACAGAGGTACCCGAAACATTAGATTGGTCCTATTTTGCACCTTTTGATGGATTTAAGAAATTGTTGACAGAGATGAATGTTAATGAATATCAGTTGATGATTGACCGAGAAGGAAAAGAATCGCATACATTGAATTCTGCAAAGAATGTAGGAATTAAAAATGTCATCGAAGAAGATTCTAAGGATTATATTGGAATCAGAATGGCTGATATGCTTGCTGGATTGATATCTCGATTGATGCAATCATTGAAGATATCGTTAACTGGAGATTATAAAGATGGGAAAATGAAGAAGACACTTTTAGATTCGGGCTGGTTTGCATTGAATCAAAGACAGCTTGATTTGTATAAAAAATTATATCGGGTAATTTGTGAGATTAATGACTATTGGTACAAATCTTTTTCTGGAATTTATTCGGATGATTTAGTGGCTTTTGTAGCACTTCTTCAATTTATGAATCATTTTTCAGATGCAGATGAGATTCGTAATAGTAAGATAGAAATGCAACCAGAATATTATAATGCTTTTGTCTGCGAGAACTTGAACGAACGTTATAAAATAATGAGAAACAAATTACCGATTGATCCTATAGTAGAAGATGACAAAAATTTTTTTTATAATCAAAGAGGTGCAATGGTTTATAAGAATATTAATAAGCAACCCATGTTGCCATTACATAGTGGACAAAATGAGTTTTATGTTCTTTCTGTTGGATTTTCACAGAATGGAACTCCATTAGTAACAATCTCTGAAAATGATAAGCCTATATGTTATAGGTTGCCGAATGAGTACAGTGATTGGACTATTACTGTCGTAGGGGCTGCCAACATGGGCGAAAGATTATTTCCATCAAAAGTGTTATTTTCATTAGTTGGTGGACGGTATTTGGTTGATATTTTATAGATTTTAATCATTTCAGAAATTTGAATATATAGTTTTGGAAAGTAGGTAAGATGACTATTGCTGATGGATATATTAAGGCGGCAATAATGTTTAGTAGTCTAAGATAGATTGTATAATCTTACATATTTTACATGCTTATGGTATAAAAGAGAAAATAAATATACGACTAATGAATAAAATTAGTAGTGACAAGTAAGCGGTTGATTTACAATTATTTTATATTGAAGGTAAAAATATGTTTGTGGGTAAAATTAAGTTAAGCGATAATACGATGATGTTTAGACTTGATGATTATGAATTAATAATTTCAAATTCAGAAGGACAATGGACCAGCTGGAATGATATAAAAGCCATTATTAATGACGGATGGATTAAATTGGAAGATTTTTCAGAGAATGTTATATATGCATATATTGAGGATGTAGAATTTTTAAATTTGTATGAATATAAATGCAATTTGCAATTTTATGTGATTGACTGGCATAGAAAAGGTGAAAAACATACATTAGAATTTGATCACATATGGATCAAATCAGATTGTTTAGATTACTATTTTAGAGATGATGCTAAATACAAAAGTGATATATCCAATCTTATTGACTGTTGGAATGGTAAAGAAATTAATGAGGACAGGATTAATCGGAATACTTATGAAATAGATGCATTTAATCAGAAAATTATAATTGAATTTAAAACAATGATTCAAGGCAGTGATAAGCCATTTCCATATGATGTAAGAAATGTGATGGTTTTTGGAGTGAAAAAGACATCAGATCAGAAATTGTTACATAATGCAATTCATATGGCAAAAACATTTTTTAAATTTATATCAGTGAATTCTAGAGTAGATATAATTAATCCAGTTATGATTGGCTGCGGTGATGATATCAACAATTATACAACTATGCTATATATAAAACCGGATAAAGCGGAACATATTAATTCAAATAGATGCTTAAAATATGACGATACTGAAAGTGGTTTGGCAAAATTGTTGACTATGATATGTAACAATGAAATTTGTTTTAGATCATTATTTCCATGTAGTTCGAATGAAATAACATATGCAGACATTATGAACATATGTGCGGCATTTGAATTACAGTTTGATATAAGTGTAAAACAAAATTATAAATATAAAGAGCAAGAAAAAGTAAAAAAGAAAATTATAAAAATCATAGAGGATAGTAGAGAAACACAGTTTTCTGATTCGGAAAAGATACATTTTGATGAAATACTTGTTGGTATAAAAAACGTTAAGGAAATATTAAAAAAGCGTATAGATATAGTACTTCAAGAGTTTGTACAAATCTATGGAGATTTAAACATAAAATGCGATTTCGAAGAAGATTATGTAAATATGCCAGAGCGTATAAAAAATAGTCGAAATGCGTTAGACCATGGAAATGTTGAATATAAGTTTGAAAGACAAATGTATTGGGATGCAGAACTGTTAAGAGCAATGGTATATATGCTTATTTTAAAGACAGCTGGTGTGTCAGATAAAGACAAGTTATTTAATTCAGTAAAAAAGCTATCGAAATACCCTATATAAATGATTATTTGCTTTTAAGATTATAATTGTAATTATAAAGATGCGTTGATAAAATTTAGTTGGACTTATCTTAAAAGAACTAGAGAATGGTGAAAAGTGATATAGGAAAGGAGTTACGTCGAATGATTGATATATACAGAAAAAATTGATTCTAAGGATTGGATACTTCAGAATGACTTGTATTTTAACCTAAATACATCTAACGAAGAAATGTCTCAAAAGGAAGTCGATTTAATCCGGCAGATAGATGGTGCAAAACTGAAACCAGATAAGCACATAGAAACAAAATATGGTATAGGCACAATCCGTAACCTGTCATCAGGCTGCAAGACATTACTCAATATTGTTAAGCATTCTGACAAGGTGGTAAATGTAGAGGAATGTGGTCCCAATGTACTTAAAATCATTTTTACGATGGATAATATAAAGATATATATGTCAAGACCGACCTTGTTTGACATACCAGATGATGCAGAAATAAGATTTAACGATTCGGATGTAGTAGTTGGTAGAAAGGGATACAATGCCTGGTGGAGTAAGGAGTATGAAAGGAGAGAGGCAGATGATTTATAAGAATATTATATTTAAGGCAGATCCATTTTCATACGATTTAAAATTCGATGACAGAATAACGCTTGTTGGTGGAGACAGTGGTGTTGGAAAAACAGTACTGTATGAAATGCTGGAAGATATAAGACTTACAGATGAATATAAGGCTATCAGATTATTTAATTACCGGTCAGATGATTTTCAGGATACAATAAAGCAATGCAGAGATAGTTTTATTGTGGTAGATAATGCGGATAATCTGATAAATGATGAAGTTAGAAAATTTATTAATTTTGAATTATCGAATCAATATATGCTTTTCTTACGAAATTGCGATGGATTGAATGTATCAGATAAGAGTTTTAAGGTTATGAAGTTTGATAATAATAAGATAACATTGGAAGAGGAGTTGTGATATGAAGTATTTGTGGACAGAAGATACTGGTGCTGGACTTCATTTCTGGAAATTGGTTAATCAACTTTTCTTAGATGGACTATACATATTGTGATTTTATGTTAGGAGAGATAAAATGCACTGGTTAGATTATAGAAAGAGATTAGGAATTGATTTTGAGGATGAAGAAAAGGGAGCGTTTTGCACAGCTCTTATATTAAATAAACTTGATGATTTATCAGAAAGCCGAAAAGAAAGACTAGATTTTAATTTTATCATGGATTTTGATGCGGTGTCTGAAAATGAATATAAGTTGTTTTGCTCAACTACTGGTACAGAATATGAAGATATTCTGGATACATGGGAATCGAAAATTTATAATGTGTTAAAGGTAAATAAATTATCGTTTAAGAAGTTTTTGACTTATTATGTTGCATTTATTAACTGCTTGTCAAATAGAAAAGAAGGCATAAAACAAAGCGAACTTCTTGAATTATTGGATAATGCTTTTGATGAAAGCAGGTTAAACTATGTCTTATTAAAAGATAACAATAATTATTTCGTGTTTCCCAAGGGTGCCAAGGAACTTGATGATGCGTTGGTATCACAACCATTGGAATGGTTAAATGAATATCCACAGGCAAAAAAAGAGTGGGTAGAAGCATTGCGAGCTTATTCGGATGCTACAGATGAAAGTGCAAGTGATGTGGCTGATAAGTTTAGAAAAGCGTTAGAAAGATTTTTTCAGGAATTTTTCAATAAAACTCAGTCGCTTGAAAATCTTAAATCTGAGTATGGCAAATATTTGAAAACAATAGGTGTACCATCAGAGATTAGTAATAATTTAGAAACACTTCACCAGGCTTATACTAACTTTATGAATGGATATGCTAAACATCATGATAAGACTAGTAAAAAAGTACTTGAATATATAATGTATCAAACTGGAAATATTATAAGATTATTGGTAACACTAAAGGAAAGAGAATCATAGGATATTTTATGAAAAAATGCAGAATCAAGCGCAAAGTGAATGTTGTTAGAGCAGCTGATTTTAGATGATGAAGCAGATTTATGGTATCAAAATTATAAAATTGATGGCAAATTAATATGTCGTAAAAAAATAATAGGCATAGAATAAATATCGATGGAAATAATAAGGTGAAAATTGAAATGGATTGTTATGCAGGACTGCAGAGAAGGTGCGGATATAATTGAGTTAAGTTTTATGGCAAAACTCGATTACTAACCTTAGAAAAATTAGTTGAAATAGAGCACCCTAATGCAAAAGATATGCATAGATATATTAGTGATAATTCTCAGAAATTTAAGTTGGAATTTATTAAAGCATATAATGGGAAATGTGCATATTGTAGAGCTTCAATTGATTTGATAAAAAAGACTGAATTTGAAATAGATCATTTTTTATATGAAAAAGCCCCTATATTTGCTACAAAAAAAGATGCAGGTTATATGGGAAATTTAATCTTATCATGTCATGACTGTAATCATAATAAAAATTCATTTTGGATTGAAAAGGAAGAAATGGATACATTGAATCCAGATGGAGAAAAAATTAAGAATGTATTTATAAGAGATGACAAATATTATATTCGGATAAATGATGAGTTTAAAGAAAATACAACTATAGAAGGGGTTTATAATAAGCTTTGTTTGGAATCTGAATTACATAGGCTGGATTATTTAATAATGAATATAATTGGATTGCAGAGGTATTGTGAAGACAATAGTGATTTATATGTCGGACTTGGAAAAATACTGGATATAATAAGGGAAAAGAGAAATATTATGTAGAATAAAGTTCTAAGCATAATGTTTTATTTATGCAATATTACGCAGAAAAAATTTTGCAAAGAAGGAAGTGAATTCATGGACATAAAGCAGCTAATTGGTGAAATCACAGATTATGACAAAAAGCTTGCTCTTGAAGAGAAGAAATCTAAAAGTTGATGCAACAGCATCAGTGCGTTTGCTAATTGTTTTGGTGGCAAGTTGATATTTGGTGTATGAGCAGGTGATACATATGGAGATTGGTGAAACAAAAGCAGTTCAAGATCGACTAAAAACAACAAAGATTGAAGAAAGCAAAGGTGCTTCACTTGTGTTCTGCTGGGACACACATTTGACGAAAATAAAAGGAAGAAATGTCTTGTTTATTGTGAATGCCAGTAATCGTTATACAATAGTAATGACAGATATTGAACCAAGAAACTGGAATTACTATACAATGTATATCCGCAGTGTGATTCATGGCGTGATGCAGGAAATGGGATATTCCGAGGAACAGATAGGGCAGTATTTTAAAATGTCAGTCGATACAACTGTAACAAAAACTCATGGTAGGAAATCGGTTGGCGGCATTAATAGAATGGTAACGGATGCCTAGTATTTTGATAAGAAGCTGGAGAAAGAAGCAAAGTATCAATGGGAACTTAGTGAGTATCTGAACAGAGATATCTGCCAGCCAGAGGGATTTGATGCGTATGGATATCCGAGTGAACTTTTTAAATTAGACATGGAACGATTAGGGATTGTTACTAAGAGAAAGCCAGCAAAGGTAATTGATTTTACCAGGTACATAGATACTAATCGCAGTTCTAACCATTAGCGCAAAAGAATTGCTAAAACAATTGTTTGGGCATAAGAAGTTAGTTTGCAATGACGAAAAGCAAGGTGTATAAAATAATTCGTCGCTAAAAAAGTGACGAAAAAAGCGACGGAAAAGGAGAACATTTATGAGCATAACGTTTGAAATAGTCAAATTTAAAAAGCCAACAAAAGATGATTTGTCTAATTTACATATGTTTAATCCTTATGGTTCTATTCCAATATTAGATGATGATGGCTATAGCACGGGATGGAATATTTATATGTTCAGGGTTGATGATAAGGATATACAGAATATTATAAATAGCAGTTATGCAGTCAAAATGGAACTCCCAGAATGCATTACAGATTATGATAGTTTTTTTGAAGATTTGGGATTCCCTAAAGAGGTAGTAAGGAATGGAGATGTTCGCATTATAAAATCCAATTCCAGATATATTACTATTTCTTATGGTGATAAATCAAAGGAGATAGAAAAAAGCAGGCTTGAAAAATATAAGGTGATGGTTCAAACAAAATGTGTTGTTTTGAAGATTAAGGCTTTATGGAACAGCAGTGAAAATAATCTATATGGTATAGATAAAAAGAAAGCTATAAAGTGTATACCAGATATTGAAAATTATGAATATGTTCCAGTTAATAATAGTATGCTGGCAAAAGCAGAAATTCCCTTCTTGATATTTGAAAGAAACCGGGGAAAATGTTTTATAGAGATGTATTGATAGAATCTAGAGAAAGGAATGCTTTTATGAGCAAAGAATTACAGATAAGAAATAGCACTGTGGATTTTCTGGTTTTTACACGAGATGCAGGAGAAAACGGAATAGAGGTCAGGGTTCAGAATGGCGATGTATGGCTTACTCAGAAGGCAATTTCACAGCTTTTTGATGTAGATAGAAGTGTGGTTACAAAACATCTTAGCAACATTTTTAAAGAGGGCGAATTAGATGAAAATTCAACTTGTGCAAATTTTGCACAAGTTGCTGATAATGGAAAAACATATAATTATAAGTTCTATTCATTAGCTGCAATTATTGCTGTGGGCTATCGCATTAATTCAGAACGGGCAATGCAGTTCAGGACATGGGCAACCAAAGTGTTGGATACATTTACAAAGCAGGGGTATGTTCTTGATAAAAGCAGATTGATTAATGGACAGATTTTCGACGAAGATTATTTTGAGCATCTTATTGCTGAGATTCAGGAAATCAGAGCAAGTGAGAGAAGATTTTACCAGAAAATTACAGACATATATGCAACAGCAGTTGATTATGATAAGAATTCACAGGTGACAAGAGAGTTTTATGCAACAGTTCAGAATAAGATGCATTATGCAGTTCATGGTAATACAGCGGCAGAAGTGATAGTGGCAAGAGCTGATCATAATAAGGAACATATGGGACTTAAATCATGGAAAAATGCGCCTGATGGTAAAATAGTAAAAACAGATGTGTCAATTGCAAAAAACTACTTGGAAAAAGAAGAACTTGCAGAATTAAATGAGATTGTGACAATGTATCTTGATTATGCAACAAGACAGGCACGAAGACATATTCCTATGACTATGGAAGATTGGAAAACAAAGCTTGACGCATTTCTTAGATTTAATGATGCGGATGTACTTCAGGATAAAGGAAAAGTAACAGCAGCTATTGCAAAGGAATTTGCAGAAAGTGAGTTTGAGAAATACAGAGTTATACAGGATTCACTATATGAAAGTGACTTTGATAAATTGATGAATGATATGGAAAAGAATGGTATTACCTATTAATACCACAAAACTTCTAGTTGCAGAAGTAGTGGTTGATATTATAATCTCCTTAGGTGGACTTGTAAACCATCAGATTATTATTTCTGAATAGTAAACAAACCTGCAAGCCACTAGAATTACACACAATAATGACAATATAGCAATGGTACTGGATTGGTGATTATTTCACATCAGGAGCACCGGAGCTAAGCAAAGCTTAGCTCCGGTGCTCCTGATGTGAAATAATCAGATATAGTGGTAAATGAAAAGATGACATTGGTTGGTTATGTAAAAAATTGTATTAATGTACGAAGATTTGATAGCTGCCTTTTTGCTATATGATATATTGTTAAATTTATAGAATTAAATATTTTTTATGAAAAAAAGTTGCATAAAAAATATTTAATGATATAATAATGATAAGTAAATAGGAAAAGTGACTTGGAGGAATGAGCCATGATTATAGAGGTAAGAGCAAAAAACTGTTATGCATTTGAGGATGATATTACATTTTCAATGAAAGCAGATATGCGAAATAAAAAATTTGGAGCAAATGTTCACAAAGAGAATAATTTTAATGTCCTTAAAACGGTAGGAATATATGGACCAAACAATGCCGGTAAAACATGTCTAATCAAGTGCATTAGGGCAATAAGAAATGTACTTTTAAATAAGAAGAATGGACTGATGCCAAATATATTTACTGATAGTGATGTATGCGAGTTAGGTGTTACATTTATGGCATCTGGAAGAAAGTTTTCTTATGATTTTAAGTACGACGCAGAAAAAGAAGAATATATATATGAGTCATTTTCGGAGATATTTAAAGATCAGTACAACAACGAAAAGGGAGTTTGTTGGTTGAAAAAAGATACTGTTAGTGAAGTATACGAGTGTATTGATGAATCTGTTCAGACTATGATTTCTGTTGTATCGAAAAATAATTTGTTATGCTATGTGGTAGATACAAGTAAATTCGAACATATCAACGAGATGAAGCAGATTCTTGTCGGATTTGCAGAAAAAATTGATATCATCAATATGAATAACATACCTATGCAGCACACGATTGAACTTATGAAGAATAAGAATCAGTTACAGCAAAAGGTTGTTGAGTTCATAAAAAATGCTGATTTATATATGGATAATTTTGAATATGTGGATATGGATAAGATACAGCTGAAAACTGGTGAAGGTGACGAAAAGCCAGATGAGAAAGTGCTTGATATTCCGGAGAACATTATGGATCAAATCAGATTGGTATCCACTTATAAGGGAGTCCATGTGCCAAGTATGATGTTTGACTCCACAGGAACAAAGAAGATTGCAGCTATTGCTAGCTATGTAATTGAAGCACTTGAACAGGGCAGAATTTTAGTCGTGGATGAGCTGGACAGCAGTATTCATTTTAAGCTCACCAGAGCGATTGTTGCCATGTTTAATAATGAATTAAATACAAGTGCACAGATGATATTTACGGTACATGATATTAACCTTATGGATTGCAAGAGAATGTTCCGCAAGGAGCAGATTTGGTTTGTTCACAAGGATGAAGAAGGTGTATATGTATATTCTCTTGCTGATTTTACTGCACAGCAGGGAGTACGAGATACGACAGATGTTATGGAAAAATATAGGAAAGGTGCACTTGGCGCTTTACCAGATCCAGAGTTGATTAACTCATTGCTTAGTATTAAAAGTGGTGTAAAGGGGGATGATGCCGATGCCAAATAAGCTCCCTAAGTTTTTGGATAACCATAAAATCTGTATTATCTGTGAAGGTAATGAGGAATATGAGTATCTAAATCGATTAAAAAATTTAAAAGTATGGAACGAGCAATATGATATTTCATTGGTAAATGCCGGTGGAAATGGAAATATCCCGGCGAGGTATCAGGACCGATATCAAAATGGGGCAGATGAACTTGTGCTTGTGTTCTGTGATACGGAAAAGAAACCTCACGAGCAGTATGAGGACATTAAACGCAAAATTAATGAGTTTCATGGTGTGGATAATGCAGCAGATGAAGTGATTATATTTGGTAATCCATGTACGATGCAGATTATATCTAAGCACTGGACCGATGAAAATCTGAAATCTCCGGCAAAACCAGTAAATGCGCCTTTGATAAAGGAATATACCGGAGTAGAGAATTACAAAGGTAGAGCAGACCAGATTCAGAAAGTTATGGAACATGTTACTGCGGAGAATTACAAAGATATGAGTCAACGAGTGAGAAAACTGGATTCGGATGATTCTGTTACTGGTAGCAGTAATTTTGGAAAGTTCATAAAGCTGTTTGAGAGTGATGACAGTGGGTGGATGGAGGAGATTAATGGAATATTAGAAATGTAGATTTTATGGTTGGAGGATAAAGAATGTACAATATACAAATTCATAATTGCAACAACATTAAAGATGGAACAATAAGGATTGAACCGAATGGTAGCTTGATGTAACAGATGCAAATGATTTAGATGAGATTCCAAGGAAGTATTGCACGGATAAGAGTGGTGAAGACAGATATGATTATATAAATAATGTTAAAAATTACATTGAGTTTTTGTTTTAAGATTGGGATTTTTTGGATTTGGAAATTATTTATTCAATATATAAGAATAACCCGGAGTTATTAGAAAGTTTTTTATACATAGATGTTGAAAATTATCTTGAACTTATGCCGAATGATATAGTAAAAGAATATCAAGCAATGAAAGAGAGGAGAAAAAGTAGTATGGGAAGCAACATGACATTTAATATAACAGGAGGACAGATTAATATTGCAAAAGATAATGGAAATGTTAATGCAATACAGAATAATGGAATTGGTAATAATGAGTTGGATGCTATTATAGGAGAAATAAAAAATAATTTGTCTGAATTAAAAAAAGAAGATGCAGAAGAAATTATGGATATTGTTGATATGGCAAGGGAAGAATTGGCAAAACCGCAGCCTAAAGTAAGTAGACTGAGAAATTGCATAGCATTAATTGCTCCAATGATGACAATTGCAAATGGTATTCCAACTTTGTCAAGTAACTTACAAAAATTTGGGGAATTTATTATGAATTATATTAAGTAGGAGTGAATGAATATGCGAAAGGACAGTCAAATATTTTTAAAAAAGATACTGGATTATAGAAATAGTACAGGTAAAAATAATTTTGAACTGAATTATAAATATTTTGATGATATACCAAGTGTTGAAACAGCAATTTATGATATACTTGATGATTTGGTAAGTAATAATTGTTTAACAAGCAAAAGTCAGGTAATTGATTTGGAAGGAAACATTTCGATAAATTTAACCTTGGATGGAATTACATATTTTAATGATGAAAAAGAAAAAAATTCGGCCGTTATATTTAATGTATCAGGTGGGCAGATAAATATAGCAAAAGAAAATGCAAAAATTGATGTAATTATGAATAATATAGAATCAGCAAAAGACCAAAAGGGAAAAGACGTGTTAGTTAACAATGTTTATCAAGGTAATGAGCAGAAAAGAAGAACAGGTAAGAAAGTATTCATTTCATATTCGTGGGTTCCAGAAAGCAATAAAGAATGGGTAAGAAAGTTGGAAGAAAAATTAGAACAGGATGGAGTGGAGGTTGTTATAGATTATAAGGATTTAAGATTAGGACATGATAAGTATGCTTTTATGGAAAGAATTGTAGCAGATGAAACAATAGACAAAGTTTTGCTTATTTGCAATGAATCATATAAATATAAGGCAGATAGCCGAAGTGGGGGTGTTGGAGAGGAATCGGCAATTATAACATCACAAGTGTATGGTAATGTGAGACAAGAGAAGTTTATTCCAATTGTTAATGAATATGATGAGAATGGAATGCCATATCTTCCAAATTATTTAGCAGCAAGAATGTATGCAGATTTGACAGACTTTAATGCAGGATATGAGGAATTGTTGAGTAATATTCTGGGAGAAGATAAGAAAGATGGAAATCAAAAATAGATTTAAGAAACACAATGGATATAGATGAATTTGACTTACCAAATCCCTTTTTTGATTATAGGGTTGGAAAAGGATTTCCGGGATTAAGGGGAGTGAAGGAATTTAATAATCCTAAAGAATGTGTTGATAGATTGGAAATATTATTGCGGAATCCGCTAAATAGAAATAAAAAGAATATGACAGACCCAATATGGTGGTTGAGAGGGAGTAGTAACAATGAGATTTCATCTTTTGAAAGATTGGATAGTGAAAGGTTTTTGGTGGATGGAAAGCAGCTGAAGGTAAAGAAAATAGTTGTATATTCATCTTTGGCATATTATAAGAAATTTGTGTATGTTGAGACAAGTCCGGAAGAAGCTACAGGGTTGTACGAAGAGATGGCTCAGGAACAAATAGACTATTGGGTGGAGCAGATAGGAAGTTATTATGAAGAATATGCAATTTTTAATGGTCATTTAATAACAAGAGCTGAATATGATGATGGTGCGGCTGTTATAGATGGTAAGGTAATAGATATTGAAAATCAAGCATGTATTCGTACACGATATTTGACACCATATAATTTTATCATTTGTGCAAAATGGAATCCATTAAATGAAGCAAAACATGATAGTGATGTTCAAAAAATTTTATATGGAATCTTAAAGGGGACACATACTATATATGATTTAGTGGATTACACTGAAAAGTTATCCAGACATAAAATGGATTCATGATAAGGCAAAAGCATAAGCTTATAAAATGTTGTTTTAATTATATTGATATAGGAAAATTACTAATGGAGGAAATGCCTTGGAAGAAAATAGAGATGACGGTTCAAAGACTATAATACAGCTCATTATTTCTGGAGGACAAGTTAATATAAGTACTGATAATGGAGAAGTTAATGCCAATCAAAACAATGAACCTAAAATTATCGAAAAGCAAGTAATAATTGATAATGAATCTCAGAATTATACTCGGAATAGAAATCGAAAGAGTGGAGAGACGGATAATGGTACAGTACTATTGGGAGGATTAGTGTTAATTTTTGCAGTTGGAGTATATGTGCAATATCGTTGGCAGATTTTATTGGGGTTTATCGTTATATCTTTGCTGATAGAATTATTAACATGCACGATATATTATAAAGGGAAAAAGAATGGAATTTCGTATGATAAGAATTTACAACAAATAGGAATTTTTAATATGGTATCTGTTTGGGTAATACCAATATTAATATGTATTATTAATAGTCCGATTTACAATAGTCAAATTAATTTTGATTATTTGAAACAACAGATAATAATTAATGGTCCGATTCAAACATACTTTACTAATCCTTCAGGACAGTATGCGATGTTTCAGATGGTTGGTTTGCTTTTTACGGGAGTATTTCTTTTATATATAGTTTGGTCAGATTTATATATTATTGCTGTTCTCAATGTAGCAATGGAAAAGAAAGGAAAAAGATTTTGGAAACGATTATTAAAGTGGACATGTGGAAAATCAAAAGAAGGTAGTAAACATATAAAAATGGGACTTTTTTGGATTGCTATAAGTGTCATAATGACAACTGGAATAGTGTCATATATTTTATCTTTAATACAACAGAACAGTCGAATTTCATAATATGGAACTCGACAAAACACGATGAGCACGCTATAATACTCATACAAGGTCAAATTCTCAATATCCCAAGGCAATCCCTTTTATCCTCAAGTGGCAAAAATCTTTAGCCTAGGAAATGAATAAAATAACGAGAAAATGGGTGAGGATAAAGGATTTTGCCTTTTGAGGATAAAGAGGGTTGCCTGAATAAAAAGAGCGATGTAGTTTATAGACACCGCTCTTTTTGATTGGCATGGTATTTTATTTTTCTAGCAGCTTGCGTGCATATGTAAGTATTCGGCCTTCTACATTGCTGTCCTGCTTGATCATTTTTATGAGTGAATAAAGCTCAGGGTCATTGGATGAAGAAACAATAATGTAATCAGGATCTGTCTTATCAGATGTTCCGTAAAGAAAATCTATGTTGCAATTAAATGTCTGCGCAATGAAACCGACTGTAGGATAAGAGGGTTCACGTTGTCCATTTTCATAGCGGCCATATACCATTGGCGAGATATTAAGGCGGCGTGCAGCCTCTGCTTTATTTATATTTAGAGTATTTCTGAGTTTGATTAATCTTTCAGGTTGAAATTTCATAGGTAAGCTCCTTCTTAAAAATCGATATTCAAGTGCTTGAATGTAATCATAAAAGATTATAAATTATAATTTTGTTTTTTTCAATGTTTACGTTGACAATAACCATTGGATATGATATTATTTCAATAACCAATGGTTATACATACGGATGAATAGAGGGGAATAAAATGAAACATTATATTGAGATTCAAAGACTAAGGACACAAGACGTGGTCGTTGATGATACGTTGACACTTGAAAAAAACACGGATGCATTTATACAGGGAGATATAATCAGTATCACTGAGAAAATAGATGGTGCCAATTCAAGTATATATTATGATAAAAAGCTGGATAGACTGAGATGTTTTAGCAGTAAAAATGAACTTGATTTCAGCAACCAGTTGAGAGGTTTTTTGACTTATGTTGAGAGTCTGGATAAGGAGCCGTTTATTAAATATCCGAATTATATATTTTTTGGAGAGTGGCTTGTGAGCCATACGGTCATTTATGATGATTCCAATTATAACAAATGGTATTTATTTAGTGTGTATGATACAGTTTCGGGCAGATGGCTGTCACAGGACTTTGTTAAAAAATTTGCTGAAAAATATGATTTTTGTTATCCACATGAATTATACTATGGACCATTTATTAGTTGGAACCATTGTCTCAGCTTTGCCAATACCCCGGCATATGGCACGCAGCAAGAGGGAATCGTCATAAAGAATCAGACTGCACTGGAGCAGGAGAGAGGTCCGCATATATTAAAATATGTAAATCAGGAGTTCAAGGAAACGCAGAAGAAGAATCATAAAAAGAAACTTGAAGATCCGAATAAATTAAACGAAAAAGCAGAGGCAGAAGAGTATATACGCATGATTGTAACAGATGCAAGGGTTATGAAGTGCTATCATAAGCTTGTCGATAATGGAATTTTACCGGAGAAATTTGAATTGAAACATATGAAGCATGTTGCACAAAATCTACCAAAGGCTGTGTATGAGGATTGCGTGAAGGAAGAATTGGAGATTTTAAAGAAAGCCGGTGAGTTTGGAGGCAAACTTTGCAGTAAGGTGACAATGGAAATTATTAAAGATAAATTGAAGATAGGTTGACTTTTTTGGCTGGAATTGTTAGGATATAAATGAAAGTTTACCACTGACCGATATGTGGTATATAAATGGTCGGGTTGAAAGTTTACCACTGACCGATATGTGGTATATAAATGGTCGGGTTGAAAAAGTCTTTTGCCGTAGTGCAAGAGACTTTTTTTGTGGAGATTAACAAATGATAAGGAATGGTTTTTATATTATCAAAGATAGCTTTTTTTCGGATATGTCGGATCCATATTTGAAAGGAAATAAAAAACAAAATAGACCACATTACTATTGTTTTGAAGATAGCAAATATAATGGAATATATTGGATGATTCCACTTTCAAGTCGGATTGATAAGTATAAGAAAATAGTAAGTAAAAGAACCGGTAAAGGAAGAACCTGTGATATAATTCACATTGTGAAACTTGATGATAATCATGAAAGCGCTTTTCTGATACAGGATATGTTTCCAATTTCAGAAAAATATATAGAACGGGAATACACTATAGCAGGTAATCATCTTCGTTTAACCAGTGAACATGCTGCAAAAGAAATTGAACAAAAAGCAAGAAAAGTTTTGGGAATGCTGAAAAGAGGAATAAAATTTACTCCAACCCAACCAGATATACAGAAAATATATGAGAGGCTGCAACAGGATTTACCAGCAACACATTTGTAATTTTATAATAATCTGGGGGGGATTTTCACTGTTTCCACCTATAATCCCCAAAATGGTTTAATAACGTTTGCTAACAATGCCTATTGTAAATAAAAACTATCATTATTACAATAGATATTAGTAATGCTTCGAACAATATGAAAGGCATAAAACTAATATGAAAAGACACACAAACATAATAATCACAGCCGTGGCATCGCTGCTTATCGTCACGCTTGCGGGCAGAGAATTCATTAAAAATCATAAGAAAGAGTCTAATGATAAATCGTCTACGAATGTATCAGAAAATACATGTGAAGATATACCTGACACAAGTATATCTGACACAAGTATATCTGATACGAGTGTAGCTGATACGAATACACCTGACACGAGTACATCTGAAGCAGATATTTTGGATACGACCTATGAGAATAATAAAGAGCAATTTTATATATCCGAAATTCCGGATGATATTTTTGAAAAAATGCAGGGCAAATCCTACAAGGCAGATTGTACACTCCCCAGAGAAAATCTGCGATATATACATGTACTACACGTAGGCTTTGACAATCAGGTGCATGAAGGTGAGCTGGTTGTAAATAAAGATATCGCAGATGATGTACTTGAAATATTTAAGGAGCTCTATGAGTCCGGATATCAAATAGAGAAAGTCAGACTTGTTGATGAATATGATGCAGATGATGAGGCATCTATGAGCGACAATAATTCATCGGCCTTCAATTTCAGATTTATCTCCCACACTACAAAGATATCGAAGCATGGAATGGGAATGGCGGTGGATATCAACACTCTATACAATCCTTATGTCAAAACAGTCGATGGGGAGCTTTCAATTGAGCCTGCAAATGCCGCAGATTATGTTGACCGGAGCAAGGATTTTTCACACAAGATTGACCATGACGATTTATGCTATAAGCTGTTTGCGGAGCATGGCTTTGAGTGGGGAGGCGATTGGACGCATTCCAAGGATTATCAGCATTTTGAAAAATAGTGCTGATAATTTCTATGGAAGCAGGTGACCTGCCGCCAGGTACAGCTCATACCATTCCTCGCGAGTCAGAGTAATATCGCACGCCGCGATAATTTCTTTCAGGCGGCTTTCGCTTGAAGTTCCGGTAACAATCTGCATATTTGCCGGATGGCGTAAAATCCATGCGGCCGCAATAGTAGTATCGCTGACATTGTATTTTTCGGCTATCACATGAAGTTTTTTATTCAGTTCCGGGTATTCGTCGCTTCCGAGAAAACAGCCTTTCCATGCCGGCATCTGAAACGGAGACCATGCCTGAAGAGTGATATTGTGGAGGCGGCAGTAGTCGAGCAGACTTCCGTCGTGATCAATTGAACCGGGTGTTTCCATATTGACTTCCATACCATTTGCAACGAGATTGGAAACAGGAATGCTGAACTGAACCTGATTGACAACGAGTGGTTGGCGGACATATTTCTGTAGCAGTTCAATCTGCATCGGCTTATGATTTGAAACACCAAAATGGCGAACCTTTCCGCTTTCAAAAAGAACATCAAATGCAGCAGCAACCTCTTCCGGTTCTACGAGTGCATCCGGACGATGAAGAAGCAGAAGATCAAGATAATCTGTATGAAGCCTTTTTAAAATACCATCGACAGATTTCAGAATATGCTCCTTTGAGAGATCATAGAAGCCTTGGCGGATGCCACATTTTGACTGCAGGTAAATATCTTCACGCTTTATGGATGGATCGTCTGCAATTGCTTCGCCGAATACACTCTCGCTCATACCGCCACCGTAGATATCCGCGTGATCAAAGAAATATGCGCCCTGTTCCAGCGCAGCATGAATAAAATGATTCATCTCATCCTTTGATTTTTCAGAAAGGCGCATGCATCCAACTGCAACTGAAGGAACCTTTCGTATGTTATTGCCTAAAATTGTTTCTCTCATAGTAAAAATCTCCTTTGTAATTATTTTCTAATTCCCATAATGAGTGCGGCGTAGCCCCAATCCCATATGAGCTTTGCAAAGCTGTTTTCAAGATATTCGCGTATGTCATCGTCATCATATCCTGTCATGCGTGAGATGATGACAATATGCTCTCTGATGGTTTCATATGTCAACGGACTATTGGCATTGTGACTGTACCACAAGAAAAGACTTTGACGTATAGCAGTGTATTCAATCATTATCCACTGCATTTTGATAATCATGTGTTCAATAATCTTTTTAGTGGATGTTGCTTCAGGCGATATCAGGTCGGAAAACAGCTCGTTTGCCAGATAATTGCGAAAAACAATGTCATAATCTGTGAGCATTGAGCCAAATTGTTTCTGCGATGTTTGCAAGGTGCGGCTCATGGAATTATCGTCTGACTGTGAATAAATATTCGAGTATTTACAAGCCTCGGTCAGTACAGGCTGAAGAAAGGCTGTATACAAACCCTCTTTACGATAATTTACTGATAAATCCTGAAGCAGCTCATTGCATTCGATAAATGTATCTTCGTCCGGGATATGGATATCTTCCATGGCGGTATTCAGTTCATTAAGCGTATGTCCGGAAAAATATTCCTGTATATGTGCATTGGTGATTGGCTGGTTTTTATATAATTCCAATAAAATGTAAAGCCCATCAAGCAAAGCAAGCTCCACTGAAAGCCCCTGGTCAGATATCAGTTTAATCAGATTATCACGGATTAAAAATGCCGGAGATAAATTATTCCGGGTCTCGGATATTACAGGAAATGTGACGGGTTTTTCGCACCACAGATCGATAACTGCCGGACAGCACGGCATGAGTGTTCGTTCCTCATGTGTTGAAAACCGGTGGATTTCTCTGGGAAACAGTGCACATGTCTCTGAAAGCACTTCATCTGAGTATGTCATTACAAGATGACATAGCTTATCATTTGAAAGAAACGGACACCGGTGTTTTTTGTCCAGTTTAATAACCAGACTGCCATCCTTATGGCATGTGTAAGAGCTTAGATTGTCACTTTTTCCAGACACTTTATCAGCAGAAAGCTTCTTCCATTTGCGGTTTGTAGCGTCATCTACTGCAATTTTCCACTCCTGACAGCATGTGATACTGCATTTGTCAGCAATACATTTGAAATTGTTGTAATAGTCCGGTTGATAGTTTTTCATGTTTTTCCTTTACTTATATTATACAGATTTGTGAATAGAGCATAGTGTAGATTGTTATTATCAATCAATGACATGATGATTCAGCCATTTTCTTGAGTGGAATCTGGCAGTAAATATAATAGAACGAAGCATCCAGTCACAAGCCATGCCAATCCACACTGCAATCGGACCAAAGCCCCATACACGGCAGAGGTATATGCACAGGCTTACACGGCAAAGCCACATTGTGCAGCAAGATACAATCATGGAGAATTTCACATCGCCTGCGGCACGCAGTCCATATGGCGGGATGAAGGATGGTACCCAGCAGATTGGCTTGACAATTGTGATAAAGGTAACCATCTCAAAGCAGAGCCGTGCACTGGCAGGTTCCATTCCGGCAAGCATTGTAATGGGCTTTGTGAGTATGAAAATAATCAGACAGCTGGCGATGATTACAACCTCAGACACCAGTGACAGTTTTTTGATATAGTAGATGGCTTCATCCTTTCTGCCGGCACCCAGACACTGTCCTACAACAGTCATAAGACCTATTCCTATTCCGATAGCGGCAATACCATTTAAGTTTTCGAGGATATTGGTCATGGCCTGTGCGGCGATGGCCACGGTTCCAAGAGTGGATACAGTAGACTGGATAGCCAGCTTTCCAAACTGGAACATGCTGTTTTCGATTCCTGATGGGATACCGATGAGCAGGATTTTTTTAATCAGGCCCCATTCAGGGCGTATAGACATATAGTTCTTTATGAAAATCGGTTCATTTTCCCTTCGAAGCTGTATGATAACGACAATCGCGCAGAATATTCGGGATACGAGAGTGGAAATAGCAGCTCCCTCAACACCCATACCGAAGCCGAAAATCAGGATAGCGTTGCCACCGATATTCATAAAGTTTGAAATAACAGATATGACCATAGGATTTCGACTGTTATTCTGTGCGCGCATAATGGACGCGCCGGCATCATAGAGACCTATAAAAGGAAATGACAGCAGTGTAAAAAAGAAATAAACCTGTGAGTTCCTCATTACATCAGCTTCAACAGCACCAAATATGGCACGAAGCAGTGGCTTTCTTGTTATCAGACAAAAAGCAGATAAAAGTACAGACAGAAATGCCATGACAAAAAATACCTGTCTTGCAGCATGGCGGGCACCTTTTGTATTGTGACTTCCCAGATACTGTGAACAGAGAATCGCACCACCGGCGGCAAGCGCTGAAAGTGCCTGTATGACAAGGATATTGATTGAATCTACAAGCGAGACCGCTGAGATAGCGGCAGAACCTACATTGCTGACCATCATTGTATCCACAGTTCCCATAAGAGAGGCTAATAGCTGCTCTATTATAATCGGAACCAAAAGCTTACGAAGTTTAGTATTTGTATAAATATGATTGGTTGTAGTATGCAGGTTTGCTGTTTTTATTTTATCTGAATGTAAATTTGTCATATCTGATTGCCTTTATAACTATATATTTTACGTGTTTAGGTTAGTACGATAAATTTATAATGTCAATTACTTCTACTTTTTTGAACAATATTGCACAATCCTCTTTTATTTTGAACCAAAAAGTTATACAATAGTACCATAGTAAAAGGCATCAAAACTAATTCCAAGATTAAATCACGAGAGGTATCAACATGAAAAAAGCAAAGAAACCACCTCTGTACAAAAGCTTCGGCTATGCCTTCGAGGGCATATTTACATGCATCAGAAATGAGCGCAATATCAAGATACACTGCACTGTCGCGATACTTGTAGTGATAGCAGGAGCGGTACTTGGGATAACACCGACTGAGTGGTGCATCTGCCTGACGCTGTTTGGGCTGGTGATAGCCTTGGAGCTGGTCAACACTGCGATTGAGTCAGTTGTAGATTTGGTAACGACAGAGCGAAAGCCGCTTGCCAAGGTGGCTAAGGATACGGCTGCAGGAGCAGTGCTTGTGGCAGCTATAATGGCTGCGATAGTTGGACTTATTATTTTTGTGCCAAGGATTGTTTCACTATAATAACAGGAAACGGAGGATTTTACCATGGAAAGACTTACAGACGGATTAAAGAAGATTTTACTTGCAGGAATAGGAACAGTGGCAGTGACCGCTGAGAAATCAAAGGAAGTGCTTGATGAGATGGTTAAGCGCGGTGAGCTGACTGTTGAGCAGGGCAAGGTACTCAATCAGGAGCTTAAGCACAATATCAAGGATACAGTAAAGAAAAATGTAAATGTGTCTGTTAAGCCACAGTCACCGGAGGAGCTCGAGGAGCTTTTGGACAAGATGACACCTGAACAGATACAGGCTTTAAAGAACAAGCTTGCACAGATGGAAGAGGCTGATGTGGAGGAAGAGGCTGATGAAAGCGTTTTCGAGGATGAGGACATCGTAACGGATACCACAGCTGATGAATCACAGACAGTGGATATAAAAATAGAAGCTGAGGACGATAAAGAGGAAAGCGTGAACTAGTATGGATAGCCGCCTGAAGGAGATGACAGCGGTACTGAAGAAGTACAAGCTCACGCATGGACTTACACCCGAAAAATTCAGACTTATATTGCAGGAGCTGGGTCCTACCTATATTAAGCTTGGACAGATAATGTCGCTTCACTCGGATATTCTGCCGAAGGAATATTGCGAGGAGCTTATGAAGCTCTGCTCAGATGTGGAGCCGATGCCGTTTGAGCAGGTAGAGGCTGTCATAGATGCTTCATTTGGTTGTTCGTGGAAGGATGTTTTTGCTTCAATAGATAAAAAGCCTCTCGGGGCAGCGTCTATAGCGCAGGTACACAGGGCCACACTTAAAACCGGTGAGCAGGTGGTTGTGAAGGTGCAAAGGAAGGGCATTCACGAGGTGATGTCAAAGGACATGGCGCTGCTTCACAAGGCGGTTAAGCTTGTGCCGCCCATCTCTATAAAGGGCATTGTGGATTTTGACATGGTGCTTGATGAGATGTGGACTGTGGCACAGGAGGAGATGAATTTCCTGCTTGAGGCATCCAATATTGAGGAGTTTTCCAACAATAACAGGGATGTTGCATTTGTGGCCACACCAAAGCTTTACCGCAAGTATACCACTTCACATGTACTTGTCATGGAGTATATAAAGGGCTTTAATATTGATGATAAGGAGAGCCTTTTAAAGGAGGGCTATGACCTCGAGGAGATAGGCAGCAAGCTGATTGACAACTATATCAGGCAGGTAATAGAGGATGGTTTCTTTCATGCTGACCCGCATCCGGGTAATGTCAGGATAAGGGATGGCAAAATCGTCTGGATCGATATGGGCATGATGGGGAGGCTTTCCGAGCATGATAAAAAGGAGCTTAGCAATGCTGTTTACGGCATCGCCATGAACGATATCGGCATGATAGAGGATGCGGTGCTTGCAATTGGTGACTTTAAGGGTGAGCCTGACAGGGCAAAGCTGTACAAGGATATCAAGATAATCATAAATAAATACGGCAGTCTGGATATGGGACAGGTAGATGTCGCAGCGTTTATTCAGGAGCTTTTGGAGGTAATGAAGAACAACCGCATTGTTATGCCGCACGGTTTTACAATGCTTGCTAGGGGAATTACTCAGATAGAGGGTGTGCTTGCGGATATTGCACCGGGCATCAACATGGTTGGGATTGCTTCTGCAAGGATAAAGCAGGAGATGTTTAAGAATTTTGATTTGAAGGGCGAGCTTAAAAAAGCCGGGAAGACAGCATACAAATCAGCTCACCGTATGGCAGAACTGCCGGAGAGAATGGCGCAGATACTCGAGGAATATCAAAGAGGGCAGACACGCATAAATCTTGACATGCATGCTTCTGATGAGCTTGCGAGGCTTTTACACAGGCTGGTGAGAAATATCGTCATGGGCTTATGGGTTATGGCACTTCTAATCAGCTCAAGCATAGTGTGTACCACAGATATGACACCTAAGATACTTGGCATACCGGCGCTTGGTGTGATGGGATATGTGTTTGCATGCATCATAGTGCTTTATACGATTGTGAAGCATTTCATATCCAGACGATAATAAAAAAGCAGGATTCTGAAATTAATCAGAAATCCTGCTTTTTAATTACGTTATATTATTTCGATGATTTTTTACTCTTTGCTTTTTTAGAATCCTCATCAAGATGATATTTGCCCTGATACATGGTGAACTGACCTACAAATGCAGGCTCCTGTCCGGCCTTAAGCTCATTGAGATAATCATGTGTCTCGAATGATGAGTTGTGTGTCTGAATCAGGCATACAGCAATGTTTGAGCAGTGATCCGAAGCTCTCTCACAGTTTGTGATGTAATCTGTGAGGAATACGCCGAGTCTGCTGTCACATTTTCCCTTCTGAAGACGCTCGATATGATGATTTCTAATCTCCTTGGTGAGATCGTCAATAACCTGCTCAAGAGGCTCAACCTTGACTGCCTCTGTCAAATCGTTTTTGCTAAATGCCTCTACAGTGAGAGTGAGAATCTCGCGCAGAGCATTATTGAGCACTGTGAGCTCTTTTCTTGCGCTCTTTGAAAACTCAAGCTTGTTGTCATCAATCTGCTTGGCAAGCTTTGCCATATTTATCGCATGATCTCCGATTCTCTCGAAGTCATTGATTGCATGAAGCATCTTTGAAATCTCGTTGTTGCCGTCCTCAGAAACATCCTTTCCAGATAAGTGAATGAGGAAGGTGTCAAGCTGATCCTCTAAGTAATCAAGTCGCTCCTCCATGACTTCAATATCATCAAACTTTGAATCTGAGTAATTGTCAAAGAGGTCTAAAGCATTCTTGAAGCTGTCTCTTGCAAGCTCAGCCATCTCGTTTGTCTTCTCAAGACATTCTTTGACAGCAAGTCCAGGTGAGAGTAAAAGTCTCTCGTCGAGTACAACCTGTCCGTCTGCGTTGTCAGTTGTGACAAGCTTCTTAGCAATCTTTACAAGAGTATTGCTAAATGGCAGAAGAATAATAGTGGTAGCAATATTGAAGATTGAGTGGAATACCGCAATCATTACAGGAGTGATGCTGTCATTAAATAATGCCAGATCAACAGCATAACGTGCGATACAGTATACTACAAGTCCTATTGCTGTACCGAACAGATTGAAGCTGATGTGGATGATGGATACTCTCTTGGCGTTTTTGTTTACGCCGATTGACGAAAGCAGTGCAGTCACGCATGTACCGATGTTCTGACCCATGATGATCGGGATAGCCATGCTATATGAGATAGCGCCTGTCATGGCCAGTGCCTGCAGCACACCAACTGATGCGGCAGATGACTGGATGACTCCGGTAAATACAGCACCTACAAGCACTCCGAGGAATGGATTGTTAAAGGTGGTGAGCAGTCCGGTAAATTCAGGCATATCTGCGAGTGGTGATACAGCGCCGCTCATGAGCTGCATACCATACATGAGTACGGCAAAACCTGCCATGATGATTCCAACGTCCTTGCGCTTTTCCTTCTTGCTTCCCATAATCATAATCACACCGATAAGCGCGATGACAGGGGAGAAGTTCTCAGGCTTTAACATCGAGATGAACAGATTGTCACTTTCGATACCTGAAAGACTAAGAATCCATGCGGTGAGAGTGGTTCCGATGTTGGAACCCATGATGACACCAACAGTCTGGGCAAGCTCCATGATGCCGGAGTTTACGAGTCCGACAAGCATAACAGTAAGTGCGGATGAGGATTGGATTGCAATAGTGACTATTGCTCCAAAAAATAAGCTCTTGACAGGGTTTGAGGTTACCTCCTTAAGTATCTTTTGGAGATTGCCTCCTGCGAGCTTCTCAAGACTGCCTGACATAACATGCATTCCGAAAAGGAAAAAGGCAAGTCCACCGCATAACTGCAATATAGAGTAAATGTTCATGTTTACCTCCGTTTGTAAAAATAATTTGTTTTACTATTTGCTCCAGTTATACATATTTAGTTTACACAAAACACATATAACATAACATAATTTTTACATTCTATCAATATAATCTGAAATTTTAATAAAAAAAGTGATATTCACTTTTGAACGCTTTTGAAAACGTTTTAAAATTTATGTATATTTATGTTTTCTTTTGTTTACTTTTGAAGAAAAACGTTGTACAATTGCAGTATAATAATTTAAGGTAATTATTCAGAAATTTACATTACAAGGTGGAGGTATATTATGTCAGACGTAAAAAGTGTTATTGAAAGCGGCAGGGCTGTGCTCGGAATAGAGTTTGGTTCTACCAGAATAAAGGCGGTGCTTATCGGGGAGGACCATGCTCCTATAGCCACAGGTGCCCATGACTGGGAAAACATGCTTGTGGACGGCATCTGGACATACAGCCTGGATATGATTTGGGAGGGCATTTCAGACTGCTACAGCAAGATGGCGCAGGATGCAAAGGAAAAGTATGGAGTTACCATCAAAAAGCTTGCGGCAATCGGTATTTCCGGCATGATGCACGGCTATCTGCCTTTTGACAAGGAGGATAATCTGCTTGTGCCATTTCGGACATGGAGAAATACCATCACAGGTGAGGCTGCAGCAGAGCTTACTGAGGTGCTTGGCTTTAATATTCCGCAGAGGTGGAGCATAGCGCATCTGTATCAGGCTATATTAAATAAAGAAGAGCATGTATCAAAGATATCATATTTCACAACATTGGCAGGCTATATTCACTGGCAGCTCACAGGTGAAAAGGTCATGGGTGTCGGTGAGGCATCAGGCATGTTTCCTATCGATTCGAAGACCAGGGATTATGATGCGGCAATGCTTGATAAATTTGCAGCATTAGATAAGGTAAAAGAATATCCGTGGGATATAAGAGACATTCTGCCAAAGGTGCTTACGGCTGGAGAAAAGGCAGGTACGCTGACAGAGGAAGGAGCTAAAAGGCTTGATGTAAGCGGCAATCTGGAGAGCGGTATATTGCTTGCACCGCCGGAGGGAGACGCAGGCACGGGAATGGTCGCAACCAATTCTGTTGCAGTGCGCACCGGAAATGTATCAGCGGGCACATCTGTATTTGCTATGGTGGTGCTTGAAAAGGCGCTTAAGGCAGTTCATGAGGAGCTTGATATGGTCACCACACCATCGGGAGATGCGGTAGCTATGGTGCACTGCAACAACTGTACGTCAGACTTAAATGCATGGGTGGGATTATTCAAGGAATTTTCAGAGCTGTTTGGCATGGATATAGATATGAATGACATATATGGAAAGCTCTACAACAATGCACTTACAGCCGATAAGGACTGTGGCGGCCTTGTAGCCTTTAACCTTTTCTCGGGAGAGCCTGTCATCGGACTCAACGAGGGCAGACCTATGTTTGCCAGAAAGCCGGATGCAAGGATGAATCTTGCAAACTTTATGCGCACACATCTCTATGCAAGTCTTGCAACACTAAAAATCGGCTGTGATATTCTCTTTAAAGAGGAAAAAGTAAAGGTAGACACACTTTACGGTCATGGTGGTCTGTTCAAGACAAAGGGTGTGGGCCAGAGCATACTTGCAGCAGCCATGGATGCACCGGTTGCGGTCATGGAGACAGCCGGAGAGGGCGGCCCGTGGGGCATGGCAGTGCTCGCAGCATATATGGTGAATAAAGCAGATGGAGAGCCTTTGGAAAAATATCTTTCAGACAGGGTATTTAATGGCGAAAAGGGCATAGTAATGCAGCCGGACCCTGATGATGTAAAGGGCTTTGATGAGTACATAAATACATATAAGGCGGCAATTGAGGCAGAGCGTGCCATGGTAAAGGCGCTTCCGCTGTAATATTAAAGATAAGAGAGGTACAGAATAATGCTTGAAGAATTAAAAAAACAGGTTTACGAAGCAAACATGGAGCTCCCAAGAAGAGGGCTCATCACATATACATGGGGCAATGTCAGTGGAATTGACAGGGAAACAGGCTATTTTGTCATCAAGCCAAGTGGAGTGGATTATGATGTGCTTACCCCTGATGATATGGTAGTCATGGATCTTGAAGGAAATAAGATAGAGGGAAAATACAAGCCTTCGTCAGACACTGCAACACACTTAGAGCTTTACAAAAAGTATCCGGATATCGGAGGAATTGTACATACGCACTCACCTGAGGCAGTTGCATGGGCACAGGCCGGCAGGGATATTCCGCTCTACGGCACCACTCACGCAGACTATTTCCTGGGCTCAATTCCATGTGCGAGAAATCTCACCACAGAGGAAATCAACGAAGCCTATGAGAAAAATACAGGACTTGTCATCATAGAGACCTTTGAGAACAGAAAAATCAATCCTGTATACACACCGGCTGTGCTCTGTCAGAATCACGGACCGTTTGCTTGGGGAAAGGATGCGGCTGAGGCTGTGCACAACGCCGTTGTCCTTGAGGAAGTGGCAAAGATGGCCAGACTCACAGAGTCAGTAAATCCTGACGTTAAGCCGGCACCGGACAACATAAAGGAGAAGCATTTCTACCGTAAGCATGGGGCCAACGCATACTATGGCCAGAACTGATTTGTAGCTGTTATACGGCCCGTAGTATTCATATTATTTTGTGTTTACATAGCACAAAAAATGTGCTAAATTTTTATGTAAAGTACAGTCTCAAATGACTGTAAATAAGACATAAGGTGGTTGATAGAATGGTACTGGCAGTTGAGATAATAGTCTGCTGCTTAATATTTGGCATATACAGAGTAATACGGATAAAGCGGGATCCGGCATATAAGATAAGTAATATGCCAGAGAAGCTGCAGAAAAAGGTCATGCATATGCGTGGCTACAGAAATCGGAATATCCGTATCATGACAGACTGGGAGAAGTTTGTAAAGAAGCTTCCGACACTTATATTCTGGACGATAGCGCTTGTCATACTGACATCAATAGCAGGGGCAACAAGCTTTTCAACGGGCTTTGTGTTTGCGCTTTTGATATGGATGGCAGTCCTATTGTTTCTTGAACTGGTAGTATACTGTGGCTGGTATGCACATACACCGAAGGTGTGGATAAAGGGTACCGAGGATATGGCGAAAAAGACATATACCAATTATGCACATTATATCGGGCTGATACCACAGAGAGCTCTGATGGGAATAGTGGTTGCTATTATAGTGGGTCTTGTGATAGATATGATACCAAGGCTTGACAACAACAATTATTCGCCGAAATATACAGAGATAGAGGATACCTTAAAGGCGGCCTGCGACAATTACAGGATTCCGGGCATGGCTGTTGAGGTGGTAGATGCAGAGGGGGTACTTTTCTCCGGTACATATGGGGATTGCAAGAGCCTTGACACACCGTTTATCACCGGTTCACTCAGCAAGTCGTTTACTGCGGCATGCATCATGAAGCTGTATGAGGGAGGACATCTGAATATTGACAGCCCGGTAAATCCTTATCTGGATGCAGCCGAGGTATTCAAAAATCCAAAGGATGCGACTAAGATTACGATAAGACAGCTGCTCAATCACACCAGCGGACTTGGCGTGTACCAGCATGTGGGAAATGCAAAGATTGTTGGCAAAAATGGAGAATATACCTATGCGAATGTCAATTATGACATACTTGGTCTTATAGTGGAAAAAGTATCAGGTGTTAGCTACAGCGATTATCTGACAGCGACATTTTTTACACCACTTGGCATGACTCACAGCAGCGCAGCCTATGCAAAAGCGAAGGAGGATGGTCTGATTACAGGCCACAACAATTATTTCGGTTTTTCTGTGGAAAGCGATGTGAAGTATCCGCTCAGCGATTCGTGGTCCACTGTACCGGCGGGCTATATTGCATCCAGCGCAAATGATATGGGAAAATATCTGCAGATGTATCTGCGTGGCGGCTATGGAATACTCTCTGACAAGAGCCTTAGCACAATGTTTCGGGCAACAGTTCCTATGGATGAGTCCGGTGAGACAGGCTATGGTATGGGCTGGGTACGTTCGGATAAATATGTCGAGACAGTATACAATCACACAGGTCTCACGGAAAACTATATCTCAGACATGTATCTGCTTCCGGAGAGCGGTGTGGGCGTTGTATTCCTTGCAAATACCAATGACTATATGGTCACAAACAATCTGATGAACAAGGTAACCTCAAAGGTTGTGATGACACTTATGGGATACGCAACAGACGAGCTTGACCCAAAGGATTATGTCGATGCGCACCTGTTCTATGACCTTGTTTTTGCAGCATTTATATTGGTTGCGCTGATGGAGATTATCAAGTCGCACAAATGGAGAACAGACAATAGCGGAAACCTGATAGCGAATATTTTTCTGCATCTGTTTTTGCCGGTGGGCATAGTTATTGCGCCTATTGTCGGAGGTATACCATACTGGGTAATAAAGGACTATGTTCCTGATTTATTTATTGTGGCATGCCTGAGTGTAGTACTTCTTGCAATAGGTGGAATCTTGAAGCTTAAAAACAGGAGAAATTCATAAGATAAAAGCAGAAGAAATAGAAATGCGGCTACTGTAATATGTAGCCGCATAATTTTTTGACCATAGCATCGTGGGAGGAGTCACAGCACACTCCGACAGTACATGAAGAGTATAAGCCGGAGGCTTTGACAAATTCATTGTCATCTGCTGAAAGCCTGATACCACAAGGATATTCCTTACCATCTATTGTCACATATGCAAGCCTGTCCTTATATTTTTCAAGGACGGCTTTATCCAGATATTTGCTTATATCTTCAAAGCAGACATTTTTGGCGTAATAATCAAAGGTCTTATCATCCATAAAGCATATATCGTATTCGTTAGAAGCAAAGTATGCTGTGAGGACTGCCATGTTCTGATAGTCTAAGCCGCTTTTGTCTACATCGACACAGATATTTTTGTTTAAGGCAATTTCATCCTTTGACAAATCATAGCCGTTATCTGTGAGAAAGTCATTGAAAATATCGGCGCCGCTGTCCTCTGTGGTGCTGTTTTCTGCATTTACGCATAATACGCTCAAAACAGTATTTTTCTGTGCAAGCCGGCCGCAAATAAAGGTTGTGACTGCTATGATTCCGATAATGACAAGAAATATCGGCATTTTGTAATAGTCCCATATATATTGTATTTTCTGACTGAATGTCAGCTCCTTAAAAGGTGTCTTTTGTTCCATGATTTTATCTCCCTCTGATATGATGTGCTGCAATTTAAAAATATTATAAGGTAATTTATAGAAATTTACCAATAAACATTCTATTAACTGCCTTTTTCTTTTTAGATTATTATGCTATAATGAGCCAAAACACAGATAATACAAAAGGAGAATAATATGAAAGCGAGCCACAGAAAAGATGTTATAATCGCCAGACTGATTTTTGCAGCAATATGTCTTTTTCTTATTGCCCTGATTGCTACAATAGTGATTACCATTACCTCAAAGGGCGGCAAAAAAAAGGAGCAGGACAAGGTACAACAGAATGCAGTTAGCGAAAGTGAAACTGACAGTGCCGGCGATAGTAATACAGAGATAGGCGCCATATATCTGCCACAGCAGACTACAGAGGGTACCGAAAAAACTTACGTCACTACTACAAGCAGTGTAAACATGAGAGAGAAGCCTGATAAAAACGCAAATATAGTTACTGTTATAGGACAGAATGTGAAGCTTGAGTTTGTATCAGAGGACAATGGCTGGACACAGGTTATCTTCCAGGGACAGACAGGCTATGTCAGCTCGGACTACGTCAAGTCAGATATGGCTGACGGCACTACAGATAGCGGCACATCAGGTGCGGCAGATAGCGGGACTGCCAGTCAGGGTACAGCAGATGGCAGTACAACAGGAGCTGCAGATAGTGCTGCACAGTCACAGTAATAGATACATGGTGAGGTAATGTATATGACAGGAATTATATGGGCATGTGCTGCAACCTTTATTGCAGCATGTGTGCCTATTTTGGCCAAGGTTGGAACTAAAAAGACAGACCCGGCGCTGGCGGGAAGCATTGCCGGGATTGTTTTATGTGCGTCTATATTTTTTTACAGGAAAGATAATATAATGGGAAGCAGCCTGATTGCACTCGGCCAAAGGAGCGTTATATTTATACTTCTGGCAGGGCTTGCAACAGGGCTTTTTGGCATCTGTTTTTTTAAATCCATACATGAGGGCTACACATTTCAGGTTACAGCTATAGTTAAATGCAGCTATATAATCACGCTTGCAGCGGGATTTTTCCTGTTTCATAACACCCCTGACACTTTTGATTATATAGCGATTGCACTCATGATTGTTGGAACGGTTATTTTAAATCTGGATGGAACAGGTATTTTGTTTGCGCTTCTTGCTGCAGTTTGTGCGTCGGCAGCACATATTCTGGTGTCGCTTGGCGGGATACAGCTGGATAAGGGCTTTATTGCGTTCTGGTGTGTGTTTATAGGAACGCTGGTGCTTATTATATTTACTATTGCAACAGGAGGCATGAAGAAAATCAGATCCATGTCATTTGTTGATGGTATATGCCTGATTCTTGCAGGCATTGCATACCCGTTAGCATATGATTTTTATGGCAGGGCAGTTTCAATGTCCGGCAGCTATGCAGGGTATATTTTTAATTTGACGATTATTGTGATGATGATATGCTCCAGCGTGATACTGAAGGAGAAGGTATCGGGAAAGAAATTCCTGGGCGCATGCATTTTTATTGCAGCATTGTTTGTTATAGCATGCAACTAATAGCTGAATATAGCATATAATGATTAAAAAGAGGTTTTTTGATGTTACCTTTTTATAAAACATTTCCGTTTATGGATTACTATAAAAATGAGGAGGCATTTGCAAAGGACCTGGGGATGATAAAGGATATGTATCCGCATGATACGGCGATGATACAGTCCGCAGTAGAGCAGCGCATGGATGAGCTGGAGTATGAGGGCAGCTTTATCTATGATGAGGTGCCTGACAGGCAGCGTCTTTTCGATGAGGCAGACAGGATTGCCGGCAGATTTATCTCAGAGCAAAGCAGCAGGTGCTTTATCTGTACAATAGCGGGCATACTTTTTAACTGTGAACTCTGCAGACGAAGATGCAGATACAGAAGGTACCAAAGATTCTGGTAGATATAAGGATATGATTTTATGAGTAAGAAAGTGATAAAGCCGATAGTACTTATAGTAGTATTTATTGCAGCATTAATTACATTTTGCATAACTACAAACAAGGGAAATAAGGATATGACCACGAAGCAGGCGGATGCAACGCTGCCGGTTATGTCATTTAATCTGGATAAAATAAAGATAAACACCCTCCATGGATATACTACTGAGATGGATCCGACAAAGATGCGCGATTGCGTTATTCCGATTTCAGATGACAGGAAGCTCTCATTATCCATTTCAACATATGGCATGGCTGTTGACAGGATATCATACAAGATCAGAAGCATGGATGGCAAGAGGCTGGTGGCCGATGACGAGATATCTTCTTTTTCCAATAAGGATAATACTATTCAGGCGGACATAAGCATGCCGAATGTTATGGATGAAAATACTGAGTATCTTTTGGTGTTTACCATCACAAGTGGTCAGGATAATGTATATTATTACAGCAGGATTATGCAGACCGATGGAAAGGCAGCTGCAAAGGTTGTCGAGTTTGCAAAGAAGTTTCATGATGAGACGTTTATAAAGGATGACAAATCCTTCTTTACAACATATATGGAGACAACAACTGGTGACAGAAATACGCTTGCACATGTGGATCTGACATCTACGGTGAGTCAGATTACCTGGGGCTCAATGGCCGCTGCACAGTATACGAATCCTGTCATAGCCCTAAAGGAAATAAACGATTCTTATGATGTGGTCACAATAGACTATGTGATGAGCTGTGTGGACGGTAAGGGTGAGACTGAGTATTACAATGTGAGAGAATATTTCAGGCTGCGCCAGACGGAAAGCCGTATGTACGTGCTCAACTATGAGAGAACGGCAAATCAGATTTTTAACAGTGAAAACAGCTTTATATCGGATTCAGGCAGCGTAATGCTTGGCATCAGAAGCAGTGAGGCAGAGTACAGGGCCAATGAAGCAGGCAGTGTGATATGCTTTGTCCAGGAGGGAGATTTATACTCCTATGATATCAACAATGGAATGATAATCAAGGTATTCAGCTTCAGGGACGCTGAGGGCATTGATGAGCGTGAGAACTGGAATCATCACGATATAAAGATTGTCAGTGTAGACGAAGCGGGCAGTATTGATTTTGTGGTATACGGATATATGAACAGAGGCACCCACGAGGGAGAGGTGGGAACCGGTGTGTACCATTATGACGGTCTGGCACATACTATAGATGAGGAAGCGTTTATTCCTTCTAAGACATCATATGAGGTGTTAAAGGCGGAGATGGGCAAGATGCTTTATCTCAATGAGAAGAATGAATTCTATCTCATGATGGATGACAGTCTCTATAGGATTAATTTAGGTTCGATGTCAGTAAAGAAGGTGGTAGAGGGCTTGTCTACAGGCTCTTACTGCGCATCGGAGAGTAACAGATACTTTGCATGGGTGGATTCTGCAAATCAGTACTCATCAAATACCATAAAAGTGATGGATTTAAAGAGTGGCAAGACCTTTGAGGTCAAAAAGGGCGACGACCAGTATCTGCGTCCGCTTGGCTTCATAGGTGAGGATTTCATATATGGACAGGCGAATGCTGCTGATGTGGTCTCTGATGCAGCCGGAAACACAACATTTCCGATGAATGGCCTTATTATTCTTGATACATCTGACCAGTCGGAGCTTAAGACATATACCCCTTCGGGCGGCTATGTCGAGAAAATTTCTGTGGATGGATATACGGTAACGATAGATCTGATTGCACAAAACAATGGTGTGTATGCAGAAATCGGTCAGGATACCATTATGAACCGGGAGGCTGATTCGAAGCAGAAGATAGCTCTTGATACGAGCCAGTCCGATACAAAGCTGACGGTCAGCGCCATTAGTATAGCAGGTGGTAAAAAGCCGGATAAGCTGAAGCAGCTGACAGCACAGATGACTATAAATTCGCATGATACTACTGTTGATTTAAAGTTTGATGACAATACAGTCCATTTCTATGTTTATGCAAAGGGGGATGTGATTTTTGCATCTGATAACATCTCGGATGCCATAAAACAGGCAAATGACAGCATGGGAGTGGTAATTGACTCAAACCAGCAGTATGTATGGATGAGGGCAAGAAAAAATGCAGTAAATGCATTTGCGAATATTGCATGTAATGAAACCGATAAGGATGCTGACAGTGTCGTGAAGTCAGTAAGTGCAATGCTTACCTACAATGATGTTACGGTAAGTGTGTCTGAGCTGATTGGAGCAGGCAGCAGTGCTGTTGATGTGCTCAAAAACAACCTGCCGGACAAGGAAATCCTGGATTTACAGGGAGTGTCTTCTGAGGATATTATCTTTTATATCAGCCAGGGCAATCCGGTATTTGCGATGACGGGAAATACGTCGGCAGTGCTTGTGACAGGATACTCTTCAAATGGAGCTTTATATATTTATAATCCGGATAATGGCGCAACAACATCGATGAGCTATGAGGATGCTGACAGAATGTTTTATAATGGTGGCTTGCATTTTATCACGTACATGACAAAATAAACAGAATAATGTTGTAATAATGCCGATTTTGTGACATTAAATGTAAGCTCCTTAGGTAAAGTTTAACAGAAATTTTCATAAGGATTGAAAAGCGGTTACAATTGGGATATATTAAATAAGTATGAAACAGGTTTAATACTTTTTGTTTAAGGAGAACGTATGAGTAAGAAGAGTATTGTCGTTACAAAAGTATGTGAAGGTCATGATAATCCAATCGCAGAGCTTGTTCAAGTGGCATGCAAGTTCGATAGTGAGATTACATTGGAGAGTGACAATCGCAAAATCAATGCAAAAAGCATCATGGGTATTATGGCATTTAATCCTTCAGATGGAATGTCTGTTGATATTGTTACAAAGGGTGATGATGAGCAGGAAGCTTTAGTTGCAATTGAAAATTTTTTAGTATGTGAATAATGAGCATGAGGAGGAAAATAGTATGCGTAAAAAGAATAACTCAAAGACAGCAAAGCCAGCAGTAAAGCCGGTTGAAGTAAAAAAAGAGGAAACAGTGGCACAGCCGGTTTCAGAGCCTAAGGCTGATGCAAAAGCCGATGTAAAGGCTGAGGTAGAAAAAGCCGTAGAGAAGACAACCGAGAAGGTTGAGAAGGCTGTTGAAAAGACAACTGAGAAGGTTGCTGAGAAGGCCGCTGAGGTTAAGGCTGATGTAAAGGACACTGTCAAGAAGACAACAGCAAAGGCAGCAAAAGCTGCAAAGACAGCTAAAGAGGCAAAAACTGCAAAGAAGGAGCCGGTAAAGCCGGAGATTATTGTTCAGTACCAGAACAGCGAGGTTGATACAGCAGCTGTCGAGGAGCGTGTTAAGGCTCAGTTCGTTGCTGAGGGACACAAGGCAGGCTTCATCAGAAAGCTTAACATCTACATCAAGCCGGAGGAGTATTCTGCATACTATGTTATAAATGATAAGTTTTCAGGTCGTGTAGATTTATTCTAATCAGACATTATTAGGGAATACATATTTTATCTAGCGCATAATAAAAGCCGATACATTTCGTGGAGACACGGTGTATCGGCTTTTTGTTTTGTGTATAGGTATGCGTAAAAGCAGCTGTATGACAGTTTAAATGCATTATGAAATACTTAGTGGACAAACAAAAAAGGGTAACAAAAAAGCGGGTGATGGGAATCGAACCCACGTATCCAGCTTGGAAGGCTGGTGTTCTACCATTGAACTACACCCGCATAGGAATATTTAATTTGTTGTATAATGCCCAGTTCCGGAATCGAACCAGAGACACACGGATTTTCAGTCCGTTGCTCTACCAACTGAGCTAACTGGGCTTGTCTCACAACAAAAGTTATTCTACACGATTTGTCTGTTGATGTCAATATTAAAATTGAGAAAAATTGGATAGTTACAATAAACAAGAAATGTAGTATCAAAAACTATATAAAATAGAAAATGATATAATTTTACCTTGACATGAATACCATAAAGGGTTACTATGTGTATATGTTTGACTATCAAATAATTTGAATATCAAACAGAAAAATGGAATTTATACATGTTCGGAGGTACATATTATGTTGAGAGAACTGAGAATCGGAGATATGGTTGCAAAGCTTCCTATCATTCAGGGAGGCATGGGAGTTGGAGTGAGTCTTAGCAGACTGGCCGGAGCTGTTGCTAAGGAGGGTGGAGTCGGAGTAATTTCCACCGCACAGATTGGCTTTGAGGAGCCGGAGTTTGAAAAGGACCAGGCAAAGGCTAATCTGATTGCTATCAAGAAGCATATTAAGAAAGCAAAGGAGATTGCCTGTGGACATGGAATGGTAGGTGTCAATATCATGGTGGCTTTAAAGCATTACAAGGAGCATGTTCTGGCTGCGGTTGAAGCAGGTGCTGATGTTATTATAAGCGGGGCAGGACTTCCAATGGAACTGCCTGAGCTGGTCGATGAAAAGTCACATACAAGGATTGCTCCGATTGTTTCTTCAAAGAGAGCAGCAAATCTGATACTTAAAATGTGGGCACACAGATACAACCGCACAGCGGACTTTATTGTTATCGAGGGACCAAAGGCCGGAGGACATCTGGGATTTTCCAATGAGCAGCTTGCAGATATGGAGCATATGGATTATGACAGCGAGATTAAGGAGATTATCAGCTGTGCAAAGACATATGAGGAGAAGTTTAAAAAGCACATTCCTGTAATTGTAGCGGGCGGAGTGTTTACACATGAGGATGTCATGCACTGCATAGAGCTTGGAGCCGACGGAGTGCAGGTGGCGAGCCGTTTTGTGGCGACAGAGGAGTGTGACGCATCTAATGCCTATAAGCATGCTTATCTGAACGCGAATGAGTCTGATGTGCAGATTATACAAAGCCCTGTAGGAATGCCGGGGCGTGCTGTCAGAAATGAGTTTATCAGGGGATTGGAAAAGGAAAAGCAGCATATCACAAAGTGCTACAATTGTCTTGAGAAATGTAACCCTGCAACAGTGCCATACTGTATTACGAAGGCACTGATTGCAGCGGTTAAAGGAGATATGCAAAATGGTCTGGTATTCTGCGGTGCCAATGTGGGTCGCATAAACCGGATGACTACGGTCCACGAGCTTATGAGTGAGCTTGTGGGAGCATAGGCAGTACATCCTCACAGTAGCAGCGAAGCACTTCACCTACACTCCATGCCTGCGCATAGCAGCCACGGCCGTTGTGAGGGGCATCGCCGTCAAATATCTCGCATATTGAGCCGATACAGTTGTTGAGCAGATGCTCCCTTACAGGGTCAAGCAGCTTGTCAGCGCATAAAGCGGTCGCCTTCGTGCGGCCGTTTACCTTTACATAGGCACTGATAAAACCACCGAGCAGAAAGCCCCAGGCTGTTCCCTGATGATAGGCGTGGTCGCGCTTTGAGAGAGAGCCGATGTAAATCGGATGGTAATCCTTGTGGTCAGGATCGAGCGAACGCAGTCCACAGCCTACATACAGCTTATCCATTACCGTATCCACAATTGCTTTTTCACGCTCCTTGTCAAGCATGGTAAATGGCAGGCTTACGGCATAAATCTGGTTTGGACGGATTGTATCGTCATCCTCGTCAACCACATCATACAGGCAGCCTGTGTTTTCATTCCAGAAGCGCTTGTTGAAGGAAGTCTTTACGAGAGAAGCAAGCTGTCTGTAGCTGTCATCGTTATCGCCAAACTTAGCCTGAAGCATATCCATGGTGCACAGTGCGTTGTACCAAAGTGCATTTATCTCGACAGGCTTGCCGTGACGAGGCGTAGCAACCCAGTCACCGACACGCACATCCATCCATGTGACCTGGTCGAGTCCGCTTCCGGCATGAATGAGCCCGTCCGTGTCCATATATATGGAAAAATCAGTGCCCTTTTTATAAGTAGATATGATATCCTTTAAGCATGGATAAATATCCTTCTTTATAAATTCATAGGCATCGGGAGTGGCCACATATTCAAGATATTTGTAGACAGCATAAAAATACCACAGTGATGCATCTACAGTATTGTAGAGAGGCTCAAGTCCGCTGTCTGGGAACATATTCGGGATGAGCCCGTCCTTACAGTACTTGGCAAAGGTCAGTAGTATATCGTGAGCTTTTTCAAAACGGCCGGTGCAAAGTGTCAGGCCGGTGTATGAAATCATAGTGTCACGGCCCCAGTCTGTAAACCAAGGAAGTCCGGCGAGCACAGTGTCATAGCCTGTTGACTGTCTGTGTGCGATGAACTGGTTTGCAGCTACAGTAAGCTTCACGGCAAAGTCATCAGTGAAGCCGCTTCTTTTAATCAGCTCATCGGTGTAGTCAAGCTGCGCACGCACAATTTTAAAAGCACTTTCACTGTCACAAACCAGTTGCTTGGCGCAGTCTGAGACTGCGTTGTCATTATTAGCTTCAAGCGGTACGATATCGCACATTACAGAAAAATGCATTGAAGCAGAGGCAGGAATATCCACACTCACGTCATATGGGCAAAATGCACAGTCGAGGCCCGGCACTTCATTGTCCACCTCGGTCTGAGCCTCAAGGTCACAGATATATTTGTCGTCTCTTTCAATAAGCTCGCCGCCTGAAAAAGCGATGCGGATACAGTGGTCATCCTGAGCTTTTGGAATGAGGGTAAAGCCATGCTCCTGCTTTTGGACCTCGAATTTTAATGAATCGACGGTGGAACTTTCAGAGTGCTCACGGAAGTTCATAAGAGGCGTGATCAAAAGCTTAGCCGCTTCGCCTTTGTTTTGAACCTCATATGCCACGGCAGCGAGATTTTTTCCCTGTGCCAGTGCGATGTGTTTTTTTATGGTGATATCACCAGCCTCATATGTAAAGCATATGGTTCCATCGTATGTGAAATCGCTTATATATTGGATACCGTTGGTGTGGCGTCCGCCCTTGAACTGGTCACTTGAGAGGTCGTAGGTGTGGCTGCCTGTGACTATTTTTTCGTTTGTCTTTGAGAAGCAGACGTATCTTTGCACAGGAGCATGAAGGCTTGCAATCAGATAGCCCTGATGCGTACGGTTTATCGCACCGGTGACTGAACCGCCGGCATATCCGCCAAGGCCGTTGGTTAAAGCCCACTCCCTTCTTATGTTGTTTTTGAAATCGTTTTGTACTTTTATGTTAAATTGCATCGTAATCCTCCGAAATTTCACTAAATTTTTATAATATTTTAACCTATAACCATGAAAAAATCTATACGAATCGGCAAAAATCTGTTATCATTATAAAGATATATATTTTCAATATGCAAAGGAGAATTATAATGGAAGTATTTACATTGATTGCGCGTAAAAAAAATGTGGCGCTGGTATTTGTTTCATACCTGCTTGTAGCTCTTGCGGCGATAAGCCTTCTGACTATCTGCATCGGCTTTGCACCGGGTATTTTATTTGCAGTAGTATTTGGACTTATTGCATATCTTATGATAATGGCACAGAACACCGAGTTTGAATATTCATATTTTGACGGAGAGCTGCGCTTTGCCAAAATTAAAAACAAGAGCCGCAGAAAGCGCCTTGGAATATACAGCATGGAGTCTGTAGCAGCAATTGCACCGGCAGGTGACAGAAGCGTATACAATTACGAGAATGGAAATGAGTTCAAGAAAATAGACTATACCTCAGGTCAGAAGGATGTACCTTATTATGATATCGTCATCAAATCGCCTGATGAGAACGTACTTATAAAGGCGGAGCTTGATGACAAGTTCCTCACAGAGGTGGAGAAAAAATACAGATCAAAGGTTAAAAGAAGAGAGGAGTAATTACTCCTCTCCTTCCAAATGGTACATTTTGGATTTTGTTTTGCCGGCATCGTATCCGGTTGAGTATCCTTTGCTGCCGTTTAACAGTCTCAGACATTTGGGACAAAGAGTGCCGAAGGTAACAGGTGCACCGCATCGCTGGCAGTGAAGACCGGCTATAGTGGAGGCTGATTCAGACTGCTTGTACTCGATGCGTCCGTCCTTTATCCAGCTCTTTACCTGTCTAAGCGGTATCTTAAAATGTTCTGCAACCTCGTATTCATTTACGTCGTGGGTACGGATAAATTCCTTTACCTCGTGGAATAATGCCAGATCAAGGCATCGTGGGCAGAGATTCTCTTTATAGTCATGTGGCAGAGGCCTTTTACAGTTTTCACATACTCTTGTGTTGTTGTTAAAAAGACTTTTAGGATTATCCATAGGTGCCTCCTTAAGCTTGTTTTATTCATTATATCATAACAGATTTTATAAAGAAAGTAGGGACTTTTATAATGTCAATTGCAGTTTTCGATTCAGGAGTCGGCGGAATAAGCGTCTTAAAGAGCCTGGTTGAAGTGATGCCTAACGAAGATTTTATATATTACGGGGATTCAGCAAATGCGCCTTATGGTACCAAAACACTTGAGCAGGTGCGAGCTTTGACCTGTGAGCATGCAAAGGAGCTGATTTTAAATCAGCATGCTAAGGGGCTTGTTGTCGCGTGCAATACAGCCACCAGCGCGGCAGTGCGTATATTAAGAGAGCAATATCCCGATGTTCCTATCGTAGGGATAGAGCCTGCAGTCAAGCCTGCGATGCTTTTTATGGAAAATCCGAGAGTGCTTGTGATGGCTACACCTATGACTATCAGGGAGGAAAAACTTAAAAAGCTTATGGACAGATACAGACACTTGGGTGAGATTATTCCATTGCCTTGTCCGGGACTTATGAATTTCGTTGAGAGAGGTGACTTGTACGGTGATGATGTGAGACAGTATCTCGAGGAACTTTTGTATTCATATTCGCATGGTGAGATAGATGCGGTTGTGCTGGGATGCACACATTATCCGTTTGTCAGAAAAATGATACAGGAGGTGCTTGGAGATAGGGTGCGTGTGTTCGATGGAGGAAACGGCACAGCGCGTGAGATGAAAAGACGTCTCGCAGAAAAAGGTCTGCTGACAGACAGCACCGCTGCAGGTATTGTGGATTTTCAAAACAGCCTGACCGGACAGAGCCATGAGGATAAAATACAGCTCTGTAAGGCACTTTTTAACAAAAAAATTTAGTTGTTATTTATAGAATATTACAAATCTAAAAAAAGTATAAAATAATCACGGCTTTTTTAATAAAATATTTCTAAAATGTACATTGTTAGGACATAATTACCACATATACTTGTTAATGTAAGAGGAACAAAACCTTTTACATTATTCCCTTTTTATTAATAAACATTTTCATAACTAAACTCCTCGAGAAAGGATCGCGTTGTTACCGCGTGTAACATCGCGGTCCTTTCTCACGTTTTGCATGCAGGCTGCGGAGACGCAGCCTTACTGTTTTAGCTATGCACAACGCTTCCACATATATCGTTCAGCACACACATGTCACAGTGCGGTGTGGTTCGGGCAGTACATACGGCGCGTCCATGATCAACCAGCCTGTGGCAGAAGTCATTGCTCTCCTCGGGTGGGATGATTTTCCAAAGCTCCATCTCCACTTTTTTCGGGTCCTTTATTCCATCTACAAGTCCTATACGGTTGCAAAGGCGTATGCAGTGTGTGTCGGTGACGATGGCAGGCTTGCCGTACACATCACCCATAATCAGGTTGGCACTCTTTCTGCCGACCCCCGGCAGCTTCAGCAGATCGGTCATATTGTCAGGCACAAGACCGCCAAAGTCATCGCGAAGCATCCTCATGCAGGCACTTATATCACGTGCCTTACTCTTTCCCAGGCCACATGGACGTACAATTTCTTCTATGTCGGAAACATCAGCATCGGCGAGAGCCTCGATGGAAGGATATTTTTTGAACAAATCCACCACAACTACATTTACGCGGGCATCAGTGCACTGGGCTGCGAGCCTGACTGATACGAGGAGCTTCCAGGCCTCGTCGTACTCAAGAGTGCAATCGGTGCGGGGATATGCGGTTTTTAGTCTTTTTATTACTTCAATGGCTAATTTTTCTTTTGTCATATGAGCCTCCTTATATTTGTTTTGTAACTATTCAGTAACTTTATTTTATAGTATACAAAAATGCGCGGAGATTGTAAAATGGATTTACGTGGAGCGGATTACGTGAGAGGAACGGTGTGAAACTGGAAAATATGAATAACGCATATGCAAATAAAAAATGTACAAATAACATATATATAAACAACAGATATACAATAGAAGTAACCAGGAAAAAAATAAAAAACATGTATCTTCGTGTGAAGGACACGGATGGCACACTATCAGTGAGTGCTCCTTATGGCATGAGTGATACAGAAATCAGGAAATTCGTGGAGAGCAAATCAGACTGGATTGAGCGGACCATACAGGAAATGCTTGTTGCAAGACAGCTTAAGGAACAGGAGCCGGTTATGGCACCCTTCATGGAGAGGGAGATGCGCAGGGAGCTTAAGATGCAGCTGCAGAGGTGTATCGACAAATGGGAGCCGGTTATGGGAGTTAAGTCAGCCGGCTTTACGATAAAGAAGATGAAGACAAGGTGGGGATCATGCAACGTGAAGTCACATCATCTGAATTTCAATCTTATGCTGGCTAAGGTGCCGCCGGAGTGCGCAGAGTATGTAGTGGTCCACGAACTTACACATCTGCTTGAGCCAAGCCATAATGCCAGGTTCTGGTCGCTGATGGAACATTATCTACCGGGAAGCAAAAAGCTGCGTAAACAACTAGCTGGCTTTTCTGCGCAGGATATGATATGATATTATTAAGGACTCACTTAGAGAAAGGAAGCTTCAAATGGAATTTTGGGATATATACGATAAGGATAAAAAGCCGACAGGCCGTACAATGAAAAAAAACGACTGGATACTTAAGGATGGAGAGTATCATCTTTCAGTGCTTGGCGTGATTCACAGACCAGATGGCAGATTTCTTATCACACAGCGTGTCATGACAAAGGCATGGGCACCGGGCTGGTGGGAGGTTTCAGGAGGAGCTGCACAGGCAGGTGAGAGCTCATTTACCGCAGTCTGCAGAGAGGTGAAAGAAGAGGTGGGGCTTGATGTATCACAGTGTCCGGGAGGGCTTGCCTATACCTATCACAGAGAGAATCCGGGCGAGGGTGACAACTATTTCGTGGATGTTTACCGCTTTGAGCTTGATTTCAAGGAGTCTGACGTACAGATTCAGACAGAGGAGGCACTTGGGTTTAAAATTGCCACACTCGATGAAATAAAAGAGCTTGCTGCGCAGGGTGTGTTCCTGCACTATGACAGCATAAAGCAGGTATTTGAAAATTAATTGCTATGATTATGATAATAAGATAACATAGAATTATAAAATTACATAGAATTATAAAATTACATAGAATTATAAGGAGCAGATTATGGCATTACCAAAGGATCCGGTTATGCTGCTTAGTTTTGTAAACACACAGCTTCGGGACAATTATTCAGGATTGAAGGAGCTTGCGGCAGCATATGATATTGATGAGAAAGAGCTTTGCGACAAGCTTGCACAGATTGATTACAAATATGACGAGACTGTCAATCAGTTTAAGTAGATTTTCAGCATACATATTAAAAGTGATGGAAGGATAAGATAATGGAGACATGCTGCGATTTTTGCGCATACAATGAATATGACGAGGATGATGAAGAGTATTATTGCTCGGTAAATATGGACGAGGATGATATGGCGAGATTTGTCCAGAGCAGCTATAAGCGCTGTCCGTTTTACCGCTCAGGCGATGAATACAGGGTTGTCCGTCACCAGATGTGAAGCATTATAACAAAATATAATAAATATAATTAAAAAATAAATTGCATTAATCAATTTAAGGCTGTATAATAAGTTGGTTATTTTAAAAATTAAGAATTTACAAATATACAAAGCATATTGATAAGGAGGAAAATTATGCCTGTAAAATACGTGTTCGTCACCGGTGGAGTTGTTTCCGGTCTTGGAAAAGGAATTACCGCAGCGTCTCTTGGACGTCTTTTAAAAGCTCGTGGATACAAGGTGACAATGCAGAAGTTCGATCCATACATTAATATTGATCCGGGTACCATGAACCCTATTCAGCACGGAGAGGTGTTTGTAACAGACGATGGAGCTGAGACAGATCTTGACCTGGGACACTATGAGCGTTTTATTGATGAGAGCCTGACAAAGAACTCAAACGTCACCACAGGAAAGGTATACTGGTCAGTATTACAGAAAGAACGTCGTGGTGACTACGGCGGAGGAACAGTACAGGTTATCCCTCATATCACCAATGAGATAAAGAGCAGATTCTACAGGGATTTCACATCTGAGGATACCACAATCGCAATCATCGAGGTGGGCGGTACAGTCGGCGATATCGAGAGTCAGCCGTTCCTTGAGGCAATCAGACAGTTCCAGCATGAGGTGGGACACGACAATGCCATCCTGTGTCATGTGACACTGATTCCATATATCAAGGCATCGGGAGAGCTCAAGACAAAGCCTACACAGGCCAGCGTAAAGGAGCTTCAGGGCATGGGAATCCAGCCGGATATCATTGTATGCCGTTCAGAGCATGAGCTTGACCAGAAGCTTAAGGACAAGATTGCACTGTTTTGTAACGTGCCAAATTCACACGTATTACAGAACCTTGATGTGGAGTATCTCTATGAGGCACCACTTGCCATGGAGCAGGAGAATCTTGCAAAGGTTGCATGCGAGTGCTTGAATCTCGACTGTCCTGAGCCGGATCTTGCAGACTGGAAGCAGATGGTTGAGGATCTCCGTCATCCTGATAAAGAGGTAAAGATCGCGCTTGTCGGAAAATATACAGCACTTCACGATGCATACATTTCAGTTGTTGAGGCACTGAAGCATGGCGGTATTCCTGAGCATACCACAGTTGATATAAAGTGGGTTGACTCAGAGGAGCTTAATGATGACAATGCAGCAGAGGTATTCAAGGGTATTCAGGGAATTATCGTTCCGGGAGGCTTTGGAGACCGTGGTGTTGAGGGCATGATTGCAGCAGCTAAGTATGCCAGGGAAAACAATATCCCATATCTGGGACTCTGCCTTGGAATGCAGGTGGCAATCATCGAGTATGCGCGCCACGTATGTATGTTCCATGATGCACACAGTATAGAGCTTGATCCAAACACTACTCATCCGGTTATCGCACTTATGCCTGACCAGAACGGAATAGAGGATATCGGAGGTACACTTAGACTTGGCTCTTATCCATGTGTACTCGACAAGACATCAAAGGCATACCAGGTATATGGCACAGAGAATATAAGCGAGCGTCATCGTCACCGTTATGAGGTCAACAATGACTACAGAACAGCTCTCACAGAGCATGGCATGAAGCTTTGCGGTACATCACCTGATGGCAGAATCGTGGAGATGATTGAGATTCCGGAGCATCCGTGGTTTATCGCCACACAGGCACATCCTGAGCTTAAGTCACGTCCGAATCGTCCACATCCGCTTTTCCATGGCTTCATAGAGGCGGCAAACAAGGTGAACAGATAATTTTTCGTTATATTTAATACAATATTTAGAAAGTGCGGTTGATTTTGACCGCACTTTTTCTTATAATAAAGTGAAGCTTCGCACTTTATATATTGTGAGGAGACGGTTTCATAGGAATGACTATAAAAATTGCAGGTCAAATTTGCTTTGAAGCTTGTAATAAATAAGAAAAGAACGGAGAAAATATGGATAATCAGGGACCTAATAACTATAATTATAACAATGGCCCGGGCAATAATGGGTCCGGTGGAAACGGAAATAATGGTGGCAACAGACCGGGTGGAAACGGTGGCAGAAATAACCGTGGCGGACAGGGGATCATGGCATTTATCCTGCTGACACTCGTGGCATTGTTTGTGTATGCACTTATATCAAACAGCATATCGCATGCCAGCACACAGGAAAAGTCATACAGTGATTTCATAAAACAGCTCGACAAGGGTAATGTCAAGAGCGTGGAGTTTGATTCCTACGAGATAGACTACAAGCTTGTGGATGACGGACACAAGGATTATGACATCACATATTACACAGGCCGTGTGGCTGATGATGAGCTTGTGCCGACACTCAAAAAAGCAAAGACCTCAGAGGGCAAGGCTATTGAGATAAAGGCGGCGATACCTGATAATACATCTACATGGATTTTTAATATATTAAGCTTTATAGTTCCGCTTATACTGCTGTGGGTGCTTTTAGCATTTGTTTCAAAGAAGATGGGCGGCAGCATGGGAATGGGAGTCGGTAAAACGACTGCCAAGGTATATGTGGAGAAGTCCACAGGTGTCACTTTCAAGGATGTTGCGGGACAGGATGAAGCCAAGGAATCTTTACAGGAGGTTGTTGATTTTCTTCACAATCCTAAGAGATATACAGATATCGGAGCCAAGCTTCCTAAGGGAGCGCTTCTCGTGGGACCTCCGGGAACAGGTAAGACACTCCTTGCCAAGGCAGTAGCAGGAGAGGCAGGAGTACCGTTTTTCTCACTTGCAGGTTCAGACTTTGTAGAGATGTTTGTCGGAGTCGGAGCTTCGAGAGTGCGTGATTTGTTCAAGGAAGCACAAAAGATGGCACCATGTATTATCTTTATCGATGAGATAGATGCAATAGGAAAGAGCCGTGACAGCAGATACGGCGGTGGCAATGACGAGCGTGAGCAGACACTAAACCAGCTCCTTGCAGAGATGGACGGCTTTGATACATCAAAGGGATTACTTATATTAGCGGCAACTAACCGCCCTGAGGTGTTGGATAAGGCGCTTCTTCGTCCGGGACGTTTTGACAGAAGAATCATTGTTGACAAGCCTGACTTAAAAGGACGTCTGGAGACCTTAAAGGTACACTCAAAGGATGTCAAGATGGATGAGTCGGTAGATCTCGATGCACTGGCACTTGCCACTGCAGGACTTGTGGGCTCAGATCTTGCCAATATGATTAATGAGGCTGCCATCAATGCAGTCAAAAACGGCAGACAGCTTGTAAACCAGTCAGATCTCTTTGAGGCCTTTGAGCTTGTTGCGGTTGGTGGCAAGGAAAAGAAGGACCGTGTCATGAGCGATAAAGAGAGAAAAATCGTTTCATACCATGAGGTTGGACACGCACTTGTATCAGCCCTGCAGAAAAACACAGAGCCTGTGCAGAAAATCACAATCGTACCACGTACCATGGGAGCACTCGGATATACACTCCAGACACCTGAAGAGGAGAAATACCTTGAGACAAAGGACGAGCTTCTCGCCAAAATCACAACATATATGGCAGGACGTGCAGCAGAGGTGCTGGTATTTAACTCAGTCACAAGCGGAGCCGCAAATGATATAGAAAATGCCACAAAGATAGCCCGTGCCATGGTAACTATGTACGGAATGTCAGATAAATTCGGCATGATGTGCCTTGCAACAGTACAAAACCAGTACTTAGAGGGCGGAGCAGGATTAATCTGCGGAGAGAATACAGCGTCGCAGATAGATGATGAGGTACTCTCAATCATCAACAGCAGCTACGCAGAGGCCATGAAGCTCCTCGATGAAAACAGAGAAATCCTCGACAGTATATCAGATTATCTCTACGAGAAGGAAACAATCACAGGTAAGGAATTCATGAAGATGTTCCGCGATATGAAGGGACTCCCTGACCCGGACGAGGAGAACAAAGAGCAGGAGGCCACACAGAATGATGCGCAGAAAGATGTGACATCGGCAACAGATCCGCTCCTCCGTAACGCCATAGACAAGCCTGCAGATACAAATGAATCTTCCTGATATACGGCGCCGGATGATACATCAAATAACTAGTACCTTATAGGTCAATTTTCGGACACAACGAGCAACCAAGCAATTTTCGCGTAGCGAAAGAGCGAAAAAGAATTTCGCATAAAAAAAGCGCAGTAGAAAAGAGTTTCGCACACATAAACTGAAAAAAGCCGGAGGGTACATAGTGTGTTCAGAAGGAAAATATGAACTGCCGCGGGCTTCCAGACAAGAGAAGGGACGAAAAAGCCTTGCAAACAAAGAAAACCAAACGGAGAGAAACCCCGCGGCTGACTTCATATTTTCCTGAGGAATACACTGTGTGCCATGCCGGCAACCTCACAACCTGAAAGTGCGAAACTTCACCACAACCTAAAATAGCGAATATGGAAAAAACATTTGATATCAAAGAAGAATTAAAAAAACTCCCGGATGCTCCGGGAGTTTATATTATGCATGACAAGGATGATGTAATCATATATATCGGCAAAGCCAAAAGCCTGACGAAGCGAGTACATCAGTACTTTCAGGCGAGCCACAATGAGGGCATCAAGAAAAAACAGATGGTAGAGCATATAGATCATTTTGAGTATATAGTTACCGACTCTGAACTTGAGGCCCTTGTTTTGGAGTGCAACCTGATAAAGGAGCATACACCAAAGTACAATACTATGCTTCGTGATGACAAGACATATCCGTACATCAAGGTGACACTGGGAGAGGACTATCCGAGGGTGCTGTTTTCGCGTCAGATGAAAAAGGACAAATCCCGTTACTTTGGTCCGTATACGAGTGCCTCTGCGGTGAAAAGTTCGATAGATCTGATAAACAAAATCTATAAGCTTCGCACCTGCAACCGCAGGCTGCCGCGTGATATAGGAGCAGACCGGCCGTGCCTCAACTATCATATACACCAGTGCAGTGCACCATGCCAGGGGTATGTGACGAAGGAAGAGTATGCCATATCTGTAAAGGGCGCGATAGATTTCTTAAACGGTGACTATGAGCAGACATTAAAGGCTCTTAGCGATAAAATGCTAAAGGCCTCAGAGAGCATGGAGTTTGAGAAGGCGGCTGAATACAGGGATCTGATAAACAGTGTGAAGCAGGTAGCGCAGAAGCAGAAGATAACAAATGCCGACGGCGAGGATAAGGATATAATAGCACTTGCAAATGACGATACTGATGCAGTGGTGCAGGTATTTTTCATAAGAAACGGAAAGCTGATAGGCAGAGACCATTTCCATGTGAGGGTCGGAAGCGAGGAGGCTGCGGATGATGTGTTAAATAACTTTGTGAAGCAGTTTTATTCCGGAACACCTTTTATACCGCGTGAGGTCATGCTGCAGAGCGAGATAGAGGATATGGCTGTTTTGGAGCAGTGGCTAAGCGAAAAGCGAGGCAGGCGGGTGAATATAAAAGTGCCGCAGAAGGGCATGAAGGAAAAGCTTGTTGAGCTTGCCTACAAGAACGCACTCTTAGTGCTTAGCCAGGATAAGGAGCGGATAAAGAGAGAAGAGGGGCGCACAATAGGAGCTGTAAAGGAAATAGAGGGACTTTTGGGCTTACACGGCTTAAACCGTATGGAGGCCTATGATATTTCCAATATCAACGGCTTTGAGACTGTCGGCTCCATGATAGTGTATGAGAAGGGCAAGCCTAAAAAGAGCGATTACAGAAAGTTTAAGCTTCGCACAGTTACGGGACCTGATGATTATGCGTCAATGCACGAGGTTCTCACACGCCGATTTACACATGGCATGGAAGAACAGAAGCAGCTTGAAAAAGATGGCTCTCCACAGGAAATAGGCAGCTTCAACCGTTTTCCGGATATCATAATGATGGATGGTGGAAGAGGTCAGGTAAATATATGCCTTCAGGTGCTTTCCGAGCTGGGACTCGACATACCTGTGTGTGGCATGGTGAAGGATGATTTTCACCGCACAAGAGGTCTTTATTACAACAATGTGGAGATTCCTATCGACCGCCACGGCGAAGGCTTCAAGCTCATCACGAGAATACAGGATGAGGCACACCGCTTTGCAATAGAGTTTCATAGGTCACTGCGCTCAAAAAGTCAGGTACATTCGGTGCTTGATGATATTGAAGGCATAGGACCGGCGCGCAGAAAGGCGCTCATGCGCCGCTACCAGTCGCTAGAGAAGATAAAGGAAGCAGATGTCGAAGACCTTATGCAGACAGAGACCATGAACGAGAAAGCGGCACAGGCAGTGTATGCATTTTTCCACTCTGCCACGTAGATTTTGAAGCTAATCTGTGGTATACTAAAAAACAAATATACATCAAGGGGGACCGCGAATGGATGCATTACACTCAGTATCAGTTGCAAAGGTAGCAGAATTGCTCGATCTCAACAATCTCACAAAAGAGATGAACCTAAAGGAGAGGGCGATAGAGTGCTCGGACGTCAACAGACCGGCGCTTCAGCTCTCAGGATATTTTGATCATTTTGAGGAGAGACGAATACAGATTATCGGAAATGTAGAGTATACTTATATAGAGAAGATGAGCGACAGCGAGAAAAAAGAGCGCTATAGCCGCTTCATGGAGTTTGATATACCATGTATCATCTTCTGCAGGGATTTACAGCCGGATGAGATATTTATGGAAGAGGCCAGAGAGCACAGCATACCGGTGCTGTCAACAGGTCGTTCCACATCAAGCTTTATGGCTGAGCTCATCTATTGTCTTGGCGAACAGCTCGCACCATGCATAACAGTGCACGGCGTGCTGGTAGATGTATACGGTGAGGGAGTAATGATCACAGGCGAGAGCGGTATCGGAAAGAGTGAGGCCGCACTCGAGCTCATCAGACGAGGCCATCGTCTCGTGACGGATGATGTGGTGGAAATCAGAAAGATCAACGAGCATACGCTCATGGGCACTTCGCCTGAGATTACCAGACACTTTATAGAGCTTCGAGGCATCGGAATCATCGATGTCAAGACACTTTACGGAGTAGAGTGTGTAAAGGAAAAACAGCAGATAGACCTCGTAATCAAGCTCGAGGACTGGAAAAAGGAGGCAGAGTACGACAGGCTCGGTCTCGAGGAAGAATATGCCGAGTATCTCGGCAACAAGGTAGTGTGTCATTCACTGCCAATCAGACCCGGACGTAATCTGGCGGTTATCGTAGAGACTGCAGCAGTTAACCACAGACAAAAGAAGATGGGCTACAATGCAGCTCAGGAGCTGTATCGCCGCGTTCAGGCAAATCTTACAAAGAATTCGGAGGCATAATAAATCATGGCAACAGAAAAGAAAAACGCCTGGGAGAAATATCCACAGGGACCTGAAAGAGAAAAATTATTTGCATTTGCAGAGGATTACAGAAGATTTATATCCGGCTGCAAGACAGAGCGTGAATGTACGTCAGCAGTGTATGCTGATGCCACAGGACACGGCTTTGAGGATCTTGATGAGCTCATCAAGACAGGAAAGAGCGTAAAGGCGGGAGATAAGATCATAGCAAACAATATGGGAAAGGGACTGGCACTGTTTATTGTGGGCAGCAAGCCTCTTGAGAAGGGTATGAATATCCTCGGAGCTCATATTGATTCACCTAGAATGGACTTAAAGCAGGTGCCTTTATACGAGGATACAGATATGGCACTTTTCGATACCCATTACTATGGTGGTATCAAGAAATACCAGTGGGTTACACTGCCGCTTGCACTTCACGGAGTCATCTGCAAAAAGGATGGCAGCACAGTGACAGTCAATATCGGAGACAAGCCAAATGATCCAGTAGTGGGCGTGAGCGATCTGCTTATTCACCTGTCAGGCGAGCAGATGGGCAAGAAGGCATCAGAGGTCATAAAGGGCGAGAGCCTTGATGTGCTCATCGGAAGCATACCGGGACCTGAAAAGGACGAGGATGACAAGGATATCAAGGAGAGAGTAAAGGCCAATATCCTCACAATACTTTCACAGGAGTATGGTGTGGACGAGGATGATTTCCTCTCAGCAGAGATAGAGGTGGTACCTGCCGGAGAGGCAAGAGATTACGGACTTGACAGAAGCATGATCATGGGCTACGGCCATGACGACAGAGTGTGTGCATATCCTTCATACAGAGCTATGCTTGAGGTAGAGGGGGCACCGGAATATACAAGTGTATGCCTGCTCGTGGACAAAGAGGAAATCGGCTCAGTGGGAGCCAGCGGCATGCAGTCACGCTTTTTCGAAAACTGTGTGGCAGAGGTGATGAACCTGGCAGGAGACTATAGCGAGCTTGCAGTCAGACGTGCACTGAAAAACTCAAAGGTACTCTCATCAGACGTATCAGCAGCCTTTGACCCGAACTATCCATCGGTTATGGAAAAGAAGAACTCGGCATACTTTGGAAAGGGCCTCGTGTTCAACAAATATACAGGCGCCAGAGGCAAATCAGGCTCAAACGATGCCAACGCAGAGTATGTTGCAAGGCTTAGAAATATCATGGATACAGCAGATGTTTCATTCCAGACAGCAGAGCTTGGAAAGGTAGACGAGGGAGGCGGCGGAACAATCGCATATATCCTCGCAAACTATGACATGAATGTTATTGACAGCGGTGTGCCGGTGCTCAACATGCATGCGCCATGGGAAATCATCAGCAAGGTCGATTTATATGAGGCATTCAGAGGCTACATTGCATTTTTGAAGGAAGCATAGGCTAAAGGAATATAAGATGAATCAGACATTTGTAAAAAGTGTAACAGAACAATTGCTGCAGCTTGGTCTCCTGCAGGATGAGCCGATGAAAAAGCACACGACATTCCGCATAGGAGGCCCGGCAGATTACTATGCAGAGCCTGATATGAGCCAAATTTCAAAGCTTATAGAGATGGCTAAGGCATGTGATATGCCGGTTACAGTGATAGGAAACGGAAGCAATCTGCTGGTAGGAGATAAGGGCATCAGAGGCCTTGTAATTGGTATTGGAAAAGGCCTGTCCGAAATTGAGGTGACAGAAGCTGTGGCGCAGCAAAGCACAGCGCAGGACCTCACAGCACAGGACAACGGTCATATCATCACAGCCGGCGCCGGTGCTATCCTTGCAGCAGTGGCGGCAAAGGCAGCGGAGGCATCGCTTTCAGGCCTTGAGTTTGCATCGGGCATCCCGGGAAGTGTTGGCGGAGCGGTAGTCATGAACGCAGGAGCCTACGGCGGAGAGATAAAGGATGTCCTAATCGATGCCACAGTGCTCACAGCAGAGGGCGAGCTAAAGACTGTCACAAGGGATGAGCTTGACTTATCCTACAGGCACAGTATAGTCCCGGAAAAGGGCTATATAGTGCTGTCAGCCAGATTCAGGCTCACACCAAAGCCTAAGGATGAGATAAAGTCATATATGGCAGAGCTTCGCACAAAGAGAGTTCAGAAGCAGCCACTTGAGTACCCAAGTGCAGGCAGCACCTTTAAGAGACCGGAGGGCTATTTTGCAGGGAAGCTTATCATGGATGCAGGCCTTCGAGGCTACAGCGTGGGAGATGCACAGGTGTCTAAAAAGCACTGCGGCTTTGTAGTCAATAAGGGCGAAGCCACTGCAGCGGATGTCCTGACACTCATAAAAGACGTGCAGGAAACAGTTTTAAAGCAGTTTGGAGTAAAGCTCGAACCGGAAGTTAAGATGATTGGAGAATTCTAGTGAAATTTGTAATAGTGACGGGCATGTCAGGTGCCGGAAAAAGCACAGCAATGAAAATGATGGAGGATATGGGATATTTCTGTATAGACAATCTGCCTATACAGCTATTAGATAAGCTCATAGACTTTTCAAACACCTTCCACAGCGATGTGTCCAAGGTGGCAGTCGGCATAGATGTGCGAAACGGTTCAGGAATTGATGAGATTCCACAGACGCTCGAGCAGCTAAGGCAGAAAAACTTTCCGTATGAGATACTATTCCTTGATGCTGAGGATGATGTGCTCGTCAAGAGATACAAGGAGACGAGGCGTAATCATCCTCTCGCAGGAAGTGAGCGCATCAATAAGGGCATCGTGCTTGAGAGGGAAAAGCTGCAGTATTTAAAGGACAATGCTGACTATATCATAGACACAAGCCAGCTTCTCACAAGGGAGCTTAAAATTGAGCTGGAAAAGATATTTGTGCAGAATGAGGATTACAAAAATCTGTTTATCACGATACTGTCCTTCGGCTTCAAGTATGGCATACCGTCAGACTCTGATATAGTCATGGATGTGAGGTTTCTGCCAAATCCTTACTATGTGGACGGACTGCGCGCGAAAACCGGCAATGATAAGGAGATACAGGACTATGTCATGCAGTTTCCGGAGGCAAATGAGTTTATCAACAAGCTTGATGATATGATAAAGTTTCTCATTCCAAACTATATCTCTGAGGGCAAGAACCAGCTTGTTATATCTATAGGCTGCACCGGAGGCAAGCACCGCTCGGTAACGCTTGCAAACGAGCTGTACAAGAGGCTTAGCGGCTGTAATGACTATGGACTTAAGATAGAGCATCGTGACATAGGAAAGGATGCATTGAGAGGTAAATAACATGTCATTTTCCAGTGATGTAAAGGAAGAACTGGCAAAGCAGATATCAAAGAGCAGGCACTGTCAGCTCGCTGAGCTTGCAGGCATCATAGAGTTTTCGGGTCGTATCAATGAAAAAACAAAGGGACTTGAGCTCGACACCGAAAACCTGTTGCTTTTAAATAAATATGCCACACTTATGAAGCGTGCCTTTGGCACAGATACCACAAAGGCGCTGGATGAGCAGGATACCGGAAAGATACTTGCAGCGCTTAAAATCACGGCACAGCCTGTCAACAGACAGACCACAGACGGACTGCTTCTTATGCAGACATGCTGCAAGAGAGCCTTTATCAGGGGAGCTTTCATGGCAGCAGGCTCGATAAGCGACCCCAACAAAGCGTACCATTTTGAGATAGTGTGTCATACGAAAGAGCAGGCAAAGCAGCTTCAGGAGCTCTTGTGCGGCTTTGATACGGATGCAAAGATAGTAGAGCGCAAGGGGCACTATGTAGTGTACATAAAGGAGGGCGCCCACATCGTTGACAGTCTCAACATCATGGAGGCGTATGTGTCACTCATGAAGCTGGAAAATGTGCGCATATTAAAGGAAATGCGCAACAGTGTAAACCGTAAAGTAAACTGCGAAACCGCAAACATCAGCAAGACTGTGAATGCGGCTGTAAAGCAGATAGAGGATATCAGACTGATACAGAAAATGAGAGGACTCGATGATTTACCGGCGCAGCTTCGGGAGATGGCGTTGCTTCGGCTTGAATATCCGGATGCACCGCTAAAGGAGCTCGGAGGATATCTGGAGCCGCCAATGGGCAAATCGGGAGTCAACCACAGGCTTAGAAAATTATCGGCGATTGCGGAGGAACTGAGATAGATGAAGAAAAAGCTTTTATTTGTATTTAATCCCAAATCAGGCAAGGGACTCATAAAGGAGCACCTGGTAAATATCGTGGACATCATGACAAAGGCCGGATACAAAATCACCATTTATCCTACACAGTGTCAGGGAGATGCCATAAAAAAGGTCAGGAAAAATGCTAAGAAGTATGACCTTGTAGTGTGCAGCGGCGGAGACGGCACACTCGATGAGGTAGTGACCGGCATGGAGCAAAGCGAGGTAAATGTACCGATAGGATACATCCCTGCGGGCAGCACCAATGACTTTGCAAACTCTCTCGGCATACCAAAAAATATGGAGGAGGCCGCAAGAGTTGCCGTAAACGGCACTCCATTCCCGTGTGATGTGGGAGGCTTCAACGGAGATACCTTCGTATATGTTGCAGCCTTTGGCCTTTTTACAGAGGTATCCTACCAGACCTCGCAGCAGATGAAAAATATACTGGGACATGCCGCATATATTTTAGAGGGTGCAAAGCACCTGATGGATATCACCTCGTACAGGATGAAGGTGAGCCATGACGGTGAGATAATAGAGGATGAGTTTATATATGGAATGGTGACCAACTCCCTTTCGGTAGGAGGCTTCAAGGGCATATCAGGTCCTGACGTACTGCTTGATGACGGCCTTTTTGAGGTGACACTCATCAAGAATCCAAAGAACCCAATCGAGCTCAACAAGATACTTGCGGGACTGGCAAATCGTGAAAATGACAATGAGCTCATCTACTCCTTCAAGACAAGTGAGCTGCATGTGGAGAGTGAGGAGGAGGTACCGTGGACACTCGACGGAGAGTTTGGCGGCAGCCACACGGATCTGACCATCACTAATTTGAACAAACAGATTACTATTATGTGCTGATAAATACACAATCGGACATAAAATAGTAATAGTACACAATTTTTTGTCTGATTGTGTTAAAAATTTAACTTTATTTTTATAAGGTTATGTAATATAATAACATTAGCTTTTAATTAACAGGAGGAAAAAATATGTTAGTATCTGCAACAGAAATGCTTAAGAAAGCAAAAGAAGGACATTACGCAGTAGGTCAGTTCAACATCAACAACCTTGAGTGGACAAAATCAGTACTTTTAACAGCAGAGGAGCTTAAGAGCCCTGTAATCCTTGGTGTATCTGAGGGTGCCGGAAAGTACATGACAGGCTTCGGTACAGTAGCAGCAATGGTTAAGGCTATGCATGACGAGCTCGGTATCACAGTACCTGTAGCACTTCACCTTGATCACGGCACATACGAAGGATGCTACAAGTGCATCAAGGCCGGATTCACATCAATCATGTTCGACGGATCTCATTATCCAATCGATGAGAACGTTGCAAAGACAAAAGAGTTAGTATCAGTTGCTCATGCAATGGGCATGTCTATCGAGGCTGAAGTTGGTTCAATCGGTGGCGAGGAAGACGGAGTTGTTGGAATGGGCGAGTGCGCTGATCCTGACGAGTGCAAGAGAGTTGCTGATCTTGGTGTAGATATGCTTGCAGCAGGAATCGGAAACATCCACGGAAAATATCCGGCAAACTGGAAGGGACTCAGCTTTGAGACTCTTGACGCTATCCAGCAGAAGACAGGTGTTATGCCATTAGTACTTCACGGTGGTACAGGAATCCCGGCTGATATGATCAAGAAAGCAATCGACCTTGGAGTATCTAAGATCAACGTTAACACAGAGTGCCAGCTTTCATTCGCAGATGCAACACGTAAATACATCGAGGCTGGAAAGGATCTTGAGGGCAAGGGATTTGACCCTCGTAAGCTTCTTGCTCCAGGTGCTGAGGCTATCAAGGCAACAGTTAAGGAGAAGATGGAGCTTTTCGGATCAGTTGGAAAGGCTGAATAATATTATTGCAATTTAGTATTTTTGCACATACTACTTTACAAAATATTTATATCTTGTAGTAAAATTTTATAAAACTTAACTTTTTTAACATAAACGCTTGATTTTTGATACTCAAAGGAGTATCTTAATTTCAGAAATAATGTTAAGCGAAATGAACGAGGGCGTTCCACCATAGATGGAGTGCCCTCTTTTTTAATAAACTAAGAAGTCCGGCATAAAACAAGAATATTCGAGTTTATATGTTGTGCAGCTGTTTAAACATTATTTGAAAATAACAATTCACTCAAGGGGATTGATGAACAGAAAGGATGTAAGATATGAGCGAACAGGAATATTTCAACGTAGCAGACATCTTTGGAGAGAACGTATTTAACGATGCAGTTATGCAGGAGCGTCTTCCAAAGAAGGTTTACAAGAAGCTCCATGAGGTTATGGACGAAGGAAAGGAGCTTGATCTCGAGACTGCTGATGTTATCGCACACGAGATGAAGGAATGGGCCATTGAGAAGGGTGCAACACACTATACACATTGGTTCCAGCCACTTACAGGCGTTACTGCTGAGAAGCATGATTCATTTATCACTTCTCCAATGCCAAACGGAAAAGTACTTATGAGCTTTTCAGGAAAAGAGTTAATAAAGGGTGAGCCGGATGCTTCATCTTTCCCATCAGGTGGTCTTCGTGCTACATTTGAGGCAAGAGGATATACAGCCTGGGATTGTACATCACCTGCATTTGTAAGACAGGATGCAGCAGGCGCAACACTTTGCATTCCAACAGCCTTCTGTTCATACACAGGCGAGGCTCTTGATCAGAAGACACCTCTTCTTAGATCAATGGAAGCAATCAACGATCAGGCACTGAGACTTCTTAGATTATTCGGAAATACAACATCAAAGAAGGTTACTCCTTCAGTCGGACCTGAGCAGGAGTACTTCATCGTAGACCGTGAGAAGTATTTACAGAGAAAGGATCTCATCTTCACAGGACGTACACTTTTCGGAGCTATGCCTCCAAAGGGACAGGAGATGGATGATCATTATTTTGGAGCTATCCGTGAGAGAATCGCAGCTTACATGAGAGATGTAAACAAGGAGCTCTGGAAGCTTGGTGTTTCAGCTAAGACACAGCACAACGAGGTAGCACCTGCACAGCACGAGCTTGCACCTATCTATGCTGAGTGCAACGTAGCTGTTGACCACAACCAGCTTATCATGGAGACACTTAAGAAGGTGGCAGGCCGTCACGGTCTCCAGTGCTTACTTCATGAGAAGCCATTCGCAGGAGTTAACGGTTCAGGAAAGCATGACAACTGGTCAATCACAACAGATGATGGTATCAACATGCTTGAGCCTGGCAAGACACCACATGATAATGTACAGTTCTTACTTGTACTCACATGTATGTTAAAGGCAATCGACGAGCATGCAGCACTTCTTCGTGCGGCAGCAGCAGATGTAGGAAACGATCACAGACTTGGAGCTAACGAGGCACCACCTGCAATCCTTTCTATCTACCTTGGAGACCAGCTCGGAGACGTATTGAATCAGCTTATCTCAACAGGTACAGCTACACACAGCTTAAAGGGTGAGAAGCTTGAGACAGGTGTTAAGACAATTCCTGATTTCATGAAGGATGCTACAGACCGTAACCGTACATCACCATTTGCATTCACAGGAAATAAGTTCGAGTTCCGTATGGTTGGTTCACAGGATTCTGTTGCACAGGCCAACATCGTGCTCAACACAATCGTTGCTGAGGCATTCTCAGACGCTTGTGATATACTTGAGAAGGCAGACAACTTTGACCTCGCTGTACATGATCTCATCAAGGATTACGCAGTAGAGCACCAGAGAATCGTATTCAACGGAAACGGATACTCAGATGAGTGGGTAGCTGAGGCAGAGAGACGTGGACTTCCAAACATCAAGTCTATGGTAGATGCAATTCCTGCATACGTTGCTCCTGAGTCAGTTGCAGCATTCGAGAAGTTCGGTGTATTTACAAAGACAGAGCTTGAGAGCCGTGCCGAGATCGAGTATGAGACATATGCAAAGACTATTAATATAGAAGCAAAGGCTATGATTGATATTGCCGGAAAGCAGATTATTCCTGCAGTTATCAAGTATGTTACATCACTTGCACAGTCAGTTAACTCAGTTAAGAGTGCAGTTGCTGATGCAGATGTATCTGTTCAGTCAGAGCTTCTTACAGAGAGCTCAGCTCTTCTCTCAGATGCACAGGTTGCACTTGCAAAGCTTAAGGATGAGACAGCAAAGGCCGGTGCTATGGAAGAGGGCAGAGAGCAGGCTGTTTACTACAGAGATGTTGTAAAGACTGCTATGGATGCTCTTCGTACTCCGGTTGATGAGCTTGAGATGATTGTCGACAAAGAGATGTGGCCAATGCCATCATATGGCGATTTAATTTTTGAGGTTTAATCCTTGTAGTTTAAGGCCCAAAGCTTACGGAAAGCTGTTTAGAGCGGCGCATATATGATTTAATTTAACATAATAATAAAATGGAGATATTTTGCTGAACCACGAAGCTGTGGAAATTGGTGAAGTGTCTCTATTTTTTTATAAATTTTACTTTCAATAAAATGAAAAAATGAAAGAGAGGACATTACTATGACAGAAGAGATTAGTGGAGTAATTTTCGGAGTCTGGTTCCTTATTGGAGCAGCATTGGTATTCTGGATGCAGGCAGGTTTTGCTATGGTAGAAGCAGGTTTTACCAGAGCAAAGAATACCGGTAACATCCTTATGAAAAACCTCATGGATTTCTGTATTGGTACAGTTGTATTCATACTGATTGGTTTTTCACTTTTATTAGGTGAAGATGTTCTTGGTTTCATCGGTAAACCGGGATTTGACATCTTTACATCTTACAAAGATTTTGACTGGTCAAACTTTGTATTCAACCTGGTTTTCTGTGCGACAACAGCAACTATCGTATCAGGAGCTATGGCTGAGAGAACAAAATTTATTTCCTACTGTGTTTATTCAGGAGTTATTTCAGCACTTATTTACCCAATCGAGGCTCACTGGATCTGGGGCGGTGGCTGGCTTTCACAGATTGGCTTCCATGATTTCGCAGGTTCATGTGCCATCCACATGGTTGGTGGTATCAGTGCTCTTGTAGGAGCTGCAATTCTTGGACCTCGTATCGGAAAGTTTACAAAGGATAAAAACGGAAAGATTACAAAGGTAAACGCTATTCCGGGTCATAACATCACAATCGGTGCACTCGGTGTATTCATTCTCTGGCTTGGCTGGTATGGATTCAACGGCGCAGCAGCAAAATCAGTAGAGCAGCTTGGTTCTATCTTCGTAACAACAACAATCGCACCTGCACTTGCAACAGTAGTATGTATGATTTTCACATGGCTCAAATATGGCAAGCCTGATGTGTCAATGTGTCTGAATGCTTCACTTGCAGGACTTGTAGCTATCACAGCAGGCTGTGATGTAACAGATGCACTCGGTGCTATCATTATCGGTTCCGTAGCAGGACTTCTCGTCTGCTTCGGTGTATGGTTCCTTGACCATGTACTTCGTGTGGATGATCCTGTAGGTGCTGTCGCAGTACATATGATGAATGGTATATGGGGAACAATCGCTGTTGGTCTTTTTGCCACAAACAGTGCTCCGGGATATTCAATCGCTGATTCAAAGGGTAACGAGCTTGTAGGACTCTTCTACGGCGGTGGATTTAAGCTTTTAGGACTCCAGCTCACAGGCTTTGTTTCTGTTGCAGCATGGACAGTAGTAACTATTACAATCGTATTTCTTGTTATCAAGGCTACACTGGGACTTAGAGTTTCAGAGGAAGAGGAAATTGTAGGACTTGACCCAACAGAGCATGGTCTTCCATCAGCATACGCAGGATTTGCTATCATGGATGTATCAGGTGATGTCATGGATGTCAATGAAAATACAGACCTTGGTTCTTCAGAGTATGCAACAGCTTCTCAGGCAAAGAAGGATGCAGCAGTGCCTGTTGTAAATGCAACAACACCGGCTTCAGCAAGCGGTATCCACAAGGTTGTTATTATTTCAAAACTTACAAAGTACGACAAGCTTCGTAAGGCTATGAATGACTTAGGTGTAACAGGAATGACAGTGACACAGGTTATGGGCTGTGGTATCCAGAAGGGTGCCGGCGAGAGATACCGTGGAGCTGAGCTTGATGCGACATTACTTCCAAAGGTTAAGGTTGAGGTAATCGTTGGCAAGATTCCGGTAGAAAAGGTTATTGAGACTGCTAAGAAGACTCTCTACACCGGACATATCGGAGATGGCAAGATCTTCGTTTACGACGTGGCACAGGTTGTCAAGGTTCGTACAGGCGAGGAAGGAATTGAGGCATTACAGGATGTAGAGTAATGCAAATTATTATCTAATCCCCTTAGCATATATACATCAACAAAAACCCCCGAGGATATGATCCTTGGGGGTTTTGCTTTAGATAATTAAGTTGTGAATCGTAATGGTTAACGATGAGTGTTACCGGATGAACCGGAGCTGCCGGTATCAGTACCACCTGAACCGGAGCCACCGGTACCGGAAGCACCAGCTCCGGAACCGCCAGTGCCGGTACCAGCACCTGAGCCAGCACCGGTACCAGTTCCAGCCCCACCTGTCTGTGCTCCAGCCGCAGTGCCGTCAGTACTGCCCGGTGTAGCACCGGAATTGGTAGGATCCGTGGTGGTTGGTGAGCTGTTAATCAGTGATGTTGCATCATGTAATGTACATACGGTATTCATGAACGTATCATCTGCCATGAATTCATACTCAGGGCTGCCTGATACAGCGCCTGTTATAAATACCTTTGATGTTTTATTCGGGCAATACGGACCGGCAATGGCTCCCGAATCGGCACAAATCTCAAGTGAAACATGATGGTCGCAGCTGTCTGTCGGCACAGTGTCCGTATCAAAATATTCGGTTGTCAGCATTGATCCTCGAGGATCGTTGTCACATGTTCCCTCTAAAGGAACAAGCCCTGATTTGCTGCATACCGTGGTATTTGTTATACCATCCGGCTGTACAAAGTCTTTGGTTTCAAGTCCTTCATGGATTCTGCTCATGGCATTCCTCCATATATTCTTAGGGTAGGATGTGAGCTTGCCGGACTGTTTTGAGTTGTCATCATAGCCGCCCCATACGACACATGTGTAGTATGGTGTGTAGCCTGCCCACAGGCAGTCGCGGTTGCTGGTTGTGGTACCGGATTTACCCGCCTGGGCTATCTGGCTGTCAAAGCGCGCCAGTCTTCCGGTTCCCTGTGTCAGAACATCCTTCATGGCATCTGTAAGAAGCCATGCCGTAGTATCCTTGATTACAGTACGTGTGTCCTGTGTAGTGGTCTTGTCAAGTAATACATTGCCATCGTGGTCAAGAACCTGAGTGTAGAACTTTGGCTCTAAGTATACTCCGCCGTTGGCTATAGTAGCATATGCACCTGTGAGCTCAAGGTTTGTGACACCCTTTGTCAGTCCGCCGAGCGCCAGTGACAGGTTTTTGTCGGAATCGGTGAGAGTTGAAATACCGAAATCCTCCGCATATTTGTAACCGAGCTCAACCCCGATATCCTGTAAGGTTTTGACTGTTACAATATTGATGGACTTTGTTATTGCCCATCGGATGGAGGTAAAGCCTCCGAAAGATTTGTCATAGTTGTTAAAGGTTTTTGAACCTACTGTAAACGGTGCATCATCCTGCACGGATGCAAGTGTTTTGCCGCCTGCATCGAGAGCAGCAGCATAGCAGCCGATTATCTTGAAGGTAGAGCCGGGCTGTCTGCATGTATCTGTGGCTCTGTTCCATGTTCTGTTGCCGGATTTGTCACCGCGACCGCCTACCAGTGCCTTTACTTCACCGGTGCTCTGGTCGATGACTGTCATGGCAACCTGCGGTTCCAGCGTGATATTGACAGCTTCAGAACCCTCCACAATTGAATCGCCCTCCTCAAGTACATCCTGCTCGTACTGTGCAATAGCTGCATTGCATTCATCAGGGCTTGAGTAGTTGATGCTGAAATCATCATTGTTGGTTTTCTTCTTATAAAAAGAGAGCATGGTCTGGTTCGTGTAGGTCTTGTACGAACCGTCTGCCTTTTTTACTTCGAAGGAAAGCTGGAACGAATACTTTGCATCGGACGGATAGTTGGATGGATTATTTGCCTCCTCGTCACATATAGTCTGCATAGTAAGATCCTGGGTCGATTTGATAGTCAGTCCGCCCTTGTAAATCAGCTTGTAGGCTTCTGTCTCAGAGTAACCGGCGGCTGTGAGATCGTCGAACACGTTGTCGATGAGCGCATCAATAAAGTATGTGTTCACAGAGCCTGAGCCTGTGGTGTTGTACTCAGCAATTCTTGAGTAGACATCATCGGCCATGGCCTCATCATATTGCGCCTTGGAGATATAGCCCTGATCCTTCATGTTGTTTAACACCTTTTCACGTCTCTTGGCATTTTTGTCAGGGTGTGTGATAGGGTTGTAACCGGATGGATTCTGAGTGATACCTGCGATGACAGATGCTTCGGAAAGCGTGAGCTCTGAGACATCCTTGTTAAAGTACTTCTTGGATGCGGCCTGCACACCGAGGGTATTTGCCCCCAGATTGACCGAATTCATGTAGTTTTCAAGAATCCAGTCCTTGTCTTTTACCTGCTTTTCAAGCTCAAGGGCAAGGTACTGCTCCTGAATCTTTCTCTGAAGCTTTTCTACAAAGGAAGTTTCGCTTGTCCAGCTGGTCAGTACGTTGTTCTTGATGAGCTGCTGTGTTATTGTGCTGGCTCCCTCACTGAATCTGCCCTTTGACAGACCGGAGATAAAGGCTCTTCCGATACCATGCAGGTCGATGCCGTTGTGGTCGTAAAAGCGTTCATCCTCGATTGCAACAAAAGCATGCTGCAGGTCCAGCGGAATCTCATCGATGGTGACATACTGCCTGTTTGCCCCCTGACCTACGAGTGTGGCGGTTTCTTCTCCGTTTGCCGCCAGAACGGTAGTTGAGTAGCCGGTAGGAGTGACATCGATCTTTGATATGTCAGGTGCGGAATCAATGATTCCCTTCATGACACCGATTCCTGAACTGATGCCGGCTGCGCCTGCTACAATTACTACAACCAGAAGAATCTTTAGAACAATGAGCTTGAACTTGTTTTTGACCTTAGAGCTCTTATTGTCATATTTCCGGAGCAGCTGCATTGTAGCTTTTTTGCCGTAATTCATATATAGGCCTCCTTGTCATTATAAAGATTTGTAATCTTGTTTGTATATACTGTGATTAGAAAATAAACAGTATACATTATTATATCAAATATAGCATTTAAATGCAATTTACAGATTGGTTTTCATATTATATAATACAGGTAACATACAGCTCAATAAAAGTATCTTTAAGATGCATGGGCGTAATCAGGCAATATCAGGATGGAAAGAATATCTATGTCAGAGAATACTATAAGCCTGTACGTGTACAAGGGCGGACAGGGTGAGATAACAGAGAAGAAATCGAGGTTTATAGCAACCGTAAGGCCGGTAGAGTCTGAGGAGGAGGCTGTAAGCTTCATCAATGAGACGAAAAAGAAATACTGGGATGCAAGGCACAACTGCAGTGCCTTTGTCATAGGAAAGAGACAGGAGCTGACCAGATGCTCGGATGACGGGGAGCCTGCAGGCACCGCAGGTCGTCCTATGCTTGATGTACTCCTTAAGGAAAATATCCACAATGCCGCTGTTGTTGTAACGAGATACTTCGGTGGGGTGCTGCTTGGCACAGGCGGACTGGTGCGTGCGTATCAGCAAGCCACAAAGGCGGGGCTTTCGGCAAGTGAGATAATAGAGAAGAAGGATGGTGCAGTACTGTTTATCAGGACGGACTATACCGGAATCGGAAGACTTCAGTATCTGTTTGCACAGGAGAAGATTACGGTGATGGACACAGCGTATGAGGCGGATGTGCTCGTGAAAGCTGTTATCCCGGAAAATGATAAAAAACGCATAGAGAAAACAATCATAGAGCAGACAAACGGCACGGCAAAGCTTGAGTGGGGCGATGAGGTGACATTTGCTGAATATGATGGCGAGGTGTTGCTGTTTAAAAATTAGCCGGTGCTCACATTTTAGCAGGACAAGCAGAATTTATATTCAATTACATTCAATTAAAATAAAAAAATGCTTGACACTATATAACCACATGTGTATAATATCTTTTGTTGAGACAACACATTGGCCCATCGCCAAATGGTAAGGCAACGGACTCTGACTCCGTCATTTCAAGGTTCGAATCCTTGTGGGCCAGCTAAAGAGAACTTCGATAGAAGTTCTCTTTTTTTCTTGTGTAATAATGCGATTTGTTATAAAATAAAATCGTATATGACTTAAATCGTTATAGAAGGATGGTGTAATATGAACAAGAATTTTTTAAGAATTATTAATCTTATAGAAGAACTCGGCTCTGAAAAAAAGACACCAATTACTATACAGCAATACCAGGATATCATTAATAAAAGCTCAAATCTTTGGATGTCCAATGGTGTGGATGAAGCGTTTAGATTTATCAGAAGTTACTTCAATTTTATAGACTAGAGGAATTAGATATGGCTTTTTCATTTGACAGCAGAATACGTTACAGCGAGGTGGATTCGTCATGCAGACTGAGCCTTACGGGGCTTACCAATTATTTTCAGGACTGTAGTGTGTTTCACTCACAGTCACATGATGTGGGAATCAGATTTCTTGCGGACAATCATATAGCATGGGTGCTTTCATCATGGCAGATATGCATAAACAGGCTTCCACTGCTTAATGAACAGGTAAAGATATCCACATGGGCATATGGTATGAAGGCGTTTTACGGTTACAGAAATTTCACACTTGAAGATGCAGGCGGCAGCACACTGGCATATGCCAATTCTGTCTGGGTACTTGTTGATACACGAACCGGCAGACCGGTGAAGGTGCCTCAGGAGTTTGCGGATACATACGGTCTTGAGCCACAGCTTGAGATGGAGTGTGCAAAGCGAAAGCTTCATATTCCTGATGATATGGAGAAAAAGGGTGAGATTGAGGTTCCTCAGTTTTTTATAGACAGCAACCATCATATGAACAATGAGAAGTATGTTATGCTGGCGCAGCAGCTTCTGCCGAATGATTTTGAAATATCTGAGCTTCGTGTGGAGTACAGAAAAGAAGCAAAGCTTGGTGATACAGTTATATCATACGTGAAGTACACATCAAAGAGTGTGACAGTGGTGCTTGCGGATACGGATAAAAAACCGTATTCGGTGGTGGAGTTTTTGAGTAAGCCGGTACAGGGGAAATAATTACAATTCCATTATTTAACAACGATACAGTTTTGATACAGAAAGGACGGAAAAACATGAGATTAGGAGAATATCAGGAGCTTGTATGTGTAAAGAAGGTTGATTTTGGCATATATCTGTCAACATCTTCGGCTTCGGAGGAGAGGGTACTGCTTCCGGCAAAGCAGATTCCGGATGGAGTAAAGCAGGGTGATAAGCTTAAGGTCTTTGTATACAAGGATTCTAACGACAGACTTATTGCTACGACAAACGAGCCAAAGCTGACACTTGGAGGTTTATCAGTGCTTACTGTCAAGGAGGTGACTAAAATAGGGGCGTTCCTTGACTGGGGACTTGAAAAGGACCTGTTTCTTCCTTACAAGGAGATGGTCAGAAAGGTCAGCGCCGGAGATGAGATACTTGTTACATTATACATAGATAAAAGCCAGAGGCTTTGCGCTACCACAAAGGGTATTTACCATATGCTGAGCACCGATTCGCCATACAAAAAGGACGATATGGTTTCAGGCCGTGTGTATGATTTTAGCGACAATTTCGGTACATTTATCGCTGTGGATGACAAATATTCAGCCAAGATACCGGTTTTTGAGAATGCCGCTTATCTGAAGCTTGGAGATGTGATAGAGGCAAAGGTCACTGATGTCAAGGCGGATGGCAAGCTGGACCTGACAATGAGGGAAAAGGCATATATTCAGATGGATTCCGACGCTGAAAAGCTCCTTGAGCTGCTTGATTCATACGCAGGTGTGCTTCCGTTTTCGGAAAAGGCAAGCCCGGAGGTAATCAAGAGAGAAACAGGACTTAGCAAAAATGCATTCAAGCGTGCAGTTGGTCATTTATATAAGGAAAGAAAGATTGATCTCACGGATGGCAAAATCCGTCTTAAGAAATAACAGTCTTTTTAATAAATTATAATAGGAAAGAAGGACAATAACATGAAAAACGTTATCAGTACAGACAAGGCACCGGCAGCAATCGGACCATATTCACAGGCTATCGAGGTAAATGGTATGGTATATACTTCCGGAGTGATACCGGTAGTTCCGGAGACCGGTGAGATTCCTGAGGGCTCACAGGCACAGGCAAAGCAGGCATTTACAAATCTGTCACATCTGCTTGAGGCAGCCGGAACAAGCATGGACAATGTGGTAAAGACTACAGTTTTCATCAAGGAAATGAATGACTTCGGTGCAATAAATGAGGTATATGCCACATTTTTTAACGGAGCATACCCTGCAAGAAGCTGTGTTGAGGTTGCAAGGCTTCCAAAGGATGTAATGCTTGAGGTTGAGGCTATTGCTGTAAAATAAAATTATTACATAAGTATTTCATGCGACATAAGTCCTATTCGTTGGAAAAAGTCAAGATTTTCTTAAGAATTCACTAAGAAAACGTTGACATATATATGTTGCTTTGTTATAATGACAAAGTAATATTTGTAACAAATTCGTAATAACTGTTACAAATTCATACAACGGAGGGTAAAATGAAAGTAAATTATGTGAAACTCACAGCCGGGGTACTTACAGGTTTTATGGCTCTGTCCTCAGTGCCATATGCAGTATATGCGGCTGGACCTACTGCAGGAGTAGCTAGTTATACATCAGATATTGTTAGTACATCAAACACTCTTACAGCCGGTGTTACATCTATGTTGACAGATGTAATGTTAAAAGGTGATGAGACATCAGAGACTGCAACAGATGTTGCGGCAACAGATGCAGAGCCGGTTAAATCAGCATATGCTGATACAGCAGTTGCACAGGTTAGTGACAGCGTTAATATACGTGCGAGTGCAGATGAAAACAGCGAGTCTCTTGGAAAGCTCTATAACAATGGAATTGGAACAGTACTTGAGACAACCGATAACGGATGGTACAAAATCCAGTCCGGTTCAGTAACAGGATATGTAAAAGGTGATTATGTTGTAGTTGGTGACGATGCACTCGTACAGAGCGCAGGCCGTCGCGTGGCAACAGTCAATACTGAGACACTCAAGGTCAGAACAACAGCATCTACTGATGCAGAAGTACTTGGTCTTGTGTCCGGAGAGGATGATCTCACAGTTGTGGATGAGTCAACAGACGGATGGGTAGGTGTATCTACAGCAGACGGTACTGGATATGTATCTACAGATTATGTGACACTCGATACAGAGTTCACTTATGCTGAGTCTAAGGAAGAGGAAGCAGCAAGACTTGCCAAGGAAGAGGCAGAGCGTAAGGCAGCTGAGGAAGCAGCTAGAAAGGCTGAAGAGAAAGCTAGAAAGGCTGAGGAGGCAAAAGCAGCCAAGGCAGCAGCAAAGAAGTCATCTAAGTCTTCAAGCAAATCATCAAGCAGTTCTTCATCAGAGAAGAGCTATAGCGCACCAAGTGGTTCAAACGGACAGGCTGTTGTTAATTATGCATCACAGTTCGTTGGCAATCCTTATGTTTACGGTGGCTCAAGTCTTACAAACGGAACAGATTGTTCAGGATTTGTAATGTCAGTTTATGCACAGTTTGGCATCAGCTTACCACACAGCTCATCAGCAATGAGAAGCGTTGGATACGGTGTGAGCACAAGCGATATGCAGCCTGGAGATATCATCTGCTATAGCGGACATGTTGCTATCTACTGTGGTGGAAACACTATTGTACATGCAAGCAACCCATCAGACGGTATCAAATATACATCACCGGCTAACTACAAATCAATCATTGCAGTTAGAAGAATTTTCTAATAAATTCATGCCGGATAGGTAAATATGAATCTATAAAGACCTTCATCTCATCGAGATGGAGGTCTTTTTTACATAGAGAAACTTTATTTTTGTTTATGATATTTGAAATAAGTGGCCTGTATGATATACATATATGTTTAAAAACAGGACTAATTTAAACAGAATGGAAAACAGGGATGTCAAGCGTAATTTTTATTACATATATCAAAATAGCAACATGCACAAAAAAGTGGATATGCTAAACCCGGTAAATTCGGATTGGGGATAAATGTGGATAACTATCAACAAAAGTAAACCTCAAAGTGCCCTTAAAATGAGTTATGCACGGAGTTATGCACATTATCCACATTTTTGAATGTGAGCAAAAGAACAACTGTTTTGTAAAGTTCTGATAAAGTTGCACTAAATTAGTAATATTTCGGAAATAATATTGACATTTTAATTGTAAATAATAGTATTAAAATACTTTATAATTGTCGGACAACTTGAAAAGTGTTGATTATGTAAGCTAATTTTGTTATACTTCAAATTATGATTAAAAAGATAGATATTGCAGGGCTACAACTTGATAACTATACAGTACGCGAGATGCTCATGAGAGTCGACAGGCGTATTTCAGAGAAGATACTCACTACGATAGAGGAAGTGAATATGGATACGCTGGCATTGGCGGAGTCTGATGAAGAGGTGAAGCAGTCACTGGAGGCATGCGATTATACTGTCATTGCGGATGAAGGCATACTAAGGGCGGTATCGGCAGATACCTTGCAGCGTCGGCATGAGATAGAAGATCATGACTTCTTTTATGAGCTTTTTAAGCGGCTTGAGAGAAATGATAAAAAAATCTTTGTGATTGCAGAGTCGCAGAAAGCTGTTGATGAGGCTGAGGAATTTCTGCTTGGATTATTTGACAGAGCGCGAATATCCGGCAAGGGTGTTCTTGATGACTCACCGGGATGCAGCGAAAATCTTGTCAATGAAATTAACATCGTTTCACCTGATGTGATTGCATCATTTCTTCCGTCTCCGTCACAGGAGAAGTTCCTTTTACACAACAGGGAAAAGCTGTTGATGAACCTCTGGTACGGAATCGGAAATAATAAGTTCATGGGGAAAAAGTATGGATTTATTGGAAAAATAAGAAAAATGCTTGATGTGAAGCGCCTTACGCATCTTATCAACACCTATGAACATAGACAAAACAGTTCAATATAGTTAATTCTTATAACAATAAAAGAAAAAATAAGAGGAAATGTGTAAAAATTGTACATTTACCTCTTTATTTTTTTGTGCGAATGTATTAAAATAATAGCAAGTATTTATGCAATTAGTTATAAAGTGACTGTGAGGGCTATGCACAGTTACAAAAAAGGGGAGAAGGAGAACGATTTATGATTTCCAATCAGATACTTCAAAATACAATTGATGGCCTTAAAGGAATTACGAGAACCGATCTTTGTGTGATAGATGTTGAGGGCAAGATTCTTGCAGCTACGTTTCCGAACGCAGAGGCGTTTATAGAGCCGGCACAGGCCTTTGTTGCATCACCAGCAGACAGTCAGGTGATTAATGGATGTCAGTTTTTCAAAGTCTTTGATGATCACCAGCTGGAATATGTGCTTTTAGCTTATGGTGACAGCGAGGATGTCTACATGATAGGCAAGATTGCAAGCTTCCAGATTCAGAATCTTCTGGTTGCATACAAGGAGAGATTTGACAAGGATAATTTTATAAAGAATCTGCTTTTGGATAATCTCCTTCTGGTTGATATATACAATCGCGCGAAGAAGCTTCATATTGATATTGAAGTGCGACGGGTAGTATTTATTGTTGAGACAAACAGGGAGAAGGACGGCAACGAGCTTGAGAAGATCAGAAGTCTTTTTGGCGGCAAATCAAAGGATTTTGTTACAGCTGTTGACGAGAAGAATATAATAGTAGTGAAGGAACTGGCAGAAAACGAGACCTATGATGATCTCAGAAAGACAGCCGAGGTGATTTTGAATCTGTTCAGATCCGAAGCGGATGGGGTACATATTGCATATGGTACTGTTATCAATGAGTTGAAAGAGGTGTCACGCTCATATAAGGAGGCCAGGATGGCTCTCGATGTCGGAAAAATCTTTTTCGAGGAGAGGAATATTATAGCATATTCACAGCTTGGAATAGGTCGTCTGATATATCAGCTCCCGATTCCTCTATGCAAGATGTTTATCAAAGAGATATTCGATGGCAAATCCCCTGACGATTTTGATGAAGAAATATTATCTACTATAAATAAGTTCTTTGAGAATAGCCTGAATGTATCTGAGACTTCAAGACAGCTCTACATTCACAGAAATACTCTTGTATATAGATTGGACAAGCTTCAGAAAAGTACAGGGCTCGACCTTAGAGTGTTCGAGGATGCCATCACATTTAAGATTGCCCTTATGGTAGTCAAATATATGAAATATATGGAATCAATGGACTATTAAGGAGAAAGTAATGATTAAACTTGAACATGTCAGTAAGGCATATTCTGCAGGTATACCTGCTCTCAATGATGTCAATCTAGAGATTGATGATGGAGAGTTTGTTTTCGTATGCGGAGATAGCGGATCCGGCAAATCCACTTTGATTAAGCTTCTTTTAAAGGAGCTTGATCCTACAGACGGAACGATTACTGTTGACGGAAGGAATCTGGCACGCATTCGCCACAAGCAGGTTCCTAAATACAGAAGAAATGTTGGAGTCGTTTTCCAGGACTTCAGATTATTAAAGGATAGAAATGTTTATGAAAATGTAGCTTTTGCACTCAAGGTTATCGGTGCATCCACAGCTGTTATTAAGAAAAAGGTGCCACAGATGCTTTCTATGGTAGGGCTTGCTGCAAAGTACAAGTCAAAGCCGAAGGAGCTTTCGGGAGGAGAGCAGCAGAGAGTAGCTATTGCAAGAGCTCTTGTCAATGAGCCGAGCATGCTGCTTGCTGACGAGCCGACGGGTAATCTGGACAATAACAATGCGTGGGAGATTATGAAGCTGCTTGAGGAAATCAACGAGAAAGGCACAACTGTTATCGTTGTAACTCATAATCTTGAGATTGTTAAGGTTATGAAAAAACGTGTTATCACTATAAAGAAAGGTCTTGTTGTATCTGACAGCAAGGATGGTGATAGTGATGAGTATTAATACGTTTTTTTATTCAATCAAGCAGGGATTTAAGAATATATTCAGAAACAAGATGTTTTCACTGGCATCTATAGCGACAATGGCAGCCTGTATTTTTATGTTTGGTCTGTTTTATATAGTTGTGACGAACTTTTCAAGCATGGTTAAGACAGCTGAGGAGGGGGTTGCTGTTACAGTGTTCTTTAATGAGGGCACTACAGAGGATGTAATAAAAGCGGACAAGGCCCAGATAGAAAAGAGGGCTGAGGTTGGCAAGGTGGATTATCAGTCAGCGGCCGATGCATGGAGTGATTACCAGAAGGAGTATTTTGAGGGTTACGATGATGCTGCAGCTTCCTTTGGTGATGATAACCCTCTCAGTAATTCAGCAAATCTGCAGGTTTATTTGAATGATGTCTCTATGCAGCAGACTCTTGTCAACTATATCAAGGGGCTGGAGGGCGTCAGAAAGGTAAACCAGTCGCAGGATGTGGCCAATACACTGACCGATTTAAATAAGCTTATCAGCTATGTATCGGGAGGTATCATTCTGATTCTTCTGTGTGTTGCGATTTTCCTTATAAGCAACACAGTTACTACAGGTATTGCGGTCAGACGAGAGGAAATAGCTATCATGAAGCTTATCGGAGCTACTGATTTTCTGGTCAGGTCTCCGTTTGTGGTAGAAGGTATTCTAATTGGACTGATAGGGTCAGCGATTCCTCTGGGATTGCTCAGTGTCATGTATGGAAAGATTTGTGCATATATTGCTAATAAGTTTAGCTTTATAGGAAATATGATGACATTTATCCCGACAAAGGAGATTTTCTCTACACTTGTACCGGTAGCGCTTATACTGGGCGTTGGAATTGGCTTTTTGGGAAGCCGATTCACAATTCGGAAACATTTAAGAGTATAATAATAATTATGACGGCCTGGCTCCGATCGGAGACAGGCTGTTTTAAGTTCATATCATAATATAGAGAGGACAGGACTGAAATGGATAATTCAAACAACAACGGCTTAGAATACGATGATAATTCAGATATGAGCGATAAAAAGCCTCATAGAAAGGGATTTAGAAATGGGTTCGGTGTCGGGATTGCTACAGGTATAGTGACCACCATTGTGCTTGGATTGATTGTGCTCTTTGCATACACAATGATTACAGGCAGGAGTGTGCATACCGTTGCAAAAAGCGCAGATGTGCTTGACGACAAGACCGTGCAGAAAATCGATGAGCTTGCGAACTACATAGACGAGTATTACTATGAGGATTACGATAAGGATGATTTGGAAAATGGTCTGCTGCATGGTGTGATGGAGGGACTAAATGATCCTTATTCGGTTTATTATACCGCGGATGAATATAAGGAGCTGCAAATCAGCACGACAGGCACGTATTATGGAATCGGGGCTGCGTTAAAGCAGGATCCGAACACAAAGCAGGTGACAGTTTCGAAGGTATACAGTGGTACACCTTCTGAGGAAGCGGGACTTAAAAAGGATGACGAAATAGTCTCTGTTGATGGTGTCGAGGCAACATCCGAGGATCTCACAAAGCTTGTTGCTAAAATCAGAGGTAAGGAGGGCACTAAGGTTACGCTTGAAATCAGACGTGGCGAGGAGGCTGACCCATTTACCGTTGAGGTGGAGCGTAAAAATGTTGAGCTGCCATCAGTGGACAGCAAGCTGCTTGACAATGGAGTGGGATATATCCAGGTCAGTGAGTTTCAGACAAACACGGCAAGTCAGTTTGAGGATGCACTTGACGGACTTACAAATCAGGGTATGAAGGGCCTTATAGTGGATTTGCGTGCTAATCCGGGAGGACTACTTACCGCAGTGACAGAAATGGTTGACAGACTGCTTCCGGCAGAAACAGTTGGCAAGCTTCCTGCAGGAACCGTCGTGTATACAAAGGATAAAAACGGAAATATCCAGACCTTTGGTGATGACGATGGAAAACAGATTGACTGTCCTATCGTAGTGCTTGTCGATGAAAACAGCGCAAGTGCGTCTGAAATCTTTGCGGGAGCCATGAAGGATTACAATGAGGATGGTTATATTGATGCCACGCTTGTAGGTAAAAAGACCTTTGGAAAAGGAATTGTACAGACTATTTACAATCTTTCTGACGGTGATGCTGTAAAGATTACCACATCGAAGTACTACACACCAAACGGCCATAATATCCACAAAAAGGGTATTGAGCCTGATGTAGAGGTGGACTACGAATATACAGGAGATACAAATGCAGACTATGACATGCAGTATGATGTGCAGCTTCAGAAAGCGATTGAGGTGATGAATGAAAAGCTTAAATAAGATTGCATGCTTTCTTATGCTGTGCTGGATGGTAGTCATCTTTATGTTTTCGGCGGAGCCTGATACCGAGTCGTCTGAGCTCAGCGGCAGCGTCAGCTATCGCATAGTTTCTGTGGTCAATACCATTACCGCAAGCCACTGGGATGAGAAGGAACTGCTCGATAAGGCAGAGCTTATAGACTATCCGGTGAGAAAATGTGCCCACATGAGTGAGTATGCCATTCTCACATTGCTTGGCTTTTTGACATTTTCGTTCTTGCATGGCAAAAGAAGATTTTTGATTCCGATAGGCGTGACCTTCCTATATGCCTGCACAGATGAATTTCACCAGCTGTTCGTTCCCGGCCGGGCCGGCAGATTCACGGACGTACTGATTGATACCACAGGCGGTATCATTATGCTGCTATTTATTGCACTTGTTACACATGTGGCGCATGCGAAGCATACAGCAGGAGCTGTGAAACCGAAGGTGTGATGATAAGTAACAAATTTAGTTGCAGTTTTCTAGTATAATCGGTATAATAATGTTATTGACGCTGGCCAACAAAAAAATGCAAAGAAAGAGGTGATTCTGTGGTAGAGTTGGATAATTTCAAGTCCACGCTCCAAGGCTACAAAGCCCCACTACAGGAAGTGAGGGATTCACTTTGACCTGGCTAATAAAGAAGAAAAAATCCAGGAATTAGAGCGAGAAATGGAAGCTCCTGACTTCTGGGATGACCCGGAGAAGTCACAGAGCAAGATGAAAGAACTTAAGAGTATGAAGGATGATGTAGCTACATACGCAAAGCTCAAGGAACAGTACGAAGATATAGAGACGATGATTGAGATGGGCTATGAGGAGAACGATGAGTCGCTCATACCCGAGATACAGCAGATGCTTGATGATTTTGAGAGCACATATGATGGTATCAGAATGAAGACTCTTTTGTCGGGAGAATATGATAAATGCAATGCGATTCTGAGGCTCAATGCAGGTGCAGGTGGTACCGAGTCATGTGACTGGGCGGCCATGCTGTTTCGTATGTACTCGAAGTGGGCTGATAAAAAGGGCTTTACCCTTGAGGTGCTCGATTCGCTTGACGGCGATGAAGCTGGTATCAAGTCCATTACCTTCCAGGTAAACGGAGAGAATGCATATGGATATCTGAAGTCGGAAAAGGGCGTGCACAGGCTTGTGCGCATTTCACCGTTTAATGCGGCGGGAAAAAGGCAGACCTCATTCGTATCATGTGATGTCATGCCGGATATTGAGGAGGATCTCGATATTGAGGTGAAGGACGAGGATATTAGAATTGATACCTACCGCTCAAGTGGAGCAGGAGGACAGCATATCAATAAAACTTCGTCAGCTATCCGTATTACACATTTTCCATCAGGGATCGTGGTACAGTGTCAGAATGAGCGTTCACAGCATATGAACAAGGACAAAGCCATGCAGATGTTAAAGGCAAAGCTGTATCTTTTAAAGCAGGAAGAGAATGCTGCAAAGGAGGCGGGCATCAGAGGCGAGGTCAAGGAAATTGGCTGGGGAAGCCAGATACGTTCGTATGTGCTTCAGCCTTACACCATGGTCAAGGATCACAGGACAGATGTGGAGACCGGTAATGCGGATGCAGTGCTCGATGGCAATATAGATATATTTATCAATGGTTATCTGAAGTGGCTTGCAACACGTTCAGAATAAGGAGGCAAATGTGGGTTTAGTTATAGCTGTGGTGATATTAGCAGTTCTGACAGCTGCCGGAGTGACGGTTTACATTAAAGTCAGACGGTTGTCTGAAAGACTGCTTGGTACACCCGATGTCACAGAGGGCATCAATCGTATCAGAGAGAATGTCTCTACGACTCCCAAGTCGGTTTCAGGCATGACACGCCTTATGGAGCCACAGATAAAAAAGGATTTCCCGGAGTTTGTCTGGGAACAGTTTAAGAGAATGTCAGAGAGAGTGCTTGTGTCAGCACTTTGTGCAATCACAACCGAGGATATTTACAAGCTGGACCGTGAGGCTTCAGATGAGGTAAGGCAGCAGGTGCTGGTGCGTATAGACAGCAATGAAGCAGCAGGGTTTACAGAGCATTTTGACGAAATCAGGGTGCATCAGACTGAAATCTCAAATTATGTGAAGAGAGATGGAAGGTGCGTCATCAGTATACAGAGTGCGGTTGAGTATTTTTACTACAAGACTGCTTCGGGAAAGCTTATCAGTGGTGACAAGGAGTATAAAAAGCAGACCAGATACAATATGGAGCTTGTATACATACAGGATATAGATATGCTGGATAATGCAGGGATAGGCAGTGCAGTTGGCACTACATGTCCGAATTGCGGCGCTCCGGTCAAAAATCTTGGAGCAAAGAAATGTGAATATTGTGGCTCATATATTGAGCCTGTCAATATAAAAGTATGGAAGCTGCAGAACTTTCATGAAGTTGATTACAACCATATCTAAGGAGGAAGAAAATGGGAATTATTAAGGCAGTAAAACAGGCAATTGGAGGCGGATTTGCAGATACATGGCAGGAGGTTATTGAGCCGGATAATATAGGCGACCAGACAGTCTATGCCAGGGGAGTGCTGGTAAACAGGGGGCAGAATAAAAAAGGCTCTGACGATATTGTTTCAAACGGCTCTATCATCCATGTATATGACAATCAGTTTATGATACTTGTTGATGGTGGCAAGATTGTAGATTACACAGCTGAGCCGGGATACTACAAGGTGAGCAATTCATCTATGCCATCACTTTTCAACGGACAGTTTGGGGATTCCTTAAAGGAAACCTTTGACCGTGTGAGATTTGGTGGACAGACACCACAGTCACAGAAGGTTTATTATATCAACCTTCAGGAAATCAAGGGAATCAAGTTTGGTACGAGAAATCCTATAAACTACTATGATACATTTTATAATGCGGAGCTTTTCCTTCGTGCCCATGGTACATATTCAATCAAAATCGTGAATCCTCTTCAATTTTATGCAGAGGCTATTCCAAAGAATATGGATCATGTGGAGATTACTGATATCAATGAGCAGTACCTGTCAGAGTTTTTAGAGGCATTACAGTCTGCCATCAACCAGATGTCAGCGGATGGCACAAGAATCTCATTCGTCACAAGCAAGGCATCTGAGCTTGGAAGATATATGGCAAAGTGCCTCGATGAGAGCTGGAATCAGATGCGTGGTATGGAGGTACAAAGTGTTGGTATCGCCAGCCTTTCATATGATGAAAAGTCTCAGGAACTCATCAACACAAGAAACGAGGGCGCAATGCTCTCAGATCCATCTATTGCACAGGGATATATGGTCAAAAATATGTCGGAGGGTGTCAAGAATGCAGGCAGCAACAGTGGTGGAGCCATGCAGGGCTTCATGGGTGTCGGCATGGGAATGAGCACCATGGGCAATATGATGAATGGTTTTACACAGATGGCACAAAATAACCGGCCAGACGGAATGAATGCAGCAGGAAATGGTGCAGCAGGTATGGCGGCAGGTGTGGCTTCAGGTGCTGTACAGCAGGAGGAGGCGTCAGGCTGGACATGTGAGTGTGGACAGAAAAACACAGGCAAATTCTGCAGCAACTGCGGCAAGCCTATGCCACAGGAGAACACAGAGTGGACATGCGAGTGTGGACAGAAAAATACAGGCAAATTCTGCACAAACTGTGGCAAGCCATTACCTGTAAACACAGAGTGGACATGTGAGTGCGGACAGAAAAATACAGGTAAATTCTGCAGTAATTGTGGAAAACCAAGAGCATAATATATTGCAAACCTGTAATCTTTGTGTTAAAATCTTTGAGTCAAGGACAAATGTCGGTGTGTGACAAACACACACCGTCCATTTTGGAGGTAACTAAATGGCGGAGAAATCAAACTACTTCGTTTTACGGGCAAAGGCTGTACCAGAGGTGCTGCTTAAAGTAGTTGAGGCAAAGAGACTGCTGGATTCGGGCAAGCTTGAATCTGTGCAGGAGGCAACAGATGCTGTTGGCATAAGCAGAAGCTCCTTTTACAAATATAAGGATGATATTTTTCCTTTTTATGAGGGGCGTAAAGGAAAGACGGTGAACCTTGTCATTCAGATGGATGACGAGCAGGGCATACTTTCCGTTGTGCTTAAGTCGGTAGCTGATGCGAAAGCAAATATTCTTACCATACACCAAAGTGTACCGGTAAATGGCATTGCGTCACTCACGTTATCTGTGGATGTATTTCCAGAGTCGGATGATGTGGATGATATGGCAAAGCAGATTGAGTCCTTAAAGGGCATACATTACGTAAAAATTTTAGCCAGGGAGTAACAAAAAGATGAAGATTGCAGTTATGGGTTACGGCACAATTGGATCAGGTGTCGTGGAAGTATTAGAAATCAACAAGGAAAAAATCGCAAAGAGAGCAGGAGAGCCAATCGAGGTCAAGTATGTGCTTGATTTAAGAGAGTTCCCGGGTACACCTATCGAGAACAAGATAGTACATGATTATAAGGTTATCGCAGAGGACCCTGAGGTAGGTATCGTTGTAGAGACAATGGGAGGCGTTGAGCCTGCATTTACATTCGTAAAGGCAATGCTTGAGGCAGGAAAACAGGTGGCAACATCAAACAAGAACCTTGTTGCTGCAAAGGGGGCTGAGCTCATCAAAGTTGCAAGGGATCATGGAGTGAACTTTCAGTTTGAGGCCAGTGTCGGTGGCGGAATCCCTATTATCAGACCTCTCAACAAGTGTCTTACAGCAGATGAGATTGAGGAAATCACAGGTATCTTAAACGGAACAACCAACTACATGCTTACAAAGATGACAGAGGAAGGTGCAGACTTTGATGAGGTATTAAAGGATGCTCAGGATAAGGGCTATGCAGAGAAGGATCCTACAGCTGACATAGAGGGACATGATCCATGCAGAAAGATAGCCATTCTCACATCGCTTGTTGCAGGACAGCAGGTGGATTTCGAGGATATCCACTGTGAGGGTATCACAAAGATTACACCTGAGGATATCAAGTACGCAAAGGCAATGCACCGTGCAATCAAGCTTCTTGCTTCAAGCCGCAAGGTGGGTGACAGCTATACCTGTCTCGTTGCACCATATATGATAGATGACACACATCCGCTCTCAGGAGTAAATGGAGTGTTCAACGGCGTATTTTTACGCGGAAATGTGCTCGGAGATGCTATGTTCTACGGAAGTGGAGCAGGAAAGCTTCCAACAGCAAGTGCTGTAGTGGCAGATGTTGTTGATATGACAAAGCATCAGAACACAAATATTTATATCGACTGGAAGCCTGAGAAGCTCACACTTGTAAGCTATGATGACAGTGTAAACAGCTTCTTTGTGAGAACTGACTCACCAAAGAGCGAGGTTGAGGCTGTATTCGGACATGTAGACTACATTGAGGATGTGGTTGACGGCGAGTATGCATTCACAACAGGCGACATGACAGAAAAGGATTTTGCCGACAAGGCATCAAAGATAAACGTTATCAACAGAATCAGACTATAAAGGACAAAAATATGGTAAAAGGCTTATACACCGCTCACACCGGTATGGTTAATGAGATGAAGCGCATGGATGTTCTTGCGAACAACCTGGCCAATTCCGATACCTATGGATTTAAAAAAGAGGGAACCACCTCGCATTCATTTAAAAATGAGCTTGCTATAAAGATAAAGGATACATCAAACTACGGACTGCACAAAAATCTGGGCAGTATGACATACGGAGTGCATCTCGGTGAGACATATACCGACTGGGATGAAGGCAGCTTTAAGGTGACTGACAATCCTACTGACTTGGCTATCGGTGGAAAAGGCTTTTTTGCCGTTGCATTTACTGACAAATCAGGTCAGACAAGTGTAAAGTATACCAGAGACGGTGCTTTCAAGGTCAATGCTGACGGTTATCTGGTCACAGCAGACGGAGACCATGTGCTCAATGCGACAGGTGCATTGAGTGGAGATGGCGGTGAAGCAAACTGGGTAAAGGTAGACCCGAATGAAAAGTTTTCGGTAAACTCACTGGGATATATCACACAGAACAATCAGTTAGTTGGCACAATAGGCGTTGTCGATGTGGATAATTATGACTATATTGAAAAATATGGTGAAAATCTCTACAATCTGACGGCCGGGGGTAATATTATAGCTTCCGATGCCGAAATAGAACAGGGAGCCTTAGAGACCTCAAACGTAAATGTGGTAAACGAGATGGTCAATATGATTACGATACAGCGTGCATATGAAGCCGGACAGAAGGTCATCACATCTATTGATGAGACGTTAGACAAGGCTGTCAACAATGTAGGAAGAGTATAAGGAGATATGCCATATGATGAGGGCACTTTACACAGCCGCAACAGGTATGCGTGCTGAGCAGACAAATGTAGATACAATTGCAAACAATCTTTCCAATGTCAATACAACCGGCTTCAAGGGGCAGAGGACGGAGTTTAAATCTCTTTTATATCAGACGATTCAGACCCGTTCTACATCCGGAAATGGCGATGCAAAGCCGGTAGGAGCACAGGTGGGACTTGGTACCCGTGTGGCTGCAACCACATCCACTTATACTCAGGGTCCGCTCAATTCTACGGAGAGGCCTACTGATTTTGCTTTGGAGGGCGATGGCTTTTTTGCAGTGAGAGGTACTGATAATCAGACCTATTACACGAGAAACGGTGCATTCACATGGAGTCAGTATGGAAACGGACAGACTATACTTACTGATTCGCAGGGCAATCCTGTCATGGATACAAACGGTAATATTATAGCTGTGCCGGCAGGAGTGTCTGCTGAGAAGATGAGCTTTGGAGAGGATGGTGCGGTAGGTTATATGACTGCACAGGGCAATTATATAGGTTTAAATCAGAGAATTGCCGTTTATCAGTTCAATAACCCGTCGGGTCTTGAAAAACAGTCAGGAAGCCTGCTTGCAGCAACAGCCAATTCGGGCAATCCGATGCTTGAAGCTGCAAACCCTGCTCTGAAAAGCAGCAAGGTTGTGACAGGATATCTTGAGGGCTCAAATGTGCAGGTAGCAGATGAGATGGTTAACCTCATTGTGGCGCAACGTGCCTACGAGCTCAATTCAAAGGCCATCACAACAGCGGATTCGATGCTTGAGACAGCAAATAATTTGAGGAGATAGTAGCATATGGATATAAGCGCAGTATCAACACTTGCAAACTCAAATAATACATCTGCGGTGGCAGACAAGCTTAAGAATAACGTAAAAAATCTGTCATCAGACTCTACAGAGGACGAGCTCAAGAGCACACTTAAGGATTTTGAGTCTTATTTCGTGGAGCAGGTCATAAAGGAAATGAAGGATTCCATGACAATAAAGAGTGATGATGAGGATTCCTCTATGTCGCAGTACAAGGATATGTTCATGGACACTGTCATAGAGCAGATGAGTGATACGATAGTGGAGAAGTCCGGTGAGAATATCACACAGCAGCTTTATGAGCAGATGAAGCGCAATTACAATATTTCATAATAATTGATAATAAAAAGCCGGTTCGGCATGCTTGCATGTGGTTACCGGCTTTTTTAGTACCAACATAGTAATTGCAGACATGCCGGCTCTGGGGTATAATATTTAAAAAATAACACACAGATACGGAGAAATTCAATTGGAAACCGAAACAGTCACAGGATACGTTGATCATATAATATACAGAAATGCAGAAAATGGGTATACGGTACTTGTTCTTGTAGTGAACGAGGAAGAGCTCACATGTGTGGGCACTTTTTCGGACATTGCTGAGGGGGAAAATATAGAGGCTCACGGTGAGTATACAGAGCATGCCACCTATGGCAGACAGTTTAAGGTAGTAAGCTTTGAAGAGAAGGAGCCGGAGGATGAGATGGCTATTGAGAGGTATTTGGGCTCAGGAGCCATACATGGTATAGGACTTGCACTCGCAGCACGTATTGTCAGGCGATTCAAGAAGGATACATTCCGCATCATAGAGGAAGAGCCGGAGAGGCTTGCTGAGGTAAAGGGCATCAGCCAGAGAAAGGCTATGGAGATTGCGGACCAGGTCAATGCAAAAAGAGACTTAAGGGAAGCCATGATTTTTTTGCAACAGTACGGCATCAATATGAATCTGGCTGTGAAGATATATAATAAGTATGGCGGAGAGATATACAGTGTGCTCAAGGAAAATCCGTACCGCATGGCGGATGATATCGACGGAGTTGGCTTTAAAACTGCAGATGAGATAGCTGCGCGGGTTGGCATCAAGACTGATTCTGATTTTAGAATAAAAAGCGGTATACAGTATGTTTTGCAGCAGGCTGCCATGGACGGACACACATATCTGCCGATGGAGGAGCTTACGAGGCGTGCTGTATATCTGCTTGGAGTGGAAAGCTCGCAGGTTGAGGCACATTACATGAATCTGGCTATGGACAGGAAGATTGTCATGCAGCTAAAGGATGATATAACCCAGATTTATGCTAATACATTTTATTATATGGAGGCAAACACGGCAGCCATGCTAAAGCAGCTTGATGTGACGTATGATGTGCCGGATATCGAGATAGAGGCTGCAATTAGAAATATAGAGAAAAAGACAGAGATGGAGCTCGATGAGCACCAGGCTGAGGCGGTGAAGGAAGCAGTCAGAAATGGCCTTTTAGTCATTACCGGAGGACCCGGAACAGGAAAAACCACCACTATCAATACTATTATCAAGTATTTTGAGCTGGAGGGCATGGATATTTTTCTGGCTGCACCGACAGGCCGTGCGGCAAAGCGCATGAGTGAGACGACAGGCTACGAGGCGCGCACAATCCACCGTATGCTTGAGTTAAACGGTGGCATGGATACAGGAAGCGCTGCAGGCTTTGAGAGAAATGAAAGAAATCCTCTCGAGACTGATGTAATCATTATAGATGAGATGTCGATGGTTGATATATCACTCATGTACTCATTGCTAAAGGCGGTTGTGGCAGGTACGAGACTCATACTCGTAGGTGACGTGAACCAGCTCCCGAGCGTGGGACCGGGCAGCGTGCTAAAGGATATCATTGATTCAGGTGCATTCCACACGGTAAAGCTCACAAAGATTTTCCGTCAGGCTAGCACGAGCGATATTATAGTAAATGCTCACAAGATAAATAACGGAGAAGAGGTATCACTGGATAATAAGAGCATGGATTTCTTTTTCTTAAAGAGATACGATGCTGACAAGATAATAAATGTTACATTACAGCTCATAAAGCAGAAGCTTCCTAAGTTTGTAAATGCTACAGAGTATGATATACAGGTGCTTACGCCTATGCGAAAGGGGCTTCTCGGAGTGGAGCGCCTAAACGGCATATTGCAGGCGTACATGAATCCGGCAGACAAGGGCAAGCGCGAAAAAGAATACAGGGGCACGATTTTCCGCGAGGGCGATAAGGTGATGCAGATAAAGAACAACTATCAGATAGAGTGGGAAATCAGGACAAAATTCGGTCTCTGTGTGGATAAGGGCATGGGAATCTTCAATGGAGATACAGGTATCATTGAGGAAATCAACGATTTTGCCGAGACAATGACCATATCCTTTGATGAGGGCAGAAAGGTGGAGTATCCGTTTAAGCTATTGGATGAGCTTGAGCTTGCATATGCAGTCACTATACACAAGTCGCAGGGAAGTGAGTACCCGGCGGTCGTTATACCGCTTTTGAGCGGTCCGAGAATGCTTATGAACAGAAATTTGCTTTATACGGCGGTTACAAGAGCAAAGAAATGTGTTACCATAGTGGGTGACGAACAGACATTTTATGAGATGATACAAAACAACTCACAGCAGAGGCGCTACAGTGGGCTAAGGGACAGAATAGTGGAGGAGACTATCTGATGAAAATAAGAAAACTTACAAATGAAGAGATAAAAGGGGCATGTGCCTTTGCGGTAAATATATACAATATCGCATTCAGAAGCAGCTTCAGGACACAGGACTGCCATCGTTATTTTGATGAATATATGGATGCGGACAGGCTGACAGAGGAGGAAAGGACCGGTGCTCTTGTAGTATTTGGTGCTTTTGAGAGCAATGTGCTGTGCGGAGTGTGTGGTATGACAAACGAGGGGCATATCACCATGCTGTACGTGCATCCGCAGTACCTGAGGCGCGGAACTGGAAAAAAGCTTCTGGAGAGAGCAAGAATATATGCGCGCATGCAGCTTAATCTCATGCAGGTGTCGGTAAATGCAATGCCGGCATACATGGCAGACTACTTCAGGCGTGTGGGCTTTAAGAGCACATGTCAGGGAGGCTTTTGCAATGGACAAAGCGATATGTATGTTCCTATGACAGCAAAAAGCATATATCAGATTGAGTATACACCGCGTCGTATAGCTGATAAGACTTTTATTGCAATTTCCGTTGGTTTTACATGCCTTGTATTTTTTTCGGGCCTGATATATGCGGTATGCGCGGGGCTTACTCCGTAACGCTTAGATGCAGTTTTAATGGGCTGCAATAGTTGTCGGTCATACTTTGGTGTGAACAGTAACTAATATTGTATACATAAATATGCATATTTATGTAACAAAAAACAGTTGAAAAATCGGCTGTATTATGATACACTTTTTACAATTTAAGCAGATATACTATGCAATTACACTTTATAAGAAAAAAGAGACGCCCTCTTTTTTTTTGCGCAGACGTAAGGTTAGTTGCAGCTAAGAAGCTTATGGTTACAAAGTATAACACGAAAGGGCAGGGTAAAGATGAAAGCATTTTTAATTCTTGAAGATGGTAATGTATTTACCGGAACCAGCATTGGTTCAACAAGGGAAGTCATTAGTGAGATAGTATTTAACACATCAATGACAGGATATCTGGAGGTACTTACAGATCCTTCCTATGCAGGACAGGCTGTTGTAATGACTTATCCACTTATCGGAAATTATGGAATCACACCGGATATGGAGTCAGAAAGACCATGGCCGGATGGATATATAGTAAGAGAGCTGTCACGTATGCCAAGTAATTTCCGCTGCGAGGGTACTATACAGGATTTCCTCGAGAAAAACGATATTCCGGGAGTGGCCGGCATTGATACACGTGCGCTTACAAAGATTCTCAGGGAAAAGGGTACTATGAACGGAATGATTACCACAAATGAGAATTATAATCTCGATGAGATTATTCCAAAGCTCAAGGCATATACTACAGGCAATGTGGTTGACAAGGTCACATGCACTGAGAAAAAGGTTTTAAAGGGCCAAGGAAAGAGAGTTGCCCTCATGGATTTCGGTGCCAAAAACAACATCGCCAAATCACTCAATGAAAGAGGCTGTGAAGTTACAATTTACCCTGCACACACAACCGCTGAAGAGATACTTGGTGACAATCCTGACGGAATCATGCTCTCAAACGGACCTGGAGATCCAAAGGAGTGTGTAGATATCATAAAGGAAATAAAGAAGCTTTATGACAGCAATGTGCCGATTTTTGCAATCTGCCTCGGACATCAGCTCATGGCACTTGCAACAGGCGCAGATACACACAAGATGAAGTACGGACACAGAGGTGGAAACCATCCGGTTAAGGATCTTGCAACAGGCCGTGTTTATATTTCTTCCCAGAACCATGGATATGTGGTTGACACAGATAAGCTTGACCCTAATGTGGCTGAGCCTGCATTTATAAATGTCAACGACGGCACTAATGAGGGACTTAAGTATGTGAACAAGAATATCTTCACAGTTCAGTTCCATCCGGAGGCATGCCCTGGACCACAGGATTCAGCATATCTTTTTGACCGCTTTATTAACATGATGGGAGGTAACCAGTAATGCCAAGAAATAATGATATTAAAAAAGTATTAGTTATCGGTTCCGGTCCAATCGTAATCGGACAGGCCGCAGAGTTTGACTATGCAGGAACACAGGCCTGCCGTTCCTTAAAAGAGGAGGGCGTTGAGGTATGTCTGGTAAACTCAAACCCTGCAACTATCATGACTGATAAGCAGATTGCGGATCAGGTATATATCGAGCCACTTACTCTTGAGTCATTAAAAGAGATTATCATAAAAGAAAAGCCTGACAGCATCCTTCCTACACTCGGTGGACAGGCAGGACTCAATCTCGGCATGGAGCTCGCTGAGTGCGGCTTCCTTGATGAGCAGGGAGTAAAGCTTATCGGAACAACAGCAGAGACCATCTTCAAGGCTGAGGACCGTCAGGCCTTCAAGGATACCATGGAGAAAATCGGTGAACCAATCGCGGCTTCACAGGTTGTAAAGAATATCGAGGACGGTATTGCATTTACCAACAAGATTGGTTACCCTGTAGTTCTTCGTCCTGCATTTACACTCGGCGGCTCCGGCGGTGGAATTGCTCACGATGAGCAGGAGCTTATCGACATACTTTCAAATGGACTTCGCCTGTCACGTGTCGGAGAGGTTCTTGTAGAGAGATGTATCGCAGGATGGAAGGAAATCGAGTACGAGGTAATGCGTGATGCCAATGGCAACTGCATCACAGTATGTAACATGGAAAATATCGACCCGGTTGGTGTGCATACAGGAGATTCAATCGTAGTAGCACCTTCGCAGACACTTGGAGATAAAGAGTATCAGATGCTTCGTACATCAGCGCTCAATATCATCAACGAGCTTCAGATTACAGGAGGCTGTAACGTACAGTATGCCCTCAATCCTGACTCATTCGAGTACTGTGTTATCGAGGTAAACCCACGAGTTTCACGTTCATCAGCACTCGCATCAAAGGCTACAGGATATCCTATCGCCAAGGTTACAGCCAAGATTGCACTCGGCTATCACCTCGATGAGATCAAGAACGCTATCACACAGAAGACATACGCAAGCTTTGAGCCAATGCTTGATTACTGTGTAGTCAAGATTCCAAGACTTCCGTTCGACAAGTTCCTCACTGCAAAGCGTACACTTACCACTCAGATGAAGGCTACCGGAGAGGTAATGAGTATCTGCAACAACTTCGAGGGTGCCCTTATGAAGGCTATCAGATCTCTCGAGCAGCATGTTGATTCACTTATGTCTTATGACTTTACAGGTCTTACAGATGATGAGCTTGAGAAACAGCTTGCAGTTGTTGATGACAGACGTATCTGGGTTATCGCAGAGGCGCTCCGCCGTGGAGTTAAATACGAGCATATTCACGAGATTACTAAGATAGATCTTTGGTTTATCGATAAAATCGCAATACTTGTTGAGATGGAGAACCGTTTAAAGACAGAGGAGCTTACAGTTGACCTGTTAAAAGAGGCAAAGCGTATCGAGTTCCCTGACAATGTTATCTCACAGCTTACAGATATTGATGAGGCTGATATCAAGAAGATGCGTTACGACAACGGCATTGTGGCAGCCTACAAGATGGTTGATACCTGTGCTGCAGAGTTTGAAGCAGAGACACCATACTACTACTCAGTATTCGGCAGCGAGAATGAGGCGGCAGAGACAAATCCACAGAAAAAGGTGCTTGTACTTGGTTCAGGACCTATCCGTATCGGACAGGGTGTTGAGTTTGATTACTGTTCAGTTCACTGTACATGGTCGTTTGCCAAGGAAGGCTGGGAGACAATCATCGTAAACAACAACCCTGAGACCGTTTCAACTGACTTTGATATTGCTGACAAGCTTTATTTTGAGCCACTCACAGCAGAGGATGTTGAGAGCATCGTTAATATTGAAAAGCCTGACGGAGCTGTTGTACAGTTCGGTGGACAGACCGCCATCAAGCTTACAGAGGCACTTATGAAGATGGGTGTCAAGATACTTGGAACAAAGGCTGAGGATGTAGACGCAGCCGAGGATAGAGAGCTCTTCGATGAGATTCTTCAGAAGACAGGTATCCCAAGAGCAGCAGGTGGTACAGTATTTACAGCTGAGGAGGCAAAGAAGGTAGCAAACGAGATTGGTTACCCTGTACTTGTCCGTCCTTCATACGTGCTTGGCGGACAGGGTATGAAGATTGCATGGAATGATGATGAAATCGAAGAGTTTATCGGCATCATCAACACAATCACACAGGATCATCCAATCCTTGTAGATAAGTACCTTATGGGTAAGGAAATTGAGGTTGATGCAATCTGTGACGGTACGGATATCCTGATTCCGGGTATCATGGAGCACATCGAGCGTACAGGAGTACACTCAGGAGACTCTATCTCAGTTTACCCTGCACATACTATCTCAGAAAAAGCAAAAGAGACTCTGGTTGAGTATACAAAGAGACTTGCACAGGCACTCCATGTTGTTGGTATGATTAATATCCAGTTTATCGATATGGACGACAACATCTATGTTATCGAGGTAAACCCACGTTCTTCAAGAACAGTACCATACATCAGCAAGGTTACAGGTATTCCAATCGTAGACCTCGCAGCAAGGATCATCATGGGCGAGACAATAAAGGGCATGGGCTACACACCTGGACTTGCTCCGACAGCCGATTACATTGCAATCAAGATGCCGGTATTCTCATTCGAGAAGCTGCGTGGCGCTGAGATTTCACTCGGACCTGAGATGAAATCAACAGGAGAGTGTCTTGGAATCGACAAGACCTTCAACGGTGCGCTTTACAAGGCATTTGAGGGTGCGGGAGTCGAGCTTCCTAAGTACAAGCAGATGATTATGACTGTAAAGGATGCCGATAAGCCTGAGGCAGTAGGCGTTGCAAAGCGTTTTGAGAAGCTTGGATACAAGATTTATGCTACAAGAAGTACTGCAAAGTACTTACAGGAGCACGGAGTAAATGCTCTTCGTGTAAACAAGATATCACAGGAGTCTCCAAACGTCATGGATCTTATCCTCGGACACAAGATAGACCTTGTAATCGATACACCTACACAGGGTAACGGAGACAAGACAAGAGACGGCTTCCTTATCAGAAGAAATGCAATCGAGACAGGTGTTTATTGTATCACGGCAATGGATACAGCCAATGCACTTGCACATGCATTAGAGACTGCTTCTGACAAGAAGACACCGGTTGACATTGCAACAGTTAAGAATATTTAAAAATATATAGAATATATTTTATCCCCGGACAGTATAGCGGATATGCTGTCCGGGGATTTTTTATAAAATGAAAAATATGATGTGTTATGCCTGTATGCATGCCGCAGGTTATAATAGCATCGGTTTTTGTTAATCTGACGGAATAGTATAAGTAATACGCGTGAAAAATATGCAAAGTTTAATAGAATTTTGACAAATTATTAACAAAACCAATTGATTTTTACATAAATTTGTAGTATAATAACTTTGTTAAAAAATTAACAGCACGGATGTGCAATACAATTTAAAGGAGATAATATAATGGCAAAGAAAGTTGTAATCGCAAGTGCTTGCCGTACAGCAATCGGCAAAATGGGCGGAGCATTAAGCAATACTCCAGCCGCAGATTTAGGTGCAATCGTAATTAAGGAGGCTTTAAACCGTGCAGGTGTTGCTCCTGAGATGGTTGACGAGGTTAAGATGGGTTGTGTTATCCAGGCAGCTCAGGGACAGAACGTAGCTCGTCAGGCTTCTATCAAGGCAGGACTTCCAATCGAGGTTCCAGCTATCACAATCAATGTTGTTTGTGGATCAGGTCTTAAGTGCGTAAACGACGCTGCTACAATGATCAAGGCCGGTGAGGCTGATATCGTTGTTGCCGGTGGTATGGAGAACATGTCAATGGCTCCTTACGCTATGACAAAGGCACGTTTCGGATACAGAATGAACAATGCAACAATCATCGATACAATGGTTAACGATGCTCTTACAGATGCATTCAACCACTATCATATGATGATCACAGCTGAGAACGTATGTGATAAATACGGCATCACTCGTGAAGAGCTTGATGAGTTCTCAGCAAACTCACAGCAGAAGTGTGAGGCAGCTATCGCAGCAGGCAAGTTCGATGATGAGATCGTTCCTGTACCTGTTAAGGTTAAGAAAGAAATCGTTGAGTTCAAAAAGGACGAGGGACCTCGTGCCGGAACAACAGTAGAGACTCTTTCTAAGCTTCGTTGCTGCTCAGGTAAAGAGGGCGGACTTGTTACAGCTGGTAACGCATCAGGAATCAATGATGGTGCTGCAGCAGTAGTTGTAATGAGCGAAGAGAAAGCTAAGGAGCTCGGTGTTAAGCCATTAGCTACATGGGTAGCAGGAGCACTTGGCGGAGTTGAGCCTGAGATCATGGGTGTTGGACCGGTAGCTTCTACAAAGAAGGTTCTTGCAAAGACAGGTCTTTCAATTGATGATTTCGATCTTATCGAGGCAAACGAGGCATTTGCTGCACAGTCAATCGCTGTAGCAAGAGATCTTGGTTTCGATATGAGCAAGGTAAATGTAAACGGTGGTGCTATCGCACTCGGACATCCTGTAGGAGCTTCAGGCTGCCGTATCCTTGTTACATTATTACATGAGATGCAGAAGAGAGGATCTAACAGAGGTCTTGCAACACTTTGTATCGGTGGTGGAATGGGATGTTCTACTATCGTTGAGAAGTACTAATTTTCTTTGCCAATAGATATATGAGGGGATGCAGGTGCATCCCCTTGTAGTGTGAATTAGTTTATTCACATCAGTTTATATATATGATTAAGTTATGCTGCAGAGGCTTAGCACTTAAAGCTTTTGCACCATAATATATTTTAGGAGGAATTAAAATGAAGGTTGGAGTTATCGGTGCTGGTACAATGGGCCAGGGAATCGCAAAAGCATTCGCACAGGTAGATGGATACGAGGTAGCACTCTGCGATATTAAGCAGGAGTGGGCTGAAGGCGGAAAAGACAAGATTGCAAAAGGATATGCAAGACTTGTAGCAAAAGAGAAAATGACACAGGAGAAGGTTGACGGCATTCTTGCAAGCATCACTCCTGGTTTAAAAGAAGATCTCTGCAAGGATTGTGACCTCATCGTTGAGGCTGCTTTCGAGGATATGCAGGTTAAGAAAACTACATTCGCTGAGTTAGACAAGATTGCTAAGCCAGAGTGTATTTTCGCTTCAAATACATCATCACTTTCAATCACAGAGATTGGAAACGGACTTACACGTCCATTAATCGGTATGCACTTCTTCAACCCTGCTGACCGTATGAAGTTAGTAGAGGTTATCGCAGGTGTTAACACACCTGTTGAGACAGTTGATGCAATCAAGAAGATTGCAGAGGAGATCGGCAAGACACCTGTACAGGTTAACGAGGCTGCTGGTTTCGTAGTAAACCGTATCCTTATCCCAATGATCAACGAGGCTGCTTTCATCAAGATGGAGGGTGTTTCAGATATCGCCGGAATCGATGCAGCTATGAAGCTTGGTGCTAACCATCCAATGGGACCATTAGAGCTTGGAGATTTCATCGGACTTGATATCTGCCTTGCAATCATGGATGTTCTTTACAATGAGACAGGTGACAGCAAGTATCGTGCATGCCCACTCCTTCGCAAGATGGTAAGAGGCGGAAACCTTGGATGCAAGAGCGGCAAGGGATTCTACGTTTACAATGCAGACCGTACAAAGACACCTGTAGACGCACAGTAGTAGCGTATAAAACCAGTCTCAGAGAAAATACATATGGGAAGCTTGCTTGCCAATATGTGTTTTCTTTTGAGACGTTAACGGAACCGAGAAAGTAGCCATGCTTGGCGGATTGCGAGGTTACGTAGGATTGTGGGAGCGCAAGCGTAGCAATCCGTGGTTTTATAATAAATGAGATTAAGACAAAATATAAAATTCAAGGAGAATAAATCATGGATTTCACTTTAGATCAGAAACATGAGATGGCTCGCGACCTTTTCAAACAGTTCGCAGAGACAGAAGTTAAGCCTCTTGCACAGGAGACTGACGAGACAGAGGTATTCCCAGCAGAGACAGTTGCTAAGATGGGAAAATATGGATTCATGGGCATTCCTGTACCAAAGGAGTACGGCGGACAGGGCTGTGATCCACTTACATACGTTATGTGTGTAGAAGAATTATCAAAGGTTTGTGGTACAACAGGCGTTATCGTATCTGCTCATACATCACTTTGTATCGATCCTATTATGACATTCGGTACAGAGGAGCAGAAGAAAAAATACGTTCCTGACCTTGCTTCAGGCAAGAAGATCGGTGCTTTCGGTCTTACTGAGCCGGGCGCTGGTACAGATGCACAGGGATGTCAGACAAAGGCCGTTTTAGACGGAGACGAGTGGGTTCTTAACGGATCTAAGTGCTTCATCACAAACGGTAAGGTTGCTGATGTTTACATCATCATCGCTATTACAAGCATCACAGAGGACAAGCGTGGACGCAAGAAGAAGAACTTCTCTGCATTCATCGTAGACAAGGGAACACCTGGATTCTCATTCGGAACAAAAGAGAAGAAGATGGGTATCCGCGGATCATCTACATACGAGCTTATTTTCGAGGATGCACGTATTCCAAAGGATGCATTACTTGGAAAAGAGGGAAGAGGTTTCCCAATCGCTATGCATACACTTGATGGTGGACGTATCGGAATCGCTGCTCAGGCACTTGGTATTGCAGAGGGCGCATTAGAGAGAACTATCGAGTACACAAAGGAAAGAAAGCAGTTCGGCCGTTCAATCGCACAGCAGCAGAATACACAGTTCAAGCTTGCAGATATGGCTACACGTATCGATGCAGCTAAGTATCTTGTATACGCAGCAGCTATGAAGAAGGCAGAGTTTGCTAAGAACCCTAAGGTTTCTTACTCAGTAGATGCAGCAAAGGCTAAATTATTCGCAGCAGAGACAGCTATGGCTGTTACAACAGAGTGCGTTCAGTTATTCGGTGGATACGGATATATCCGTGAGTACGATGTAGAGCGTATGATGCGTGATGCTAAGATTACAGAGATCTACGAGGGAACTTCAGAGGTTCAGCGTATGGTTATTTCAGGCTCATTACTCAGATAGTTAAGAGAGCTATCATAACTGTAGAGCTACTTAGAATAAATAAAGGAGAACAAATACATGAATATCGTAGTATGTATTAAACAGGTTCCTGATACAAAGGGTGGAGTAAAATTCAATCCTGACGGAACACTTGATAGAGCTTCAATGCTTGCAATCATGAATCCAGATGACAAGGCTGGTCTTGAGGCAGCACTTAGAATCAAAGACGAGACAGGCGCAAAGGTTACAGTTCTTACAATGGGACTTCCAAAGGCTGATGCAATCCTTCGTGAGGCAATGGCTATGGGCGCTGATGATGCAGTTTTAGTAACAGACAGAGTACTTGGTGGAGCTGATACATGGGCTACATCTACTACAATTGCAGGTGCATTAAGAAATCTCGATTATGATTTAATCATCACAGGCCGTCAGGCTATCGATGGAGATACAGCACAGGTTGGACCACAGATCGCAGTTCATCTTGGACTTCCTGTAATCTCATACGCAGAGGATATCAAGGTTGAGGGAGATTCTGTAGTCGTTAAGCGTCAGTACGAGGACAGATATCACGTAGTTAAGGCTAAGATGCCTTGTCTTATCACAGCTCTTTCAGAGTTAAATGAGCCTAGATATATGACACCGGGCGGAATCTTCGATGCATTTGACAAAGAGGTAACTGTCTGGGGCAGAGCTGACCTTAAGGATGTTGACGATTCAGATCTTGGACTTAAGGGATCACCTACAAAGATTGCTAAGGCATCTGACAAGGTACCTAAGGGAGCTGGAGAAAAGGTTAACCTTGATCCAACAGAGTCAGTAAACTATCTCATGGAGAAATTCAAAGAGAAACATATCATCTAGTATGGAGGAACCAAAAATGGGTTTAGAAGAATATAAGGGCGTATATATCTACGCACAGCAGGTAGACAATAAGCTTAGCGACATCGCCTTTGAGTTAGTCGGTAAAGCTAAAGAGTTAGCAGCAGATTTAAATACAGAGGTTACTGCAGTACTTCTTGGATCTAACGTAAAGGCTCTTGCAACAGAGCTCGGTGAGTACGGCGCAGACAAGGTAATCGTTGTAGACAATCCTGCACTTGAGACATACAGAACAGAGCCATACGCACAGGCTCTTGTATCAGTAATCAACGAGTACAAGCCGGAGATCATGTTAGTTGGTGCAACAGCTATCGGACGTGACCTCGGACCAACAGTTTCAGCAAGAGTTAAGACAGGTCTTACAGCTGACTGTACAAAGCTTGAGATTGGTGATTTCCCAATCAACGCTATGCCTGGACAGGAGCAGAAGCACAACCAGCTTCTCATGACACGTCCTGCATTCGGTGGAAACACAATCGCAACAATCGCTTGTCCTGACAACCGTCCACAGATGGCAACAGTTCGTCCTGGTGTTATGCAGAAGCTTCCTAAAGAGGCTGGCAGAGCAGCAGAGGTTATCGAGTTCAATCCTGCACTCGAGGAGAACAACCGTTATGTTGAGATCATGGATATCGTTAAGGCAGTTGGCAACGTAGAGAACATCATGGACGCTAAGGTACTTGTATCAGGCGGACGTGGAGTTGGAAGCGCTGAGAACTTCGAGATGCTTCGTGACCTTGCTTCATGCTTCAAGGGTGGTATGGTATCATGCTCTCGTGCAGCAGTAGAGAACGGCTGGTTAGCACAGGATTATCAGGTAGGACAGACAGGAAAGACTGTACGTCCACAGATTTACTTCGCAATCGGTATCTCAGGAGCCATCCAGCACGTAGCAGGTATGGAGGAGTCTGATCTCATCATCGCCATCAACAAGGACGAGGATGCTCCAATCTTCGACGTAGCTGATTACGGCTTAGTAGGAGATTTAAAGAAGATCGTTCCTCAGCTTACAGCAGCTCTTAAAGAGGCAAATGCTGACGCATAATCGCATAATAATGCAATAAAATTACATTACTAATACATTTAAACACAGTACTGTTTATCGCAGTGCTGTGTTTTTTTGACCATAAATATAGCGTAATCTTTGTTATACTACGACATCTAGTCGCATATTATAAATTTGCCCCCACATTTATGAAAAATTCGGCTAATTTTACAATTGAGGCATTTATCCCAATGTGATAAAATAACAACGTTCAATCAAATGTGGAGGAATTGGATTTCGAAAAGTTAAAAACTTTAGCGCCATGCACCGGCAGGAACGAGAAATTGTGTCGGTTAACGAGGTTTCAGGTTATCGAAAATTCGGCGGATGCCTGGACGCATATATGGATGCGCATCTCGAGCCAAATATGATGGAGACATCAAAACAAAGCGAGAGAACCATATAAATCAAGTAGCTATTCAGTACAGAACAGTTACATATTTGTACATTTAAAATTATATATCGAAAAGGAGATCTAACACTATGTGTGGAATTATAGGATTTACAGGCCGTTTAGAGGCACAGAAGATTTTGACGGAAGGACTAGCAGCGTTAGAGTATCGTGGATACGACAGTGCAGGTATCGCTTATTTCAAGGATACAGGCAAGATTTCTATCCGCAAAACCGTCGGAAAGGTTAAGGATCTTCTCGCTATCTGCGATGATGAGAACAATTCAACCTGTGGAATCGGACATACAAGATGGGCAACACACGGTGGAGTTACCAATGCCAATGCTCATCCTCACAAGGTTGGAAATGTCGCACTCATCCACAATGGTATCATTGAGAATTACCACGAGATTGTAAACAAGTTTGATCTTGCAGACTCTCTTATATCTGAGACAGATACAGAGGTAGCAGCGGCTCTTATCAACAAGCTCTATGACGGAGATCCAAAGGCTACTATTAAGAAGGCAGTAGCAGAGCTTCAGGGTTCATTTGCGTTCTGTATCATGTTCAAGGATCAGCCGGGAAAGATTTTTGCTGTCAGAAATGTAAGCCCGATGGTTGCAACATATTGCGATGACGGAGCATTTATTGCATCAGATCTTACAGCGTTTATCAAATATTCAAAGCGCTATTTTATACTTCCGGAGTACACTATCATGACAATGACTGCTGATGGAATCGAAATGGAGGATTTAGAGGGTAAGAAAGTTGAGCCGGATTATCTTGAGGTAAACTGGGATGTAACGGCAGCTCAGAAGGATGGATATCCGCATTTCATGATCAAGGAAATTCATGAGCAGCCGACAGCTATCACAAGGACTATCACTCCAAGAATCAAGGATTCACTTCCTTGCTTTGAGGATGATAATATTCCTGATTCGTTCTTCGAGGATATAAGCGACATAACAGTTGTAGCCTGTGGTACAGCTATGTATGCAGGAATGGTCGGAAAAGCTCTTTTAAAGAACAAGTTTGGTATTCCTGTTTCTGTTGAGATTGCATCAGAGTTCAGATATGAGCAGCCTGTTCTCACAGACAGGTCAATGGTTATTTTTGTGTCACAGTCAGGTGAGACAATCGATACCTTAGAGGCACTTCGTCTGGCTAATAAATATACTAAAAAGACGCTTTCTATCGTAAATGTAAAGGGTTCAACAATAGCCCGTGAGAGTAACTATGTACTTTATACACACGCAGGTCCTGAGATTGCCGTGGCAAGTACCAAGGCATACACAGTTCAGGTGGCAAGCTTTTACCTGATTGGATGCAAGCTTGGTCTTGTATCCGGCCGTATGACCAAGGAAGAGGCAAAGACATTTATTGAGAATCTGCAGGAGGTTCCAAATCTCATTGAGTCAGTTATCACGCAGGCACCTGAGATTGAACAGCTTACGAAGAGAATGACAAATGCTACAAATGCGTTTTACATAGGACGAGGACTTGATTATGCATTAAGCATGGAGGGCGCACTCAAGCTCAAAGAGATTTCATATATTCATGCTGAGGCTTATGCAGCAGGCGAGTTAAAGCACGGTACAATCGCGCTCATCAGCGAGGGTGTTCCTGTTATCGCAGTTGCTACACAGAGTCATGTATACAGCAAGGTAATCTCAAATATTCGCGAGGTAAAGGCGAGAGGCGCATACGTTATCCTTCTTAGCAAGGATAAGGATATTACAGATAAGTCAATCTGTGATGTGCATATCTCACTCCCACAGGCACCGGATGAGTTTGCAATTTTCGAGTCAGTTATAATCTGTCAGCTTATCGCTTACTACACATCAACAGGAAAGGGCTTAAACCCTGACCAGCCACGTAACCTTGCAAAATCAGTTACAGTAGAATAAATAATTTCCCCGGACATTTATACGATGTCCGGGGATTTTTTTTCACGCTTGTGAGACACAATGCAGCATATGTAAGATATCGATGTATATGTCAGTGATTTGCACGGCACCAACACATTTTGTTAAAAAATTGTTAAAAAAATAACAAAAACTGCTTTACACACTTCTTGCACGGTGGTATGATACATAAATGCGGGTTACTCATACGAGAATCCAGCAGCCATACAATTTTCATATGCGCTCTTATGCCGTGTGACAGAATCACAGCATAACAGAATTAGGACGAGACCCATATGGGCTTTTACCAAAAGGAGGAAAAACAATGCGCAATTCAAAAACAAACGAACTTGTACTGACAGGTTTATTCACAGCCATTATCATTATCATGGCATTCACACCACTCGGATATATTCCGCTCGTAGTTATCAACGCTACGATTATTCACATTCCGGTAATCCTTGGTTCACTTTTCTGCGGACCTAAAAAGGGAGCATTCCTTGGATTTGTATTCGGATTTACCAGTTGTCTAAAGGCAACTATAGTCGGAGGAACTCTTTCATCCTTTGTATTTTCGCCGGTGCTTGCCGCATCCCTGGTCGGAACCTCAGGTATATTTAAGAGCTTATTCATAGCATTTGTTCCAAGAATTTTAGTAGGTGTTATACCTTATTTTGTATATATAGGCATCAAAAAGGTGCTTGCATCAGAGAAGAAAAATCTCTGGGGCACAGTTTTAAATGTGCTCATGTCAGTATTCCTTGCATTCGGAGTATATGCATTCCTCGGCAAGATGTCAGAGTCACTTTCACAGGCAGCCGCTTTAGGAATCGGCATAGCAGTCGGAGCTGTAGTATTTATAGTAGTTGAGGCTGTATTTATCAGAAAGAGCACACAGGTTATTCCGTTTGTATATGCAGGTGTAGCCGGTGCCATGACCAATACACTGCTTGTAATGGGCTCAATCTTCGTGCTTTACAAGGATGCTTATGCAGATGCAATCGGTGTGGCAGGAAACGCTGTGCTGGGAGTTATCACCGGAGTCATCAGCTTTAACGGAGTAATTGAGGCAATAGTTGCCGCAATCATCGTATACCTTGTTGGATTGGTTTTAAATACTATCAAACCAATTGCAGCAAAATAAATTCAGATAGATTTAAAATAAATGTGAAATTGTATGTACGGCGGACTGATAAGGTCCGCCTGTTTTATAAGCAGTTGGACTAGGAACGGTAAAAAGCATTTGAGTTAAAAGAAAGGTATGATACAAGGTGAAACATATGCATGAAATAGACATAATGGATATCGGCGGCTTCAAAATAGGCCAAGCCGAGGACACTAAGGGCTTGACCGGCTGTACGGTATTTCTTTTTGATAAACAGTCACCGGCGGGAGTTGACATAAGGGGAGGCGGACCGGCTTCGCGGGAGACACCACTTTTAAATCCTGTGGCAGACGCAAAGGGTATACATGCTCTTGTACTGTCAGGCGGCTCTGCCTTTGGTCTGGATGCAGCGGGAGGCGTGATGAAGTATCTCGAGGAGCGCGATATAGGCTTTGATGTGGGAGTCACAAAGGTGCCTCTTGTGGTGCAGTCGTGTATTTTTGACCTGGTAATAGGTGATAAAAATGCAAGGCCTGATGGCAAAATGGCATACAAGGCCTGTGAGAATGCTTCTTATGATACCTTTTTACAGGGAAATTATGGAGCCGGAATGGGCGCGACAGTCGGCAAATATATGGGGCGTGAGCGCAGCATGAAGAGCGGAATAGGAGCCTATGCAGTACAGCTTGGAGAACTAAAGGTTGGAGCAGTGGTGACACTGAACGCACTTGGTGATATATATGACATAGATACAGATAAGAAAATTGCCGGAGCACTGGATGAGAATGGACAGCTTTTTGATGACGAGACAGCGTATTTTGAGGCAGCGGCGAAGATTCAGAATATGTTTACAGGAAACACCACAATTGGTACAATAATAACAAATGCAAAGCTTGACAAGACCGCACTCAACAAGGTGGCATCCATGGCTCACAATGGCTATGGCAGAGCAATCAGACCTGTGCACACGATGGCAGACGGAGATTCAATCTATGCTGTATCAGTGGGCAGTGTGCCTGCCGATATCAATCTGGTGGGGCCAATGAGTGCCTATGTCATGGCAAAGGCCATTGCCAATGCAGCTAGAAGTGCAAAGTCTGTGGATGGCTACAAAGCATTTTGTGATGTAAACAAAAAATGACTGCAGAATAATAAAAGTTTTATACAGAGGTGAAAATCATGTTAAAAGGAAAAACAGTAGTTTTGGGAGTGACAGGAAGCATAGCGGCATACAAGATAGCAAATCTTGCGAGCATGCTTGTAAAACAGCACGCAGATGTCAACGTTATAATGACACACAATGCGACAAATTTCATAAATCCGATCACATTTGAGACTTTGACAGGTAATAAGTGTCTTGTGGACACGTTTGACCGCAATTTTCAGTTCAATGTAGAGCACGTGGCGCTTGCAAAGAGAGCAGATATTTTTATGGTGGCACCTGCATCGGCAAATGTCATCGGCAAGATGGCAAACGGCATAGCGGATGATATGCTTACCACCACAATACTTGCAGCCAAATGTCCTAAGCTTGTTTCTCCTGCCATGAACACCAATATGTATGAGAACAGGATTGTGCAGGACAATATCAAAAAGCTCGAACACTACGGCTTTGAGATGATAAAGCCGGCTGAAGGATATCTTGCATGTGGAGACACCGGTGCAGGAAAAATGCCGGAGCCGCAGACACTTTTCAACTACATAATAAGGACAATCGCCTGTGAAAAGGATCTGGCAGGCAAAAACGTACTCATCACAGCCGGAGCGACACAGGAAAAGATAGACCCGGTACGTTTTATCACCAACCACTCAACAGGCAAGATGGGACGCGCTATAGCAGAAAACTGTATGCTCCGCGGCGCACATGTTACACTGGTCAATGCCTCGGTATCGGTTGAGCCGCCTATGTTTGTAGATGTGGTAAATGTGACATCGGCCGCAGACATGGCAGAAGTGGTGAAATCAAAGGCATCTGAACAGGATATCATCATCATGACCGCTGCAGTAGCGGATTTTTGCCCGGCACATCAGGCAGATGAGAAAATAAAGAAAAAGGACAGCCTGGATGAGCCTGTAATCGAGCTTGAGCGCACAGAGGATATACTTTCATACCTCGGAGCACACAAGGCCAAGGGACAGCTCATATGCGGTTTTTCTATGGAAACCCAGAATATGCTTGAAAATTCGAAAGCAAAGCTTGCAAAGAAAAATGCAGATATGATAGTGGCAAACAACCTAAAGGTAGCAGGCGCAGGCTTTGGAACAGATACCAATGTGGTCACACTCATCACGGCTGACGACTGCACAGAGCTTGAAATCATGGACAAGAGCTGCGTTGCAGCAAAGATTATGGACCGACTGCTACAGATGTAGAATTACTACACCGCGCAGTCCACAGCCGGCAGCTCCCCTGTCACATCGAGGAAGAGATTTGTAAAGGTCTGCTCATAGTAGGGCTCCACCCAGAGCAGGCCGATGCCGAGCGACAGCACGCAAAGCACAAGCATACCGATGAAGCTTACGTTAATGTAGATGACTCTGAGTATGTTGCCACGAATCAGCTTTATTGCATGAGTCAGGCATGCAAACACGGATAAATCATCACGCGAGAGCACCAGATACAGGTAAAAAGGAAACAGAACCAGTACAATAAAGCTGAGCACGGCACTTGCAACATATAAAGCGATAGCAATTCCCATGGTGTCACCGCTTAGTTTAAAAAAGTTTCTGGCTACAAGGAAAGGCGCCTTTGCAATCATAGAGATGGCATAATATATGATGTATGCTCCAAAATATCTGTTGGAGTGATTCATAAAGCAGTAGAATACATCGCTGATACGGCACTCTTTCTTTCTTGCCATATTAAGATGGAAACGTATGAGTCCCATCTGCAGCACGCCGACCACGATAGATAAAAGCACCTCGGCAATGTAGTAGATGACGGTCTGAACCTTTGTGGCATATACATTTCCGAGCAGGTAGGTAAACGGCAGGTCACTAAACAGATTTATGAGTGTGACAGTGAGAAAAACGCTCATGCTAAGTCTGTATCTTCCGTTCAGGTTCTCTCTTGATATTCTTTTTAATTCTTTGGATTTCTTTTTTGGGTTCATTATATTCTCCTGAAATAATAGTTTTGAATTAATGCTTAAGTTAGGCTTAAGTTAATGTTTAAATTAATGCTTTGACAATTGTCGGATATATAGCATATACTTGTATTCATATGGTTACACAAAATCACAGGAAGGACCACTCATATCATGCAGACAGATGAAACAATCGACAGGTATTTCTATATAACGGGCTGGATATGCATAGCTGTATTTGCGGCTCTTGCGGCAGTGATTGGAGTATGCGGTACGCAGATACTCACAAAGGTGCCTCCATGTCCGCTGCACGCATATACAGGCTACTATTGTCCGGGGTGCGGTGGCACGAGAGCCACATTTGCGCTGCTGCACGGACATCTGATAAGGTCGTTTGTACTCCATCCGTTTGTGCCGTATACAGCCGTTTTTGGAGGCTGGTTTATGCTGTCACAGACACTGCAGCGGATAAGCCGCGGCAGGCTGCACATCGGAATGCACTTCAGGCCATTATATATGTGGCTTGCACTTGCCATTATTGTGGTAAACTGCATAGTCAAAAATATGCTTATATTATTTTGCGGTATTCATCTGCTGAAGTAGCTCATTGTAGTCGATACCGGTCAGGTTCTGGTATTCCTTTAATATACCCTCGATGCTTCCGTATTCGTGAAGCATGGCGGCAAACGAACCGATATAGATAACAAGAGTGATAACAACAGCGGCAAACGCTATCCAGAATGAGGTCATAGCCATGCTGCTCATTGAGGTGGCACCGCCTTTTGAAAGTAACGCAAAAATCATGGCAAGCGAGCCGCATATGATAGACACATAAATACAGCTGCACGACGCGATGGCAATTATTGAAAGCACAAGTGCTGCAACCTCCATATTGCGTGAGCGTTTATTGTAGAAATTGTTGTTGGGATTAAAGCCCGGCCCATAATTGTTGCCGAAATTATAGTTATAATCCTGATTATAATCAAATTTTTGTGGATCCATAATAAAATTCCTTTCTATAAAGTTGATTTTATTGTATCACTTCATTTATAATACGAAAAGAATAAGTTTTTTAAAGAGGTAAAAAAATGGATATTATTGCTGCAATTGCAGAAGAACTGCAGATTAAAAAAGGACAGGCCGAGGCCGCTGTCAAGCTGATAGATGAGGGAAACACCATTCCTTTTATCGCCCGATACCGAAAGGAGGCAACCGGCTCATTAAATGATGAGGTGCTCAGAAATCTCTTCGACAGACTGACATATCTACGTAATCTTGAGGACAAGAAGCAGACAGTGCTTGCAAGCATCGAGGAGCAGGGCAAGCTTACGGATGAGCTTAAGAAGGCAATCCTTGAGGCACAGACACAGGTGGCGGTTGACGATTTGTACAGACCTTACCGTCCGAAGAGAAGAACCCGTGCCACAATCGCAAAGGAAAAGGGCTTAGAGCCACTGGCACAGATCATTTTAGCGCAGGAATCGTCTGTTGATATCATGGCAGAAGCAGCTAAATATGTGGATGCAGAAAAAGACGTGGCAGATGAAGCGGCTGCACTTGCCGGAGCAAAGGATATCATTGCAGAGAACGTATCCGACAATGCCGGTTACAGAACAAAAATCAGAGAGCTTACCATGCAAAAGGGGCGTCTTATATCGACAGCCAAGGATCCGGAGGCGGAGTCTGTCTATGAGATGTACTATGAATTTGATGAGGCTCTTTCCAAGGTGGCTGGTCACAGAACACTCGCAATTAACCGTGGTGAAAAGGAAAAAATCCTCACAGTAAAGATAGAGGCACCGACAGAGGATATCATAAAATATCTTAAAAAGCGGGTTATCACAAATGATGGAGCGCCTACAGCAGCCGTACTCACAGAGGTAGTGGAGGATGCGTACGACAGGCTTATTGCCCCTGCCATAGAGCGTGAAATCAGAAACAATCTGACAGAGGAAGCAGAGGATGGTGCCATAAAGGTATTCGGAAAGAACTTGGAGCAGCTTCTCATGCAGCCTCCAATTGCAGGACAGGTTGTGCTTGGATGGGATCCGGCATTCCGTACAGGCTGCAAGATTTCTGTCGTAGACCCTACAGGAAAGGTGCTCGATACCACAGTAATCTACCCGACAGCACCACAGAACAAGGTCGAGGAGGCAAAGGCCGTAATCAAAAAGCTCATAGACAAGCATCATGTCACTCTTATCTCACTCGGAAACGGAACAGCATCGCGTGAGTCAGAGCAGGTGATTGTCGAGCTGTTAAAGGAAATTCCGGTAAAGGTGCAGTACATCATAGTAAATGAGGCAGGTGCGTCAGTATATTCAGCCAGCAAGCTTGCCACGGAGGAGTTTCCGAATTTTGATGTGGGACAAAGAAGTGCCACATCCATGGCGCGTAGACTTCAGGATCCGCTCGCTGAGCTTGTAAAGATTGATCCAAAGTCAATCGGAGTCGGACAGTATCAGCACGATATGAACCAGAAAAAGCTCTCAGAGGCACTCGGAGGAGTTGTAGAGGACTGCGTAAATAAGGTTGGTGTAGATTTAAATACAGCATCAGTTTCACTGCTTGAGTACATATCAGGCATCTCAAAGACAATTGCCAAAAACATCGTGGACTACAGAGAGGAAAACGGTAAATTCACATCACGTTCACAGCTTCTTAAGGTAGCAAAGCTTGGACCGAAGGCATTTGAACAGTGTGCAGGTTTCATGCGTATCTCAGACGGAAAGAACCCGCTTGATGCCACAGGCGTGCATCCTGAGTCATATGATGCAACAAAGGCAGTGCTTGAAAAGCTTGGCTACACAATGGAGGATGTAAAGAACAGAAATGTAGTTGGAATCTCAAAGAAGGTATCTGATTACAAGGCGCTCGCAGACGAGGCAGGAGTTGGTGAAATCACACTGCGTGACATCGTAAAAGAGCTTGAAAAGCCGGCAAGAGACCCGCGTGAAGATATGCCAAAGCCAATTCTAAGAAGCGATGTCCTTGAGATGAAGGACCTCACACCGGGTATGGTATTAAAGGGTACAGTCAGAAACGTAATAGATTTCGGATGCTTCGTGGATATAGGAGTACACCAGGACGGACTTGTGCATATCTCAGAGATATGTGACCGCTATATCAAGCACCCGCTTGAGGCTGTCAGTGTAGGGGACATAGTAGATGTGCAGGTTATGAGCGTTGACCTCAAAAAGCAGCGCATCCAGCTTACCATGAAAATCGGACAGGGCACAGACAAGGCCGGTAAGTCAGAAAACAGCGGCAGTGGAAAAAACAATGTTGATAACAAGGCTGACAGAAGTAATAGAAATAACGGCGGCAGGAATAGCAGAAACGATAGAAATAGTACAGGCAGCAAGAATAATAACAACAGAAACAAAAAGCCACACTACATAAAGGGCAAGAAAAATAATTTCTTTGACAATATTATTCTTGATAATTAAAAACACCTTGACAAAACACCACAAAGTGCATATCATGTGTTTGTAAAATAAATAGGAATTCTTCAGGGCAGGGTGCGATTCCCTACCGGTGGTACAGCCCACGAGCCGCAAGGCATGATTCGGTGTGATTCCGAAGCCGACAGTATAGTCTGGATGAGAGAAGATTATTAGGTGTCATTACACTGTGATATTAAGTCCCGGAAGATTTTCTTCCGGGATTTTTTAAAGCAGCTATTCAGATTTTAGATAGCTGCACTCACAATATCCTCAGGATTCCTTAAGCATCAAAGGAGTGTAAAAATGGACGTAACAACAAACAACACAAAATCAAAAGTAAACATCAGACTTTTAGTCGGCACGGGAATGTTAAGTGGACTTGCATTTGTACTTCAGTACCTCGAGTTTCCAATTCCAATCATGCCGGGCTTTATTAAGTTTGATTTCTCAGATCTGCCTGCACTTATCGGCGCATTTGCATATGGACCGTTAGCAGGAGTGATTGTAGAGTTTATCAAGAACCTGCTTCACTGTACAGTAACACAGAGCTTTACGGTAGGAGAGCTTTCAAACTTTATTCTTGGAGCAGTATTTACAGCAACAGCAGGACTTATCTACAAGAAAAATAAGTCAAAAAAGGGTGCAATAATCGGCGCTGTAGTCGGTTCAGTGGTAATGGGAATCGTCAGCTTCCCGTCGAATCTGTTTATCGTGTATCCTGCATACACAAAGTTCATGCCAATGGAAGCAATCATTGGTGCCTACAGTGAGCTTCTCCCATCAGTAGGCAAGCTGTGGCAGGCACTTTTAATATTCAATGTTCCGTTTACCATCGTAAAGGGACTTATATCAACACTTATCACAGTGCTTATATACAAGAGACTGTCACCGGTTTTAAAGGGCAGAGGATAGAGAAGATACCTGACACAATATATATTAGTCACAAACATAAAGAGCGCAGTCAATTGCGCTCTTTTCTTTTTTTAAAAGGAATGTTATAATAAACCCAAATATTTAGTTGGGAGCAGGACATGAAGATTGAATTTGATGTAAAAGTAACGGAAAAAGATTTATATTCATTTAATATAGAGCAGGCGTACAAGGGCAGTCAGGGTGTTATATCATTGCTGTTTGCTGTGCTCTTGGCTGCGGCAGCAGTGCTAAGCGCACAAAAGGGCAATACAGGGTATGTGGTGCTTTATATTATAGTTGGTATTCTGGTGCTGCTATATGTGCCGTTTTCGCTCAAGGGCAGGGTAAAGATGATTATGAAGACAAATGAAGTTTTCTCAAAGCCACTGCATTTTGAGATAGATGAAAAGAACATAAAAGTAAGCCAGGGCGAGGAAATGGCGCAGCTTCCGTGGGAGCAGGTGTACAGATTTGTGGCCAATGATAAGAGGATACTTATATTCAGCAACAGAAAGAATGCATATATTCTCTCGAAGGAGCAGCTTGGTGACAGCTATGAGCCGTTAAAGGAGCTGGCAGGCAGTACACTGGAAAAATACAGACTGAAAATCAAATAAACAAAATAATAGATAAAATAAATAGATAAAGGTATAAGCTGGTAATATGAGTAGTGAAGAAAACATAACAGTAATAGAGAGCTTTTCGGCAGACGATACGCATGCGCTTGGGGTTACGCTTGGACAGCAGGCAAAGCCGGGGGATGTGTGTACGCTTGTGGGTGATTTAGGAGTGGGTAAAACAGTGCTCACGCAGGGCATAGCAGAGGGACTTGGCATCACAGAGCCGATAAACAGCCCTACATTTACCATAGTGCAGGTGTACGAGGAGGGCAGGCTGCCGTTTTATCATTTCGATGTATACAGGATTGGTGACATCGAGGAGATGGATGAGATAGGCTATGAGGATTATTTCTACGGAGAAGGGCTTACGATGATAGAGTGGGCAAATCTCATTGAGGAGATACTCCCAAAGAAGAGAAAAGAGATTACGATTGAAAAAGACCTGGAAAAAGGCTTTGACTATAGAAAAATAACAATAAAAGAGGTTTTATAATGAAGATACTTGCGCTTGACAGCTCAGGGCTTGTGGCCAGTGTAGCTGTCGTATCGGACGATAATCTGATAGGAGAATACACGATAAATTATAAAAAGACACATTCGCAGACACTTCTTCCGATGCTTGATGAGGTGGCTAAGATGACAGAGCTTGATCTTAAGACTATAGATTTTATTGCAGTCTCAGCAGGACCTGGATCGTTCACGGGGCTTCGCATAGGCTCTGCGACGGCGAAGGGACTTGCACTGGCACTGGATAAGCAGATAGTTTCTGTGCCTACTGTAGATGCGCTTGCATACAATCTGTGGGGCTGTGCAGATGTTGTGTGTCCGCTTATGGATGCAAGAAGACAGCAGACATATACAGGGCTGTATGATTTTACCGATGGCAGGATGAACACCATTTTGCCACAGTGCGTAGTGATGATAGAAGAGATAGTTGACCAAATCAATGAGCTCGGCCGCAGGGTGATTTTCCTTGGAGACGGAGTGGATGTGTTCAGGGATTATATCAATGAGCACGTAAAGGTGGACTATGACTTTGCGCCTGCCATGTGCAATAAGCAAAGAGCTTCGGCTGTAGCGTGCCTGGGACAGGTGCTCTATGAGCAGGGCAGGGCAGAAAATGCAGCAGACCATAAGCCTGAGTATCTCAGATTATCACAGGCGGAGAGAGAGAGACAGGAAAAGGAGAGAGATTTTAGAATATGATAATAAGACCCATGGAGCCGGAGGATGCAGACTCGGTGGCGCAGATAGAAAAAGATAGCTTCACACAGCCCTGGAGCAGACAGGGATTTTTGGATGCCATGAGGCTTCCGGAGAATATCATGCTTGTGGCACAGGAGGATGGCGAGATACTGGGGTATCAGTGCACGTATGTGTCATTTGATGAGGGAGAGCTGACCAATATAGCAGTCAAAAAATCAGCACGAGGAAAAGGTGTGGGTGCACATCTTATCAGATGCCTGCAGGAAAAGGCAAAAGAGTCAGGTGTTGAGCGCATTGTGCTCGAAGCCAGGGTGACTAATGAGGCTGCGATATCACTGTATCAGAAGATGGGGTTTGTAAACCTTGGAATCAGAAAAAATCTATATGAGCATCCGGTAGAGGACGGTGTCATCATGTCCTATACTGCGGAGGAAAATTTATGTTAGACGTGTGTTTACTTGGAACAGCAGGCATGATGCCTTTGCCAAACAGATGGCTTACGGCACTTTCACTAAAATATAACGGCAGCAATATACTTATTGACTGCGGTGAGGGAACGCAGATTGCGATGAAGGAGGCCGGAATCAATTTCAAGCCGATAGATATTTTGTGCATCACCCATTTTCATGCAGACCATATCAGCGGATTGCCGGGGCTTCTGCTTACTATGGGAAATGCGGAGCGTACCGAGCCGCTTACCATCATTGGACCTAAAGGGCTTACAAGGGTAGTCAATGCACTTAGGACGATTGCGCCGGAGCTGCCATTTGAGATAAAATGCATAGAGCTCAATGAGCAGGATGAGTATTTTGACATGAACGGATATCATATCCATGCATTCCGCGTAAAGCATGCGGTGCTGTGCTATGGCTATTCAGTTGAGATAAAGCGTAGTGGCAGATTTTCCGTGGAAAGAGCAAAGGAAAAGGAAATCCCGATGCGCCTGTGGAATCCGCTTCAGAAGGGGAATACCGTTGAATTTGAGGGCAGAGTATATACTCCGGATATGGTGCTTGGGCCGGCGAGAAAGGGCATAAAGGTCACATATTGTACGGACACAAGGCCTCTTGAGCACATAGTGGAGGCAGCAGAGGGGTCAGACCTATTTATCTGCGAGGGCATGTATGCTGAAAAGGAAAAGATAGTAAAGGCAAAGCAGTATAAGCATATGACCTTTTACGAGGCAGCAGACATGGCAAAGAGAGCCGGCGTGAAGGAACTGTGGCTTACACATTTTTCACCGTCACTTGTCCGGGCAGAGGATTATATGCCACAGGTGAGGGAGATTTTTGCAAACGCATATCTTGGAAAAGATGCAAAGAGCGTGGAGCTCATGTTTGACGAGGACTAAGGAGGGGCGATATGAAGAAAACAGGTATAGTTATTTTAACAATAGCACTGATTGCCGCGATATGTGGTTCGTTTTATATCGTAAACGACAAGTCTAAAAGGGCTAATCAAAAGGAAAAAGTGCTCACAGAGGTGCAAAGAATAACAACTAAAGACCTCGACAAGAACTATCCGCAGACACCTCGTGAGGTGGTGAAGTTTTATAACAGGATTGTGAAGTGCTACTATGGTATGCAGTATAGCGATGAAGAGCTTGATGCACTCACCGACCAGGCACTTAAGCTTTTTGATGACGAGCTTGCAGCAAACAATCCAAAGGATACCTACAAGCAGTCTGTCACGGCAGATGCGCAAAGCTACAAGGAACAGGGCATTACACTTGCGCAGACCGGGGTGTGTGACAGCAATGATGTAAAATATGTCACCGATAATGGTAGTAAAATTGCATATGTCAAGGCATCTTACTTCATGAAGGAGGGCAGCTCGTATTCTAAGACATATCAGGAATATGTACTCAGGCAGGATAAGGAAGGCTGTTGGAGGATTCTTGCATTTTATAAGATTGCGGCAGATTCTGATACGGAAACAGAATAGAGTAATATAATTAAGAGTGGTGTAATAAAATGACAGAAAATACAGAAACAAAAAAAGAAATTAAAATACTTGCAATTGAAAGCTCATGCGACGAGACTGCGGCGGCAGTTGTAGTAAATGGACGTGATCTGCGAAGTAATGTGATTTCATCGCAGATAGCTCTTCATACTTTATATGGAGGGGTAGTTCCGGAGATTGCCTCAAGAAAGCATATTGAGAAAATTAATCAGGTCATAGAGCAGGCGCTTTCAGATGCTCAGATGACACTCGACGATATAGACGCAATAGGCGTCACATATGGTCCGGGGCTCGTAGGAGCACTGCTTGTAGGCGTGGCAGAAGCAAAGGCTATAGCATATGCAAGAAACCTTCCTCTTGTCGGAGTGCACCATATAGAGGGACATATAAGCGCCAATTATATAGAAAATAAAGACTTAGAGCCGCCATTTCTGGCACTCGTCGTATCAGGAGGCCACACGCATCTGGTGAGAGTGGTAGATTACGGCAAATATGAGATTCTCGGACGCACAAGGGATGATGCGGCAGGAGAGGCATTTGACAAGGTGGCAAGAGCAATAGGACTCGGCTATCCGGGCGGCCCTAAGATAGAAAAGGTTTCGCATGAGGGCGACCCGCACAGCATAGAGTTTCCGAGAGCAAAGATTGTGGGCGGAGTCTATGATTTCAGCTTCAGCGGGCTTAAATCAGCAGTACTCAATTATTTAAACGGCTGCAGGATGAAGGGGCTGGAAATAAACCAGGCAGACGTGGCAGCGTCGTTCCAGCAGGCGGTTACAGATGTGCTTGTCGGACATGCTGAGAATGCCATTGATGAGTTTAAAATGGACAAATTTGCCATTGCGGGAGGTGTCGCTTCTAATGGTGTTATCCGTCATGCCATGGAGGAAATGTGTGCGCGCAAGGGTGTTAAATTCTATCGTCCATCACCGATACTGTGTACAGATAATGCAGCTATGATAGGTGCGGCAGCATACTATGATTTTATAGCGGGTAAGAGATCAGGGCTTGATCTGAATGCAGTTCCAAATCTAAAGCTTGGTGAGTGATTCTGTGATTGCCTCCGGTTGCACCGGGGTGCAAACATAATGTGCAGATTTATCATGGATAGGAAAAGGAAAGAATATGGACAAGAAAAAGTTCACAGCAATCATACTGTCAGCCGGGACAGGAAGCCGGATGAAAAGTAATATGCCAAAGCAGTACATGCAGCTTCTTGGGCAGCCTGTGATTTATTATAGTATAAAAGCATTTGAGGATAGTCCGGTGGATGAAATAGTTATAGTCTGCAGTGCGGATTATATTGAGTATTTCAGACATTCGATAATCGAAAAATATGGCTTTAAGAAGGTGAAAGCAATAGTGCAGGGGGGCAAAGAGCGCTACAACTCTGTATATGAGGGGCTTAAAGCGGCAAACGGCACGGACTATGTGTTGATACATGACGGCGCACGACCTCTGGTGGATAATGAAATAATAGTCCGCTCTATGCATACTGTTGAAAAAGAAAAAGCATGCGTGGCAGGTATGCCTGTAAAGGACACAATAAAGGTGTCAGATGAATTCGGATATTCAGCAAATACGCCTGACAGGAAAAGCCTGTGGCAGATTCAGACACCGCAATGCTTTGAATATGATCTGCTGGCTCAGTCCTATGATAAGCTGTTTAGTGACATGTCATATGGGAAAAGCGTGCCGGCAATTACGGATGATGCAATGATAGTAGAGTATGGGAGTGACACAAAGGTAAAACTCATAGAGGGCTCATATGAAAATATAAAGGTCACAACTCCAGAAGATATGGGGATTGCAGAGCTTTTTTTGAAGAATCGCAGAAAAATGTAAAAAAATTAGAAATTGGTGTTGACATATTGTAACATTGATGATAATATAAATCCTGCGCTGAACAAGTGCAGACAACTAAACAATTAAGTATTAATTGTGACACGCAGGGGTATCGAAGTGGTCATAACGAGGCGGTCTTGAAAACCGTTTGTCCGCAAGGGCGCGTGGGTTCGAATCCCACCCCCTGCGCTTTCTTTTGTCTTAAAACAGAGGTACAAAAGAAAATAAAAAAGTTCTTGACAAATGCGAAACATTTTGATAGAATAATCAAGCTGTCGCGAGACAGAGAACTTGAAAAAGAGTTCGAGAAAATAAAAAAATGCTTGACAAACGAACAGCGATTTGATAAAATAATCAAGCTGTCGCAAGAGAGCA